>ODAJ014735630.1_pt1 | contig 204722 bp, 128 predicted proteins | sample 1539241 | NCBI WGS metagenome assembly ODAJ01 (sample SAMN02144231, study PRJEB22623) | gut metagenome | biome: sheep rumen | host: Ovis aries | place: New Zealand | reverse complement strand
GAGATGGCAAAATAAAAGCCCTCAAAATTCTCCGCGGTAGAAATGCGTTGCAAAGGTAAGCGGATTTTTGAGAACCACCAAAAAACAAGTCCGAAGTGTTAAAATCTAAAAGTAATTGATATACAACGGTTTATCTCTATGTGTTTTTCATAGTTTATGGTTGTTTAGAGGTCTCTAAATACATCAGCGGATGGGAATGCACCACCAATGATGCTTGGTCAGGCAGCGGACGAACTACTGTAACCGGAACATACTACGACTGGACAAATCGCACATACTTTACACAGAACCACGAGAATGGAGCTGCCCGTTCGCAAATCGTCACCATACCTACAGCAGGCACTTATTTATTACGCACTATAGTCCGTCCTTTAGCAGATGAATCCTTTGCAACCATTAGCGTTGGTGACATTAGCACCACCACACGAGGCATACCGAGTAGCTCGGCAAACATCGGTAACGGCTGGACATACAATGATGTTTATTTCACCACATCAACTTCAAACGAAAGTAAAACCATCAGCATCGCTCTCTCTAACGTCAACAACAGCCGCGAAGCCGATTGTGGCGAGATGCACCTTTATTATTTGGGTTCAAAGGCGGACTTCGTGATGAATGGAGTGCATAAGTATGTGGGAACGTATGACACAGCCCCAGCTCTAGAGATAACGGATGCAGAGCCTGTGGTTGATATTACAAACGCAACATTCACCTCAGGCACTTCCACTGTGACATTTACTAACCCCAATGGCTTGGTATTCGTGAAAACGGACGGTCAGACATCGGCAGCAAAGAATGAGGTAGTCGGGACAACATGCACCAGTCTGCAGCTCACAGACGGACATCCGTTTGTCAACCCAACAGCGTTTACAGCCACAAGTGCCACATACACACTGTCTGCGCTGGCCGGTGGTGAGTTTGCCACCCTGATGCTTCCGTTTACTGCAACGACTCTTTCTGGTTCGGCATACACTCTTGATCAAGGTGTGGACCTGATGGATGGAAACATTCGCGGTACGGCAGTAAGTTCGATTGCAGCCAACACGCCCGTTATAGTTACAGCCAGCGGCAACTACACAGGCAGCAATGTTACTGTTCCTGTCGTAGCTCAAGGTGCGACTTACACAAACGGTGAGCTGGTAGGTGTATATTCCCCAACCGCTGCCCCAACGAGTAGTTACGTACTGCAGAACCACAGCGACAGGGTTGCCTTCTACCTTGTTGGTACGACACAGCCAACTGTTAACCCCTTCCGTGCCTACATCAAGCCACAGGCCAGCAACGTCCGTGCCCTGCAGTTCCAGTCCGAAGGAGAGACAGACGGCATACACTTCGTCGACAATGAGGGAACCAAGAATGTCATATTCAACCTCGCAGGTCAACGCATAAGCAAGCCCCAAAGGGGAGTCTACGTAGTGAATGGCAAAAAGGTAATCATAAAATAAACAGACAGATATCATGAAAAAGATATATTCAACACCCGCAATCCGTGTGTATCAAGTAAAAATACACGGCCACCTCTGCTACACCAGTGGAACTGTAGATAACAAATCCATCAGCTTTGAAGAAGAAGAAGATTTATTATAATCTTAATACAGACAAAGATGAAAAACATAGCATATAAATTCATGCTCATGGTCGTGGCTTCAACTTTTGTAGCGTGCAGCAACGACAATGACGTAGAGTTGGAAACAACAACGGCCGATTCGGACGGAAGCATCAATTTCGTCAGCACTATTGGCGATAATTTGGAGATTCTGGCTACCGAAGACTTTGACAATCCCCAAGCACCCTCTTCACGTGCCACCTTTGACAGCAGCAACAAACTAACCAGTTGGGAAACATCGGACAAGATTAGCATCAGCGACGGGGCACTGATGTACACCTACCAACCCCAAACAGCTGGTACAAAGGCTGAGTTCCAACCCAGAACGGGCAAAAACAGTTTCCCGACCGACAAAGCAGGCACGTTCTACGCCTTCTATCCCGCTGCTGCAGTCCTTGGTTGGAACGGTTCTACGGTCAGCACGATGATTTACACTGAGCAGAAGTACTCGGAGAACGTAGAGAGCAGCGGTGTGATGGGGCCGTACATGGCAGCCGTGGCCACCACAACCGATGGTGGTTCCAGCGCAAGTTTCACCTTCGGCCATATCTGCTCTGTCATCGACGTAGACCTTTCGACGTTCGATGGTGGCGAAGTGGAATCTGTAGCACTGTATGCCAACTCTCAAGTCAGTGTTGCTGGCAGCGTGAAGTTCGATATCCGTACCAAGACCGCCACTGTCAGTGGGAACGATGGTGCCGGCTATTCTTACAGTTTGCAAAGCGAAGTGGTGCGTGTTTCAGAAATCAATGCCGAAAGGCCTACCGTCCGTTTCTATGTCCTGCCCGTCAAGCAGACTGCGGGCTTCACTATCACCGTTCGCACTACCGCTGGCAAATACTACACCAAAAAATCCGAAACATCCGTTGGGACGTCTGCCGCCAATGAGGATTACCTCAGTTCTATCGGAGGTGTTACCTCCGGTGAGATTTGCAAGCCATACTATAAGAAGTATAAGTTTGGGGCTATCAGCGGTGCTCGCACTCAAAACTGGATGGCAATGATTCCAGGTAATGTTAAGTTCAACCATCTGAGCCTGCCGGGAACACATGATGCGGCAACAAGTTCGTGCTCAAACTCATCCGCCAAGTGTCAGGCTTATACCATCGCAGATCAATTAGCTATGGGATGCCGTGCTTTGGACTTACGTCCAGGATTTGATAAAACAGATTTGACCATTTACCATGGAGTTGCATCAACAGGAGTAACATTGGCTAATGCCCTTGATGCAGTGAAATCTTTTTTAATTAACAATCCAACTGAAACTGTCTTCATCCTTATTCATGAAGAAGATACTCGAACTTTAAGTATTGGAAGTGGCCCTCATCAAACATCGTGGGCTACCCGCGTGTGGAATTGTATGAGTAACTATACCAGCTATATCGCCTCTTATGGCTGGAAGGGTAACTTGAATCCTTGTCGTGGCAAGATGGTTGTTATTTTTAGAGATAATTATACCGATGGAGAAGGCACGGCAGACCTTGGATGTGGAAAAGTCGGATGGGGAAGTTCTTTTTCCGACAAAAGTATCATGACAGGTGATGGAAGTAATACCGCAAATGGAACATTGCGCTATCAGGATGAATATGAGACGAGCGACACCTCCACGAAATTAAGCAATCTCACGACTATGCTCAACGAGCACATTGCTCGTAATGAGACTAATGCTGCTTATACGTTCGTCAACAACACAAATATTGCAGGTACGCTAAGCAACATCAGCGATTTGTCCGCAAGCATGAATACCGCCTTCCTTGCCTCTTCCGCTTTCACTAACCACACAGGCAAATTCGGTATCATGATGACCGACTTCCTCTTCTCTTCCTCACAGAAGGGGGACCAGATGTTCGAACTCATCCATAAGCAGAACTACAAGTACGTTTATAAAAATCGTACACGCTGTGTCACGACATCCACCTCTGGTGAAGACTCGGGCGTAGATATTTCTGCTGACGAATATGCCGACGATGGGACTGTATATGCAAGAGAACCAAACTTCTGATGCATAGATATCTACCAATAATGCTTATGCTTTTCTCCTGTGCGGTTACGTTCGCACAGGAGAATTGCCCTATTCTGACGGTCTGCCAACAGGGAGGAAAAACGTTCCAGTTCGCAGTGGAAAAAGTGGACTCTATGACGCTTACCACCAACAAGGACACCCTGGTCCTTCACTATGCAGAGGGTAACATCTGGAAGTTTGCCACAGAACTGGTAGACTCTATATCGTTCGGCAGAGAAGACAGGGCAAACATTCACGAATCCATAGACCTTGGTCTGAGTGTTCTTTGGGCCATGAGCAACGTCGGAGCAACGTCGCCAGAAGAATTTGGCAATCGCTTTGCCTGGGGCGAGACGGAGGAAAAAAGCAGTTTTGACGAAACAAGCTACAAATTCTACGAGAACGGACAATACACGTATATCGGTGTTAATATTTGTGGAACTAAATACGACGTTGCCCAAGCGCGTTGGGGCAGCACGTGGCGCATACCAACGCGCAGTGAGATTCGCGAACTGGCAACTCGCTGCACTTGGAAGGCTGAAATGCGAAACAACATAGCAGGCTACCGCGTAACGGGTCCTAATGGCAATCACATCTTCCTGCCAGCAGCTGGCTATCAGAACGGTACCATGCTGACAGAGGTTGGAGAAGGGGGGTTCTATTGGTCAGGTTCGCTGGACAGAACTATGCCATCCGCCGCCTACAATCTGAATTTCCGTGGCTACGATGCGGAATGGACGGCTAACCGCTCATACGGATTCTCTATACGGCCTGTCAGATAGGCTAAAGGTAAAACGAAAAGGGCGAAATAGGCCTCCTTACAGGATTTTTGCTGGTACATCCTACAAAAATCAAGTATGTAAGGTTACTTTTTGTCACCTTTATTTTGCAAAATCACGATTTTTAGGTATCTTTGCGCCCGTATTGAAAGCATACACAAACCCAATTATTACATATTATGGCAAAAGAAAAGAAATTTATCACCTGTGATGGTAACGAGGCTGCGGCTCACGTGAGCTACATGTTCTCGGAGGTAGCTGCTATCTACCCCATCACTCCCAGCTCGCCCATGGCAGAGCATGTTGATGAGTGGGCTGCCCGCGGCCGCAAGAACCTGTGGGGACAGACCGTAAGTGTGCAGGAGATGCAGTCGGAGGCCGGTGCTGCCGGTGCCGTGCACGGTTCGCTGCAGGCTGGCGCACTGACCACCACCTTCACCGCTTCTCAGGGTCTGCTGCTGATGATTCCCAACATGTACAAGATTGCCGGTGAGCTCATCCCCTGCGTCTTTGACGTCAGCGCACGCACACTGGCCAGCCACTCGCTGTGCATCTTCGGCGACCATCAGGACGTGATGGCCTGCCGCCAGACGGGCTTCGCCATGCTGTGCGAAGGCTCTGTACAGGAGGTTATGGACATGACTGCAGCTGCCCACTTGGCATCGCTGGAGACCTGCGTTCCGTTCGTCAACTTCTTCGACGGCTTCCGCACCTCTCACGAGTATCACAAGATTGAACTCCTGGATCAGGAGGACGTACGTCCCCTTGTCAAGGAAGAGTACGTAAAGCGCTTCCGCGACCGCGCCATGTCGCCCGAACGCCCCATCACCCGCGGTACGGCCGAGAACCCCGAGACCTTCTTCACTCACCGCGAGGCCTGCAACCCCTACTACGATGCAGTGCCCGAGGTTGTTGAGAAGTATCTGGGCGAACTGTCGAAGATTACGGGTCGCGAATATCACCTCTTCTCCTACTACGGAGCTGAGGATGCAGACCGCATGATCATCCTCATGGGCAGTGCCACCGATGCAGCCCGCGAGGCCATCGACTACCTGAACCAGCAGGGCCAGAAGGTGGGTATGATCAGCGTTCACCTCTATCGTCCCTTCAGCGTGAAGCATCTGCTGGCCGCTGTGCCCAAGACGGTGAAGAAGATTGCCGTACTGGACCGCACGAAGGAGCCCGGTGCCAACGGCGAACCTCTGTACCTCGACGTGAAGGATGCCTTCTTCGATATCAAGGACCGTCCCGTCATCGTGGGTGGCCGCTATGGTCTCGGTTCTCACGACACCACACCGGCTCAGATTATCTCCGTGTTCAACAACCTCGCCATGCCCGAGCCCAAGAACCACTTCACCGTGGGCATCGTGGACGACGTCACCTTCACCTCTCTGCCTGAGGTTGAGGAGATTGCACTCGGCGGCGCTGGCATGTTCCAGGCCAAGTTCTACGGCCTCGGTGCCGATGGTACCGTGGGTGCCAACAAGAACTCGGTGAAGATTATCGGTGACAACACCGACAAGTACTGCCAGGCATACTTCTCTTACGACTCGAAGAAGTCGGGCGGCTTCACCTGCTCGCACCTGCGCTTCGGTGACACCCCCATCCGCTCTACCTATCTGGTGACCACGCCCAACTTCGTGGCTTGCCACGTACAGGCCTATCTCCACATGTACGATGTGACCCGCGGCCTGCAGAAGAACGGTACCTTCCTCTTGAACACCATCTTCGACGATGCCGAGCTGGAGAAGTTCATGCCCAACAAGGTTAAGCGCTACTTCGCACAGAACAACATCACCGTATATACCATCAACGCCACCAAGATTGCACAGGAGATTGGTCTGGGCAACCGCACCAACACCATCCTGCAGTCGGCATTCTTCCGCATCACCGAGGTCATCCCCGTGGAACTGGCCGTAGAGAAGATGAAGGCTGCTGCCCTGAAGAGCTACGGTGCCAAGGGTCAGGACGTTGTGGACAAGAACTACGCAGCCATCGACCGTGGTGGTGAGTACAAGAAGTTTGAGGTGAAGGCCGAGTGGGCCAACCTGGCCGACGACGCCGAGAAGCAGGACAACGCTCCCGCATTCGTCAAGGAACTGGTTCGTCCCATCAACGCCCAGGCCGGCGACCTGCTGAAGGTCAGCGACTTCGTAAAGCACGGTACCGTCGATGGTTCTTGGGAGGTTGGCACTGCCGCCTACGAGAAGCGCGGCGTAGAGGCTTTCGTCCCCATGTGGAACAAGGACAACTGTATCCAGTGTAACCAGTGCGCCTACATCTGTCCTCACGCTGCCATCCGTCCGTTCGTCCTCACCGACGACGAACTGGCTAAGTTCGACGGTCTGGAGACTCTCGAGATGAAGGCTCCTGCCGCCATGAAGGGCATGCACTTCGTCATCGAACCCAGCGTGCTCGACTGTCTGGGTTGCGGCAACTGCGCCGACATCTGCCCGGGCAACCCGAAGCTGGGCAAGGCCCTCACGATGGTTCCGTTCAACCCCGATGCTGCCGACATGAAGAAGATGGCACAGGATTGGGACAAACTCGTCAAGGTGCCCTCGAAGCAAGACCTCGTAGATATCAAGCAGTCGGTTAAGAACAGTCAGTTCGCACAGCCTCTGTTCGAGTTCAGCGGCGCCTGCTCGGGTTGCGGTGAGACGCCTTACGTCAAGCTCATCTCTCAGCTCTTCGGCGACCGTCAGATGATTGCCAACGCCACGGGTTGCTCGTCTATCTACTCGGCTTCTATTCCTTCTACGCCTTACACCAAGAACGAGAAGGGCCAAGGCCCATGCTTCAACAACTCTCTGTTCGAGGACTTCTGCGAGTTCGGTCTCGGTATGGCCCTCGGTAACAAGAAGATGAAGGAGCGCGTTGCCAAGCTGCTGACCGAGGCTTGCGAGAAGTGCGACGTCACTCCCGAGTACAAGGCTCTGGCTGCTGAATGGATTGCCAACCGCGAGGATGCCGACAAGACGAAGGAGATTGCTCCGAAGTTGCGTACCGAAATCGCCGCTTGCGCCGCCAAGGGTTGCGAAATCTGCAAGGAACTGCAGACCCTCGACCACTATCTGGTGAAGCGCTCACAGTGGATCATCGGTGGCGACGGTGCCTCTTACGACATCGGTTACGGTGGTCTCGACCACGTCATCGCCAGCGGTGAGGACGTCAACATCCTCGTGCTCGATACTGAGGTTTACTCCAACACTGGTGGCCAGGCCTCTAAGGCTACACCGCTCGGTGCTATTGCTCAGTTTGCTGCCCAGGGTAAGCGCATCCGCAAGAAGGACCTCGGCATGATTGCCACCACCTACGGCTACGTCTATGTCGCTCAGATCGCTATGGGCGCCGACCACAGCCAGACCCTCAAGGCCATCCGCGAGGCCGAGGCTTGGCACGGTCCCTCTATCGTCATCGCCTACGCTCCCTGTATCAACCACGGTCTGAAGGCCAAGGGCGGCATGGGTAAGAGCCAGGCCGAGGAGCAGAAGGCTGTAGAGTGCGGCTACTGGCACCTGTGGCGCTTCAATCCCGCTCTCATCGAGGAAGGCAAGAATCCGTTCAGCCTCGACTCCAAGGAGCCCCAGTGGGACAAGTTCCACGACTTCCTCATGGGCGAGGTGCGCTACCTCAGCGTGAAGAAGGCCTATCCCAACGAGGCCGAGGAACTCTTCGCCGAGGCCCAGCGTATGGCTCAGCTCCGCTACAAGAGCTACGTCCGCAAGACTCAGGAGAACTGGAGCGAGTAATAATCCCGTTACAGTCTGTCTATTACAACTGCCCCTCCCAAATACAAAACTGGGAGGGGCAGTTTTTTTGCATAACGTCAGCTCGACGAATTCATGTTATGTCCCGACACCTTGATACCATATTTATTATACGCGCATGCACGCATGCACACGCACGTTGCATGGTCGGGGTTCAATCGACGCGTCGTTGGAGCCTGATCGACGTGTCGTTGGAGCTTAATCGACGTGTCGTTGGAGCCCAAACGACACGTCGATGAAACCATGACGGGCTACCTCACGTCGATGCCAGACGTGGTGAGGGTTTCGTAGTCGAGCAGATTTTCTTCGCCATTCATGCTGCTTTCAAGATAAAGGGTTTTCTTGTCATAGCTCTTCTTTTGCGTTTTATTGTAATCTTTCTTATAATATATAAAGGGCTTGACGGTGACATAGAGTTGGTCGTTGAAATGGCCGTCATAGTCGAAGTTCCATTCGCTGTACTGCGAAAGAAACTCGTTTCTGATGGTGTAGACACCGTCTCTTATGACTTGGTTTTTGGATACGTCGCCAATAACAAAGTCTTGGCAGCGAAGCGACTTATGGTTTGACTTGCGACACACATCGATGGTTATGCCCCATTTTTCGATACTTTCAGGATACATCAGCCTCAATACCGTACGGAAGGAATAGCAGGTCATGATGCTATAGTATTCCGGGTCGAGGTAGTTCAACCCCATGCGTTTGAGCACCATCCCAGGGTCTTCAAGGTCAGTTGGCAACTTGGCGAAGACCTGTTCTAACGACTCAATGGACAGGGAAGGTGTAATGTATTCGCCTATAATCTGCTCATAATCTTTGAGGACGATTGTCTCGTCATTGAATGCTTCATTGTCGCAATAGACGGGCACAACATAGCAGTAGAATTCTTCGCCGAGCCGTTTTAGTGCATCGGTCTTCTTGATGCTGAACTCATATTTTTTGTTTTTAGCTATTTTGTTTTCAGCTCCGTTGTAGTCTTTTGGTAGTAGGTCAAAAAATTTTGTATGGTCGTTGTTATAGAATCTGAGTCGAGGATAATTGGGAAGTCCATTTTCCATTGTAACACCAAGTTCTTCGTACTCATAATAGGGTTCCAGCACAACATCGTAGCGCCCACTGACCTCGCCTATGGCTTGTGCCAAGGTGTAGTTTTTGAGGTAACTCTTTTTTTGGTTGAGCGTCAGGCCAAAGTCAATTACCTTTGTAAGAATGTTGTATTTTGCAATCGTTAGGCTACCCTTGAAAAGCGTAAAGCCGAAAGGCGAGACATAGAATATGACACTTGCCTCGAAATCTATTGAAATCTTTAGCTGGCAATCGCTGGAGTAGTTTTTGGTTAGCGCTGGAGCACTCATCACCTCTCTGTTGTCCTTATCTACGACAGAAGCGCCAGGGGTGCTGTTTGACCAATGTACAGATGTGCCTAACGTAATCGTTGTTCCGAATGACACTTCAACACCTGCTCCCACACCCGAAGCGTGTTCGATAGATAATGAAGCCTTAAAGGCAACCGTAAGTTCAAGCTCACCATTGATGCTAAGTTCAGAACTTTCAGAGTGTCCTTTATTGACAACCTCATCAATCTTCTGCTCTTTCTTTCCATCCTCTTCTATCTTCCCCGTCTTCTTGACGGGTTCATAAGTAGTCCATTCGGCTTTTCCGTAGCCTTTGACTACAAAGTTCAAATCAAATCCGAACTCGAAAACCACAAAGAGGGCTGTGGGACCTCCTATTAGAACTCTTACAGGAGGTATTTTATTTCCGAAAGGACTTTTTGGAGTGTAGGGTTTTTTTTCTTTGTGCTTTAGCGTTTCAAAGAAATTGCGGAGTTTAGGATTGGACTCTTCCATTTTGTCTTTGACGCCATAGTATGCACCTGCCTCAATCTTATGCACAGTGTATGAATGATCCTCATCCCACGACTCGCACAGGTTATTATGCTTTACTGCTCTGTAGTGTACCAGTTTCCTGACTACTTTTTTTACGCTACCTTCCAGATAGATATGCCATTGTTTGTCTCCAACTGGCTGATAATCCTCTTTAATGGGCCATTCCAGGGTCGACACATCCTCCATCTTGTCTTCCGACTCCACGTCCTTGTCTTCTTTATTTTCATCCTCCTTGTTCTCATCTCCTTCGCCACGAGTAGGCGTAGGTGTGAAGGCACGAGTAACAGCTCCATTGTCGATAAGGCCCCAGTCGATTGTGACGGAGTCCTGCTGTTCCAACTGTGCGTTTTTGGCCACTGCGCTGTCACTGAGGTTGGGGGCCTGGTACTCGAAGGTGATGTCAATATCCAGTTCCTTGAACACTTCATCGGTCTTGGCCTTGGTGGTCGTCACCTTGTAGTGGCCGTCCTGGTGTTCAACGCTGAGCACGCGGTTGCACAGGCCATTGGGTATCTTACGGCTGATGCCGCAACTGACGTAGCCACCTACCTTCGGCAGCCACTCTGGGGGACAACTCTCTACGAAGTACACGATGGAGTCGCACTCCACGCCCAGCACGTAGTCGAGTACTCTCTTGGTGATGGGGCGCACATTCTCCTGATACTGGTAGGTGAAGGTGCCCACGTCGGTCACCTCGGTATAGGGCTCGTCGAAGCCGCGCGACATCTCCTCCTCAATGGCGTATTCCTCCATGGACAGCGTACAGCCCGTCAGCAGTATGCTGAATAACAAACAAATGATATTGAACAATGATTTTCGCTGCATGTTTCGTCCGTTATTATATTTGCTATTATTTTATCTTGGCCAAAGGCCGCCTCAGTCGATAGTCAATGGTATCGGATTCGCAGGAGTGCCGTGTGCCTCACCATCGTAGATGAGCCATTGCTCGAAGTATTCCACCCTGAATGTCTTACGGTTGTAGCAGGCAAATTCTACGCGGTCGGGCACTTGGCCGACACCGCTGTTAAGGATACGGAACACCATGCAGCGATAGTTGCCAGCGGTGAGCCACTGGCCCACGCCGCGCACCTCATCGTTGATGAGGGCTGCCACCATGGTGTCGTCGTCGGGCTCCTTGCCGTGTATGCTGACTCTGGCACACACAAACATCTCATCCGGATAGCTGTAGGGCGACACCTCCCAGCGGGGCATCACACAGACCTCACAGGTTGCCATGAACCGTCCAGAAACGCTCATGGCCGTGATGGTGGTCCAGCCTGTGCCCACGGCGCGGATGGAGTCTGCCTCGACGACTGCCACCGCCGTGTCGTTGGAAACGTAGAGAACGGCCTGGTTGCTGATGGAATCGGGTGTGAACACTGGCTTCAGCACAAAGCGGTCGCCCTGCATCACGTAAACCGTGTCGTGGTCGAGGGCCATGCTCAGCACCGGCTGTGCCTCGTCGTTCATGTCAAATTCGACAAGGCCGCAACTGGTTAGCACTACGCTGAACGCTGTGCAGAACAGTAAATATCGAATATTCAGTACCAATTTTCGCCGCATGTTTTTGCCCGTTATTATATTTGTTCTTTAGGACGCTGCTATTCTTTGGCTCGCTTCACCGTCACCGTATTCGATGGCCGGCTTTCACGTCCGTCTTTGTACTTTATCTTCACGTAGTAGGTGGCCTGTTCGCCAGGACGCAACAGCCAGTCGCTGTGGCTCCGCTCGTCAGGCTTCACGCTCATAAGGAACTTGGGACGGGAGTCCTTTTCACCCTGTCGATAGACGCAATAGTACCACGTGCCTGAATAGGGTGGAACGCCGTCAATTTCCCATACCAGTCGAGTCTCTTTCTCCTTCTCTATATAATCGCCCAGCAGACGGATGGGGTAGTCGAACAGGGCATCACCCTCCCAACGCACAGAGACGGCCAGCGAGGTGGTGCTGACCTGGCTGTAGGAAACGGACTCGATGGCATACAGGTAGCGGTCTTCGCGGTTGTAGGGCGGCACGTCGTCGAAACGCAGCTTGTTGTCCAGGGCATTGAGCGAGTCTGCATCGCAGACGCGCAAGAGCGTCCACTTCTCCTCGCGCTCCAGCTTACGGTAAACCAGATGGCGGGCTACGAAGTGCTCGTCGCTGACCACCCACACCTGGTGTACGCCGCGGTCGTCGACCATCGACGAGTCGATATGGGCAGCAACAGGGGGAATCAGCGTGGGACGGATGACCTGCAGCAGAGGGCTCTCAGGACCAATGTTGCTGCTGTAGTCTATCGCACGCACCTTATAATAAATATACTTCTGGTTGGCAGTCACATCTACGGTGTCCACAAAACGGCACTCGGTGATGCGGTCCTCGGAGGCCAGTACGAAGCGGTGGGTGGAGTCGTTGGCAAAGAGAATCTCGTAGCTGCTGATGTCGTCATCGCCCTCTGGCATCTCCCACGTCAGGGTGATGGAGCCCATCATGTTCCCCTCTTCATCAGTTTCCGTATTCGTAGTGGCCTTGAGGTTCTGTGGAACGCCAGGCGGACGCACATCGACAAGGCGAATCATTTTTGCCATCGAATAGCCCACGTTGCCAGCCGTATCTACAGCGGCAGCCGCCACCATGCCTGTGGAGTAGCCCGTAACGTCAATGGTCAGCGTGGTGTCGGTGGGACTGAGCATCTGGTCGGAGAACCGTTGCCACTCGCCCTTGGTTATCTTCTCGTGGAAATAGACGGGATAGAAACCTACATAGTCGGCCTCCATCGTGTCCTTGCGGAAGTAGAAGGTGGCGTAAACGCCCTTCGACAGGTCTTCCGGGTCGCGCCGGTCGATGACGATGAGGGTGATGTCGGGTGCCTTGGGAGGCGTGATGTCTCGCACATTGACTACGTGGACGGGCGACGGGTCTGTCAGGTCGCCAAAGGCATCGTGGGCCCTCAGCCGATATTCGTAGATGCCTGTGGAAGGCACACGGTCGACATACGAGCCCCTACCTGCGGTCTCTGATGTGGTTTCCGCAGCAGTGGGGTCCTCCGTGTTGCCATAGGGGGACGAAAGGATGGCTATGGGCTGGTTGCTGACTCTCTGCCACGTTGTCTCGCCTTTCTTCCTACGCTCCATCTCGTAGCTGGAATAGTGGTCGCGTGGCCACCACAGCTGTATGGTGTTCTCGGTGATGAGCGAGTCGCTGAGGGTTGCCGTCAGTGGCTCGGGCTTGTAATGCTCGTTCTTCAGCTCCAGAATATGGGCTGTGCGGATGATGAACTGGCCAGTGGTGTCAACTTGGGATGGGCGTACCATGTATTCGTAGGTTTGTCCAAACTTCGCCGTGCGGTCAACTGCGCGCATGGCCAGTGCATCGGCCAGGTCGCGTCGCCACTCTGAGGCGAGGATGGCATAGCCCAGGCGCATCTGCTGTTCCTGATAGATTTCATAGAGCGAACCAAGCGTGCCCGCCGGGTTCTTGGTGGCTGTGGGCTTCAGGCCATTCTTGTCGTAGAGCATGCCTGCCGCCAGCCAGGCCAGCGAGTCGGTCTGCGGATAGCGCTGGCGGAACTGCTCCAGCGTGAGGGGGCGCAGGCGGGTGGCAATAGTGTCGGCATCCAACTGGTCGGCACTGCTGTAGCGCAGCACGTCAACCCCCACGCGACAGAGATAGCGCCACGTGGCATAGTCCTCCACAGCCCAGCGCAGCACGATGCTGTCGCCATAGGTACGGGTAATCAGCTGTATCTGCGTATCGACGATGCCCACCTGCACCTGTGCGCTGTCCATGGAGTGCACCTGTGTGCTGTCTACGGGCAGTACCACTTCTTCCTCAGGCTGCACTAGCTCATCCTCAGGCATCGTCTGTGCCAAGGCTGCTGCACAGAACGACCAACTCAATGCTATCAGTAATAAATATCTCTGCATACGCGTCTGTTTCCTTTATGAGCATTACTCTCCTCCCATCTGGTTGACAAAATATTTGTCATAGAGCGGATAATTGATTTTGTAATATCTGATGGGTACGCCGAAGTAGTTGGGCAGCCCGTTCACCGACTGAAGCACCATGTAAGTGCCGCTGTTGATGTCGTAGGCGTTGACACGGTAGACGGTGGCGTTGACGTGGTCGATAGTCTTGTCGAGGTTGCCGTCTATCGTGAAGCCCTCCCATGCATATTTCTCCTTCTTCTTGGTAAAGAGACGTTGGTAGAGCATCGTACCCGTGTCGATATTTGCACGATTGTGCTTGCCCAGGTTCTTAAGCATCATGTTCATGCCATCCGGTCCTACCTGCGTGGCGCTCCAGGCAAGCGTCACCTGATAGTAGGGCAGTTCTATGCGCTTGCCGTCGGCGGTCTGCTCAGTGATGAAGCACCCCATCATACGGTTGTTGTATCTCGAGATGCCGTCGTAGGCGGTAACCCAGCTCTTCTCAAAGGCCTCGAACTCCGACTTCAGCCGATTGCTGAACTTCTCACTGAGCGTCCACACATCCTTCAGGTTCTTGACGAGTGTGCCAAAGCGCTCACTTGGTACGCTGCTGGGCGTGAAGCGGGGCATACGGCTGAAGCCTCCACGTACATAGCCATACTCCTTGCCTGGATAATAGGGAAGCGGATAGTCGGTGATGGCCTTTGTGTCATCGACGGTGAAATAGCTGAGCTTGCGTATTTTACTGTAGTCGTTGAAGCAGTTGCTGGCACTGCCGTCGAGCTTGCTCAGCGTGCCGGCATACTTGCCGCCCTTGTCGGTGTAGGTGAGCGACTGCGAGGTGGTGGCATAGACTTTGAAATTGCCGCTGTTGATCTCCTGTCCACCCACAAACACGACATTGCTCAGATAAGCCAGATAGATGTAGGGATCGACGAGACGCCGCTTGTAGGTTTTGTAAAGCGTGGTCGTCTTGTCATCGCGCATCAACTCGGCATCGGTACACGATGCCCATCCTGTGCGCTTGGGGTTGTTGGCAATCTCCGTCACCTTCATGCCGATGAAAGGCAACTCGTACAGGTGTCCGTCGTTCTGCCAGTCGGTGTTGTCCATCACGTTGATCTTCATGCGGGCCACCCTCGTGGTGTCGTAGACCAACTTGCCCTTCTCGTCGCGTTTGATGATGTAGTTGAGGCTCAGGATGCCCTTGTCGCCTTTCTCATGCTCCAGCCCGATGGGATTCTTGGCTACGATGAGACAGTATTGCTTGCCGTCCACCGTGCCACTCACCACCTTGCCTTCTTTCTTGCTGACGCGCATGTTCGACTCCCACTCCCACCAGAGCTGGCCTTTCTGGAAGGCCTTGCCACTGATGTCGGCAGTAAGGGCAATGATGGGGTACTGCACATCGTGGGCATGGGCATCGAGATACTCACCGTTCTCGTTGCCGTCGAACATCAGCTGATTGTAGTACGACGGATAGGCAATGGCCACATAGTCCTGCACGTTCACCACATCGCCAATCGCAGCCTGGGTCCCTGTGCGGAAATAGTAGAACTTCTCCTGTTGCCAGGCCTTGTTCTCATATTTCTGATTCTTGGGGTTATATGTCACAGGGTCTTTCTCCACGCCGTTCACTATTTCCTTGGCGTAGCCAGACACCTTCAGACTATAGCGTGTGTCGGGCTCCAGGTCGAGCAGGTCGATGACGTGCTGTATGCCACCAGGATTGCCCAAGAACGCATAGTCCTTGTGGTTATAGGAATTGGAGTAACGATAGCCGTTCTTATAGTAGTATTCCTTATAATAGACGAGGTTGCCGTTCTTGTCGAACTTACGCAACTCCACGTTGGGGTTCATGTGGAAGATGAAGGTGCGGCTGGCTTGTGTCTCCAACTGTTGGCGGCTGGCCCCACTCTTCTCTTCGATGCGGTCGAGCTCGTTCTCGTCGAGCAGGCGGAAGTGCTGGTCGATAGCGGCTGTTGTCTTCAGCACAGGCTTGGCCATGAGCTTCGGGTTGATACGGTTCTTGTCGTCCCAGCCCTCGTCGCGAGTGTCATAGCCCATGCAGTCGCTGAAGAGTTCGAAGTCGTCGAGCGGGTTGCCGTGAAACTCCTTACAGAAGGTGCCACACTCGAACTCGTAGGTGCGGTCGATGTTCACAAGGCCATTGAGCAGCGACAGGTAGCAGCGCGCCTCACCAGTGAAGTAGCTCGGATTAGGTCCCTGGAACTTGAAGCAGCCGCCGACGCCACCCTTGAGGATGCTGATGCTGTCGCTGTAGAAGCCCAGGTCGATGCGCACACCCATATCGGCCTCCAAGGAAGCATATAGCTGGCCCTTGCCGTACCAGTCGTGGTAGCCCATGTTGCCACCGTACTGGTCACAGGGTTGTGGTGTCTTGAACTTGGTCAGGGCAACATCAAAGCCTGCCGTAGCGCCGAAATAGCCATAGATGAGTCCGAAGTCGAGGTCGATGTAACCATAGACCGTGGCACCCAGCATGACGCCGCAGCCTGCTCCAGCCTCTTCCAGCGCCTTGTTCATGGCATCGCGACGGGCCATGTCGGCCTCACTGAGGCTGGCGCTCACCACACCCTCACCCTTCGAGCCACCATCGAGGAAGGCACGCACCTTGGGCGCTATAGGCGGCAGTTTGCCATTGTTGGGCAGTTCATTGCCAAAGCAGAGGTAAGCGTTGGCACCAATCAACACCGTAGCGATGGGCGACTTGAAGTCTATGAGATGGAAGTAGCATCGCTTCTTCTCGTCAGCTTCGGCATTCTTGCCGTCGCCAGGTTCACCCAGATAGACGTGCCACTTGCACTGAGGCAGTTGCTTGCCCTTTTCTTTGAAAGTTATGCGGAAGTCGAGCGCCACGTGTCCTTCTGATGCAAAGTTGGCTGCTGGCTCATCTTTATCGCCCGATTCGCCATCATTGTCACCAATCTTGTCTTCCAGACTGCCCGTGACACCACTTACCAGCGAGTAGCCCTTTTCTTTCAGTTTGTCGAGTTTTTCCTTGAACTTTTTAGTCGTTTCATCAATCTTCTTGGCCACTGCACCTGCATCACACTTCGCATCGACGGTAACGTTGAGTGCCAGATACTGGTCGGTCTTGTTGTTTTGGTAAACGATGGAGGCATCGGCATCCACCATGCCGTCGAGTGCCTTCATCTTGCCGTTGAAGACAAACGAGGTGAGTCCACCCTTGCCCTTGCCGTTGAGGTCCTTGTCGTAGATACAGGTCATCTCGAAGTCGCCGTCGAGTACACCCTCACCTGCCGTAGTGCTCAGACCAATGCCCACCACCACTCCGATGAGCCCCTTCTCTGCCATAGCTCCCTTCGGGTCGTTGTCGGCACGGCGGCAGTTGAAGTAGAAGCCGCCCGTGATACTCGTTATCTTCACAGGCGTTATCTCGATGCCCACCTTCGAGCCCACCTTGGCCTTGAGGAAGCCCCAGGTGTACTGATCCTTCTCCCCCTTGTTCTGTGTATAGTAGCCAGCATTGGCCTCGATGATGAGGAAGTCGCCAGGCAGTTTGAAGCTGATGTTGCCGCTATAGCCCTCGCTTTCGCCCGTCTCTTGGTGCAGATTGCCGTCGAACACGCAGTCGGCAAAGGTGCTGTGTACCTCAATGTCGTTGAGCACAACTTTCTTGTACGCAATCTTCAGGTTCGACAGGTCGTCGATGCCATCCACCTTCGCCTTGATGGAGAGCGAAATTGCCGCCGTCAGGTCGATGCCCTCCACGATGGCCACCTTGCCCGATGGCTTGAGGGTGAGAATGTTTTCTCCTTGTTTTGTTTTGTCGTCTTTTTCTTCCTGATAGGTGAATTCGAACTTCTCCAGCGTGAACTCAAATGGTCCTATGCGCTTCGAGGGCGAGGCAAAGCCCCAGGCACCACGGCTGATGTAGCATTTGTCCTTGGCAATCTCGTACTCCTCGTTTTTGATGAGCTGCTTGTTGCCTGTAAACTTGCGGGCCTTCTCCTGCATGTCCTTTTCGTAGGTCGATGTCCACGACATCTTGCAGTTGGCAATGCGCAACTGGCTGAAGGCGATGTCGGGCAGTTCAAACTCCTCACTGACATTCATCTTCGCCCGCAGGTCGTCACCGCCGATGGTCATCGTACCACCCATCAGCAGTTCCACGTGAGTCTTCAGCTCGCCCTTCTCAGGTGTCGCCTCCACCAACAGATAGGTCTGGTCTTTTTTGAAGTTGGCTTTGGCCAGGAAGAAGTCGAGACTGAGTTTGTCGGTCTGCTGGGTTTTGAAGACGTAGGCATACTGCAGGTCTTCGTCCTGTTCCTTCTTCTTCAGTTTATAGACGTTACATGCGTAGCCTATAGAGCCTTCTATCAGGGGCACATCGATGGTGCCTGAGAAATGACAATTAGAGAAATCATTTTGCAGGAACCTCAGTCCCACGTTGTCTATCGAGAAGCCCCAGCCGCCCATCTTGCCCGTCTTGGCTTTCAGCAGTTCATTGGCATCGATGGCGAGCGTGGCACCGCTCTTGTCAAAGAACATGTCAGTGGTTTCAATGCTGAAACGTCTGTCGCTGTCGGCAACATCGCCAAATTCCAGCGCCTTGGGGAACTTCACGCTCAGTTTCTTGATGAAGACACCCTGCCACGCAACGTCGGCCCCAGTGAATGCCTTGGTCTTGTCGTAGCCTTCGGGGAAGGCACTCATCTTGTCGCTGTTCAGGTTGCTATGGTGGTCGATGACGATGCTGTTGGCCGTGAACGTCCATCCCGGCAGGTCGTCGGCCTGGAAGGGATCCATGCTGACCTCGTCCACTATCCACTCGTCCCAGCTCTCAATCTTGGTGCGGAAACGCAGACTGGGCTGCTCGTTAGTGAGCACGCCGCCGACCTCTTTCTTCAAATGCGGTATGGACATGTCCACATCTATGCCCAACAGTTCAAACTTACTGTCGGCCCACGAGAGGAAACATCCATCGGTGGGCTCGAGCAGGTCTTTCGGAGCCTTGAAGGTGCAGGTGTAGGTGCTGTTGGGGTCTTTCACGGTGAAATCGCGCAGCAGAGCCAGCGTACCGCCCTCCGGCAACAGTCGGTTGGGCGAGATGCAGACGCGTGGCAAGCCGAACACCAGTATCTCGTTGTCGGTATAGTCACAGTCGTCCAGCACAAACTCTGCCATGATGTCCATCGTGGCAAATGCCGGTGAAAACTTCATGCCCACAATCTGGATGTCGGCAGGACTCTTGTTGATGTCCTCCGGCAGCCCCAGGGGCATGTACAGTTCCTCTATCTTGCCCTTGGTGAGCAGTTCCGCCACAGCCTTACCAGCCCTGACATACTTATAGAACTTGCTGATGTTGAGTTGCTCGGCCAGTCCCTTGGCAGCATTGGCATCGTTTTCCTGAACGGCGTTGGCACATGCCAGATCCTGCTCGCCGATGAGCTGGTCGATGCCCCAGTCAGTGAACAGTTTCTCTGCAGCCTCATTGTCGCTCTGCGGGTCGTTGGAGTATGAAACGGCATTGCCCTCATAGACCTGGTCTTCGGTATTTACCTTCAATTTCGTGAACTTGACGCACACGCCGATGTCGAAGCCCATGGGGCGCCACCATACACGTCCCTTGCCAGTGATACCCTCAGCCCCACTACCATTTGATACCTCGTCGATAACCATCTCGTACTCACCAATCTTCACCGTAGAGCCCCTCAGCTCCTTATTCGACTTTTTCGTGGGTTCGGTATTGGTGATGTTGACCATGTTGGAGCACTGGAAATACTTTTTACTTAACAGTTCAGCCATACCGAAGTCGATGACGTTGCAGTCCTCGATATAGGTGATGCTCTCTTCATTAGTACATACGGGGAGGACGCGCAGTACCACATAGTCGCTCTTCTGCACCTTGTCCTGGATGTCCTCCCACTTGATGACTGCCTCGTCGTCCTCCGTAGTAGCGCTATAGACAGGCTCGCCCTTCAACACCTCCTCACGGTTGGTATTCGACCCACCGTTGAAGAGTTGCACATCGAATTTGAACTCATGTTTGTTGTAGTCCTTCCCTTCGCCGCCTAAGTGCTTGGGATATATCCACTTCACGGTGATGTCGGCTGTAAGGAACCACTTACGTGCCCCAGCTGCCTCGTCGAATGAAGGTGTCGTAATGGACGGATTCTTATACGTATAGAGTGTCGCCTCGCTTACCTCTGCGCCATAATGGCCTTCACCAAAGATAATCTCGCCATCGGCATAGTCGCCCTCTTTCTCTTCTTCTTGTTTTTCTTCCTTTTTGTTGTCGTCCGGCTGTTTCTCATCCTCTTTCTCCGGCACGTCAACCTTCAGCCGAAACACCTTCAAGTCACTCTTGCCGTTGTTCTCTATCTGCGTCCAGTTCAGGAAACGTCCGTCGCTGTTGTTGTCATAGGCCGAGATTCGTGCCACATAGACGCGATCGGTGCGGAAACGGGCGTCGATGATGGTTTTGTTCAGCGTGTACATGGGTGCCAGAAGGTAGTCTGTCTCATATACTGCAGCGTTATGATCCATCGCTTCATCTACCTGCTGGTTCTTCAGCAGTTCCACGAAACGTACTTTGTACTTGTACTTTCCGGCAGCGGGATTGCATGGCACCAAGGGAGCCTTCCAAGTGAACACGGGTGCCAAGGGATCGAGGTCGGCCACACCATCCTCGCTTTCGAAGGGGGTCATGGGCAGGATGAACTCTGGTGCCTGTGCCCTGTAGCAGACGGTGAACATGCAAGAGCCCAATTTGGGATCGCTCAGCACGATGGGCGACAGCAGATTGGGGTCCCATTGGTAGGCAGTGATGTGAACCTCGTACTGGCCTTCCGGCAACAGGCCGAAACTGCCATTGCTATAGCTGTCGAAGAGGTTGGCGGGAGCACTGATTTCATTGCTTGGGATATGGTCGAAGAGTCCCTTCATGTCTGCCATCGACAGGGTGTAGCTTCCATGAGCAGGAATGACGAAGGGCATCTTAGGCTGCCGTTTGGGAGGCGTAGTGACATGAAGGTCGGAGGCTGGCATCACCTGTTCCAAATCCAGTCCCAGATACACATTCTCCGGCTGTGCCGAGGTGTTGGTCAACGATATGGTGAAATAGCTACCTGGATCAGTGAGATAGGAAGTGACGAAGGGCGACAGCACCTGCTGGACAGGTGTCACTGTGACAATGACATCCTGAGCCTTTAGCGCTGTGCTGAACACTCCGCTAAATATCAAATAATAAATAATAAATATTTTCGTCCGTATGCTATTCATTTCTGTTATTTGTTATTTATTCTTTGTTATTTAGTTGTTTTTTCTTAAAGGGCGTAAGGCTGAATGTATAGGCATAGTTCAGGCTGACCGTGATGTCGGTACAGTCGAGGTTGCTACGTGTCTTGGTCATGTTGACGTCGCCGTACTTATAAAACGAGGCCGAGGCCGTGAATACGTGTACGTCCTTCAGTGTCAGGTCCGCTCCTACACTGCCGCCAATAGAGAGGTTCTTCGACTGCCGTTCCACCTCGTTGTAGCAGAGCGAAATGGTGCCTGAGAGGTTGAGGTTGCGCTCCTTGAGGAACGACCGTCCTGAGGTGAGCGAAGCGATGTCACTGGTGTAGCGCATGTTATAGCCCTTTGAGCGTTGGTGGCTGAACGAGGTGGTGAACGTGGTGGCCCACTGCTTGACATTCATGCTGTAGTTGGCGCCTACTGCCAACGTTTTCACATCGCTCTCGCCCGTCGCAAAGCGGTTCTTGTCCTTGTTCGAGGTATTGTTGAGCGAAAGGCTCATGGTGTGTCCCAGATGTTCGGCGTCAATCACATAGGAGGACATGAGCGAGAAGCTCTGCATCATGCGGTTCACCCTTGTGGTGTCGTTTACGCGAATGGTGCCGTCGGTCTGGCGCTGTGTATATCCGTTGTACGAGGCATTCAGGTTCAGTTGCTTGCCAATGCGTGTGCTGGCAGTGGCCGAATAGACAAAGCCCTGCGTCGTATAGAGTTGTTTCTTGGTGAGGTTATCCGCCTGACCCGAGAAATTGGCCGTCAGCGCCACTTTGTCGAAGAGGTGTGTGGAGAGGTGGAGGGCCAGGCTCTGATAGTTGTTGCTGATGTAGCTGACACCCAGCGAAGTGTAGTCGGGCTGCACCATGTGATAAACCACGCTGGCGTTCAGTTTGCGCAGATGCAACTGAAGGGCGGCATCGCCAGCAAAGCGTGCCAGGGAAGAATAGCGCACGTCGAAGACCTTGCTCCAGAGGGAGTTGTCGACCTCGGCCGTGTGCAACTTTGGAGCCCGTTTGTCCGTGTTGAAGATGCTGACGGCAGCATTGGCACTCAACGACAAGTACTTGCCCAGTCCCACTGCACCCTTAGTGCCCACCACAATGTTTTCTTGGGGTGCAAGGCTGCTTTGCCACCTCTCGTCGAGTGTGCTCAGGCAGTCGTAGGCACGAAGCAGGTAGATGTCGATGTACGTGCGTTTGCTGCCATAGCCCGCCTTGAATCCCCATCCCATGCGCTTATACTGGGGGTTGCGTGCAAAGGGGGCGTCCGGGTCGTCGTTGATGGCCTTTCGCAGGCGGCCGTAGAAGGCTCCCACGCGCACGCGTTCAATAGTATATTCTACTCCAATGCCCGTGAACGAGGTGTTCATGACATAGTTGGACATGGGCATGGAGCTCTGTCCGATGTAGCCTGTCCAGTTCTTATACGTGGGATTGAGGCTGAACGAGAGGTGAGGATAGTTGAAATTGATGTTGTCGCTCGTGAAATAGAGCGAGAACGGCATGTTGAAACCGTAGATGCTGAAGTTCAGGTTGGCATAGATGGCACTGCTGAACGGTGAGCTGTGACCGTCACCGACAGAGCTGTAGCGATAGGTGTTCTGCGTGCCTATCGCTCCGCTGATGATGAGCGGGTCGCTCTTGGCTATCTCTGAAATATTCTGGGCACGAAGACGGCCCCCACCGCTCAGCAACCCGAGGGTGAAAATCGTAGTGAGCAATGCTCGTATAGAGGCCGTCTTCATGCCTATTAGATTTGGTTTGCTTGTTAAATGGTCCTTGCCACTATCTGACCACCTTTCTTCCGCCGACAATGATTATGCCTTTGGCAGAGGGGGAGACGCGCTGACCGTTAAGGTTATAGCATTCCTTTTGCATGGCGTTTGCATCCTGCGGTGTCGAACTGATGCCTGTGATGACGTCGCCCATCAGTATGGGTGCCTTCAGCGAACCGGCAGCAGCAGCATACGTCAGTGTGCCTTCGAGGTCGGCGAAAGTCTCCAGATGCTTGTTGTACAACTTAAAGTGAACCTTCTCGCCAGCCTTGCCTGCCACGTTGATGAACACGATGTCGCCACTGACGGCCTCGCCCATACCACGACACTCATCGCCGACAAAGGCACCGATGCTGAAGTCGGCGGCATTGGGCAGCGAAGCGACGATGGTCATGTTGTCTGCCCAACGGCCGGCATCAAACTGCCATACAGGACGGGAGGAGCGCACTTCGGCATTCGCCCGACGGGGAGCAGCAGGGGCGGCAGCAGGGGCAGCACCGGCGAAGAGCAACGTGTAGCCGCCGGCACCTTCAGTGTAGTACATATAGCCCTTGCCAGCCTCCAGTTTGAAGTCTCCCGTGCTCACCCATGCACCTGTCTGGTACTCGGCAAACGTCGTCTTACCGATGATGCGGTCGCCATCTTGTGCATTGGTCCATGCGATGGCATTCATGGCTGCCAAGTCCATATCGAACTCGTTGGGATAGCAAATCCAGCTATAGCCCGTCTTCACCTGTGGCAGCGTGAGGCTGTTGGCGCGAGTCACTACAGGTCCCATGTTCAGCACGCGCGAAGCCGCATTGGCGTACTGGCTCTTAATCTTATACATTCCGTCCTCGGGCTTCAGTTCAGTAATGCCGCCGAAGATGCCGATGCCGCCAAAGTCGTTGTAGAGCCAGTCGGTTTGTGAACGGATTTCGATGATGTGGTTGTCGTCATCGCTCGTGAGCCAGCCTTGATAGCCGCCAGTACCGTCGGTGAGGTCGTAGCCGCTGGTCGTTTCAGTGATGGCGAAGAGCGACACCCAGTCCCAACCGTTGCTGAAAGCCACCTCGGCAGGAATCACCACGCCGCCCTCCGTACCACCAGAAACGGTCTCCTGGGCAACACCGTCATATTTCACCGTATAGCTGTATTGTCCAGAGTACAATCCCTGGAAGTTCCATTTCATGCCGCTGTCATCGGCCATCGTAGCCTTGGCGCAGGGCCGTCCGGTATAGGCATTGCTGAAGGTGACGGCAACCTTGCTCTTGTCGAAGTTGTCGCCTTCCAGGTTGGTGAAGTTCACCACGACTGCATTCAGTCGCGACAGGTCCACCTGGGCGGGAATTTTGAAGCTCACGGGTTTGAGAATCTTCAGCTTCACGGTGCACGACACTTCAGGATTGCTCTGTGAGGCCACCTTCACATCGTAGGTGCCAGGAATCGTGGCAATGCCTCCAGGGATGGGGTCTGCGACTCCGGGATCTACCAGAGCTGTGATGTCAACTCCCTTGTTCGAGGCCTCGTCGGGCAGCACTATAATATAAGGAGTGATGATGCCATAGACATTATCGCCGACATTGGCTTCGAATACGTATGAAGCATCCTTCGTGCAGGTCACCGATGTTACGGCCACGGAGGGCGCCGTGACGATAATCTCCGTCTCGGCAGAAGTCGAGAACTGTATCTTTGCCGCCGAGCCGCCATAGTTGGGACCTGTGACGGTCAGTGTAGCGGGCGAACCGGCCTCTTTTGGGGCACTGAGAACGTTGTTCGTGATGGAGAACTCAGAGCCAGGGGCAATATTGCTCCATGCATAGGTGAGCTCACTGGCCAGCGACGATTCGGTGCTGCTGCCAGCATAGTTCAGCTTGATGTGCGGCGTCAGGTCATAGTCGTTGAAGGGTACGTTCTTCGTGACGTTTATGGGATTGTCCAGTGTGATGTCTGTCAACGGGTTCAAGGTCAGAGAGGGCATGTAGGTCTCCTTGTTGAAAGTAAAAGTCGTTGCGAAGACATATTCCAGTTTTCCGAAGAAAGCCTTGATGGTGATGGCTTTCGACATATCGTCATCGCCACCCCACACGCGCAAATCGTAAAGGCCCGTTCCGCCATCGGGAGCCGTGCACACGGCACGACAGGATTCACCGATGAAGGCCCCCAGTTCCGCGTTGGCAGTAGAACCGCCCTCAATCGTCAGGTTGACATGGATGATGGTACTGTTTTTGTACTCAGAATCAGACGGTCCCGTCCAATGATTTGCTGCCCATGCTTGCAATCCACAAGCCACCAGCAACAGGAGAAATACATACTTTTTCATAATACACATGATTTAAGATTGTTTCTGCGGCAAATTTCTTTATTTTTTTTTAAGTAACTACAGCATTTTTAACACTTATAATGATAAAAATAATTCTATTTTAATGTCAGAAATGATACTTTTTCAACATCTTTCCACGACAAACGCCTGATTTTCAGTTTATATTTTTATCATTGTCTCATTGTTCGGAAATATAGCCATCATCACCTTTTTCTAAGTCGAAGTAAACCATATTATTGATATTTATTTGTACATTTGCAAAAGAAATTCAACATCGATATGAGAAAACTTACTTCTACGCTGCTATGCATTGTCAGCCTGCTACTACCCCTCCACAGCGAGGCCGATACTGCCGACTCGCTCTATCAGGTCCTGAAAGCGGACAAGCATGCCAACCATAAGGTAGCCAACAGCCTGATGATTATGCTTGATGCCGAGGGCGTTGCCGACTCGCTCTATACTTTCGGACATGCCGACAAGCGGAGCTATATCATGAAGATGGTGGCACTGTATATGGCTTACCACTACGATGCTGCCTACGACTATGCAAAGGCTGCAAGCGCCTTCATGGAGATGGCACGCCAGGCAAAGCTCGACGACGACCTTGCAGCCGAAGGCGACGCCTGCTCCCAGGCCGCTGTGGAGTTTCACCACATAGGAGAGTTCGACGAGGCCATCAGGGTCAACCTCCAGGCCCTGCACATAGACAGCCTGCTCAACGACACTGCCCTGCTCTCCAACGACCTGAGCACCCTTGCAGCCACCTGTCTCACGGCCAACCGCATCGACGAAGCCGTGCGCTACATCCTCCTGGCCATAGAAAAAGAGGAGTCGAGGGCCACGCCCACCAAACTTTCCATACGCTACGGCCATGCCGCTGAGATATTCAACAAAAAAGGCGACACCGAAAAGGCTCTCAACTATGCACAAAAGGCCTATGCACTCGACCGCAAGGCTGGCAATGCGATTGGCATAGCACGCCGGTTGTCGCAGATGGCCGATATATACATGGACATGAAGGAGTGGAAACAGGCAGAGACGTGCTACCGAAGGGCCATCGACGTACTCGAAGAGAAGCAGGAACGCCACTCGCTGACCATCGACTATAAGCAGATGGGCACACTCTTCCTGAAGCAGAACAAGCCCGGAAAGGCCATCGGATGGTTGCTCAAGGCCGACTCGCTGGCTTCCATGACCGGAAACAGGTATTTCCGCAGCCAGACGACACGCCTCATTGCCAATGCCTACGACGCACTGGGCCAGCATGCAAAGGCATTGTCCTATATGACTGAAGCCATGAACCTGAACGACAGCATCTACAACGAACGCGTCGGTCAGCTGACATCGCATCTCAGGGCCCGCTACGAACTGGAACAGCAACAGTCAGAACTGCTTCGCCAGAAAGGCATCGTGGACAAACAGCAATGGGCCATCGCATTCCTCATGGCACTGATGCTTGCGTTGGCAACGTTCTCGGTCTTCATCTACAGACGCAGGGGCACGGCTGCAAAGCGCGGCGACAACAAGGCCGCGCCTGCCGAAGAAGCCGAAAAGCCACAGACCGACACATCGGCGGAAACGAACTATACCAAAGTGAAGGATGGCATGAATCTGAAGAACATGTCATCGGCCGACCGCCAGTTCATATTGAATGTCGTGGATTACGTCCACGCCAACATGAAGGTGCGCAAGATCACCATCGACCAACTGGCGGAGGAGATGTGCATGAGCCGCTCGCAGTTCAACCGCCACATCACGGCACTCACGAAGGAAAGTCCCAATGCCTTCATCACCCGCATACGCATGGAAAAGGCCGTGCGTCTGCTGAAGGACACCAACATGTCGATAAAGGAGATAGCCTACGACTGCGGCTTCGACGAGTCGAACTACTTCATCCGCGTGTTCCGGCAGATGTACGACATGACCCCCCAGCAGTATCGCAATTCACCGATATAATTACACAATAGGTTTTTTTGACATCACCAGCCGTATCTCGTCGTAGCCGACGTCGGACAGCGGGCAGTGGTCGCGGATGATGTAGAGGGGTGCGTCGGGGCCTGCGGCTTCGATGGCCTGACGGATGGCCTGGCGACGCTCGGGGGGCAGGATGTCATCGAGCTGTACCTCCCCGGTCGGCAAATAGCGAAGCAGGTGGCCGCGGATGGTGGCGGGCGTAAGGCTTCGCTCGTGGGCGATGGCGTCCGGCAGAAAGCCTTGCCGATAGAGTTGTAGGCTCACCTCCCAAGTCTTGGGCTTGGGTTCCTTTTTCGGTTTTTCTTTCTTTTTGCGCTCGCGTTTCGTCTTCAGCGACGATTCGTCGAGGGCATCGAGCATGGACATCTGTTTCTCATGCAGATAGATGGCGATGGAGAATCCCTGTTCGGCAATCTGGTGGAGGAGATAGCGGCGCGAGAGGCAGGTCTGGCGCAGTTCGGGCAAGAGGCGTCCCAGGCGCAGCATGGCCTGCTTGTTGCCCGTCTGCACATCGGCAGTCAGTCGGAGGGGTGCGGCAAAGAGCGACTCCAGCGTGGTCTCGAAGTAGGTGGCACTGCGGCGTACGCGCTGGAGGAAATCGTCCTCGTGCAACTGGGCAGTGGAGAACTGGCGGATGACGGTCTGCCACTTCTGGGCCACGTCCACGACGCGTTGGCGCAGCCCGTCGAGCGTCTGCTTCTGCAGGTGGTCGAGCTGGGCATGGCTGTGGCAGAAGTATTCGGAGAAGAGGCGCAGCAGCTGTTCCTGCTGATAGAGGAGCGTACGGAAGTCGAAGAGTTCGAGCAGGAGGTGACGAAAGTATTCCTCCTTCAGGGCGGGCAGTTGCTCGATGCTGCGCTCGGCCTCGGCCTCCTGCTGACTGATGTAGTGGTCGACGCGCTGGTCGTTGATGATGGCGTGCCCGTCCAGAGGCTCGGCCAGCGCCAGTCCCTCCAGTGTGCGGCAACGGCTCAGGGCCACATACACCTGGCCCGGGGCGAACGACTGACGAGCATCGATGATGGCATGGTCGAAGGTCAGGCCCTGACTCTTGTGGATGGTGATGGCCCAGGCCAGGCGCAGGGGGTACTGGGTGAAGGTGCCCTGCACCTCGGTCTCTATGACGCGTGTTTCGGGGTTCAGCGTGTAGCGGGCGTTTTCCCAGGTCAGGGGCTCCACCTCTATGGGCTGGTCGTCGTCGGGACAGGTCACCTCGATATGCTGCTGGTCGAGCTGGGTGATGTGGCCGATGCGGCCGTTGTAGTAGCGATGTTCGGCCGAAGGGTCGTTCTTGACGAACATCACCTGAGTGCCCACCTTCAGTTCCAGCGTCAGGGCCGTTGGGTAGGAATATTCGGGAAAGTTGCCTTGCACGGAGGCCTCGAAGCGGAAGAGCGGCGCAGGGAGACGCCGTAGTTCGGTCTCGTTGTAGCGGTCGGCCAGATGGTTGTGGGTGGTAAGGCGGATGCCCTGCCGGGTGTCGGCTGTGACGCGGCTGTTCAGTCGAGCCAGAGCCTCGGGTGAGGGCCTGCCGCTGCGCACCTCGTTGAGGAGACGGACGAAGGACTCGTCCTGCTGTCGGAAGACGTGTTCGAGCTGTATGGTGACGTAGTCAATCTGTGCCAAGGCCTTGGAACCGAAGAAGTAGGGAGTGTCGTAGTAGGGCCTCAGCATCTGCTCGTCCTCGGGGGTGACCACGGGCGTCAGCTGTGCCAGGTCGCCAATGAGGAGCAACTGTACGCCGCCGAAGGGCAGGCAGTGGTCGCGGAAGCGGCGCAGAACGTTGTCGACGGCATCCAGGAGGTCGCTGCGCACCATGGATATTTCGTCGATGATGAGCAGGTCGAGCGAGGCTATTATCTTGCGTTTTTCGCGACTGAACTCGAACTTCTGCTCTATCTTGCTCCCTGGCACGTAGGGCGACAGGGGCAGTTGGAAGAACGAGTGTATGGTCATGCCTCCGGCATTGATGGCTGCCACACCAGTCGGGGCCACCACGACGGAACGCTTCTTGGAGCGTTCGACCACACTGCGGAGGAACGTTGTCTTGCCCGTCCCGGCCTTGCCTGTGAGGAAGATGCTGCGCCCCGTGTTTTCCACAAAGTCCCAGGCCCGGCGTAGCTGTATGTTTTCTTCTGCTGCTTCCATTTCGAGGGACAAAGTTAATCATTTTGACGGGCATTTCCAAATATATTGCAAAATGCAAAATGCAAAAATGCAAAAATGCAAAAAATGGGTGGGCATCATCGCGACGGCCACCTATTTTTTGCATTTTTGCATTTTTGCATTTTTGCATTTTTGCATTTCCTTACATGTGCAGGTACGAGTCCTTGAAGCCGAGGAAGTAGAGGACTCCGTCGATGCCGATGGTGTTGATGCTCTGGCGGGCATTGGCCACGACGCGGGGCTTGGCATGGAAGGCTATGCCCAGTCCGGCCAGCGAGAGCATGGGCAGGTCGTTGGCTCCGTCGCCCACGGCAATGGTCTGTTCCAGGTCCACCTTCTCCACCTGGGCAATGAGGCGCAGGAGTTCGGCCTTGCGCTGGCCATCCACGATGTCGCCCACGTAGCGGCCCGTGAGCTTGCCGTCCTCGCCAATCTCCAGTTCGTTGGCATAGACGTAGTCGATGCCCAGCTTGCGCTGCAGATACTGGCCAAAGAAGGTGAATCCGCCGGAGAGCAGAGCTATCTTGTAGCCATAGCGCTTCAGGACCATCATCAGTCGCTCCACGCCCTCCGTCATGGGCAGGTGTTCGGCAATGTCCTGCATGACGCTGACGTCCAGCCCCCGGAGCAGGGCCACGCGACGGGTGAAGCTCTCCTTGAAATCTATCTCGCCACGCATGGCGCTCTCCGTGATGGCACGCACCTGGGCCCCGACGCCGTTGCGCTCGGCCAGTTCGTCGATGCACTCGGTCTGGATGAGCGTGGAGTCCATGTCGAAGCAGATGAGTCGGCGCATGCGGCGATACATATCGTCCTTCTGGAACGAGCAGTCCATCTCCATCTCGGAGGAGAAGCGCATCAGTTCCTCGTGCAGCCGGGCCTTGTCGTTGGGTGTGCCGCGCACCGAGAACTCGATGCAGGCCTTGGCCGACTCCTTGTCTTCGTGCAAGGGGGGACGGCCGGTGAGTCGGCGTATGGAGTCGATGTTCAGTCCCTGGTCGGCAATGACCTTCGTCACGGCCTGTATCTGCCTGGCCTCGAGTCGGCGACCCAGGACGGTGAGTATCGAGCGGTTCTTGCCCTGACGGCCCACCCAGGCATTGTACTCTTCCTCGCTGACGGGGGCAAAGTGGACGGTGACGCCCAGTTCGGAGGCCTTGAAGAGGACGTGCTTCATGACCTGGCCCGACGACTGCTCGTCGACGTAGATCATGATGCCCAGTGAGAGGGTGTTGTGGATGTCGGCCTGGCCAATGTCCATGACGTCGGCATCGTAGCGTGCCAGTATCTCCATGAAGCTGGCCGTCAGTCCTGGGCGGTCTTCGCCCGTAATGCGCAGTAGTATTAACTCTTTCTTTGTTTCCATGATTGTGAATCTTTTTTCTTTGTTCCGAATGCAAAGTTAACAAGATATTTTGGAGTTTGAAAGATTTTGCCCCGATTAATTGTTCCCTCATCGTTGCAAAGCCTCGAAAAGGCGGTCGAGGGCCAGGTCGGCATGGCCTTCGGCTTCGTCGAGAAGGGTCACAAACTTCGACCCGATGATGGCTCCGGCTGCATTTTGCTGTGCTGCTTCCAGGGTCTGGCGATTGCTGATGCCGAAACCTATCATGCGCGGATTGCGCAGTTGCATCTCATTGATGCGGCGGAAGTAGGCCTGCTTCTTCTCGTCGAACTGGCGCTGTGCACCGGTCGTGGCTGCCGAAGATACCATGTAGACGAATCCGTCGGTGTGCTCGTCGATGAAGCGGATGCGCTCGTCGGAGGTCTCGGGTGTGATGAGCATGATGACGCGCAGGTCGTAGCGGTCGGCCACGGGCTTCACCTGTTCCAGATAGTCGCGGAAGGGCAGGTCGGGGATGATGATGCCGGAGACTCCGCTTTCGACACACGACTGGCAGAAGCGCTCGATGCCGTAGTGGAGAATGGGATTGAGATAGCCCATCAGGATGAGGGGGATGGTGACCTCGTGGCGGATGCTGCGCAACTGGTCGAAGAGCAGAGGCACGCTCATGCCATTCTGCAGGGCCCGTGTGGCTGCCGCCTGAATGACCGGACCGTCGGCCAACGGGTCGCTGAAGGGGATGCCCACCTCCAGGAAGTCGATGCCACGACGCTGGAGGGTGAGGATGGTCTGTGTCGTGCTCTCCAGTGTCGGAGCGCCTGCACAGAAGTAGAGGCTCAGGAACTTCTTGTCCTGGGGCCTTTCGGCAAACAGTTTATTTATCTTATTCATAATCTGATGTTTTTAACAAACTCCCTGAGTAGGTCTACGTCTTTGAAGGCAGGGGAAACTTCAAAGCGGGAATTGAGGTCGATGCCGATGCAACGGGGATGGCGGAAGGCCCTGATGCGCCCGGCATCGTCGGGACCTATGCCTCCGCTCAGCAGGAAGGGCGTCGCCCCTTGGTAGGCACTGAGCACCGTCCAGTCGAATTTCTCTCCGTTGCCGCCTACCGTCCTGCCCTTCGTGTCGAAGAGGAAGAGGTCGACGAGGCCTTCGTAGGGCCGGGTCTGCGAGAGGTCGTCGGCAGTGGCGATGTTGAATGCCTTGATGAGGGTGCGCCCAGCGAGCGTTCGGGCGTAGTCCGGCGATTCGTTGCCATGCAACTGGATGATGTCGAGGGCATAGTCTTCTGCAACGTGCCGGACTTGCTCGATTTGTTCATCGACGAAAACGCCGACGCGCTTGCATCTCGTTGGCAGGTAGGTGGGGCGTTCGGCAACGTATCTGCTGGATTGGGGCCAGAAGATGAAGCCCATCCAGTCGATGCCCAACGCCTCCGCCTCGCGGATGTTCTCCGCTTCGCGCATGCCGCAAACCTTAATCAATTTACAATTCATAATTGGACGATGAAATCTTGCAGGGCTTGGCCTGGATTGTCTGTCTTCATAAAGGTCTCGCCTATGAGGAAACCACGGAAACCAGCCTCGCGCAACTGACTGACCGTCAGCGGACGGCTGATGCCACTTTCGCTGACCTTGACTGCATCGCGGGGCAACAACTCGGCAAGGCGGAAACTGTGTTCCACATCGGTGACGAAGGAGCCGAGATTGCGATTGTTGATGCCACAGAGGTCTGGCTCCAGTTCGGCATACTCCAGTTCGCGTTCGTCGTGCATCTCCAAGAGCACTTCGAGTCCCAGTTGGTGAGCCTTGTCCAACAGCGACCGGCATTCCTGCTTGCTCAGGCATGCGGCTATCAGCAAGACTGCCGAAGCTCCACAGAGGGCGGCCGCATAGAGTTGGGCCTCGTCGATGACAAAGTTCTTATACAAGATGGGGAGGGCCACACCGCTGAGACGTGCCTCGCGGATGAACTGGTCACTGCCTCCGAAGTACGACTGGTCGGTGAGGATGCTGAGGGCGGCCGCACCGCCTTGCTGATACGACAGCGGAATCGTGTCGGCCCGCCCGTCCTCCTTGATCCAGCCCTTCGAGGGCGAACGGCGCTTGAATTCGGCGATGATGCCTGTCTGGCTCTGCAGCAAGGCCTGGCGTAGGGATGGTTTCTTGGCATAGAGATGTTCCATCTCCAGGCGCTTTCGGGCCACAATTTCATGTAAGATGTCTTGCATGGCGGTTTCGGTTTTAACTGTTCAACTCCACAAACTTACGGAATGTGCGCAGGGCGCTTCCGCTGTCGATGCTTTCGCGGGCTGTCTCCACGCATTTCTCCACGCTCTTCTGACCCTTCTCCAGTACCTGAATGCCAAAGGCTGCATTGGCCAGGACGATGTTCTTCTGGGCAGGCAGGGCACGATTCTCGAGCACGGAGTCGAATATCTGTGCTGCTTCTTCCTCTGTGGCTCCGCCTACGAGTTCCTCGGGTTTGGCAATGTCGAAACCAAGGTCCTGGGGGCGGAAGATGCGCTCGTAGCTGTTCGTCGTCACCTTGAAATCGCCTGTGAGCGAAATTTCATCATAGCCATCGATGGAGTTCACGATGCCATAGTCAATACCAAGTTTCTGATACACCTGATGATAGAGCCGCATCTGGTCGAGGTTGGCCACGCCCAGCAACTGGCACTTGGGCTGACTGGGATTGACGATGGGACCGAGCAGGTTGAAGATGGTGGGGAACTGCAACGCCTTGCGGATGGGGCCCACAAACTTCATGGCCTTGGCAAAGAGCTGGGCATGGAGATAGACGATGCCGGCCTCGTTGAGCGAACGGTTCAGACGGTCGATGTCGTCGGTGAACTTGATGCCATGGTGCTGGATGACATTGGAGGCGCCGCTCACGCTGGTAGCAGCATAGTTGCCATGCTTGGCTACTTTGTATCCGGCACCGGCAATGACGAAACAGGCCGTGGTGGAGATGTTGAACGTGTTCTTGCGGTCGCCGCCTGTGCCCACAACATCGATGTAGCGGTCGCAGTCGAGAATGGCACTGACACCCGTTTCCAAGACGCCGTCGCGGAAGCCGAGCAGTTCGTCCACGCTGACACCACGCATCTGCAGGCACGTCAAAAGGGCCGTAATTTGTTCATTGGGAAACTCGCTATGGGTTATCCCTATCAGAATGTTTTTCATCTCCTCCCGGGTCAGGTATTCGTGGTTGAGGAGTTTGGCTAAAATCTCTTTCATTGGGATATAAAGTTTTTAATGATGGTTCTACCTTCTGGTGTCAGTACGCTCTCGGGATGGAACTGGATGCCATGAACGTCGTACTGCCGGTGGCGCAGGGCCATGATTTGCCCTTCGTCGCTCAGGGCTGTCACTTCCAGGCATACGGGCAACTCTTCAGTGGCCACCACCCACGAATGGTAACGGCCAACGGTGATGGTGCGTTCCAGACCCTCGAAGATGGGGTCGTCGGCCACTATCTGGCAGGGAGTGGCCACGCCATGGAAGACCTGGGTGAGATTCTGAAGCCGGGCGCCAAACACTTCGCCAATGGCCTGATGGCCCAGGCAGACGCCGAGGATGGGCTTCCGGCCGGCATAGGTGCGGATGACATCGCACAGCAGGCCTGCCTCCGAAGGGATGCCTGGACCTGGCGACAGGATTATCTTGTCATAGGCCTCCAAGGCTCTGAGTTCGAACTGGTCGTTTCGTAATACCTGCACCTCAGCACCTTGTTCCTTCACCAGGTGACTCAGGTTGTAGGTGAACGAGTCGTAATTGTCTATAATGACTATCTTCGTCGGGTTATTCATAATTTTTCTGCTTTTTCGATAGCCTTGCGCAAGGCTCCCAGTTTGTTATTTACTTCCTGCAATTCGTATTCCACATCGCTCTTGGCCACGATGCCGCCACCGGCCTGGAACCAGAGTTCACCATTGCGACTGACGAAGGTGCGTATGGTGATGGCCTGATTCAGCGTTCCGTCCAGGCCGATGATGCCGATGCAACCGCCGTATGCTCCGCGGTTGTGGGGCTCGTACTGCGAAATGAGTTGCATGGCCCTGACCTTGGGTGCGCCAGAGAGTGTGCCAGCGGGGAAGGTGTCGATGAAGGCCTTGATGGGGTCGGCGCCCTTGTCGAGCTCGCCACTCACCCTGGACACCAGATGGATGACATGCGAGTAGTACTGCAGGTCCTTATAGAAGTCCACCTTCACCCCGTGGCAGTTGCGGCTCAGGTCGTTACGCGCCAAATCGACAAGCATCACGTGTTCGGCATTCTCCTTGGGGTCGTTGCGCAGATACTCCGCTCCCTGGCGGTCGCTCTCGGCATTTCCTGTCCGCTTAGTGGTTCCGGCAATGGGGTCGATGTAGGCACGATACGAATCCGCCCCCACCCGCTCTATGCGGCAATGCGTCTCAGGCGAAGAACCGAAGATGCGGAACCCTCCGAAGTCAAAGTAGAAGAGATAGGGCGAGGGGTTGATGCTGCGCAGGGTGCGGTAGAGCTTGAAGTCGTCCCCTTCGTAGCGCTGCACGAAACGACGGCTCAGCACAATCTGGAAGACGTCGCCACGCAGGCAGTGCTGGATGCCCCGACGGATGTTCGCCCGGTGTTCGTCGTCGGAGAGCGTGGAGGAGACATCGCCTCGAGGATGGAAGTCGTAGGCCTGGACGTTGGCCTTGTTCATCGTCCGGAGGACGTCGTCAATCTCCGCCTCGGCCGCCTGACTGCCGTTGGCACTGAGGCTCACCACCTTCAGCAGATTGTTGTGATGGTCGAACACGATGACCGTCTTGAACAATATATACAGTACGTCCGGAGCATCGTTCTTCTCCATGGTCTCGTCCTTCACTTCGATGTTTTCAAAATAGCGGACGGCATTGAACGACGTATAGCCGAACAGTCCGCAGTGGGTGGCATCCTCGCCTTCGACCTGAATGTGGTCGATGAGGGTATGTATGGCCTCGGCCGTCCCAAAGTCGGGCATCAGTGGTTGCTGGCAATGACTCCCATCGGGAAAACTGATGGTGGCAACGCCGTGTCCGATGGCCACACTGGCAATGGGATGGATGCCGATGAACGAATGGGAGTTGGCAGCATCGTGGTAGTCGGAACTCTCCATCAGTGCACTCTGCGGATAAAGGTCGCGCAGACGCATGTAGGCGCCGACGGGTGTATGGAGGTCGGCCAAAATAGTCCTCGAGGTTGTTGTATACTTAAAAGTTTCCATATTCTCCTGCCATTTGTTTGTTATTAAGATAGGTCTCCACATCCTTATCGCCACGTCCGCTGACCGTCAGCACCACGACATCGTCCTTCCGGAACGACATCTTCTCCAGGGCTGCCACGGCATGGGCACTCTCGATGGCCGGTATGATGCCCTCCATGCGAGTCAACTCATAGCCAGCCCGTATGGCCTCGTCGTCGTTGATGCTCAGCACCTTCGTGCGTCCCTTTCGGGCCATGTTGCAGTGCATGGGTCCCACGCCGGGATAGTCCAGTCCGGCCGAGATGGTGAAGGCCTCTTCAATCTGTCCGTCCTCGTTCTGCATCACCAGCATCTTGGCACCGTGCAGGATGCCCGTGGTGCCCTTGTGGATGGTGGCTGCCGTATGGTCGGTCTGCCATCCGTGGCCTCCGGCTTCGGCCAGGACTATCTTCACGCGCTCGTCGTCCATGTAGTGGTAAATCGTTCCGGCAGCATTCGAACCACCTCCGATGCAGGCCACCAGATAGTCGGGATAGTCACGCCCCACCTTTTCCTTCAACTGCCATTTTATCTCCTCCGAGATTACGCTCTGCATCCGGGCCACAAGGTCGGGATAAGGATGTGGCCCCATCGTCGAGCCCACGATATAGAACGTCTCCGCAGGGTGGCAGCACCAGTCGCGGATGGCCTCCGAACAGGCGTCAGAGAGCGTCATGTTGCCCGTGCGGACGGGGTGCACCTCGGCACCCAGCATCTTCATGCGTTCCACGTTGGTGTGCTGGCGCTCCACATCGGTGGCACCCATGAAGACCTCGCACTTCATATTCATCAGTGCGCAAACCGTGGCCGTAGCCACTCCGTGCTGTCCGGCTCCAGTCTCGGCGATGACGCGGGTCTTCCCCATTCGCTTTGCCAGTAGGATTTGCCCGATGGTGTTGTTAATCTTGTGCGCTCCCGTATGGTTCAGGTCCTCGCGTTTCAGATAGAGCTGGCAACCGTAGCGCTCGCTCATCCTCTTTGCATAATAGAGCGGCGACGGGCGCCCCACATAGTCCTTCAGCAAGGCATGATACTCCTGCTTGAACTCTTCGCTCTCGATAATCGGAAGATAAGCCTCCTGAAGGTCGTGAACGCATTTGTAAAGAATCTCTGGCACGTAGGCCCCACCGAACTCTCCGTAAAAGCCATTCTTGTCAATTTGATAATTACTCATATACTTAATTCTTGCTCCATGTTATTACGCAAACGTCACCCTACGGGATGCCGAGCGCTTAATTCTTAATTCTTATTTCTTATTTCTTGATTTTCAAAAGAAAAGGCCTGTCGCAAGAACGACAGGCCTTAAACGTTTCTATATCTCCTTTCCTTAGGGTACGCGGCTATCTTCTCACGATTGTTCTGAATCCTGAGCTACGCCACCACCAAAGGTTTGTTATCTGTTTCATCTTTAGGTTATATTTGGGTTTCGCTTGCAAAGTTACACATTTTCAGCAAACTGACAAACAATTCGTAATATTTTCTTTCTAATCCTTAACATTTTTTCAATTCGGATAGCATTTAGGCACCCATAACTGGCCATTAATAAAGATGGTAGGTTGCCTATAATTGGCGGAAAAATATCGAACGCCTGCAAAGGATTGCAAAGAAATCTACATCTTACAAATAAAAGATGTACGTCTTATCGCCGAAAGATGTACGTCTTATCGCTTAAAGATGTACGTCTTATCGCTTAAAGATGTACGTCTTATCGCCGAATTATGGAAACAGGGAGGCTACCGGTTCTGCTTAATAAACTCCATGGGACTAATGCCCGTAATGCGGCGGAAGGTACGGCTGAAGTACGACGTGTTGTCATAACCCACGCTGGCAGCCACCTGTTTGACCGGCCACCGTTCAGATACAAAAAGCAACTGAGCCTGGTTGATGCGGCGGTGAATGATGTAGTCGGTGGGCGTGGTGTTCATTTGACGACGGAATAGACGTATGAAACTGTCCTTTGTCATGCAAGCTTCCGCCGCCAAAGTGTCCAAGGTTGGCGTGCGAGCCAAATCATTGTTGATGGTCCAAAGGGCATGTTGGATGCGCTTGTCACTCACCGTGCGCGGCCGTGCCTGAGCAAAGAAGTGGGACAGCAGGATATGGAGCAAGCCGTTGATTTCCATTTGCTTGGCGACGGGACGCTGCTGAAATGCTTTGACTCCCTGCAGGATGCGCGTCGAAGTCTCATACGTCTTGGGGTCGGAGTCCTTCAGCATAAGGTCGGGAGCCAGTTCCATCAGGTGGCGGATAATGCGCTCATCGACCTCAGTGGCGGGGATGACAAGGGGGAACTGGTTTTGGTGGTAGAGGTCGTACACCTGTCTCGAGGCATCCAGAAAGTGCATGTAATAGTGGCTGAATGGCCCATCGCAGTGGTCGCTGTGAGTAGTGAACGAGGGTATCAGGCAAAGGTCGCCCGGCAGCAGTTCTTGGGTCTGTCCGACGAGGGTCACTTCTCCTTTGCCCTCCGTCACCCAGTAGATACGCGAAAAGGGACTGCATATGTGCTCGAAGTTCCAGTCGCCCTGGTGGCGCGCATACCCTATGTTGAGTAACTTGAAATCGTAATACATGGCAGAAGGTTCTATAGCGGCAAAGATAAGCATTATTTATGAATAATCACAATATTTAGGGGCCGTTTTTATCACTATATCGACTTTCCGTTTCACTTTCGTAGGCAATCGGGCAAAAACCGCCGTCTTTCCTCTCCATCCTATGGAATTTTGTCTATCTTTGCCCTACGGAGAACCATGAAAAGCAAACAAGACATGCAATATTCTATACCCGCTTTCGTCCTATTCTGCGCCGTGCTCGCCTCGGTTTCGGGCCGCGCCCAGACAGCCTCCCCCGACTGGGAGAATCCACAGACCATAGCCATCAACAAACTGCCCTACCACGCCTCTCTGCAACTGCCCTCGCGCGAGAAGGAATGCAAGGAAATCATCTCGCTCGACGGGCGATGGCTTTTCCACTGGTCGCCCTGTCCCGAGGAGCGCCCTGCCGACTTCTGGCGCACCGACTACGATGTCAGCCAGTGGGACAGCATCACAGTCCCAGGCAACTGGCAGATGCAGAACTTCGGTAAACCCATCTACACCAATTACCGATACCCATTCCGGCCCAACCCGCCCAGTGTGACGAGCGAACCGCCACGCGACTGGTACGCCTACGACCACCGCAATCCCGTCGGGTCGTACGTTACCTTTATTAATATTACGCGCGAGATGCTTCGCCACAATCTCATCCTGCACTTCGGCGGCTTCAAGTCGGCCATGTACGTTTGGGTCAATGGCCAGCGCGTGGGCTACAGCCAGAATGGCATGTCGCCCGCCGAGTTCGACGTAACACCTTACCTCCACGCCGGGCAAAATCGGCTGGCAGTCGAGGTCTATCGGTGGAGCGACGGATCGTACCTTGAGGATGTGGACATGTGGCGACTGAGCGGACTCTTCCGCTCGGTACAGTTGTGGGTGCGTCCGCTCACCCACATCAGCGACTACTCCGTCACCACCGACCTGAGCAACGACCAACAGGAGGCCACCGTCCGTGCCCAGGTGGAACTGTGCAACACCAGTCGGAAGAAGGTCCGCGAACTTACCGTCGCCTTCCTGCTTGACGGCAAAGAGACACGGGGAGACATAAAGACACTTGCCGCCGGCGATACCACTCGTGTGGAACTGACCTGCAGGCTTCAGCACCCGCGCCTATGGTCGGCAGAGAAACCTAACCTCTATCCCCTTGCCATCGAGTTGCGTGACCGCAAGGGGAACACGATAGAACACTTCGACTATCACTTAGGCGTGAGACACATAGAGATAAAGGGCGAGGTGCTGAAGATTAACGGACAAAACGTGAAGTTCCGAGGCGTCAACCGCCACGACCACCATCCCCGCATGGGCCGCCATGTGGACGATGCGACGTGCGAACTGGACATTAGGCTGATGAAGCAGTGCAACATCAACTTCCTCCGCACGACCGTCTATCCCCACACGCCACTCATCTACGAACTCTGTGACCGCTATGGTCTCTACGTCATGGATGAAGCCAGCAACGAAAGCCACGGTTTCGGCATCGGCAACCGTGAGATGGGCGAAGACCCCGCCTGGCGCAAGGCACACGTGGACCGTGCAGTCTCATTCATCATGCGCGACCGTAACCACCCGAGCATCCTGCTCTGGAGCATGGGCAACGAGGCAGGAGCGGGCGAAAACGTAAGAGCCATGCGCGACACCATCCGCAGCATCGACCCCACCCGACTAATCTTCTACGACAGCGACCGCCGATACTCCGACATCTACGACGACAGTTACCTCTATCCCGAAGAAATGCGCCGTGTGGCCGAACGTGTGAGCGACCGCCCCTTCATGATGCGCGAATATTGTCACGCCATGGGCAACTCCATGGGCAACCTTAGGGAGTACTGGGACATCATCTACGCCGACTCCAGCATCTGCGGTGCAGCCATCTGGGACTGGGCCGACCAAGGTCTGGCAAAACCCAAAGACGGTTCGCCCCTCCGCTTCTCGTCGTCGCTCCGCCTTCAACCCGACGAGTTCTGGGCCTACGGCGGCGACTTCGGCGACCGACCTAATGACGGACGATTCCTGATAAACGGCATCGTGGCCCCCGACCGCACGCCCCATCCCCACTACCATGAGGTGCAGCACGTCTATCAGCCAATATATTTCGTGCGCGACAAGGGACAAAAGGTACGCCTCATCAACCACGATTGGTTCACGGCACTCGACGAATATGAATATCGCTACGAACTGCTTTGCGACGGATTGTCCATAGAAGAAAGAACATTGACCCTGGAAGGCGACGCACTGACCCTGCCTCCCCTGCCCGACGTGCAGGGCGAACTGGCAGCGACAGTCAGTGCCCACCTGCGGAAGCCAACACTATGGGCTCCCGAAGGCTTCGCCGTAGCCCGCGAACAGTTTGTGCTCCATCCTTTTGACTTTGCCAATTGCAAGGTTCTTTCTTCTGACACCGTTCCCTCATCTCCTGTCAAGATGAGCCAGACGGAGCGGGGCATCACCCTCACGGCAGGCCACGACACCGTGACCATCAGCCGGGACGGAGCCCTCACCAGTTGGACGTCGGACGGGCGGGAACTCCTGCAAGCGCCCCTGGAGCCCTATTTCTGGAAAGCCCCGAACGACAACCAGACCGCCGCCCGATTTGAGGAACGCACCGCCGTCTGGAAGGAGGCTGCCGCGCGTCGCACGGTTGGCGAAGTGCAAGTAAAAAGGGAGGGCGAGAGCGTGAAGTTGACCATCCCGATGCACCTCCCAACAGAAGCCGACTACATACTCACTTACACCCTCGCCCCAGACGGGCGCATCCGCGTCGAAGCAGACTATCAGCCCACGGGAGAGGCGAGTAACCGTCCCCTGATGCCTCGCTTCGGCATGCACATGCGACTGCCTGCCGATTTCCGTCAGGTTGAATACTACGGGCGTGGTCCCTGGGAGAACTATCCCGACCGTAAGCACAGCGCCCTGCTGGGACGATATAAGATGCCGCTCAGCGACTTCGAGACCGAATACATTCACCCACAGGACAACGGCAACCGCTGCGATGTCCGTTGGCTCAGCCTCTTGTCGCCCACCGCCACGGTCCGCATCGACGGTTGCCAACCACTCTGCGTAAGTGCCTGGGACTATGGCGAGGAAGACCTGGGACCGCTGCATCCCCACGAGGTGGAGCGCGGACGATTCGTCAACGTCAACGTCAGTCTCAATGTCCATGGTGTGGGCGGCACCGACACATGGGGCAAGCGCACCCTGCCGCAGTACACCATCGATGCCAACCAACCCATGCACTTCGGCTTTGTATTGTCAAGACGATAGGAGCCAACAACCAACTAATAAAACATAAGAGATGAGAAAAACATTGACCTTACTACTCAGTTGGGTAGTCCTGTTCGCTGTGGCACAAACTGACGTCACTGCCGACTACCTCACCAACTACACCTTCGACAGCGACTTCCATCACAAGGCTGGCGAGACGACGAAGGTGGACAAGGAAATCAAAACCATCAAGGGATGGACCCAGGGCTTTACCGTCGATTACACCATCACGGGCATTTATGAGTACGGCTTCGCCGGTACGTTCAACGGCGGAGAAGTGCCCGCGCAGGGCTACGAAGGTTCAACAGGCGGCGCGCTCGCCCTGTCAACGGGCTGGGGTGTAGAGATGACCTACAGCCAGACCATCACGTTACCCGCGGGCGTTTACACGGTCTCGGCACCCACATACAACGGAAAAAGCGCAACCAAAGGCCATTCGTTGCTATCGTGGGTTCCGCAGGACGGCGATGCCGTCGTCTCTGCGATAAACGGTTATCCTTCAAAAGAGTGGACACTGGACCAGATTACCTTTACCCTAACCAAGGAGACCTTGGGTAAAATTCAGATTGGCTATCGGTCAGCCGAGAACACGGGCTCGGGCAGTTCTGCCAACTTGCTCATCGACTACGTCCGGATTATGGTAAAGAGCATGGCTGACTGCAAGGCCGAACTCGCCACCACGATTGCCGAAGCCCGAAAAGAGTATGGCGACGGAACTGGGCGAGGTGCCGACGAACTGAAAACGGCCATCGACCAAGCCCAGCAAACCTACGATGAAGAGCCCCCGATGGACGCAGTCCTGCAGGCCCATGAGAACCTGAAGACAGTCCTTGCGACCTTCGTCTGGCTTAATGCCTCGGAGACTTCGCCCGTTGAGTGTACTGCCACCTACCTCGTGAACCCCTCGTTCGAGGTTGACGGCACAGCGGGCTGGACCGTCAAAGGCATGAGCAAACAGAACAACAGCATCTTCACCAAAAAGCAAGGCACCTACTACCTGGAAGCCTGGACGAGCATCGGCAACAAGATTGGCGACGTGCTGCTCGCCCAGACCGTCAGCAACCTGCCCTGCGGTCGCTATCGGCTGACCGCCAATGCCCTGCACATACAGCAAAGCGGAAGTGGCAGTACCACCAACCAAGGAAAAGTGCAGACGGGCGCATGGCTCTATGCCGGATTGTCGCAAACCGTGGTCACCACCATGAAGACGTATGCCGTCGATTTCTCTATCGTGGAGGCGGGCGAACCCATAGAAGTGGGCGCAAAGACCACCAACCCCACGGGCAACTACTTTTGCGTCGATGACTTCCATCTCTACTACCTAGGCGAAACCGATGTCACCGACATGGCCCAGGCATTGAAGGCTTTAGTGACATACGCCCAGACCTTCCAAAACCTGAAGATTCAGGAAGCTGTCCGCGATGCCCTTGACGCCGCCATGGAAACTGCACAGAAGGCTCTAGAAGGAACCGGCACCGATGAAGAAGGCCATACCACCTACGACGAGACTGCCCTTTCCGAAGCACGCACCGCCCTGCAGGAAGCGCTGGAGAGTGCCGAGGCGTCGCACGCCCTCTATGCAGCACTGGAGGAACGCATCACCTATGCCAACAAGGTGCTGAAATGGTGGCAAGGCATGGAACGCAAGGCAAAGGCATGGGAGGCACTATCCGAAGCCGTTGCCACTGCCAAGGAACAAGATGCCGACCTCACACTGACCGACGGCCAACTGAAATCAGCCGCAAACACCCTAAACACGCGCATCAAGGCGGTGGATAAGAAAATTTACTGCAGTGGCAGTGCCTGTGGAAGCGACACGAAACTGAAGGACAACAACAATCAGTGGTCGTACGTGCGTTCCTACCAGTCGAAGCACTGGGTACTTTTCTGGGAAAAAGATTACGGTGACGAAGTGCCGAGTGCCGTGCCAGGCATATTAGAGACTGCCGACAAGATATTCGAGATGTATGCCGACAAACTTGGGTTCATCACCATCAACCAAGGCAAGTCGAAGAGCGACACCTACAAGATGATTATCCGACTCTTCTCGACGAGCGAATGGAAAGCCGAAGGCAGCGGCATCGACAACCAAATAGGCATGCTCTCACTCTCACGCTGGGCCTACACCTCACGAGGCGGGCAGACCGTGGCACACGAAATTGGCCATTGCTTCCAGTACCAGGTACATTGCGACAAAGGAGACTGGAACGGATGGATATACAACTGGCACGAATCCACCCAGAACCCCTTCTGGGAGATGTGTGCCCAGTGGATGGCATACGTCTATTATCCCAACAAACTGCTCAACGACAACGAATGGCTTTGGAACTCGCTCAACGGCATGCACCGCCATCCGCTTGCGGGTTACCTGCGCTATGAGAACTTCTTTATACAGGACTGGTTCGTACATAAGCATGGATGGGACGCTGTGGGTCGCCTCTGGAACGACTGCAAAGACCCCGAAGACCCCTTTGAAACCTACATGCGTACCCGCATGACGGGCTCCACGGCCCAGAAGGTCAGTCAGTTGGGAGACGAAATGTGGGAGTGGGGCGCACGCATGACCACCTTCGACCTTGACCCCATTCGCTCCATCGCCGAAGGCAAGGCCAGTTGGCGCAGCCAGACGTCACTGACTAAGGACACCGACTCCTTCTGGTGGCCTGAGAAGAAGGACTGCATAGAAAACTGGGGAAACAACGCCATTCGCCTGAATGCCCCCGCAAAGGGCAAGACCATCTACGTGGAGTTCGAGGGTAAGGCAGGAGCCGAGGGCTATACCGCTTATAATACTACGCGCGCGGGATGGCGCATAGGTTTCGTAGCATTCAAGAGCGATGGTACGCGTGTCTACAGCGACATAACGCCTGCCACCTACAACTCACCTGATTGTACCATTGCCTTCGACTGCCCAGGCGGTTGCAGTCACGTATGGCTGGTTGTGAGCGGCGCCCCAACAACCTACTGGACACGCAACCTGACGAACTGGGTAGAGAGTACGGCAGAACAGTGGCCCTACCGCGTTAAGTTCTACCAGACGAATGTCTATGGACAGGCCAACAACAATACGTTTCCCACTGGTATTGAAGCTATTGGCGATGGAAAACAAATGAAGGAGAATGACAATAACGTCTATTCCATAACGGGCCAAGTCGTGCGTCATAGTTCGACTTCACTCGAAGGACTGCCCCATGGCATCTACATCGTGGGGGGACGCAAGGTTGTCGTTCGCTAAAATTTATCAGAAAGATCTTTCCTCTTAATAATAGTCCCTCTGCCTTTGTGGTGGAGGGATTATTTTGTAACTTTGAACCGTGAATACCATTCAGCGCCTAACGACTGCCACTATGAACCGCTACCTGCTCCCTACCCTATTGTTCTGTTCCTTTTCCTGCTTTCTGCCTTGCCCGCAGAGGCAACAATAGTGATGGGACTGCACATCATCGACGAAGTACCCTAAAAAAGCGAGGAACGGAACGCCTTACACAGACGCTCCGCTCCCTCACACACACAATAAAAGCAATTTAAACAATACCTTGAGCCATGCAAAGGAAAACCTTTGATGGCGGCATTGTTTTAAACAATACCTTGAGCCATGCAAAGGAAAACCTTTGATGGCTGGAATTGTTTTAAACAATACCCTGAGCCATCATAGCTTTGGCAACCTTCATGAAGCCGGCGACGTTGGCACCCTTCACGTAGTTGACATAGCCGTCGGGCTCAGTGCCGTACTTCACGCAGTTCTCATGGATGTTCTCCATAATCCAGAGCAACTTGGCGTCAACTTCCTCAGCCGACCAGCTCAGGCGCTCTGAGTTCTGCGACATCTCCAGACCGCTGACAGATACGCCACCGGCATTCGAAGCCTTACCCGGAGAATAGAGAATCTTGGCCTCCTGGAACACACGGATGGCACCTGGTGTGCTGGGCATGTTGGCACCCTCGGCTACGGCAATAACGCCATTGGCCACCAGAGCCTTAGCCTGCTCCTCATTCAGTTCGTTCTGGGTTGCGCAAGGCAGAGCGATGTCGGCCTTCTCGAACCAAGGCTTTGCACCATCGCCAACGTACTTGGCTGTGGGGTACTGATCAACATACTCGCGGATACGGCCACGATAGAGGTTCTTCAGTTCCATGATGTAGTCGAGTTTCTCGCGGTCGATGCCATCGGGATCATAGATGTAACCGTCAGAGTCACTCATGGTCATAACCTTACCACCCAACTGCAGCACCTTCTCGGCGGCATACTGAGCCACATTACCAGCACCTGAGATCAGCACCTTCTTACCCTCGATGGTGTCGCCCTTGGTCTTCAGCATAGCACGCAGGAAGTAAACAGTACCGTAACCAGTGGCCTCGGGACGAATCAGCGAACCGCCGAATTCCAGACCCTTGCCAGTCAGGACACCAGAGAAGTCGCGGGTCAACTTCTTGTACATACCAAACATGTAACCAACCTCACGGCCACCTACGCCGATGTCACCAGCGGGAACATCGATGTTGGGACCAATGTGGCGTGTCAGCTCCAGCATGAAGGCCTGGCAGAAGCGCATAACCTCAGCGTTCGACTTGCCGCGGGGGCTGAAGTCGGAGCCACCCTTACCGCCGCCCATGGGCAACGTGGTCAGGCTGTTCTTGAATGTCTGTTCGAAAGCCAGGAACTTCAGGATGCCCAGATTCACCGACGAGTGGAAGCGAATACCACCTTTGTACGGGCCAATAGCATTGTTGTGCTGGATGCGGTAGCCCATATTGGTCTGAATCTGTCCCTTGTCGTCCATCCAGGTCACACGGAACTGATAAACGCGATCGGGAATGCAAAGGCGCTCGATGAGGTTCACCTTGTCAAACTCGGGGTGTTTGTTGTACTCTTCTTCGATAGTGCCAAGCACCTCTTCTACTGCCTGATGGTACTCAGGCTCGTTGGGGAAACGACGTTTCAAGTCTTCCAAAACTTTCTTTGCGTCCATAAAAACTAAATTAAAAATATCAATCTTTTACCTTTTCGACGACAAAGGTAACACATTTACACAAAACCACAAAATAATCTTACGAAAATATAGCAAAAACATGCAAAAAAGAGGAATCTGCCATAAATATGTAGACTATTATCCTCTATTGAAGCATTCCCCATACGGCAACAATATGGCAGACAGAGCCTGCCAAAACGAAGAAATGGAAGATGCTGTGCATGTAGGGGCGTTGGTGCATGGTGTAGAACAAGGCACCCGTGATGTAGCACACGCCCTCAGCCACTATCCAGGCGAAGGACTGGGGTATGGTGTCGACCAACGGCTTCAGAGCCACCAGGCACGACAAGCCCATGACGACGAAGCAGGCAGTCTCCAGATTGCTATGTTCCTTCAGCCGCACGAAACTCATCACCGTCCCAACGAGGGCACAGGTCCACACGAATGCGAACAAGGCCCACCCCCAGACCCCATGCTGTCGCAGGGCTATCAGGGTGATGGGCGAATAAGAACCGGCTATGTGCCAATAGATGGCCGCATGGTCGAACTTACGCATCACTTCCTTCGCCTTCCACGAACTGGGCAGCGCATGATAGACCGTCGATGCGACATACGACGAGAGCATGCCGAACAGATACAGCCAGATGCCAAACTCTGCCCAACCGTCGCCTTGGCGATAGACCCAGTAGAGGAATATGGCCCCCACCACGATGCCCAGCAGAATGCCTGCACCGTGGGACGTCGAGTTCAATATTTCTTCCTTCTTTGTATAATGTATTGCCACGTCTGATACAATATTATCGTATGATCTGGTACAATATTATCTTCTTGGTCACTCCATAATAATGCCTTCCTTCTTCATACCGTCTACCTTGATGACGAGCGGCTGGGGGAAGCGCACATGACGCACATAGTCGGTCTCGTGGATGGCTGGCTGACGGTCGAGCACGTCCTGACGATAGATGCCGTCGTCCATGTAACTGTTCACCGTGAAATAGGCCACTCCGAAGGAGGTCAGGTTCTGGAAGAAGTGCGTCCCCTGGCTGGGGTCGACACGATAGTTATCCAGTCCGGCCTCCACGATAACTTTGGCTGCCGAAATGGCCGGCCACTTGACGGGCACGCCCAACCACGGGTCGCTCGAGCCCCATCGTCCTGGCCCGACAAGCACATAACTGCGCGATGCTGCCGTAGTATCACCGGCCGCCACAGCCTGATCGCGCTCGTTCAGGAATTCGCGGTTGATGCGTTCTATCTCCTCGGCAATGGTGGGGTTCTTGGAGGCCGAATACTGGTCGGTCTTGACATAGACCACATCGCAGACATCAGTGATGATACCGTGTCCGATAGCATTGTGCGAACGGATGAGGGCCTCATCGTCGGGTATTTCGCAGATGTCTTCGTCGAGTTGCATTTTGTTATCCACCATCGGACGAATCTGCAACAGATAGAAATCGCCCGTACGGTCGGGATTCAGCTTCACGGCCAGTTCTATCTCTACCGCCCTGCGCATCTCCTGCTGACCGTACTGCATTGACAGGCTGAGCAGTTTGGGCAATGGGAATGTTCCCTGCTGCAGCACTCCGCACATGGTAATGACCTTGCGTCCTCCCTCATAGATGCCGTCGCGGATAACCATGTCGTAGGGATCGTATGTCGAAGCCAAGCCTGCCAGGGACCCGTCCTTATCGGCCTCGCGGACGGGCAACTTCAACAGGTTGAATCCGTCGTCTACAGAAATTTCGGTCGACATATTCTTCAGGTCAAGGGCATAGAAGCGAGTCTGGGTCTCACGCAGAGCCATCTCCATCTCACTCGTCTGCAGCACCTTGTCGGGATGAGCCGGACAGACGCGCAGGTTCAGTCCGCCGTCTACGATGTACTTGCCCAGTCCCAACGCCAAGTTCACCACGCCCTCATCGGCCTGTTCGTCGCCAATGGGATAATAGTTGACCGAACGTGCCACGCCCGAGATATGAGGATAGAAGCGGGCGCCATACTGTGTGCCCACCACTTCCTGCAGGATGACGGCCATCTTCTCCTGGTCGATGACGTTCGACGTGGCTGTCATATAGTCTTTCGATGCCCTGTAGAATACCGAAGCATAGACTCCCTTGATGGCCGACACCAGCATGTCAAGGCGTGCCTGCCGGTCGTCGCTGTACGGAATCATGTAGGTCGAATAGATTCCGGCAAAGGGTTGATAGTGGCTGTCTTCGAGCAACGACGAGGAACGTATGGCTATGGGCTGGCGAACGACATCGAGAAAGGCCAGCAGGTCTTCCTTCAGCGAATCGGGCAACTTGGCAGCCAGGAAGTGCCGGAGCACCTCCTCGTCACTGGCATTGCTCAGGGCGATGGGATAGAGTTCGTTGGCCTCCATGAATTGGTCGAAGATGTCGGTACATAGCACCACCGTCTTCGGTATCATCGTGTGAGCCCCAGGCTGTTGATTGAGGTCGGGATGGCGTTTGATGATGTGGTCGATGAATGCTATGCCACGTCCCTTGCCACCGAGTGAACCCTCGCCGATACGGGCAAAGTTGCTGTATCGGTCGAAGCGGTCGCGATGGAAGACAGCCACCACGCCCTGGTTCTTCATCTTGCGGTATCGCACAATGGCGTCGAAGATAATCTGCCTATGAAGGTCGAGGTCGGGCGCTGCGTCCCATTTGATGTTTCTCAGGAACTCGGCTATAGGGAACAAAGCACGGCTGCCGAGCCAGCGCGACACATTGTTGTGCGAAACATGGTAGAGCAACGAGTCGGCCGGCACCGTGAAGATGTTGTCCTGCAGGTCCTTCAAGTTGCGTATGCGGACAACCTCCTGCATGGTCTTCGGATCGCGGAAGATGAAGTCGCCGAAACCGAAGTAGTGGTAAACGAGATGCTGCAGGTCGACGGCCAGTTTCTTGGAGTTCTTGTCGAGGAACGATGCCCCATAGTCACGGGCCTCCTTTGCCATCTCGGGCTCGCTGGACTCCATGATGAGAGGCAGGAATTCGTCTTCATGCCGGATGGCGGCCAGCAGGTCGAGGCCTGCCCGTGGGTCCTTCACGCCGCGGCGCGGAAAGCGGCAGTCGCTAATCACGCCCAACACGTTGTTCTTATGCTCGCTGTACAAGTTCCAGGCTTCTTCGTAGGTACGAGCCAGCACTATCTTTGGCCGGCCGCGCATGCGCAGGGTCTCCAGTTGCGAGTTCAGGGCCTCAGTAGCAAACGAAAGGCTCTGCTGCAGTACGAATTTGTAAAGATTGGGCAGAATGCTGGAATAGAAACGAATGTTATCCTCTACGAGCATGATCATCTGCACTCCGGCCTCCGTGTCGTGCTTCAGATTCATCTTGTCCTCAATCAGCTTGATGATGGAGAGCAGCAGGTCGGTGTTGCCCAACCAGCAGAAGACGTACTCGAAGATGCTGAGGTCCTCGTGCTCCATGCGCTTCGTGATGCCATGCGAGAAGGGGGTCAGCACCACGATGGGCACCTTGGGGTTCTTCTCTTTGATGTCGCGGGCAATGTCGAACACGTCATTGTTGTCCGTGCCTGGCATACATATCACCAGTTCAAAGCTGGTACGCTTCAGCTCGCGCTGGGCCTCCTCCTGCGAGGCCACCTGCACGAAGCGGGGCGGATAGCGCAGTCCCAGTTTGGCATACTCGTCGAAGATTTTCTCATCCACGCGCCCATCGTCCTCCAGCATGAAGGCATCGTAGGGATTGGCAATGAGCAGGACATTGAAGATACGCCGCCGCATCAGATTGATGAACTGCGTATCGCGCAACTCCAGCGAGTGTTCCTCCAGATTGATTTTCGTTTCTTCCATTACGTTCCAAAAAACGAACGGGCGTGTCCGCGTCTCATGGTCACGCCCGTTCTATACCTATATTTATATTATCTGATTATCTTCTTTCCGTCGCGGATGTAAACGCCCTTGGCCAATCGTTCCACACGTCGGCCGCTCAGGTCGTAGAGCGCATTGCCTGTCTGGGCATTGGTGGCCGTCTCGGGTGACTTGATGCAGGTCGGTATTTGATGGCTCTCATAGTAGAGCGTAAAGTTGTCAATCTTGAACCATCCATAGCCGTTGCCCACTTCGTCGCCCGTGAAGGTGCGCTTGGGTTCGCCCAGTCGGCCGTCCAGATTATCGGTGCGGAAACCGATTGTGGCCGTTCCGCTCTCGTCGACACCGAAGTGGAGGGTGAGTGTCCTCAGCTGCTCGTGACCTTCATCCGTGGGGTTGTAGTCGCCATAGTTGATGAACTCGTAGCCTTCGTTCTCGTCCAGCAACAGTCCTTCAACATTTTGTTTGCGCCATGCCTGATAGATGTCGTCAGACGATGTGCCCTGAAGCCATTCGGGGTCGTAGTCGCCTTCTGCACCATAGAGGCAGATGACGTTCTGGGCAAATATGCGCTGCGTCGTCATGTTGTCGCCGGCCCAACTGTTACCGTCGGCCATGACGTCGGCCGTCAGCGTATAGGTACCAGGCTCCAGGCCTGTCAGGGTCTGAGAGAGTTCCACCGAAGGAATAGAACTGTTCCAGATACCCCATACATGGGTGCCCTCGGTAGGCTGGTTCTTGCCAGCATCGCCACTATTGATGGCACACCAGGCTGAAACGCCGTTGGCGCGGATGTCGTCGGCAGTCTCACAAACCACACCGTTCAGGCGCAGGGTCCAACCCGTTGGCGGAGCCTGCGTGCCGTCGCTGTTCACACCGCCTTGGGCACTGAGGTCCTCGAACGAACGATTCAGAATCAGGTCACTGACATCGGCACCCTCATCGACACCGCTGCGCAGACATTCCTGATAAGCCTCTTCCAGACGAGCCACGGCTGCTGCTATATCGCTGGGGCGGTAGTCGCCATCGGAGTACTTGTCATTCACGTCGCCAATGACATCGGCATAGGCACCCGTGCCAACATAACCTGTCTCCTCGCAAACGGTCAGGCGCTCCCAGGCCTGTTCCAGGGCCTTACCCAGAGGCTCGTAGGCCTTGACCTGTGCCTCAGCCTCACCCAACAGGGCTGAAAAGGCTGCAATACCCTCGTCGAGGTCTTCATAGTCGGTGGTCATCTTGTCGCGGAACTCGCTGTCCATGGGCTTAGCGGCTATTTCCTCAAGTTGTTCGCTCAGGTAGTCATAGAGGTCCTGAGCATCCTGCTCGATGTAGCCGTCCTTAGTGATAGTAAAGTTGTCGACCTTAAACCATCCGTCGCCCTGTTCGCCGTTTTCGCGCAAGGCAGCACTGATGTCGCCATTGGTGCGCACACCGAAGGTCAGCATGCCGTCGTAAACGTATGCACGGACACTCATTTCCTGCATCGTGCGGTCGTCGTTCACCACCGACAGGTCGGCATAGGTCTTGTATTCGCCAGGCAGTATGCCCTCTTCGTACTCAAACTCCGAAGCAAAGAGCGTGCTGTTGAGGTTACCGAACAGGCGCTGCGTGGTGCGGCGACGGTCTACCATCAGACCGGCCGTGATGGTGTACGTACCCTTTTCAAGGCCCGTGATGGTCTGACTGATTTCGTATTCGGGCACGTTGGGCATCCACAGGCCGAAGCCGTAGTTACCGTCCTTGTATCCCGTGCAGTCGCTGTTGATGCCGTGCCAGTTCGACAGGCCTGCGGTGCTGCCTTCTTCCAGTTTGTTACCATTCACATATACGTTCCATCCCGTGGGAGCGGGCTGGCAACCGCTGGTCTCATTGCCGTTCTGGCTCGACAGGTCTTCGAAACTCATGTTCTTGCCCATCGGCGTAATGTCGCCCAGACCCAGGCTGTAGTCGTTCATCACCTTCGTCAGAGCCTCCAGGGCTGCCGTCACGTCTTCTGCAGCCGTCTTCGTATTGAAGGCTTCCTTGGCAGCCTCTATGGCGCGTTCCAGTTCGGCAACGTCCATATTCTCGGCCTTTAGTATTTGATTGTACAGGTCTATCTTGGCTTGCAAAAGAGCCTTCATCTGGTCTATGAGTTCCTGAGAGAATTCCTCTGTCGACTCATAGGTTGGCAGTACGGCATTGAGCGAAGCCTGGAAGCCCTCGGCATAGCCCTCGATGTTGCAATACTGACGCTCGTAGTTGTTGAGCTGGGCATAGGCATTACCTGCAAGCACGAAGGCAGGCACATCCTCTGCGAGGACGAAGGCCCAGTTCATGCTGGTGGAGTCGGCCATCACCTTCAGGTACAGGCCTCTCTCTTCGTCATATACCTCAATGGGGGTCACGCCGTCCTCTTCGTACTTGATGCCGCCGTAGAAGTCGGGATACCACTGACCGCCATCGTTCGGCTCGTTGAATACGAAGTACTGACCGCCTGCATTCAAGTGGAGCAGCAGGCCCTGCGTGTTCAGATTATTGCCCTCCAAGGCCTGGATTTGATAGAAACCCGTGTGTATGCCCGGCAACAGTGCGAAATAAGCCGGTTCGAAGATGTCATTCTTTCCACCACGCAGGTTGTCCGTACCTCCGGGTACGCCCACATAGGTATAGGTCGTAGTGGGCTCTTCGCCATCCACGGCCGACACCTGTTCGCTGGTGGTGAAGAACCATGTGCCGTCCTCTGCCTGATGGGCCGTAAAGGCATAGTTAGCATAGTTGGAATCGTCCTTGCCCAGGAAGTAATAGGCACCATCCCAACTGGTACTCGACATGTAGCCCGTGGGCACAGCCAGGTTGCACAGCACATACTTGCCACCCTCCACGGGCGTCTGTGCCGGATACTTGGGATAACTGATGGCCATGACCATAGTGGCCACACCCATCATCAGGCTCATGAGAGCCATTCTCATGTAGTTTTGTTTCATAGTCTATTGGGTTAAAGGATATAACTTCTCAGGCACAAATTTACAAAAAACATTAAATCGACAAAAACAATTAACATGATTTAATAGCCATGACCTGCAAAATTATTCGCCGACGAACCGTAAACGACATTATTCCAGGTCTCTGCGTATCATGCCGCTCACGACGAAGGTCACCACCGTGCAAAGGCACACGAAGACGAAGAAATGGAGGAAACCCATGGCATCGGCCAGCCATCCGGCCATCATGCCCGGCAACATCATGCCCAGTGCCTGGAAGGCCGTGCAGAGGGCAAACACCGACGTTGAGCGCTCGCCTCGCGAAAAGTAAACCAAGAAGAGCATATAGGCCGTGAAGCCAAAGCCATAGCCCAACTGTTCGGTGAAGACGCACAGGTTAATAATCCACAGACTCGTGGGCTGTGCATAGGCCAGATATACATACACCAGGTCGGGCAGCGATATGGCCATCACCATAGGCCACAGCCAGCGACGCAGACCGTGCTTCGACACGAGCCAACCGCCCACGATGCCTCCGGCCAACAAACCAATGACACCCAGCGTGCCATAGGCAAAGCCCACCGTGGCCGTACCCAGTTCCAGACCGCCCTCAGCCATGGAGCGCAGCATGAAGGGTTGGGCCATCTTGGCCAACTGAGCCTCAGGCAGGCGGAACAGCAACATGAAGAGCAGCGCCGCCCAAATGTGGGGCTTGGAGCAAAACGCCTTTACTGTAGCAACAAACGGCTGAACGATATAATTATTAATTTTTAATTCTTCATTTTTAATTTTCGTTTCTTCCATGCGTGGAAGGAACGTATAGTGCCAACCGGCCAAACCCACCATGATGGCCCCCATCAGCAGCATCGTGATGCTCCAGGCCAGAGGCACGTCGTAGCGGCTCTCCAACCATCCGGCCACCATCACCAGGATGCCCTGACAGAAGATGCTGCCGATGCGGTAGAACGTACTTCGTATGCCCACGTACAGCGCCTGGTCCTCCTGCGAAAGGCTTAGGATATAGAATCCGTCGGCTGCTATGTCGTGTGTAGCACTGCTGAAGGCCATCAGCCAGAAGAAGGCCAGCGACAGGCGCAGCCACATGGCCATAGGCAGCGACAGGGCCACACCGGCCAGAGCTGCCCCAACGAGCAATTGCATGGCCAGTATCCACCAGCGTTTGGTGCGCCACTGGTCGACCAACGGGCTCCACAGGGGCTTAATGACCCAGGGGAGATAGAGCCAACTCGTATACAGGGCCAGTTCGGTGTTGGTCAGTCCCAGACGGGTGTACATTATCACGCTGAGCGTCATCACAGCCATGTAGGGCAGGGCCTCAGCAAAGTAGAGCGTAGGTATCCAAGTGTACGGTTTCATTGTTGTCTTTTTCAAAATTATCGTGCAAAGATACGATTAAGCGAGCGAAAACGCAAATAAATTTGGAGTTTTCCGAGCTTTACGAACCATCCCCCATAGGTTCACGAACTTCTCCCCATAGGTTCACGAACCTTCGTCCACAGGTTCGGGAACCTCCGGCTCATGATTTGGCAACGTCGTGGACACATCACCAGCGACATCGCACTTCGAACTTGCACTGACCTGTTTCCGCGCGCGCAACATAAAATATAGGTAGAGCCAAGAAACGGGAGCCGACAGGACATCCATGAGGAAGAAGGTGCGGAAGCCCATGACCTGAACGAGCAAGCCGGAGAGGGACATGGCCGGTAGCATGACGGTGGCCACGAGGGGAATGTAGAGGTAGTTGATGGTGTTGCGATAGCGATCTCCACTGATGTAGCGGACAAAAAAGGCTACGACGCTGAGTCCGAAGCCGAAGAAGAACTGGGCTTGGAACGTGGCGACGGAGAGCACCATCAGCGACGTGGGCGGTTCGTAGACCATAAGCAGATATACTAAGGGCGACAGTCCCAGGGGGATGGCGTACCACCAGAGTATGCGGCGCACATTAATCCAACTCATCAGTTGGCGCCCAGCCAACATGCCTATACTGAAGGCTATGACGCCGACGGTACCTTGCGCGAAGCCTATTTCCTGGATGGTGCAACCGAGACCGCCATCGGCCTTCGGCAGATAGAGAAACAGTACGCGACTGTAGAACATGAGGCTCTGCGGCAACAGCAACAGGGCCAATACCACGACGTAGCGCAGCCACAGGGGTTTCTGCCGAATGCGGTCGATCACCCGCATCTCGTCGCGAACGGCCTTGATGGGGCTGCTGTGAAGACGAGGGTCAGCATGGTTGGGCCGATGAAGGGCGAACATATGGTAAAGGGCGAAGAACAGTAGCGCACCGGCTATCAGATAGCAGCCCTCGGTCCATGAGCGCGGTATGCGCCGATAGAAGACCTGCAGGGCGCCGACGAACATGATGAGCAGTCCGTAGGTGAGCACGACGGCCGACTGCGAGGCTATAATCTTCGGTGTGTTGTAGATGCGCTGTATGCGAGGTCGGAACATGCGTTCGTAGTACATGCGCGCCGCCAACTCGTGCCAGGCTGTCAGGAACGACAGCACAAACAGCCAGACGAACAGGAACAGACTGCGATGGGTGTAGCGCAGGAAGGTGAAGGCCAAGGCCATGAGCACGGCCACGAAGGAGAGTTCGAGCCATTGCAACTGACGGCGGAAGTAGCCCATGCGGCGCACATGTGCCCGAAGAAACGACTTCAGCACCCAGGGTAAAAAAAGAAGCCCACAATAGCACGTGGCTATCGCAGGCGAGGTACCGGTTTGCAGGAACATGAGTATGGCCACAAAGGTGACGATGCTGGCCGGAATCTCCTCGGCCATGAAGAGTGTGGCTATCCACAGCCCCCACCCGTTTCGCCGACCTTGTGCGCTGGACATGTTTCTGCTTCTTTTTTAAGGACTTTAAGAGCTTTAGGGGCCTTAAGGGCTCTAAGGCCCCTAAAGTCCCTAAGCACTCTAATTAATACGACCGTGCAATGAGCACACGAGCCACGCTGGGCTTGCCGCTGACCATGTCGGTGCCGGGTGTCTGCTCGAAGCCGAAGGGCACACAACGGATGGTGGCCTGCGTGTCTTCCTTAATCTTAGCCTCGGTCTCGGCCGTGCCGTCCCAGTGGCAGAGGAAGAAGCCGCCATCCTTGACGCGGGCCTTGAACTCGTCGTAGTTGTCGCATTCGTAGATGTGGGCATCGCGATAGGCCTTGGCCTTCTGGTAGATGTTCTGCTGAATGTCGTCGAGCAACTGACGAACGTATTCGGCAATGCCCTCCAGAGGACGGGTCTCCTTCTCCAGCGTGTCGCGGCGCATCACCTCGACGGTGCCGTTCTCCAGGTCGCGGGCACCCAGCACGAGGCGTACGGGCACGCCCTTCAGCTCGTAGTCGGCGAACTTAAAGCCGGGGCGACGGTTGTCGGCATTGTCGTACTTGACGCTGATGCCCATCTGACGCAGTTGCTCGATGATGGGAGCGACGGCAGTATCCACGGCTGCCACCTGTTCGGGCTTGCCACCGATGGGGATGATGACCACCTGTGTGGGAGCCAGACGCGGAGGCAGTACGAGACCGTTGTCGTCGGAGTGGGTCATAATGAGTGCACCCATCAGACGGGTCGATACGCCCCACGATGTTGCCCAAGCGTATTCGGGTTTGTTCTCCTTGTTCAGGAACTGCACCTCGAAGGCCCGGCCGAAGTTCTGACCCAGGAAGTGGCTGGTACCGCTCTGCAGGGCCTTGCCGTCCTGCATCATGGCCTCGATGGTGTAGGTGTCGAGGGCGCCGGCGAAGCGTTCGGTCTCGCTCTTCACACCCTGAACGACAGGCACAGCCATCACCTGCTCAGCAAAGTCGGCATACACCTTCAGCATCATCTTGGCACGTTCCTCGGCCTCCTCGCGTGTGGCATGGGCCGTGTGACCTTCCTGCCACAGGAACTCACTGGTTCTGAGGAACAGGCGTGTGCGCATCTCCCAGCGCATGACGTTGCACCACTGGTTGACCACCAGGGGCAGGTCGCGATACGAATGTATCCAGTTCTTGAAGGTATTCCAGATGATGGTCTCGGAGGTAGGACGTATGATGAGTTCCTCCTCCAACTTGGCAGCGGGGTCCACCACCACGCCGTCGTGTGTCTCGTTGGTCTTCAGGCGGTAGTGGGTCACCACGGCGCACTCCTTGGCGAAGCCTTCTACGTGTTCAGCTTCGCGACTGAGGAACGACTTCGGGATGAGCAGGGGGAAGTAGGCGTTCTGCACACCCGTCTCTTTGAAACGGTCGTCCAGCAGTCGCTGCATCTTTTCCCAGATAGCGTAGCCATAGGGTTTGATGACCATGCAACCGCGCACATCCGACTGTTCGGCCAGGTCGGCCTTAACCACAAGTTCGTTATACCATCTTGAGTAATCCTCGCTCCGTTTAGTAAGGAAATCCAGTTCTTTTGCCATAAATTTTGTTTAATTTATATTAATTTGTGTGCAAAGGTACGAAAAAAATAGGGATTAAGGATTAGGGATTAGGGATTATTTTGTACCTTTGCCCTCGAAAATGATTAACAAGTCTAATTTAACTCTAAAAAAGAACAATTATGAAAAGTATGAAGATTCTTGCCGGCGTCATGAGCGTTGCTCTGATTCTGTCTGGCTGTGACATGAACAACAAAGGTAAGGGTGCCCTGATTGGTACTGCTGCTGGCGGTGCTGCCGGCACTGGTATCGGTGCTCTGATTGGTCACCTGACTGGTAACACCAAGAAGGGTGCCATCATCGGTGCTGCCGTAGGTACGGCTGTAGGTGTAACCACCGGTACGCTGATTGGTCACAAGATGGACAAGGCCGCTGCTGCTGCCAAGGCCCTCGAGGACGCTCAGGTTGAGAAGATTAAGGACTCTAACGGTCTGGACGGCGTGAAGGTTACCTTCGACAACGGCATCCTGTTCACCGTAGGTAAGTCTACCCTGAAGTCGGCTGCTCAGGCTTCTCTGAAGAAGTTTGCCGACAACGTGCTGAACGTTTACAACGACTGCGACGTGGCTATCTGCGGTTTCGCCAGCAGCGATGGCAGCGAGGAGACCAACATGACCCTGAGCCAGGCTCGTGCACAGTCGGTCACCAACTACCTGACCAACAATTGCAAGGTGGCCAGCAAGCAGATTAAGAGCACCACTGGTTATGGTGAGAACCCCGAGTTCTTGGTTTACGACGCTAATGGCAAGGAGGATGTAAACGCCAGCCGCCGTGTTGAGGTTTACCTCTATGCCAGCGAAGCCATGATCAAGGCTGCCGAGGCAGGCACACTGCAGTAATGCTGAAAAAACTGCAACGACTTTTGAGATGGATTGTACTCCTGTTCTTTGGGAGTACAATCCTCTTTGTTATTATATACCGCTGGTGTCCGGTGTATGTGACACCGCTGATGGTCATCCGCTGCGTACAGCAGGTGAAGCACGGCGAGAAGTTGCGGCTGCGCCACCACTGGGTGCCCATGACGGAGATGTCGGAATACATGCCCGTTGCCGTCATGGCCAGCGAGGACCAGCGTTTCCTGCAGCATCACGGGTTCGACTTCACCGAGATTGGCCACGCCATCAAGGAACATCGGCAAGGGAAACGGCAACGCGGCGCATCCACCATCAGCCAGCAGACCGCCAAGAACGTGTTTCTGTGGCCGGGCGGCGGATGGTTCCGCAAGGGACTGGAAGTCTACTTCACCGGCCTTATCGAGATATTCTGGTCGAAACCCCGCATCATGGAGGTGTACCTCAACTCTATCGAGATGGGAGACGGCATCTACGGAGCAGAAGCCGTGGCACAACTGAACTTCGGCTATCCGGCCAGCGACCTGACCCGTGCCAACTGTGCCCTGATTGCCGCCACGCTGCCCAATCCACTGAAGTTCAGTAGCAAAGACCCGTCGTCGTACATGCTTCGCCGACAAACGTGGATTCTGAAGCAAATGAGATACGTCGAGAAAATAGGAGAATGAGAAAGATTATGGCACATAGAAACTTTTCAAAGGCAGGGCTGCGGCAGCTGCCCCACCTTCTCATTTTCTCATTCTCTCATTTTCTCATTCTCTCATTTCCTCATTTTCTCATTCTCTCCATCTTTTTCTCATTCTCTCATTCTCTCCACGCCCAGCCCGACAGTCTACGTGTCGTTCAATTGCTGAAACAGGGGAAGAAGGAGGCCACTGCCCCACTCCACCTGTGGTATGCCCATCAGTTCATCGGCACGCCCTACGTGGCACAGACACTAGAGGTGAATCAGAAGGAACAACTGGTGGTGAATCTGCGCCAACTGGACTGCACCACCTTTGTGGAGACGGCCCTGGCCTTGGCTCTCACACAGGAGCAGGGCAGCACCAGCTATCAGGACTACTGCAAGAATCTGACACGCATCCGCTATCGCAATGGAGTCCTCGACGGCTACCCATCGCGCAACCATTACTTCACACAGTGGATAGAGAGTAATGAAAGACAAGGCATCGTGAAAGAGGTGAAGAGCCAGGAAGCGCCCTTCACGGCCACACAGCACATCAGTCTGCACTACATGAGCCGCTACCCGCACTACTACCCCATGCTGAAGAACGACAAGCAGGCTCAAGTAGTCATACGCCGATACGAACGCGAATGCGAGGGACATGTCGTGCACTACATCCCGCGCGAACAACTCAATCAACCCTTGTCGTCGGCACTGGGCATCTTCCACGACGGCGACATACTGGCCATCGTGACCCGCAAGGACGGGCTCGACACCTCGCACATCGGATTTGCCGAATGGGGCGAGGACAAGCAACTGCACCTGCTCAACGCAAGCCAGATACACAAACAGGTGGTGCTGGAGCCCATGACGCTCTTCGAGTACATGGGCAAGCATCCCAGTCAATTGGGCGTGAGAGTGATTAGGATAATGAGAAAATGAGAAGGTGAGAAAATGAGAAAGATTACGGCACATAGAAACTTTTCAAAGGCAGGGCTGCGGCAGCTGCCTCAACTTCTCATTTTCTCATTTTCTCATTATCTCATTTTCTCAATCTTTTTCTCATTTTCTCATTCTCTCCACGCCCAGGAGAACCGAATCTTTTCCGAGGACATACGCTCGCTGCAAGTCAGCGTCGACGGCAACACCTTTGTGCCGCCCATCATCGTCATGGGCAAGCACCAGCACTTTTCGGTGGAGTTCGACGAGATGAGTCACGACTATCATCGCCTGGTCTATCACATCGAACACTGCAATGCCGACTGGACTGTCACCGAGGGACTCTTCGAGAGCGACTACCTCGCGGGCTTCAACGACCAGCCCATCGAGGATTACGAGAACTCCTTCAACACAACCCAACTCTACACCCACTATCGACTGAGACTTCCCAACCCGGAGACGCAGATGCGCCTCTCGGGCAACTATCGCGTGACCGTGTTCGACGATGACGACCGCGACAATCCGCTACTGAAGGCCGAATTTTGCATCGTGGAACCCACCATGAGCATCAACAGCACGGTGAGCGGAAACACCGACATCGACTTCAACCAGCAACACCAGCAACTTACCTTCGGGGTCAGCTATGGCGCGAACCGCGTCGTGGACCCTCTGCGCGAACTGCATACCGTGGTGATGCAAAACCGTCGGCAGGACAACCGCGTCGTAGACCTGTCACCCAACATACAGAAGTCTACAGGCATCGAATTTACCCACCAGCGCGCACTCATCTTCCCGGCAGGCAACGAATTTCATAAGTTCGAGATACTGGACATCAACAAGCCCGGACTGAACGTCGACAACATGCGCTGGTACGAGCCTTACCACCATGCCACCCTGTTTGCCGACCGCCCGGCTCGCAACTACGTCTACGACGAGGACCTGAACGGCGCATTCGTCATGCGCAACGACAACGACGACGAGGAAGATGCCACGACGAGCGAATACCTGTGGGTACACTTCATCCTGCAGACCGGACAGAAACTCGACGGAGGCGACATCTATCTCTACGGACAATGGGCAAACGGCCCCCAGGACCCGCAGTGCCGGATGGAATGGAACGATGAGACACACCAATACGAGGCCGCTGTCTACCTGAAACAGGGCTACTACAACTATCAGTATCTACAGGAAAATGCGCCCTCGCCCGACGGCAACTTCTTCCAGACGGAGAACGAATACATCATTCTCGTCTATCATCGGCCACAGGGCAGTCGCTACGACAAACTGGTAGGCTACCAGCGGATAATTTCTAAATAAGCCCCACCTCGGCCCAGCTGGCCATCAGTTTCTCGGCATCCTGGCGTGCTGTGGCTTCGTCCACCTCATAATTGTCGAGCAGCACCTTCACGACATCGTCTATCTCGAAGTCCTTGCCTACGACTGCCTCCCACACCGTGGCAGCACTCTCGTTCAGGCTGACAAGGCGACTGAAATCGACATTCTTGCGTCCGGTGGCCACGATGACGTATTCGCCACACACGCTTTTCAAATTAAATCCGTCTTTTATCTTCATACTATTTTTTATTTTTATTATACCACAGCCTTGTAGACGAAGAGCAGATAGCGGCGGACAGGCAACAGCCGGCGCCAGAGACGTATGCGACGCTTCAGCCGTTCATCGCTGGCCAGCAGGGTGCGGCCCGGACGCAGGTAGTGCGTGACGACGCCCGCCACATCGCCGAGCCGACAGCTCTCCGTGCCGCGCACGTTGCCGTCGCCCATCAGCGTCACCTGGTCACCTTCGATGGCAATGATGCGATGCAGCACGTAATGGTCCGGTGCAATTTCGGCCAGCACGGCATCGCCCACCTTCAGGTCCTTGGGGGCATCCAGAATGACGCGGTCGCGCTCGTGCTCCAGAAACGGCCGCATAGAATAGCCCTTCACCGCAATCGTTGCCGTGTGGCCCTCGCGAATCATGTCGCGGGCCATGCCCAACAGTATGCGATTCGGCATCTCGCGCCGTTCGCCTTCGTACCGCACTCCATTGCGCTGGCGGTAGTTCCGCCGCACGGGGCTCAGCACCCACCGCAAAACCTTCCGAATCAGTTCCTTCATCCCTAATCCCTAATCCCTAATCTCTAATCCTCTAATCCTCTAATCCTCCAATCCCCTACTCCGTCACCTTCACCGTCTTATAGCACAGCCATGCAGCATCGGCATCGGGCAGGCAACCCAGTTCGTAGACGCCCACCTTGGAGATGATGGCCGACAGGGTGTCGCAGACGCCCATGTAGACACTCTCGTCCCACTTCATGCTGCTGGCAGCTGGCAGCAACTGTGCCAACGACTCTACGGGACGCATCCGGCGTATCTCGTTCTGCTTGCGCTGCTGTATGCGGACGATGGCACCGACGGGTGCCTGTATGTTGCGGTAGCAAGGGGTCTTGCCGCTCCAGGGTGTGCCGTAGATGATGGGCTGCCCATCGATGATGCGCACGACGGGGTTGTCGTCGTTCATCAGGTCGCAGCCGGGAATGTTCTTGTACCACAGGAAGGTGTGCGTGCTCTTGCCCGTTCCGCTGGGCGCCGTCATGAGGTAGCCGTAGCCATCCTTGCGGATGACGCTGGCATGCATCAGCACAGTCTGATGGCCAGAGGCAGCAAAGGCATAGGCCATCATAAGCGAATTGTTCAGTGCAAAGGCACGGTTCGAGGCTTCGTCGGCCATGAAAGATACCCGGCAGTGGACAAAACCTTTGTCGGCCAGCAGGGCACCGCACAACTTCTGTGCAGGGTTGCTAATCTCGATGTAGTAGCCTCCGTCGGGCACCTGATACACACCATAGTTGTTGCCCGAACCGTCGAACTGTCCCACTTCGTCGCGCGGACCATCGTAGCGACTGTCAGCATCCACCGTCAGGGTGAACAGGGGTTGCTCGTCGGCAACGGGTTCGGTCAGCACAAACGGACGGAACGACGGAATAAGTTCATCGCCCACCCCATCGTTCACGAATATAATCTCCAGCAGATGACCGCCGACGCGGTAGTGCTTCGTATACATTATCTGATATATATAATTTACTGATTACTTTTTCTTCTTTTTACCCTTCTTCTTCGTGGTGTCGGCCGTCGGCTGGGCATTTCCCTCAGCGTCCGCAGCCGTGTAGGGCTCAACCCACTCTTCCGTTTCGAACGTAAACTCGTCCTTGCCCAGGAAGCGCACCGTCAGGTCTGAGTTGGTGCGATAGCGCTTGCTCACCTTCTGCAGGCGCTTTTCGGCCTTCGCCTTATTTTTATTGAAAAAGACGGCACACGTGAGGTTGCCGGTCATGTGTTCCTTGGTGGACAGATGGTTGTTGAGCTGCAACGAGTAGAGCGAACGGTCGGCCAGGAAGCCATTGGACTGGAGGTAGACCTCCATCTGCTGCAGGTCGGTGATGACACACACCGAGTCTGCCAGACTGGCAGCGAACCCGAACATGTACACCTGTGCCTTGCGGGGCTTCTTGTCGGCCGCATGAAGGGCTGTCGTCGCCAACAGACTGGCGAAAAGGACAAAGAGCAGTCGGCGCAACATCATCCCAGGTACGACTTCAAGAGTTTGTTCTTCGAGTTCTGGCGCAGGCGGCGGATGGCCTTTTCCTTAATCTGACGCACACGTTCGCGCGTAAGGTTGAACTCATCGCCTATCTCCTCCAGCGTCATCTCCTGGCGTCCGATGCCGAAGAACATCTGTATGATGGCCTTCTCGCGCTCGGTCAGGGTGTCCAGTGCGCGGTCAATCTCGCGCGACAGACTTTCGTTCACCAGCGTGCGGTCGGCCATGGGGCTGTCGTCGTTGACCAAGACGTCGAGCAGCGAATTGTCCTCGCCTTCCACGAAGGGGGCGTCCACCGAGATGTGGCGACCGCTCACCTTCAGCGTATCGCTGATCTTGTCGACGGGCAGGTCCAGTTCCTCGGCCAGTTCGTCGGGACTGGGGCGGCGCTCGTTCTCCTGCTCAAACTTGCTGTATGCCTTGCTGATCTTGTTGAGCGAACCCACCTGGTTCAGGGGCAGGCGCACGATGCGGCTCTGCTCGGCCAGGGCCTGCAGAATGCTCTGGCGAATCCACCATACGGCATACGAGATGAACTTGAAGCCACGCGTCTCGTCGAACTTCTCGGCTGCCTTGATCAGGCCCAGGTTGCCCTCGTTGATGAGGTCGGGCAGCGAAAGGCCCTGATTCTGGTACTGCTTGGCCACCGAGACCACGAAGCGGAGGTTGGCCTTGGTCAACTTCTCCAGCGCAGCGCGGTCGCCCTTGCGAATGCGTTGTGCCAGTTCCACCTCTTCCTCCACGACAATCAGGTCTTCGCGACCTATCTCCTGCAAATACTTATCCAGAGAAGCGCTCTCTCGATTCGTAATGCTCTTGGTAATTTTCAGTTGTTTCATTCGCGTACGTACATATTTCGGCCGCAAAAATAGTAAAACGAAATGACAAATGCAAGAAAACTCCGAAAAATAATTTATCAACAAGAAAATCGGCGCGAACTCATGTGGAGCTCGCGCCGATTGACATTATCCGGGGGATAAGGGTATCCCCACGACGTGGGTTGCGGACAAAGCCGCAACTAACGCTTTACCATACAAGGAGCTGTTCCGAAACGTCTGCGTCGGTGGGCAGAGTCTCGTCCTCGCCAGCCAGTTCGATGCCGGCGTCGCCTTCCAATGCACTAACGGCCAACAGCAGATCTTCCTCGGCCGTCATCATTTCCATCTCCATCAAGGGAGCAATATATGTCTTTTTCATAGTTGTACTAATGTTTGTGTTTACGTTTATAATGCTCTCACTCACTTTACGACAACCTTCTTGCCACCCATGATGTAGAGGCCGCGCTGTGCCTTCTGTACACGCTGACCAGCCACGTTGTAGATAGCGCCTGCGGGCTGTGCGGTCTCGGCATCGATAGACTCGATGGCAGTAGCCACGCCGTCGATGAAGAGTTCAGCCTTCACACCGGCAGCCTTTGCCTTCAGGTAAGCGTGTGTACCGGCAACGTTGACAGAACCGTCGCTCAGGAACAACTTGTCAGAACCGATGAAGTAGTCGCCAGCGGCAATCTTACCAGAAGCGTAAGTACCTACGAAGTCGAAGTTCGTACCAATGACAACGGGTTCGCTGGTAGCAATGGTGCGGCCCTCGAAGTTGTATACGGTGCCAGCGGTGCTGGTCTTCAGCAGAACGGGCTTGTTGGGCGTGATGGCGGGAGTCTCCATCTTCGTGAAGCTGATGGTGGACAGGTCGCCATGGGCAACTTCGCTCTCCTCAGCCACCTCTACGTCGTCGCCGAAGGCAACCTTCAGTTCGTCGTTGGTGATCTGGAAGGGAACTACGAAGGTGTTCCAGGTGTCGGCCTTGATGGTGCGGGTGAGAGTAACATCACCGGCAGCTGCCACAGGCTCGAAGTCAACATTCTCGGCAATCTCGATGGTCTTAGGAGCAATCTTGTAGAGCTCTACATAACCGATACCCATCCAGAAGTTGACGTTGCCAGTAACGGTCTTCAGACCAATCTTCACTTCCTGCTCGGTAGCGTTCACGAACTCAATCTGAGCCTGAGAGAGGCGAGCGTTGTTGACAGCAGAACCCTGAACATCGTTGGCATAGAAGTATACGCCGTTGGGATGGTTGATATGAGTCCCGTCGTCCTGAGCAAATGCATAGCAAGACATGTTGTAGGTACCAGCGGGCAGAGTTACCTTCTGATAGAGGGCGAACAAGTTGTTGTCAGCGGCAGGATTCTTCCAATACTCGAAGAAGGCCTTCTTGGTGCCATCCTCAGAGGTAGCATTGTCGTTGACCATAACCTGGCTGTTACCTTCGGTCTGCTCGGTGTACCAGCCTTCAGCCTTTGCCCAAGTGGGCAGACCTTCGAGGTTGGGGTTGGTGAGCATGAAGGAGAGGTCGAACTTAGCATCACCAGCAGGGTTGGCCTCAGCAACGTAGGTCAGGCGAGCCTGAGCAAGGGCAGCCTTAACGGCAGCGATGTCTTCCAGAGTCTCGCAATCCTCGATAGCCTCGCTCTCGATGGCGGCCTGGAAGGTAGCATTAGCGGCTTCGTTGTCGTTGTCAATGGCCTGCAGTGTCTCACACTCCTTCACGAGGGCCTTGTAGTCGGCGTATGGAGCAACCAGAGCATCGGTTGCCTCAACAGCAGCATTGATAGCGGCGATGGCAGCACGATATTCGTCCTTGCTGCTCCAACTCTTGTCGTTATCATCCACAACATCCATGAGTGCATCAATAGCAGCCTGAGGAACTTCCTTATCATAATCTTGAGCTGCAGTCAGAGTCTCACCCAACATTTCTTCGTATACCTCCAGAGGCATGGGACCAGCATAGTAAACCTTGAAGTTGTCAGCTGACAGCCAGTTGGCATTGGTATTATTAGCCTCGAGACCAAACTGAACCTCACCGTCACCACCATGCACGAAGTCGAGAGAATAATGCTTAATATAGAGGCGAACATTGCTGATGGCCTGACGCTCTGTCTTCAGAGAAGACTTGATGAACAGGCCGGCACCCGTGATGTCATCGGCACCTGCGGGGTCGTGGCAAATAGAAGCATCGACTTCCAGCACATATACACCTTCGGGCAGAGCCTTTACGGTCTGAGCGATGACACCGCTACCCAACTGGCTGGGATGCCAAGCCTCTATGAAGTTGGTAATAGAACGACCGAAGTCGGGATCTGAAGTATCTTCTGTCGGATTCTTGTCAGTACGGTTCTGCTGGCCGCAGTTCTGACCAGTGATGGTGATATCCCATCCGGGAGGCAGTACGCCATTCTTCGTGGGAACTTCGAAGTCGGCATTCTCCAGATATACATCAGTAATATCGAAGCGATAGCCTGATTTCAAGGTAACAGACTCGAGGAAAGCACTGACAGCAGGCTCAATAAGAGGTTCTGCAGCCTGAATTTCTTCAACTGTTGTGGCAGCCTCAACTTCAGCGTCTGCTTCAGATACGTCAACTCTGGCATCACCCTCGTATGCATCCGTATCATCATCTACAGCCAGGGCAGCAGCCTTCTTCTTATTATAGTGGGCGTAAGCTGCTACAATTTGTGCAGTGGCGTTGGTGTTGACGGCATCCGTGATGGCCGTCGCGGCAGCAGAGTACTCTTCTTTAGACTCATAGGCCTTGTCCTTCTCATTTATGACACTTTCGATGTTGGCATAGACGGCTGCAGGAACAGTACCCTTTACAGTCTTGGCAGAAGCAACGACCTTGTCAAATTCTTCCTTGTAAACGCTGAGGGGGAGGGGACCCATGTACATAAGTTGGAAGTTGTCCCAAATACACCATGTATTGGTGCGTGTGCCCTTCACACCCACAGTCAGGCTGCCATTTACTACAGCAATTACATCGGTGTACTCAGTCCAATAGTTGCCGGAAGCAAACTGGTCTGACATAGCATTCATAGAAGCTTCGCCATTCTTCATAGTATTAAAGGGACGGGTAACCATACTGGCACCACTCGTAGCGTACACTACAGGGAAATCAGCCCCCGTAACATCGTACTCCGTCAGAGCTGCCTGTGCACGAACTTTGTAGTAACCATCTGGAACGGAAATAGTCTGACTCAGCGTAAAAGCGGCTCTATAAGACTCTGCGCACTTGTTTTCGTTTTTACCGCCACAGAGGTTCTGGTTGCTGGATTCCATAGTCCAAGCACTGGCACTGCGGTGGTTACGGTCGAAGTTAGAACAGAGTATCATGTAGGTGACATCTACCGGGTTCTCTTCACTAGCATCGGCATAGACTTCGTCATAGGCCATAATCTTCCACTGAGCATTGGCAGAGTTGGGGTCTGCCAGATTGGTGGCCACCACATTGCTACTACCATCATAGCCGTAATAAGTCGATCCATCCCTAGATATGGTGAAAACACCTTCACCATTGTCCTGAATAGTGAAATTGGAGGCAGCGCCATCCATGAAAGATCCATTAAGGAAGTAATTGCTTCCACCATTAGAAACTTGCGACTCGATGGTATAAACGCCATCACCAAGGTTGTGTAAGGTGTTGAAGTGGCTAGCCTCTAATAATGAAGCCTGTGTACCCCAAGAGTTGCTAGGACCGAGGTAGCGACCTGTGGCAACGTTCTGGAACACATACTTCCCTTCAGCCAAATCACTGGCCGTCCACGTCTGTGCGCTCAAGCCGAGTGCACTAACGATGCAAAGCATCGCGAAAAGTAGCTTTCTTTTCATGATTTTGAATGATTAGTTAATAAAACAGGTTAATTAAAAAGGTTTTTTGGTTATAATGACTATGGTAAAAATTTATCGTGTTCACTTTATCAGATTGTCCAGTTGTTTCACGAATGAAGCTGACGAGTAATGTGGTATGTCGGAGAAGTCATAATGCCGACGGTCGTTCGTTACGATGTAGTCGCAGTTGGCAGTTTTTGCACATTGGTATTGCAACATATCCTCAAAATCAGGCGCAGGCTGTGCGATGGCCGCCATAACTTCTTGTTTGTCAAGCGGAAGAATCTCCACAACGGCAGCCATTTGCCTCAATGCATCATATTTCTCCTCCTGTGTCCGGCCCTTAATGATATATGCCATGTTGGCAAACGTGAGTGAAGACGCAAAAAGGTTTGCTTCGCCAGAAAATCCACAGGCGAAAATCGACTCTGCATCATCGGCTCCTTCGCGGTTGTCGATATAGTCAATTAAGACGTTCGTATCAAGGAATATCCGCTTCATCGTTCCATGATGTGTGCTAAGTGTTTGTCCTGAGCAATTTCCTCATCGGTGATATTCACCATACCCCGCAATCTTTTAAAAGCGAGGGGGACTTCCCGTTTGGCCTTTGGCTCAACCATAGACTCTGTGATGAATGTTACCACTATTTGCTTCTGCTCCAGGGTCATTCCTTGCAGCAGGCCCATATATGGTGCCATGGGAGTCTCCTTTATTCTCTGTGCTAATGTAGTCATCTTGCTAACACTATTAGTATTAAATAAGGTTCAATTCATATATACACCAATTCGCAGCAAAGTTATAGAAAAAATATTGTAAGTGCAAAAAATATTAAAGTTTTTTAACTACTTTATTATACTTACGGGAAATCAGCACATTATATATATGGAATCACGCCTGCGCGCAGGCGCGCAGGCGCATGTGCGCGCACGTTGTTAGGTTGGGGCTCAGACAATACGTCGATGGAGCTCAGACGACGTATTGTCTGAGCTCCATCGACGTATTGTTGGAGACGAATCGACGTATTGCCTGAAAAGCGTCGGCGCGTCGGTATTCGCGTTATTCGAGAAATTCGTGGTCTTAAGAAAACCTCGTGGTCGGTAGGAATCACTCGTTGAGGTCGATGACGAACGAGTCCTTACGTCCGCTGGGCTTCATGGCCTTGATCCAGAGGGCACGGTCGGTGGACTGGTTGGCCTGCTTGACGGCTTCTTCCCAGTCCTCGGCAGTCTCCATCTTGCGGTCGTTGACCTGCAGGATGATGGTGCCCTTGGTGACGCCGGCGTCCATCATCTTGCCGCGGCGGATGTTGTTGACGACGAGGCCGTAGCTGAGGCCGAACTGCTGTTTCTGCTCGTCGGTGATGGGCTTCATGTTGACGCCCAGTTGGTCCATGTCGACCTCGGTCATCACCTTCGTGGTGCCCTGGGCGTTGCGCAGGGTGATGGTGACGGTCTTCTCCTTCTTGTTGCGCAGGTAGGTGATCTTCACCTTGTCGCCGGGCTTGTGCTGGGCTATCTGCTCCTGCAGCTGCGACATCTTGGTGACTTCGCGGCCGTCGATGCTGGTGATGACGTCGCCCTTCTCCAGTCCGGCCTCCTCGGCTGCGCTGTCGTCGGAGATCTTGGCGATGTAGACGCCCTTGACGGTGCCCAGGTCGGGGGTCTCGCCCTTGGCCTTCTCCAGGTCGATGTACTTATCTACGTCCTGTCCCTGCACGCCCAGGATGGCACGCTGCACGGTGCCGTAGACCTTGAGGTCGGCTACGACCTTGTTCATGATGGTGGTGGGGATGGCGAAGCCGTAGCCGGCATAGGAGCCGGTCTGGCTGTAGATCATGGAGTTGATGCCCACGAGTTCGCCCTGTGCATTGACGAGTGCACCACCCGAGTTGCCGGCATTGATGGCGGCGTCGGTCTGGATGAAGCTCTCGATGCCGTTGGCGCCCAGGGTGCGGGCCTTGGCCGAGACGATGCCGGCCGTGACGGTGGAGGTGAGGTTGAAGGGATTGCCCACGGCGAGTACCCACTGTCCGAGACGCAGGTTGTCGGAGTTGCCAATCTTGATGGCGGGGAGGTCCTTGGCGTCTATCTTCACGAGGGCCAGGTCGGTGGTCTCGTCGGTGCCGATGATGCGGCCCTTGAACTCGCGGCTGTCGTTGAGCTTGACGGTGATTTCGTCGGCCTGACCTACGACGTGGTTGTTGGTGACGATGTAGCCGTCCTGAGAGATGATGACGCCGGAGCCGGCTCCGTGGCGGTCGGGTTGCTTATACTCGCGCTGCTGGGGCTGCTGGCGGCGCTGGCCGAAGCCGAAGAAGTCGCCGAAGAAGTCCTCGAAGGGGTCGACCATCTGCATGCGCTGGGTCTTGCCCTCGATGGTGACGCTGATGTAGACGACGCTGTTGACGGCGGTCTCGGCGGCCGAGGTGAGGTCGACGTAGGCCGAGGGGGCTGCCACGGCCAGGGGGGCCGGCTGGGGCTGCGGTTCGGGAACGGGGTTAGCCTTGAGGTTGACCACTGATGCTGTCACTACGCTTGTGCCCAGAACAAGGGCTGCTGCGCCAATCCATGTCTTTGTTGTCTTGTTCATAATGGTAATTTACTATTTACTGTTTTTAATGTTTACGGTTTATGGTTCTCTGCTTTCAGTGACACAAAATTAATGCAAAAGTTGCATATATTGTCACTCTGTCAGTCTTTTTTTAAGTCATTTTAAGGCAACGTGACAGGTTTTCACATTCGTTAAAAGATAAATTTCGGAATTTTCAGTTGACAATTGGCAATTATTTATTAACTTTGTGACGAGAATGCGCATGACGAGACGGCCGGCTTGTCGCTGGCCCCGAGACGACGGGGCGGGAGGAAAGTCCGGGCAACACAGAGCAATCCGCTTCCTAACGGGAAGAGGTCCGCGAGGGTCAGCAAGTGCAGAAGAGAACGACTGCCCCAAGGCAACGAGGGGCGAGGGTGAGAAGGCGGGGTAAGAGCCCACCAGGCGCATGGCGACATGCGTGCTGTGCACACCGGATGTTGAAAGTTCATGTATACCAGCGACTGAGGGCTGCTCGTCCGATGCTGGAGGGTAGAACGATAGAGGCCGTCGGAGACGGCGGCAGTGGATAAATGACAGGCCACGACAGAACCCGGCTTACAGGCGGTCTCGCAAGCGCGTTCTTTATATAGAGAAGATATGACACGTAGTGAACATATAGAACGGTATCTGACTCGCGACATCTGGCGCATCGACGAGGAAAAGCTGCCTCTGGGACGCCGACTGTGGACGGGCCTGCTGAAGAGGCTCATCATCGTGGCGGACGGATTCCTGAACGAAAACCTGACCAGCTATGCCGCAGCACTGACCTACAACTGTATCCTGGCAGCCGTGCCCGTGCTGGCCATCATCTTTGCCGTTGCCAGGGGATTCAACTTCGGCACCGTCATCGAGGAACAGCTGCGCTCGAACCTCTCCCTGAGCCCCGACATCGCCGAGACCATCTTCACCTTCATCGACTCATACCTGGAACATACGCACAGCGGCATCTTCCTGGGCGTGGGCTTGCTGGTGTTGCTCTACACGGTGGTGATGCTGACGTCGAACATCGAAACGGCTTTCAACACCATGTGGCACGTGCGCTCTTCGCGCAACATCTACCGCCGCATCATCGACTACGTCACGGTGTTTGCCATACTGCCGCTGATGATAGTGGTGACGAGCGGCTTCTCGGTGTTCATGATTACGCTCACCAGCCTCTTCAGCGACTATGTCATCCTGTCCAGCACCATGGAGTTCGTCATACAGGTGGCGCCCATGCTGCTCTGGTGCCTGGCCTTCGTGCTGCTGTACAAACTGATGCCGAACACCCACGTCAAGTGGAGTGCCGTGCTGGTGCCGGGCATCGTGGTGGGTGCCCTGTTCCAAGGCTTACAGTATCTGTATATCAACTTCCAGATAGTGCTCTCCAGCTACAATGCCATCTACGGCACATTTGCCGCACTGCCCATGTTCATGCTGTGGATGAACATCTCGTGGATCATCATACTGACGGGGGCACAGATGAGCTATGCCAACCAGAGCGTGAACGAATATGCCTTCACAAAGGACTCGCAGAACATAGCCCGATGCGACCACGATGCACTGTGCATACTGCTGCTGCACCACATCGCACACCGATTCATGGAAGGCATGCCGCCATACACCACCCACATGCTCTCGCGAGAGACGGGACTCCCCCACTCCATGGTGCAGGGACTGCTGGACGAACTGGTGAACGTGGGGCTGCTGAGCGAAACGCACGACGAAACGGGTACCACACAGCACTACCTGCCCCGACAGGACATACACCGCATCACCATCAACAAGATTATCAACCACCTGGACAACAACGGCGTGGGACGCATTGCGCCCAACTGGACAAAGAGCAACGTAGAATGGCACCAGATACGCCGGATAAGAGGGTCGCTCTCGGCCAAGGACGGAGATACCACCATTGCCGACCTGTGACACCCCCGCGATGCGGAATGAGGAAAACACAAGGATACAAAGACCAACCTTCATCTAAAACAAAAATGAAAAAAACTATTTGTCTGCTATCTGCAATAGCAATGTTGTGCTGCACAGCATGCAGCAGCGACGGAAGTGAGAAAGAACCCGAGGAGGGAGAGAAAACCATCTCCTTCGAAGTTGTCAACTACCAGCAGGTGAGCCTGGACGACGTGACTCGCGCCACCGACGCTACGGCCCTGGCACATCTGGACATGGCCATCTACGATGCCGCCACCAATGCCCTCGTCAGCCAAACACAAACTGCCAAGGGCGAAAACGGCTACGGACAGTTCTCCGCCACCCTGGCCTACGGACAGTACACCGTGGTGTTCCTGGGATACGATGGCGGCCGCACGGCTAACATGAGCAACCCCGAAGACATTTGGTTCGTCGACAACTATGTACCGAACATGTTCTACAAAACCATACAGCTGACCGTATCCGCGGCTTCAACTGACGCACAGAGTATAGTCTTGGCCCGTGGTGTGGCGGCCTTTTGGCTGAAGCATGATGGGTATATACCCAATACGCTGAATAATATGAGGATTACAGCCAACGGAGGTGGTTGCCACTTTAATGCTTTGACCGGCTTTGCAACAAAAGTAGCATCTCGGTGGACTGAATTTGGTTTATCAGACAAAGCAGGTGGTACATCCTTCGGTCTGACAATGTACGCCTTCCTGCCGGCAGAGACAGCCACAATGACATTTACGGCCGTGGCCAAGGACGCCAACAACGAGGTTCTCCAGGAACGTGTATTTTCGAACGTGCCGATGAAAATAAATCAACTCACAATCTACACGGGCCAGTTCTTCGGCAGCGGCACAAACGTGCAGGGCTTCAGCCTGTCGCTGGAGACTGACCAATGGGACGAAGTAAACCAAACCTATTAATATGAATACAACTTTATATATTATCGTATGCTGGGCCGTGTTCCTGACACTGCTCTACTCCTACATGTTCTACGACATCTATGCCGAACGCATCAAACTCCACGAAAAGTGGAGCAAACTGGTAAACGCATTCACCGAAGAGGAATGAGCCTGCACAACGCCTTTCTCCTTGCCGCCAGCCTCTGCCTGATTTCTGCCTGTGAGAAGATTGACCTGGAAGAGGAGAATGGCGACAGCGATGCCGAACACATTGTGCCCCATACCGTCGGCATGGGCACCCAGGAGGCGCCGTATACCGTGGAGCAGGTGATTAATGGCGAACTTAGCACAACGGTTAGCTGGTTCATTGGCTACGTGGTCGGCAGTACGTACAACACCATGGACAACTGCGTCTTTGAAGAAGAAACCAGCTACACCAGCAACATCTTGCTTTCAGACAATCCTAATTGCGAGAGTGCTGACGAGTGTATTCCCATAGAACTGAAGTCGGCAACCCTACAGAAAAAATTTAGTCTGTATTACAATAGCGGCAATTTCCGCCAATGCGTAATATTGTCGGGAAGGTTCGGACAATACTTCCGCCGGAACGGCATACGCGACCTGAGAGACGGCTACTGGTTGCCAGGATTCGACTATCACGACATTCTGCCCACCGACTGGGAGGAGATAGAGAACGAATATTAAGATTATTAAGAATATTAGGAAACAAAAAAAGCCCGCAGCGCACGAAGCGCTGCGGGCTTTTATGATGTCTGGGATTAACCCAGAGTTGGATTCCTTACTTTATCACCTTCTTGCCATCGATGATGTACAAGCCACGGACGGCCTTGCTTACGCGCTGGCCAGCCAGGTTGTAGATGACACCGCTACCGTTGTTGGCAGTAGCCTCAACGCCCTGGATAGCATCGGTAGGCTCGCTACCAACGTAGTACAGGAAGAAGTTGTCGGCAGCTGTCCAAGAAGCTGTGGTGCCGCTGACAAGCAGACCTACGGTGTAGATAGACTTGCCATCGCTGTAGAAGTCAACAAAGAAGTTGTCGGCACTGGTGCTGGTGATGGCCGTAGTGCGGTTGCCAGATTCTGTCTGAGCCAAGAGGTATATGCCAGTGATGCCTTCCTCGGGAACTTCCTTCTGGTTGGTGGCGAATACGTCAGCAGCGAGTCTGTAGTAGCCCTGAGGCAGAGCAGCCAGCAGCGTGTTGCCGATGACACCGTCGTGCAGGACTGCACCGTCGGGACGCCAAGCCTCGATGAACTGGTTGATCTCGATGCTACCGTCCTCGTTGGTGTAGACGTTGTTGCTCTGGTAACCCTGGTTCTGACCGATCCTGTCCTTCGTGCCATCCTCGAGTGTGTCGACAGCAGCGACAAACTGCCAGTAGTTGGCATTGGCAGCATCGAATGCGGGATTGATGAGGACACCAGAGATGTCGACGGGCTGGTCAACAGATGCGCCAGTCATATCCTGACCCAATACATAGTTGAACCATGCACCGGGGAATGCCTCGGTGAGTGCCTTCACGTCTTCGTTGGTCTCGAACTGGCCCTCGGCCTGCTCGAACAGGTTGTCGAGGTTCTCGTCAGCGCTGACGATGTCGGGGAAGTTCATCTTCAGGTCGTTGAAGTAGTTGAACTGAGTCGTGAGGTCGTTCAGCAGAGTGCGGCCTTCGGCTGTGTAAGCGATAGCGTCCTTCAGAGCCTGCATGGCAGCCTTCTTCTCGTCGAGGCTGTCGCCGTCGCGAGCCGTCTCACCCTGAGTGATAGCTTCGTTCAGGTCGGCGTCGGCCTTGTTGACGAAGATGGGCTCTTCACCGTTCAGAACGGCAGAAGCCTGGTCGATGAGACCCTGCAGTTCGTCGTTGACAGCGTCGTTGTCCAGTGCATTGTAAGCTACAGAGAAGGTGTACCATACTACCCAACTGTTGCTCTCCATCTGGTCGCCCTTGACACCGAAGGTCAGGTCGCCGGCGTCTACAAGTGCTGTAGAAACAGACTTCTCAAGGCTCTCATACTGGTCGTCGTTGAAGATGTCGTAGGCAGCCTTCTGGCTGTTGGGAACGTAAACTTCGCCCTCAGAGATGGCTGTCCAGCCTTCGAATTCGGCACCGTCGCGGTTGGCAATCTCTACGACGTTGGCCAGAGGAGTCTTCACGTTGCCAGCAAATACGAAGGCCGTAGGATTGGCCTCGTCGTAGTTGGCATAGTTGGTCTCGTTGTCGGCCGTGCGATAGAAGGCCTTCGTGGTGATGGTGTACTTACCGGCAGGCATATCGGCCAGCGTGCGGCTAACCTCGAAGGGGCTCTGATTCCATACCTCGGCCGTACCGTACTGGGTCTTGAAGTTGCTGGCATTGCCATACTTCCACTCCTTGTCAGGAACATTGCCGCCGCTGACAGCAGCTGTGCTGTAGGTATAGCCCATCTGGTTGAAGAGGATAGAGATGTCGAGGTCGGCATTCAGCTTCTCGCCCGAAGCGATGGCAGCGTCGAACATCTTCTGCACCTCGGCCTTCAGCATGGGAGTGAATGCAGCGATGTAGTCGTTGATCTGAGCAGTAGTCCAGGAGAAGTCATTCTTGGCGTCAGCCACCTCGTCCTGCATGCTGGTCAGCGTCTCGTTCAGTTCGGGATAGTTGTCAGCGTCGTACTTCTCAACAGCCACCGACAGGTCGTTGTCGAAGAAGCGCTCCAAACGTTCGTAAGCAGCGATGTTGGCATTGACGTCTGAAATCAGGTTAGAGATGACATCGGCAGCAGCCGTGTTGGCCTCGTCGTCGTCGCTAACGTTGTCGAGCAGGTCCTGAGCGGTTTCAACAGCCTGCTGCAGTTGTTCCTTCAGTTCGGGATAGAATTCCTTATCGAGAGCCTCTTCACCCGTGGCGATAGCAGCCGACAGAGCGAACAGAGAAGCGTTGATGCCCGTACCAACATAGTTCAGCGAAACACCGTCAACGAAGAGGTGAGGCATTGAACCAGAACCGGCATTGGCAGCGGTATAACCCATGGTGAAGTAACCAGCCGTGGGCTCGTAGATTTCGAACTTGACGCTCTCCTGCAGCCACTTGTTGGCAGTGAAGGTCGTGGTCTGACCCAGATACTCCGTTCCGTCGTCGGCAACGAAGCCCATCAGGTTCTTGCTAACAGCACCGTTACCACCTACATTATAATAAGAGAAGGTGAGCGTGTACTTACCAGCAGGCAGGGATACGCGCTGGGTGTACTGAGACATCTTGCTCCATACGCTCAGGAAACCGAGCAATTTGCCTTCCTCAGTTCCGTCTGACATGGTTGGGGGAGCCTTGAATGCACCGCCACCCAAGAAGGCATCACTGCCAATAGCGAGCACACCACTGGCACGTCCATTGGGATCATTGTCACCTCGTCCCTCCTGCAGAGTATTGTCAGAGAGATGAGAAGCCGTCCAACCCGTTACAGGCTGCATACTATAGTGGGCGACAGCCTTTCCATTTGCGCCCTTGGGGTCGGGCATGTCATAGTCATAGGTAGTGATACCATCCTCGATGGGATCGTCCAGCGAGAAGTGAGCATTCTTGATGAAGAAAGCAGAGAGGTCGGTGATGGCCTGCTCGTTGATTTCCTTCTGTGCATCGATGGCAGCGAGCACCTCTTCGAGTGTTGCATTAGGATTGTCGTAAACCTGCTGAGCGGCAGAGGTATCGGCCTCACGGTCTTCACCCACCTTGATTACCTCGAGCAACTTTGCCTTAGCTTCATCGATAGCCTTCTGGTCGAGGACGTTCGTCTCAATGGTGTAGAGCTTTACGTTGTCGATGAAGAGGTGATAAGCACCACCCGAGCCATAGTTGCCAGACTTGTAGCCCAGCGACAGAGCACCGGAGGTCTCAGCTGTGAGGCGGAAGAGGATGGTATCTGTCTCCCACTCGCCAGCGAGCAGTTCTGTCTTCGTTGAATAAGTGGCTTCGCCCTCGTCGGGAACGAAACCCATGTTTGAATTCAGCATAGCCGAACCGCCAGCCGTGTTCTGCATCGTCACCAGCATCATGTAGTCGCCGGCGGGCAGGGTGATGGGCTGGGTGTACTTGACGTCAGCGCCCCAAACGGCAACCATACCCAGGACGGGACCGTAGATGCCCTTTTCGGCGGAGAGTTCCTTGTTAGGAGCATAGTATTCGCCACCCAGGCGACCAGCCGTAGCAGGATCGTCGGCATCGCTGAGCAGGGCGAAGATGCCTGCTGCGCGTGCGTTAAGTCCGTCGGTACGAGCATTCGAGTTGCTTTCACTCACCTTCGTGTTGTCTGTGGGGTTGGCAGCCGTCCAGCCGGTAACAGGCTGCTGGCCGAACATCTCCGTACCACCTGCGCCGACACCGGCATCCGTCATGTCATAGTCGTAGGTGCGGATGAGCTGCATGATGGGCTCGTCGGCGCTGAAATCAGCGTTCTGCACCTTCGATGTGACGTCACTGATAATCCTCACGTCAGTCTGAGCGTGAAGTCCCATTGTCATTCCTCCAGCCAGGAGGAAAAACAAGGATGAGAGTAAACGTTTTCTCATTGTGGTTAGTTTAAGTTTAGTTAATTAATTAGGGTTATGTTCTCTCTATGGTAGTTGGCAATTAAAACTGCCACCATTTACGTTTACGCTGCGAGTAACCTCCGTCGCCGCTGAGCAGGACGTCGGCATAGGAACGCCGCTCGTGAATCATCTGATAGATGGTGCCCCAGTCGGGCAATCCGCCCACATTGCGGTCGTCGATGAAGATGTCCACCTTTGGCTTGCGGCTGTAATGGTGGTCGGGTTCAGTCTCATCCTCGCCAGGGAAGCTCTTATTGACAGCATAGAACTCCACGCCACGCTGGCGGCACCATTCGATGGCAGCCTCCAACGTGGGGCCACGGCGCACGGTCCACAGCACAAGTCGGTGTCCTTCGTTCATCAACATCTTCAGGGTGTCGGTGGCGAAAGGTATTTCCCTCCCTATCTCGGGATATTTGTCACGGACGATGGTTCCGTCGAAGTCTACTGCAATGAGCATGGGCGTAGCGGTGAATATTTTGGTTAATCGTTATTTGGCATAGCTGACGGAGCGGACCTCGCGGATGACGGTGATCTTCACCTGTCCGGGGTAGGTCATCTCGTTCTGTATCTTGGTGGCTATCTCGCCCGACAGCTTTTCGGTCTCCTGGTCGGTAATCTTGTCGGCACCGACGATGACACGCAGTTCGCGACCGGCCTGGATGGCATAGGTCTTGACGACGCCGGGGTACGACATGGCAATGTTCTCCAGGTCCTTCAGGCGCTTGATGTAAGCCTCTACGATTTCGCGACGGGCACCGGGACGGGCACCGCTGATGGCATCGCAGACCTGAACGATGGGAGCAATGAGGGTTTCCATCTCCATCTCCTCGTGGTGGGCACCGATGGCGTTGCAGATGTCGGGTTTCTCCTTGTACTGCTCGGCCAGCTTGGCACCATAGAGTGCGTGCGGAGTTTCGGGGTCCTCGTCGGGCACCTTACCGATATCGTGCAACAGACCTGCGCGCTTGGCCTTCTTGACGTTCAGGCCCAGTTCGGCTGCCATGATGGCACAGAGGTTGGCTGTCTCGCGAGAGTGCATGAGCAGGTTCTGGCCGTAAGAGGAACGGTACTTCATCTTACCCACCAGACGGATGAGTTCGGGGTGCAGGCCATGCACGCCCAGGTCTATGGCGGTGCGTTTACCGGTCTCCATGATTTCCTCGTCAACCTGTTTCTTCACCTTGGCCACGACTTCCTCGATGCGGGCGGGATGTATGCGTCCGTCAGCCACCAACTGGTGGAGGGCCAGACGGGCAATCTCGCGACGTACGGGGTCGAAACCGCTGATGACGATAGCCTCGGGGGTGTCGTCGACCACAATCTCGGTACCTGTTGCAGCCTCCAGGGCGCGGATGTTGCGTCCTTCACGACCGATCACACGGCCCTTGACGTCGTCGTTGTCGATGTGGAACACGGTGACGGAGTTCTCCACAGCCGTCTCCGTAGCCACACGCTGTATGGTCTGTATGACGATGCGCTTGGCCTCCTTGTTGGCCGTCATCTTGGCATCGTCCACGATGTCGTTGATGTAGGCCTGTGCCTGGGTCTTGGCCTCGTCCTTGAGGCTCTCCACGAGGCGTTCGCGGGCCTCGTCGACGGAGAGGCCGCTGATTTCCTCCAGTCGCGTACGCTCCTGGTTGATCAGGTTGTCCATGCGCTCCTGCATTTCCTGCTCCTTGTGGTCAAGGGCAGTCTGCTGGTTTTCCAGGCGCTGGCGTGTCGACTCCAGTTCCTGCTTGCGTCGGTTCAGTTCGTCCTGGCGCTGATTCAGACTCTGTTCGCGCTGCTTCACGCGGTTCTCGCCCTGCTGGATCTGCTGGTTGCGCTGCTGCACCTCCTTCTCCAGTTCAGCCTTCTTGTTGAGGAACTTTTCCTTCACCTCGAGCAGTTTCTTCTGTTTAATCACTTCTGCTTCCTGTTCGACCTGCTGGCGCGCCTGCGCCTCGAGGCTCTTCATCTTGGCAGGCAGGAGAGAGCGGAAGAAATATCCGGCCCACGCTCCCACGATGACCAAGGCAATGACTACGGCAATTATGTAAATCATCATTTAAGTTTAGTTAGTTAATAAAAAAACGCCCTTCATCCTGCCTACGGGCACAGGCCCATTGGCAAAGACTACGGTGCGTTGTGGGTATTATACAATCTCGAAACTTCACTTTACCTGCGTCTCTTGTGCCGCCTCATTTGAGCGACTGTTCCACTTCGTCAATCAGTGCTGCGATTGCCTTCTCCAGGGGAGCCGGATCGACCTCGGTCTCCATCCGCTTGAAGCGCACGGCTATGTCCAGGGTGGTCATCAGCAGATACATGTCGTGCCCCTGGTCGGGATATTTTGACGCATAATAATTGAATCGGCTATTGATGAGTTTCTCTGCCTCGCGGTAGATATACTCGTCAGCGCGCTCCACCACCATGGGCAGTATGCGGTTGCCGAACTTCAACTTTATCGATAGAGGATCGCTCATTGCCATATCGGTTCCTTTTTTTGTTTACGCTTTCAGCAGAGCGATACACTTATCCACTTCTCGCACCAGATGGTTCAGACGCTGGCGAGCATTGCGGGTATCGTTATCGCTAAGCTCCAGCATCCGTGCCACCTTCAGATTGTCGTACCGGGCCTGGGCGTCAAGATTCTGCTGCTTCAGTTCCTCTATCTTCCTGTCACGCTCGGCGATTTGACCTTCCAGGGCACGGCACTGCTCCTGCAAGTCCTTTTCCTGCAGGATCAGTTGCCTCACACGTGTCTCGAGTAAGTGCAACAATTCGTGTCCGTTTCCTTTCTTTTGGTCAGCCATTACTTCAATCTGCTCACAAAAATAGTAAATTCTTTGCTTTTGGCAAAATATTTTTAAGAATTACTTCGTATCTTCGTCAATTTTGTTACGAGGTTCCTTCTTGGCGAGCATCAGTATGGTGTGCGAAAACTCCACCATCCACTGCTCGCTGTAGCCCAGTGTCTGCTGTGCCCGACGTATGGCTGCCACGCTGCGGCGCATGCCATCGTCCTTCCAGTCGTTCGAGGTCAGGACGTCGTGAACGGTCTTCTCCGTCATCTGGCGCAGTGCCTTATGGAAGAACGAAGGCAGTCGCAACTTCCACTGCATCAGCTGTCCCATGGCCATCATCAGATTCTGCGTAAAGTCCTGGAACACGAGGAAATAGCCCTGCACCTCCTGCACCGAGCGGCAACGGCGTTTCAGGCTCTCGTCAACCTCGTGGAAGAAGTTGTCGCTCATGCCGTACATCTCCGTCAGCATCTTCTGGGCGCGTTTCTTCTCGCCCACCCCTAACTTGTTGTTCACGGTAGGCACCTTCAGGGTCTGCTTGAAGACACGCAAGTCGGGGAAGGCCCCCAGATTGCTAATGCCCAAGCGGGCTGCCATCGATGCCTGATAATATACACGTACCAGCGTCATGAAGTCCTCCATGCCGCCGATGCGCATTTGCTCGGCCTCCTTACGGCCGAAAAGTTTACTCAGAAATGACATTGTTCTCTTTTTCAGTATTATATATTGTATTCAAACTCTCATCTTCCACGTCCTCTGCGGGAGCCTCCGAAGGGGTCTCGATAGGACTGGGCTCAGACAATACGTCGATTGAGCTCCAACGACGCGTCGATTGAGCTCCATCGACGTTAGGTTGGAGCTCCATCGACGGCAGGACTGAATCGGGGTCCTCGGCAGGCCCCTCTGCTGTCACCTCGGGATTGACCTCCGGAGTCGCATTTGCGGGTTCCGATTCCGGTTCGGCCACGGCTATCGGTGTCGGTGTCTGCCCGAACAGGCTCAGCTGACCCAGCAGGATGTTTATGAGGCGCGGGGCAAGGGCTATCAATGGGCGCTGGCTTGCGGTGCCCAGGCGGAAATTGAAAAGTCCGCACTGCCGGCCGTCGGCCAACATGGCAGGCTCAACCACAATGGCCGGCCCGGGACTGCGACGCTTGATGACGATAGCCGTAATAATGTAAAGAAGGGGGAACAGGGTCAGCAGCAGAGACAGACTGACCACGATGTCGGTCAGCCGCAGTGCCACCCGACCCAGGAACCGCCCGAGCGCAGCCAACATGGCCCGCAAGGAGCAGGCCCGAATGCCATGCTCGGAACAATAGGCAAGCACGCCCTCGATATCCTCCGACGAGCCTACCTGAATCGCTATGTTTATTTTCTTCAATTTCTTATATAATTTACCCTTAAAAGAATGCAAAATTAAGCATAAAACCCCATTTAGCCAATTTTTCGGTGCTAAATATTGATTATTGAAACGTTTTTTTACATAATTGTTTCGACATTCGGGAGAAATAGACTATCTTTGTCCTCCAATGAAGAAAAAATTATTACTCTTGTTTCTGCTGTCTCAGGGCTTATCCCTGAACGCACAGTTCAGCCGCCTGGGACACGACATACAGTATCAGGCCACCCTGCAAGGTACGGCAGGCAGTGGCGACGTGGCCCCGTTCTGGTTTTCCAACAACCGATACGGACTGGGGACCACCGAGCCCAACAGCGGTCTCGTGAGGGCCAGCATCAAGCGCGACGTCAGCGCCGACAGCCTGCGACGTTGGCGCATCGGATACGGACTCGACCTGGTGGGTGCCGTGAACCACGACAGCCACTTCGTCCTGCAGCAAGCCTACGGCGACTTCCAGTTCAAGGCCATACGTCTGTCCGTGGGGCAGAAGGAGCGCCCCATGGAGATGAAGAATCCCCTGCTCTCGAGCGGCGGCATGACCAACAGCATCAATGCACGCCCCATCCCTCAGATACGCCTCGAACTGCCCGACTTCTGGGTCATCCCCAGGACAAAGAACTGGCTGGCCCTGAAGGCGCACATCGCATACGGCATGCTCACCGACAACGGTTGGCAACGCAACTTCACGGCTGGCACCGACCATCTGCGGACGGCCAACTCGTTCTACCACTCCAAGGCCGGATTCGTACGCATCGGCAACACCGAGAAGTTCCCGCTCTCGCTGACGGCAGGCCTGGAGATGAGTGCCCAGTTCGGCGGCGAAGCCTGGAACCTCAGGGACCGTGCTGACGACCCGAACTTTGCCACCTTCGACCCACACCAAAAACTGCCTCACGGGCTCAAGGCCTTTTGGCATGCACTGATTCCCGGCGGCAACGACGTCAGCGATGGCAATTATGCAAATTCGGAAGGCAACCAGCTGGGTTCGTGGCACATGCGCCTCGACTTCCAAGGCAAGGGATGGTCCTTAGGGGCATACGCCGAGCACTTCTTCGAGGACCACAGCCAGATGTTCCTGCAATATCCCTGGAAAGACATGCTGTATGGCGTCGAGGGACACCTGCCCAAGAATCCTGTGCTCTCGGGCTTCGTCTACGAGTATCTGCGGACGACCGACCAAAGCGGGCCCATCTATCACGACAAGACGCCCAACATGCCCGAGGGCATCTACGGCGTAGACAAATACTATAACCACCAGATATACGGTGCCTGGCAGCATGCGGGATTCTCGCAGGGCCATGCCCTACTGCTCTCCCCCATCTATAACACGAACGGGAAGATTGAGTTCCGCAACAATCGCATCCGGGCGCACCACATCGGACTGAACGGGGAGCCCACACCAGAAATCGGCTACCGCATTCTTTACAGCCACGAGAAGAGTTGGGGCACGTACGACATTCCACGCACCGACCCGGCCAAGGGCGACTTCCTGCTCCTGGAGGCCACATACCGCCCCCACCAGGTCGAGGGACTCAGCATCGGTGCGGCCTATGGCCAGAACTTCGGCAAACTGCTCGGAAAGTCCGGCGGTGCCATGCTCACCGTATCGTACACAGGATGGATTGGAAGGAAATGAGAGAATGAGAAAATGAGAGATTGAGAAAATGAGAAAGACTATACTATATATATTATGGGGAATGCTCTTACTGACAGTGTTCCCGGCCTGTGACAGAAAGACCGACGAAAACGGCGACCTGGACGGCATGTGGCAGTTGACCGAATGGCGCGACCGCACCACCAATCAAGTGGTCAAAACCAAACAAGACAGTTTATACTACTGCGTTCAGTTGAAACTCATAAAATTCCAGCTGGGAAGATTGGACAAACAATGTATGTCATACTTCACCTACAAGGGCGACAGCCTGATAATTGGCGAAACCACGAAATGGCCTTCAGATGAATACATTCCCCTGACTACACTCGCCAAGTATGGTGTCCCCGCTGATGGAAAGTTCCATATCGACGTTCTCAACAGCAAACAACTCATGCTGAGCAGCAATGATGCAGTACTGCAGTTTCGCAAGTATTGATATCGGTTTTTCGCCTGAATCTTTTTTACGTGCATGTACAATAATCAGCCATGCAGTTACGTTCTATTTATAAAAAGAACATGCTGTGAAGACATTGAATCGGACGATACTTCTCTATGGCTCCACCGCTCCATTTGATTTCAGCCGGACAGGAGTGGTTTATCCATTTATCACAACATTTCTGGCAGCGGCCATCTCCACTGCCATTGGGCTGTACATCGTAATAAAAGCCTGCCACTATCTTAAGATTTATGACCAGCCCAATGGGCGAAAAGTACATCACAAACCCATACCGCGCCTGGGCGGCATCGTTTTCATGCCCTCAGCCGCCATGGGACTTTGTGCCGGTTTGTACCTCTTAGCCGGCGGAGACAAGCGCATGGAAATCAGTATTTCCACAATTGCGATGACAGTAGGGGCCCTGATTGTCTACTGCATCGGTTTTTTTGACGACCGCTTTGGCATGAAGGCCTATCATAAATTCATATTTCAAGGCATATCAGCGCTATTTCTCCCCCTTTGCGGACTTCTCATTACGGACCTGAACGGATTGTTGGGCATTCACCAGATTCCGTTGCTGGTAGGCTACCCTCTCACGGTGTTGCTGATAATGACGATTGTGAATGCTATCAACCTTATAGATGGAATCGATGGATTGGCATCCGGTCTGTGCATACTCATCCTCTCGGCCTATGCCTATGTTGCTGCCGAGAAAGGCTTTCTGGTCATTGCCTTGACTAACACCTCCATTGTGGGAGCACTGGCTGTCTTCTTCCTCTTCAACTACTTCGGCAAGGTGGGGCGAATGAAGATATTCATGGGTGATGCCGGCAGTCTCTTCCTGGGATATATTTGCGCCTATATGAGCATCAAGAGCCTGATGCGTCCAATAGCCCCCATCGACTGTGGCGAGGAACAAGTCCTTATCTCCGTCTCACTCCTTTTCGTTCCTGTAATAGACGTGATACGCGTGGCTCTGCAACGTTGGTTCACGGGTCATCCCATTTTCGAGCCGGACAAGACCCACATCCACCACCTGTTCATGGCCGCGGGTCTATCCATGCATGGGGCTTTGCTCGCCATCATCCTGCTATTCTTCCTCATCTGCGGCCTCAATTATTGGCTGTGGGATGTCCATCTTCACCTCCCGGTCATCTTGCTTTCGGACATCTTCATCTACATCCTGGTGATGAGAACCCTGCAGCACATGATAAAAGGGAAACAGGAAGAGCTGGATGCCATCAAATCCAAAACTCCAAAACCTTAGCAAAATATTTGAAACTGCAGAGAAGGACGTTGGAATAGTAACCATTGTCCCGACAGGCTTTTGCATCCTCCACTGTCAGCAATAACCGATTGCGGATATTGCGCGTAGAGACACCTCCCGTACGCATGGTTACGAAGTCAAGTGGCAGGTATTTAGCCCTGATTTTCTCTTTTTGAAACAATCGGACCATCATCTCGTAGTCAGAGGCTATCTTATATTCCAACGAATACAGCCCGGCCTTTTCGTATACATTACGCCGACAATAGAAAGAAGGATGTGCAGGCATAAGCCCGAAACGGAGCCTCCAGGGGCGGAAGCTACTGGAAGAATAGTACCGAACACACTTCTGCAGATTGCCAGGCCTCACGAAATGTATGTCACCATATACTGCATCAATGTTTCCATCAGATGCAAGCTCCCTGGCCACTTGTTCCAATATGGTGTCGGACGTATAGAAATCGTCGCTGTTGAGAATACCCACGATGTCGCCAGTTGAAGCCATAATGCCTTTGTTGATGGCGTCATAAAGTCCATGGTCTGGCTCCGACGCGTACTTCAACTTCTCTCCGAACATCGGCTTATACCGCTTGAGAATCTCCAACGTACCATCCTTTGAACCACCGTCTTGTACGATTAGTTCATAGTCTGCATGAGTCTGTTTCAACACGCTCTTCAGTGTATCCTCCAACGTAGAGGCACTATTGTATGCTGGTGTAATAATAGATATTTTCATTTCAAGGCAATCTGCTCCATCCATTCCAGAGTTTTTTTTATACCCAGAAGACGGTCTACAGGCGGATTGGGAGCAATATTATACGTATTAGTGAGTGGTACTATATTATCTGTTGTCATGTTTCTCAATCGGAAGGAAGTCATCGGGAACCGAATCCCCAAGAGGCTCAGCACATCGCCGAAGACTGCAGCCATGCGTATCAGACCATATGGTACACGCCGAACTTTCCGGCCCAAGGCTTCAGCAATCTGGTCTGCCCACTCTTCAATGAATATGGCAGGGTCGTCTCCCAGATAAAAGACCTTGTTGCTTTGGTCCATGGTAGGGGTCATCAAGATTTTGTCTATCTGATAAACTGCATTCTCGATGTAACCATATGTTTTAGTACACGATTTATGTCCAATGTGCACATAACGGCCAGCCTTCACCATATCGAAGAAATTACGATAAGGCACTCCGAACCATGGCCCCCACATAGATGTCGGTCGCAGGATAGCCCAGTCGCAGGCTGGTGGTGTCTGCCACACCAGTTGCTCAGTAACGACCTTACTCTCGCCATAATATGTTGTTGGGGCATAGTCAAGCTGATGCTGAGGGATATAGCCCGTATGGCAGACCAACATTGATGACGTTATCAGAATCTTCTTCAGCCCTGGCAACTCCGCCGCCTTCAACACATTCTCCACGCCAAGCGTATTAGCCTTGTAATCCTCCACTGTTTGACCGTCAAGGTCGGTACGTGCAGCCAAATGTATCAAATAGTCAGGAGCAAAGTCAGCAACTACGGTCCGTAAGGCCTCGGCATCAGTGATGTCGCAACATGTCCATGACGAGCGGGCTTCTGCACATTTCGGCTCATGGATATCCACATTCATCACACTCCATCCCTTAGCGAGATAGTAGTTCACGACGTTAGTGCCAATAAAACCCGAGCCTCCTGTTATTACAATCTTTGCCATAGTTACTTCTTAACGTGTTGATTCCATTTTCATATCATCATACCTTTGTAAGTGGTGCATAGGTATGTCTCCGTCGCTGATGCATAGTGTACCCACAGGCTTTCTGCCCGCTGAGCCTTTTGCATCAGGTCTTCATGTTTCAAGGATGCAACCAGTTCTTTCAGACTTTCCAGAGATTCGTCGATGCTGTACCCGAAACCCTCTTTTTCCACCTTGTCGGCTACGATAATGCCCCGTGTCGTGATAATGGGTTTCCCGACGAACATCGCCTCATAATATTTATTGGGCGCAGCATAAAAATGGTTCGGAGTCACCTTGGAATACATCGCATAGATAATGTCCGAGTTGTACTGAATGCACAGACCGTCCTGATATGCGACCTTGCCATAATAGTGGATATATGGCGATTGTCGGTGCTGCTCCAGCAAATCCAGGATTTGCTGGTCGCCGTACCCTGCTATATTCAGATTAAAACAGCCTGAAACAGCCCCTTCGATAAGCTCGGCAAGACATCTGTTATATGTAAAACTACCTACATAGGCCAACGTCAACAAATCGTTGGGAAAATGGTACTGTGGTTTTTCCACAAGGAAGTCGCGAGTGGAGAACGAAGGGATGTTTTGCAATACACTGTAGCGTCCGTCGATATCATAAGGAATTTGAGCCACCCGCTCCGGTTCGCAGATAATAATATGGTCAGCCTTACGCACACTCAACCATTCCATCCCGGCGAAAGCCCACGAGACGATGCGCCCCTGGTTGACCAAGGTGTCTGACATCCAGTCAAAAACGTCGAAAAGCAGAAATGTCTTCCGACGACTGAACATCTTATACACAGCAGCAGGGAAGGCGGCATCCAGGTCACAAGCATGGATGTGAAGATCACCATGAATAGAAAACAAGGTACGAAGGATGAACCACATCCACTTGAGGCGGTCGATGATAGCAGCCATCCCCCCCTGATTGTACATACTGCGGGCGGGGCAATAGTAAGTGTTGGACAAATGTTTCGCGTTGCCCAACCTGTCCCACGCTATCAACCGATAGTCGACACCTTCTTTCTGATAAAAGTCCAGATACTTTCTGACTCGTGAATCAGAAACGATATCATTACAACGAATCAATACAATCATGACAACAATGCTTTGACGATTCGTTCACATGCATGGCCGTCGCCATAAGGATTCACGGCTTTGCTCATCCTTTCATAGGCTAAGGAATCCTCCAGCAATATGCTCACTTCATTCATAATCCTGCCATAGTCAGTTCCTACCAAATGTACGGTCCCCGACTCCAATGCCTCCGGACGCTCTGTCGTATCGCGCATCACCAGCACGGGTTTTCCCAGGCCAGGAGCTTCTTCCTGAATGCCACCACTATCGGTAAGCACCAGTGTCGACTTCTCCATAAGATAAACGAAACTCAGGTATTCCAGAGGTTCAATAAAGAACATATTGGGAGAGACTTCCCCGGCAAACACCTCATGGATGGGTTTCCGCACATTCGGGTTGAGGTGCATTGGATAAACGAAGTCTACGTCGGGATACTTCCAAGTCAGGTCCTTAATGGCCCGGCATATCGAAAGGAAGCCGTCACCAAAGTTCTCGCGACGGTGTCCGGTGATGAGAACGAGTCGGCGAACATGCTTCTCCAACCGATTCACGTCGTAACCAGCAACACGCAATATGCTCTCCTGGTCTGCGGCTAAGGCCGAGTCCGACTTCAACTTTCCGACCACCATGTGCAAGGCGTCAATTACAGTGTTTCCCGTAATGAAAATCTTTGCATCATCAACCTTCTCATTTAGGAGATTCTCCCGGCTGAGTGGTGTTGGCGCAAAGTCATAGGTAGCTATACGGCTCGTAATCTGACGATTCATCTCCTCAGGCCACGGGCTGTAGATGTTGTAGGTGCGAAGTCCCGCCTCGACATGCCCCACTGGAATCTGCTGATAGAAAGCGGACAAAGCGGCAGCCGTGGACGTTGTCGTGTCGCCATGCACGAGCACTACATCCGGGTGCACCTGTTCCAGCACATCACGCATTCCCAATAAAACACGACTCGTGATATCGTACAAGTCTTGGCCAGCCTTCATGATATTCAGATCAAAATCGGGGTGTATGTCAAAAATCCGCAACACCTGATCCAACATCTCACGGTGTTGGCCTGTCACACAGACGATAGTCCTGAAATGTTCAGCATCCCCCTGCAATGCCTTCACTAATGGGGCCATTTTGATTGCCTCAGGGCGTGTGCCGAAAACCAATAGTATTGTTTTCATATACTACCTACTTCTTCTTGTTATTAATATCTGATACGCCCAATGCTTCTGCCAACGCATCAATATATCCATGTCCGTATTTCATGTCCGGCTCCATGTAATTGCCTTCCCCCCATTCGTTCCATGATTTAAGGATGATGATACGCTGTTCCTCGGGTTTATCATGCACCATATCCAAAGCCCTCTGCACCAATTGCTTGAAATATTTAGGATGGGGATTGGTCATCACCATTCCCCGTGCTCCAGAACGTGGTGTATGATCCCAGTTGGGAACAACTACAGGAATGACATTTGTCTGCCGGCAGTCGTCGTTAATCATATATTTGATGGTTTTCCGATATGGATAAACCATAGGGATATGCAGATACTTGCGTCCGATAGTTTGCAATGCCTTTTTGAAGGGGTTGCTGATATGGTAGATGTTGAGATGATCTACATTATGCGTGGCATCGAATCCCTTAGCCAGCAACTCGTCACGATGCTCACTATTGAAATCCGACGTCACAAAATAGAAATCTCCCAAACCGTTCTCAGCAGCCAAACGACGCCACACAGCAATGAATGTGCTAGCGTCCTCAAAGTTCAAGGCATCATAAATAATGTAGAAAAGTTTGCCGTTGACACGGACATAGCGTTTGTCGCGGAATGCAGGCAACAAGGTTTGGAAATGCAAGGTATAATCCTCCTCTCCCAGATATTGCTGTTCGATGAGGAGTTTGTCTTTTCCCGGTTGCTTCGGATCCCATAGTTTCTTGTACCAGGAATGATTCGCCCAACAGAGGCAGAACGGAAAATCCGGTTTACCCGATGCCACCACCTCGTCAAAAGGCCGCTGCATGAGGCGTTTCTCTGGTCCGAACCAATATTCGTAGTAGCAAAATGCCTCGACACCCGCCTGACGTGCCAATTCCGCCTGTTGCTCGCGCACTTCCGGCAGACGCAGGTCGTAAAAGCCCAAGTCGGCTGGTATGTGAGGCTGATCATGACCGGGAAAGAGCCGACGGGCACGGGCCACATTGGTCCATTCAGTGAATCCCCTACCCCACCACTCGTCATTTTCCGGGAATGGGTGATACTGTGGAAGATAATATGCAAAGACTCTCGCTTTTGCTGATTTCTTTATCATTGTTCGCTATTTATCATGCAAAGATAACTATTCCTCGTGGAATGGCAAAAGAAAAGTAAGGGAATGTGCTATTTCACGACCTCAAAAGGTTTCTGGACGGCACTCATTACACATTGATGGCAAAGGGAACGGTTCTCGTCGGTAACGGGTTCCGGAGGATATTGATGCTCGCATGGCGTATGCAAGCTAAGTTGCGAATGGTCGTTCTGAACAGTGATGCCATAAACAGGGGCAAAGAGCGACTGAACCATGGTGTAGGCAGCCAGATAGCGCCCTACCCCTTCGTTGAGATGCCAACCGTCGCGCGTGAGTTGACTTTGGGAATTAAGTGAGGTACTACGGGCATTCTGCACTGCGGTCCCAACAGGTATGATGACATCTATGCCATCATTCTCCGCCATCATCTTCGTACTTTGGGCAATCAGCAGCCAACGTTCGTAATTAGAATACGGGGTAATTACAGCATCGTTATACGAAGGTGCCATATTCCAGGCCAACGTAACATCCGTATTGGGGCAATAAAGCTGAATGCAGTCTATCAGCTGTTTAATCCAAGGATTGAAGGACCTATAATCAATGGCAGCTCTCGAATACTGTGTCAGGACTATGACATCCCAAGGCTGCGATATCAAGTCTATGAGTGTCCCTTCTTCCTCATCCGTCCTTTGTCCTCCCCAATATGAAAGTTGCACCGTTTCCCCCTTACGAATCACTTTACACCAATGCTGCAAGGAGGCCGAATCGTGAATCACACCGTAGAGAGAGTATGTCTCTGCATCTACACCGAGATTCTCCAAAATATCTTTAACAAAATACAATGCATCTACGGTATAACTGTTGCCGATGGCCAACACACGCAGACTGCCCTTTCCTGCCGGCAAGGGATGATTCTTGAAATATACATATTCGCTTTGCGGCTCATCGTTCAGGAACGACTCTATGCCCAGGATGTCCAACTCGTCATCGCCCCCACAACTGCTCATGGAAAGACAAGAGAGAAAGCAAACTGTCAAGACCCAAATGCTGGTGTGTTTTCTCATCATCACTGCTAAGAATTATCCAGGCTCTTCACTACATGTGCCGGATTTCCCGCCACAAGGGTATAAGGGGGAACATCATGGGTAACCACTGCATTGGCGCCGACAATGGCACCGCGCCCAATCTTCACCCCTGGCAAGATGCATGCCATCTCGCCAATCCATGCATAGTCGTCTATCACGACGGGCCCCTTGCTGACCAAGGGGCGTAGATTGGGAGCAGTATCCAGCAATGCACGTTCCGAGGCACCGTGACTGTTGTCGGTAATGAAAACCTTGCGACCGATGCGGACACCGTTTCCGACAGTCACCCGATTGATGCAGGTGATATGCCCCCCGTCACCAAAGGAAGAACCATCGCCAAAGGACAGCACAGGAGTGAACGTCTGTCCACGAAACTCATCGTAGACCTCCCACACCACATCCTTTCCGATATATAGGTTGCTGCCCAGATGGATATGTTTTGCACCACATAATATGGAAAAACCGCCGAAGACACAATTGCTGCCACACGATTGGAATTCATGTTTAATCCATTCAGAATAGACATGCTTGGCAATTCGGCCGAAGAAATTCACAACCCTTGGAGGCCAGATGGCATGAAACAGTTTGTATATCATATTTTCTTAAGATAGAATTTCCAAAGACAAAACATTCGGCTGACATGTGCTAGAGCTATGAAGACCACAATAGACCAGCACACCGATGCCGGAGCATAGCCCAGACTAAGACACAGGCAACCGGCAGGCAGACACAGGATGGTGATAGTTTCTACAATCAAATGGTACTGCTTGACGCATCCCACAGCATGCATGATGATGGTTATCGGCATACCAAACATGAGCAATGCGGCCACTACTATCATCAAACGCGAGAAGATTATCGTCATGTCATCTACACTGCCCAGCCATATATGCAGAATTTCGGGCATCCATACCTCCAAGGGGACGATAACGATGCTGAGAAGTCCCACCAATGATAGTGTAGAGAGGAGGAAAAGCCGATTGAGATGTCTATAGTCGCCCTGCGAATAGTTCATCACCATCTGCGGTCTCACCGCCATGATGACATTATTGCCAAAACTGCTGATGGCATTGTATAATTGCAACGCAACGGCAAAGGCTGCGTTCGCCACCGGCCCCACATATACGTTCAGCGAAACCATATTGCCCTGGAACATCAGGGCACCGGCTATGCTCCCATATATGGTCCATCCGGAGAACGACAACACCTGCCGATAGAGTTTTTCGTCCTTCACCTTCTGGTAGTATATGTCCTTGATTCTCTGGCGGACATAGGCCAGATACCAAACATAGCCAAGCAGGTTGGCCACAACAAGCATGGCGGCATAGAATATCATTCTGTCCCCGGGTACCACAAACAGCAGCAGGGCTGAGGATAGATTGATGATGCCTTCTGCCACGGTGACATATGCAAAAACGTTCATCCGCTCGTAGGCGAGCACCACAGCCAAATAAGGCACCTGCAGCAACGTAAGGATAAAGTTGGCCACAGCCATCTGATAAACGATTATCATGGCCGTGTAGCGCGATTCGGGACACTTCATGTGCTCACATACGAACCATAGCCCCACGGTCTCCATTCCCAGCAAAACTACTAATGATAAGACCCTGCTAATCTTCACACTCACGCTGAACGAGTCCCTGGCCCCCTCGGCATCGTTGCGGCCCAGGGCCATAGAAATGAACCTTTGCGTGGAAGTAGCCAATATAGACTTCAGACAAATCACTATCTGCACTATTCCTGCAACAGCGTTCAGTATACCATAGTCCTCTATCCCCAACCCTGAGCGCACATATCTCACGGCCAGCAGATTGATGACCATTAGGAGGGTCATGCGCAAGAAGAGCAACATCGTGTTTTTTGCCACTCTTTTCTCGGCCGGATTGGATATTATACTTCTCATTTTACAGGAGGCAGAAAGAGACTCACACTATACATATCTCGCAGGGAGAAATTGAAGAATATGAATGATATCAAGAGCAGCAATGCTACGCCACACCACTTGGGCCGAACGCTATAGACAATGGCCGGCAGCAAGACTACTATAATCGTGCGATACATGGAACCCATGCGCTCTCCCAGCACTGGAATGAAGGAGAATACGGCATACGACACCAACGCCATTGCCAGAATCTTCAACGCCAAGGGGAAATAGCGCCACTTCTCGGTCAACTCATCGGCAAAGAAGAGCAGATAGTAGAATAGCAGCACTGCCAATAGATGCAACGGGCCGAAAAGGTCCAGACTGGACAGACCTACCTTGCCCTTCTCGGCTGCCTCACTGTAGATAGCCAACTTGTCACCGATGTGGGGGATTTCCGAAGCAAACTCTAGCCCGAGATTCAAACCGGAAAAGGCATAAGAGAATGGTATCGACAGGGCCAGCGCTATTTTCCAGTATCGCCCCAGAGGTTTGTTTCCCAGAAAAAGCAGAGGCAGAAGTATCAGGCCCGACAGATGGAAGCAGGTCCCGATTGCAATCCACAAGAAGGCCATCCACCGCCTCCCCTCGGCTATATAGGGTACGGCTAGCAACATGCATCCCGACAAGACACCGGCTCTTATCTGGCAAGTCTCGTGTAACTCGTAATAGAAACTGATGTACATGAAGACTATCAGCAACCAGTCGTCGCTGTAACGCCGGAATGCCACGAATTTCAGCGACACGCCCAACAAGGCATATACCAAGAACAGCGGGTGTACGTCTTTCGTAATGGAGTTGAACGTCTGTGCAATAAAGATGTAGGTAAACTCCACTGTCTCCAGCACATCATTGCTGTATGGGTTCAGGTAGGATTTCTCGTACTCCAGCGAGTCGGGATCCAAGCCCACTTCTCGCGTTCCGGCCATGATGATGAGCAATATGCACGTCGCCCGATAAATCAGTTTCTTGTGATTCGTCGGGATGTAATCCTCAAAGAATATCAGAAGACCATACAGTGCATATAGCACACATATCGAGAAAACCAGGAACACGGCCCCAAGTATGTTTTAGAGGAATGTCAACAGATAATCCTTGCAGACCAACACGCTCGTTACAAAGGTTGAAAGCACGAGCATGGCTGCCACGAAGATCATCCGCTTGGGGCCGTCTGGCTTGATGGGCACGATGGCACTCTTCAGGGTGGTGAAGGCGGGTGTCTTCTGCTGCAGTTTCACCTTCGTGGCCTGCAGTTGTGTCTCCATTGCCGTCAGCGAGTTCTGCTTGAGCAGGAGGTCGTTCTCCAACTTGTCGCGCTCGCTCTGGTAGCTCTGGAGTATCGTATTCTTATGGGCATCGCAGAAGCGGCTGTAGGCATTCATCGAGAGGTTGTACTCATGCTCGGCACTGTCGCGCATCTCCTGATAATGCGCCACATCCTCGGCCACCTTGCTGGTGCGGTAGCGGATGATGAAGTCCTGCAGGTGACGCTTTACGCTGTCTGCCATCGTGGCGCTGATGAGCGGGTCTTGGTCCTTGACACTGATGGTGATGACGCTGTTCTTCTTGTCGACCGTACAACTGATATTTGCCATCACTATCTTCATCAACATGAAATCCTTCTTGTTCATTAGGAACGGGCTGATATCTCCCGCCCCACTGCCGCGAGGCACATTATCCTCCTTCTCAAAGAATGCCTTCACCTTCAGCATAGCCATACGGAAAGGCTTCGTTAGGGAGTTCTGCTTCTGATGATTCTTCATGTAGTCGAAGTAGTTGGTGGTGAGGTCGCCATCCTTGGTGATTACCTTCACGCTATAGAGCCCTACGACGAACTCCGGACTTTCGAACAGGTCGGGATACAACTCTGGGTAGATGGCATCCTGGCCCACCAGGCCGCCAATGTTGAAACCAAAGGAAGAGGCCAAGGATGAAAGGCCTCCGCCCACGTCCTCGCCATTCATCTCGGGTGCCAACTTCACTTCCGAGATATAATAGCGGGGCTGAGGAAGTATCCAGATGCAGGACAGAATAAATGTGCACACCCATACCTTCACGAAAAGGGACTTTTTAGCCCACAGCATGCCCGCTATCTTTTTCAGATCAATGACACGGCGATTGTTATTACTTGCTTCCATACTCATCTCACGCTATTTCTTTAATATACTTATCAATGCTACCACTACGCTGGCCAACGAAGCGCCACCGCTGGCTATGGCCATCACCTCGCCCGTCGTCATGCGTTTGTTGGTTTTCTTTGTGGGCACCACGATTTCGCAGCCCGGTTCAATGTCCTTGCTCGTGCGGCGGTTGATTTTCTCGGCCGAACCGTTCATGTATATGGCATACACGCCCTTCTTCTTGGCGCGGTTGCCATAGCCGCCGGCACGCTTGATGTAGTAGCTGAGTTTCTTGCCCTTGGTGTAGCCCATCGACACGGGATAAACCACCTCGCCGCTGACCTTGACGGTGTTGGAGAACTGGGGGATGACCAGCAGGTCGCCCTCGCGCATGACAATGTCGGCTGAAGAACCGGGATTCTTGATGGCTTCCTCCAGATTGATGCTCATGGGATAGGTGTCGCCCAGGTCCAACTTCAGCGACATCAGCGAGTCGGCCTGTGCCATATTGTAGGTCTTTTCGCTCTCCATGGCCTCCTCGTACATCTGTATCTGGGCCGCACGCAACGAGTTCTCGCGCTGCAGTTTCTCCTCCTCGGTCATCTGGCGCGTCAGTCGGGCGCCACGGGCATGGGCCAGGTTGGTGAGTCCGCCGGCCGCCTTCACCAGGTCGCTCAGGCGGTAGTTCTTCGTGCTCATGGCATAGTCGCCCTCGAAGTTGATACAGCCCTCCACGCGCACGGTCTGCTGCTGATTGTAGGCCGGGCTCTTGCGCACCACGACGACGTCGTAGGGCATCAAGGCGAAACTGTTTTCGGAAGAGCGGAACCCATCGTTCAGGCTCATCGAGAACACTTCGGCACTGGCATCGGTGGCCTCCGTGGCCTTGAAGTCCTGCAGGCGGCGGAAGACGTCGACCTTGGCCATCGAGGCTGCCGGAGTCAGGCCGCCAGCCATCAGAATGAGGTCTTCGACGCTGGTGTTCTCGGCATATTTGTATTCACCGGGATAGAGCACTTCGCCGCGTATGGTCAGTGTCTGCTCGCCCTTCATGTCCACCTTGCTGGGGACAAAGAGCACGTCGCCGCGGCGCAGGGGTATGTCGGCCACGGTGCCGTTGAGTATGCCCTCGATGTCGACGTTTATCATCTCCAGCGTCAGGTCGTCCTTCTCGCGGTGCATTACGCCGCGGCTCACGAAGGCATCCTCGCGCAGTCCGTCGGCCACCTGCAAGAGGCCCTTCACCGTCTGCACCTCGCCGCCCAGCTCAAACTGACCGGCATGTCGCACGGCGCCGCGCACCTCCACCATGTTGCTGAAGCGTGCCAGGACGGAGTCGACAAAGATGGAGTCGCCGTCCTTCAGGGTGAACGACGACATCTTGAACTCGTCGATGGTGTGCATGCTGTATTCGCTGCCGGACTTACGGGTCAGGCGCACGTTCTTCGTGAAGGCATCGCCCGTGAATCCGCCGGCATTGCGAATCACCTGCTGCACGCTCTCCGTCGACTTCATCTCGTAGAACATGGGGCGCTTCACCTTACCTCGCACATTCACCAGGCATTCGTAGGCGTCGACCGAGATGACGTCGTTGTCCTGCAGGCGGACGTCACCCTTGGTGTTGCCGTTGAGCAGGTAGTCGTAGACGTCGATGGTGGCTATCTGCCGCCCGGAACGGAAGACGCGGATGTTGCGCAGCGTACCGATGTCGCTGATGCCGCCTGCCGCATACAGGGCATTGAAGGCGCTGGAGAGGCTGGACATGGTGTAGGTGCCTGGCATGCGCACCTCGCCAATCACCTGTACCTGGATGGAGCGGGTCTCGCCCACGGCCAGGTTTATCTTGCAGTCGGAATAGAAGCGGCTGAGCGTGCTGCGTATCTGTGCGGTGGCCTGACTGACGCTGAGTCCGCCCACCTTGATGGGGCCGATGCCCTCGATGACGATGTAGCCGTCAGGCGACACCGTTCCCTCGAACGTCTCCTGACTGGCGCCCCAGACGTCGATGATGATATTGTCGCCGGCGCCCAGCCGGTAGTTGGCCGGCGTGGCCATATTCTGGTTGGGCTCGAAGGTCAGCAGCTTGTTGTTGAATATGTTGCGGCCGAACACCTGGTTCTCGTCCTCGCGTCCGAACATCGTCTGATAGTAGACCAGCGAGTCGATGTCGAAGAATTCGACTTCCTGGTTCAGTCCCTCCACCTGGTCCTTGCGCGAGAGGTAGCGCTGTTCGTCCACTTCGCGCTGCGAGCGCACCATGTAGCCGCTCTTCTGGCGATAGAGGTCCTCGGCCTTCTCCTTGTTGGTGCGGACGCGGTTGGCGGTCTGGTTGGTGGTCTTGCCCGTCAGGTCCACGGCCCCCATCTGCGTTTGCTCGGCCTCCACTTTCCGGCGGATGCGGCGCAGTTGGTCGGGCGTGACGCCCTTCTTCAGCAGTTTCTGCACGATGCTCTGCTGGTTGGCACCGGCGGCCTGTTCCTTTAGTACGAACTGGATGACCTGGTCGTCGGTCATCGACTGTGAATAAGCACAAACGGCACTCATCAGGAGTGCCAACATTAGGATGTATTTTCGCATGGCGTTATATTTTCTTTCCATAACCAATCAGGCTTGCTGTAGTAAGTATGATGCGCAGGTCGAGCCAGAGGCTGCGCTTCTGCAGGTACTCCAGGTCCATCTGCAACCGGATGAGCATCTTCTCCATCGTGTCGGTGTAGCCATTGTAGATGGTGGCCATCGACGTTACTCCGGGACGTATCTGGTAGAGGTATTCATAGTCGGGATTCTGCTCCATGATTTTGTCGATGAAATACTTGCGTTCGGGCCTCGGACCTACGAACGACATGTCGCCGACCAGGACGTTCCACAACTGGGGCAACTCGTCGAGATGGTGCTCGCGAAGGAAGCGGGCCACGGGCGTCAGCTGGCTGTCGCACTTCTCTGCCAACAGGGGCACGCCGTCGGCCTCATAGTCGACCGACATGGTGCGAAACTTCAGTATCTCGAAAGGACGGCCGCCGCGGCCGATACGCTGTTGGCGGAAGATGACCGGACCGTCGCCTTGCCGATGCAGCCGATAGGAGACGATGGCTATGGCCGGCGAAAGGAGTACGAGTCCGCAAAAGGATGCCACGATGTCGAACGTACGCTTGATGGCACGCTCCACCCAGTTCATCCCGTCAACATACTTATTTTGTTCTGGCATTACTCGATTCTTGATTTTTTTCTATTCCTTACTTTATTTATTATCTAAATATAATAACTCGCAAAGTGTGAAAATATTGTAAAAAATCATAAATATTTCGACAACAATTCCACTCGCTCATACGATATTTCTGACAGGCCCGTGTGAGAAAGTTCCGCCATCGCCGATGAACGTACATCCATCGTCGGCGTCCGTACATTCATCGTCGGTGTACGTACGTTCATCGACGATGGCGGAACTTTTCCTCGTTGGCCTTGCAGAAAAGTGATGCAAAATTTGCATTTTTCCCTTGCGTATTTCGCAAAAACGTAGTACATTTGCAGCCGCAAAAGCACGTAAACGTTGCACACAGACTTGGGGTCGACATGGATTTGACAGCAGGACGGAACGTTGTGTAAGCACGCAGAGAGTTGGCAGCCGCTCTCTTAAATCTCTGACCGCCGAACAATTAACTGGCGAAAACAACTACGCTCTCGCTGCCTGATTGAAGTACAGTAGATCGCTGGCTTAATCGCGGCACCAGGTGCTGCGACGAGATGTCACCCGGAGGCTAACCGCCCCGAAGCGCTCCGAACCGGTGGCACAGCAAAATCGGGGATAGTCGTGAGTGGCCTCGCGCCCACGATGAAACTTTAGAGGATAAGGCACGAGTTGGTGGTCTGGGTCTTGCCCGTGCACGAAAATCAAGTCCAGAATAAGCGTGTAGAAAGCACAGGGTTTCCCTGTTTGGACGAGGGTTCAATCCCCTCCGGCTCCACTATGAACGAAGTGATAACAGCCATCAACGATGCCGTCTGGGGCTATGTATTGATAGCCGCCCTGGTCGGATGTGGCTTGTGGTTCACGTGGCGGACGCACTTCGTACAGTTTCGCATGGTAGGCGAAATGCTTAGGCTGCTCACCGACTCTGCAGCCTCAACCCCCAAAGGCACCAAACACATCTCCTCCTTCCAGGCTTTTGCCGTGTCGGTAGCCACCCGCGTGGGCACCGGCAATCTGGCAGGCGTGGCTTCGGCCATAGCCATCGGCGGACCGGGAGCCGTCTTCTGGATGTGGCTCATAGCGCTCATCGGGTCGGCCACGGCCTTCGTGGAGTCGACGCTGGCGCAACTTTTCAAGCAGAAGGAGAAGGATTCGTTCATCGGCGGACCGGCCTACTACATCCAGCGCGGACTGCACAAGCGGTGGATGGCCGTCCTCTTTGCCGTGCTCATCACCTGCCAGTTCGGCCTTTCCAACAACTCCATCCAGTCCAACACCATCTGCCATGCCATGCAGGAGGCCTTCGGATGGTCGCCCATGTTGGTGGGATGCGTACTCGCTGCCATGGGGCTGTTCATCGTCTTCGGCGGCATACAGCGCATTGCACACGTCAGCTCCATACTGGTGCCCATCATGGCCGTGGGCTATGTGGTGCTGGCCATCGTGGTGATAGCCCTGAACATCGAACAGATACCCCACGTCTTTAAGGTCATCGTGACGGATGCTTTGGGCATCGAGCAGGTGGCCGGCGGCGGCATAGGTGCCACGATAATGAATGGCGTGAAGCGCGGACTGTTTTCCAACGAAGCAGGCGAAGGCAGTGCGCCCAACGTGGCTGCCACGGCGGCCGTCACGCACCCCGTGAAACAGGGCCTCATACAAGCCCTCGGGGTCTTCACCGACACGCTGCTCGTGTGCTCATGCACGGCATTCATCATCCTCATCAGCGGCCTCTACAATGTGCCCGAACTCAACGGCATAGCCCTCACCCAGGCCGCCCTGCAGTCGGAGGTAGGTTCGGCGGGCCCCGTCTTTGTGGCCATTGCCATCTTCCTCTTTGCCTTCTCCAGCATCATCGGCAACTACTATTATGGCGAAGCCAACATCCGATTCATTACGTACAGCTACGGATGTTCTGCCGCAAGGTCGCAAACCATCATGTCCATCTATCGCATCTGCTCGGCAGGCCTGATGGTCATATTCGGTGCTGTGGCCAGCTTCAGTCTCGTGTGGAACATCGTGGACTTCTTCATGGCTTTCCTCACGGCCTGCAACCTCGTCGCCATCGTGCTCCTAGGCCGCTACGCCTTCCGTCTGCTCGACGACTATCGGCTGCAGAAGCGACAAGGCATCAAGGAGCCCACCTTCCACCGCAGCCAACTGCCGGAATTGGAAGGCGAACTGGAATGCTGGGAATAAGTCCTCCCAACACTTGCTTTCTCTCTGCTTAGCGTTTGACTATACTGGTCTGCGGATTGCGCAGTCCGGTGGCCGAGACGAGGTAGGCCTTGGCTATGCCAAAGCGCAGGAAGAGGTCGAGGCGTACGGGAATGTGGTTGAGGTCGTCGGTGATGTAGAAGGTGACGACATCCTTCTCCTTTCCTTTCTCGTTCTTCTCTACGTATGAGAATACAAGGCAACGGTAGGTGACAGGGTTTTCATCCTCGGTCGTAAACTGGCGGATGCCACGGTAGATGAGCGTTTCGGTCTTCATCTTGGCATTATCGACATAATTGAAGGGGATGCGCTGGCCTACGGCAAACTGGCTGGACTTGTACGACCTGGCACGCAGCATCATGGAGAGCATGTCGTAGGCACAGCCCACAACCTGATTGTCGATCTCCGTGATATTGCCCTTGGGACTGCGATAGAACTGATGAGTACGGGTCTGTCCGCCCGAATAGGAGTAGGTGATGCGATTGAAACGGTACTTACCGCCTTCGTTGGAGGCCTTGTGGTAATAGAGGGGGATGATGTCGTCCGAAACTATGGAACGGAGGGTGTCGCGCATGCAGAACCATCGGTCGATGCGTCCCGAGGTGCGCGTGATGAGGTCACTCTGGAAAGTCGGACGCCCGTGGTAGGTGGATTTTTTGGTCGTGAGCGTGGCAGAACCTGCCGTCTTCCAGATAAACTTCCAGTTGAAGTAGAGTTTGTAGTCCAGACGCTCACCGTCCTGGAAGGCCGTGTTCTGGACAGGACACTGAGCCATGACAGGTTGGGGCAAGGAGAAAATGAGGAATAAAGAAAAGGAGAAAATGAGAGAATGAGACTGCAGGGCGGTCTTTCTCCAAAAACGTCTCGAGCTACTTACCTTATGCATTGTCATATTCTTTTGTTCCATAATTGTACCTCCTTACTTTCTCATTTCCTCATTCTCTCATTCTCTCATTTTCTCATTCTTGCGTTTCCCTTCTTCTTTTCCTCCTCGCGTTGCCGGTTCTTATCCTTTACGGTCTTCTCCTTGTCGGCCTTCTGCTTGGTAATGGCCTTGGGCTTCTGCTTGGTAAGGGGGATGCTCAGGTGGTCCCAGTCCTGCTCGATTTCGAACTTAGCCTTGAGCGGAATGGGTTGCGGGAAGTAGTAGACCTCCTCGGGGGCCGTGCCCGAACGGTATTCGCCGGTGTCCCAGCGCCCATTACGGTTGCGGTCGACAATGAGGCGCATATAGTAGTCGCCCCCCTTCAGATAGAAGAAATCGGCACGTCCGTCTTTGTTGGCCACCATTTGGGCTACGGGTTTGTCGCTTTTATCCAGCAACTGGACGATATAGTCGGCACTGTCGGCAGGATTGACGTGGGTGAGGTGGATGAAGATGGAACCGAATTCGTCGAGAGAGCGAACCCGGAATTCCTGGCTCATACTCTTGGCATAGTGACCGAGTACCCCGAGGAAGGTAATGCTGTCGGCCACCAACTTGTATTGCCCTTGCGGCTCCCACTCGGCATAGAGTCTCCATTGGCGCACTTGTCCCTCGACCGGAGTGAACAGGTAGGGCACAGGTACGAAGAGGGAATCGACCTTCATGAGGAACTGTATGCGTGAGGTGTCGACCCGCGCTATGGGTTCCGAGAAGGTGAAGGTGACATTCTGGTCGGGAGCGATGCCGCCATTCGGCGCTGTCTGTATGGTCATGTATGTGACCTCATAGGGGTTCTCCTCGTTGGGGTTGACTGCCCTACCCTTCTTCAGCGACTTTTCGCGATCCTTCAACCATTCCTCGCTATTCTTCAGTCGCTCTTTCTCCAGTTTGGCATGCGTCTCCTTTGCCACCATCTCCAGGGTATCGGTGCGCCACTGGTCGACGCCCAGGGTGTCGGTATCGAGATAGGTAAGGGAGAAGGCCAGCGTATCGGGATAGGACACGAGGGTGTCTGTAATCCAATAGGTTATGGTGTCGTTGTGCTCCGAAGGTTCTGGTATCAGCACGCTGTCGGCATCGAATCCAAATCCCTTGATGATGGGCAGCGAGTCCTGCGGAGCAGTGAAGAAGAGCGTGAAAGACTCCGGTGTCTTTCGCTCCTCCTTCAGTCGGTGCTTGTCCTGTCCGGCTTCGAGGAAGGACCGCAGTACGATATTGTCGGGATAGTAGTGGATGTAGGGCACCATGCGAATCTTCTGGATGGTGGCGGTATCGAGCCAAACCGTATCGGGGCGTATGTCGGGGCGCTGCGAAGTGACGCAGACCGTCGTGTCGAAGGCCAGGACTTCGCTCTTCTGGTTGAAGCGGTAGTTGCCGTCCATGTCCTGAAGGGCAAAGGCCCGATAACTGCCAGGACGAACGCCCTTGACCGTGAATTGTCCGCTACCATTCGTCCGTGCTACACGCATGAGGGGCCGCGTCTGGAAAAGCGAGTCGTGGTAGGTCGTATCAGCAGGATGCAGGCCTACAAGTATGCCCTTCACAGGCTCCAGGTTCTCGGCATTGAGCACGGTGCCCGAAACCTCCATCGTATCGATGGTGGACCCCGTGCTGAACGAGTAGGTATACTTGCCCAGCGGGTTGCCCTCGTTGTTGTCGACAATGGCATCGCTGAAGTCAACGGTGTAGGTGGTATTGGCCTGCAGCGAGTCGTAGAGGTCTATCTTCACCCGCTTGCCGACGGCACGGATGTTGGGCATCTCTATCTGCGGCGGCGAGACGACAACCTTCTCGCTGGCATTCTCCATCTTGATGAACTCATTGAAGAGGATGTTTATCTTCTTGTTGTCGACGTTTGTCCCTTTGTTCGCAGGTGAGCACTCAACCACCTTTGGAGGTTTCTCGTCATACGGACCTCCGTCTGGTGTGCCAATACTGGCGCAGGAGAAAATGAGAAATAGAGAAAATGAGAAAATGAGAAAATGAGAGAATGAGAAATGGAGAGAATGAGAAAGTCCTCTCAAATCTCTTGTCTTAGAAGTTGACTTATTCGTTTGTTCCATATTATCTTTCCTCTTGTTCTTCATTTCTCATTTCCTCATTTTCTCATTCTCTCATCTTCTCATCCTCTCATTCTCCCAATTTCAAAATGCTTTCGATTATCTTTCTGTCGTTCGAAAGGCGTGGAATCTTGTGCTGTCCGCCCAGTTTTCCCTGTTGGCGCAACCAGTCGTCGAACTGCCCGGGCCGGGCCGGGATAACCTCGAGTTGCTGCAGGGTGATGTCCTTGTAACGTTTGGCTTCGTAGTCGGAATTGAGCGTCTGCAGGGCCAAGTCCAGACGATGGGCAAAGGCCTGAAGGTCTTTGGGTTCGCGAACGAACTCGATGAGCCACTGATGGCGGCACTGCCCATGCTCGTCCATGAAGACGGGAGCAGCGGTGTATTCCCTGACTTCGGCATCCGTTGCCTTGCAGGCCACATCCAGTCCGCGCTCGGCATTGTCCACAATCAGTTCCTCACCAAAAGCATTGATGAACGACTTCGTACGGCCGGTGATGATGAACTTATAGGGATTGGTGCTTGTGAAGCGAACCGTGTCACCTATCAGATAGCGCCACAGGCCGCTCGATGTACTGATGACCACTGCATAGTTGCGCCCTGTCTCCACCTCCCACAGCGGGACGACGGTCGAATTTTCATGCCCCAGTTCGCTCATGGGGATGAATTCGTAGAAAACGCCATAGTCGAGCATCAGGCTCATGGACGAATCCGAAGGGTCGTCCTGCACTCCGAAGAAGCCCTCCGAGGCGTTGTACGTCTCCATGTAGTGCATGCAAGGATTGGAGATGATGCGGTGATATTGTTCGCGATAGGGCGTGAAGGCAACCCCGCCGTGGAAGAACACTTCCAGATTGGGCCATACCTGTGTCACATCCGTCTTGCCGGCTATCTCCAGCATGCGTGTCAGGACCGACATCATCCACGAAGGCACACCGCTCAGGTTGGTGACATCCTTGTCCATGGCCTCATAGGCTATGCGGTCGCGCTTCTCCTCGAAGTCGCTGAGCAGGGCAGTGGCCTTCTTGGGGACACGGACGAGGTTGACCAGTGGATTGATGTTCTCGATGAGGATGGCACTGAGGTCGCCGACCAGCGAATGGGGAAGATTGTAATTGGGGGCATGACTGCCACCCAAGATAAGGGCACGTCCGTCGAATATCCGGCTCTGAGGATTGTTTCTCAGATACCAGACCACCACATCGGCTCCGCCACGATAGTGGGTGTCGTGGAGATTGTCCTGGCTAACGGGGATGAACTTGCTCTTGTCGTTCGTCGTGCCACTCGACTTGGCATACCACTTTACCTGTCCGGGCCACAGCACATCCCGTTCACCATGGCGCATGCGGTCGATGTAGTCCTTCAGGTCGTCGTAAGTATTGATGGACGACGAGCGGGCGAACTGTTCATAGGCTAAAACCTTGTCGTACCCATGCGCGGCTCCCCACTGGGTGCGCTTCCCGCTTTTCAACAGGCGAATCAACACCTTGCGCTGCAGGTATTCGGCATCCGTAGCATAGCGGTCGAGCTGGTGCATACGGGGCACAAACAGGTTGCGTATCAGTTTTGTCTTATTCATTCTTTAGGTTTTCCCCGGGTCTTCCCGGGACGTCCTATATATGACTCGGCTTGCTCAGGAAAGCTTAGCCAAGGTTTCTTTAATACGGCGCATGGCCTCAACAATGTTCTCGTCGCTGGTAGCATAACTCATGCGGAAGCATTCGGGCGAGCCGAAGGCTTCTCCGCCTACCGTGGCCACATGACCTACCTCGAGCAGATACATTGCAAAGTCCGTGCTTGTGTTTATCACACGGTCGCCATCGCGTTTGCCAAAGAAGCTGCTGCATTTGGGGAACAGATAGAATGCACCTTCGGGGTCATTCACTTCCAGACCGGGTATCTCGCGTGCCAGGCGGACGATAAGATTCTTCCGGCGCTCGAAAGCCAGACGCATCTCCTCTACACATTCCTGAGGACCGGCGAAGGCTACTTCGGCAGCCTTCTGACTGACACTGCATGGGCCGCTGGTGTATTGTCCCTGCAGTTTGTTGCAGCCCTTCACAATCCATTCGGGTGCGGCGATGAAACCGATACGCCACCCCGTCATGGCATAGGCCTTGGAAACGCCGTTGATGATGACGACACGGTCCTTGATTTCGGGGAACTGGGCCATAGAGGCATGCTGACCGATGTAGTTGATGTGCTCGTAGATTTCGTCGGCGATGACGATGACACGCTCGTGCTTCATCAGTACATCCTTCAGTCCCTCCAGTTCCTCACGACTGTAGACGGCACCCGTGGGATTGCTGGGCGAACAGAGGATGAGGGCTCGCGTCTTGGGAGTGATGGCAGCCTCCAACTGTTCGGGAGTAATCTTGAAGTTCTGCTCGATGCCGGCCTCAACGACAACGGGTTTGCCATCGGCCAACAGCACCATCTGGGGATAGCTGACCCAATAGGGGGCAGGAATGATGACCTCGTCTCCCTCGTTCACCAGGGCCATGATGGTGTTGCATACACTCTGCTTTGCACCATTGGAACAGAGAATCTGCGACGGAGTATACTCCACATGGTTCTCGCGCTTCAGCTTGTCCACGATGGCCTGTCGCAGGCCGGGATAACCCGGAACAGGAGAATAGCGGCTCCAATTGTCGCGCACGGCCTGGATAGCAGCTTCCTTGATGTGGTCGGGCGTGTTGAAATCCGGTTCGCCCACACTCATGTTAATGATGTCGATGCCCTGTGCCTTCAGTTCACTACTACGCTGGCTCATGGCCAGTGTTGCACTGGGAGAAAGTCTGTTCAGACGGTCAGATAGTTGTGTTGCCATAGCGTTATGATTTTATCTTAATTATTTACGACTTTATGTTTATATTACAGTTTGTGCCCCATTCGGGTCTTCTTGGTTTCCAGGTAACGGCGGTTGTATTCGTTGGGCTCAACGACGATGGGAACGTTCTCCACGATTTCCAGGCCGTAGGCCTCCAGACCGACACGCTTCACAGGATTGTTGGTGATGAGCCGGATTTTGCCGACGCCCAGGCTGCGCAGTATCTGAGCTCCCACGCCGTAGTCGCGCTCGTCCGGACGGAATCCCAGATGTATGTTGGCGTCAACGGTGTCTTCGCCCTGCTCCTGCAACTTGTAGGCAGCAATCTTGTTCATCAGCCCTATGCCGCGACCTTCCTGGTTGAGGTAAACGACTACGCCTTTGCCTTCCCGCTCGATGAGTTCCATCGCCTTGTGCAGCTGTTCGCCACAGTCGCAACGCCTACTGCCGAAGATGTCACCCGTCATGCAACTCGAGTGCATGCGAACCAGTATGGGCTCGTCCTCACTCCACTCTCCCTTGAACAGGGCCACATGTTCCAGGCCATTGCTCTTCTGCCGGAAGGGGACAATACGGAAGTGTCCGTGCTCGGTAGGCATGTCGGCCTCAACACCTTTCTCCACCAAAGATTCACGTTGGAGCCGGTATGAGATGAGGTCCCTGATGGAGATAATCCGCAAACCGAAACGTTGGGCCACCTCCTGCAGCTGGGGCATACGAGCCATCGTGCCATCCTCGTTCAGTATCTCGATGAGGGCTGAAGCAGGCTGCATACCAGCAAGGCGAGCCAGGTCGATAGCGGCCTCGGTATGTCCGGCGCGACGCAGCACGCCTTTGTCTTGGGCATAGAGGGGATTAATGTGGCCCGGCCGTCCGAAGTCGGCAGGTTTGCGCTCAGGGTCGGCCAAAGCGCGGATGGTGGCAGCCCGGTCGTGGGCACTGACACCGGTGGTGCAGCCATCCAGCAAATCCACCGTCACGGTGAACGGTGTCCCCAGCATCGAGGTATTCTCCTCTACCTGATGGGGCAGTTGCAGTTCCTGCGCTCGGCTGATGGTGATGGGAGCACATAGCACTCCACGACCATGCTGAAGCATGAAATTCACTTTCTCCGGAGTAATGGTCTCAGCTGCCGTGATGAAGTCCCCCTCGTTTTCGCGGTCTTCATCGTCCACCACAATGACGAACTTACCCTGTCGGAAGTCTTCGATGGCCAATTCAATGTTTTTCAGATTCTCGTCCATATCTAGTTAGATTCGTTTTCCAATTTCTCAATTCTATCGATAATCACTTGTGACTTATCTTCTATCACATTCATATCACGAAGCAATCGCAGGCGATAGCGCCAGATGCGCAGATAGAAGAACAACCCGACGGGCAACAGAATGCCGGCCACCATATTGCGCCGCGCATCGTGGAACGGACGGGTATGGGCATCAGGTACCAATACGGGCAATTCGTTCAGCGTGCCCAGGATAATCTTGTCCCTGCTGTTGTGAAGTTCTTCCACAAGGTGCTCCAGACGCTGGTCGATGTCGATGACTTTGGCATCCTCCTCATACTCGAAGAATATTCTCCAATAGTTGGGCATGCGTACGAGATGATGTTCTTCGGTATACTTCTTGCAATCGGTCTGCAACTGGGATAACTCGTTGCACAACGAAGGATAGTCGGGGTCGTGGATAATCACTTCCTTGCGGTTGAGTTTACGCGATTCGCGCAGTCCGAACAACCGCATAATAAACATTCGGTAGCCGTCCATGTTAAACACGGCCGAATCCTGATTAGCCTTGTAGGTGAGGAATACGCCGATGGGGGTCAGCACTATGCTACTCAGCCATACGCCGAAAGCGATGTTCCATGTGCCGCTTTTGGCCAACTTCTCGCCACCGGAATTCACTATGTAATAGAAGATGAAGATGCTGACACCAATCACCACGGGCAGCCCCAGTCCGCCCTTGCGGATGATGGCACCGAGAGGAGCGCCTATAAAGAAGAAGATAAGGCATGCCAACGAATAGGTAAACTTGCGGTGCTGCTCCACTTTATGAATGCGCAGGTTGCGGTTCTCCTCATCCGATATGAGGGCCCGGAATTCGTACTCCGCCTTCAGTTGTCGCACCTTAGTGGTTGCCGTCCGGACAGCGCCCTGCAACTGGTCATGGGTAAGACGAACGTAGAGCGAGTCGAAAGGCTCCGTCTGAGGAACTTGAGCAACAACCTTGAGCGAGTCCTCGCCACGCTTCATATAGAAGCCGCGTTCCATCACGCTGTGTCGCTCCATGTTGTAGAGGGCTTGCCCTGTACTGTCGATGCGATGCTCCAGCGAATCAATACCTTTCCAGATGCTCTTCAGTCCCTTGGTCTGTGCATTGCCGGAAAAGAGTGTAGCGTCCATGACATTGAAGTTCCCGTCGAATGCTATCAGGTCCACCTCGTGGGTAAATGTCTCGCGCATGTAAGGAACCTCTGCCCGCATCATATTGGCCGAGCGTGCATCCATATTGCGGAAGCGTTCGCCATTGTACAGTGTCAGCATCAGATGCATCTTGTCCACCGTACTTTGCAAGCGTGCCGAGTCGGCCAGCACAATCTGCGTATCTTCTTGGGTGTTCGTATTGGTGTATATCATCACACCATAAAGCATGCCCGTCTCCTTGTCTTTATGTTCGACAAAGATATTGTACCCTGGAATCTCGCTATAGAATTCTCCCTCCGGAATCTCCAGTTCTGGCGACTTCTGCTTCATCGACCACAGCAGAGCAGCCAATTGCTTGGAGGCTTCGGGACCAACATTGTTCTGGAAATAGAAACTGGCGCCCGACAGAAGGAGAACGATGAAGACGAGTGGACTGAACACACGCAGGAGTGGAATACCTGCAGCCTTCATCGACAACAGTTCCAGTTTCTCACCCATATTGCCGAACGTAATCAACGAGGCCAACAATACAGCAGGGGGAATAGCCACAGGCACAAAACTCAGGCCCATATACCAGAAGAACTGTGCCATAACCTTCATGGAAAGTCCCTTTCCGATGAGTTCCTCCAGGTATCGCCATGTGTATTGCATCATATACACAAACAGACACACGAAAAACGTTGCTGCAAGCAGTTGCAGAAATGCTTTCATCGAAAATGCATCCAATCGTTTGATTATCCTCATTCCTTTTGTGTACGTTCTATACGCGTGTACGTCTATTTGAGCATGCAAAGATACAAAGAAAATGTTGATGTTCGAAGTAAATAGGTGTTAATAATAAAAAAAAATATCAAAAATTCTTTGCAGATTCAGATTTTCTGCCTACCTTTGCACCGCGTTTCAGAAAAAGGGCGCATTTAAGACACAATGTTGGCGGGATAGCTCAGCTGGTTAGAGCGTCGGATTCATAATCCGAAGGTCAAGGGTTCAAGTCCCTTTCCCGCTACGAAAAAGACGACCTTTCGGGCCGTCTTTTTTGTTATATATCCAGAAACAAATCAGGGGGGCATCGATGGTTCGATGCCCCCCTGAAATATTGAAATAACTGTTATTTACAAATTGGGATTATCCTTGCCCCAATCGGCAACGGCGGGAATAATGCCCAGTTCGATGATTTCGTCACGCATCTTCTGCAGGTGTTCGTAAGATGCCTGCAGAGCAGCCATCTCCTCCTCTGTGCCCTCGGGAGCAGTGAAGTGCACACCATCCTTGTCGATAACGGTGGGCATGGCCATCATTACATTCTTGAAGCCACACTTGTCGCAGTTCACATAGCAACCAGCAGGCCACTTGAAGGGCTCGCCACCCATGGCACCCTCAATCATCTTCACAGCCTGATAGGCAGGGCTCTGGAACGAAGAACGTCCGCGCAGCTTGATGATGTTGCTGCCACCCTGAGTGGTCATGTGCTTAATCTCAGCCCAACGCTCTGCCGACAGGGGCAGTTCGCACAGGGGCTTGCCATCGATGAGGGCCTTGCTGGCAAAAACAGCCATCTGCTCGCCGTGGCCACCATAGGTGTAAGCATTGGTCACCTTGTCCTGCTGTACGCCGAACTCCTGTGCCAACTGCTGCTGCAGACGGGTGCTGTCGAGAGCTGCCAGCGAAGTCAGCTGATTGGGCTTCAGACCAGAATGGATGAGAGCCGTCAGAGCCGTAACATCGGCGGGGTTGAAGATAACGACAACGTGCTTCACGTCGGGGCAATACTTCTTGATGTTCTCACCGAAGTCAGCTGCAATCTGGCAGTTACCCTTCAACAGGTCCTCACGGGTCATGCCTTCCTTACGGGGAGCGCCACCGCTGGAAATAATATACTTGGCACCGGTGAAAGCCTCTTTGGGGTCTACCGTGTAGGAGATGTGTGCACCGGGGAAGGCGCAATGGCACATTTCGTCGTAAACGCCATGTACGCCAGGCTCATAGATGTCATACAAGCAGATGTTGGGTGTCAGTCCCAGCATCAAAACACTCTGCACCATGTTGGAGCCAATCATGCCACCGGCACCAACAATCACAAGTTTTTCTTCAGTTAAAAAAGCCATAATTGTGTATGTTTTTAAATGGTTGTTTGTTATTTTCACCGCAAATATACGGAATAAATGTGAAAACGCCAAATAAATTTGTATAATCAATCTCTTAATCATACCTTTGTACTCATGAAGATGGAGGTGAAGACTCGCAGACACATAGCCGCATGGTTGCTGGTGCGAGGAGCATGATGACCACGAGGATGTGACGCCCAAGAATCCCTAGGTCTACAACCAGAGCTTCAGTATTCCGGCTGGCAGCCAGACCTATTCGGCCAGTGTCGACATCGCCATTCCCCAAGACATCGACCCCGGCGACTACCACTTCATGATTCGCGTCACCGACCGTGCCGGATGGCAGGAAATAAAATCTGTGGCCATTGAGATTGAAGAATAAGATTTTTTTCGTATCTTTGGCAGAAATTACTGCAAATAGATTAACATGGCAGAACATCTGGAAATAGCAAAGGGTAGCAAGGCGGACAAATATGCCGCCTTGCTACCCCAAATAAAAAGCGTGGTGGAGGATGAACCCGACCTGATAGCCCGCATGGCTAATGTGGCCAGCATGATACACGAGACCTTCGGCTTCTGGTGGACGGGATTCTACCGGGTTATCGACACCGAGAACGCCGAACGGCCTCAAGAACTGGTATTGGGGCCGTTCCAAGGACCGCTGGCCTGCACACGGATAAGGAAAGGTCGGGGGGTATGTGGCACAGCATGGGCTGAAGACAAGACCCAGGTAGTCCCCGACGTCAATCAGTTCCCAGGTCACATTGCCTGCTCTTCGGCCTCCAGAAGCGAAATTGTTGTTCCCCTGCACAATGCCGAGGGACACGTCACAGCCGTACTTGACATTGACAGCGAACTGCTTTCCACTTTCGACGACACCGACAAAGTCTGGCTGGAAAAGATAGTAAAACTCGTTGAAGCCCCATACAACCCTTCCTGAGCAATCACAAACCTATATATAATAAATGTATGCTATGAAAGACCTCACCCCTCTTCGTCAATGGCTGCGCGAGCACAATCTTGCCGCCTTCATATTCCCCAGTACCGACCCGCATGCAAGCGAATACGTCCCCGACCATTGGAAAACTCGCGAATGGGTCTCAGGCTTCAATGGTTCGGCCGGAACTGCTGTGGTCACACTCAATCGTGCTGCCGTTTGGACAGACAGCCGCTATTGGCTGGCAGCTGAGGAGCAACTGGCAGATACGCCCTTCGAGGTTGTCCGTTGTCGCCGAAACACGGCAACGGCAGAAGAACTGATAGCGTGGATTAACCAAGAAAATACACACAACGAAAACTTGGCAGTGGGCATCGACGGCTGGTGCGTGGTGGAAAGCTATGCCGAAAGTCTGCAAAATGCGGCTATGGCAGCCGGGATGACGCTTCGCACAGACTTGGAGCCGGCATCTAAGTTGTGGACCGACCGACCGGAACTTCCCACTTTCCCCATTCAGATTCAGCCCCTGGAATTCGCTGGCGAAACGGCCCAAGACAAAATGAAACGCATCCGTGAAGCCGTGTATGCCACAGGTGCCAACGCCACCATCATCACTCAGTTGGACGAAATCGCATGGACGCTCAACCTGCGCGGCTGCGACGTGCATTGCACACCGGTATTCGTGGCCTATTTGGCTCTGCTGCCCGACAAAACTATCCTGTACACCAACCTGGATAAGATTACCCCCGAGGTGGCGCAATATCTTTCCGACATACATGTCCGCACTGCGCCCTATCAAGCCATTGCCGAGCACCTACGACAGAGCAACGACTTGCGAGGTCTGCGTTTTCTCGTCGACCCGGATACCACCAACAATGTCATCTTCGAATTGCTGTGCCTCATCGACACCATTGACAATCGCCCGGCCTTCCCCGACGACTTCTACGCCAACGCCGCCAACATTGCCATTGCCAACAGAGCGCCCATTGCGTCTCCCGTCATCGTGCACCCGAGCCTCATCGCTCCGATGAAAGCCGTCAAGAACGACGCTGAGATTGCCGGCTATCGAAGCGCCATGCACAAGGACGGTGTAGCACTGGTGAAATTCCTGCGATGGCTCACGACGGGAGAATGGAAAATGGACAATGGGAAATGGACGATGAACGATGAGGTGGTGACTGAGATGAGCATAGACCGCAAGCTGACCGCCCTGCGTGCCGAACAACCGCTGTTTCGCGACATATCGTTCGACACCATTGCCGGATATGAGGCACACGGAGCCATCGTCCACTACGAGGCTACGCCCGAAACCGACATTCCGTTGGAGCCGCGAGGACTTCTGCTGCTGGACAGCGGCGCACAATACCAGGACGGAACAACTGACATCACACGCACCCTCGCTCTGGGCCCGTTGACTGAAGAAGAGCGAACCGACTACACCCTGGTTCTGAAGGGCCATATCCGACTGGCCATGGCCAAGTTCCCCTCAGGCTGCAGTGGCACGCAGTTGGACGTACTGGCCCGCTATGCCATGTGGCAACAGGGTCAGAACTTCCTGCATGGCACGGGGCACGGCGTGGGCTCTTATCTCAGTGTGCACGAGGGACCCCACCAAATACGCATGAACTACATGCCCGCTCCCCTGGTGGCCGGAATGACGGTGACCAACGAACCGGGCATTTACAAGGCAGGCCGGCACGGATGCCGAACCGAGAACACCCAACTCATTACGCACTATTGCGATGGTGAGTTCGGCGAATTCCTGCAATTCGAGCCCCTGACGCTTTGCCCCATCGACACCACCCCTATCCGTCGCGAGATGATGCTCCCCGACGAGATTCAGTGGCTCAACAGCTACCACCAGCATGTCTATGACGAGCTGGCCCCCATGCTCGACGACGAGGCCGACCGCCAATGGCTGCGCCAAGCCACAAAGGAGATTTAGCTTTCGGAATAATCAGAGTATTCGGAATAATCTGAATAATCAGAAATATCAGAGTAATCAGAAATATCAGAGTAATCAGAAAATATCAGATAATATGGCAATAATCAAGAAACTTAATGGCATGCCCGCCCCCCGCTTCGGCCGGCACTGCTATTTCAGCGAAGGAGCGGTCATTGTGGGCGATGTGGAGATGGGCGACGACTGCACCGTCTGGTTCAATGCTGTCGTCCGCGGGGATGTGCACTACGTCAAGGTGGGCAACCGCACCAACATACAGGACAACTCCTGCATCCACACACTGAATGGCAAGGCACCTTGCATCCTGGGCGACGATGTCACCATCGGACATTCCGTAACGCTGCATGGCTGCGAGGTCAGAGACGGTGCACTCGTAGGCATGGGAGCCACCGTACTGGACCATGCAGTCGTGGGGCGCGGCGCCATCGTGGCAGCCGGTGCCCTGGTGCTTTCGAACACACAGATTGGAGACGGCGAACTATGGGGCGGAGTCCCAGCCAAGTTCATCAAAAAGGTGGATCCCGAACAGGCACAGGCCCTGAACAAAACGTACGCCGCTCACTACATCGAGTACAGCGACTGGTTTCGCGAAGCCGACAGCAACCCGGAGAACACGCAGGTGGTCACAACCAGCGAGGAATACAAATAATCCGCCTTATCGCAAGACCTTCAATCACCTTATCGCAAGACCTTGCGACCGCGATGGATGTAGATGTTCTTGCCAGGCAGGCGGCCGGATGTGCCTTTCAGCGTGTAATAGTCAGAAGACAGATCAGACTGAAGAGCATCGGCGACCCGACCAACGACCGTAGCCTCACTCTCGTACTCCGACAGGTTTGCAACAAAGTTGATGTCGTGGATCTCGCACGAACCGTCGCTGGCGGATGAGGTCAGTCCGAAGATGGTTTGTCCCATACAGACGCTGGGGCGGTCGCCCGAGAAGTTCTCGTAAAGTCCGCTTTTAGTCAAATCCCAGGCTATGATGGCCTGGGATTCATTGTTTACAGTGATGCGTTTGCGTGTGGTGGGCTTCACTTGCGAGGCATGGTTCGTGCCATTCAGCCACCACAGATAGGAGTGTGTGTCGCTCAGGCTCAGTCCCGTGCCCCGCACCACCAGGTAGATCTGCGACTTATCTATGTCATAGTCGAGGTCGTTGTACTTCATCGTCAGGGCTATGTTGTTGTTGCCCTTGCTTTTGGCTTTTATCACATTGCGTTCCATGTCATAACTGATGGCACTGGCCGGGATGCGGTTGGCGTCGCCCGTTGTCCAGTCGGAGGCACGAAAGCGATAGGTGTGGTCCTCGGGTGTATAGTCCTTCATCAGGCGCATGCCATACAGGCCGGGATTGGGAGTTCCGCCGGTTGCCGACAGACGAACCACGAACTTGTCCTTTGCCTTTCCCCTTGAACGGGTGGCAATTTTCTCCGGGATGGGGAACTCTACGTTATAGAAGCCGTTCTCTGCACCCTTCACGCTGGACGGAATGGTGATGGAGGCTATGGTCTGTCCATCGACAGTGAGGGTAGCCTTGCGCCCCTTGTCGGCTGTGGTGAAGCGACACATGATGGAGAGTTGGCTGGTCACTCCGTCTTTGTTGTACAAGGAATACTGCACGTAGCCGCCGGCCTGTGCGTCGCGATAACTCTCGCCATTGTAGTTGCCCTTGCCGGAGTTGCTGGAGTAGTTATACTCGTGCCCAGCCTCGCTCTGCTGTTCGCCTGGAACGACGAAGTCCAACGTACGGGCCATCAGTGCCTCGTTCTCAGCTTCACGCATGGCCATGTCGCTTTGGGCAAAGGTCTCGGGTGTCTGCTGATACCAGTAACACATATAGCGTTGGTGGTGAATCTGATAGAAGGGAACAAGCTTCAGCGAAGTCCACTTATAGGTCTCCACACCCGGACGTGAAGCGTCGATGGTGAAACTGAGGTTGGTCGAGCGCAGGCGTTCGATGCGCTTCAGCACATCGGCACGATTGCCGATGAGCAACGGAGCCGACAGCAGGTTCTTCATCGTGGCCATCGAGCCCGGCGCATGGTCCATACGTCCGTCCTTGGCATATTCGTTTTGTAACTTCTCGTAGGCCAGGCCTGTGGATTCGGTATCACCCTCAGCAGCGGCCGTGGTGGCTGCTCCCAGCAAAATGGGACCAAACTTGAAGGCAATGTAGTCAGTATAGTTGGGGCACTCCTCGTAGCGCAACTGCATGTCGAGCGTAATGAGGATGCGGTCGCCCACCTTCCAGTCGCGCGTTTCCTTAATATAATAGGCCTTTCCGTACTCCACCTCGTGGGCCACCTTCTCTCCGTTCACCGACCAGTCGAACTGCTTACCAGCCCATTCGGGATGGCGGAAGGCGATGGTGTAGCGCCCGGCCTTGCCGATAACGAGTTCGGTGGTATTCGTGTTGGGGAAGTTGGTTTCCTGGGTAATCACGAAGTCCTCGTTCTCCAGACGCGAAGCCGTGAACAGGTTGACGTAGAGCACATCCTTGCCCTCGTGGGTATAGATGAAGTGGCCGTACTTCGAATGGTTCTCCATGCCCGTACCCACACAGCACCACATGCCCATGTTGGGCTGCGAATAGATGCGGTAACCCTGGGGACGCAGTGTGGTGAAGTAGACGTAACCGCCCGTTGTGGGGTCCTGGGTGGAGAGGATGTGGTTCCACATGGCGTTTTCGTAAAAATCAGCATATCGGGCATCGTGGGTGCGGTCGAACAACATTTCGGAGAACTTCAGCATGTTGTTCGTATTGCACGACTCCGGACCGTCCAGATGGTCGATGTATCGGTTAGCATTGGCAGCGGCCAGGAAGTGCTCGCCCACCGAATTGCCTCCGATGCATACGGTGCGGTTCTGGGCCACATCCTGCCAGAAGTTCTCGGCAGCCTTGCGATATGCGGTGGCCGTAGCATCCTGCTCATAGATACGCTCCATGCCGATGTACTTGGGCACCTGCGTGTTGGCGTGCTTGCCGTCGAGGAAGTTCTTCGACAGGGTCTGCATCCCATTGAGCATGGCCTTATGGGTGAACTTCTTGGCTGCCGTCAGATACTTCCGGTCGCCAAACAACTGGTAGGCATCCAACAGGCTCTCGTTCATGCCTCCGTGCTCACAATTGAGGAATCCCTCGAAATCGTTATCCGAGACCTTTGACACGAGGTTTACGCTCCAGTCGGCCAACTTGCGGAACATCTCCCGTGCCCGCTCGCTGCCGGCGTAGAGATAGGCATCGCGCAGGCCGGCCAGAATCTTGTGTTGGCAATAGAAGGGCACCCAGCCCCAGTTCGACTGTATCTTAGACAGGTCGCCGCGATAGAGGGCACGCCACGATTCGTTGATGGGCTGGCCACCGATGAAGCCATAGAGTCCCTGGGTATCCTTATCGTAGTTCGACTGGCAATCCCACATCACCTGGAGCATGTAGTCGAGGCGACTTTTCAGCTTTGCCTGCATGTCAGCATCGTGGCAAGCCGCATAGCCCAAGGCCAGGGCCGAGAGGTAGTGACCGCCCACATGGCCGCTGAGGTCGAACCCGGCATCGCCGCCCCAGTTCTTGAAGTTGGGGTGACGCGTCTCCCACTTGTAGTAGGCACTGCTGGCGTCGGTTGTTGCTCCCAGGCCCGACTGGCGGACGAACGGGGTAAGCAGCCGGTCCACGTCGTACTGCATCAGATGATTCAAGTTCAGGTCCATGGCCGTCTTCATGGGACCCTCCGTCAGTGTAACCTCACTGAGGTCGAAGTGTTCGGGATACAACTGGCTCTGGCCTTTTACCGTAATCACAAGGCCCAGCATGAGGGCCACCAACATAGTCTTTTTCATCGCTTTATGTAATATGTTCGGTGCAAAGATACAAAATAAAACGCAATATCTGTTTAACTATCGTCTCAAATAGTTTCACGGATATACTTTCCATCGTCTTATCGAGCCTTCGCTGCAGACGACGTATCGTTTCGCCTCGTCCCACGTATGGGACGGGCCAGTCCCATGCATGGGACAGCGGCGTCCCACGTATGGGACTGGCGCATGGAATATATGGGGGCTTTATGGATTAGGGGAGGCCGTGCGCAACTGTTGCGTTGCCTTCTTTATCAAGTCGTGCGTGCCAGAACCGTCGTTGACGTATTGCACCACCATGTCGGCATAGTCGATGGCCTCGCGAAGGGCCGTCGACTTGTCGCGTACGTTCTTGGCCTGCGTCAGCAGCGTAAGCAACTCGGCCAGGTCCTCGGGCTCGGCCAGGTTGCTCGGACGCATGGTGGCCAACGCCGTCTTCAGGGCGGCAGCATCCTTGTCCTGCATGGCCTGCTGCATGCGCTTGTATCCATGCGGAGCCCAGGCCTGCGGATCGGCCTCACGTTCGCGGGCCTGCTGCAGGAGGGAGTTCCATTCGCCCTGACGGTTCTTTGACTTCTGCTTCACATCGCCCTGATTCAAACGCAGATAGTGGGTGGCATGCCCCGTCTGCCAATAGTCGGGCTGGAAGGAGAGGTCGCCAAGTTGTAGGGCCATGGGCGAACCAAGCGACGAAGCCGAAGGGAGCGTGGAACGTTGTGAGGCATCGGTGCTTAGCACCTTCACCTCATGCAGGTCGGCAGAGAGGCGCAAGTCAGCCTCATCCCACGTCTTAACATCGGGCGTGGCCATCACCAGCGGCCCCAGCATCAGTGTCCCCATCCACTGGGGAGCGAAATGGGTTTGTCCCTGCGATGTGGCTGCAAGGTCCATTTTGTCGGGACCATAGCAGATGTGTTTCTGGAAGGGCATCCATACCTCCACGACATCACCCGTCTGCCAACGGCGCTGAGGGAGAGAGATGTAGGAGGAAGGTTGAAAGCCCTTGACCTTGGACGACGAACGCCTGACATCGAGCATCGAAGGTGAAAGGGGTTTTCCGTTCAGACGCACCTTGAAGCCCTCGGTGGCCCAATAGGGCACGCGCAGTTTCAGCGTAAATTCGGCATTGCCTTCTATCGTAATCCGCGTTTGCTCGGCAGGCCATTCACAATCCTGTCGGAGTGTGATGCCTTTCTCCTTCCAATGGGCTATGGTAGGCAGGTAGAGCGCTACCCAAAGGGCGGAGTCGCTGACAAAATAGGCTGCCTCCTGATACTTCACATGGTTCTCGGCTCCCGTGCCGCCGCAGCAGGTCGACTGTGGCGTCTCGTTGCCAAAGGGCTTCGTGGCATCCAGGCCCACGGCATACTGGTAGCAGACCCCGTAATGGGTGGGATGCACGGAACCGACTATCTGGTTGTAGAGGACGCGCTCGTAGTAGTCCATCAACCGCGCATCGTCGGGGGTGTAACAGTTGAGGTCCTTGGTCAGTTTAGCCAGGTTGTAGGCGCAACATGTCTCATTGATGTCGGGATTGGGATGAATGTTGCGATGATAGTCGCTCATGACGTTGGTGTTCATCGACAGCATCTGCGTGTAGGGCTGACGGAACATCTCGCCGTTACCCACGCCACCCATGGCATAGGCATAGCGCCCCTGAACCAGATTCCAGAAGTTCATGGCCAGGCGGTAGTAGTAGGGGTTTTGGTTGCCACGATACGAACGCAGGGCACCGGTTATCATGGGGATGTGCTGGTTGGCGTGGCGGGTGCGTATGTCGTCGATGTTACGGCTCAGGGGGCCGAAGAAGGCCGGAGCATCGAAGTACGATGCAGCCTCCAGAAGCCGCGCCCGCTCATCGCCGTTGCTGACCATTTCGGACAGTCGGCTCAGGCTCTCGGCCATGCCGCCCACCTCGCCGGCAATGTACATGTTCCACATCTCGTAGCGGTTGCCGGGCTTGCTGCGGCGCTCCTCACGCGTTCCGTCTGTGTCGACATAGGTGCGATAGTGCAGGCGGTTCCACACCCACAGGCCCATGTCCTTGGCAATGAGCAGTGCCTTCTGGGCAATAGTCTGGTCGTCGACATTGTTGGCGATGTCGATGAGTCCGGCCAACTGCTTGTGGATGCTGTAGTAGGGAGCCCACACCCACTCCTCATTGTTGTATGCACGATACATCTCTATGAGAACGGGGTGCTGTGCCGGAATGGCATTCAGATAGCCATAGCCGTAGCGGCGATAGTCTTTCTTATAGGTGTCGAAGGCTGTCCACGAGCCTTTCAACTGACGCAGTTCGGCCTCGGGGGCCAGGTCGCGAGCCTCCCAATATCGACCCAGCGAATCGTTCCAGACGAAGGTCCGTTCCTGACACATTCTCAGTTCGTCCACCATACGCCGGATACGGTTGCGAAGCTCGGAACGGAGAGATTCGTCCTGCGCCGAGGCAAAGGCAAAGGCCAAAGCCGACATATAGTGACCACTGCCGTGCCCCTTGAGCTTCGTGGTGGGAGAGTCCCAGCCGTCGGCCACAGGATAGCCCTCGGTGGGCAGGCCATAGGTGTCACGATAGTTGTAGAGTTGCTGATTGACGTCCCATGAAAGTATCTGACGGATGAGCAGGTCGCGATTGTTGGTCAGGCGATTGTGGCCGGTCAGTTGCACATCGCCCAATGGCAATGGATGTGCGATGGGCTGTGCCTCGGGGACATGGGCCGGATGGGCCACCACGTGCACTTGTGCCTTGATGGGATAACCCTCGTCGGTGGTGTTATCGCCGATGACGACTCCCTCCACCTCGTATTCCGCACCTTGCGGCTTCCGGGCCTCGTCCTCCTCCACGCTTCGCAACGAGTTGTTCCATCGCGTCTGGCGCCACTCCCCTCTTCCGTCGCTGTAGGTCACCCACACTTGGTAAGGCAACACGGGAGCCGTGCCCACGGGACAAGAGACAGATACCGGCTCCACACGGCGAATGGTGCGAGGACGGGCCAGGACCATCGTCGGAACAATGAAAAGCAACAGGAAGGGGAATAGGTGTTTCATAGGAGATTGTGGTTAAAGGGATTGTTAGGATTTCCTAGGATTACTTAGGTCTGCTTAGGTTTGCCTAGGATGACCTAAGACAGTATTGAAGATGACATCCGAGGCACCGGCATTGCTGGTGATGTAGTCCTTGCAGACGGCACCACGGGTCTTTCTCAACTGGCGGTCGGAGAGCAGACGGTCCATGATGGCATTGAAGAGTGTCTGCCCTGTAATCTCAAAGCAACCGCCCATGCGCAAAAGGTCCTGCGCCTCACGGAATCCCTTGTTCTTGGGGCCGAACAGCACGGGTATGCCATAGACTGCTGCCTCGGGGACATTGTGGATGCCGGCGCCGAAGCCTCCGCCCACGTAGGCCACCTGACCATAGCGATAGATGCTGGACAGGAGACCGAAGCAATTGATGATGAGACAGTCGGCCTGGGCGGCTTTCTCCTCCGTGGCCTCGGTATAGCGCAAGGCCGGGCGGCGAAGTTTGTGCTCTATCTGCTGCAAGTGGGCCTCGTCGATGACATGGGGGGCCAATACCAGCTTCATGCCGGGATGGCTGTTGAAGTAGGGAATGATGAGGTCCTCGTCGGGTGCCCAACTGCTGCCGGCAACCAGCACGCACTTTGCTCCCTGACAGAACTTCTCCACCAGGGGCAGTTCCTTGGCCTGGCGGGCGATGTCGATGACCCGGTCGAAACGGGTGTCGCCCACGACACAGACATTGTCCTTGATGCCACGGCTGGCCAGAAGTTCGCGACTCTGTTCGTCCTGCACAAAGAAATAGGTTACATAGCGGAGCACATGGGCATAGGTGCGTCCGTACCAACGGAAGAATACCTTGTTGGGACGGAAAATGCTGCTGACACTGTAGAGGGGGATATGGTAGTGCTGGCAGGCCCACATGTAGTTGGACCAGAACTCGTACTTGATGAAGAACGCCATCTCGGGACGTATGTGACGGAAGAAGCGGTAGACGTTGCTGGGCGTGTCGAAAGGCAGGTAGCAGATGATGTCGGCCCCCTCATAGTTCTTCCTGACTTCATAGCCCGAGGGCGAGAAGAAGGTAAGCAGTATCTTGTACTCGGGATGCAGGCGACGCATGCGTTCCATCAACGGCCTGCCTTGCTCGAACTCGCCGAGCGAAGCCGCATGGAACCATACGTAGCGGGCATTCCTATCTACTTTCTGCTTCAGAATCCGATAGGCATCGCGCTGCCCGCGCAACAGGGTACGGGCCTTCCGATGGAAGGGAGATACCATGATGACGAGCAGTTGATAAAGGAATATGGCTAACGAATACATGGTCAGCCCAGAGTTTCGATGGCAAACTGCATACGGCGCAGGGTCTCATCCTTGCCCAGGAAGGCGGCCAGCTCGTACATGTCGGGACCTTGTCCGGCTCCCACCAAACAGATGCGCCAAGCGTTCCAGGGGCGTATGCCCGTCTGCTCGGTCCAGGGGTCAACGACGGTCTTCTGGCCTTCTACCGTGAAGTCGTCGATGCCACGCAGGACGTCCATGAACTGCTGCATCTCGGCCTTTGTCTCTTCCTTCCAGTTCTTGCGCACGAACTTATCCTCGCGGTCGAAGGCCTCGGGTGCCACGAAGAAGAACTTGGTGAGCGGCCACAGGTCGGAGACGAAACTGATGTTGCGCTTCTTCTTGTTGCCCTCGCCATCGACGTATTCGATTACCTTCAGTTTCATCATCCTTACGACCTCAGCCTCTTGCTGGGCCGTAGCCGTTATGCCCTGCTCGCGCAGCAATTTGTCGAACTGGGGCACCCAGGCCTCGTCGGGCTGCTGCAGGAGGTACTGGTGGTTGAACCACGCAGCCTTCACATAGTCGAACTTGGCACCGTTCTTCGAGCACTTCGAGAGGTCGAAGAGACGAATCATCTCGTCCATCGTCATCACCTCCTGGTCGTTGCCCGGATTCCAGCCCAACAGGGCCAGGAAGTTGAGCACGGCCTGGGGCAGATATCCCTTCTCGCGATAACCGCTGCTCACCTCTCCCGACTTGGGATCGTGCCACTCCAATGGGAAGACAGGGAAACCGAGTTTGTCGCCGTCGCGCTTGCTCAGTTTGCCGTTGCCCACAGGCTTCAGCAACAGGGGCAGATGGGCAAAGCGGGGCATGGTATCCTCCCAGCCGAAGGCACGATAGAGCAACACGTGCAGCGGTGCACTGGGCAACCACTCCTCGCCACGAATGACATGCGAAACCTCCATCAGATGGTCGTCGACGATGTTGGCCAGATGGTAGGTGGGCAGTTGGTCGGCACTCTTGTAGAGAACCTTGTCGTCCAGGATGCTCGAATTGATGACCACATCGCCGCGGATGAGGTCGTCGACATGGACATCCTCGCCGGGTTCGATGCGGAAACGCACTACGTACTCATGGCCTTCCTGTATCAGGCGCTCCACCTCTTCCTTGGGCATCGTGAGCGAATTGCGCATCATGCCACGGGTACGGGCGTCGTACTGGAAGTTTTCTATCTCCTGACGCTTGGCGTCCAACTCCTCCTTGGTGTCGAAGGCAATGTAGGCCTTGCCGTTGTCGAGCAACTGCTGGACGTATTTCTTATAGATGTCGCGACGTTCGCTCTGACGATAGGGGCCATACTGGCCTCCGTAGGAAACGCCTTCGTCGAACTCAATGCCCAACCAGCGGAAGGACTCGATGATATACTGCTCGGCTCCGGGCACCAGACGCGTAGAGTCGGTGTCCTCGATGCGGAATATCATCTGACCGCCATGCTGGCGCGCAAAGAGATAGTTGTACAAGGCCGTGCGAACACCGCCGATATGTAGAGGTCCCGTAGGACTGGGGGCAAAACGCACCCTCACCTTCCTTAATTCACGATCCATAATGTATAATGTATGATAAGTGGATGCAAAATTACAAAAAAAATATGAATTTGGGCGATTTTATAGGATTAGTTTTGTACCTTTGCACATATTATATGGTATACATCGCCCAATATACACTAAGATATGAGTCGCTTCAACCACTACAACAACATCACGACCCGCGGATACATCTATCGGACACTGGCCATCGTTGCAGCAGCTGCCACGCTGGTTTTCTTCATGCCACGGGGCCGACAGATGAATCTCGACTTCAAGAAGGGGAACCCATGGAAGTACGGCAACGTCATTGCCAAGGAGAACTTTCCCATACTGAAGGCCGACGAGGTGCTGAAGGCCGAGCAGGACAGTCTGATGCAACTGTATCGCCCCATCTACGAGCTCAACACGGAGAAAGGCGAGACACAGGTGGAGGCCTTCCAGAGATATTTTGACAAGGAACTGCATGCCACCACACCCAATGCCTACCGCGACTATATCAGCAAGCGGTTGCACCACATCTACAATACCGGCATCCTCTCGTCCGACGACTACAGCCATCTGCGCTTGTCAAAGATCAATGGCATCATGGTGTCGATACAGAACATGGGCAACACACTGCCCATCAGCGATGTCTACACCCCCAGGTCGGCCTACGAGTATCTGGTGACGACCACCGACTCCGTACACTTCCAGCGCAGCATACTGCAGCACTGCAACCTGAGTCGCTTCGTCGAGCCCAACCTTACTTACGACGAAGCACGCTCGCAATCGCAGTTCGACAACATCGAGAAACAGCTCGTACGCTATTCGGGACAGGTGCTGGCCGGACAGAAGATTATCGGACAAGGCGAGATTGTTACCGACGAGAAATACAACATCCTGCGCTCGATGCTCGTACACATGGAGGGGCACAAGCAGTCGGCCAGCGAACGATTCAGCCAGATGGGCGGACAGTTGCTCTATGTCCTCATCCTGCTCACCTGCCTGGTGGTGTTCTTCAACCAGTTCCGCAGCGACTATCTGCAACGCCCCCGCACCTGTCTGCTCATAGCCCTGCTCACCCTGGTCTTCCCGCTCATCACATACTCCGTGGTCAAGAGCAGTTTCCTCTCCGTATACCTCATCCCCTACTGCCTGACACCCATCTACCTGCGCGTATTCCTCGACTCGCGCACGGCCTACATCACCCACGTCATCAGCATTCTGCTGTGCGCCATCTGCGTCAATCCGGCACAGGAGTTCATCGTGGTTCAACTGGTGGCTGGTCTGGTGGCCATATACGGATTGCGCCAACTGTCGCAACGCAGCGAACTCTTCCGCGCCGTCTTGCTCGTCACGGCAGCATCGCTGCTCTGCCATCTTTGCTTCGAGCTCATCCGCATGAGCGTAGTCAGCACCGAGGCTGAGAACTACGACTACGGCACCTACATCTTCATCGCCATGAACGGCTTCCTGCTGCTTGTGAGCTATCTGCTGCTCATCCCCTTCGAAAGGATATTCAAGTTCACCAGTGCCGTGACGCTGGTGGAACTGTCCAACACCAACAACGAAGTGCTGCGCCGGCTCTCCGAGGAGGCCCCTGGCACCTTCCAGCACTCGATGCAGGTGGCCAACCTGGCCGCTGAGGTGGCCAACTCACTGGGTGCCAAGAGCCAGTTGGTGCGTACCGGCGCCTTGTACCACGACATTGGCAAACTGGAGGCACCGGTCTTCTACACCGAAAACCAGAATGGCAAGAACCCGCACGACAACCTCTCGTACGTGAAGAGTGCCCAAATCATCATCAGCCACGTCAAGAACGGCCTGCAACTGGCCGAGAAGTATGAACTGCCTGATGTCATCCGGCAGTTCATAGCCACCCACCACGGCACCAGCAAGGCCAAATACTTCTACGTGAAGTACAAGAACGAGAATCCGCTGCTGGAGATTGACGAAGGCTTCTTCACCTACCCAGGCCCGAACCCCTCCACCATCGAACAGGCCATACTGATGATGGCCGACTCGGTGGAAGCCGCCAGCCGCAGTCTGCCCGAGTACACCGAGGAGAGCATCGGCACATTGGTGAACAAAATCGTGGACTCGCAGGTGCAGGAGGGCTACTTCGCCCAATGTCCCATCACCTTCCAGGACATCGCCACCGCCAAGCGTGTGCTGACCCAGAAACTCATGACCATCTATCACACCCGCATCAGTTATCCGGAACTTAATAAGGATTAGGGATTAGGGATTAGCGATTAGATTAGAGATAAGATTAGAGATTAGAGATTAGATTAGAGATTAGAGAAAATCCAGATAATAACAAACTAAAACATTAAAAACTTAGAACAATGAAAAAGTTATTCAAAAGTGCATTGCTCGTCCTGGCCTTGCTGGGTGCGGGCACAGTAACCACCAGCTGCGACAGCGAGACTCTGCAGCAAATCATCGGCCTGTTGTTCAACACCGGTCAGACATACACCTATCAGGGCACTGCCACCAGCGAATCGCTGACTGGGTCAAGCACTCAGTGGCACAATGTCAACCAGAGCAAGAACACCCAACTTTCCAACATGACCGTACAGCTGCAGAGCGGCACCACGGGTACCCTCACCCTGGCCCCCTATACCGACGGAGCCGTGACGGTGCAGCAAATCACCATCTACAACCTGGCCATGACAGCAGCTTCCGACAATTCGTATACCGCTCTGAGCATTGCCGACAACAGCAGCATCGATGGCACCATCGTCTACAACAACAAGACCTATACCGCCGCTGCCCTCTACATTGGCAAGGCGCAAGCCACATCTGGCAACCTCGCTCTGGAGATGACTATTTACTTCAAAGAGAACCAGAACGACGAAGACTTCTCCATGGCCATCAACTTTACTTACAACGGCCAAGGCGTAGAGACACAGCAGTAATCACAAGTTAACAGAATAAACGAAGGGGGACGCTCGATGTGAGCGTCCCCCTTTTTTTTGTGCTTTATGGTTCGTAATGACTTCGGAATCAGAAGTCGATGTCCTCCCACATAAGGCCTTCCTCGGGAGCGAGGATTTCGCCCTCCTGCAGTTCTACGTTCCCGTCAACGGGCAGCGAGACGGCAATGATGTCCGCCATGTCCGTGTATTCCACCTCTACGAGGGGAGTGATATATTGCTTCTTCATAACTGTCTGTATGTATTATTAAGATTCAACATCAGTTTACTTCACGACGAACACGCGTCCGTTCTTCACGTAGATGCCACGCTGGGCCTTCTGCACACGCTGGCCATTGAGGTTATAGACAGGAGCATTCTCTGACTCAGCAACAACCTGCTGGATGGCATCGGCAGTGCCGATAAAGGCGAGGAAGTCGCGGACGGCTCCGGTGGCAGCATCAATCTGCAGGTAAGCCTTATCAGCAGCTACGGCAGCGCCTTCAGCCACGCGATAGAAACCAGCCTGATCATTAGCAACGCCAAGAGCGAAGATGGTGCCGTCACCCTTCGTAGTACCATCGCTGGCACGAAGGAGGTTGGTAGCAGGTGCTACGGGACGCTCGGCCAGTGTGAGCACATAGTCAGCAGCATCGGCCTGCAGCACTACGGGCGTTCCGGCAGGAGCAGCAGCAACCTCTTCGAGCATGACGCCCTGGGCATTGGCCTCAGTTACGGCATAGGCTGTGAGGCCAGAGGCAGCGAAGTCAACAGCAACGGGAGCAACGAAGGTGGCATAGCCAGCCTCACCCACGCGAGCCTTATAGTCGGCTACGAGTTCAATGTTGCCAATACCAACGTTACCCTTGCTCTTCTCCGTGTAGATCCACTTGATATATCGTACATCAGATTTCAGATTGACAAGTTCACTGTAAATCGTGTTGCCACCCTCCAGCAGTGCACCGTAAGTACGAACGTCAGTATAAGTAAGACCATCAGCCGAGGTCTGAACCTTGAAAGTACCGGGTTCGAAACCATTGCCTTGGATGTCGAAAGTCAATGCACCGGGCACCTCATCAATCTTCAGTACCATATAGTCGCCAGTGGTATTGAACTTCAGATAAGGAGATTTCTTATAATCACTGGCATCGATACCCTCCTGAGTCAGGCCGTCCGTGCCAGCGATATCTGCCATCTTGCCGTCAAATGCGAAGGGAAGTGTAGCATATTCGGCAGCGGGTTGAACTTCCACAACAGTATAGGTGGCAGAAGCTACAGTGCTCTGATAGTTTCCGATAACGGCAATGGCCTTGATGGTCGTGGTCTCATTGACAACGATGGGCTCCGTATATATCTCACCTGCACCAGTCACGAAGTCAGGATCGGTACCATCTGTGGTGTACCAGATTTCCTCGGCATCCTTCTGAACCAGTTCCACCTTGGTACCGGCAGCTACTTCACCTGCAGCTACAGAGAAGGTGGGCTCAGCAACCTCTACGGGCACCTCAGTAGTTTCGTGAGAAACGAGGTAGTTGTTCTTGTCAAACTCGGGAATAGTGTTGTACATCTTCACCTTACCGCAGACAACCACCTTGTCACCGAGCTTGAGGTCGTCCTTGCCAGAGAAGCCGGCACCATCCAAGCCCTTACCGCTGTAGACTTCCATCTGATTCTCTGCTTCGCCATCATCAGAAATCCAATAGGTAATGGACATATACTTATCGTTATAGCTATCAATCTGAGAAATGATACCCTTTACATAAACGTCTTCGGGAGAGGTGCTGTTACCAAGTTTGCCAATGAAAGCAATGGCCTCGGCCACGGTGTAGGGTTTCTCAGCACTGCCGTCGTTGGCATTGGGGTCAACTACGGTCAGGGCGTAACTTGCTTCATCCTGGAAGAATTTGTCGTTGCCATCGAAGGTAGCCGTGATGGTAGTAACGCCTGTGCCGACAATCGTTACACGGCCGGAAGCGGCATCTACGGTTGCCACCTTCTCGTTACTGCTCGTGTAGGCAACCACAAGGTTGTTGGGGTTGGTCAGAGTGGGAGCTGTGAAGCCCTCGCCAAGGTTGGCGCGGTAAGTCTCCTCGGCATATGCCAGACCGGCATCCTGCTTCGTTTCATCGCGATCCAGCGAAACGAGCTGGTTGTTTGCATCGAACTCGTAGGTCTCTTTGTACTTCTTCAGGTTACCATAGATGACAACCACGTCACCGACGCGGATGTCGTCAGCGCTGGTAAACGTCTCACCGTTGTAGCTGAGGCCACGATAAGCCTGCAGTTGGTCAGCTTCCAGGGAACCATCCTCAGAAATATTGTATGTGATGTTGCCGTGTGCTTCATCGTATGCGGTAACAATCTCCGAAACGATACCCTTGGCATAAACATTTGTTGTGATGCCATCCTCGGCATCGATGGCGGCACGAGCCTGAGCCACGGTGTAGGGATTGTCGGCCGACATACCCGGCTGACGCGAGTTAATCACATTCATCGTGTAGGTAGCAGTGGAGGATTTGTAGTTGGCATCGTCACCAGCATAGGTGGCCGTGAACGTCACCTCACCCAGGTCTTCCAACGTAACAGTGCCATCGTTCTCGATAGTGGCAACGCCTTCGTCGCTGGATTCCCAGGCTACGACAGCGCCTTCAATGGGGGTTCCGTCTGTTGTAGCAACGGTTGCCACCAGTTTACCTGCAGCAGTGCCTGCAGCCAGGTCGGTATTGGTGATACCCGTAGCATCAATGGTCAACTTTGTAGCAACGCGAGCATCCACTTCATCAGAGAGTGTAACCTCAATGCTTGCGATACGGCGATGTCCGGTATCCCCTCCTATGGTGAAGGTCACGCTTTTGGCATTGCCAGACCATATACCTTCAGAATAAGTCAATACGTCCGTAGTGATTTCATTAGTTTTGTCACCTTCTCCGAAAGTCAGAACAATCTTCGTGATGTTCTTCGTAGAAGATACGGTCATTGTATTACCACCATAGCAACGAACGGCTTTGCCTGTATCATAGTACTTAGGAGTATTAGATCCTTCACCTTTGTCAAAAGTTATGTTAAAGTTGGTTCCTGAGCACGAAGTAACATCCGCACCATTTGCGTAACCCAACTCGCTGAACTTAACAACATTGCCTTCAACTACGACGGGAGTCACCTCAACCTTTACGGTGTACTCGGCTGTAGCCACTTCGCTGTTGTTCATTCCTTCCTTCACGGCGATGGTCTTGATGGTCACGTCCTTGGTCACGGTAACGGTGTTACCCTTCGTGCTTGCGGTCGTAGGCGTTGTGCCGTCGGTAGTGTAATAGATGGTAGCACCTTCGGTTTCACTTGCAATCGTAACGACGGTTCCCTCCTCTACCTCGCCGGCAGCGGGATTGAACGTCGGAGTCTTAACAGTCTCTACAACAGGTGTGGGTGTTTCGCCACCAGAAGTAAGTTTGTAGAAAGCAGTTACACATTTCGTAATGTTACTATTAACCGATGTGTAGCAGCGCCAGTCCTGATTGTTGTAAACACCGACATAACGACTGGTTCCCGAGTTGACAAGGAAAGGCACTTCGTTCTCACCTGCGGCCTCTGACAATGTGAAAAGATTATTCGCACCCGAACCTACGCGAACACCATTATTAGCATTCGTGCAATAGAGATAATTCTCTGTATCGGGGACATTGAACTGATATCCCTTATCAGAAACTGTAACCTCCCACTTCAGATTATCGGCTACTGATGCAATCTTTCCGTCGGAAATAGTAACAGCCGTTGCTGCTGGCGCAGCGCTCGTACCCTTGTCGTTAGACATAGCGGAACCACTGGTTTCATCAACGATGGCCACGACATCTCCCGTCTGCAAATCACTGGCAGCAGTCTTTACCCAACTATCCGCCAACGCATTACCAGCCCCCACGAGCATGAATGCCAATAGGAGCATCAGTTTAGAAAGTAGTTTTTCTCTCATGTTTTTGATATATTAGGTTAGTAAAAATTAAAAAGTGCATAAATATCCATGCAAAGGTACGCATTATATTTTGAATTGGCAAGAGATAGTTGGGAAAATAAAAAATCCCCCGGCAGCGGAATGCTGACAGAGGATTGATATGAATCGGAAGATTGATTATTCTTGGGGGCCCTCGCCGGGGATTTCGCCACCGTAACCAGGCTCTTCCTGACTTGCTGCGATGAGAATGCTTTCCTCTTCCTCAACGTCCATGGTCTCAATCATGGGCTGCTGATAAAATTTCTTTTCCATTTCTTTTTAACCTTATTGAATTACTAATATTGAGTTATTAAAGTGAGTCCGCGGCCGTTATTTGAGCGGCCACGAACTCACATTCTAATTACTTAAATTACTTAACAACAACCTTCTTGCCATTCTGGATGTAAACACCCTTCATAGCGGGCTTCTGCATCTTCTTACCGTCGATGCTGTACCAGTTGTCGTCACCAGCCTCAGCCTTCACACCGCCGATGTAGTCAACGATGCTGCCGTCAACCTCCTGGATAGAGAGGCCACGAACGGGAGCTGAAGTAACGGTCTGCAGGTAAGCACCCAGAGGACGCATGTAGGTGGTGTTCTCGTCGTTACCGCTGTAGTACTCGTTGAGAGACTCGCTGAACGAGAAGTACCATTCGTTAGAACGGAAGCCGTCAACCTTACCAGTGTAAGAACCGATGAAGCGGATGTCGTCAGCCTCTACATAAGGATTGCCATCCTCGTTAACCTGAGTGGGCTTAACGATGGTCTTGCCAGCGAAGGAAACGTCAGCCAGCTTCTTGTCCTGATAGATCTTAACGATGAAGGGCTCGTTGGCGGGCAGCTCCTGCATGTGCAGACGGAACTTAACGAGGTCGTCAGCGGTGCGGCCTACGAACTTGTTGACAACGGCATAGCCGAATGCGTTAGATACCTCAGCAACGGTGGTCTCGAAGGGAAGTACCAGAGAGTACCACTTCTCAGCCTTGAATACCTGCTCGTCAACACCCTTCTCGGTAGCGTACATGCTGAACGTTACGTCAACGGTCTGGCCGTCGAAGTCGTTCACGTACTTAGCAGCGGTGTTCTTCAGAGCATCAGCGTAGTCAGCCTTGGGCACGCGATCCAGAGCGAGAGCGCCAACGGGATCGATAGTCAGAGTACCAGGAGTGAAGGTGAAGGTGTAGTTGTCAGACTCCAGGGTACCGGTGATTTCATAAGTACCGGGAGCTTCGCCTTCCTCACGGGTCAGGACGGGAGTGAGACCGAGATCAGCAGCTTTCTCACTATTCTCGAGCTGAGCGTCGAAGTCAGCAACGGTGAAGGTGGGATCAGCATCGCCATAGGTCTTGTTGGCATCGTTGATAGCGATGGTAACGGCCTTCTTACCAACGGTCAGAGTACCGTCGATGTAGTTGAATACGTAGCTGTCAGAGGTGGCAGCAGCTTCCTTAGCCTTAACGGTGTAAGTACCGAAGGGAACAGGCTGGCCAGCAGCGAGAGTTACCTCATTGCCATCCTCGTCATAGAGAGCATAAGACAGAGAAAGGATTTCCTCAGCACCGCGCAGACCAACCTGAGTAAACTCAAATGCTTCCTTCTTGGTGAGGTCGGGCAATACATAGCCGTAAGACTTCTCAGCGTTAGCAACGGTGATGTCTACGTTAACCTTGTGGATTACGAAGAATACTTCTTCAGCAGAGACCTTCACGTCGTAGTTGACAGCAGTGATGACATTGCCATCAGCATCAACGGGATTGCCAGAGCCGTCCACCTTAACGGTGAGCTTGTACTTGCCAGCTGCCTCAGTATCGTCGAGTTTCTCAACGATGGGAGTACCGCTCAGTACGTCTTCAGTATCTTCGCCAACCAGGCCAGTGATTTCATAAGTGAATTCGGGGTTAACAGTACCCAGGTTCTTGCTCTGGCCGTCAGTGGGCTTGATGGTCAGCTCAGCCTTAGTGATATCGAAGGTTACGACCTTCTCACCAGTGTAATTACCCAGACCCTTAACGGTAACAGTACCCGTAGCAGTACCTACATTCTTGTTTTCGCCATATTCGATTTCATAGTCGGTGCCCTCAACCAGGTCTGCGTCAACAGTTTTCAGAGCATCGTGAACGGTAACACCGGGAGTGATCTGTGCGGCAGCGTAGGGGAATGCAGTGTCATCCAGAGTAGCAGTAATTTCAAGAGCAGCGATGTCACGAGGATCGATCTTCACGCGACGCTTATGATCAACGGTACCGGTGAAGTTGCCCTTACCAACGATGTTGAAGTACTGGCTACCAACATTGATGTTATTGGGATTGCCGTCTTTGTCAACGTAGTCAATCTCATAGTCAGTGCCCTCAACCAGGTCGGTAATAGCCTCGGGATCGCCATGCGTCCAAGTCAGAGGCTTGTCACAAAGAATCTCAGCGCCAGTGTACTCCTTGCCAGAAGGATTAGTCAACTTAAAGCCAGGAGCAAAGCCTTCGCCCTTGTTGATGGCCAGAGGATTGATGGTGAAGTTCTTGGTAACCTTCAGCTCAGAGCCGGTGAAGGTGAAGTTGGGAGAAGCAGCAAGAATATTCACGATAGCCTTAGCCTCTTCGCTGGCATTAGTGTTGTCAGCATATTCCCAAGTAAAGTCAGTACCCTCAGTCAGGGTGAAGCCCTTACCAGTTACAGCAACGACGGGAGTATGAGCCTCTGCATTGTAGGTTTCATCAGCGATGTCAGCAATCACGATATCTTCTGCAGTCAGAGTCAGAGGATCGATATCGAAGGTGCTGGTTTCTTCACCAGTGTAGTTGCCCTTAGCGGTGACAGTGATAACATAGCCTGTCTTGACATCAATAGCAGCGGGATCGGGATAAACAACATCGTAGTTCGAGGGATCTACAACGTCACCGTTTTCATCGGTAACTTCAACAGCGGGTTCCTGAGGATTGCCATTGTATTCAACAGAAGCATCGTTGCTAACTACCCAAAGACCGGTGATGTCCTTAGGAAGAATCTTCAGTCTTGCTGTAGATTGGATGTCAACACCCACATCATAGTTCTTGGCTATACCTGTAGCATCGTCGATTGTATAAGTATCTACCACGCCACCAGCAGCGTCACATGCAGCAGACTTAACGGTCATAGTAACAGGAGCGGTGTCTTCATCATCACCTGCCTTGTAACCGTTGATCTGAATGATAACCTCGGTTTCGTCTTCTGCCTGGCCATAGAACCTGGATGCATTCAGCAGATTAACAGTCAGACCAGCCTTCTTGACGGTGAACTTAGTCTTGTCGGTACCGCCACTGTAAGAACCAATACCTGTGACCTGAGCATAGTAGTCGCCAGACTCACGGACAGTAGCAACAGGGACGTCCTCAGAATTCCAGAATGCGATGGTGTAATCCACATCCTTTTTAAGAGCATTCCACTTAGAACCGTCGTTGTACTCGACAACGATCTTGCTCTGAGTGTCATCTCCCTGATACGTGAAGGACTGAATCCTCACGTTGTCGTTGTCAAATGCCTGTGCCCATGCGAAGACGGGAACCAGCATCGTCAACAGAAAGAGAAATTGTTTTTTCATAGAAAATAATGTTTAGTTAATAATAATGTTGTAATAAAAGTCTTTGTCAACCAGGAATCCGTTGTCAGAATCCCGTCCCGAGCCTGAGTTGCAGCCCGTGCATCGGATAATTACCTCCGTCCCTTTTTACTTCATTGGCAAAATGGTTTTATAGGTTAATATTTCTTATGTCTTTATTGTCGAATTCAGTAAAATTAGGTTTCAATTGAGCACACTCCACAGCATAACTCGGGACAAATTTAGACATATTTTTAGAAATGGCAAAGAAAATGAATGAAAATTTAATAAAAGTATGTTAAAAAAGGGGGATGCAAGGGACGATTCGGAACAGACAATACGTCGACGGGGCTCAATCGACACGTCGATGGAGCGCAGACAATACTAAGGTTGGAGCTCAATCGACGTATTGTCTGAGCCCCAACCTAACTACGCCTGCGCACGTACGTGCATACGCGCGAACATTCTTAATATGGGAGGTTATAAGGGGGAATTATACCGGATCGACGTCGTAGACAATCTGGGCCGAACGATAGGGCTTCTGCCGGAGGAGGAAGTCGCGCACCTGGCGCAGGCGCCGACGGGCATCCGCCATGGAGGCCTCGACCTCGACCTTGAGGATGAGCCGACGGATGTAGAGCAACTGGACACGCGAGACGGCTGGCGTGTCGGGGCCGAGCACACGCTGTCCAAACTGTCGGCGCAGCAGGGCACCCATGTCGCGGGCCAACTGGTCGACGACGCGCACGTCGCGGTGGCGCAGGGTGACCACCACCAGGCGCACAAAGGGCGGATAGTGGAAGGCTTCGCGCTCCTCGAGCTGGTCGCGGTAGAGCCCGGCATAGTCGTTCGTGACGACCTGGCGCACGACACTGAGGTCGGGCGACTTGGTCTGCAGGATGACCAGTCCCTGCCTGTTGCGCCGACCGGCTCGGCCTGCCACCTGGGAGAGCATCTGGAAAGCGTGTTCGTAGCTGCGGAAATCGGGCATGTTGAGCATGGTGTCGGCATTCAGTATGCCTACGACACTGACTCGCTCGAAGTCGAGGCCCTTGGTGACCATCTGGGTGCCGACAAGGATGTCGGTGTGGCCGTGCTGGAAGTCGAAGAGCAGACGTTCGTAGGCGATGCGGCTGCGTGTGGTGTCAAGGTCCATGCGAGCCACCCGGGCCTGGGGAAAGAACTGGGAGAGTTCCTCCTGTATGCGCTCGGTGCCGTAGCCCACGCCCACGAGTTCGTGGCCTTCACACTGGGGGCAGCGCTCGGGGATGGGATAGGTGGCACCGCAGTAGTGGCACGTCATGCGTCCGCTTTGGCGGTGGAGGGTGAGCGTGACGTCGCACTGGGTGCAGCGGGGATTCCATCCACAGGTCTGGCACTCCATCTGCGGGGCATAGCCACGGCGGTTTTGGAAAAGGATAATCTGTTCGCGCCGCTCCAGGGCCTCGCGCATGGCCCGGATGAGGTCGGTGGAGAAGGGGCCGTGCATCTCCTTGCGATGACGGCGGTCACGGAGATCGACCACCTCGATGCAGGGCAGCTGCACCTGACCGAAACGCTCCGACAGTGTCACCAGGGCATATCGGCCCTGCTGGGCGTTGTAGAAGCTCTCGAGCGAGGGCGTAGCCGTACCCAGAAGGGTCTTGGCCCCTACCCTACGGGCCAGGACGAGGGCGACGTTGCGGGCATGATAGCGAGGGGCAGGGTCTTGCTGCTTGAAGGAATTTTCGTGTTCCTCGTCCACAATGACCATCCCCAACCTGCGGAAGGGCAGGAAGACACTGCTGCGCACGCCGACGATGATGTCATAAGGCTCCGCGGAGAGTTGTTTCTGCCAGACCTCAACCCGCTCGGCATCGGGATACTTGGAATGGTAGACGCCGAGCCGCTCTCCGAAGACACGGCGCAGACGCTCTACCAACTGGGCCGTGAGCACAATCTCGGGCAGCAGGTAGAGCACCTGATGGCCTTGGGCTATCTGGTCCTGGATGAGGCGGATGTATATCTCGGTCTTGCCACTGCTGGTGACTCCGTGCAGGAGGCAGATGTCCTGGGTGGCGAAAGCGGTACATATCTCGTCGTAGGCACGCTGTTGGGCAGTGGAAAAGGCGCTCCCCATCCCAATCCCTCCCCGAGGGGAGGGCGTAGACTCTTCCGTCCCCATAATACGGGACACTTCGCGTTCGTACACCTCCAGCACACCACGCTCGCGCAGACCTTTCAGGGCCGCCTCACTCTGTCCCTCCATGAGGACGGACTTCTGCAGTTCGACCAGGAGTTGGCGGTTTTGCAGTGTGAGGGCCGCGGATGCCTTGGAGAGGTCGAGATAACGCAGCAGGAGGTCGGACTGGCGGGGTGCGCGGCGCAACTCGTCGAAGAGTTGGTTGAGACGGTCTTGTGAGAAAAAGGCCTCGGTGAGACGTACGCAGTGGACGATGCGCGGACGGTAGTTCTGCCTCAACTGTTCGTGCATCATCAGCGCCCCTTTCTCGAGCAGGCTCTTTACGACGGGCAGGACGTTGAGGGACTTCTTGGACGAGCCAAGCGTTTCGCGAGTCCCTTGTACCATTTGTGAGGCATCGAGGGCCTTCTGGAGGTCCTGGACGCGCTGTTCGCGCAGGCGTTCCATGAGGTCGAGCACGTACTGCTCGTTGCGTGTGAATGTCACATCGCTGTCGTAGTCGGGATTATATTCCACCAGACTCTCGCTCTCCAACTTCAGTCCGCTGGGCAGCGCGGCCCTGTAGACCTCGCCCAGGGTGCACAGGTAGTAGTCGGCTATCCAATGCCAGAGCCACAATTGCTGGGGCAACAGCACGGGGGCCGGGTCGAGGACGTCGAGGACTTCCTTGAAGACCCCCTCCGACTCCCCCGTGAGGGGGAGAGATTTGCCTCCCCATCCCTCCGACTCCCCGTGTACTTTTACCACTATGGCGGAGTAAATCTTCTTGGCACCAAAGGGGACAATGACTCGACAGCCCACCCGAACGCGGTCTTGCAAGGATTCGGGCAGGCTGTAGGTATAGGTTTCGGCCAGGGGAAGGGGCAGAACGACGTCTGCTAAAAGAGATAAGCGAAGCGGATGTTCCATGTTTGTCCCTGCAGATTGACATTGTTCACCTCGCCCATCTTGCCCAGCGGAATGTTGTAGTTGAAGGCAAACTGGACATGCTTGGCCACCTCGAAGCCCGCACCGATGTTCCAGTCGAAGAAGGAGTGTTCGAGCTTGCCTATGGAGCCTATCTCCTTCTTATCGAGCAACCAGTTCCACTGCGGACCGGTAAATATCATCAGTCCGAAGGCCGGCACGATGTTCCAGGTATAGCGCAGATTGACGGGGACGACAAACATGTGCAGCTTCTTGTCCTTGAAGGTACCCTGCTCCTGATATTCCAGTTTGCTCTGGTTGTAGAGCAGGGCTCCGTCCAGACTCAGGTTGGGCATGGGAATCTTGACTCTGGCTTTCGCTCCCAGGAACCATCCCGTATGGTTCTCGGACGAGAACAGTTCGCGGCTGGCAGAGAAGCGACTAAGGTCGAGACCGCCCTCTACGCCCAGACTCCAGGGTTTCACCTTTGGCACTGGGGCCGGAACAGGCGATTGGGCATGGAGAGAGAGAATGAGAAAATGAGAGAATGAGAAAATGAGAAGGTTAAGCGGCTGCGGCAGCCACTTTCCAAAATATCGTCTATGTGCCATAATCTTTTTCATTTTCTCATTTTCTCATTTTCTCATTTTCTCATTTTCTCATTCTCTCAATTTCTCTCACCTTCTCTGTCGGCGTACGCTGGCAGCAGGAGCACTGCTGCGAGAGGACTTCTCCTTCTTCGTTTTGGCCGAAGAACCGGAATTGGAGCGACGGCTGCTGGTGGAACCACGCTGCACCTGCTTCTCCTTGGAGGCAGAGTCGGCAGTGGCGCGCTGGCGCTTCACGGCTTTGCCCTTAGGTTCGGCCACGGCCACGCTGTCCAGGGTGTCGGGTTTCTCCTGATGGTGCCAAATGTTCTTCTCGAAGTCCTCCAACTGCTGTTCGATGCGCTTCTGCTCGGCCTCCACCTTGGCGGTGTCGGTCTCGTTGACCAGAATGCGGCCCTGCATGTTGGCGGTCTTGTATATCTTACCTTCGTAACGGTTCATGGTGAAGTAGTCGTCGGCCGTCATGTTGGTGATATTGTTCAGGTTGGAGGTCATGATGGGCAGGCGGCTCAGGTAGGGAGCAACGTCGTCGTACTTCATCCAGAAGAGCGGTTTGGCGGGTTCGCCTTCCTCAATGAGTATGGGGCACAGGGCCGTGACCTTGGCCCGGTAGGTGCCGGTGCGCTGGTCGAAGTAGCTGCTCTCCTTGATGTAGTAGCGCGTGACGTTGGCCGAGGGGATGTCGTTGTCGGCAACGGTTATCTTGCCATCCTTCTCTTCGTAATAGATGTAGTTGCGCTCCAGAACCTCCTTGACATCGGTCACGAGGTTCTTCTCGGCAAACGACTCGTTACCGTCCAGGTTGTACTTGTAAGCCGGCACCCGCTTGGCCAGGAACAGGCGGAAGATGTAGGTGAAGAGGTTCACCTGCTGGTCCGTGGGCTCTACGGGATAGTACAGCGGAGCGTTCTTGTCGGCCAGGAGGTCGAGCTGGCGATAGATGTCGCGGCGCCACACCACGTCCTCGGGCATCTCTGCACTGGTGGGGAACATGAGCGAGGCACGGTCCGCGGTCTCCTTCTGCTGTGCCGTACCGCGTTTGGCAGCGGCGGTGCTGGTCGTTGTCCTACGTTTTGTAGGCTGACTCTGTGCAGCGACGTTGAATGTCAAAAGTAAAATTAACAATAAGGCGATGCGCTTCATATTATTTTCTATTTACAATTTTCAATGTTCAATTCACAATCACTTCCATTGCGCTGTTCAGCGTACGTTCGATTCCGTCTGGACCGACGGCGCGGACATGGGTGATGTAGAAGCGTTTGCCGCGGTTCAGCTGGCGTATCATGTTCTTCTGGCGCAGGGTGAACTCGCTGCTCTGTGAAATTTCGGGCACGGCGTTACCCATGTTGTCGTAGAAGACCATCTCGAAGCCCTTCACCGAGAAGGGGATGTTCAGCAGTCCGTCGTCGATGGCAGCGCCAAGGTTGGTCATGGCCATGAGGTTCTGCTTCGATATCTTGCCGCCCAGCAAGTGGTCGGTGCCGATGGGGATGTATGCCGTCGGGTCGGGCAACTTGCGCACACGGAAGGTGAACTTGCCCATCTCCTGCACACGGCCTTCGGTCTGTGCGGCAACGGTCACCACGGCCTCGCCTCCCACGTTGGTGGGTCGGGCAATGTACTTGCCGTCGCCCTTCTGCGTGAACGAACCGCCGGTCATGGACACCTGCAGTCGGTTGCTGGGGATGCCGGGGACGCTGACGCTCATGGGGTTGTCGTAACCAGCGTACAGGACATTCATGATGTCGGCACTGACGGTGGCCGAGGGCGGAATGACAGTGTACTTCTGCTGGAAGTCGCGACGCACCTTCTCACCGCTACCGTTCAGGGTTTCTATCCAACCTGTCAGGGTGAAGTCGCCCGTCGTGTTGCAAATGGTCTCATAGAGTCCGTTGCTGCCCTTGATTTCACGGCCGCCCACATAGATAGTGGGACGGTTGGTGGTGTCGACGGCTGCCATGAATATCTGAGCCGAGAAACGTCCGCCCTGGACGATGGTCTGGGCATTGGGCACCACGTAGGCATTTACCTCGTTGACGCGGATGTCCTTGACGTCGATGTTGCTCACCAGGCCGTGCAGCACTTCGCCCTCGGCATGGCGCACGTCGTTCTGCAACTTGGTCAGGAGGGTGACGGCAGCCGAGGTCGGCATGCTTTCAAACATATACTCCTGCCAGTTCTTGCCTTCTATCTTTCCTTTCTGGGGCACCTCGGTGTTCAGGTTGCTCTCGATGATTCGGCGCTGCCCCTTGTCGGTGACCATCTTTGTGATGCGGTCCCGATAGTTGTTGATGGCATCGTAGAGATCGCGGCCACGTCCCCGGTTGGGGGCCAGCATGACGCTGCTGGCAGCCTCCAGGTCCTCCTGGTTGCGGATATTATGGACGTCACCATTCTTGCCATCGCTCTTCTTGACGATAGCCACCTTCAGTTCCTCGGCCAGGTTGTACAGCGAGTCGCTTATCTGACGGACATACTGGGCCTTGTCGTACCACTGCTTGACCTTGGTGGGGTTGGCCTTCATCTGCTCTTCGAAGTTCTTGTAGATACCCTCGTTGGTCTGAATGGCATTCTGCGTAGCCAGCTCGATGCCGTCGGACACGATGGTGAAACCCTTCAGCACGTCGCTGCTGACATTCAGGGCCAGCATGGCCATCAGCACGACGTACATCAGATTTATCATCTTCTGACGCGGAGAGACTTTCTTTTTCTTTATCTGAGCCATTTGTTTTCTTTTTTTAGGGTTGCCTAGGGTTGCCTAGGATTGCCTAGGAATGCCTAGGAATGCCTAGGACAAATCCCCCTGCGGGGCAATGGGACCTACGACGTTTACGGTCAGTGCCTTTATCATGCGGGCATAGACGTTGTTCAGTTCTTCTATCTGCTGGGCCATGCGACGTGTCTGTTCATCGATTTGTTCGATGGTGCTGACCTGCTTGCTGATGTTGCGCAACTGCAGTTCGTAGACGGTGGCAATGCCGGTGAGCGTACGGTTCAGGTTCTCCATTTCCTCGCTGTCGGTGCTCATGCGGTCGGCCTGGTCTTTCACGCGGCCCAGCACCTCGGTCAGTTCGGTCAGTCGCTCGGCATAGTTCTTCTGGGCTTCTTCCACGGTGGCCGGATCGAGAGCCTCTACCTGGGCCTCCGTCAGTGGCATGCCGCCACCTATGACGCCGCCGCCCAGGACAATAGGCTGTCCAGCAACGGCACCGCCAACGACGGTCTGACCTGCACCGCCGACGACAACGGGCTGTCCGTTGCCAGCGGCTCCAGGAACGGCCTCAGCTCCCTCGTTCTGCGCCAAGGCTTCAGCCGAGGCCACACCTCCGCCGCCGATGACAACCGTGCCACCGCCGGCAGGTACGCCGCCGCCAATGACTACAGCGCCACCGCCAGGCACGCCGCCATTCTGTGCGGCAGCCGAGGCTGCAGCGGCCAGTCCTTCGACCGCCTCGCTCGAGAGTCCGGCACCGGCCTCGGGGACACGCTCTGTCACGCGCTCGAAACCGGCAACGATGAACACGAATACCTCCGTGCCCATACCGATGAACAGCATCAGGTTGGCACCCGGCAGATGGGTCAACTTGAACAAGGTACCCAAAATAACGACGGCTGCGCCCCACGAATAGGCATAATTCATGAAGGTCTGTCCGGCCATGGTGTCCATCCATTTCTGGATGACTTCTATCAGATTCAGTTTCTTTCCCATAACATAATTTCGACCCCCTCCCCAATCCCTCCCCGAGGAGAGGGCGTATATACGTTCGGAGGTTCAGTTTTTAATGATTACCTTCTGTTATATGTATCTCTGACTAAATGGTGACCACTCCCCTCCCTCGGGAGGGGTCAGGGGGTAGGGTCTCTCTTATTTTTTCTTATTCTGTTGTTTACTATTGTCGTTCACCATAGAGCGTACACAGCGGAAGCCGATGTACGAGCGCGGTTGGTTTTGATATTCATAGGTACGCCAGGCCGAGCGAATCATGCTCTCAGGGTCCTTCCACGAGCCGCCTCTGACGCTTTTCTTCTTCAGGCGGTAGGGGTCTTCCTTCGCTGCGTTGTACTTCAGTTCGGGATTCATGTCGCTCATGCTCTCCACGCCGGCCTCGGTGAATACGGTGCTGGTCCATTCGGCCACGTTTCCGGCCATGTCGTAGAGTCCATTGCTGTTGGCACTGAATCCGCCGCACTTCGAGGTTATCAGGCTGCCGTCCTCGGTATAGTTACCGCGGTCGGGCTTGAAGTTGGCATAGAAACAGTTCTTGTCGCTCTTCACCTCGCCGCTCTCCCAGGGGAAGGGACTGCCCGATTTGCCACGGGCTGCATACTCCCACTCTATCTCGGTCGGCAAGCGGTAACGCTGTATCTGCTTGGCCATGCCGCCCAGTCCCTTCAGTAGGAAGTTGGTGCGCCAGGCGCAGAAGGCATTTGCCTGTTCCCAGGTGACCCCGACCACGGGATAGTCGTCATAGGCGGGATTATTGAAGTAGAGCTTCATGTATCGCTCATTGTCGGCATTCCGGAAGTCGTTGACCCAGCAGGTCGTGTCGGGGAAGATGTTCACGATGTAGGTATTCAGGAAGTCCCAGGGCCCACTGAGGGGTCGAGTGATGGTCTGACGCACAATCTTGCCGTCGTCGTCGATCCATGCCGTATCCTTGCTAATCATCACCTCGCGGTTGCGAATCTCATCGTGACTGGCATCGGTGTTCAGGTCGCGTTCCTCGGGATTCAGGCGGAAGCGGCGCTGTGCGGCTGCCACGTAGTCGTAGATTTCGTAGCGATAGTTCATCTGACTGGCATCCAGCATCTTCGTCCCGTCGATGGGATGGGTGACGTAGACACTCTCAATGGCACGTTGCTCGTCCTCGTTGGCCTTACGCCAGGGGATGGCCTTGTTCCAGTTCAGATACGGAGTGATGGGATTTCCCTCCTTGTCCTCCTCTATCTTATACGTTTCGTCGCCACCGTAGGCGGGGTCGGCCAGGCGTTCGCGGATGATGCTGTCGCGCACCCAGTTGACAAACTGACGGTACTTGGCATTCGAGACTTCCGTCTCGTCCATCCAGAAACCGTCTACCGAAATATCACGTTTCGGGAAACCGGCGCCCCAAAGGGTGTCATCCTCCTCTATGCCGACACGCAGGGAGCCCTTCCTGACAGGCACCATGCCAAACGGCACGGGCTCGGAGAAACTGGTGCCCTTGACACCCGTCACCTCGCCACCGACGGCATTGGCCGACGAACTGGAACCCATGCAGGCGGTCAGCATCATCAAAAGTAAAAAGTAGAAAGTAAAGAACAATGTCCGCTTCATAACTTTTTATATCATTTTAATTCTTATTTCTTAATTCTTATCTCTTAATTCTTAATTCTACAGCAACCTCACGCTCTTGTGCAGGTTCTTTCCCTTCTTGAAGAGGTTCAGGTCGGTCTGATACCCAATCACGATTTCGTGTGTGCCGTGCAGCACTCCGATGCCTCCCGTATATGCTTCGTAGGCATAACCTATCTGCACACCGTGGAAGTTGGTTCCGACCAGGACACCGGCACTCACCGTCGGACTGTACGACAGACCTGCATAGATGCGAAACTTCTCGCCGTTGTAGGCCATGCGTGCCGTTATGTCGCCGCGCCAGGCCTGGAAGTCTGTGCGCAGGATGCCCGTGGTGTAGAGCACGAATTCGGGATTTCGGAACCGGATGTTATAGCCACCCGTCAGGTAATAGAGCCTGTTCACCTTCATCTCATTCACCTTGTCGTCGCCCAACTTCACGGTCGGGGCTGTCAGGTGCATCGAGCTCAGGCCAGCGTACCACAGTTGTTTGTAAGTGTATCGCAGGCCGAAATCCACGTCCAGGGCCATGCCGTCCACCTGACTTGATGCGAATGCCGGGTCGCTGGGATCCCTGACATCGAGTTTCGAACCGTCGAAGGTTGCGTTCAGGAAGCCCACTCGGGCTCCTACGCTCAGGCGACCACCCCACAGCGGCTGGTGGAAGGCATATTGGAGGTACAGCTTTTTATTGGAGAAGAGACCAATCTTGTCATTCATGAATCCCACGCCAGCGCCATGTCGCGGACTCAGGAAGAAGAGTGGCAGGTCGGCAGTGGCCAACATGGTCTGTGGAGCCTGATCGAATCCCACCATCTGCATGCTGAAGGCACCCTGTACATTGAGTTGCCCATCCAGACCGCTCGAGGCGGGGTTGAAGTAGGACTGCAGCGCCCAATAGTTAGCGAACGCTGCATCATACTGTGCACAGACAGGCAACGCCGCCAGCACGCCCACGACCAACCACAATAGTCTTTTCATCCTTATAAAATAACGCGCAACTCAGCGTAATATTGTATTCTACCCTTAAAAATCTTTAACAACATCTCCGCCGGTTATACCTTTATATAATATACACGCGCACGTAGAGGATGCAAAATGTAGCAGAAAACGTATGTTTCCGGCATTATGAGACAAAAAACAAAGTCTTTGGTACAAGAAAGAAAGGGATATATAACTATTTAATATAACTTTGCATCGTGAAAACCTAAAATCGCACAATCATGACAGACGGAAAAGTTTCATTACGAGAGAAAGTCGGATACTCGATGGGCGACGTTGCCGCCAATCTGGTGTTCCAGATGATGATGATATTCCAGCTGAAGTTCTACACAGACATCTTCGGACTGGATGGAGCCGTAGCAGGCTCGGTGTTGCTGATAGCCCGCATCGTCGACGCATTTGTAGACCCGGCCGTGGGCATCCTGACCGACCGCACCCAGACACGCTGGGGCAAATATCGTCCCTGGGTACTGTGGACGGCCATCCCCTTCTGCGTATTCTACGTCCTGGCATTCTGGAATCCGGGCATCGAGCAGAAGAGCCTGGTGGCCCTGTATGCCACCGTCAGCTATGTGTTGCTGATGACCATGTACTCGTTCAACAACACGCCCTACTCTGCCCTGGGTGGTGTGATGACGGGCGACATCCGCGAGCGCACCAGCATCACCAGCATTCGCTTCATCGGCAGCACCATTGCACAATTCGTCGTGCAGGGTCTGACATTGCCCTTGGTAGCCAAATTCGGCGGAGATGACGAAGCCCACGGCTGGCTGTGCACCATCGGTCTGTACGCTGCCATCTGCCTCGTCTGCTTCATCATCACCTTCGCCTCGGCCCGCGAGCGCATCGCTCCGCCGCCACAGCAGGAGATGAACATCCGCAAGGACGTGCAGGAACTGCTCTCGAACGTTCCTTGGCGCTCGATGTTCGTGCTCACGCTCTTTGTCTTCATCACACTGGCCATGTGGGGCTCTGCCATGAGTTTCTACTTCCAGAGCTACGTCGATCAGGGTGCCCTGTTTGCCTTCCTCGACAACATGGGCCTGGTGCGCCCCGAGGGTGAGGGCAACTTCCTCCTCTCCACCTTCAACCTGATTGCCCACAAGGAGTCCGACGCCTATGCCATCGGCTTCTCCCTCTTCAATATGATCGGGGCCCTGGTTCAGTTCGTCGGTGTCATTCTGCTCTCCAACTTCCTGGCCAACCGCTATGGTAAGCGCCAGACCTTCATCGTCTGCCTCAGCCTGACGGTGGTCTTCACCGCCATGTTCTGGCTGCCCGGGCCAAAGGATGTCACGTCCATGTTCGTACTCTGCATACTGAAGTCCCTGGCCTACGCCCCCACGGTGCCCCTGTTGTGGGCCATGATTGGCGACGTGGCCGACCACATCGAGTACGTCAACCATCGCCGTGCCACGGGTTTCTGCTTCTCGGGCGTCGTATTTGCCCTGAAGGCCGGTCTGGGCCTGGGTGGTGCCTTCGCAGGTCTCATTCTTTCGGGCTTCGGCTACGCTTCGGGACTCAATGTGGTGCAGAGCGAGCAGGCCATCCAGGGCATCCGCCTCGTCTCCAGTCTGGTTCCGGCCCTGCTGTTTGCCGTCGGTGTGGCAGCCCTCTTCTTCTACCCCATCAGCAAGCAGTTCAACGAACAGATGCAGGCCGAACTGGCTGAACGCAGAAAGCATGTGAATGATTAATAATAAATGTAATAATATGAAAACACGTTATTTGTTCCCCGCCGACTATATGGCCGACCCTTCGGGTCACGTTTTTAACGATAAACTGTACATCTACCCCTCGCACGACCGCGAGAGCGGCATCCCCGAGAACGACAATGGCGACCACTTCGACATGCGCGACTATCACGTACTCGTCCTCGACGACCCCGACCAGGGCGAAGCACGCGACCTGGGCATGATACTCAGCCTCGAAGACATCCCCTGGGCCGGACGCCAACTCTGGGACAACGACGTGGTGGAACACAACGGACGCTACCACCTCATCTTCAGCATGAAGGACAAGAACGACGTATTCCACCTGGGTGTGGCCGTGGCCGACAAGCCCGAAGGTCCGTTCCGCGCCCTGCCCGACCCCATTCGGGGTTCGTACAGCATCGACCCCTGCGTCTTCAAGGACGACGACGGCAAGGTGTATGTCTACTTCGGCGGTCTGTGGGGCGGACAATTGCAGCGCTACCGCGACAATCGTGCCCTGGAAAGCGCCATCTTGCCCCAGGGCGGCGAACCCTCGCTGCCTGCCCGCGTGGCTTGCATGAACGACGACATCACGCAGTTTGCCGAAGAGCCCCATCCGGTCGAAATTGTCGATGAAACGGGCCAAATTCTGCGTGCCGACGACCCGCATCGCTTCTTCGAGGCATCGTGGCTCCACAAGCACAACGGCACCTACTACTTCAGCTACTCCACCGGCGACAGCCATCTCCTGTGCTATGCCACCAGCCAGTCGCCCTACGGTCCATTCCGCTTCCGTGGCGAACTGCTGCAGCCCGTCGTGGGCTGGACCACCCACCACTCCATCGTGGAATGGCGCGGCCGCACCTTCCTGCTCCACCACGACAGCGTGCCCTCCGGCGGACTCACATGGCTGCGCAGTGCCAAGATTGCCGAGATTGCCTATGGGCCGGACGGCAGCATGAGCGTAATATGATACATCAAAGCTTGAATACTGGTTTCATGCTAAATAAAGGTTAGTTAATTAATTTTCGGAAAGTCACCTGTGCGAGAGCATCGGTGACTTTTTTTTGCATGAGACGACAGCAAAACTCTTTGTGACATATTATAACACGCCTTTGCGCGCATACGCATAACTTTGCAGGCAGAAAACAATCAAAATATCATAAAAACGACACTTATGAAAAGACATCTACTCACCTTTGCCCTGCTATGCCTCTGCTGCACGGCATGGGCTCAGTTCGGGACCATCAGTCCGCTGCACGTCGAGGGCAACCAACTCAAGGACCCCCACGGCAACACCGTAGTTCTCCACGGCATCATGGACACTCCCAGTCCGTACTTCAACAACGGACGCTGGGGCGGTGCCTGCAACGACAACACCGTGCAACCCTGCATCCAGTACTTCGACCGCATCTTCACGGCCATCACCGACACGACGCAGGGGGCCTACTGCAACCTGTTCCGCCTCCATCTCGACTGCTGCTGGACCAACGACAACGGATACACCTATGCCGTGGCTGCCGACCAACCTGCCGACACAGGCGGCGAGGCCAACATCAAGCACTTCAACCCAGCTCGACTGAAGAAATACCTCGCATCGCTGTATTTCCCCATCGCACAGAAGGCCATGAAGCACGGTCTCTACGTCATCATGCGCCCGCCAGGCGTGTGCCCCGGCGACCTGCGTGTCGGCGACTACTATCAGAAGTATCTGATTGAGGTCTGGGACATCGTGACGCAGAACATCAACGTGCGCCGCAATGCAGGCTGGCTGAGCATCGAACTGGCCAACGAGCCGGTCAGCGTCAAGGATGCCAACGGCAACAGCAGTGCCCGCGCCCTCCACGACTACTTCCAGCCCGTCGTCGACAAGATTCGCGCCAACGGCTTCACGGGTATCATCTGGGTGCCGGGAGCCGGATGGCAGTCGGGATATGCCGACTATGCCCGCTACCCCATCACGGGCTACAACATCGGCTATGCCGTCCACGACTATACGGGCTGGTACGGTTGCAGCGACGACCACTGCGACCCCGATGCCCTCATCAAGCAGTTCCACAACCAGGTGCCCGTGGTGGACACCAACCCCATCGCCATCACCGAGATTGACTGGAGCCCCGTCGACCCCAACAAACAGGGGCACTACAACGAGCACGGCGAATGGGTACAGCCCAACATGGGCACATGGTCGACGGGCAGCACCTCCAAGTGGGGCGTGGCCTATAAGAAGTTGCACGACCACTATGGCAACATCTCCATGACCCTCTCCGGCTCGCACTGCTACTTCGACTGGGACACGTATCAGAACTCGGGCTACAAGAAGGTGGTACCGGCCTACGGCGGCGAACCCGAGGCGTGTGCCAAGGCCTGCTTCGACTGGTATGCCGAATGGGCCAAGGAGAAGCAACCCCGACCCGAATTTACACGGCAGTGGACGGCCGACCGCAACAACGGGCAGTACGTCAACCCCATCATCAATGCCGACTTCCCCGACTGCGACGTCATCCGCGTCGATGACACCTACTATCTCCTGAGCACCACCATGTTCCACATGCCGGGCGCAACGTTGCTCAAGTCGAAGGACCTGGTCAACTGGGAGTATTGTGCCAATCCGCTGAAGCAGATTCTTGACAACGACGACTACAACCTGCTGAATGGCAAAAACCACTATTCGCAAGGCATGTGGGCCGGCAGTCTGAACTATCACAACGGAAAGTTCTACATCTATTTCCCCTGCTCCACCTGGTCGCACGACTCGCAGAGCGTCCTCCTCACGGCCACCAAGCCCGAAGGCGAATGGAAAGACACCCGCCTGAAGGGTACCTACCATGATCCGGGATGGCTCTTCGACGACGGTCCTGACGGCGACGGCAACCTCTACGTGGCCTGCGGCATCGGCGACATCTATGTGGCTAAGCTCAACCCGACGATTTTCGAGGAAATCTCCAGCACCAAGGTCATTTCCGTCGGCAACGGATGCGAGGGCAGCCACATGTACCACATCGGCGACTACTATTATATATATGCCACATACGGCGGCACCGAGGGTTCGCAGACCATCTTCCGCTCCAAGAGTCCCATGGGACCCTACGAGGAACATGAGGGTCGCATTTTCGAAGGACAGAAGATACATCAAGGCGGACTCGTCGAGACGCAGACCGGCCAGTGGTGGACCATCCTGTTCCGCGACGCCGGAGCCATCGGCCGCATCCCTTATCTGGAGCCCGTAGTCTGGAAGGACGGCTGGCCCACACTGGGCAAGAACGGCCGCGACGTCACCGAGAATGGCTCCGGATACAAGAAGCCCGACGTAGGTGGCGGCGCTCCCCTCTCCTATCTGCCCACCAACGATGCCTTTGGCGGCACGCGTCTGGGCATGCAGTGGCAGTGGAACCACAACCCCGACAACGAGGCATGGAGCCTGAGCCACGGATGGCTGCGACTCAACACCACAGGCACCGCCACCGACCTCATGCAGGCACGTAACTCGCTCACACAACGCATCTTGGGTTACTCGCCTGCCAACACGGCTGCGAACAAGGTGACCGACAGCTACGGCACCATCAAGATGGCCATCGCCGGCATGAAGGACGGCGACATAGCCGGACTGGCCGTCTTCCAGGATCCCTATGCCATGATTGCCATCCGTCAGCAGGACGGCGTACGACGCCTCTACAGCAAGCGAGGCGACTATGAGGACTGGGGCAAAGTCACCGAGGCTAAAGACGAGGAGGGACCAGTCATCGAGGCCGACACCATCTACCTGCGTGCCATCGTCAACTTCGGCACCAGCGTGGCCAAGTTCTACTATAGCCTCGACAACCAGAACTGGACCAAGTTCGGCATCGACCTGAACATGCGCTACACGCTGAGGATATTCGTCGGACAGCGCTTCTACATCTTTAATTATGCCACACAGCAGAACGGTGGTTACGTCGACATCGACTGGTTCTCCACCGAGCCCGAGTTTACAGAGGAGAAGTTCTATGCACCGGGCACACTCGACCTGCTGGATCCCGAGGACCTGATGATGGAGAAGCTCGTCGCCGACCCGAACACCGTGGAGGTTCGGCCGGGCGAGACCGTCGAGGCTCACTTCTATGCCATCGGCAAGACGGGTTACCGGCGCGATGTCAGCGACGTGGTGGAAGCCCGGAGCAACAAGAAGAACATCGCCGAATACGAAAGCGGAACAGTCTTCGGCAAGGCCTTGGGTACGGCACAGATTATAGGCGCCTTCACCGACGAGAGCGGCACCCGCCGCACCGCACGTCTCAACGTGGTCGTCACCAATGAAGTAGGCATACAGGGCACCCCCGGCGAAGCTCCCAAGGTCATTGCCACGCAGTACTTCACCACCGACGGACGCTCACTTTCTGCTCCTCAGCGGGGTATCACCCTCGTCCGCGAGCGGTTGGACAATGGACAATGGCGGACTCGCAAGGTTTTGCGATAACCTTTGACATCTTTCCCTATGTCGATTCGCTTGACGCACAATCGTGTGTCAAGCGAATTTTATGGTGGATTTACCTCCGTCACAACGGAAATCGCACAAAAACGTTCTAAAAAATTTCGTCAAACGAATCTAAATTCGTAATTTTGTTATCGCTAACCTTAAATGAAGACCGTATCAATGTATAGATTCCTCATATCATTCCTTCTGCTCATCCTGCCCTTCGCAGGGGCCCGTGCCCAGGCCTATCGGTTCTATGGTGCCGACCAGTTGTCGAGCACCATGATTACGACACTCTGCCAGGACGCCAACGGACTTCTGTGGATAGGCACCGAACACGGACTCAACCGCTTCGACGGCTACCACTTTGTCCGCCGCACCACACAGGCGGAGGAAGGTCAGACGTGCCCCATGGTGGTCACCTCGTTGCTGTCCGACAGGGAGCAACGTCTCTGGGTGGGCACCACACGCAGCATGCTGCGCTACGACAAGGGCACAACGCAGTTCCGTGCCGTCGAATTCCCCAACGGATTCGAGCCCCGCGTATCCAGCATCCTGCAACTGAAGGACGGCACCCTGCTGGCGGCCACCTCCGGCTACGGATTGTACGCGGTGGACCCCGAGACCATGCAGGCCACCCAGCTGGAAGGCTACGGAGCAAAGGATGACAACGACTACTTCGGCACGCTATACCAGGCTCGCGACGGCAGCGTCTGGCGCTTCGGGACAAAGAACCGCATCACCTGCCGCACCCCGGAGGGTAAACTGAAAATCTACACCTCACCCTATGGTCTGGCCGTCAGCTTCTTCGAACGCGACGGTGTGCTGTATGCCCTTTGTCAACAGGGACTTCTGCGCCTAAGTCGCAACGGGGGAATGGAGAAGGTGGAGACCTCCGGCGTAGCTTCGCACTTCACCAACGCCACCACCGACCGCCAAGGCAATCTCTACATCGGCACCCGTGGCGACGGCCTCTACTGGATTCCGCGGAACGCCACGCGTCCGCAGCGTTTCCAGATTGTGGTCGGGGGTTTCGACTTGTCACGAGCACGCATCGAGGCCGTCTTTGTCGACCATCAGGAGAATCTGTGGGTGGGATGCCAACAGCGCGGCCTGCTCATGATACCCCTCCACAGGCGTTCGCTGTTCCAGACGTGGAGTTTTGCCGCACAGCGGCAGGAGACGGGCACCTGCGTCTCGGCTATCGTGCCGGGAGAGGGTGCCAACGTGTGGTGTACGGTGCAGGGCGACGGAGTCTACGGATTCGATGAAATGGGCAAAATTGTAGCCCATCCCCATGCTCCGCAAGGCGTGGAGACCATGTACCGCGACCGCGACGGCAACTACTGGCTGGGCACCACCAGCGGACTCTGGACCTACGACCCCGTGACCGGACGCGCAACGCCCGTGCCGGACCTGGACGGACTGCAGGTGAACACCATGACAGATCTGGGCAACGGCCAACTGGCTGTGTCCGCCTACGGCACAGGACTATATATAATAAATAAGGTATCGCGCACCTCCGTTCGCCACCTGACCATGCATGACACCGACACCGTCGGGCGCGGCCGACTGACCAACGACTGGATTTATGCCCTGGACACCGACCCGAAGGGGCGCCTGTGGATTGGCACCACGTCGGGCATCAGTTGCTACGACCCGCAGACGGGTTCGTTCCGCACCGAGGGATGGGACGTACTGGCCGACCGCGAAGCCTGCACCGCACTGCGCGTACTGCGCAACGGCGACGTGCTGTTGGGCATGGAAGGCGGCATGCAACGCTGGACCAAGAAGCATCAAATGACGGCCGAACCCAATACTGAACCGCTGCGCAACATCACCGTCAGCTACATTGCCGAGGACCAGAAGGGCGACCTCTGGCTCAGCACCAACGACGGCATCTGGCACTGGAACCCCAAACAAGGGAAACTGGTGGCTTACGTCGAATCGAACGGACTGCAGACGCGCGAGTTCGTACAGGGGGCCGGCCTGCAAACGACCGACGGTCACATTCTCTTCGGAACGGCCGATGGCATTGCGTGCTTCCAGCCCGACAGTCTCCGCAGCCATCGTCCCGAACAGTCGACAATCCACCTGACGGCACTCGTCATAGCCGGTGAACAGGCCAACATCCTGACACGCAGCAACGGACGCAACGTCATGCAGACGGCCATCGACTCGTGCCACCACTTCCGCCTGAGCTACCTCGACGCCAGTTTCCAACTCGAGTTCTCGCTTCTTGACTTTGCCGATGCTGCCGACGTGGTCTTCGAGCACCGCATCGACGGCGAACAGCGCTGGCAGAACACAGGACTGGGCAAGAACACCATAGCCTTCAACCACCTGGCACCGGGCACATACCGCATTCAGGTGCGTGCCCTAACGGCCGGAACTTACACCGACACTGAGACTTACACCATAGAGATACTGCCGCCTTGGTGGCGTTCGACAGGTGCCTACTGGATATACCTGCTGCTCCTGGTGACCATCCTGGCCTACGCGGCCTTCACCTACCGCAAGAACATACGCCGCCAGCTGGACGAGGACAAGATGCAGTTCCTCATCAATGCCACCCACGACATACGGTCGCCGCTGACGCTCATCCTGTCACCGCTCGAGAAACTCCGATCGCGGTCTTCGGACAAGGACGACCAGGCCGAACTCGACATCATACACCACAATGCGCAACGCATCCTGGCCCTGGTGAACCAGATACTGGACCTGCGCAAAATCGACCGTCAGCAGATGCAGCTTCACCCCGTCGACATCGACCTCACGGCGCTCATCGAGGCCATCTGTCACATGCACGACTTCGCCGCACAGGAGCACGGATTCACGTTCCGATTCGTGCATCCCGACGAGCCCATACACACCCAGGCCGACCCGCAGCAACTGGAGAAAGTGGTGGCCAACCTGCTCTCCAATGCCTTCAAGTACACGCCGGACGGCGGCGACATCACGGTGGAACTGACCTCGTCGGACGACAGCGTCCGCTTCTCCGTCACCGACACGGGGCCTGGCATTCCCCCCGCAGCCATACCGCATATCTTCGAACGCTTCTACCAGAGCCGACAGACCAAGCAGGTGCCGGGCACCGGCATCGGTCTGCATCTGTGCCACATGATAGTGGACATGCATGGCGGAAAGATAAGCGTGCAGAACCGCACCGACGGACAGACTGGCAGCCGCTTCACCGTGGAACTGCCCAAACAATCGGCCGTGGCCAATGCCGAACAGACCGAAACTCCGGCCCCGGTGGTCAAGCCTGTCAGCAAGGGCGAAGTGGGCAACATACTGGTGGTGGACGACGACACCGACCTCTCGGCCTACGTGGCCCGCGAATTGTCGCCCCACTTCAGATGCCAGACCGCCAAGAACGGAAACGAGGCCCTGCAGACGCTGCTTACCGCTCCGGAGGGTGCCTTCGCAGCCGTCGTGTCGGACGTGATGATGCCCGAAATGGACGGGTTCACCTTGCTCCGCCTCATCCGCACCAACACACGCATCGCCCATCTGCCTGTGGTGATGCTGACCTCGAAAACCGACATTGCCAGTCGCCTGGAAGGACTGGAGCGCGGAGCCGACGCATATCTGGCCAAGCCCTTCACCACCAGCGAACTGACGGCCACGCTGCGCAACCTCCTGGCACAGCGCCAGCGACTGCGCGGCAAGTACTCCGGAGCACAGCAGGCCGGCGTGGAACGTGCCGAAGTGCCGGAACAGCGCGGCAACGACGAACTGCTCATGGACCGCATCATGCAGAGCATCAACAAGCACCTGGCCGACAGCGAGTTCACCGTAGATCAACTGTGCACCGAAGTAGGCATCAGCCGCGCCCACCTGCACCGCAAGATGAAGGAGATGACGGGACTGCCCATCACCGAGTTTATCCGCAACATACGCCTCGAACAGGCCGCCCGACTGCTGCGCGAACAGAAACTAAACATCACCCAGGTGGCCTATACGGTCGGATTCTCCAATCTCGGCTACTTCTCCACGATGTTCCGCAAGCACTTTGGGGTAGCCCCGCGCGACTTTGTAACAAATAATTAAATTTTTGAGACATTTCTTAATATATATTTAAACATTTATTTATAACTTTGCCCTGATTTCATTCAAATTCGACTTAAAAAACTAATTATTAACCTAATTATTAACTAAATCAAAAGCACATGAAAGCAAGACTACTTTCTTTGATCACCATGGTCATGATGGCCATTGGCGTGCAAGCACAGTGGACGGCTCCCGTAGCTCCTGAAAGCCCATTCAAGGCTGTGGACTATGAGGCAGATGGTACTTCGCTTTACTACATCTACAATGTAGGTTGCGGACAGTTTATCACCGGTGCGAACTCGTGGAGTACTCAGATTTCAATGGGCACCAACGGCGAACCTTATATGGAGGTTGTCGTTGAGCCTCTGGAAGAAGAGGAAGCAGAGTATTACCCCGAAGGGGCAGTAAAACTGAGACTGAACCCTGGCAAGTCGCAATCATTCACCGGTGCCGGTGGCGACCGCAGCTTCACGGGTACCTACCTTTTCCGCGACAGCAACGTGAGCGGTTTCATCGACCACGGCAGCCAGCCCGTATGGTACTGGATTCTGGAGAAGGCCGAGAGTGGCAACTACTATTGGCACTCAGTGGAAGGCTTGGACGGTAACTACCCCGACGCTGCTACAGAGTATGCCTCAGCTTCGGGCGAAGGTGCAGCCGTTGTGTTCAACGCAGGCGCCGATGCTGCCAACATCGAGTGGCAGTTCATCCCCGTGAATGGCATCGACAAGGAAGCCATTGCTCCCTATGCTGAGGCCATGAAGCTCTACAATGCCAAGCTCGGCCTCTACAACGCTCTGTTGGAGGCCCAGGAAGCCGGAGTCAACACCGACGCCGCCACGGCTGTCTACAACAATGCCGAGGCCACAGTGGCTGAACTGAACACTGCCACCAGCAAACTGAAGGCTGCCATTAAGGAAGCCGAGTTCGGCGACAGATGGGAAGCTGCCTCTGAGGACGATCCTCTGGACGTTACCGACGATGTGCTGATTAACCCCAGCTTCGACTTCGACAACGGCATGGAAGGCTGGACCATCAAGGGTGCGACCCCTGCCACTCTGGCATGGAATGGCCAAGGCCCCAACAGCACGGGTGCCATGGGCGAAATCGGCGATGACTCTTGGGGTAAGAACTGCGAGGTTTTCCACGCAGCATTCGACATCAGCCAGTACATCGACTTCCTGCCCGCAGGTGTCTACAAGTTCACCTGCCAGGGATTCTATCGTCCCGATGACGAGGACGTTCCTGCTGAACTGTATGCCATCATGCCCGACGGTACGGAGCAGATTTCCTACATCTCTCACATCGACGACTATGCTACCGTTGAGAAGTTGTACGAAAACGGCGGCGAATGGTATGGCGATGCCAACCGCAACGGTAAGTGGGCACCCAACGGTATGAACGGTGCCCTGTATCACTTCCGCCACCACACGGGTGACAACGAGGAACTGGACTACACCAGCGTACTGAACATCGTCGTTACTGAGCCCATCGCCGGCATCACCATCGGTATCCGTACCAAGAGCGCTGGCACATGGGTTATCTTCGACAACTTCACTCTGACCTACTACGGCAAGGTCGACCCCAACAAGATGGAACTGCAAGACCTTGTGAAGAAGAACGACCAGATTTATGCTGCTACGTTCGACGAGATTGCTGCCAACCAGCAGGTGAAGGACAACTACGAGAGCGCTATGGACGCCGCTCGCGACGCTGACGGCAACTACGAGGAACTCCTCAACAACCTGAAGGCTGCCACCACAGCCCTGGCTGCTTCTATTACCGACTACAAGGAACTGATTGTCGTATCAACCACCACACGTAACCTGGCCGACCAGCTGGAGAAGGATCACGCCGACTGGGATGTCGTAACGGAGACCGTAAGCAACCTGGCCGATGAAATCCAGCAGAAGCTGGAGGACGCCGTTGCCGACCATGCTTATCTGGAGGCAGTTCGCGACAGCGCTATCAACACCATCGTCAATGCCATCGCTACCGGTGCCATCGAGATTAAGGAAGGCGACGACCTGACCATTCTGCTGAAGAATGCCGACTTCCAGGAGACCGTTTCCGACGTTCACACCGTTCCCGGATGGGAAGGCAAGGTGAAGGAGCTCTCCAAGCAGTGGGGTAACATCGAGAACTACGGCGACTACGGAGCAGGACACATCGAGCAGACCATCAAGAACATGCCCGTCGGCGCATACGACGTCACCGTTCAGGGCTTTGTTCGTGGTAACAGAGACAAGGTGACCCTCTTCGCAGGCGACTCTAAGACTTGCTTCAAGTACATTACCGAGGAGTATGCCACCGAGCCCAGCTTCGGCACGGTAGACGACACTGGCTATCCCTATGACAACGTAGGTGAACTGGAAGACGGTACCGTTGTTTACTATCCCAACTCAATGCAGGGTGCTTCTGCCGCATTTGCCAAGATCAACCCCGTAACTGGCGAACCCTTCTACACCAACCACTGCCGCATCGTGCTGACCAAGCCCGGTGACCTGACCATTGGTGTTGACGTGAAGGAGGCTGTCGACGAGGAAATCTGGGCCATCTGGGACAACTTCCGCATCGAATATGCTGGTTGCTCAGTGGAACTGTTTGCTGACGAAATCCACAACCGCCAGAATGCTCTGTTGGCCGTCATCGACGATCCCGAGGCATTCGTAACGCCCGTTGCCAAGGAAATAGCCAATACAGCTATCAACGCTGGTGACAAGGCTCTCGAAGGCGATGAACTGGACGACGTATTCGCTGCTATGACTCAGCTCGACGAGGCTCTGACCTACGTGAAGGAAGCTGCCGGCATCGCCAAGGAACTGATGGATCTGGCCGAGTTCTACGAATCTATGGCTCCCAGCATCGACTCTGGCGACACCGAATATCTCGACCTCATCAGCAAGTGCGCATTCCCCACTCCCGAAGACTTCCCCAGCAACGAGGCTCTCTTGCAGGGTATCCAGGACCTGAAGGAAGGCTGGGCCGGATTTGTAATGTACGACATCATCGACCAGGCTTCTGAGAACAATCCTCAGGAGGTTTCCGACATCATCTATGCTTACGACTACATCGACCCGATTTCTCAGGAAATTTCCACCAAGGGTTGGGACGTTACCATCGTAGGCGGCAGCAGAGCTACCGGCAATGCCGACAACAATCTGAACGAGCTGGAATGCTACAACAACGACAGCCTGCAGGTTAGCCAGACACTGATTGGCCTGGAGCCCGGTTTCTACGAAGTGACCGTCAACGGTTTCTATCGTCCCGGCTTCCCCGGCGAAATCACCGACTCTCTGGCAAAGGTTCACAATGCCGAGATGTTTGCCACCACCGGCGTGGGCACTCGCACGGCTCCGCTCATGAACGCTATGGACGGCGCACGTGAGGAGCAGGAATATGTAGGTGCAGAAAGCGAAGTGACACTGGGCGAGATGGTTTACTACATCCCCAACGACATGGAAGCTGCCAAGACCTACATGGACTTCGGCTACTACACGGAGAACAAGTGCCAGTTCCAGGTCAACGAGGACGGTAAGGCCATCTTCGGTATCCGCAAGTACGCTCACATCGAAGGCGACTGGACTATCTTCACCAACTGGCAGCTCTTCTACCTCGGCAAGACCCAGCCCGACGCCATTGAGACCGTCAGCACCGACGAAGCCGTTGCCAACCGCAAGTCTGCCATCTTCGACCTCAGCGGTCGTCGCATCAGCAAGCCCGTACGTGGCCTGTACATCTCCGGCGGACGCAAGGTGATCGTAAAGTAAGGGACTAACATCATTTCAGTATGCCCAGGCACCTTCCTGGTGTCTGGGCATACTATATTTATACATCAATACATGAATACTATGCAGACCATGAAGTATTGGATGCTTTCACTGCTCGCATTGGGCACACTGACCATCCATGCAGAGGAAAAGTTGCTCAGCAGCCCCGACCAGCAAACCACCGTAATCGTGAACGACAAGGAGGGCCGCCCGACATACTCGATTATCTACAACGGAGAGACCGTCATCGAGACAGCCCCCCTGGGACTGGTGACCAACATGGACGACCTGACCGAAGGGCTGTCGCTGAAGTCGGTGGAGACGGACAAGACCACTAACATATATGAACTGCGCACCATCAAGCAGAGCCAGACATTATTCATGGCCACAACGGCCGTCTGCCACTTCGAAAAGCGCGGCCACGAAGTCCTCGACATCGAATTTGCCATCACCAACCGCGACGTGGCCTTTCGCTATCGCATCCTGCCCCGCCGAGGCACCTTATCCTGCGTCGTAAAGGGCGAGGCCAGCGGATTCCGTTTCCCGCAGAACACACTGACGTTCCTCTGTCCGCAGTCCGGCCCCATGGGTGGTTTTGCCCGCACGTCGCCCAGCTACGAGACTTCCTACAGCTACGACGAACCCGTGGGCAAGAACGGCTGGGGCGAGGGCTACACCTTCCCCTGTCTCTTCAAGGTTCCCTCTGCCTTGCGACCCACGAAAACGGGAAAGCAGAAGGGCAACAAACAGGCTGACCCGGCCGTCTGGGTACTCATCTCTGAGACGGGCACCGACGGCGGCTACGTCGGATGCCGACTGCTGAACGAGAGCGGCGGCAACTATCGCATCGGATTCCCCCAGGAGGGCGAGATGAATGGCTTCGGTTCCACTACGGCTTCCGTGGCTCTGCCCGCCACGACACCCTGGCGCACCATCACCATGGGCCAGACACTGGCCAACATCGTGGAGACCACCATCGCATGGGACCTGGTGCAACCCAAGTACCAGGCCAGCCGCGACTACACCTACGGCAAGGGCACATGGTCGTGGATTATCGGCATGGACCAAAGCTGCAACTTCGACGAGCAGAAGCGCTACATCGACTTTGCTGCCGCCATGGGCTATCGCTCCGTATTGGTGGATGCCCTGTGGGACGTGCAGATTGGCTACGACCGCATGGCCGAACTGGCCAAATACGGACGCTCAAAGGGCGTAGGCCTGTTCCTTTGGTACAACTCCAACGGTTCGTGGAACGACGCGCCCCAGTCGCCCAAGCACAAGATGGACCGCAGCGGAGCACGCCGCCGGGAAATGAAGTGGATGCACGACAACGGCATCCTGGGCATCAAGGTCGACTTCTTCGGAGGTGACAAGCAGCCCATGATGCAACTCTACGAAGACATCCTGACCGATGCCAACGACTTCGGCCTGCAAGTCATCTTCCACGGTTGCACCCTGCCCCGCGGCTGGGAACGCATGTATCCCAACTACGTAGCCTCGGAGGCCGTGCTGGCCAGCGAGAACCTGCACTTCGGACAGGGAGCCTGCGATGGCGAGGCACGCGCTGCCGCCACACACACCTTCGTGCGCAACACGGTGGGTTCGATGGACTTCGGCGGTTCGGCCCTGAACAAGCGCTACAATGCCGACAACAAGTCGGGCACCACGCGCCGCACCAGCGACGTCTATGCACTGGCCACTGCCGTGCTGTTCCAGAGCAGCGTGCAGCACTTCGCCCTGGCACCCAACAACCTGACCGACGCCCCAGCCTGGGCCATCGACTTCATGAAGCAGGTGCCCACGACGTGGGACGAAGTCCGCTTCATCGACGGCTACCCCGGACGCTACGCCATCATGGCACGCCGCTGTGGCCAGAAGTGGTACGTAGCCGGCATCAACGCCCAGGACGAGTCCGTGAAGGCCCGCCTCTGGCTGCCCATGTTCGCCCCCGGCAAGCAGGTTGCAGTCTATGCCGACGATGCCCAGCTCAACGGCAGCCGTCAGGACGTGAAACTGAAGAAAGCCCAACTCGACATCACCATCCCCAAGAATGGCGGCCTCGTCATCGTCGGGGAATAAGATGAACGAACTCTCTTGTATTATCAAGAATTAGAGAATGAGAGAATTATATTTTTGCGGAAGGTCCTGACTTTCTCATTAATTCCTTCAATAACGCACGATACATATAATCTCTGATTCTCCAATTCTTGATAAACATAGCATCTTGCAAAACCTGAATAAGTCAAACCATCATAAGTATCTGTCGTCATGAAGAAACTCTGTGTCCTCAGTCTTCTCTGCGCCCTCTATGGCAGCGCTTCAGCCCAAAACCCCATCATCTGCGACCGCTATACGCCCGACCCTGCCCCTTACGTTCATGGCGACACACTATACCTCTTTGTCGACCACGACGAGGACGAGACCCAGAACGGTTACTTCACCATGAAGGACTGGCTCCTCTACAGCACCGTTGACATGGTCAACTGGACCTATCGCGGCACGCCCCTCACCTCGGCCACCTTCTCGGCATGGGCCAAGCAGGACAACGACTGCTGGGCCAGCCAGTGCATCGAGCGCAACGGCAAATGGTACTGGTACGTCACCGCCACCATCAAGGGGCAGGCCTACCCGGGCATCGGTGTGGCCGTGGCCGACAACCCGGCCGGGCCCTACAAGGACCCCATCCGTAAGCCGCTCGTTCAGGGGTGGTTCAAGATTGACCCCACCGTGATGATCGACGACAACGGTCAGGCCTATCTCTTCTATGGCAACAACATGCTGTGGTACACGCGCCTGTCGAAGAACATGATATCGACAGTGGGCGGCGAAATAGAGGTGCCGACGAAGGACGAAAATGCCTTTGGCCCCTACAAAGGCTACGACGAAAATGGGAACCCGAAGACCAACTTCGAGGAGGCATCGTGGATATACAAGCGAGGCGACAAATACTATCTGGAGTACGCCGCTGGCGGTGTGCCCGAACACTGGGCCTACTCCACGGCCGACAAGATCACCGGCCCTTGGACATACCAGGGCAAGGTGATGGGTCAGGCCGACGGCAGTTTCACCATCCACGGTGGCAGCGTGGAGTTCCGCGGCCACCACTATATGTTCTACCACAACGGCAAACTGCCTGGCGGCGGTGGTTTCAAGCGCTCCACCTGCATCGAGGAGTTCACCCCCAACGCCGACGGTTCCCTACCCTACATCCCCTTCACCTCGGAAGGTGTGGCACCACTTCAGACCCTCAATCCCTACGAACTGCAGGAGGCCGAGACCATCAACCAGTCGCAGGGTGTGCTCTGTGTGGGCGACCACCGGCAGTGCTACGTCACCAACCTCAGCGCCGGCGACTACATCAGGGTTCGCAACGTCGACTTTGGCGACACGGGTGCCCGTTCGTTCATGGCCAAGGTGCGTGCCGAGCGCAAGGCCATCCTGCAAGTGCGCATCGACAGCAAGACGGGTAGCCCCCGAGGCCGCATCACGCTGGAACCGTCCGACGGCCAGTGGACAGAAGTCTCCTGCGACCTCTCCTCCGCCATCAAGGGCGTCCACGACCTCTACTTCACCGTACAGGGAAGCAGCATCCCGTCCTTCGACTTCGACACCTGGCAGTTCCACGAACAGCCCACCGCCGTCGCCGACATCGACAATCGCCCCTGCACAGACGGCAAGTACTACGACCTCTCCGGCAGACCCATCAGCCGCCCACAGCACGGCATCGCCATACAGGCAGCCCGCCACGATGGGAAAAACCGCTACCGCAAGGTCGCAAAATGAATTCCCCGGACTCCGTCCTAAAAAACGTTCCTTCACAGTTTTTCGCAAATAAGACAGGCCGTGTCCCATGCATGGGACACGGCGAAACAATACGTCGATTAAGGCCCATCAATACGTCGCTTCGTGCGAAACCTCACGGAGACCGGGTACAAGGCTCATGAAGAAAAGTGCGAAGCAAAACGTACAAAGCCCCGTTTCATGACGATATATCGTCACTTTTTCACCCTATCGTCACGCATATCGTCACGTCTGCAAGGCCGATGAATACTGGATTCGTGACGATATGACGATTTTTTTCATGCCTCAAAATTTGCGTGTTCGCTCACTTAATCGTATCTTTGCATCCGAGATAGTGCCTTAAACTAAAGAAAAAACCAAAGATAATGAAAAACAAAACCTTATTGCTAACTTTGCTGGCCATGATTATTGGCCTCGCAGCAAAGGCAGAGACAGGATGGAAAGTGACTGCGGGCAGTCAAGTGACTACGGAAGCCGCACTGGTGAGCGGAAAGCCCTATCTGGTTTATTACGTGGGATCTGGCAACCCTGGCTACATGAAGGACACTGGCACCAGCTACAACGCCCAAAGCGACCCGACGCCGGACCTGACGGCCGTGTACACATTCACCGACAACGGTGACGGAACATGGAGCGTGCAGAACCACGAGACCCTCAACTACTGGGGCACACCTACGGCCAACGCCACCACCTACTTCGGTTCGACCACTGCCGGTGCATGGGCACTCAACTTCCAGGCCAACGGCAACATTGCCCCGAGTTGCAACGGGCACAGTCTGAACCGCAGCAGCGGCAAGATTCATCCCTGGAGCACAGGCACCGCCGCGAGCAACCAGTTCAAGATAGAGAACGTGACCATAGAGGAGGTGGAAGTGGACATGAACATCGTGACCAACCGCACACCGCTCTCCGCCGCTCCCTCGGGCGACGGATGGTACGTGATAACCGTCAAGTCGGGAACCTACGCCGGCCATGCCGTATATGTGCCGGAAAGCGAAATCGAGTATCAGGCCAACCGCAACTATCCACTGTCATTCAGCAAGGTGGACGGACAGCCCACCATCGACAACACCGTCTACTACACCCACATCGCCAAGACGGCCAACGGCTACGCATGGCAACTGCCCAACGGGCGATACCTGAGGGCGTATAACAAATTCTTCCCTGTGAGCACAGAGGAGACCGTAGACAACGTCTCCATCACCTACAGTGCCGGCAACGGCATGCAATTCATCCACTCTGGCTACAAGGCCATACCCTATTATCTGGACAGCAAATACTTCATCGGCGAGACGAGCGGTACGGGAGGCTTTTTCGATGTTTACCCCATCGACCTGGCCGAGGCCGGACTCACTGCCTGGCGCGTCATTATTCCCTCTGCCGGTGCCGACACTCGCTTAGCCTGCACCCGCGACGATGTCAAGGGACTGACATCTGTCTACAACGGCGGTTACTTCTTCCTTCCGGCCGGGGTGACACCTACGACTGCCGACTTCGCGTTAGTCGGAATGCTGAATTGCATCGTGGATGCTGAGGCGCAAACCGTGACCGTCGAGTACGACCCGACGCTGGCCGTCCTGCCCGACGGTGTCTCCGTGGCCCAGGGCTATCAGACAGCCGGACGCGACAGCGAGGTGATGCTGCTGAGCATGGTGGCCAAGCCTTTCCGCAATGCCACGGGTGCCAGCTTCGGCATCAGCCTGAAGGACGGAGCCGAGGCGCTAATCAGTAAGCTCACACTCTATGAAGCATCGAACGAATCTCCCGAAATCATGTCCACCGGCAGCGGTGCTCCCACCAAGACGGTCTTGGCCGAAGTAACCAATCCCCAGGCTGCGACCGACATGGCCATCGGCAACCTGACCGCTGGCAACCACTACTATTGGCTGGCTGCTACCGTGAAGGGCGACGCCCCCGTCGGCGACATTCTGGATGCCGCTGTCACCAGTCTGACCTACACCTGCTATGGTGCGCAGACCACCTTGGACCTCACCGATGCCGGCGACCCCGCCGACCGTGGTGCGATGGTCTTCGAGACGCGCAGCTATCCCTTCCTACCTCGCGACAATGGCAGTCGCGTCTATCGCATACCGGCCCTCGTCACTGCCGACGACGGTTCGCTGGTGGCTGCCGTCGACAAGCGCTACGACAGCTTCAAGGACATCGGCGGCGGACATGTCATCGACATCGTCGTGCGCCGCAGCACCGATGGCGGCAAGACCTGGGGCGACCCCGTGGTAGTGGCCAAGGGCCTGGGCACCGCGGACGATGCCAAGTGCGGCTATGGCGACCCATCGCTCACCAAGGGCAAGGACGGGCGTCTCTATCTGCTCTTCGCAGCCGGCAACACGGGCTACTTCTACGGTCTGAACCGCATCTGCATGTCCACCTCCGATGACAACGGTGCCACATGGACAACACCCGTCGACCTCTACGAAACCGGACGCATCACCGACCACGCATCGTCCTTCGGCAGCACGCCCTGCTATGGACTCTACGACTACTTCGTGACCTCGGGCAAGGGACTCTACACCCACGACGGCGTACTGATGTATCTGCTGCCCGCACAACCATACACCAATGCCGAAAAGACGGAGAAGACAGACAACTCGCACGACTTCGTATTCTACAGCACCGACGACGGGGACACGTGGCACATCAGCGAGACACCGGCCTTTGTGGGCGGCGACGAGGCCAAACTGGAACAGGCCAACGACGGTTCGCTCATCGCCTCCGTGCGCCAGAGCAACCAGCGCGGCTTCAACACCGGCACTTACGTCAAGAACGACGACGGCACCGTCACCTTCACCTGGGGAGAGCAGTACAACACCTCGCAACTGACCGCTGGCGGCTATCCCAACAATCAGGACATACTATACTATAGCCGTGCCACCGACCTCACTGGGGCCGACACCGGCGAACCCGACATCCTGCTGCACACGATGACCACCGGGCAGCATGCCAACCTCAACCTCTTCATGAGCCTGAACGGCGGTGAGGATTGGAAGCAGGTATGCCAGATACAGCCCAAGGGCGTTCGATACGTCACGCTGACCAAGCTCCAGAACGGCAACCTGGGCATGCTCTTCGAAGACCAGGGCCTGAACGAAGCCGGCGGCTACACTGACTACAACCACTACCCCATCAACTTCCTCACCATCACCCGCGAACAACTGCTCGCATGGTACGACGAGGCAAAGCCCTGGTTCGAGGAACAGGAGCAGGAGGGCAAATTCGTAAAGATTGTTCAAGGCTTGACTGGGCACACCACCTACGGAACGCTGTCCGGCGACACATGGACCTCCAAGAAGCATACTGGCAACAAGATAGAAGGACTCACACTCACGAAGTCGGACGGCATATTCGACCAGTTCTCCACCTGGAACGGCCACTTCAACCTGGCCTACCACCCCGCCATGGCCAACGTACCCGCCACCCTGACACTGCAGGCCCCCGAGGGGTACCTAATCATGGGCTATTCGCTGCTTGCTGCCAAGGCCTACAGCGCTGCCCACACCTACACCCTGGAGGCTGAGGATGGCACCACCATCACGCCGAAGTTTGCAAGTTCGGCTGCCGACTTCACAAAACTGAGCCAGACGGACATCTATGCCAAGACGGCCACAATCTCTGTCACGACTACAGATGTCTCCAAATTCTTGGCCATTGCCGACTTCGTGGTAGAACTGACACAGGAGTACCCGCTGGCTCTCCATGCCATCGGTGATGCCTCCTACGGCACGCTTTATCTGCCCTTCGGCATCACACTGCCCAGCAACGTTACGGCCTACAAGGTAGCCGTGAACGGCGAGTGGGCCATCCCGACATCGATGGGCCAGGAACTGCCCAAGGAGACGCCCGCTCTGCTCTATTCGGCAGAAGGCGCGACAACGGCCCAGGCCACCATCAACGACAAGGCCACGGCCGACGCATCGGGCAACCAGCTGCAGGGCGTGCTCACAAAGCAGCACGTCGACGGCTACGTGCTGAATCAAAAGGACCAGGAGTCTGGATTCTTCCGTCTGAGCAGCACCGGCGAACTGGGCGCCTACCGCGCCTACCTGCCTGCCAATGCCGGAGAGGTGAAAGGCTTCATCCTGAACTGGGGCACCGATGGGATTGAGAAAATGAGAGATGGAGAAAATGAGAAAATGAGAAGTGCCAGCTTCGACCTCAGCGGTCGGCGCGTGACTAAGGCACGGAAGGGCATTTATATCATGAATGGGAATAAGATGATTGTTGAATAAAGGGACCCTAAAGGCCCTTAGAAACTCTAAGAACTCTAAGAACTCTAAAGATAATACTATCATGAAAAAGAATTATGTTGCACCAGAAATGACGGACGAGCGTTTCGTTACCGACGACCAGTTCATGGACATTGCCTCGCTGCAAGTCTACGAGGAGGAAACCGACGAGGGATATGCCCCCGCGGAAGAATGGTCTTACTGGGTCGTATTGTGACCGGGAGTGTGTGTGTTTACGAAGTTATATAAACCTATAATCCTTTTGGCCAAATGAAAACCAAGAAGTTGCTAATACTGGTGGCACTGATTGCCACAACATGTTGCGCATTCGCCGACAACGCAGTCTCGATGCTCCTGCCAAAGCCTCACGAACTGTCAGAGAACGCCGCAACCTTTGACCTCACACGCAATGTGAGCATCACGGACCCCACAAACTCTACGCTTCTGGCCTCGCTGTTCACGACTGGCGGCTCCCCGTCTGCCACGGTGACGGTAAGTCTGGTAAGCGATGCCACCCTTGGCACCTTCGACTACACACTGGCCGGCTTCCCCAACGAGGGTTACAAGCTGGAGGTCACCACCGATGCCATCACCATTCAGGCTGTGACCAAGACCGGTGTCATCCGCGCTGCACAGACGCTCATGCAACTCGCAGCAGCCAACGGCGGCACCAGCATCCCCGGTGTGAGCATTACCGACTGGGCCGCCTTCAAACTACGCGGCTACATGCACGACGTAGGCCGTTCCTTCGTCAGTTTCGATGAACTGAAGAAGGAGGTCGACCTGCTCTCGCGCTTCAAGGTAAATGTTTTCCATTGGCACCTGACCGACAACCAGGGTTTCCGCTTCGAGTCGAAGACCTATCCGCAGCTCAATCAGGCTACCAACATGACACGCTTCGCCGGTCAGTACTATACTCAGGCGCAATGCACCGAACTGGAAGCCTACGCTGCCGAGCGCGGCATGATTATCATACCCGAGATAGACATGCCCGGCCACAGCCAAGCCTTCCAGACCGCCATGGGATTCGCCATGAACAGCGAACAGGGCAAGCCCGTGCTGAAAGCTCTGCTCGACGAACTGGCTGCCGCCTTCCCCCTGGCGCCCTACTTGCACATCGGCTGCGACGAGGCTGGCACGACGGCGGCCTTCGTCAACGAGATGTCGCAGTACGTGAAGGAGACGCTGGGACGCCGCGTGCTCGTATGGAACCCCATCAGCGGTGTCAGCATCAGCAAGGCCAACCTCCCCTACATCGACATGACCGAAATGTGGGGCACAGCCGGAAAGAAGATTGACGGACTGCCCAACATCGACTGCCGCTACAACTACATCAATCACTTCGACGTCTTTGCCGACCTCGTGGGCATCTACAAGAGCAACATCTACTACACCGACAAGGGCAATGCCGAGGTGGCCGGAGCCATCTCAGGTCTGTGGAACGACCGCAAGACACCCACCGAGACCGACATCATCCGCCAGAACAACCTTTGGGCCAATGCCATCGCCACTGCCGAACGCGGATGGATGGGCGGCGGCAAGCAGTACATAGAAACAGGTGGCACCACCCTGCCCAACAGCGGCAGCGAGTTTGAGGAGTTTGCCGACTGGGAACGTCGTTTCCTATATTATAAAGGCACGTGGCTCAAGGACGAAAGCATCCCCTATGTGAAACAGACCAACATACGCTGGCGCATCACACAGCCCTTCCCCAACGGCGGAACGGCCACTGCTGCTTTCCCACCCGAAGAGAGCACGGCCGACGTGCTGCCCGACGAATACACCTATGACGGACAGACCTACACCACCAGCATGGCCACAGGCGGAGGCATCTACCTGCGCCACGTTTGGGGCACCATCGTACCCGCTTTCTTCAGTTCGCCACAGCTCAACACCACGGCCTATGCCTGGACCTATGTCTATTCGCCCACCGCACAGACGGCCGGAGCCCTCATCGAGTTCCAGAACTACAGTCGCTCGGAGAACGACAAAGCGCCCGACAATGGCAACTGGGACCGCAAGGGTTCGCGCGTCTGGGTGAACGGCAGCGAAGTGGCTCCGCCCACCTGGGGCAATTCCGGAAAGAGCATCAACAGCGAAGTGGACTTGCAGAACGAGAACTTCACGGCCCGCAAGCCTATCGCCATCAGCCTCAAGGCCGGATGGAATAAGATTTTCCTCAAACTGCCCTATGTCAGTGCCAGCAACGTGCGCCTGAACAAATGGATGTTCACCTTCGTACTTACCGATGCCGAAGGCAAGAACGCCCTCGAGGGCATCACCTATTCGCCCATACAAAGTCTGGATGCCAACATCGACGATGTGGTTACCATCATAGGCGACATCAAGACCTATGTCCACAGCAAGTGTGGCACAGCCGTAGGCCTCTACCCCGAGAGCGCTGCCACCGACCTCCTGGCTTCCGTGGCCACCGTGGAAGCCACCCTGCAGAGCACCCTCACCGCTGACGAGCGCGAAGCCCAGGTCGCCAACCTGCAGATGGCCTTTGAGACTTTCAAAAGCAATCTTGCTACCGCTACCATCAACCAGCCCCTGGCCAGCACAGCCAGCGAGACCCACTACTACACCCTCTGCACACCGCAGCGCGGCAGCCGTTACGTGACTTCCTCCGGCGCAGGCGCTGAACTGGGCGGCACACCGACATTGGTTGCCACCTCCTACTGGAAGTTCGTGGCCCGTGCCGATGGTACATGGGACATCGTCAATGCCTACGACGATTCATACATTGCCCCCAACAGCACCAACAACACCGCCCTCACCGCTTCCGCCACATCGCCCTCTGCAGGCTGGAAAATCAGCAAGGCCTCAACCGACGGACAAGTCATCATCACCTCCGGCAACTGCCAATTCAACCAGACCAACAACAGCAGTTCCGTGCTCTCTGGCGGCTACCGCCTCTTTAACTGGGGCAACGGCACCAACACTACCGACACGGGCTGCCAGTATGCCATAGAGGAGGTGGACGAGGCGGACATTCCCTATTCCTTTTCCTTCAAGCCGTCGGAAGCTACGGTCTACACCCTCAACAACACCTCCAGTGCCAACCGCGGTGCCCTCGTCTACGACGGTTCTTCTACGAACGTCAGTCTCGTAGCCAGCGCCGACCTCGACGCCACGAACCCCAACCACCAGTGGGTGCTCTACCCCACCGGAACTGTGGGTCAGTATTATCTTTATAACGTCGGGGCCCGTAAGTTTGCCATACCCACCGCCATCGCTCAGAGCGACAAGAACGCATGGGTGTTCAGCGACAATGCCGTGGCCGTCTGCCTCAACAGCGAAACGGTTGGCACCTACCGCATCAAGATGGCCAAAGACCCTGTCAGCGGCACCAATCAGGCTGTCATCGGTGTGAACCGCAACCTCAATCCTGCCGTGTTCAACTACAACGACGCTGGCAGCGACTTTACCATTACCCTCGTCAAGGGAGCCGACCAGAGTGCAGCCGTCAAGGCCGCGGTAAGCAAACTCATCAGCAGTCAGAAGCCACTCACCTCCTACCCTCAGAGCTCCGGCTGGTACGCCATTCAGATTAAGAGCAAGAACGGGGTTGCTGCATACGCCGGTCGTTTCATGCAGGCCGCGGCTTCGCTGTACAACGACCTTTATCCACTCACCTTCACGGGAGCCATCGACCTGCAGCCCGCCATCTCAGAACCCACGTTTCTCACCTACATCGATCATACCAGTTGGGACGTCAACACATGGCAACTGCCCGACGGACGCTACCTCGTGAAGAATGCCAGCAACAAATTCCCCACACCTTCGCTCACGCCGGGCAACGTGCTCTGCGGATATGACAATGGCAACTATTTCAAGACCGAAGGCAACTGGTTCGCCGACCCCTACAACAGCAGTGCCAATTACTTTTTCGGTGAGACGACATCGATGCGCACGGCCTACACCGTCTATCCCATCGACCTCGATGCAGCCGGTCTTACCCCATGGCAGGTAACCATCACCAACGGCTCGGCCTCAACGCTGCTCACCTGCAAGCGCTCCGACGTCAAGGGGCAGACGGCAGTGTATTCCGGAGGCTATTTCTTCCTACCCTCCGATGTGACGCCCAAGGCCACCGACTTTGCCATGGAAGGCATGATAGGCTCTCCGGTGATTGATGCCGAGAACAAGACCATCAGCGTACAGTATGACCCCAGCGTCAGCCTCCTGCCCGACGGCATCGACATCATCCAGGGCAATGAGACCACGGGCAAGGGAAATGCCGCATCGGCTCTGCTGCGCATGAAGGTGACACCCTTTGCCACCACCACGCCCACCGAGGTCAGCATCACCCTCAGCGGAGCCGACCAGATAAGCAAAGTGGCAGTCTACGCCACCGACATCGACGAACTGCATGCCAAGGCCGCCAGTCCTGTCAAACTCGGCGAAGCCACCGTTTCTGGCCAGAGCGCCCTCTCCATCACGATGGACAACCCCACCACCATTGACGTCGGCACATCGGCCTATCTCTGGGTAACTGCCGATGTCAAGGCCGACGCCACCGAACTGGCCACCATCGATGCAGCCATCACCTCGCTGACGTACACCAACGATTACATCAAGGCCAACGCCCTGGAAGCCAACGTCCTCGACCTCACGGCCAAAGGCAACCCCGACGGACAGATGTGCATCTACAAACAACAGACGGCCCTTTGGACGCCCGACCATGCCAACGGCATCTACTACCGCATACCCACCATGCTCTGCACGGACGGCGGCAACATCGTGGCACTGGCCGACTATCGTCACGACCACCCCTACGACCTGGGAAAAAATGCCAGCAACGGCCTGGGTGCCCACGTCATTGACGTCGTGGCACGCCGCAGCACGGATGGCGGACTCACCTGGCAGGACGAAACCGTAGTGGCAGCCGGAGACGGGAAGAATGCTAATACCTGGGGCTTCGGCGACCCGGCCATTGTAGCCGATGCCGACGGTACGCTCCACTGCCTGATGGCGGCCGGTTCCACCAGTTATGCCAGCGGCAGCGGCATGCTGGCCATGGGCTACTCCAAGAGTAGCGACGGCGGTGCCACATGGACTGCCGTCAAGGACATCTATGCCGACATCGACAAAGGTGGGCTCACCATAGCTTCAGCCTTCACTTCGGGCGGCAAGGGTGTCACCTTCGCCAATGGGCGCATGGCTTTTGCCTTCCTCGGCAAGGTTGGAGGCACCACCAATGTCTATCCCATCTATTCCGACGACAAGGGCCAGACCTGGCACATACAGCCCACCGTGGCCTACGGCGGCGGCGACGAATCGAAGTTCGAGATTATGAACGACGGTTCCCTGCTCCTCTCCGTGCGCAAGGGCAGCTACAACGGTACTGCCCTGCGAGCCTACAACCGCACCACGGGCGACGCCAGTGGCGAAGGCATCGGTTCATGGGGCACGGCAGCCAACTGGGGCAGCGAGATGAATGCCAACGGTTGCAACGCCGACATTCTCTACTACAACCGCTCTACCGATAACCCCGACCGCCCCGACGTCATCCTGCACACGCTTACCAAGTCGTACAGCACCTACCGCAAAGACCTGCGCCTCTATGCCAGCTTCGACCAAGGGCAGACATGGAAGGAGGCATTCCAACTGCAACCCGGATATGCGGCCTACAGTTCCTTGCAGAAACTGCCGAATGGCGACCTCGCCATCATCTACGAAGACGGTAGCATTGGCAACAAGGACCAGCAGGACTGCTACGCCATGAACTACATCGTGCTCAGCAGCGAGGCCCTCAATGCCCGCATCGATGAACTGTATAAGGAGTCGCTCTACACCACGGCCAGCATCATCACCCAAGGCGAGACGAATACCAGCGCACCGTTTGTGACCTGGACTCCCTCCTCGGGATGGGCTACCTCCTTCACCACCAATGCCACCTCTGGTCTGGCAGGCGTCACCGTCAGTGCCACCTCACAGGCCTTCAATCGCCAAGGCGGCTATGACCAGCGCGTATTGCTCTTCAGACCCACCGCCGCAGGAGCCAGCGACGTTTACACCATCACGGCCCCCGACGGCTACATCATCGACGGCTATACCATCGGCGGTTACTTTGGCACCAGCACACAGACCTATACGCTGACAGCCGAAGACGGCACCTCTGTGGCCATCAACAAGAACAAGGCCCAACAGAACCCGCCAACGTACCTCACCATCAGCGGCCTGAACAAGAAGAGTACCACCATCACCTTCTCCAACAGCAACACTGCAAACACCACTTATGCCTTCATCACCCACTTTGTGGTGAAACTCACGAAGCAGTACCCGCTGGCCCTCCATGCCATCGGCGATGCCTCCTACGGCACGCTTTATCTGCCCTTCGGCATCACACTGCCCAGCAACGTCACGGCCTACAAGGTTGCCGTGAACGGCAATTGGGCTATCCCGACATCGATGGGACAGGAACTGCCCAAGGAGACGCCGGCCCTGCTCTATTCTGCAGAAGGCGCGACAACGGCCTTAGCCACCGTCAACGACGCAGCCACGGCCGACGCATCGGACAACCAGTTGCAGGGCGTGCTCACGAAACAGCACATCGATGGCTATGTGCTGAACCAGGACGGCAATGATGTCGGATTCTTCCGACTGAGCAGTAGCGGTGAACTGGACGCCAACCGTGCCTACCTGCCTGCCAATGCCGGAGAGGTAAAAGGCTTCATCCTGAACTGGAGCACCGACGGGATTGAGAAAATGAGAAGTGGAGAAAATGAGAAAATGAGAAATGGAGAAAATGAGAAAATGAGAAGTGCCATCTTCGACCTCAGCGGTCGTCGCGTGAACAAGCCTCAGAAGGGCATTTACATCATGAATGGGAATAAGGTGATTGTTGAATAATGAATGGTTCTACCGAGTCATACTATATTCTTACACACTTGTATAATTAAACCTGAAAGGGATGTGCCGCTCGGCACATCCCTTTCAGGTTTTTTTGTATCTTAACGTTCAGCGTTTCTTTTTGTTGAAGTGGTCGATACCACGACGGACATTCTCGATGAGTGCTTCCGACGAATAGGTAGCCCCCGTCACGACGTCCACCTCCTGCTTGGCAGCCTCCTTGACGGAAAGTCCCTTCCATTTATCGAGCAGGGCACGCTTCACCTGGGCAAAATACTTTGGCGTCTCCATATTGGGGAGGGCCTCAATGCGTTCAATCTTGTTCTTCTTGATATAAATCTTCACCGGAGTGGTACCGGCATACCCTTCGACATCGGCAGCCAGAGTGGTGGTATTTACCACGGTCATACCGTTTTCCTTTGTCACGACCTGCTCAGCAGGCTTCATACTCGTCATCAGCGTGGCCAGAGCCAGGATGGCAGATACTTTGCAAATATTCTTCTTTTTCATAATTTTCTTCATTCTCTCATTTTCTCACCTTCTCATTTTCTCATTCTCTCATTTTCTCATTTTCTCATTTTCTCACCTTCCTTGTCAATTCCACCAGACGACTCATCTGGTTAGGGATACGTATCAACTGCGGGCACTTACTCAGACATTCGCCACAATCCTGACAGCGATTGGCACGCTTTTCCAGGGGGATGGCCTTCTGGTAAGCCTCAACGTAGGCCTTCTGCCGCTCGGCATAGTCGGATGCCGTACTTTCGGGCAGGGGCAGCACCTTGTCGGTAACGGCCTGGTTGTAGAACGCAAAGTTGCCCGGGATGTCCACCCCATAGGGGCAAGGCATGCAGTAGGCACACGTGGTGCAACCGATGGTAGGGAATCCGGCCATCTGGTCGGCGATACGTGCCAAGAGTTCGTTTTCCTTCGCCGTACAAGGTTCCAGGGGCGAGAAGGTGGCAACGTTGTCCTCCATGTGTTCCATGCGGTTCATGCCACTGAGCACCGTGAGCACATTCTCGTGCGAACCCACCCAGCGGAATCCCCATCGGGCTGGTGAATCGTCGGGACGTACGGCACGCAACTGGCTGTTGATGTCCTCGGCCACATTGGCAAGGCCACCACCGCGTATGGGCTCCATGATGACGGTCTGTATGCCCAGTTTCTCAAGTCTGTTGTAGAGGTACTCGGCATCGGCATCGCCGCCACGGCGCTTTCCGCCTCGGGCATGGCGCCAGTCGAGGTAATTCATCTGTATCTGCACGAAGTCCCAATGGTACTTATCGTTGTGGTCGAGCAGATAGTCGAAGGCAGAAACATCGCCATGATAGGAGAATCCCAGATGGCGTATGCGCCCGGCTTCGCGCTCCTTCAGCAGGAAATCGAGCATGCCGTTGTCGAAGAAGCGGTTGCGCAGGTTGTCCACCCCTCCCCCGCCAATGGCGTGTAGGAGATAGTAGTCGATATAGTCGACCCTCAGTTTGCGGAACGAACTCTCGTACATTGCCTTCGATTTCTCGAAAGGCCACGTCTGCGGGTTCTGGTTCGACAACTTTGTGGCCACGTAGTATTTCTCACGTGGGTAACGGCTCAGCGTCCGTCCCGTCACTTCCTCGTTGTGCCCACCGCCATACATGGGGGCCGTGTCGAAGTAGTTCACACCGTGTGCAATGGCATAGTCCACCAGCCGGTCCACTTCTTCCTGTTCGCGCGGCAGCCGCATCATGCCGAAGCCCAGCAGCGAAATTTTCTCGCCCGACTCGTTCTGGGTGCGGTATGTCATGGCTACGGATTCGGGAGCCGCCTCCTTCTTCGCCTTCTTTTCCTCAAAGGGGGAAGCCATGGCACCAAAGGGTTCTGCCAGCATCAGTGCGGCAGCCGAAAAGGAGCCCAAGCCCACCCGCTTCAGAAAGGAACGGCGATTCATGTCCTGTTGTTTGTTGTCTTGCATATTATATTCGCAATTAAAGTTTCCCTTTTGACACTCTTTTTTTCAAATAGTTTATCACGTGCGTGCAAATATTAGAAACATTTTTGTACCTTTGTCAATGAAATAAGAAACAAATACATACGAACATGAAACTCAACATCATCCTGGCAGCCTTGGCTGCAATGGCCATGCCCGCCATGGCACAGCAAGTGAAGTACTCCGTCAGCGGCAAGTACGCCGACAATGGCAAGAAAATCTATCTGATAGACAAACTCTCGGACAAGAATGTCGACAGCGTGGTTGTCGAGAAGGGGAAGTTCGCCTTCAAGGGCAGTGCCGACAAGAATGCCTTCATGGCCGTGAAGGCTGAAAACAAAGGTTGGCAGACGACATTCTTCAACGACGGCACACCCGTCTCCGTCAATGTCAACGACAGCACCCTCAAGGGCTCTGCCCTCAACGAGCGCCTGGCCCGGTTAGACGTAGAGCAGAACATCCCCAACCAGCAGTTCATGGCGAAGGTTGCCAAGATGAGCGAAGAAGAGATTCGGCAGCATCAGGAGGAACTCATGAATGAGTACAACAAGGCCACAGACTTACAGATAGCCTTTGCGAACAAGGTCTTCCAGGAGGAACGCCAGTCGCTCATCCCCCTGGCCTTCGCCGAACTGTATTTCTTCGACAATGGCGTCGAGATGTACGACGAGTTGGTCAAGGAGGCCGTGCCCTTTGCCAGCCATCCCTATCTGAAGAAGGTGAAGGACGACATTGCCAAGATGATGCAGCCGCAGGATCCTGCCAAGATGGCCTTCATCGGCCAGCAGTTCACCGACCTGGAGATGGCCGACCCCGACGGCAAGATGCGCAAGATAAGCGAAAAGGTGGGTGCCGGTAAGTGGGTGCTCGTCGACTTCTGGGCATCGTGGTGCGGCCCCTGCCGAGCCGAGATGCCCAACGTTCTGGAGGCCTACAACAAGTTCCACGCCAAGGGATTCGAAGTCGTAGGCGTCTCTTTCGACCAGAAGAAAGAGGCATGGGTCAAGGCCATCGATCAGCTGAGCATGCCCTGGCTGCAAATTTCCGACCTCAAGGGTTGGAAGTGCGCCGCCGCACCGGTCTATAAGATTGATGCCATCCCCGACAACATCCTCATCGACCCCCAGGGCAAGATAGTTGCCCGCGCCCTGCGTGGCAAGGCCCTGCAGCGTCGCCTGGAGAAAATCTTCGGAGAATAAACTCCCCCACCCCTTAATTCTTTAAAAAAATATAGACATACACATGAAAAACAGAATTCTGCTTGCGTTCATACTCCCCTGTCTGGCCCTCTCCGCAGCGGCACAGCCAGAGGGTGGATTCGGTGGCTACCAGAAGCCACAGACACGGCTGGAAACCAGCCGCCAATGGAAAAACGTCGACTACGTGGGCGATGGCCAGGTCTACCACTCCTGCGACATCTACCTGCCCAAAGAGAAACGTCCCCACTACCCCGTAGTCATCCACATCTACGGCAGTGCATGGTTCAACAACAACGGCAAGGGCGCAGCCGACCTGGGCACCATCGTCCAGGCCCTGCTGCGAGCCGGCTATGCCGTCGTTTGTCCCAACCACCGCTCCAGCGCCGATGCCGCCTGGCCAGCCCAGATTCATGACATCCGCGCCCTGGTGCGCTTTGTCCGAGGCGAGGCGGCAAAGTACCATTTCGACCCCTCGTTCGTTGCCACCAGCGGATTCTCCTCCGGAGGCCATCTCGCATCCATCGCTGCCACCACCAGCGGCACGCGTCAGGCACAGGTGGGTTCGGTGTCCGTCGACCTCGAGGGCTCACTGGGCAGCCACACCAACGAGAGCAGTGCCGTCGACGCCGCCTGCGACTGGTCGGGTCCCATCGACCTCATGACCATGGACTGCGCCGAGCACATGACGATGGGGGCAGACAGCCCAGAGGACATCCTGCTCCGTTCCAAACTCACGAAGGAGCCCGATAAATACCTCAGCCTGAGCGCCACGACCTACGTGGACAAGAACGACCCACCCGTCATCATCTTCCACGGCGAAAAGGACAATGTGGTGCCCGTCTGCCAGGGCAAGAAGTTTTTCGAGGTGCTGAAGGCCACAGGTGTAAAGTCGGAGGCCACGTGGGTTCCCGAAGGCGGACACGGCATGAATATGTACAGCGAGGAGAATCTTCAGAAGATGATTAACTTCCTCGACGCGGCACGCGGTGCACGCACACGCATCATCGAAGACGGCGGAACGGGAGCCTACAAGGCCATCGTCAAGGAAGACCGCACCCTGCCCGAACACACCATCGTCGTGCCGCAGGATTTATCTCCCTTCAACCAGAAGCATCCCCTGCCCGTCCTGGTCTGGGGCAACGGTGCTTGCGCCAACTCGCCCTTCGAGCACATCAAGTTCCTCAACGAGATTGCCTCGCACGGCTACATCGTACTGGCTACGGGCTACATCCCCATGACCGACGATTGGTACAAAGGCCCCATGTCGCGCTCGGAACAGCAGATCGAGAGCATCGACTGGATTATCGCGCAGAATGCTGACCCCAAGTCTCCTTATTATAATAAGGTAGATGTCAAGAACATCTGCGTGGCCGGCATGTCGTGCGGCGGACTGCAGTCGCTCTACAACTGTGCCGACCCGCGCATCCGCACGCTCATGATTTGCAACAGCGGACTCTTCAAGGCCGAGAATGCGCATCAGGCCGTAGGCGGAATGCCCATGCCCAAGAAGGACAAACTCAACGACATCCACACACCCATCATCTACATCCTGGGCGGCAAGGAGGACATCGCCTACGAGAACGGCATGGACGACTTCCACCGCATCAACCATGTTCCGGCCTGCGCCACCAACTATCCCGTAGGCCACGGCGGCACCTATCTGCAGCCTCATGGCGGCGAGTTCAGCGTCGTGGCACTGGCTTGGCTCGACTGGCAACTGCGTGGCGACAAGAAGGCCGCCAAGATGTTCCGCGGCAAGAAGTGCGAACTGTCGAAACGCGACAAGTGGACCATCGAGAAGAACGCCTTGTTTGGCAAGATGAAGTAGTCTGCCTCGATTACACATTCGCGAAAACACCTCCCCACCTCCCTCTACAAGCCTTCAAGGCCGATGAATAAAGAGATGTAGGCACGGGAGGTGTGGTCAGCCCTCGTATTGGTTCAATTCAAACCCTCGTATCGTCCCGGACGTTACCTAAGTGGAGTAAAGCTTTTACAATAGTGTGGTAAAAGTTTTACCCCACTTAGGTAAACGTTTTACCAAAGCAGGTAAGGAGCTGGTAAAAATAATCCTCGTCAATAGGCAAGCACGGACCAGAGGTCGCGGATGCGTGCCTCGGGGTCCCATTGGTCGTGGAAGACCCAGCGGGCCGTCATCTGGTAGGGCTGCGGTGCTCCGGCCATCTGGTCGAGATTGTTGCGCAGCCATCCGCTGTCGCCTCCCTCGCGCGTACAATTATAATAATACGCGCGCAAGCCCCAGGTGTTGGGGTCGGGCTGCCGCTTGATGTAGGCATACTCGATGTTCTTGTCCTGAATCCGGGCCGAGAGGCGGCAGTTGAGCAGGACGAACTGGGCATCGCGGTGATAGCGTCCGAGGGGCGTGGGCGACTGGGCATCGAAGTAGGAATCCTTGACAACCAGTTTCTTGTCCGGGTCGCCGCTGCCATCGTGCCAGATGATGGCGCGGCTGTTGCCCAGGAAGTGGCAACGTGTGGCGTAGCACCATCCGCGCGGACAAAGGAAGTCGATGCCCGGGCAGCGCAGGTAGAGGTCGGCATGGTACGACATGCCACCGCCAGGAGGCCAGAGCGAAAGGGCATCGTTGCCATCGGCCCATACGTTGCAGTTGATGACGATGGTGCGTGTGCCGCGTCCGTAGATGGCCATCTGGTGGGTGGTGTTGCCGGGTTCTACGGCGGTTCCGTAGTTATTGTATACGGTCAGTCCGCTGATGATGCAGTCGTCGGCCCCCTCCTGCATGGCAATGACGCCGTTGCCCACATCGCGACCGCGGTATCGGCTGATGGTCAGGGCTTCGCGCTTCTCGGCCAGTATCAGTATGGTGCTGTCGCGGTCCTCGCCCACGAGCACGATGTTGGGGCGGTCGATGATGACCTTCTGCCGATATACGCCCTTGCGGATGAGTATCTTGAAGGGTTGACTGGGCCGGGCGGGCGCCTGTTCGATGGCCAGCTGGATGCTGTCGCCGGGATGTACCACAGCGTCGAAATCGGTTTCCCGCTTCTCGGGCTTGCGGAACCAGACGATGCGCCCCGTTTCGTTGCCACCCTTGCTCTGCATACTGATGTCGGCACGGTGGCGGATGCGGTTGCGCTCAGCCCATCGCTCATAGAGGGCATAGAGGCGTGCCGGCCGGTTGCCGTACCAGGCGTAGCCGTTGCGCCGCTCGCTGCCTATCTGTTCGAGATGCCGACGGGGGATGCCGTCGCGGTCGCAGACGAAGGGTTCGCCATAGACCAGGTCGTAGAAGCGTGCCCACAGGGGACCTGCCTCAGCGTCGCGAACCAGTCGGGTGTCGCGATAAGCCCCGGTGCCCGACCGCTCCATTCGGTAGCCCGTCAATTTATGGTCGTCCAACCAGCGCATGGCGGCGTTCACGGCCTGGCGGATGCGTGCGTTGGGCTGCGGTATCTCCATGAGCAGTTCCACGATGGCGGCACTCTCCACCGGGCAGTACGAGGGCAGTTCGTAGGCCCTGGCCCCAGTGGGGAGCAGGGTCTGGCGGTCGTGTTGCTGACACCAGATGGTGGGCACGCCATTGTGGCGGATTTGGGTATTCAGTATGCAGTCGATGCCCCGGTCGAAGGCCGCAACGATGCGCTTTCGCATGGCCTTGTCCGTCAGGTCGCCCTGATATGGCGCACGCTGAGCGGCGATGTCGCGCAGGAGGCGCAGGGTGTTCACCATGGCATCGTCGTTGAAGGTGATGTGCACCTGATAGCCATGCATCTCGGGCCAGAACTGAGGCCAGCCGCCGTTGGCATACTGTCCGCTGAGCAAGTAATCGACGGCCCTGCGGAAAGCATCGCGATAGCGCACATCGCCCGTCTGCCGATACAGACCGGCCAGAAACTTCATCTGCGACGTGGTGGCACCATTGTCCGTGGTAGAGTCGTCACGCTTCTGCTTGTCGCGGACCACCTGGAGGCGTTCCTCCTCACTGAGGGGCCGGGCCATGTCGATGTTCTTAGGCCAACCGCCTGTCGAACGCTGATAGAGCAGCATCTGGTCGGCTACGCGGCAGTCTTCCATCTGTTCGCGCTCCAGCGACGCCCATACGAACGGGCCCACGGCCTTGGGGTCGTTGTCGCGAACGGGCTCGCTCAGGTAATAGGCGTATGACCCGTCGCGCCGGCGATTCTCCTTGAGTCTGGCCTGTGGATTCAAGCGCTTCAGGGCGGCCTCCACTTCGGCGCTGAAGCCTGGCCCTAATCCGGCCACGGAACAGCCGTCGGTCAGGGATATGGTCTGGTCGGCATTCACACGGATGAACCTGCGGATGATGCCTTCGTAAGCCTTCAGTCCGGCCTGGCGATACTTGTCGCCCAACCATCCTCGGTTGGCCGACTTCAGCAGCGCATAGGCAAACATCGACGAACAGGAACTCTCCAGATAATTGCCCTCGCGCTCCGGCTGGTCCATGACCTGATACCAGAGCCCGGAACGTTGGTCCTGCCAACGGAGCACGGCATCGAGGTCCTGCCGGAGCAGGTCGATGACCTCATCGCGCCGCCGATAGTCGGCAGGCAGTGCGTCCAGCAACTCTACCAAGGCCATGGTGAACCAACCCTGTGCCCTACCCCAGCAATGCTGCGAAAGGCCCGTCACTGGGTCGGCCCAGAACATGTTGCGATTCTCGTCGTAGGCGTGCCGGTTGAGCCCTGTCCGCGGGTCATAAGTGCGGCGATAAGTGGTGGTGATTTGACTGACAGCGTCGTCGAAGATGGAAGATTCTGACTTCTCAGATGCCACCAGCACCCGGAAGGGCAGGCCCATGAAGATGCCGTCGAGCCATACCTGATAGGCATAGATGGCCTTGTGCCAATAGACGCTGTCGGCTACGGTGCGCGGCTGGCGGTCGAGCTGCCGCATCAGGGTCTTTATGGCTGCCTGCAACTTGGGCTCGGGGCGATGCTGATGCATGCGGGCCAGAAAGTGTCCCGTGCGCACATTGTCCAGATTGTATTCCAACTGGTTGTAGCCGCGGATGCGTCCCTTGGCATCTATCATCGTGTCCACGTACTCGTGGCAATAGTCGAGGATGTCCCTTCCGCCGTAGCGCAGATAGGTGTCGAGCATCGATTCCAGTTCGATGCCCATCACGTAACTCCACTTGGGACGTGTAGAAAAGTCCAACAGGTAAGGCTGGGGGGTGCGCTTCATCTCCGAGCGCACCATCCATTCCGAATAGTGCCCACCGTAGGGCCTTGGCTGCACATCAGTGGCGAAAGACCAGACAGGCAGAATCAGGCTCAGGCACAAGAGGCAGAACCAACGCATAGACATGGCTAATGAATGCTATCGGATGAAGTTGGTCCTGAGGGGCGCCTCCAACTGCGGATGCCCGTCTGCAGCGATGTTCAGCTGGCGAATCATCCAGGCCATGTTGTGGCCCAGCGTGCGCATGGTCTGCATGCCCTCCTCATCGAGCGAGGCCTGTCCGGGCGTCTGTCCGTATACCATATTCCAGTATTGCGAACTCACCACGGGCATGTTGGTTATGGTGAAATACTTGTTCAGGCGGTCGAAGGCGGCCGAGGCACCACCACGGCGGCACACCACCACACTGGCTGCCGGCAGAAACTTCAGGTGGCTGCTCAGCGAATAGAACACGCGGTCGAGCAGTGCACACAGTGAACCGTTGGGGCCGCCATAGTAGACCGGTGAGCCCACTACCAGTCCGTCAATGCCCTCCTTCACGGCCCTGAGTATACTAAAGTAAGGGGCATCGTTGAATGTGCACTTGCCCGTGCGCCCACACATGCCGCAGGCTATGCAACCGGGAACAGGCTGCTTGCCAATGCTGACGATCTCTGTTTCCACACCTTCCTCATTCAGGGCCTTTGCCACCTCGCTGAGGGCCAGGAATGTATTTCCCTTGTCCTTAGGACTTCCGTTGATTAATAATACTTTCATACGCATAAACAATATATTCGGGACAAATATACGCATATTTTTCTCAAATATCAAACTCAGAAGAGAACTTTGGCCACTGAGGCACACAATATCGTATATTTTAGGCCCCAACGACGAAAAATAATCAATTTTATTTGGTAGTTTATCCGCTTATTCGTACCTTTGCACTCCGTATGGTGCGAATAGTGGGCTTTGTGCCGTGTTACCAACGCTATTCTACCCCAAAAACGAGATAAAAAGAAACAATAAAAACGATAAGAAAATGAAAAAGGATCTTCATCCCGAAAACTATCGCCCCGTAGTGTTCAAGGACATGAGCAACGGCGATATGTTCCTGAGCCGTTCCACTTGCAAGACCAGTGAAACCATCGAGTTCGAGGGCGAAACTTATCCCCTCGTGAAGTTGGAAATCTCCAGCAGTTCGCACCCCTTCTACACGGGTAAGTCGAAGTTGGTGGACACCGCAGGTCGCGTCGACAAGTTCATGAGCCGCTATGCACGCAGCCGCAAGTAAAACGTGTCGGCGTATACCGACAATACCAAACATCAGCCTCATCCTGGGGCTGATGTTTGTTTTTTTACGGTCTGTAACGACGAGGACAAATACATCAATTATGCCAAGAGCATCGACCAACTGGAACAGCTGACGGGGCTGGACTTCTTCTGCAACCTGCCTGACGACATCGAACAGAAGGTTGAACAGGAATATTCGGCCACTACCTGGAAACTTTCCGACTGAGAATATACGACCGGGAAATAAAAAGACCACGAATTACACGAATTTTACGAATTAGCCAGCCAATTGTCGCCGGAACTTATAATTCGTAAAATTCGTGTAATTCGTGGTCTGGTATATTCGAGTAATTCGTGGTTTACTTTCCTAAGATAATGTTCACGAGGGCCGTGACATCGACGATAGTCACTTCGCCATCGCCATTCACGTCTGCGAGTTTTCTTCTGGTGGCATCCGTGTCCTTATTCAGGACGATGTTCACCAAGGCCGTGACATCGGCAACGGTGACGCTACCGTCCTGGTTGACATCGCCCGGTTCGTATTCAGCAAACACATCGTCCAGAGCCTGCAGCCACTGTGTAAGGTCACTGACAATCTGTTTGTGGTAGGCAAAATCCGTTTTGAAACCGAACCCATGATTGCCCACATTCAAGGGCAGTGTGTGCACCGGCACCCCGGCAGCCTCCAAGGCCTTCACGTAGTTCACGCTATTTGCCTGCGGCACGGTGCCGTCATTCACGCCCCAGCAGAGGTAGGCACGCGGTGTCTGGGCCGTCACTTGCTTCTCGTTGCTGTACAGGTCGACCAAGGTCTGCGAGGGGGAAGTGCCCAGAAGGTTCTGGCGCGAACCGGCATGCGTGTACGAGGCATCCATCGTGATGACCGGATAGAAGAGAATCTGGTAGGCGGGGCGTTCGTCGCCCTCGGTGTGCGTAGCCACAGTGCTGGCCAGATGTCCACCGGCACTGAAGCCCATGACCCCAATCTGGTCGGCATGCAGCCCCATATCCTCGGCATTATCGCGCAGGTATTTCAGTGCTGCGCGGCCGTCTTTTAGTGGCACGTCGGCCTGGCCTTTCGGCAGGTTGTAGTTGAGTACGGCTACCGTATAGCCCAAGTCGTTGAGCATGGGAGCCCAATCGGCACCTTCCGTACTACCGGCAATGTACTGGTAGCCGCCACCGGGAGTGATGACGATGGCGCGCCCCTTACTTTTCTCTGCCGGAGCCTCGAACAGGCGCATCGTAGCCCCCGTAGAGAGTTTCACGCTTTGCAACGTTCCCACTTCCTCTATGGAGAAGATGCTGTTGACGTCCGTGGCACTGCTCCAGAAGCCTAAGTGCCCATCCGAGCTCTTGTATTCATTGATGAAGCCCTTGGCGTCATTGTTGGAAAGGAGGAAGCCATTGGTATGTTCGGTCAGGTTCCAATGATACTCCTCATCCACCAGCACCACGAGGTCACCGCTCTTGCCCAGTGTCTTCGACAGGTCAGAACGGTTGCGCACGACGATGCCGTCGTAGGGATTGCCCTGGAAAGCCCACTGGAAGGTGTTGGAGTTCAGTTGAGTCTTTGTTGCGCCCTCCACACACTTGTAGCCCGGTTCGGCATTCACGGCATCCGAGCCCGAGCGCAGGTAGAGATTGTACCAATGCGGATTCGTCATGTCCTCCGACGTTGTGAAGGGCATTTGGAATACGGCCTCCACATCCACCGTATTGCTGCCCTTCTTCAGGGTTACGGGCTTTGCGATGCTGTACAACGTATAGGCCTTGCGCACAAAATCCATAGGCACAGCGCTCACCACACTACCCGACTTCCCTGAGACGGTCTGGGTCTCCAGCAACTTGCCGTTGACATCGCGGACGTTGAACGTCACCGTGGCGTCCTTGGTGAATGAGTCACTGATAATCTGCAACGCCTCCGTGGGGTCGAAGTCGGCGGCGGGTTCAATCTTGCAGAGACTGCCCTCGTCCTCTTTCTTCCAGGTGTTCAGGCAGACACCCTTCTGCGTGCTGCGATGCGTATTGAACCAGTAGCCGCCACTGGTCATATAATAAGGATAGGCATTGCTGGTGGAATAGACCTCAACGGGCTCCATTTGGGTGCTGGACAGGGCCACATTGAACCATCCATTTTTATCTGCCACCGTCTCGCGATAGGTAAACATCTTGTCGGCCACGCTATAGAGGTACAGCTTGCCTCCGTACGAGACGAAGGCGAACTGGCCTTTGGCTCCGGCAGCACTGGCATTGGCCGTATTGGTCAGATAGCCTCCCTTCGTGCCCATAGCACCGCGTGCGGTGGTTATGGTGTATGCCTTGTTACTTGCAGGTACATATTTTGTCTGGGCCTTCACCTGCATCAGGCCACTGCTCACAATCATTCCCAATGCCAGTATCAGATACCGGCAACCGTTCATCATGTTCATCGTCTTAATTTTAAGGTTCTTTGCTGTCTTGCTATTCGTTGTTAGGTTATTTAGTTAATACCGTTTCATGGCAAATCATTTGGTAAGATTTCCCAGAATATCGCGCGTCAGTTCGCGGGTGATGGTCCTTGTGGCAGCCGAGGTGGCATTCTTGGCCATACGACCGGCAGTCGAAGTCCTCGACTTTGACTTTTTGCCCGTGATGGCATCACTCACCATGGTTCCGGCAACGGTGGCCAGTGTGCCCGTGATGGCCGTGAGGATGGCCTTCAGTATCTTTGACACGATGCCGGGCTTCGACTTGCCCGCCTTCTTTTCGGCCTTTTCAGCACTCTCGGCATTCTCCGTTGCCGCGGTCTCCTCAGCCTCCGCGATAAAGTTCTGCAGCTGCTCATAGGCACTGACATTGTCCACCGGCGTGTCGTACTTGCCGAAGATGCGGCTTTGGCGGATGATGCCGTTGCGCTGGTCCTCGGTGATGGCACCAATCTGACTGAGCGGGAAGAGCACCTTGGCACGCTCCACCACGCTGGGCGCACCCTTCTCGTCGAGGAACGAAACCAGTGCCTCGCCCGTCTCCAGGTTCATAATGGCCTCGTCGGTCTTGAATGCCGGATTGGGGCGGAAGGTGTCGGCGGCCGTCTTTACGGCACGCTGGTCCTTGGGAGTATAGGCACGCAGGGCATGCTGCACGCGGTTGCCCAACTGGCCAAGGATGTTCTCGGGAATGTCCGTCGGGCTCTGTGTCACAAAATATATGCCCACGCCCTTCGAGCGGATGAGTCGGATGACCTGCTCTATCTTGTCAACCAGCGCCTTGGACGTATCCTCGAAGAGCATGTGAGCCTCATCGAAGAAGAAGATGAGTTTCGGCAATGGCAGGTCGCCGACCTCGGGCAACTTGGAATAGAGGTCGGAGAGCAACCAGAGCAGGAACGTGGAGTACAGTTTGGGTTGCATCATGAGTTTGTCGGCCGCCAGTACACTCATCACGCCCTTTCCGTTTTCGGTCTGCATCAGGTCGTAGATGTCGAACGAGGGTTCGCCGAAGAACTTGTCGGCTCCCTGATTCTCCAACTGCAGCAGCGAACGCTGTATAGCCCCCACCGAAGCCGAAGAGATGTTGCCGTACTTCGTGGCATATTCCTTGCCATGAGTGGCCACAAAGTCGAGCATAGCGCGGAGGTCCTTCAGGTCGGTCAGCAGCAGACCCTGTTCGTCGGCGATGCGGAAGGTGATGTTCAGGACACCATCCTGCGTGTCGTTCAGGCCCAGCAGTCGCGACAGCAGTTGCGGTCCCATCTGCGATATGGTGGCGCGCATGGGATGTCCCTGTTCGCCATAGACGTCATAAAAGCGCACGGGACAAGGCTGGAACTCAGGATTCTCTAATCCGAACTCAGGCAGACGCTTCTCGATGAAGCCGCTCATCTTTCCGGCCTGGCTGATGCCAGAGAGGTCGCCCTTCATGTCGGCCATGAAGCAGGGCACTCCGGCCTGACAGAAGCTCTCGGCCAACACCTGCAGTGTCACCGTCTTACCCGTACCCGTGGCACCTGCCACCAGTCCGTGGCGGTTGGCCATCTTGCCCACGATGCTCAGTGGACCATTCTCGCAATGGGCTACGTACAGCCCGCGTTCTTTGTCAAACATGATATTAATTCTTTAAACGAGTTACTACTATTGTGGGGGCTACTCCCTTATGAACTCCGTCCCTGTCCATCGATAGCGCAGCGAACGGACATATCTATGGGCTAATTTCTTCTCCTCGGCCTCCAATTCGTCCAAGGCTATGCTCAGTGTGAACAGTGGCTCCGAAGGACTGACTGCGACCTCTATCAATCGCATATCATCGACCGAGCGCTGGGCGAAATCCATCTCGCGTGCCACGCTGTCTGCCGGTTGTGCAAAGAAATCGTGCACCGAAGCGGTGGGCAGTTCCAACCAATACAACTGCTGCCACTGGGTGTTGAAGAAGCGGATGCGACTGTCTTTGGCCGGAGCCGAGACGGTTTGTATGAGAACTACGACCTGCATGCTGTCGTCGGTCTGCAGCAATTTCATTTCGGCTGTGCTGGCCTTGGAGAGAGTGAGGTGGATATAGGAGTCGGTCAGTGTGTCAAGCCGTGCATAGTCGTTCAGCTGGTTGCGCACCTTGGCCTCCATGTGATTGTTATAGAAGTCTATCATATCGTGCCGGTTCTTCTCCGTCAGCAAGGGGAAAAGGCTGTCGGGCATTGCCATGAAGACATTCGTGATGCTTTCGCAATGGACATAGATACATTGCGTGAAGGCAAAAATGAGGAAAACGACTAACTTCTTCATCAAACTCCTAATTCTTAATTCTTAACTCTTCATTCTTAATTTGTCCCCAGATACAAGAATATCATACCCAGAAGGACGAGTGCCAGGTCGACGGCCTTGGAACGCAGATTCTTTTCATGGAAGACAAGAGCCCCCACCGAGAAACTGACAAGTACACTGCCCCGACGCACCATACTGACCACACTGATCATTGCCCCAGGCAAACTGAGGGAATAGAAATAGGCAAAGTCGGCCGCCGAGAGGAATACGCTGACGAGGATAATCCATCCAAAGCCCTCTTTCTGGAGGATAGGACGGTCCTTGGCATGCATCTTCCACAGGATGAAGCCCATCAGAAGGCACTGGTAGAAATTATAGTAGCTCTGCACCGTCATTCGGTTGAGCCCCACGCCGCCATCGTCGACAGACGCCATCAGGTACTTGTCATAGAGACCGCTCAGGGCGCCGAACACAGAGGCCAGGACCGTGAGTAGAATCCAACGGTTGTGACGGAAGTCGATGCCCTCCTTCTTGCCACTGCGACTGAGCATGTAGAAACTCAGAATAGCCAGCAATACACCCACCCATTGGTAGAGATTGAGCCGCTCGCCAAAGAGCAGCAGGGCTCCCAAAAGTACCATGACCGGACGCGTGGCATTGATGGGACCGACTACGGTCAGAGGCAGATACTTCATGCCATAGTAGCCACACAGCCACGAAGCCAGCACTATCAGACTCTTCAGCACGATGTATCTTTGCACTTCCCATCCGCCGAAGGGGACATCGGGGCGCAATGCCACGGGAAGGAAAATGAGGGAGCAGAACAAGGTGTTGAGGAAGAGTACGGGCAAGACGGGATTGCTACGCAACGCCTTCTTTTTGCAGACATCGTAGAAGCCAAGCAACGTGGCACTGAGGAAAGCGAGCAAGAGCCACATCATAGCACGCCCTCCTTATCATCATTAGGGGCCTTAGGGGTCCTAAGTGCTTTAAGGTCATAGCTGACATAGGTGAGGAAAAGGGCGTGGCCCGGCACACTCTCGCCGGCCGAGCAACGGTTTTTCTGCTCAATGACTTGGCAGAAGTCATCTACCGTCATACGTCCACGGCCAACCTCCACCAGCGTACCCACGATGGCGCGAACCATATTCCGAAGGAAGCGGTTGGCCGTGATGGTGAATACCCAGGAGCCCTCCTCCACTTGCCGCCAATGAGCCTCGGTGATGTGGCAGAGGTTCGTCTTGGTGTCCGTATCTACCTTGCTGAAACTGGTGAAGTCCTCATACTGCAGCAGACGGTTGGCGGCCTCATTCATACGGTCGAAATCGAGGGGAAAGGTGACCTGCCAGCTATAGTGGCGCTGGAAGGGCGATTTCGACGTATGTATGTGGTATTGGTATGTGCGCGAGGTGGCCGAAAATCGTGCGTGCATATCGTCCTCCACAGGCCAGATGCGCTGCACGGCGATATCGTGAGGCAGGAGTTTGTTGCTCTTATACACGAGCTGCGCACAATCCAGTTCCACGGAAGTATCCATGTGTGCCACCATCATGCGAGCATGCACTCCGGCATCCGTACGTCCGGCTCCCACCACCTCCGTCGGTTGGCGCAGCAATGTGGAGAGGGCCTTCTGCAAGGTCTCCTGCACACTCGCACCATTGGGCTGTATCTGCCAACCATGATAGGCGGTGCCGTCGAACGATAATTGGATGAAATAGCGCACTATGAATACCGTATTGCACTCCGTGGCCTATGCGGCACACAGAAGTAATATTATCAACTGTGCCGTCAGTATGCGCAGGAACATGCTCAGGGGATAAACCGTAGAATAGCCCACGGCGGGAGCATCGTTGTTGGCTGTCTGAGTGGCATAGGCCAGTGCTGGCGGATCAGTGGTACTACCGGCAATGAGGCCCATCAGTGTGAAATAGTTCAACTTAAAGCGCAGACGGGCAACGACACCGACAATCAGGATGGGCAACGTGGTGATGAGGAAGCCACACCAGACGTAGGTAAGTCCGTCACCTGCCACCACTGTTTCCCAGAACGAGGCTCCGGCCTTGATGCCAACGCTGGCCAGGAAGAGCACGAGACCTATCTCGCGCAACATCAGGTTGGCACTGGTGGTGGTGTAGGCCACCAGGTGCGCACGATAGCCGAATCGGCCAACCAGGATGGCAACAATCAGTGGACCGCCAGCCAGACCAAGTTTGACGGGCGTCGGAATGCCCGGGATGGCTATGGGCATCATACCGAAGATGATGCCGACCAATATGCCGACAAAGATGGTAGAGAGGTTGGGATGGTCGAGGTGCTTCACGGAGTTACCCATCATGGCTGCCACGCGGTCTACGGCGTCCTCGGGACCCACGACGACAATTTTATCGCCTACCTGCATACGGAGGTTGCGGTCGGCATAGAGATTCATGCCGTTGCGGCGGATGCGGGTAACGTTGACACCATACACACTGCTGAAGTGCAGCGAGCCAAACGTCTTACCGTTCATCTTGGGTTGCGTCACCAGAATGTGCTTCGACACCATCGGCGTGTCCTGTTCTTCCCATTCCACCTCGCAGGGTTCGCCGATGAAAGCCGTAATGGCCTCGGCAGCGTCCTCGGCACAGACCACGAACATGCGGTCGTTGTAGTGCAGTACGGTGTCGCGGTTGGGGATGCTGACATGGCCGTCGTGCAGGATGCGCGAAACCACGAAGTCTCGCCCCATGAACTGGCTCACCTGCAACAGCGTGCGGCCCTCGATGGCGTGATTTCTTATCTCGAGCGTCATCTTATGGGGCTTGGCATGGGGGTTCTCGCTACGTTCCTCCTCTAATTGGTCCTGTTCCTTCTGCAGCTTGACACCGCATATCAGACGGATGGCGATAGTCGCCAAGATGATGCCCACAACACCCAAGGGATAGGCGCAGGCATAGCCGTTGGCAATCGGGGGCGCACCAGCTCCGAAGATGGTGGAGCAGGCTTCGTTGGCAGCACCCAGACCGGGTGTATTGGTGATGGCACCACACAAGACGCCCACCATCATGGCCAAATCCCGGGCCGTATCGCCGACAATGGGACCGCCCTTGTAGAAGACAAGGAAGTAAAGGCCGATGCAACAGGCCACATTCAACAAGATAATGGCCACGGCCATCAGGTTCATCTTGATGCCTGCATCGCGGAGACTCTCAAAGAAGCCCGGACCGACCTGCAGTCCGATGCAGTAGACAAACAGGATGAGTCCGAAATCCTGGATGTACGTAAGGACATTCGTCGTGCCGGTCAGTCCCAGATGCCCGGCAAGGATGCCGGCAAAAAGAACAAACGTCACGCCTAACGAAATACCGAAAATTTTGATTCGCCCTAAGGCGATTCCCACCGAAATGACCAAGGCATAGAGCAGAACAATGTGCGCTATCGAGTCGGTCTCGGTGAAAAGATTAATTAACCAATCCATACTGTTCTTATTTACCTTTTATATAATTTGCGGTGCAAAGGTACGGAATAATTATGATAAATTAAGCCTAATTGCTTTTTTTTAATTAACTTTGCCTGCAACTAACTGACAAAACGATGAAAAAACTTATCTTTTGCCTTATGTTGTGCCTGGCTGTGCCCGGAATGGCCCAGCGCTTGCAGCAACGATTGGGACGCGGAGTAGTAGCCGCACAGAATGGAACAAGCGTTACCGTAACATGGCGACGGCTGGCTCAGGAGCCCGAGGATGTGCAGTACAAGGTCTACGTGAACGGAACCCTTGCCGCCACAACCAAGAACACATATTGGAAGACCACCACGGGCAAAGTGCCCAAGGGAGCCAAGGTGACAGTAACCACCATTGACGCTAAAGGAAATGAATCGGCGCAGAGTGTGCCCTATGAAATGAAGTCGTACGACATGCGCAACATGTTCATGAGCATAAACTTCGAAGCGGGAGGCTCGCCACTGAAATCGGCCGATTTTAACACTGCATACGTTTGGCCTATCGACCTGGACGGTGACGGCGAGATGGACTATGCCGTGAACCGAAAGTCGAATGCCAATGCCTTGGATTGCTATGTCGAGGGTTATCTGCGCACGGGGCAGCACTTGTGGACCGTGAAGCTGGGGCCCAACGAACTTTCTTGCGCCGGGCAGGACGATATGATAACGGCCGTTGACATGGACTGTGACGGCCTGGGCGATGTGGTCATTCAGTCTTCGGACGGCACCCAGTTCTGGGACCCTGACAAAAAGGCGTTCGGCCTCTATGTCAACGGAAGCACCTCGCCCGATACCGACGGCGACGGCATTGTCGACTACGAAACACAAAACCAGAGAAACGCTCCGCGATACATCTCTGTCATCGACGGCATGACCGGACGCGAGAAGGCAAGCGTGGAACAAACCTACAACACACACTACAACCGCACCAATCGGGCCTCACTGATGGGCGACGAATACAACAAACATGTTGGGCACATGGGAGCATTCTACCCGGATGGCATTCATCCTGCCATCGTGATGGAGTGGCACATGCGCGGAAGCGGTGGCGACCACCACTACTATAATTTAGGTGTAGGCTACGACTTTTCCGACGGCAAGGCCGGACAACTGAAGGTGCTGTTCAACGAGCCTACGGGTGCACCTGCCTTCCATCAGATTCGCATCGGCGACATGGACGGCGACGGTTGCGACGAAATGATTGTGGGCGGATATACGATGGACAACACGGGTAAGGTTCTCTTCAACACGGGCATCTCACACGGCGACCGCTTCCGCACATCCGACATCGACCCCGAACGGCCAGGCCTGGAAACCTTTGCCGTACAACAATATGCAGGCGACATGCTTGGACAGGTTCTCTACGACTCGCGGACAGGTGAGTTCATCAAGAAATGGTATCTCTCAGCCGTCGGCGACATTGGCCGTGGAGAATGTATGGACATCGACAAAAACCATCTGGGCTGGGAAATGTGGTCAACGATGGACGACAAGGTTTACGATGCACAAGGCAACCTCATCACCGAATACAAGAACCAATACCCATGTGAGGGACTGTGGTGGGACAATGAACCGGATCGCGAAGTGGTCCAGACCAGCGACAGTCACTACAATGTCTATGTCCAAGACTTCTTCAAAGGACGCCTCGTGGAGTTTGCCAAAATCAGCAACTGGCGCTACACTACGGTCTATGCCAAACGTGCAGCGTTCTGGGGCGACATCATCGGAGACTGGCGCGAGGAGTTGGTGCTACTGCATAAGGAGAATGGTGTCATCGTAGGCATCGCAGGCGTTACCACCGATTATGTATCGGACCAGAACAACATATACTGCCTGCAAGAGGACCCGCACTATCGTGGCGACTGTTCCACAAAGGGATATTACCAAAGTCCTAATCCGGGGTTCTACCTGGGTTTTGACATGCCACGCCCCCAACTTCCGCCCACCATGGTCACCGACCTCGTGGCCACTTCCGACGGAAAGTATTCCGTTTTCGACCGCTCGGCCCAGGCCACATACGCCGACGGCAAGAGTCTCCTCTTCGACCTCACGTTCAGTGGTTCCCACTTTAGTGTAGACCGCCCCATGGCCCCCTCCGTGGTTTATGCCATGCCTGTGCGCGGCCAGTCGATAACCCTCGACGGCGAGGGCGGATTGCAGGGCGACATGCCGCTCTGGAAGGGGCAGCAAGGACGTTTCATCGTAAATACACCGTTGCGCCACACAGGCGGAACCTTCATTTCCGAGGGTATATTGGAAATAAACGGCAGCATAGCCGGCGACATCGACCTGCGTGCCCGCGGTACGTTGGCAGGAAATGCCACCGTCGAAGGCAACCTCACGTTGGAGGGAGCACTAAACTACGAAGGCGGCCGACTGATGCCAGGAACGGGCACAAACGAACTGGGTGTCATTACGCTCAAGAACGGACTGACCATTGACAAACGTATGTTTGCCGAGATGGACATTCACACCGATTTCTCTGCCGACCTCATCCACATAGACGGAAATCTGACATTGGCCAGGGGCGGAAGTCTGGTATTTACTATCGTTCCCAATACTGAAAAACCAGCCGCAGGCCTTTATAAGTTGATAGAATACACGGGCGAATTCACTGGAAGCCTCGACCTCATCAGCGTTCGTGGTCTGCAGGGACTGAAATATAGTGTCAAGAACGAGGACAAAGCTTTGTGGCTCGTCATCACGGAACAGCGTGAAGCTTCCACTAACGTACGATGGACTGGGGCCGAATCCAGCGAATGGAACTATCAGGACGAGAACTTCTTGTTGGAAGGTGCCCCCACCGAATTTGTGGCTGGCGACCAGATTATCATAGACGACGAGGCCGTCAAGACCAGCATTCGGGTGGATGAACTGATGCCCATATCGGAGGTAAACTTCCAGAACGAAACGAAAGCCATCACCATCAATGGCGATGGTGGTTTCTCTGGTGAAGGCGATGTGGTTAAGAGCGGAGAAGGATGGTTGACACTGAACATCACGAAGAGCAACTACAAGGGAGCTACTATCATCAATAGTGGCACCGTAACTGTCGCTGACCTGGCCGACGGAGGACTGCCCAGCAGCATTGGTGCAGCTTCGGCAGATGCCAAGAACTGGCAGATGGGCAAGGCTACGCTCGTCGTAAACAATACAAACTCAGCTACCAACCGCGGACTGACATTAAATGATACAGCCACCATACAAATACCCAACGGCGTGACAGCGTTGAAGGGTATCGTGAAAGGAACAGGCACCCTGAAGAAAACGGGGAACGGACAGCTGAACCTCACTTATGACGGTACAAATACGTACAAGAGCACCATTCTGCAGGCGGGTACGCTTGCCATGGGCACATGGCGGTCCACCTTCGGTTCGGCTACGTCAGACCTCACAGTCACAGGAAATAGTGCCATCACTATTTTTAATAATAATAGCACCGGCAGTGTACCCACATTCCAGAACAAACTGACAATCGAAGAGGGCAAGACACTGACCATGAATACCGGACAGCGCTGCAAGATTCAAGGTTCACTTCTGGGCCAAGGAACAATGAACATCAGTTTCCCGTATGTGCGTGGTGACTTCGGCATGAAGACATCGGCCTTCGAAGGTACACTGAATGTCACCTCCGGCCAGTTCCGCATCACATCGGCCATGGACCTCGCGAAGGGTACCATGAAAGTGGGGGCAGGTGTCTACGTGGTTCACGTCCAGAGTCAAAGCAGCAACGAGACCAACCTCACGTCGAAGATTGGTGCCCTGCAAGGCACTGCCACCGATGCGTCTTTCGGCACAGGTACATGGAACGTAGGCTACCTGGGCACGAACACAAGTTTTGCCGGCAAGTTTGGTTCATCCGCCACACTGAACAAGTACGGCGACGGCATCCTCACCCTTACCGGACAAAACGATAACCAAGCCACCGTCTATCAGGGTACACTGAACGTGACAGGGCAACTGGCATCCGCAGTCGTTAACTCGGGAGCTACGCTGTCGGCCTCAAAGTCTGCCAGTGCCGAAGGCACGGCCACCCTCACGGGCACGCTGCAGGTGAAGGCTGGCGGACGACTCCTCGTCAATGCCCGCAGTACGAACAGTGTCGATCAGTTCAAGGCTGCAGGCAGAATCACCCTGACCAGTCCTGTTTTCGTCATGCAGCGCCTCAGCGGTGATTGGAAACCAGAGGTGGACTATAAGATATTCACAGGCGCGGGCAGTATTGTCCTCTCTGGCACCCCAGCCTTTGAACCTGCCATCCCCATGCCAGGCTACAAGTGGGACTACAGTCAGCTGGCCTCCGAGGGCATTCTGCGCATTGTAGAGGATCCCGACGGCATAGGCAACATCTACCGCGAGCCGTTCATTCCCAAGGATGACATTTACGACCTGGACGGACGCCCTGCCGGCAAGAACCACAAGGGCATCCACATCACCAACGGCAAAAAGACGCTGAAGAAATAAAAAAAAATCCCCCGACTGCACAACTGCGGTCGGGGGATTTTTTGTTTTATCCTGTCTCCTTAGAGAATCTGCTTGTACAAAGCTACAATATCCTCACGTGTCACTTCACGCGGATTGCCTGGTGTGCAAACGTCGCGGATGGCTTGGTCGGCCAGTGCATCGATATCCTTCTCTGTGATGCCCAGCTCGGAGAGCCGTTTGTTAGTACCGACACGAGCACTCAGTTCCTCGATGGCCTTGCAGGCGGCCTCAGCTGCCTGTTCGGTGGTCATGCCCAACTGGTAGACGCCGCAAGCTTTGGCAATGTCTACGTACTTATCTAAAGCCGCAGGCATATTGAAGCGCATCACCGTGGGCAGCAACATGGCGCAGGCCACGCCATGAGGCACATCGAAGAGGGCCGAAAGGGGATGGGCCATACCATGGTCAACGCCCAGGCCAACGTTCGAGAAGGCCATACCGGCCACGTACTGGGCCACAGCCATGCCGTCGCGTCCCTTCGGGTTGGTGGGCTCATCAACGGCCAGGGGCAGATACTTGTATATCATCTCGATAGCCTTGATTTCGAACATATCGGAGAGTTCCCACGAAGCCTTCGTAATGAGTCCCTCGATGGCATGCGTCATGGCATCCATGCCGGTTGCTGCGGTCAAGGATTTGGGCAGCGAATACATCAGTTCGGCATCGATGATGGCCACGCAGGGGATGTCATTGGGGTCGACGCAGACCATCTTGGCCTGACGCGTCTCGTCGATAATGACATAGTTGATGGTGGTTTCGGCAGCCGTACCGGCTGTGGTGGGCAGGGCGATGATGGGCAGCGACTTATGCTTTGTGTCGGCCACGCCCTCCAGCGAAACGATGTCGGAGAACTCGGGATTGTTGACCACGATACCAATGCCTTTGGCGGTGTCCATGCTTGAGCCGCCACCGATAGCCACGATGAAGTCAGCGCCAGCCTGTTTGCAAGCCTCGATGCCGTTCTTCACGTTTGTCACCGTGGGGTTGGGTTTAACGTCGTCAAACACTTCGTATTGTATGCCGGCCTCGTCCATCACGTCAAGAACCATTTTGGCCACGCCGAACTTCATGAGACCTTTGTCGGTCACTACGAGTGCTTTCTTAAAGCCCAGACGGGCTACTACTCCGGGCAACTCCTTACGAGCACCCGGTCCGAAGTACGAAACTTCGTTCAAGATAAATCTATTTGCCATTGTATGAGATTATGAGGTTAAAAGTTTTTTACTTGATACGTGTGAGCTTGAACTTGGTCTTCCCGTCCATCTTGCCATAGAGATACTTGCCATCGTCGCTCAGGCGCATGGTATCGACGTCCTCGTCGTCTTTGATGTAGATATATTTGCCACTCACTGTGTACTTGGCTTTTTCGGTCGACGGACCTATTAGCATTGCAGCTTTCATCAGTTTGCGCTTTGCCCAAGGTATGCCGGCTGCCTTCATCACATTGTCATCCATTTTCATGTCCATCTTCATTACTACGTTGGTGGCATCCTTGAAGGTTATCGTCACACCCATCTTCATCCCCTTCTTCACGGCTTCCATCATCTTCTTCGCCTCTGCAATTTTCTCATCCAGTTCGCCCAGTTCTTCGGTGGTCAGTTTACGGCCCTTTTTCTCCTCGGCCTGGGCGATAGCCTTTTTCCGGGCACTCTCTATTTCGGTCGTGCTCTCCTTCATCATCTGTTTCATTTCGTCTTCCATGATGTTGGTGTGTTGGTAGACACGGCCAGCCAAATTGGTCTGTGCACTAACACTGACGGAGAGCAGTATCAGACATGCGAATAAAATCTCCTTCATTTTTTCTTATTATTAAAATCAGTAATATCATTCTGCTACCGTGAGCGGTCCGACCTTTCCATTCGAGACTTGTGCGACAAAGGTGGGCATATCATCGTAGGTCAGCACCAATCCGGTGGTGAACTTCACGCCAGGCGTAACACACACCAGAAGGTTGCCTTCAGTATAGTCGAACTGTATCTGCTCACCTATCCAAATAGGCTGTTCTTCGTCCAGTCCGCCCATGTCGGTTACAGTGTTGGTGGCGGTGCATAGTTCTCGGTCGTTGTCGTAAAATGTAATACGGTCTCCGTCAATCTGGTAGTTCAGGCGTTGACAGAGGTCGCACTGTATGTCATAAGGTTCGACAATGGATTCCACATAAGCCGAATCATTGTCACGCAGACATATACGCCGGGCGCACTCCACCATCGTCCCCGTGCCTTCCATCTGTCCGGTGAACAGCCACAGGCAGTCGGAGCCCTCGACATAGTGAGCGCGTGGATTCTTGCCATGATAAATCTCGGGGAAGGTGGTCGACGCCAAGCCGCGCATCACAGTGATGCCGTAGCCCTCGGTCGGAATGCCATTGTCCACCTCCTGCAAGACCCACACGCTGACGTCGGCGGCCGAATCGTCAAGTATGGTATACTGGTGGTATCTCGTTCCCTCTGCTATCACACGGGCTACATGGTCAGGCATGCTGTCTGTCACCAAGGGTCCTTCGAGGGTACCTTCGACGAAACGCTTCTCCTGCAACGACCGGTTGCAATTCATCAACAAACCACATAGGCCAAGAATGGCAACATACATCCAACAACGCATAATTTTCATCACTTGTTACATTATTAGTTGATGCAAAATTATGAAAAAAGGAACGCATATCAAAAGAAAATGTAAAAAATGTGTGCTAACAGAAGTTACTGATAGGTGATTTTTTGTATTATCTGCCCGGGATCGATGATAGAGATTCTGATTACGTGTTGACTTCTGCCGGCGTCGAGGGGCAACGTTACGACGAACTCCTTACGGTTCTCGAGCACCTGCAGTTTCCACTCCTCACCCCATTCCTTGAACACGTTCTCGCAGACCACAGCCTCCCCATCATCGACAGCGACAGAGAACCGATTGCTCCGGTCGGCGGCGACGGGCCACATGGGAACGACAGAAATACAGAGTCTTACGGAATCGGCATCCAAGGACAGGCTGTTGGACGGAATGGGAATGTCGATGCCATGTTGCACCCGCACGTCATCCAGCGGCTGTCCCATCTGGAGAGCCTTCCAGTCGGTGCCAATGCCCTCGAGCAAGCGGAAAGGCACTGACAGGGTCAACGAGGTAAGATCTATTTTGTGCAGCAGTTCCGGATGTCTTTGGTTGTCGGGCAATCTGTATGCATCGGTGGGCTTGTCGCTATACTGCGGCATCTCGTGGTACCGTGCCGTATAACCGGGCGGCACCTCCGAAATCATCTGGTTCCACTTGCCTCCGAGCTGGGAGTTGTACCGCTCACGCAGGGTTTCTATCTCGCGGCAAGCCGCCTTCGACAGTTCCGCATAGGTTGCATCCCCCGTTTCGTGATTGGCCTGGGCATAGAGGAACTTACGATTCATCTGGCAGGCAGAATGAACGGCATATCCCAGCATCTCGAAGAACACCGTACGCAGTTCGGGCAACAAGGTACGTTCTATGGAATCGTAGGCCGCACAAATATCCTGATAATCCTTCAGCCGCTTTTGTGCCGTCCCCGTCTGGAAGGAGAAATCGGTGTCGTGCAGACGGGCGTTCTCAGGGTTGTCCCACTCTATCTCGTAGCCCATGAACTCGGGCTTTCGGTCCCAGGCCAGACGATAATAGTTGTCAAGAATAAAGCTGAGCATAGCGCTATGCTCTTGAATATCAAAGAGACGCGCCAACCACTCGGTTTGGTAGGAATTCGCATTGTCGTACGAGAATGCCTGGAAGTCGTATGCCATGTCCATGAACATCTGCATCTCTATCTCCATCGGTTTGATGTCGCCCACATTGAGCAACCAATAGCGATCGGCTCCGGCTGTATAAGCCTTGAGGAGTTCTTCATACATCAGCATGGGTGCAGTGGTGGCAAGCCAAAGGTTATCGTGAGGCGTACCGAGATAAGATATATGATAGTAGACACCACTGCGCCCGCTGCGCCGTTGCTCCTTGGGATTGCTGACACGCTTCATGTAGCCATAGTTGTCGTCGGGCCATACGAGGGTGATGTCTTCGGGCACGCGCAGCCCTGCGTCATAGATGTCGAGCGTCTCCTTATAGGGCACAAAAATCTGTGGTATGTCCTTGGTACGTTTTTTCTTGTACTTCCGCAATATCTTACGCTGCTTGGCAATGACATCCGTCAGCGTACGGGCACGGTCGGCGAGGTCGGTACTGCCTTTCATGGCTTCGTCGTGCAGGCCGCGCATGCCCATGGTGTAGATGTTGTCATACTGGGCCGTCTCGCGGATGCGGTCGTCCAGTTTCTTCAGTATTGTTGCCCGGTTCGTCTCATAGTCCCATTCGCCATCGCGCGACTTATCCCATTCGGAGAGGGCCGCATTGTTGAAGAGCAGTGGTTCGCAGTGGCTGGTAGTAATCATGATGCCCCATTTGTCGGCCACGCGCTGGCTCTCGGGATGACTGTAGAAGGCACCCGTACAAGTGTGCATGGCCGGTGCCAGCATGTTACCCTTCAGGCGGAGAATCAGTTCACAGACGCGGTCGTAGGTTTTGGGACCGATATCGCCCAACTCGCGCTCATAATTCTCTGCCGCCCATGTCTTCATGCCCCAGTCTTCGTCGTTAATGAATACGCCACGGTATTTTATACTGGGCGACGAACTTACAAAGTTCTCGGCATAGCCATAGACTCGCCTGTTTGTCCGGTCGATAGGGACATCGGCAAACCAATACCACGGACTGACACCGATGGCCTCGCTGACATGGAAGACTCCGTAGGCCAGGCCCCGGGCATCGGAACCCGTAATGCAGAGTTGGCCCTCCTTGGTGTCTATTGCAAACCGTTCCCAAGTGCCTTGCAGTTCGCCGTGCCGATGCGTCTGCTTGGCCGTGCCGATGCTGACGCAAGGACCACCGACAGGGTGCGAGGCAACCCGAGGTCTTTTGCCCGAAACACGTTCTATATCGTCGGCCAGCACCTGAGCCATGTGCCTCACCAACGGTGCATCGCCCTCGTCGTACACAATGGTTGCCTGGGTCAGGTCCACGGTTTGAGCCGTGGCCCCGACACTCACGACGAGCAGCAGACAGCATATATATAGAACCTTTCCCCTCACTACTTCACCACAACTTTTCTTACCTTACCATCAGCTCCGACTACGATATTCAGACCATGCTGCAGTTGCTGTATGCGCACGCCCGACGGACTGTATATCCCCATCGGCATACGTCCTGCAACATCAATGTTGCCGATGCCGTCCAGCAGACTGAGGTTCCTCAGACGGCACTCGGCCAGGAGGAACTCCTGCATGCCGCTGCCCACTTCCTTGAACTGGATTACATAGTTGCCTGCCTTCTTCACCTCGAACGACAGCGTCTGGCGAGCGGCAGAGGAGATATTACCGGCTGCATTACCGTTGATGTTGGGTTTGGCCGTCAGCGTGGCCGACGTCTTGAGTGCCGTACCGCTGCTGTTCAGTATCTTGGCTTGGTAGGTGGGAGTTCCCTTCCATGCGGCCATCACAAATACCAGTTCGTAGTTACCTGGTTGCAGGGTCAACGGATATGCCGTCTGACGGCCGTACTCAGCACTGGTGGTACGCCAGTACAAGGCTTTGCCCTGATAGCCTGTCAGGCCCGAGAAGGTACGCGGTCCGCTACCATTCTGCGTAGGATAGTTGCGCACGTCAGTACCGTCGGTGGTGCGCCAGCCTACGGGCAGTGCGCCAGCAGCCACATCGGTGAAGTCAAGTTCGTATATGGCTGATGTATCGTAGAACATGGGTTGGATGACGATGTTCTCATCGGGCATCGTGAATGCCACCTCGGTGGCTCCTTCCTCGAAGTCTATGGTCCGGCCTTGTGTGAAGAAGACGGAGTTGACGACATTCAGTGCCTTGAGGCCATAATAGGTGTCGGGGACAATGGTCAGGTGAACCGTCTGGCCTGCAGCTGCCGAATCAACGTCGGCGGTGACCGTACCGAAATCGGCCTCGCGCACGGTTACGGCAAACTTCTCTCTTTCGGTACCCACAGGTTCGTAGGTCACCTGGTCGATAATCATCTTCACACTGCCGATGTTCGTGAGTATCATCGTATTGGCACCAGCCTTGAAGGTAGCCGTAACGACGGCCTCGCTCCATTCGTTCATTCCGACCTTCTCGAACCTGATGACCTGCGACTTGCCATTGACGGTGGCACGCATCTGCCCGGCCTTGCTGCTGTTGCAGTAGCGCACCACGATGTTATAGTCGCCAGCCTCAGCGAGGTTCAACTGATGGCGCAAGGCAGCACTCGTCGATGCCGGCATGTCCACATAGCCCATTCCGGCAAAATCGCGCAGGTCCTGTGCCCACCAACCCGAATGGGTCAGGGCGATATTGGCTCCCTTACGGTCCATATTTTCGGCCTCGATGGTGATGGGGCCTTTGTAGGGCTCGGGCTGTTTAGGCTGTTCCAGAGCCTCGGCGGGCAGGACATCGGTCAGGCGGTCAGTTGCTTCACCAGCGCAATCCACACGTACGATGGCCGGTCCCATGTGTCTGACATTGAACGAGAAAGTCTTACTCTCAGCATCATATTTTTCGCCGCTCAGACTGGCAGCATGACTGGTTGCGCCGGTTGTGGGACGGGTCAGTTTGCACGTCGGCTGAGCCGTGACACCGGTGATGGTCACCATGTCGGTCTGCTGCGTGAGGCTGTCGCTGCGATAATTGTTCAGGTAGAAGTCGATGTGGTCGGCATACTCACGGATGATGCCGCTGGAGAGCTTTCCATAGGTGAGTTTGAGCGTATCGCAGGTGTTGTACTGCAAGGGTATTTCTGCCTGGGCCGACTTCTTGCCATTCAGATAGGTATAGGGGGTGTAGGTTACGAGCTGGTTGCGGAAGCGATTGACGTAAAGGTCGCCCTTCGACACCTCGGGATAGAGTTTATTGAACTCATTTACCTTCTTTGCCAGCGTGTTCCACCTTGCCGAGTATTTCGACTTCTGCACCTGCACGGGTATGGCCTTGGCAGCATCGTCGTAGAGGCCCGTCACCATGGGTATGGCACCGTATCGGCCGGTCGACTTGAAGTAGCACAGATTGTTCTGCCATTGACCGTAGTTCCACGCGCCTTCCTTTTTCTGGTTGGCGGGGTCGGTCTGCAGGTAGAGTCCGTCGTAGAGGTTGTCCCAGACACGGAAGTCGTCATTGGTGTCGTGCAGGATGACCACCTTGGTCTTCTCCACCACCTCTTGGCGCGAGGGAATGTACATAGAGCCATCGATGATGCGACGCCACATATCTATCCAGATACCTTTGAAGTTGGGGAAGGTGCCCCAGTTGCGACGCGTGTAGCCATCCACCTGACTATCGTTCAGATTCTGGAAGTCCTCGGTCCATATCAGTTCCGGACCGTCCCATACGGCACCGCCGTTGACGCACGTCTGCTCCATCACCGTACCGATGCCGGCACTGCCCGGATACTTGCATTTGTTCTCGCCCACCAGCTTTGCCGTCATGTCGTTCCATCCGCAGTTGTCGTAGCGCACGCCATAGTTTGTGGTCAGACCGCTGACAAAGGGACCCCAGCAGACACTTTCGTTGTTGTAGAAACTGCTGGCATGGGTATATTTATAGAGGAAGAGAATGGCCTCGGGGTATTTCTTACAAGCATCGAGGAAACGCGGTTCCAACTTCAGTTCGGCTATGGGGTCGGTATTGAAGTGATAGAAGCCACCGCACCAGCTGACGGTGAGGAAACCGCCATAGCGGTGCGACATCTCCACCAACTTGGCAAACAGGGCCCAGCGACTGGCAGTCGTCGTAGAACTCTTGTCGCCTGGTTCTCCGAAGCCCCAGAACTGCTCGGCATAGTTCCAACCGAGGAAGTTGGGAAAGGTCTTGAAGAAATACTCAAACGTCTCCAGATCGTCGTCCTGGATGTGGGTGTGTCCGCCACTGGCAGGCTGGCAAGTAAACCACAGACCATTCTGCTGGCACACCGTAGCCCACGACTTGTAGGTACGTACGGCATTGCGGGGCATTCTGTACATGCCCGTCTTCGTGTCGAACTGGCACGACAGGCTCAGGTTCATGCAGACAAAGGGC
>ODAJ014787571.1_pt1 | contig 208259 bp, 199 predicted proteins | sample 1539241 | NCBI WGS metagenome assembly ODAJ01 (sample SAMN02144231, study PRJEB22623) | gut metagenome | biome: sheep rumen | host: Ovis aries | place: New Zealand | reverse complement strand
TGTCAACCTCTTTTTGCAGAAAAAAAAGACCCCTGCACCATTTCTGATGCAGAGATCTTTATAGGTATCTCTTAACTTAATGACATTGGGTGAGGAACCTGCCGGATTTTTTATTTTACCTGTTATGTTTCCATATCATCGTCCTGCTCGTCGGCCGCTTTCAGCCGGCTCAGAACCTTGGAGATCTTGGAGGTTGTGCTCTTGATCGTCGAGATCGACTGGTCATGGTTGAGCGTGTGGATGATGTTGGCCATGTACTTGTACATGTTGGCGCAGACAAAGTAGGGCTTGCGGTACAGTTCGGGCGGAAGATAGGTGAGGTTGGTCGTGATCAGCTTGTCGAAGTAGCCTTTCTCATAAAACTCGTCAAACTTGTCAAAGCCTTCCGTGAAGAGGCCGAAGGTGGTGCAGATAAACACCCTGCGGGCGCCGCGCTCCTTGATCTGCTTGCAGACGTCCACCATGGAGCCGCCGGAGGCGATCATGTCGTCGATGACGACGCAGTCCTTGCCCTCCACGGTCTCGCCGAGGAATTCGTGGGCGACGATCGGGTTCTTGCCGTTTACGATCTTCGAATAGTCACGCCGCTTGTAGAAGGTTCCCATGTCCGCACCGAGGATATTTGCGAAATAGACCGCGCGGTCCATGGCGCCTTCGTCCGGGCTGATGACCATGAAATGATCCTTGTCAAAGGAGATGTCCGGAACTGACTTAAGGAGCGCCTTCAGGAACTGGTACGTCGGCATGAAGTTGTCGAAACTGATAAGGGGGATTGCATCCATGACGCGGGGGTCATGGGCGTCGAACGTGATGATATTGGAGACACCGTAGTCGGCGAGCTCGCGGAGTGCCATTGCGCAGTCAAGGGACTCGCGGGAGGTGCGTCTGTGCTGGCGGCTCTCATAAAGGAAGGGCAGGACGACGGAAATACGGTGAGCCTTGCCGCTGACAGCAGAAATGATGCGCTTGATATCCTGAAAATAGTTGTCCGGCGACATGTGGTTTTCGTGGCCGCAGACTTTCAGGGTCTGGGTATAGTTTGTCACGTCACCGATGATGAAGAGGTCGGTGCCGCGGATCGAATCGTCGAGGCGGACACGGCCCTCTCCGGTGCCGAACCGGGAGTAGTGGGTGCGGATGAGGTAAGTGGATTCCAGATAGCCCGGGCACATCTCGAGGTCTTTATTTTTTCTGGAAAGATCTCTTCTGCGCCTTATAAGATACTGGTTGACAGCGTCGGCTATCTCCTCGCTCCCCTTTAAATAAATGATTTTGAGGGGCGCAACGGGCATGGTGGTTTTAGCAGTGGTCGGTGCAGGCATGCATTTCCTCCGTATAATGGTTTGTAGTTGAAGCTTTCGGGCGGCGCAGGGCGCACCGCTTACTATGGTTATAACACATTTCAGGGACGGAAACAATAAGAAGAAGAAAATCCGGCAGGGTTTACAAAACTGAAATTTACTGCTATTATAACGGAAACAGGCAGATAAACGGAGGTTTCACTTGGGTGCCGGGCATAAAATAAAAAGAGTATTACCCGGCGGGATCGCCGAGGAGATGGGCGTTGAGCCCGGAATGAGCATCATAGCGGTAAACGGGCAGGAGATCCAGGATGTCTTTGATTACCAGTACCTCATGGAGGACCTGCACGTAGAGATACTGATCCGGGAGGAAAACGGGGAGGAGACGCTCATCGAAGTGGACCGGGACCCCGACGAGGACTTCGGTGTCGAATTCGAGACATCCCTCATGGATGACTACAAGAGCTGCTGCAACCGCTGCATATTCTGCTTCATCGACCAGATGCCGAAGGGCATGCGGGAGACCCTGTATTTCAAGGACGATGATTCGAGACTCTCATTTCTGCAGGGCAATTACGTAACACTCACTAATATGAAAGAGCGGGACATCGACCGCATCATCCGGCTTCGCATGGAACCGATCAATATCTCCGTGCATACGACCAACCCTTCCCTTCGGCGCATGATGCTGGGCAACCGGTTCGCGGGCGATATCATGGAAAAGCTGAAACGGCTTTCGGACGCGGGCATCGAGATGAACGGGCAGATCGTCCTTTGCCGCGGCATCAACGACGGTGCCGAGCTTGACCGCACGATCCGCGAACTCGGAGAGCTGAGACCGGCCATGAGGAGCCTGTCGGTCGTGCCGGTCGGGATCACGCGCTTCCGCGACCACCTTCCGCATCTTGACACCTTTGACAGGGAGTCCTCGGCTGAGGTGATCGACCAGATCGAGGGCTGGCAGAAGCGTTTCAGGGAAGACGGTGTGAACCCGGAGATTCCGAATTTTGTCCAGGCCTCCGACGAGTGGTACCTGTCTGCCGGGCGGGAAGTCCCGGAGGAGGACCGCTACGACGGTTATCTTCAGCTTGAAAACGGAGTCGGCATGGTCCGCCTTCTTAAAAATGAAGTACACTCAGCTCTCAAGGGCTTTCTCGACCATGAAAGCTCTCTCTATAAATCCCTGAGTCTTCCGGAGAAGGATTATCTGGCAGAGCTTCCGGAGAGAGGGAGACATGTCACGACGATCTGCGGCAAGCTGATCGAGCCGGTGATCCGGGAGCTGGCCGGGCAGATCACGGAGGCATTTCCGGGGCTTTCGATTCGTGTATTTTCCGTCAGAAACGATTTCTTCGGGCACACGATCACGGTGAGCGGTCTTATCACCGGCTGCGATCTCATCGAACAGCTTAAGGAGCTTGTCGGAAATGAAGACCCCGGCAAGGTCCTGGGCGAGGAGATCCTCCTGCCGGTCAACATGCTGAGGGCAGGAGAGAAGGTTTTCCTCGACGACCTCACAACCGAGGATGTGGAGAACGCGTTTTATCTCCCGGTCGGCGTGATCTGGTCAGGGGGCGAGGAGCTTGTACGCTCCGTTCTGGGCCTCTCCCACAGGGAAGAGGGGAACCGGCAGATCTACGAGTCCTGGGAGCCGGACGATCAATAAAACTATCAAATACTTAAGGAGAATATAATTCTATGAGCAAACCGATCCTTGCCATCGTGGGAAGACCGAATGTGGGAAAGTCCACGCTTTTCAATGCGCTGGCGGGTGAAAACATTTCCATTGTAAAAGATACCCCGGGGGTGACCCGCGACCGCATTTACGCGGAGGTCAACTGGGACGGTTATGATTTTACCCTGATCGACACGGGCGGCATCGAGCCCGAGTCGAATGATATCCTGCTCCGGCAGATGAGGGAGCAGGCGGAGATCGCCATCGAGACGGCGGACGTGATCCTGTTCCTTGTGGACGCAAAGGACGGCCTCGTCGATGCAGATGCAAGAGTCGCGGACATGCTGCGGCGGTCAAAAAAGCCGGTTGTTCTTGCAGTCAACAAGATTGACGACTATGTGAGACACCAGGCGGATATCTATGAGTTTTATGCGCTGGGCCTCGGCGACCCGATTGCGGTATCGGCCGTAAACAGGCAGGGCATCGGCGATATGCTGGATGAGGCGACGAAATATTTCGATATGACCTCCGGGGAGGATGAGGAGGATTCGAGGCCGAGGATCGCGATCGTCGGCCGCCCGAACGTCGGCAAGTCCTCCATCATCAACAAACTGCTGGGCGAGAGCCGCCTGATCGTCTCCGACATCGCCGGAACGACGCGCGACGCGATCGACACGCCGGTTAAATGGAACGGAAAAGAGTATGTCTTCATCGACACCGCAGGTCTTCGCCGCAAGAGCAAGATCAAGGAGGAGATTGAACGCTACAGCATCATCCGGACCGTGACGGCCGTCGAGCGTGCGGACGTGGTCATCGTGGTTATCGACGCGGTCACCGGGATCGCCGAGCAGGACGCCAAGATCGCGGGCATCGCCCACGAGCGCGGCAAGGGGATCCTGATCGCCGTGAACAAGTGGGATGCGGTCGAGAAGAACACAAACTCAACGAGAGAGTACACGGAGAAGATCCGCCAGATCCTTTCCTACATGCCCTACGCGGAGATCCTGTTCGTGTCGGCCGAGACCGGGCAGCGCCTGCCGAAGCTGTTTACGGCAGTCGAGACGATCCTTGAAAATCAGAACCGCCGCATTGCGACGGGCCTCCTCAATCAGCTGATGGCCGAGGCGGTCGCTCTCAATTCGCCGCCGACCGACAAGGGAAGGCGCCTCCGCCTCTACTATATTACACAGGTGGGAGTGGCTCCGCCGGCCTTCATTATCTTTGTCAACGACAAGGAACTGATGCATTTCTCGTATGTTCGCTATATTGAGAACAAGATCCGCGAAGCCTTTGATTTCCGCGGAACATCGATCAAGATCATCATCCGGGAACGGAATGACGGTGATGATGCCAGATAAAGGGAGGGATTTCATATGAATACGATCCTGGTACGGATTTTATGCGTCTGCCTCGGCTATGTCTTCGGCCTTTTCCAGACAGCCTACATCTACGGGCGGACGCAGGGAATTGATATTCGGAATGTAGGCTCGGGAAATGCCGGAACGACGAATGCCTTACGAAACTTCGGCACAAAGGTCGGCATCCTGGTGCTGGTCTGCGACATGCTGAAGTGCATCCTGGCGGTGGCAGTGGCAAAGCTGATCTTCGGCGGCTCGGACCTGCCGGCCCGCCTCATCGGCATCTACGCGGGCGCCGGAGCGGTGCTCGGCCACTGCTTCCCGTTCTACATGCAGTTTAAGGGCGGCAAGGGAATTGCCTGCCTCGCGGGTCTCCTCCTTTCATTTTCCGGAGTGACCTTTGCACTCTGCATGACATTCTTCTTCGTGATCTTCTTCACGACCCACTATGTATCCCTGGGAAGTCTGGTCGGTGCGGCTGTCTTCCTCATCTCAACGATCATCTTCGGCCAGAGCGGTTCCTACGGGATGTCCCAGCCGCATCTTACCGAAATGTATCTCGTGATCGCATGTATCGTTGCTCTTGCATTCTTTCTCCATCGCGCAAACATCGGAAGGCTTCTTAGAGGAGAGGAGAGGAAAACATATCTCAAAAAGAAGAAGTGACGGAGGTTTGTAAAATGAAAATCACCGATATCATGAAGGAGCGCATGTCCCTGTCGTTTGAAGTGTTTCCGCCCAAGGCCGACAAGCCGCTGGAACCGCTTCTTGACGTGCTTGACAGACTCTATACCGTTGAGCCTGATTTTGTGAGCTGCACCTATGGGGCCGGCGGCACCAACGCGGGCCGGCACATGGAGATCTGCAAGTCTATCCTGGACTCCGGAAAGACCATTCCGATCTCTCATTTCACGACGATCGGGAAGACACGGGAGGACATCCGCGCCCAGATGGACCTCTGCCTTTCCTACGGCATCGATCACATCCTCGCGCTTCGCGGCGATATTCCCGAAGGCTGGGAGGGCACGCGGGGCGATTTTAAGCACGCTAGCGAGATGATCAGCTTTATCCGCAAGTATTACGGGGACAAGTTCGTGATCGCGATGGCCGGTGCGCCGGAGAAGCACATCGAGGCCAGGACCTTCGCGGAGGATATCGCGCATCTCCGCATGAAGCAGGATTCCGGTGCGGATATCCTCATGACCCAGCTCTGCTACGATGTGGAGGGCTTCAAGCGCTGGCTCGACACGATCCGAAAAACCGGCGTGCACATTCCGGTCGATGTCGGCATCATGCCGGTTCTCAACAAGAACTCCGTTATCAAGATGTGTCTCGGCACCAACGGATGCTCGATCCCGCAGCCGCTGGCGGAGCTCATTTCCAGGTATTATAATGCCTCCGATGAAGATTTCCGCAAGGCAGGTATTGAATATACCGTCAAGATGGTGTATGAATATATGGCGCTGGGTATTGACGGACTTCATTTCTATTCGCTCAACAAGGCGGACGCGGCTCTTGAGATCTGCGAGGCCTGCGGCCTTTCTTACCGCAGATAACACCCTTTCTTGAGATGTATTGGAAGGAAGGAGGCAGGAAAATGCAGTTTGATTTCCTGAAGAGAATGAAGGACTCCGGAGGCGAGCTCAAGAAGATCAATGTGCTCACCGCCTGTGCCATGCTGGGTGCGCTGGCCGTCGTCATGAGGAATTTCACGGTCGATGTGACGCCTCAGCTCAGAGTCGGATTCTCCATGATCCCGAACCAGATCGTGGATTATCTGTTCGGTCCGGTGACCGGAGCGATCTTCGGCGGTGTGCTCGATGTTCTGAAGTTTGCGATCAAGCCGACGGGGCCGTTCTTCTTCGGCTTCACGTTCGACGCGATGCTGGCGGCTTTCATTTACGGAATGTTCTTCTATAAAAGAAAGCTCAGCTTCTGGCGGGTTCTGATCGCCGAGGGACTGGTCGCCCTGATCGTGAACATCGGGTTCAACACCCTCTGGCTTTCGGTTCTTTACGGAAAAGGATTTTTCGCGCTTCTCCCCGCGAGAGCTTTGAAAAATATAATCATGTGGCCCATCAACACAGCAATCTTTTACTTTTTGGCGCAGATGCTTGGAAGAGCCGGGATATTCCGGACCTTCCGTGATGAGATGCCGGCGGGACCGGCAGGAAAAGGAGAATAATTATGGCCTATTTAACCGACATTGAGATCGCTCAGGCAAATGAGATGCAGAAGATCACCGAGGTGGCAAAGACCGCCGGGATCCCCGAGGACTGCCTGGAGCTCTACGGCAACTACAAGGCAAAGATCGATGTCAAGAAGCTTGAAGCCGAAACAGAGGCGAAAGAGGGCAAGCTGATCCTCGTGACCGCCATCACGCCGACCCCGGCCGGTGAGGGCAAGACCACGACGACCGTCGGGCTTGCTGACGGGCTTTCCAAGCTCGGCAAGAACGTATGCGCCGCACTCCGCGAGCCGTCCCTCGGACCGGTCTTCGGCGTCAAGGGCGGTGCTGCCGGCGGCGGTTATGCCCAGGTCGTCCCGATGGAGGATATCAACCTGCACTTTACGGGTGACTTCCATGCGATCGGCGCCGCCAACAACCTGCTTGCGGCGATGCTCGACAACCACATCTATCAGGGAAATGAACTGAACATCGATCCCAGAAAGATCACCTGGAAGAGATGCGTCGACATGAACGACCGTCAGCTCCGCTTCGTGGTGGACGGCCTCGGCGGAAAGCCGAACGGCACACCGAGGGAGGACGGCTACGACATCACGGTCGCATCTGAGATCATGGCGGTGCTCTGTCTTTCCAAGGACATTACCGACCTCAAGGAGAGACTGTCCCGCATCATCGTCGGCTACACCTACGGAAAGATCGCGGAGCAGAAGCCGGTCACGGCGGGCCAGCTGCACGCTGAGGGCGCCATGGCGGCTCTTCTCAAGGATGCGCTGAAGCCGAACCTGGTCCAGACCCTGGAGCATACACCGGCAATCGTTCACGGCGGCCCGTTCGCGAATATCGCCCACGGCTGCAACTCCGTCATCGCGACAAAGACAGCCATGAGACTGGCTGATTACGCCGTCACGGAGGCAGGCTTCGGCGCTGACCTCGGTGCGGAGAAGTTCCTCGATATCAAGTGCCGCATGGCCGGCCTTCATCCTTCGGCGGTTGTCGTCGTCGCGACGGTCCGCGCTCTCAAGATGCACGGCGGTCTCGACAAGGCATCCCTCGGCACCGAGAACCTGGAAGCTCTTGAAAAAGGTCTTCCGAACCTGCTGCAGCATGTCAGCAACATCACGGACGTCTATCACCTTCCGTGCGTCGTCGCGATCAATGCGTTCCCGACCGACACGAAGGCGGAGCTCGACCTGGTTGAGGCGGCCTGCAAGGAGCGCGGCGTAAATGTCGCCCTGTCCGAAGTCTGGGCAAAGGGCGGCGAAGGCGGCGTGGCACTCGCGAAGGAAGTCATCCGTCTCTGCGAAGAAGGGGATGCGAGCGGGTTTGCATTTTCCTATGATACCGAGCTTGGCATCGAGGAGAAGCTTAACATGCTCGCAAAGCGCATCTATCACGCAGACGGCGTCGTTCTCACGGCCGATGCGAAGAAGCAGGCAGCCCAGCTCACATCGATGGGTTACGGCAACTGCCCGATCTGTGTCGCCAAGACCCAGTACAGCTTCTCGGATGACCCGAAGAAGCTCGGCGCACCGAAGAATTTTGAGATCACGGTCCGCAACCTTAAGATTTCCGCGGGAGCAGGCTTCATCGTTGCCCTGACCGGAGACATCATGACGATGCCGGGTCTGCCGAAGAGACCGGCTGCCGAGAAGATCGATGTCGACGAAAACGGTGTGATCACAGGTCTTTTCTGAGTCCCGGCAATACGCAGCCCGGAGAAGGAAGGAGAGTGTCCCTATGAAAGAATACAGTTCCATGCCGATCGATACGTATGTGGAGGAGCTTTCCTCGAAAAATGCAGTTCCCGGAGGCGGCGGCACCAGTGCGCTGGTCGGCGCTCTCGGGACGGCGCTCACGGACATGGTCGGCAATCTGACTGTGGGCAAGAAGAAATATGCCGCCGTCGAAGATGAAATCAAAAATATCATGGCGGAGACTGACAAGATCAAGGCGGAACTTCTCTCCCTGATCGATAAGGACCCTGTTGTATTTGAACCGCTGTCGAAAGCTTACGGCCTTCCCTCCGGGACACCGGAGGAGGCCGCTTTGAAGGCGGAGGTTCTTGAAAAATGCCTGCACGAGGCGGCATCCGTCCCGATCGCCGTGATGGACTGCTGCGCGGAAGGCATCGAACTTACGGCCAGAATCGCGGAGATCGGATCTCCGCTGGTCGTCTCGGATGCGGGCTGCGCCGTGCTGCTCTTAAAGGCAGCCATGGAAGGGGCCGCCCTGAATGTTCTCGTCAACACCAAATTCATGAAAGATCGTGAGTATGCTGCCCAGTTAAACTCTGATGCCGCACGGTTTATCGCCGAATTCGGCGATAAGGCGGACGCCGTCTATGACAAGATCTACGGACGTCTTCTTCGAAGCTCCGTACAGTGAGGAGGTTGTCTATTGGTTAAAAAGCTTTTGGCCTTTGTGCTGGCTCTCTCGCTGGCTGCAAGCGGTGTGACGCTGCCGGCCGTTTCGGTTAAGGCATCCGTTCCGGACGAATCGGTGACAGTTTCCGAGGAATCCGATCCGGGCTCTGAGGTCATCGAGTCGACGGCAGAGGAGACGGCGGAAGCTGATGAGACGGCTGCGGAGTCGGTAGAGCCGGCTTTGGCTGCGGAAGAGTCCCTGTCTTCGGAGCCGGAGATCATCGAAAGGACGGACAGCGTACCGGAAGAGTCTCTTGAAGAAGAGACCGAATCCGCAGAGCCGTTTCCCGAAGATGATTCGGTAAGCGAGGATGAGGGCTCCGGCATTACGGATGAAAGCACAGGCCGTACCGATGAGAGAACGGCGGAGCTGCCGGAGGAGACCGAATCTGCGGAAGAAGAATCAGAAGCGGCCGATCCTCTTTCCGATGAGGAGACAGCTCCGGACGAGAGCACCGGCGAAAAGAATGATGAGGAGATCCTTTCAGAGGCGGAAGAGATCAGTGCCGTCGGAACAAAAGCGCCGTTTGCCGAAGGGGATTATTACATCTGCTCAGCCATCAACGAGAATGCCGTATTTGACATCGAGGGCGGCATGAAGAGAAACGGCGTCAATCTTCAGCTCTATAAGAGCAACGGGAGCGATGCCCAGAAGTTTCATGTGGCGTTCGGCGCTGACGGGACGGCCACGATCACGGCGCTTCACAGCGGAAAGGCGCTGGATGCGGCCGGAAGAGGCACGGCCCTGAAAACGAACGTTTGGCAGTACACAGCAAACGGAACGCCTGCCCAGAGCTGGGTGATCACCGAATCTGCTCTTGAAGGCTTCTACACGATCAAAGCGTCCTATACGAATCTGGTCATGGACGCCGCCGGCGGCTCCTCGGCCAACAAGACCAACATTCAACTGTATGCGCCCAACAATACAAAAGCGCAGCAGTGGAAGTTTGTCCCGGTTGTCCCGGTGGAAGAGCCTGTCTCGGAGCCGGCCGAACCGCAGGTTGTACCTGCCTCGCTTAAAACGGGCTACTACAAGATATTCATGGCGAAAAATGCAAACCGCTGCATCGAAGTGCAGAACGGTTCCTTTGAGGAGGACGCCAACATCGCCGTAGGACCGAACAGTCAGGAGGCCGCCCAGGTCTTCTACCTGACAAATCTGGGGGACGGCTGGTACACAATGGAATCCTGCCTGACCGGCTTTATGTTTGCGGCGAAGAGCACAAGCACCGCAAACGGGACGAATATCGAGCAGAAGAAAAAGAGCAGCGAGAAAACACAGAGGTGGTACATAAAGGAGTGCGAAGGTTTGTACACGATCTGCTCCGGCGTGAACAACGGAGTCGTCGTGGATGTCCTGGGTGCCCTCACAGGCATAGGCACAAACATCCGCCTTTATCAGTCGAATGACACGATCGCCCAGAAATGGACCTTCAAGCCGGTCAGCGCACCGAATGCGGTCCTTCCGGGCGGCAACTACGTGATCTCATGTGCGGCAAACCCGAATATCGTTGTGTCCATCCCTTCCGGGACGGCTTCGAAGGGCAGCAATGCGGCTCTTGCGACCTACAAAGGGAATAATTACCAGAAATTTATCGTGACCGCCCTGGGCGACGGAACCTACAAGCTGATCGTAGCAGGCAGCGCGATGGCACTGGACGTTGCCGGAGGTGCCAGAACCAACGGAGGGAACCTGCAGCAGTATTCCTACAACGGAACGACGGCCCAGCGGTGGAGAATCGTCGGCTGCCGCGGTGTCTACAAGATTATCGGTGTGGGCAGCGGCAAGGCGATCGACGCGACAGGCGGTAAGATTGCGGCAGGCACAAACCTGCAGATCTATACGGACAACGGGACGGCAGCACAGCAGTTCACCTTCAGCCCGGCGGTCATCATGGCGGAGAACAACGTCGTCATAACAAATGAAAACGGAAAGACCTACGCGGTGGATCCGGCGACCGGGAAGAAGTTCCAGATCGAGCCGGAATACCTGAATGATCCGAGAGTCGGCGTGGATGTCACGGAGGATGATTTCTTCGCGGCTGTCCTCTACACGGAGGCCGGCGGCCAGGGAATCGACGGTATGATGATGGTCGCCTATGTCATCAAGAACCGCATGGAAAAGGGCATCGAGGCGGCAAGGACGGGTGCCTACGTCGAATATCCGGGAACACTGGATATCATGATCTACCAGAAGGAGCAGTGGCAGGTCGCACGGACCAAGGACAACGGGGATCCGGCGCCGCTCGGGAATGTCCTTCGGGATATCGTGAACGGCACAGCCGATTACCTTTCGAGGGCCAGAACGGTCGTCGCGAAGGCCAACAACAGGGACGACATCGTGCTGGAGCACACCGCGACCGTCTATACAAGGACCGGTGCGAATTCCTCGACAAGATCGACCATGCCGGTCGGAACCCATATTAAGGCCTCTGCCTTCACCTACAACTCGTTTATGACACCGAAGGCCTGGCTTCGCTACTGCCAGGACGGCCGCCATACGAAGTTCAAGGCGAACTATCAGGGCAACAACGCATTCCTCTACAGCGGAGCCGTGACCAGCCAGGGCCATGTCTTCTTCTACGATGAGGATGTCTGGTAAATGCAATACGATGCTTGAAATGCCGGCGCGGGCCCTGGGCCTGCGCCGTTTTTACGGAGGAAAAACAATTGAAGGCAGAACACGTCCTCATCATGTTTGCGGTCCTCTTCCTGATCATTCTCGTGATCGCCGCGGCAAGAAATAATGCGGAGAGGGAGAAGCGGAAGCTCCGGTTTCTGAGGGCCCGCTACGGGAAAGTTCCCGAAAATGAATACACCGCGGAAGAACTCGCCTCGGCCGGTCTCTATGCGAAGAAGGAAGAGAACGGAGCATTTGAGATCGATGATATCACCTGGAATGATCTCGCGCTGGAGGATCTGTACCTTCTCATGAACAATACGGTCTCCTCGCCGGGAGATTCGGTCCTCATGGACTGGCTGCGGCATCCGGTCTTCGACAAGGAGAAGCTTGATGCAAGAGACCGCCTCATCGAGCTTGCAAGGGAAAACCAGGGACTCAGGGAGAAGCTGCAGCTCATCCTGTGGGATGTGGGCCGCGACAACGGGATCTCCGCATATGAACTGATTAAAAAGCTTAACGAGGCACAGAAGATCGGCAGAGCGAAATATATCGCCTCAGCCGTCGGGATGCTGGCCGGAATTGCGCTTTTATTCATTCAGCCGCTTGTGGGACTTATTCTCATCATTGCCATGCTGGTCTTTAACAGTGCGTCCTACATGCACGGCAACACAACCATCAAGACCTATGTGAAGAGCTTCAAGGCGATCCTCCGGATGCTGGAGGCATCAAGAAAGCTCGCGGGACTCAATGCTCCGGAAATCAAGGATATTCTTCAGGAACTCGGAAGCCTTGAGGGCAAGCTTAAGGGCATCAGCCGCGGCGCATTTCTCGTGACGTCCGCCTCGGGGGTCGGCACGGGCCTTGAGTCGGTTCTCATTGAATATATGAAGATGTTCTTCCACGTGGATCTCATCAAGTTTGATCAGATGCTGGACGCCTACCGCGGAAATGAAAGTGTGGTGCTCCGCATCTTCGAGCTTCTCGGGACTCTTGATTCAGTCTGTGCGCTGGCCTCCTATCGCGAGTATCTGCCGGTGTACACGAGAGGAGATTTTCATTTTCCGAAGGAGGGAGAGAAGCCGGTGATCCGTGCGGAGGAACTCGTCCATCCGCTGCTTGCGGCCCCGGTTCCGAACAGCTTTACGGTTCAGGGCGGCAACCTCATCACGGGCTCCAACGCCTCCGGCAAATCCACGTTCCTGAAATCCGCTGCAATCGCCGCGATCATGGGCCAGACGGTCTGCACGGTGCCGGCGGGGGCATTTTCATCACCGTTTATCCGGGTTCTGACGTCCATGGCCCTGACTGACAACCTCTCGGGCGGGGAGAGTTATTTTATTGTAGAGATTCGGTCGCTACGGCGGATCATGGAAGCTTCTGAGGATACTTCATCGGGAATTCCGGTACTCGGTGTTGTGGACGAGGTACTTCGGGGCACCAACACGATCGAGCGCATCGCGGCCTCCGCGGAGATCCTCGCGGAGCTTGCGAAGAAGCCGGCCGTGACCCTTGCGGCCACCCACGACATCGAGCTTGCGAACATTCTTAAGGGAAGCTACCGGAACCTTCACTTCGAGGAGGAGATCCGGGACGGCGACGTCGTCTTCAGCTACAAGCTTCTCGAAGGACCCGCGACGACCAGAAACGCGATCCGGCTCCTCGGCCTTGCGGGCTACGACGAGGAGGTCGTTGAGCGCGCGAGAGCCCGTGCCGAACGCTTTGAGACAACCGGAAACTGGACCTGAAGGAGGGCGAATATGCAGAATGTAAAGCTGTTTTCCGACGGCTCGGCAAGAGGAAACCCGGACGGGCCGGGCGGCTACGGAGTCGTACTTCAGTACACCGACTCAAAGGGCGAGCTGCACGAGATGGAGCTCTCGGAAGGGTTCCCGAAGACGACCAACAACCGGATGGAGCTCCTCGGGATCATCACGGGGCTTGAACATTTGAAGAGGCCCTGCCGCGTGGAGGTCTACTCCGATTCACAGTACGTGATCAATGCATTTCAAAAGGGATGGCTGAAAAACTGGGTGAAAAACGGCTGGAAGAAAGCCGACAAACAGCCGGTTCTGAACCGCGACCTCTGGGAGAGGCTCATTGCCGCGGCGGAGCCCCACGAGATCACCTGGAACTGGGTGAAGGGACATGCGGGTCATCCGGAAAATGAGCGCTGTGACAAACTCGCCACAAAAGCCGCTGATTCCATGAAAGTGGAAATGTAGTACTTGTGGAATTGATTTATTAGTGCTATTATATGTAAAGTTTTGTAATGGAGGCTTAGAACTTTGGAAAAATACGGTGTAAACGAACTCAGAAAAATGTTCCTGGACTTCATGGAATCCAAGGGACATCTCATTATGAAATCTTTTTCGCTCGTTCCCCACAATGATAATTCGCTTCTGCTCATCAACGCGGGCATGGCGCCGCTGAAGCCCTATTTCACGGGCGCGGAGATCCCGCCGAGACGCAGAGTTTCGACCTGCCAGAAATGCATCCGCACGGGCGACCTCGACAACGTCGGCCATACCGCGCGCCACGGCACATTCTTCGAGATGCTGGGCAACTTCTCCTTCGGCGATTACTTCAAGACCGAAGCAATCCACTGGACATGGGAATTCCTGACCGAGGTCGTAGGCCTCGATCCGAACCGCCTCTATCCGTCGGTCTATGAAAATGACGACGAGGCGTTCGCCATCTGGCGCGACGAGATCGGGATCCCGGAGAACCGCATCTACCGTTTCGGCAAGGCGGACAACTTCTGGGAGCACGGCGCAGGCCCCTGCGGCCCCTGCAGCGAGGTCTACTATGACCGCGGCGAGAAATACATGACGGATGAGACCGACACGGAGCCGGGCGGCGAGGGCGACCGCTTCATGGAGATCTGGAACGACGTTTTCACCCAGTTTGAAAATGACGGCAAGGGCAACTACACGACCCTGAAGCAGAAGAATATCGACACCGGCATGGGTCTTGAGAGACTGGCTGTCGCGGTCCAGGATGTCGACTCGATGTTCGACATCGACACGATCCGCGCTCTGCGCGACCATGTCTGCCGTCTGGCTCACAAGGAATACCATGTCGAGCACAACGTGGACGTCGATGTCCGCAAGATCACGGACCACGCCCGCGCTTCGACATTCATGATCTCCGACGGCATCATGCCCTCGAACGAGGGCCGCGGCTATGTCCTCAGAAGACTCATCCGCCGCGCGGCCATGGCAGGCAGACGCCTCGGCATCGAAGGCGCTTTCATGGCGGAGCTTGCAAAGACTGTTATCGAGACGTCCGCGGACGGCTATCCGGAGCTTCGTGAAAACGAAGTGATGATCCTCGAAGTCCTGAACAAGGAGGAGGAGACCTTCGGCCGCACGATCGACCAGGGACTCCGCATCCTCGGCGAGCTCGAGGAGGAGATGGCCGCGAAAAATGAAAAGACCCTCTCCGGCGACAAGGCATTCCTGCTCTACGACACCTACGGCTTCCCGCTGGATCTCACCACCGAGATCCTGAAGGAGAAAGGCTACGAGGTCGATGAGGAAGGCTTCAAGGCCGCCATGCAGGAGCAGCGGGAGAGAGCCCGCGGCGCGAGAAAGACGACCAACTACAGCGGCAAGGAGCTTACAATCTACGATGAACTCGATCCGACCGTTACGTCGGTCTTCACCGGCTACGACCGGCTGACCGACCAGGGCACGGTTAAGATCCTGACCACAGAGGTCACGGAAGAGAACCGCGGCGAGGTGGTGCAGGCCCTTGCTGACGGCAGCCGCGGCACGATCATCACCGACATCACACCGTTCTATGCAACGATGGGCGGCCAGGTCGGCGATACGGGCTTCATCTGCACGGATAATGCCGAATTCAAGGTTGAGAAGACGGAACCGCTCCTCGGCGGCAAAGTCGCCCACATGGGCGTTGTCACAAAGGGCATGATCAAGACAGGCGACAAGGTCACGCTCAAGGTCGACGAGGCCGGACGTCTCGCCACCGAGAAGAACCACTCCGGCACGCACCTTCTCCAGAAGGCCCTCAAGCTGGTCCTCGGCGATCACGTTGCCCAGAAGGGCTCCTATGTATCCCCGGACCGTCTCCGCTTTGACTTCGTCCACTTCAAGGCAATGAGCAAAGAGGAGATCGCAAAGGTTGAGGATATCGTCAACGAGGAGATCCGCAGAAGCATTCCGGTCCGCACCGACGTCATGACGATCGATGAAGCCAGAAAGACCGGCGCGATGGCCCTCTTCGGCGAGAAGTACGGCGAGAAGGTCCGCGTTGTCTCCATGGGCGATTTCTCCAAGGAGTTCTGCGGCGGCACGCATGTCGCCAATACCGGCGAGATCCAGGCGTTCAAGATCGTCGGCGAGTCCGGCGTTGCTGCCGGCGTCCGCCGTATCGAGGCGCTCACGGGCGCAAATGTCTTTGCTTACTACAGAAACGTTGAGGACACGCTTCTCGAGGTGGCCGGCGTTCTGAAGAGCACTCCGAAGGATGCGGCCGAGCACGCAAGAAAGCTGGAGAACGAGATCCGCGCCTTAAAGAGCGAGATCGAGTCCATGAAGGCAAAGGCTGCCCAGGAATCCCTCGGCGACGCAGCTTCCGATGCGGAGGATGTGAAGGGCGTTTCCTTTGTTGCCAAGGCCTTAAAGGGCGTCGATGTGAACGGTCTCCGCGAGCTCGGCGACTCCCTGAAGGAGAAGCTGGGCGACTGCGTCATCGTTCTTGCATCCGAGAATGCGGACAAGGTAAACCTTCTTGTGATGGCCTCCGACAGCGCCGTGAAGAAGGGCGCTCACGCAGGCAACATCATCCGCGAGGCGGCCCGTGTGGTCGGCGGTGGCGGCGGCGGCCGTCCGAACATGGCCCAGGCAGGCGGAAAGAATGCGGCGAAGATCGGAGAAGCGCTTCTTAAGGCGAAGGAAGTGCTGGCCGGACAGCTCTCCTAAATTGCATCATTTTTGTAAAAAAATGCGAAAATGAATTGACGTACGGGAGAGAAACCGCTATAATAGAAGCACTGCGGCAGTGGTCTGCCGACATTATGGCCCCGAGTGGTTTAAGGGGGAGGTGAAATCAAATCCATGGCAGGAATTATCGTTAAGGAAAACGAATCCCTTGACAGTGCGCTGAGAAGATTTAAGCGCAGCTGTGCGAAGGCTGGCATCCAGCAGGAGATCCGCAAGCGTGAACATTACGAGAAGCCGTCTGTTCGCCGCAAAAAGAAATCCGAAGCAGCCCGCAAGAGAAAATATAATTAAAAGATGAGAGTCCGCCGCTCTTTTGCGGCGGACTTAGTTTGTTTGTAAGGACGCCATGCATTTTGTCACGACCAGATACACGGTAAAACATCATAAAGTAAGGGAGCCGCTCACCGCGGTTCTCGTAACGGACCTGCACAGCGCGGATACCGGAAATGACAACAGGGATCTCCTTGCCGCCATTAGCCGGGAAGTGCCGGATCTCATCATCGCGGCAGGGGATATGGTGATGGGGAACCCGGACGCGTCTTATGAGAGAGGGCTTCATTTTGCGAAGGCTCTGCCTGAGATCGCGCCGACCTTCTATTCGAACGGCAACCATGAGCGAAGACTGAGGCTTGCCGGGGAGCACGGGAAGGACGCCTACGAGGATATTATGCGCGGCATGGAGGAGAGCGGGGTTGTCATTTTAAACAATGCCGCTGCCGACATCACTGTCAGAGGGACGGAGATGCGCATCTTCGGGCTCGACCTGCCGCTTCGTCTCTACAAAAAGTTCCGGAAGCCCCGTATATCACCGAAAAATCTGGCAAAGAACCTCGGAACGCCGGACGAAGAGAAGCTGAATCTTCTGATCGCCCACAATCCGGAGTTTACGGATGCGTATTTTTCGTGGGGGGCCGACCTTGTTTTTTCCGGTCACTATCACGGGGGACTTCTGCGCTCGCCGTTTTCCGGGAGAGCCCTGCTTTCGCCCTACGGATATATCCTGCCGAAATACGGCGTGGGACACTATGAGCAGGGTGATCGGCATGCGTTCGTGTCCGCGGGACTCGGAGATCACTCGATACCGATCCGTATATTCGATCCGCATGAACTTGTAGTCATAGACTTACTTCCTTCTGAAAAAAAGGTGCCTTAATGGAGCTTAAAGTTGCGCTTCCCGTCTATGACGGGCCGCTGGACCTTCTACTCAACTTAATAGAGAAAAACAAGGTCAATATATTCGACATCCCGATCGTTATGATCACCGATCAGTATCTTGACTATGTGCGGCAGATGGACCGTGAGGATCTCTCCGTCATGTCCGAGTTCATGGTGATGGCGGCGGAGCTTATCGCGATCAAGTGCAAAATGCTCCTCCCGGCCGAGGTGGACGAGGAAGGCGAAGAGATCGACCCCAGGGCAGACCTGGTTGCCCGTCTTCTCGAGTACAAGACATACAAATACATGTCCTACGAACTCAGGGAGCGCATGAAGAATGCCGGAAAGAACCTCTATAAGCCGGACACGACGCCGCCGGAGGTGAAGAGCTGGCGCCCGAAGGCGGATCCCGCGGAACTCATCGGGGATCTGACCTTAAAGAAGCTGCACGCGGTTTTCAACTCGGTGATCCGCAGGCAGGCCGACCGGGTGGACCCCATACGAAGCAGCTTCGGGACCATCAAAAAGGAAGAGGTCAGGCTGTCGGACCGCGTTGTATTTGTCGCGGATTTTGCGAAGGAGCACGGGAGCTTTTCATTTGCGGAACTTCTGCTCTCGGACAATGACCGCATCGTCACGATCGTGACATTTTTAGCGGTCCTTGAACTCATGAAATACGGAATCGTGGAAGCAAGCCAGGAGGAGATCGCCGGAGATATCCTGATACGCGTCGTCGAAGGCGCGGATATCGCGTCGGTCGATCTCGAGAGCGACTTTGAAGGAGCATCGTAAATGGATGAAAATAAACTGATTGCGGCAATCGAAGCCATGCTCTTTACGACGGGAAAAGCTGTCAAGGCCGTCAACATGGCAAAGGCGCTGGACCTGCCGGTTTCAGACATCAACCGGGCGGCGGAAACTCTCATGCGCCGCTGTGAGGAGGAGGGGAGAGGCGTCAGGATCATTCGTCTTGAGGATGCTTTCCAGATGACGACGAGCCGTGAGTTTTACGATATCCTCATAAAACTTGAGATTCAGCCCAAGAAGCCGACGCTCACCGAGGCACTTCTCGAGACGCTGTCTGTGATCGCCTACAAGCAGCCGGTCACCAAGCCGGAGATCGAGCGGATCCGCGGCGTCAATTCCGACCATGCGGTGAACCGCCTGATCGAGTATGACCTCGTGAAGGAGCTGGGAAGGGCCCCGCTTCCGGGACGCCCGATCCTTTTCGGGACCACGGAAGAGTTTCTTCGCCAGTTCGATGTCTCCTCGAAGGAGGATCTTCCGGAGATCAGCCCGGTCAAGCTGGCGGATTTTCAGGCGGAAGCGGAGAGTGAGGCCGGTATTTCGGTCGATGTTTGATAAAATGATAAATATTTTTTAAGATAGTTAACAAAATATCTATGTGATTCGGGTGCTTATAGCAGTTGAAAAACAGGGTATTTTGAGCTATTATATAATAGTACTATTAAGACTTTCATATCAATGGAGGACAAAAGATGAGTGATACACAAAATGCTGCAGGCAGAAGGATCGCATCCCTGCTTGACGCAAACAGCTTCGCTCCGATCGGAGCCGGCGTGAAAGCACGCAGTACCGATTTCTGCCTCAGTGAAAACGCTGCTGCATCTGACGGCGTCATCACCGGCTTCGGAACGATCGAAGGCTGCCCGGTGTATGTTTACAGCCAGGACGCAGCCGTGCTCGGCGGAACGATCGGCGAGATGCATGCAAAGAAAATCGTCCGTCTCTATGAGATGGCGGCGAAGACCGGCTCCCCGGTTATCGGCATTCTCGATTCTAACGGCGTGAGACTTGAGGAATCCACGGATGCGCTCGACGCACTCGGCAGCATCTATGCAGCCATGAGCGCCGCTTCCGGCGTGATCCCGCAGATCGCGATCGTTGCAGGAAACTGCGGCGGAGCACTTTCCTTCATCCCTGCGCTTTCCGACCTGGTCCTTATGACCGACAAGGCTAAGCTCTTCGTGAACAGCCCGGATGCCATCGAGGGCAACAGCGCCGATGTCATGGACAACCGTACGGCTGCTTTCCAGGCAAAGGCCGGCAATGTTGACTTTGCGGGAACCGAGGAGGAGGTTTTTGCCGCTGCCCGCGCGCTGGTCGGTTTCCTTCCGGCGAACTGCGAGGATGACGGCGAGATCATCGCCTGCACGGATGATTTAAACCGCGCAACCCCGAATCTCTCCACTCTGAACGAGGATGCCGCAAAGATTCTCGAGCAGATCGCCGACAACGGTGTGTTCTGCGAGATGAAGAAGGACTATGCCTCCAACATGGTCACCGGTTTCATGCGCCTTGACGGCCAGACGATCGGTGCTGTCGCAAACCGCGGCGTAAAGGATACCGTATGTGCCTGCGGCGCGAAGAAGGCGGCTTCCTTCATCAATCTCTGCGATTCCTTCAATATCCCGGTGTTCATGATCGCAAACGCATCCGCTTACGGCCGCACCGAGAAGTGCGAGAAGATGCTTCCGTTCATGGCTTCCAAGCTGATCTATGCGTACGCAAACGCCACTGTTCCGAAGGTTACGCTTGTGACCGGCAAGGCATTCGGCGGCGCTTACGTCATGATGGGCTCCAGAGCTCTCGGCGCTGACGTTGTCTTCGCATGGCCGAACGCTTCCATCGGTGCGATGGATGCAAAGCAGGCCGCAAAGATCGTTGCAGAGGGTGCAGACCAGAGAGAAGCGGCGAAGAAGTTCGCAGAGCTTCAGAACAATGTCGCTTCGGCAGCCGCAAGAGGCTATGTCGACACCGTCATCGAGGAGGCTGACACGAGAAAATACGTGATCGGCGCTTTTGAGATGCTCTACACCAAGAAGGAAAACCGCCCGCTGAAGAAGCACGGAACGATTTGAGAAAGGGTGATATGATGAAGAAAATGAAAAGACTGACAGTATGCATTATTGCCCTTGTCATGTCTGCGCTTATCTTCACCGGCTGTGAAAAAACCTCCTCTCAGATCGAGACGGAAGCGGTAGCAGCTATCCGCGAGGCGAATATCGAGAGCATCAGAGAGTACACAGAGCTTCAGTTCTGCTCGATGCTCACACAGGCAGCTTATGAGGATTTCGCAAACTACAGGGAAATGCAGCAGGTGCTGATCAGCTACACGTTTGACAATGATCTCGACGCCCGCTGGAAATATTTCACGGAGCTTCACGGCAAGTGCGTGGAGGCTGTCGTCGATGAGACGATGCGTGAAGGGTATGAGTACACGAGCCGCATCATCATGACCGGCGAGGACATGAAGCAGATGGCGCTCACCATCACCTATGATCAGAACGCCCGTCCGTACAAGACCACGATCGCAGAGTATGAAGATGACTCCCAGCAGACATTCGGCCAGAAGATGGCGGTGGCAGGCGGCAATACGATCATCGGACTTCTCGTTGTTTTCGCGGTCCTGATCCTTCTGTCCCTGATCATCTACTGCTTCAAGTTCGTCAACAAGGCGGCTGTTCCGCCGACGAAGAAAGCAGCTCCGGCACCGGCAAAGGCGGCTGCTCCGGCTGCGGCGGCACCTGTCAAGGCAGCTCCGGCAGCATCGACTCCGGAGAATGATCCGGCTCTTATCGCGGTCATCGCTGCGGCGATCGCTGCGGCTGAAGACAAACCGGTCGACGGCTTTGTCGTCCGCTCTGTAAGAAGATTAAAAACAAATAAATGGCGCTGATGCCTTCCGCTTGATACGCGGTTCTTTACTTAAGGAGGAAAATCAAAATGAAAAATTATACCATCACAGTCAACGGCGTAGCATACAGCGTCACGGTTGAGGAGACAGCAGCGGGTGCGGCTCCGGTTGCAGCGGCGGCTCCGGCTCCGGTTGCAGCGGCTCCGGCTCCGGCGGCGGCAGCAGCTCCGAAGGCGGCTCCGGCAGCGGCAGGCTCCATCGAAGTTACCGCTCAGGTTCCGGGCAAGGTCTTCAAGATCGTCGCCAATGTCGGCCAGGCAGTCAAAGCCGGCGACAGCATCATCATCCTTGAATCCATGAAGATGGAGATCCCGGTCGTTGCACCGGAAGACGGCACTGTTGCCGGCATCAACGTCGCAGCAGGCGACGCAGTCGAGAGCGGTGACCTTCTCGCTACCATGAACTAATACTTACGGAGGCCGGTAAATGGATATATTAGGAACACTGTCAAATCTGATTCAGCAGACAGCCTTCCTGAATCTGACCGTAGGAAACTACATCATGATCCTGGTTGCTCTGGTGTTTCTGTATTTGGCAATTGCGAAAGAATATGAGCCGCTCCTTCTGGTTCCGATTGCTTTCGGTATGCTGCTCGTCAATATCTATCCGGATATTATCGCGGCACCTTCCGAGACGTCGAACGGGATCGGCGGACTTCTTTACTATTTCTATGTGATGGACGAATGGTCGCTTCTCCCGTCCCTGATCTTCATGGGCGTCGGCGCGATGACGGACTTCGGTCCGCTTATCGCGAACCCGATCTCCTTCCTGATGGGCGCTGCGGCACAGTTCGGCATCTATATCGCCTACTTCATGGCGATTGCGCTCGGATTCAACGGCAGATCGGCCGCTGCCATCTCCATCATCGGCGGTGCTGACGGCCCGACCTCTATTTTCCTTGCGTCTAAGCTCGGCCAGACTTCTCTCCTCGGCCCGATCGCGGTTGCGGCTTACTCCTACATGTCGCTCGTCCCGATCATCCAGCCGCCTGTCATGAAGCTCTTCACGACAGAGTCCGAGAGAAAGATCAAGATGGGCCAGCTCCGGAACGTCTCCAAGCTTGAGAAGATCCTGTTCCCGATCGTCATCACGATTGTCGTCTGCATGATCCTCCCGACCACGGCACCGCTCGTCGGTATGCTGATGCTCGGCAACCTGTTCCGTGAGAGCGGTGTTGTCCGCCAGCTCACAGAGACCGCTTCCAACGCTCTTATGTACATCGTCGTTATCCTGCTTGGCACATCCGTCGGTGCGACAACTTCCGCCGAGGCATTCCTGAATGTCTCCACGCTGAAGATCGTCGTCCTCGGCCTGATCGCATTTGCGTGCGGCACATTCGGCGGTGTCATGCTCGGAAAAGTGCTGTGCAAGGTCACAAACGGCAAGATCAATCCGCTGATCGGTTCGGCCGGCGTTTCCGCCGTCCCGATGGCGGCGCGTGTCTCCCAGAAGGTTGGTGCGGAGTATGATCCGACGAACTTCCTTCTCATGCATGCGATGGGCCCGAACGTCGCGGGCGTTATCGGTACGGCTGTCGCCGCCGGTACGTTCATGGCTATTTTCGGCATCTAAAATAGAACAAGGAGAATATTATGGCAGACGTTAAAAAACCTGTTCAGATTACTGAGACGATCCTGCGTGACGCGCATCAGAGTCTCATTGCTACACGTATGACGACCGATGAGATGCTTCCGGCGGTTCCGATGCTCGATGAGATCGGCTACCGTGCGGTCGAGTGCTGGGGCGGCGCTACCTTCGATGCAGCGCTCCGTTTCCTTCACGAGGATCCGTGGATCCGTCTCCGCAAGTTCCGCGAGGGCTTCAAGAAGACCAAGCTTCAGATGCTGTTCCGCGGCCAGAACATCCTCGGCTACAAGCCGTATCCGGATGACGTTGTCACCTATTTCGTTCAGAAGTCCGTTGCCAACGGCATCGACATCATCCGTATCTTTGACTGCCTGAACGATCTTCGCAATCTCGAGACCTGCGTCAAGGCAGCAAAGAAAGAGGGCGCTGAGGCTCAGATTGCTCTTTCCTACACACTGGGCGATGCCTACACCCTTGATTACTGGACCAACATGGCCAAGGAGATCGAGGCCATGGGCGCTGACTCCATCTGCGTCAAGGACATGGCGGGACTCCTTGTCCCGAAGGCAGCCACCGAGCTCGTCACCGCGCTCCGCGCCGGCTCCAAGCTTCCGATCGAGATGCACACGCACTACACCTCCGGCGTTGCTTCCATGACTTACATGAAGGCCGTCGAGGCGGGTGCCGACATCATCGACTGCGCGATCAGCCCGTTTGCTCTGGGTACTTCCCAGCCGGCAACCGAAGTCATGGTCGAGGCCTTCAAGGGCACCGAGTATGACACGGGTCTTGACCTTACAAAGCTTGCCGAGATCGCTGACTACTTCCGTCCGATCCGCGAGAAATATCTTGAGAACGGCCTCATGAACCCGAAGAACATGGGCGTCAACATCAAGACTCTTCAGTATCAGGTTCCGGGCGGCATGCTCTCCAACCTGACCAGCCAGCTGGCCAACTTCAAGGCGGAAGACAAGTTCTATGATGTTCTCGAAGAGGTTCCGCGCGTCCGCAAGGACATGGGCGATCCGCCTCTCGTTACGCCGTCGTCCCAGATCGTCGGCACACAGGCCGTCATGAACGTCGTTACCGGCGAGCGCTACAAGGTCGTTCCGAAGGAGACCAAGGACATGTTCCTCGGCCGCTACGGCAAATCCACAAAGCCGTTCGATCCGGAAATCCAGAAGAAAGTCATCGGCGACGAAGTTCCGATCACCTGCCGTCCGGCAGACCTCATCCCGGATATGCTTCCGGAGTATGAGGAGAAGATCGCCGCTTACAAGCAGATGGATGAGGATGTCCTCACCTACGCTCTGTTCCCGGAAGTTGCGATGGACTACTTCAAGTACAGAGAAGCCCAGCAGACCGGCGTTGACGCGAAAGCGGCCGACACCGATAACAAGGCTTATCCGGTATAATTAAAAAACAAATGATGGCCGCAGAGATTTCTTTCTCTGCGGCTTTTCAAAATCCGAAAGAGGAGTTATGAACATAGTGATCATCGGCGGCGGCGCCTCCGGCATGATGGCCGGCATCCTGCTGGGCGAGAAGGGACATCAGGTCACTCTCGTCGAGCAGAATGAAAAGCTCGGCAAGAAGCTCTACATCACGGGGAAAGGCCGCTGCAATTTTACGAATGACTGTTCGGAAAATGAATTTCTGGACGCCGTCCTCACAAACCCCCGTTTCATGTACAGTGCGCTCGGCGTCATGAATCCCCAGGATACGATCGCGCTGTTTGAAAAGTGGGGCCTTCGGACGAAGGTCGAGCGGGGAAGGCGGGCTTTTCCGGCTTCAGATAAATCCGCGGATGTTCTCGATATGCTGAAGCGAAAGCTTAAAGATGCGCATGTGAAGGTGCTGCTCGATACGAGGTGCACGAGAATTTCATTTGATGAGAGCGGTGTGAACGGCGTGTATATCGAGAAGGCGGCGCGGAAGGCGGAGCGCGAGGCAGGCGTCCACCGCTTTGAGGAGGAGAAATTTGCGGGAGCGAAGGAGACGTTTCTTACGGCAGAGCGGGTGATCGTGGCGACCGGAGGCATTTCCTACCGTTCCACCGGGGCGACCGGGGACGGCTACCGCTTTGCGAAGGAGGCCGGACTTAAGGTTACGGAGACCAGGCCTTCCCTTGTCCCGATCGTCTGCGCGGAGGAGTATATCCGGGACATGCAGGGGCTCTCCCTTAAGAATGTGTCACTGATTGTCAAAAGCGGCAAAAAGATACTCTTTGACGAGCAGGGCGAGCTCATGTTCACCCATTTCGGGATCACGGGGCCGCTGGTTCTGTCCGCATCCGGCCGCATAGGGGGACTCATCGGCAAAAAGCCATTGACCTCCTATATCGACTTAAAACCCGCCGTGACGGATGAGATGCTGGACAAGCGCTTCCTTAGCGTCTTTGCGGAAAATCAGAACCGAACGCTCCTGAACGCCCTTTCGGGCATCTACCCGTCGGGCATGATCCCGGTGATACCGGCTGCGGCCGGCATCCCGCCGGAGAAGCGCGTACATGACCTCACACGAGCCGACAGGGAGGCTCTGATCACGGCAACCAAGCGGTTTCCGCTCACGTTTACCTCGCTCAGGGGCTTCGAGGAGGCAGTCGTCACCCAGGGAGGCGTCTCCGTGAAGGAGATCGATCCCAGAAGCTTCGAGGCAAAAAAGGTGAGAGGGCTTTATTTTACAGGGGAAGTGCTGGATCTCGACGCGCTGACCGGCGGCTACAATCTGCAGATCGCCTGGTCGACGGCGGCGGCCTGCGCCGAAAACATGGAATGAAAGGAATACTGTTATGAATATTGCGATAGACGGACCGGCAGGTGCCGGCAAGAGCACCATTGCAAAGCTTGTGGCAAAGGAACTCGGAAACATCTATGTGGATACCGGCGCGATGTACCGCGCCATTGCGCTTCATGTGCTGCGCTCCGGCATCGATCCGGCGGATACGGCGCTCCTTGAAGCCGCGGCCGACAAGGCGGATGTGACGATCCGGCATATCGGCGATGAGCAGCATGTCATTTTAAACGGTGAGGATGTGAACGGGCTCATCCGCAACGAAAAGGTCAGCCAGATGGCCAGCATCGTCTCAGCAAACGGTTTCATCAGACACAAGCTCGTGAGACTTCAGCAGGCCATGGCAAAAGAGACGGCCGTCGTCATGGACGGGCGCGATATCGGAACCGTGGTGCTGCCGGATGCGGATGTGAAAGTCTATCTCACAGCCAGCAGCCGTGTGAGGGCGGAGAGAAGGATGAAGGATTATCTCGGAAAAGGCCAGGAGAGCCCGTCTCTTGAGGAACTGATTCGGGAGATAGAGGAACGGGATGAACGGGACATGACCCGTGAGGAATCACCTCTTCGGCAGGCGGAGGACGCAGTCCTCATCGACAGCTCCGATATGACGATTGATGAGGTGGTCGGAGCCATCCTGAAGCTTGCCGGTCGATAAGAGTCGACATAACAATATTATGTAAATTACGGAGATCTTTATGCAGGTAAAAGTCGCAAAGACAGCCGGATTCTGCTTCGGCGTAAAGCGTGCTGTCAAAATTGTCTACGACGAGATCGAGAAGGGGACGTCCCGCGTCTACACGATGGGCCCGATCATCCACAACGAACAGGTCGTGGCGGATCTGGCCGCCCGGGGCGTCAAAACGATCAATGACGACCTCTACTGTGAAGAGGAGGGGAGAAGTCCGGGACCGGGCGACTGCATCATTGTCCGCTCCCACGGCGTCTCCCGGGACATGCTGGAAAAGCTTAAGAGGAGCGGCGCACGAATCGTCAGCGCCACATGCCCCTTTGTCACGAAAATTCACGAAATAGTTGCGGAAAAGAGCCGGCTGGGGTATTATATCCTTATCATAGGAAATCCGAAGCACCCTGAAGTAATCGGGATCAGAGGATGGGCGTCGGGAGATTGCAGCGTCATTGAAACCAGGGAAGAAGCACAAAAACTCCAAATAAGTAAGGATAGAAAGGTCTGGGTAGTCTCTCAGACCACATTTAATTACGAAAATTTTCAAGAATTGGTTGAAATTATTGAAAGTTTGGGGTATGATGTAGAGGTTACGAATACTATCTGCAGCGCAACGAAAGAGCGCCAGATAGAGGCAATGGAACTGGCCCGGGAGTCGGACGCGATGATCGTGATCGGCGGAAAGCATTCTTCCAACACCCAGAAGCTGTACGACATCTGCAGGGATCAGTGTAAGGATACTTACTACATACAGACACTCGATGATTTGGTAACCGTCAATTTCCAATCCGATAGCTGTGTAGGTATTACTGCTGGAGCTTCCACGCCTAATACTATAATACAGGAGGTTGTTTCAAATGTCAGAAGAACAGAGCTTTGAGGAAATGCTTGATCAGAGCTTCAAGACCATCAGGAATGGAGAGGTTGTCGAGGGTACAGTCATCGATGTCAAGCCGGACGCAGCGTATCTGAACATCGGATACAAGGCAGACGGCATCCTTACAAGGGATGAGTACAGCAACGATAATAAAGACCTTACAACGGTTATCAAGCCGGGCGACAAGCTGGAAGTTAAGATCCTGAAAGTCAATGACGGTGACGGACAGGTCATTCTTACCTACAAGCGCCTTGCAGCTGAGAAAGGCAGCAAGCGTCTTGAGGAGGCTTTCAACAATCGTGAGATCCTCACCGCAAAGGTTTCTCAGGTCCTTAAGGGCGGCCTTACCGTGAACGTTGAAGATACCAGAATCTTCATCCCGGCAAGCCTCGTCTCCGACGGATATGAGAGAGATCTCACCAAGTATCAGGATCAGGAGATCCAGTTCATCATCACCGAGTTCAATCCGCGCAGACGCCGCATCATCGGCAACCGCCGCGAGATCCTCATCGAGCAGAAGAAGGAAGCTGCCCGCGAGCTCTTCGAGCGCATCAAGCCGGGCGATGTTGTCGAGGGTGTTGTCAAGAACGTCACCGATTTCGGCGCTTTCGTCGATCTCGGCGGTGCTGACGGACTTCTCCACATCTCCGAGATGTCCTGGGGCCGCGTTGAGAATCCGAAGAAGATCCTCAAGGTCGGCGAGCCGCTGACCGTCCTCATCAAGGACATCAAGGGCGAGAAGATCGCTCTGTCCCTGAAGTTCCCGGAGCAGAATCCGTGGATCGAGGCTGCCAACAGCTTCGGCATCGGCTCTGTCGTTGCAGGCCGCGTTGCCCGTATGACCGATTTCGGCGCATTTGTCGAGCTCCTTCCGGGTGTTGACGCTCTGCTTCATGTCTCCCAGATTTCCAGAGAGCATGTCGACAAGCCGTCGGATGTCCTTCGCATCGGCCAGGAGATCGAAGCCAAGGTCGTTGATTTCAACGCTGACGAGCACAAGATTTCCCTTTCCATGAAGGCAATCGAGCAGGATCGCCCCGCTGAGGATGATTCGGTTTACACGACTGAATAATCAGGATAATAAAAAGGCACAGCCGAATCGGCTGTGCCTTTCTTATTTTCCGATCATATAGCGGAGAGCGCTGACCGCATATTTTTTGACGGAGTCCTTGTCCTCGAGGAACTTTTCGGTACACTTAAAAAATGAAAAGCAGTTCTCCCTGACCGCCTTCTCCTTGCGGCTCTTTGCAACGCTCTGGGAGACGGATCTGTGGACCGCATAGCCTTCATGAGAGAGGAACTCATAATCCCGGTAGTTGGGATAGTAGCGGCGGAGGCGGCCTTCAAAGAGGTCTGCCTTAAGGGAAGCGCGGTCTCCGCTTAAGGTCAGCGTAAAGGGGCCGTCTGCGGATGTGAGGCTGATCGGTACCCCTGTACCCGGAAGGAGCGTAAATGTGACGAAGTCCTCCCCGGCGTCAGTGTTCTCCACCGCGAAATTACCGTTCATGAAACCCTCAAGCGGAAGCAGCGAGGTGAGGAGAAGCTCGGCCTCCGAGTCATTTTGTGCCGGGAGGGTTTCATTTTCCGGAAAGAGTCCCATGTAATCGGAGAGCGTATGGGCCGGCAGATGAAACAGCGGGTCAAAGAGCCGAAGCTTCTTTAAAAGGTCAAGCGTGTGTTTCCCCTCAAAGGGGTCTTCGAGGCGGTAAGCCGCATATTTTTTTGTAAGGTGGGGGATATCAAAGCTGTCGCCGTTGAAGGTGATGAGGAGTTTGATGCCCTTCAGAGCCTCGGAGAGTTCCATTAGGATATCAAAGTCGTCGGACTCCTTTTCGAGGGTCCAGACGGTTTCAGCGGGGGCTTCATGTTCCCCGGGGATCGTGATGAGGCGCACCTCCGTAAGGAGACTTGTGCGGTAGTAGCGGGTCGATGTCAGGATGTCCAGCACGGCAGCCGGCATTTCCGGGACATAAAATGCGTGTACGCCCGGCAAAAACTGTTCTTTTTTCATGTTGTCACCACCTTTTTACGCATTATATAACATTTTGGGGGTGCAGGTACAGGGAAAATGTGTTACTATGGTAGAAATTACGTTCGATTGGCGGTATAGACATGAAATTTCTTCGCAAAGCGGATATCGTTCTCATACTTGTGCTTCTTCTGATTCCGTGCGCAATGCTTTTATACAATGTAAAAACAGCTTCGGCCCGGACCGGCGCGTATCTTTTAGTCACGGTCGACGGCTATGAGAGAGGCCGCTACAGTCTCGGTGAAGATCAGACGATCAGGATCGGCGAGACGAATGTGTGCGAGATCCGGGACGGACGCGTGAAAATGATCCATGCGGACTGCCCGGACCAGATCTGCGTGTATTCCCGCGACATCGGGGCGGAAGGCGGGATCATCGTCTGCCTGCCCAACAAGGTGATCCTCGAGATCATCGGCGGAAACGGGGCGGACGATACCGGAATAGACGCGGTAGTGCAGTAAGGAGACAGCATGGAAAAGAACAAACTGCCGGCCTATAACGGAGGCATTGCATCAAGAACCGCATATCTCGGGCTTTTTATGGCCCTGGCGATCATTTTCGGCTACATAGAGTCGCTGATCCCCGCGCCGGTGCCTGTGCCGGGCATGAAGCTCGGGCTCACCAACCTGGTGGTCGCCGCCATTCTGTATCTGTATTCGTGGAGAGAGGCAATCGTGATCTCGGTGCTGCGCGTCGTCGTGCTGGGCTTCCTTTTCGGAAATATGTTCAGCATCGTCTACGGGCTCTCCGGGGCTGTTCTGAGCCTTGCCGTGATGGCAGTCCTGAAGGCGACGGATAAATTCTCGGTCGTGGGTGTCAGCTGCGGAGGCGGCGTTGCCCACAATACGGCCCAGGTCATCATGGCGACGATTATGGTAACGGGATTTCCCTGGAACTGGTACCTGCCGATCCTGATGATCGCGGGGCTCATCGCGGGCTTTCTGATCGGGATCGCGGATGCGATCATCATCCCCAGGATCAGTGTGAGGAGCATTCAGGAAGTAAAATAAGAACGGAGAACCCATATGTATGCATATATAAAAGGGATGCTGGCGGCCGTGCGGACCGATTCGGTCGTCCTTGAAAATAACGGGATCGGCTACAATGTGCTGGTGCCGGCGAATTTTACGGAAGGCCTCTCCATCGGGGACGAGGTGACGGCTTACACGCATTTTTCCGTGCGGGAGGATGCGATGCAGCTCTTCGGATTTCGGACGGAGGATGAGCTGGGAATTTTCAGACTCCTTCTCACGGTCAGCGGTATCGGTCCCAAAGGAGCTCTCGGGGTACTGACCGGGATGTCCGCGGACGAGCTGCGATTCGCGGTCCTGGCGGACGATGCGGCTGCGATCGCGAAGGCGCCCGGCATCGGAAAGAAGACGGCCCAGAAGATCATCCTCGAGCTGAAGGACAAGCTGAACCTCGAGGAGGCCTTTGAAAAGAAGATTGAAAATAATGCCGGAGCGGTTCCCGCGGGCAATGACTCGCCCGAATCCGAGGCGGTGCTCGCCCTCGCGGCGCTCGGCTATTCCAGCAAGGAGGCACTGAAGGCCGTGAGAAAGGCGGCTGCCGCCGGGACACCGGCTGACGATGTGGAAGCTCTGCTCAAGGCCGCATTACGAGAATTGTAAGGGAAGGTGTGCATAGATGCCCATTAAACGCAAACTGACAACCGAGGCGATTCCGGAGGATGCAAAGATCGAGAAAAGTCTTCGTCCCCAGCTGCTCAAGGATTACATCGGTCAGGAGAAAATAAAATCAAATCTCAAAGTCTATATCGACGCGGCGAAGATGCGCGGTGATTCCCTCGACCACGTGCTCTTTTACGGGCCTCCCGGACTCGGCAAGACCACGCTGGCCGGCATCATCGCCAACGAGATGGGGACCCACATGAAGGTGACGTCCGGCCCGGCGATCGAAAAGCCGGGAGAGATGGCCGCGATCCTGAACAACCTGCAGCCGGGGGATATTTTATTTGTCGATGAGATCCATCGTCTGAACCGTCAGGTGGAGGAGGTTCTCTACCCCGCGATGGAGGATTTTGCGATCGATATCGTGATCGGCAAGGGTGCCACCGCAAGGTCCATCAGGCTGGATCTTCCGCATTTCACGCTGGTCGGAGCCACGACAAGGCCCGGCATGCTGACGGCACCCTTACGCGACCGCTTCGGCGTGATCGACCATCTCGAGTATTACAGCACGGAAGAGCTTATGGAGATCATCAGGCGGTCCGCCGGACTGCTGGATGTCAAAATCGACGCCGACGGGACGCGGCAGCTGGCCCGCCGTTCCCGCGGAACGCCGAGGCTTGCGAACCGGCTCCTTAAGCGGGTGCGCGATTTTGCCCTGGTCCGCTACGACGGAGTGATCACGGATGAGGTCGCCACGGATGCCCTAGACCTTCTCGATGTGGACCAGTACGGCCTTGAGATGCTGGACCGCCGGATCCTCACGACCATGCTGGAGCGCTTCGGCGGCGGTCCGGTCGGCCTCGAGACGCTCTCGGCGACGATCGGCGAAGATCCCGGAACCATCGAGGACGTCTACGAGCCCTATCTCCTGAAGATCGGTTTCCTTGTGAGAACGCCGCGCGGGCGCATGGTTACGAGAGCCGCCTGCGGTCATCTGGGCTATCCGGTCCCCGAGGGGCTGTAAGGTGCCGCTTGATTTTTCGGCAGAATTCATATATTATGGTAATAATTCAGGATCCTTTAAAGGGTCAACAGTATGAAAGGCGAGGAGGCTCATATGTCTGCAAAAAATACAGTGACCGTGGTGATCGGCGGCAAGATCATCCGTTTAAGTGGTTATGAGAGTGAAGAGTATCTTCAGAAAGTTTCCCAGTACCTCAACAACAAGCTGAAAGCCCTGTCGGAAATGCGCGGTTACAGCCATATGACCCAGGAAATGCGCCAGAGCCTGCTCGCCCTCAACATCGCCGATGACTACTTCAAGGCCAAGAATCAGGCTGACCTCTTTGATGAGGAGCTCCGCAAAAAGGAGCAGGAGATATACGAATTAAGACAGACGATCGCGGAGCTGGAAGCCAAAGGCGAAGCGCCGAGGAACCGCAGTGAAGCACAGCCGCGGACAAATCCGCAGGGAGGCGGAAAAAACCGCCGCTGAACCGTAAGTCCGTCAAATAAATGATCCGGGGCGATGACGCAAGTCGCCCCTTTTTGTTTTATGCATGAGGTGTACATGAAGACTGAACTGTTAGCGCCCGCGGGCTCCATAGAGGGCCTGAAAGCGGTCATCGCCGCCGGAGCGGACGCCGTCTATATCGGAGGCACAAAATTCGGGGCGCGCGCCTATGCGGACAATCCCGATGAGGACGACCTTCTCGATGCGATCGACTATGCGCATCTTCGGGGCGTAAAGGTCTATATGACCGTCAACACGCTTCTTAAAGACAATGAAATAAAGGAGCTCCCGGCCTACCTGGCGCCTTATGTGGAGCGGGGGCTTGACGCCGTACTGGTGCAGGATTTCGGCGTGCTGGCGCTTCTTTCCCGCACATTTCCGGACCTGCCGCTGCACGCGAGCACCCAGATGACCGTCACGGGTCCCTTCGGGGCCTCCCTCTTAAAGGAGTACGGCGTCGTCCGCGTGGTGCCGGCCAGAGAGCTCTCGCTTCGGGAGCTTTCCCGGATCCGCCGCGAGAGCGGCCTTGAGGTCGAAGCCTTTGTCCACGGGGCTCTGTGCTACTCTTATTCGGGCATGTGTCTTTTCTCCAGCATGCTGGGCGGAAGGAGCGGCAACCGCGGGCGCTGTGCCCAGCCCTGCCGGCTTTCCTACCGTCTTAAGAGCGAAGGCAGAACCGCTGCGGGCGAGCTCTTAAGCCTTAAGGATCTGAACACGCTTAAGCATCTGCCGGAGCTTGTCCGGGCAGGCGTGAGCTCCCTCAAGATCGAGGGGAGAATGAAGCGTCCGGAGTACGCCGCGGGTGTTGTCCGGATATACCGGAAATACCTCGACCTCTATGAGAGCCGGCCGGAGAGCTACAGGGTCGATCCTGGCGATGCTAAGTCGCTCAGGACTTTATTTTCAAGGACCGGCTTTACAGACGGGTACTTAAACCGCCGAAACGGGCGGGATATGATGACGGAAGGCTCCCGCGAACTTGCGAGAAAAGAGGAGGAGGAGAGAAACCGCCTCTACGAAGTGATCCGGGACGCCTACATGACAAAGGAAGACACCGTTCCGCTGACCGGTGACGCAGTAGTGCGGGCAGGCGAGGATATGATCATGCGCGTCTCCTGCCGGGGAGTCTCGGTAAGTGTCCGGGGAGCCGCGGCCGAGAAGGCCCGGAGCGCGGGGCTTAGCGTACAGCGCATCAGGGAGCAGCTTACAAAGACCGGGGGGAGCGGTTTTCATTTTACGGAGTTTGACGTGACAACGGACGGGGAGTCCTTCGTCCCCATGGGAGCCCTGAACCAGCTTCGGAGGGAGGCTCTGCTTAAGATAAAGGAGAAGCTTCTTGCGCCGGGCAGGAGAGAACCGTATTCGCTTGCCGATGAGGCCGGTGAGGCCCGGCCGGCAAGCCGGAATGTGTCCGGCAAAGCATGGTCTGTTGCCGCCCTGGTTTCGGAAAATGAACAGCTCGCCGAAGCCCTCAAAAGCCCGGATACCGACACGGTAATCGCCGAGGCATCTCTTCTGTACGGAAGAGATTGGCGGCGGACGGACCCGGCACAGGAGGCCCTCTCATTTATCGACCGCTGCAAGAAGGCCGGCAAGAGGGCGGAGATCGCGCTTCCCTATGTGGTGCGCGAGTCCGAGGGCAGTGGGCTCATCGAGGCGGCCGGAATCTTATCGGAGCGCGGTCTTTCAGCTTTCCTTGTGAGGAACCTTGAGAGCATGGCCCGGCTTATTGCGGCCGGGTACGGGTATCTTGTGAAGGCGGACACCTCCCTTTATACCATGAACCGGGAGGCGGAGGCTTTTTTGAAGGGACTCGGTATCGCGGGGGATACGGTCCCCTTCGAACTCAACCGGAAGGAGATCATGCGGAGGGACAACGAGGGAAGCCGGATCACGGTCTACGGCCGGATCCCGCTCATGGTGACCGCCCAGTGCCTTCGGAAGAACAGCTCCGGCTGCACAAAGGACCCGGGGTATGTGACGCTGACGGACCGGAAGGAGGTTCATTTTCCGGTAAAATGCGACTGTGCCTTCTGCACAAACATTATATACAACAGTGAATATCTCTCGCTCCTTGGCGAGGCGGATGCACTCAGGGCGGCCGGCTTCACCGAGGCGGTCCTCTGTTTCACGGATGAGAGCGGAGAGGTCACGCAAAAAATGCTGAAGACTGCTTCGGATGTCCTCATAAGGGGAGGACAGCCGGAGGCTCTATTGAAGTACACGAAAGGACATTACAATCGGGGAGTCGAATGAACGTACTGACACAACTTTCGAGATATTTTTTTATAATTCTCATGCTCTTTTTTGCGCTGGAGGATTACCTGTATTTCGGAAAGCGCTCTGAGGAGGCCAGGGACCGGCTGATCAGCCGGCAGATCGTGATATCCCACGCCTTTGTTCTCATGAGCTTTCTTATGCTTTTTCTTCATACAAGGGAGATGCGTCTGCTTCTGCTGGCAGCCGGCATCATCCTTATGTTTATCGTGACGATCGGTCTCTACCAGGCCCTCTATCCGAACGCGTCCATGCTGCTTGTGAACAACATGCTGATGATGCTGGGTGTGGGCCTCGTCATGATCGCGCGGCTTGATATCGACAAGGCGATCATGCAGGCGCTCATCGCGGCTGCATCGACGGTCATTGCATTTCTGGTGCCGGTCATCATCCGGAAAATGAAATTCCTCCGGAACCTCACCTGGTTCTACGCGGTGATCGGCATCGGAGCGCTCGGCGTGGTGCTGGTCCTTGCGACGGTCAGCGGCGGCGCTAAGCTGTCGATCGAGATCGCGGGCTTTACGCTGCAGCTCTCCGAGCTGGTGAAGATCACGCTGGTGTTCTTCATGGCGGCCAAGCTCGCGAAGGACAACTCCTTCCGGTCGGCGGCCGTGACGACGGTCGTCGCCGCCATTCACGTCGGCATCCTGGTGCTCTCGAGAGACCTCGGGACTGCAGTCGTGTTCTTTGCGGCCTACATCGTCGTCGTGTTTGTCGCGACCGGCAAGCTCCGTTATCCGCTTGCGGGCCTTCTGGGAGGCAGCGCCGCTGCCGTGCTGGCCTACTATCTGTTCGGCCATGTACGTGCGCGTGTCACGGCCTGGCAGGACCCGTTCGCGGTCTACGAGACCTCCGGCTACCAGATTGTCCAGGGGCTTTTCGGAATCGGCGCGGGCGGCTGGCTCGGCACAGGGCTCATGCAGGGACGCCCGGATATGATCCCGGTCGCGATGAAGGATGCAATCTTTGCCGCGATCTGTGAGGAGTACGGGTCGCTCTTTGCAATCTGCCTGCTGCTGGTCTGCATGAGCATGTTCCTCCTGATCGTCTCGATCTCCATGAGGATCCAGAATGTCTTTTACAAGCTGATCGCAATCGGCCTCGGCGCCGAATACGCGATCCAGGTATTCCTGACCGTAGGCGGCGTGACAAAGTTTATACCGCTGACCGGCATCACGCTTCCGCTCGTGAGCTACGGAGGCTCCTCCGTCATGAGCACGATCATCATGATCGCGATCGTCGAAGGGCTTTATATTCTGCGGGGCGATGAGGACGTGGAAGAGAAGGAAATGATCCGCAAGAGCGCCATCGAGCGCATGGAGGCGGAAGAGGAGGTGCGTTATGGCAAGACGAAGAGTTGAGCCGGTTCCGCCGCCCGGAAGGATCGAGCGGGAAGAAAGAGAGCGTGCTGAGAGAAGGAGAGAGGAAGAGGCCCGCCGTATCGGGGAGGCCGATATTAAGAGAAGGCGCGCGGAGTACAAAAAGGCGCGGAAGGATGAGGAAATGCTTCTTGCCGCCGCGAAGCGGAAGAAGAACCGGCCGTATCTCTTTATTTCGGGCGCATTTTTACTGCTGTTTATCAGTCTGATCGGATATCTTGCCTATTTCAATGTCGTAATGCGTGACAGAATTCTGGCTAACCCTTATAATAAACGGCAGGAGACGCTGAACGAGTATGTGATAAGGGGCGATATCGTATCGCGGGACGGGGAGGTTCTGGCTCACACCGAGATCGGAGAGGACGGAAATGAAACCCGGGTCTACCCTTACGGGCGGACCTTTGCCCATATCGTCGGATTCTCCGTAAAGGGCAGAAGCGGCATCGAATCCATCATGAACTATGACCTGCTGTCTTCCCACAACGCGGTTGTCGACCGGATCCTAAACGAGTTCGAGGGTACACGAAATCCCGGGGATACCATTGTGACTTCGCTCGATACCGATGTGCAGTCCGCCGCGTGCAGTGCGCTGGGTGACCGGCAGGGAGCGGTCGTCGTCATGCGTCCTTCCTCCGGGGAAGTGTACGCGATGGTCAGCAAGCCTGACTTTGAGCCCAATACGATCGATGCGGACTGGGAAGCCATCGTCGGCGATGAGACCGGCAGCCAGCTCTTGAACAGGGCGCTGCAGGGGCTCTATCCGCCCGGATCAACCTTCAAGATCGTGACGGCGCTGGGGTATATGCGGGCCAATCCGGATTTTGAGAATTTCATTTTCAACTGCGAAGGGTTCTTAACGAGCGGCGACGCAACGATCCACTGCTCCGGGGGGAGCGTGCACGGGGAGGAAAATCTCGAGTCGGCATTTGCGAACAGCTGCAACAGTGCCTTCGCCTCCATCGGGCTCTCTCTAGGCCCGGATAAACTGCGGTCCGCAGCCGAGGACCTGCTCTTCAACAAAGAGCTCCCGGTAACCTTGAGCAACCGGTCGGGGAAATTTTCGCTGAAAGCGGATGATTCCGACGGCACGATCATGCGGACGGCTTTCGGCCAGGGCAGCACCCTGACGACGCCCTTCCACATGGCGCTAATCGCCTCCGGCATAGCGAACGACGGCGTCGTGATGCAGCCTAAGCTCATCATGTCCGTAAAGAGCCGGGACGAGACCTGGGAGAAGCAGGAAGGTGTCAGGGAGTTTGCGCGGATCATGTCGGGCGAGGAGGCGGAGAAGCTCACATCCCTTATGAGGAGTGTCGTGACATCCGGAACGGGTGCCTCCCTCGCGGATCTTCCCTTTGAAGTCTGCGGCAAAACCGGATCGGCGGAGTACGGAAGGGCTGACGGTTCCACGGGCACCCACGGCTGGTTTGTCGGGTTCTCGAAGGAACTGGATGTCTCGTTTGCGGTGCTTGTCGAGGACGGCGGTTCCGGCAGCGAGTCGGCTGTCCCGATTGCGCGTATAATTTTGGAAACAATTGCACAAAAAAGGTAGATAAAGGGATAAAATGATGTTAAAATGGGCTAAGGATCTTATCATAGGAACCAGCGTAACCGGAAAAAGCGCGGGCATCATGAAAAAACTGGATGCCGGCGAGACGGTGACCATGTATTTTCTGATCACTCTGACCCGGGGAGCCGACCAGCTTGAGATCATCAACACGGCATATCTTGCGCAGAAGCATGTCCGCGAAAACCTTCCGACGATCATCGGAATCGCGGGCTCAAAGCCGGAAGCGAAGCAGATGGTCGAGGGTCTCGTCGCCGAGTGCTATGAGGCAACCGGCGGAGCGGATCTCAAGGGGTACCTTCAGGATAGGATCTGACCACAAATACGGCAGAGGATACGGAAAATGGGAGTCCTGTTTTTCATTCTAAAACTTATAGGGAAAATTCTCCTGATCCTTCTGCTCCTCATTCTCATCATCATACTGCTGGTGCTGTTCGTACCGTTCCGATACCGGATCGCCATCGACAAGGAGGGCTCCGGCGGAGGGGGCACGGCGACCGTCTCCTGGCTCCTTCGGATGATCCAGGTCACGGTCGGGGCGGACATAAGGTCCGAGACGGGCTTCCGGCTCATAAAGGATGTGAAGATCTTCGGCGTATCGCTCTTTGCGCTCCTTGGGAAAATGAAGGGCGGAAAAAAGCCCGCCGGGGACGCAGCCTCCGGGCCGGCTCCCTCCGCGGCGGAGACAGCTTCGGCCGCTGAGAGCTTTGAGGCGGCATCTGAACCGGGTGAGGAAGCGGGAGAGAGCGGAGCTGAGGAGACAGGCGGTGAGGAGCCGTCTGAAAGCGCCCCCGCGGAGGAAGAGGAGACGGACAAAGAAGCAGAACCTGAATCCGGCGAAGGCGCTTCGGAGGAGGCATCTGAAGAGGCCGCGGAGAATCCGTCTGAGAAGCCGGAGATAAGGCCGGAACCCCGGGATGTCATCAAGGTCCTGGGCGAAAAGGCTCTCTCCTTTATAAAGAGCATTCCGGAGCGGATCCTTAACTTTACACTGGTCAACTCCTATCGGATCATGGAGGCTCTTGTGCGGCTGCTTCTCATGGCAGGCACGGTTATCTGGAAGATATTCAGCATAATTTTCCGGCTGTTCGGCCTTGCGGGGCAGCTTGAGACGATCCGGGCAGCTGTGTTTGACAAGATCTTCGGGATCATACGTATGGTGCAGAAGTGGGTCGGCTTCGCCACGGATGTGAGAGTGCACGAGGCGGTCGCCTTCCTCACGGACCGGGTGAAAAAGATCCTGGGGCATGTCCTGCCGAAGAAGCTTTCCGGCAGGCTTGAGGTGGGGTTTGACGACCCGTCCCTGACAGGCAACATGATGGCCGTCTACGCAGCCGTCTATCCGCTGTACCTGAACGATTTTGAGCTGACGCCTTACTTCAACGAGACAAGGTTCGAGGGGAAGGCGGACATACGCGGGAGGATTTATCTTTTCTATCTCGCCTATCTTGCGGTCACAACGATTCTTAATAAGAACATACGATATGTGATATCCTATTTAAAGCATATGAAGGAGGAAGATTCATAATGGATAACAACGATTTCGAGAGAACGGTGCAGTCGCTGTTCGGCGGCATGAACGAGTTCGTAACGTCCAAGACGGTGGTCGGTGACCCGATCCATGTGGGGGATACGATCATCCTTCCGCTGGTGGATGTCACATTCGGCGTCGGCGCCGGCACGAGCACCAATGCGAAGAGCCCGAACGCAGGCGGCGGCCTGGGCGGCAAGGTCACACCGACGGCGGTGCTTGTCATTTCCGGCGGCAACACAAAGATGGTCAATGTCAAGACACAGGACGGCCTTACCCGTATTCTCGACATGGTTCCGGATTTCATCAACCGCTTCTCCGGCGGAAAGAGCGCTGCGGATGCTCCGGCAGGGGAGACCGCTGCGGAATAAACATAAAAGAAGGCAGCAAAAAAGCCCATCCGCTCGGATGGGCTTTTTTAATAAACGAATGAAATCATGCGCGCTCGACTTTGCCGGATCTCAGGCAATGTGTGCAAACATAAGCATGCTTCGGAGCACCGTTAACAAGAATACGAACTCTCTTGATATTGGATTTCCACATATGATTGGATCTTCTATGAGAATGGCTCACATTATTCCCAAAGTGAGCACCCTTTCCACAAACGGAGCATACAGCCATCGATAACACCTCCTTGCAACAGAATAAGGCCAAATGGCCTGCAACGCAGACTATTTTAACAGATATGAAATGTACTTGCAAGTCTTTTTTATAAGGAAATGTAGTTTTCTTAAGGCAATATTCCCCTTTTCTTTTTGCAGGAAAAGTAATATAATGGATGCATCTTTACGAAAACGGAGGATAAACCATGAATGGACGCGTAAATTCCGAGTATGGTGAGATCGAGATCGGTTCCGATGTCATCGCCATCATTGCGGGTTCCGCCGCAGTCGGATGTTTCGGCGTCGTAGGCATGGCCGCCTACAGCATGAAGGACGGACTCGTTCACCTGCTGAAGCGCGACAGCCTGCAGCGCGGAATAAACGTTAAAATTGATAATGAGAATAAGATTCAATTGGTACTTCACTGCATCGTTTCCTATGGTGTCAGCATCCCGGCGATCACCGATAACCTTATTGAGAGTGTGCGCTACAAAGTGGAGCAGTTCACGGGAATGGAAGTCGGGAAGATCGATATCCTGGTCGAGGGTATCCGCGTTATTGATTAAAATGAGGGAGATTTGACACTGCGATGAATGCAATTGATGCTAAGATGCTCCGAAAGATGTTCCTTTCCGGAGCAAAGAACCTGGAAATCAAAAAGAACTGGATCAATGATCTGAACGTCTTCCCCGTTCCTGACGGTGATACCGGCACTAACATGACACTCACGATCATGTCGGCAGCCGAGGAAGTAAACCGGATCGCTGATCCGACAATCGACGAGCTGGCCAAAGCAATCTCATCGGGTTCCCTTCGCGGTGCGAGAGGAAATTCCGGCGTTATCCTTTCCCAGCTTCTCCGCGGCTTCACGAAAGTGATCCGCGACCGCAGCGAGATCGACCGCCAGACGACGGCGGAGGCATTTTCAAGAGCTGTGGAGACCGCATACAAGGCGGTCATGAAGCCCAAGGAGGGCACGATCCTTACGGTTGCCCGCTCCATGGCCGAGAAGGCAAATGAACTTCTCGCCGAGGAGATGAGCTACATGGATTACTTCGAAGCGATCCTTAAGGAGGGCGACGAGACGCTGGCCCGCACACCGGAGCTTCTGCCGGTCCTTAAGGAAGCCGGCGTTGTGGATTCCGGCGGCCAGGGACTCATGGTCGTTCTGCACGGAGCGGTCGACGCCTACAACGGACTTGAGATCGACCTCACCTTCGAGGCACCGAAGACGGAGGTCCGTCAGGTCCGCCAGCCGATCAGTACGGACGATATCAAATTCGGCTACTGCACCGAGTTTATCGTAAAGCTGGAGACGGAGATCTCCGAGGAAGACGAGGAGGCGATGAAAGAGTACCTGCTCTCCCTCGGCGACAGCCTGGTATTCGTCGCCGGCGACGGTATGATCAAGGTGCATGTCCACACCAACCATCCGGGCAAAGCCTTCGAGAAAGGCCTTGAATACGGCCAGCTGACCCGCATGAAGGTCGACAACATGCGTGAGGAGCACGAGGAGAGACTCTTCAACTCGGAGCAGGTCGCGGCGGCCAGAGCTAAAGAGATCGAGAAGGAGGAGAAGGCGAAGGCGAAAGATGAGCCGAAGAAGCCCTGCGCATTCATCTCGGTGTCGGCGGGCGACGGCCTCTCGGAGCTCTTCAAGGAGCTCGGCGTCGACGTCGTCATAACGGGCGGCCAGACCATGAACCCGAGCACGGACGATATGCTCGAGGCGATCAAGGAGGCCAATGCGGAGAATGTCTTCATTTTCCCGAACAACAAGAACATCATCTTAACAGCCAACCAGGCAAGAGATATCACCGAGGACTGCAAGGTCTTCGTGATCCCGACAAAGACGATCCCGCAGGGCATTTCCGCCGTGATCGGCTTTGTACCGGAGAAGTCTCCGGAGGACAACGCGGCCGACATGACCGAGTGCGCGACCGCCGTCAAGTCCTGCGAGATCACCTACGCGGTACGCGACACCCAGATCGACGGGGTCAAAATCTCAAACGGCGATATCATGGCGATCGGCGACGACGGAATACTTGCCGTCGGACCGTCCATCAAAGAGGTGGTCATCGAGAGCCTTAAGAAACTGGTTGACGACGATTCGGAGCTGATCAGCATCTACAACGGGCAGGATTTCCCGGAGGATGAAACCGAGATACTTGCATCGGAAGTTGAAGAACTCTGGCCGGATACGGAAGTGGAAGTAAATTACGGCGGCCAGCCGGTATATTACCTGATCCTTTCCGTCGAATAAAAATGACCCATGCGTCCCGGTGCCGTCAGCATCGGGACGTTTTTCATGAAGGCAGGCAATGATGAAACTTACGGATATTAAGGGGATCGGTCCCAAAACAGGGGCCCTGTTTGCAAAACTGCATATTGAGACGGCGGAGGACCTGATCTCTTATTATCCGGTACACTACGACGAGTACCTGCCGCCCGTGCCGGCAGGGGATGCGGTCGTGGGCGGAAGGTGCGCGGTGGAGGGCAGGATCGCAAGAGGCGTTTTCCGAAAGGTTTCCGGCAGCAAGACCATCATCACCACCGAGATCGATGACCTGACCGGGAAGCTCCACCTCATCTGGTACAACGCTCCTTATGTGGGCAGCCTGCTAAAAAAGGGGTCTGTCTTCATTTTCAGAGGGACGGTCACGCGGCGGCGAAACGAGCTCTACATGGAGCACCCGGAAATATTTACACTTCACGCCTATGACGAGAAAATAAAGACCCTAAGCCCGGTCTACGGTCTCACAAAGGGTCTCACCAACAACGCGGTCGTAAAGGCCGTGAAGGGAGCCTTTGCGCTTGTCGGGGCTGTCCCGGAATATCTGCCGGAGAGGGTACTCGAAACATATGATCTTATGGGCGAGGAGGAAGCTTCGTATAAGATTCATTTCCCGGCGGACAAGGAGGAGTTCATAAAGGCCCGCCGGAGGATCGCGTTTGACGAGCTCTTCCTCTTCATCCTTGCGATGCGGACCCTGAAGGCCCGTCAGGGAGAGGATGTGAATGCATTTCCGATGAAGCTCACCTGGGATACGGAGGAGCTGATCGGCTCCCTGCCGTTTGCCCTGACCCATGCGCAGGAGAGAACCTGGCAGGAGATCGAGGCGGACCTTTCGGGCAGTACCCGTATGTCGAGGCTCATTCAGGGCGATGTCGGCTCGGGCAAGACCATCCTCGCGTTTCTCGCCATGCAGATGTGCGCCTCAAACGGTTACCAGAGCGCCCTCATGGCGCCGACCGAGGTGCTCGCCCGCCAGCACTATGAGAAGCTCTGCGCGCTTGTGGAAGAGCATCACATCAAGGGACTTCATCCGGTCCTGCTCACGGGTTCCTTAAGCGCCTCTGCAAAGAAAAAAGCGCTCGCGCTGATTGCCGACGGCAGCGCCAATGCCGTGATCGGCACCCATGCGCTGATCGAGGAGCGCGTCTCCTACAAGGCGCTCGCCCTCGTGATCACGGACGAGCAGCACAGATTCGGAGTCTGCCAGAGGGAGGCTTTGTCGGATAAAGGCGGGAGCCCCCACATGATGGTCATGTCGGCCACGCCGATCCCGCGTACGCTCGGTATCGTGTGGTACGGGGATCTTGCCGTCTCGGTGATCGACGAGCTCCCGGGAAACCGGCTGCCGATCCGAAACTGCGTGGTGGGTCCGTCCTACATGCCGGCTGCCCTCAGGTTTATCAAAAAGGAGGCGGAGGCGGGCCATCAGGCCTACGTGATTTGCCCGATGATCGAGTCCTCGGACGGCGTCGATGCCGAGAATGTCTTTGACGCGGCAAAAAAGATCCGCAAAGAGCTTCCCGGACTCACCGTCGGCATCCTTCACGGGCGCATGAAGCCTGCGGAGAAGGATGCGGTCATGGAGGCCTTCAGGACAGGCGAGACGACGATCCTCGTCTCGACGACGGTGGTGGAGGTCGGCGTCGATGTGCCGAACGCCACGGTGATGCTTGTCATAAATGCAGAGCGCTTCGGCCTGGCCCAGCTGCACCAGCTGAGGGGACGCGTGGGACGCGGCTCAGCCCAGTCCTACTGCATTTTCATGGCGGGTCTTGAGAGCGAGACGGTCACCAAACGGATGGAGATCCTGAATCGCTCCAATGACGGGTTTGAGATTGCGGAGAAAGACTTTGAGCTGCGCGGCCCCGGTGACCTGCTGGGAATCCGGCAGAGCGGCGATGCCGTTTTCCGTCTTGCGGATCCCGCGTTTGACAGGGAACTCATGGAAAAAGCGGGGAAGCTTGCCGCTGCCGTCGTCGGGGACAGCCCTTCTCTGGAAGGCGAAAATCTTAACCGGGTGAGACAAAGACTTGACCGCTTCATGCAGGAGAGCATGAGGACGATCACGCTTTAATATATGCCAATTTATTTTATTTACATCTTGTTAACATTGGCTGTTTTTGCTAAAATAATTTTGATAAGATGCTTGATTAGTCATTTGAAACTCAGAGGATGATCAGCAATGACTGATGAAAGAAGGTACCATGAACGTAGGAATAATTGCACACAACAGTAAAAAAACTTTGATCGAAGATTTCTGTATCGCCTACAAGGGGATCCTCTCCAGACACGAACTCTACGCAACCGGAACTACAGGCCGCCGCATCGAAGAAGTTACCAGTCTCAAAGTTCATAAGTTTCTGCCCGGCTCCATCGGAGGGGACAAGCAGTTTACGGAGATGGTCGAACGCAACGCGCTCGATCTGGTTATATTTTTCTACAATCCCAATATGATCAGCAAAGGCGAACCGGACATGTACACGATCGTTTCCGCCTGCGACCGCAACAATATCCCGGTGGCGACCAATATCGGAACCGCCGAAGTGATGGTCCTGGGTCTCTCCCGCGGCGACCTTGACTGGCGCCTCGGGCTGAAAAGCAGTGATATCGTATGAGGGTAATCGCAGGGACAGCGCGCTCCATGCCGCTTCGAACCGTCAAGGGGATGGATGTCAGGCCGACAACGGACCGCTCAAAGGAAACACTGTTCAATATCCTGCAGCCCTACATACCGGGAGGCAGATTTCTTGATCTCTATGCCGGGAGCGGATCGATCGGTATAGAGGCTCTTTCGCGCGGTGCCGCCCACTGCACATTTGTTGAGAAGGCAAGGGCTTCACAGCTCCTCATCGACGAGAACCTCACCTTCACCAAACTGAAGGACCGGGCCAGGATCCTTAAAGGCGATGTGAATTCGGTTCTCGCCCGGATCGAAGGGGAGGCACCCTATGATGTCATCTTTATGGATCCTCCGTTTTCCATGGGGCTGGAAAAAGACACGCTTGCGTATCTTCGCGGAAGCAGTCTACCGGCGGAGGACGGGATCATCGTTGTGGAGCATCACCCGAAAACGGATTTTTCGTACCTCGAGGAATTTGGCTTTGAAGTGGTCAAATCGCGTGTGTATTCCATGAGCGGGCATTTATTTTTAAAGAGAAAGTGAGACATAATGCACAAAGCAGTATATCCCGGCTCATTCGACCCGGTTACGAACGGACATCTTGACATCATACGCAGGGCCTCGGTTCAGTTTGACGAAGTTATCGTCGGAGTTTTACATAATTCTCAAAAAACTCCGTTGTTTTCAGTTGAAGAACGTGTTAATATGATAAAGAGTATCACTTCGGATATTCCTAATGTCTCTGTTCAGGCATTTGAAGGGCTGTCTGTCAATTTCGTGCGGTCCTGCGGCGCTCAGGTCATCATCAGAGGGCTTCGGGCGATCACGGATTTTGAGTATGAACTGCAGATGGCTCAGACGAACAGGGTTATGGCTCCGGATATCGATACAATGTTCCTGATCACAAGCCTTGAATACGCTTACCTAAGCTCCACGACGGTAAAGGAAGTGGCATCGTTCGGAGAAGATCTGGATAAGTTCGTCCAGCCGCTCGTGGCGAAGGCATTGCGCAGGAAGCTTTTGGGGAATGAATTATAAGTAATAAGGAGATGGGGAAATGGCCAGCAGAATTGAACAAATTATTGAAGAGATCGAAGAGTATATAGACGGCTGCAAATTTCAGCCTCTTTCCACGACAAAGATCGTGGTAAACAAGGAAGAGCTTGAGGAGCTTCTCCGCGAGCTCAGACTGAAGACGCCCGAGGAGATCAAGCGCTATCAGAAGATCATTTCCAACAAGGATGCGATCCTCGCCGACGCTCAGTCCAAGGCAGACGGCATCGTTGCGGCGGCCGAGCAGCGCGCGAAAGAGCTCGTCAATCAGCACGAGGTCACGCGCCAGGCTTACGAGCAGGCCAACGAGACGATCATGAAATGCAATCAGCAGGCCCAGGCGATCCTCGATGACGCAAACCGTCAGGCGAATGCAATCACCTCGTCCGCAATGAGCTACACAGATGAAATGCTGGCAAATCTTGAAAATATACTCAGGAATACCATTCAGGATTCCGGAGCGAAATATAAGGCAATGATGGATTCCCTTCAGGGCGCCTACACAACCGTAAGAAGCAACAGACAGGAAATCGCGCCTGCTCAGGCGATGGCACCTGAAACGGAATACAGTGAAGAGACGGAAGAGGACGAATAAAGATTTTCGCGGGGGATGTTCCAGTCGAATATCCCCCATTATCGTTTGATAAGGAGGAACAACAGAATTATGAGTGAACTGAATACTTTAGAGCCGGTAAACGTATTCCATTATTTCGAAGAGATCTCCAAAATTCCGCGCGGATCCGGCAATACAGCCGCCATGACGAAATATCTCATGGATTTTGCGGCTGCGAAGGGTCTCTCCGCGGAGTCAGACGAAGCCGGCAATGTGATCATCCGCAAGGATGCATCCGCCGGATACGAGGAGGTCCCCACCGTGATCCTGCAGGGACACGTTGACATGGTCTGCGCAAAGACTCCGGAATCCAAACATGATTTCACGACGGATCCGATCAGTCTGATCGTGGAGGGCGACTACCTGCACGCCGACGGAACCACCCTCGGCGGCGATGACGGAATTGCCGTCGCCTACATGCTTGCGATCCTTGACGACAAGGCTGCCGCTCATCCGGCTCTTGAGTGCGTCTTCACGACGGACGAGGAGACCGGCCTTCTCGGCGCCAATGCCCTGGATTTCTCGAAGCTGAAAGGCAGAAAGCTCATCAATATCGATTCCGAGCAGGAAGGCGTCCTCACTGTCGGCTGCGCCGGCGGAATCCGCGTCGACAATGTGATCCCGGTCGGCCGCGCCACCGTTAAGGGACTTCCGGTTCTTGTTGAGGTGAGAGGCTTAAAGAGCGGCCACTCCGGCGATGCGATCGACAAGGGACGCTTAAACGCCAACAAGCTGCTTGCACGCTATCTCATGGAGCTCGACGGTGTCGCTCCGTTCTCCCTGGTCGATGTGAGCGGCGGAGACAAGGACAATGCGATTCCTGCATTTTCCAGAACTCACTTCGTGATCGACGAGGAGGACCTTGCGGCGGCGAGAACCTTCACGGAGGAGTTTACCGCAAAGGTGCGCCGCGAATACGCAAAGACCGATGACACCTTCACGATCACGCTGGAGAGCGGACACACCCACAAGGTCACTGCTCTTGACGCGGACAGCCAGGAGAAGATCCTTCTTTTCCTGAACCAGGCACCGGACGGCGTCTTCCACATGAGCGGAACGACACCGGGTCTCGTCCAGACGTCCAGCAACCTGGGGATCATGCGTACGGGAGAAAAGCAGTTCGTCGCGACCTCCCTTGTCCGCAGCAGCGTGCTCACAGAGCGCGACTTCATTGCCGATAAGTTTGAAAACCTTACCCGTTTCCTTGGCGGCTCCGTCATAAAGCGCAGCGGCTACCCGGCATGGGAATATAAGGAAGATTCCGACTTGCGCGATCTCATGATCGAGGTGTACCGCGCAATCTACGAGGAGGATCCGAAGATCACCATGATCCACGGCGGCCTTGAATGCGGCATCTTCTACGGAAAGGCGAACGACATTGATGCGGTCTCCATCGGACCGGACATCATTGCCATCCACACACCGGACGAGAAGCTCTCGATCTCTTCTGTCGAGAGAGTATTTGATTTCCTGCTTTCGGTGCTTGCTTCCATGTCATAACGCACGGAGGTTCCTATGGAAATTCAGCTCTGGAGAGAAATCCTTCACCCCTATGAGATGGCGGTGGAGGAGCTTGTCTCCAAATTCAACTCACTGCGGGAAGAGTACAGGAAAAACGGCCTGTACTCCCCGATCGAGAGAGTGACGGGACGCGTCAAGAGCGTCTCAAGCATTCTCGAGAAGATGCAGCGAAAGAACATCCCCTTCGAGCGCATGGAGGAGGAAGTCGAAGACATCGCCGGCGTGAGGATCATCTGCCAGTTCGTGGAGGATATCGAGAAGGTAAACGCACTTCTTTCCCATCGCCAGGATATGAAGGTCATTGAGCGCAAGGATTACCTCGCCAACCAGAAGAAGAGCGGGTACCGAAGCCTTCATCTGATTGTCAAATACGCGGTGGAGACGATCCACGGTTCGCGGGACATCCTGGCCGAGATCCAGATCAGGACGATGGCCATGAATTTCTGGGCCACGACCGAGCATTCGCTGCAGTACAAATATAAGGGCGAGCTGCCTCCCCATGTGAGCGTTCAGCTTCAGAAAGCGGCTGACGCGATCTTTGTCCTGGACAACGAGATGTCCCAGGTGCGCTCGGAGATCATCGATGCGCAGATCGACTCTCAGATCCAGACAAGGCTGGTAAAGGACATCCTGCTCACGATCGAGAACCTGTACCGCGTCGCGAGCACCAGGGAGGTGCGCAAGATCCAGGATGAGTTCTACCGCATCTTCGGGCTGCACGATCTGGAGGAGCTGAAGCGCTTCCAGAAGCAGCTGGATATATTCGCAGAAGGCTACCGGGCACAGTCCATCGAGCCTATGCCCTGACAGGAAGGATTTGCATGCAACTTCCGGAAGTATTTCTTGAGGAAATGAAGACATTGCTTAAAGAAGACTATCCTGCATATCAGGATAGTCTTCTTCAAGTGCCGTATCACGGGATCAGGGCCAACACGCTGAAGGTATCTGCGGATACGCTTGCCGAATTATTAAAGGAAAAGAGCGGCCTTGAGGCAGAACGCGTTCCGTTTGTCTCAAACGGCTTTCTAATCGGGGATGTCGCGCCGTTTTCCGGCCATCCCTGGTTCCCGGCCGGGCTCTATTATATCCAGGAGCCGTCCGCGATGGCTCCGGCCGAAAATCTCCCCGTGGAACCGGGCGACCGTGTGCTGGACCTCTGTGCCGCGCCGGGCGGAAAGGCGACCGAGCTTGCGGCAAAGCTCTGCGGCCGGGGCTTCCTCCTTGCCAATGACATATCCGCGAGCCGCGCTCAGGCCCTGAGGAAGAACCTTATGCGGGCGGGCGTGACCAATTCGTACGTCACCGCGGAGGAGCCGGCGAAGCTTGCCTCTCATTTCCCGGCTTATTTTGACAAGATCCTTGTGGACGCCCCCTGCTCCGGGGAGGGCATGTTCCGGCGGGAGCCGTCGATGACTTCCTATTACAGGGAGAGAGGCCCCGAAGCCTATGTGCCGATCCAGAGAGAGATTCTCACGCACGCAGTGTCCATGCTCGCTCCGGGCGGGATGCTTCTCTTTTCGACCTGTACGTTTTCTTCACAGGAAAATGAAAGAAACGTCCTCTTTCTTCTGGAAAATCATTCGGACCTCTCGCTTGCCTCCCTTCCGGCAAGGCATGAAAGCTTTGCGCCGGGCGTCCTTCCGGGAACGGAGCACTGCGCCAGGATCTATCCCCACAGGGCTGTGGGAGAGGGGCAGTTTCTGGCACTCTTTAAGAAGGACGGCGAGAGACCTTCAAGACGCGCGGAGAAGCCCCGGGCCTTTGAGAAAAACGGAGAGGTATTTCTTCTCCCCGGCAGTACGCTGCCCGCCGGAAATCTGCGCTACCTGCTCACGGGGCTCCATATCGGGACCCGGAAAAAGAAAGGGATCGTTCCTTCCCAGGCGCTCGCCCAGACGCTTACGACCGACAGCTGGGATACATCCCTGAGCCTTGCCCCGGAGGATCCGCGGGTCATGAAATACTTAAAAGGGGAGACGATTTCCTACAGAGATGACGAGCTCACAGCCGGGAAAAATGCCGGAGAGTTCCATCCCGAACTTTCGCGCAGGGAGATCCTGGTCGCCGTCGATTCTTTCGGCATCGGCTTTGCCGTAAGAAACGGTTCGCTTCTTAAAAACCGGATGGATCCGGGGTGGAGGATACTTTGAGAGATTTTTCTGAATTTTCAATTGACAAGTACAAGGCCGTCATCTTTGACCTCGACGGGACTCTCATCGATTCCATGGGGATGTGGAGCGATATCGACGTGGAATATCTCGGGCGGTTCGGAATCGAAGTTCCGGAGAATCTGCAGACCATCATCAATGGCATGCAGTTCTCGGAGATCGCGGTGTATTTCCGGGAAGTGTTCGGCATCACGGACAGTGTGGAGAAGATCGGAAACGACTGGATCGAGATGGCCCGGGACAAATACGAGCACACGATCCCATTGAAGCCGGGCGCCTGCCAGTTTCTTTCATTTTTGAAAAATAAAAACATCCCCTGCGGCATCGCCTCCAGCAACCATCTGGAGCTCATCGAGGCGATCCTCGCGCATCACGATATAAGCGACTGCTTCCGGGCGATCGTGACCTGTGACGATGCCTGCGCGGGCAAGCCGGACCCGGCTGTCTACCGTCTTGCGTCCGAAAGACTGGGAGTCCCGGCGGAGGACTGCCTGGTGTTCGAGGACATTCCGGTGGGGATCCTTGCCGGAAAAGGCGCCGGCATGGACGTCTGCGCGATCCGGGACCCTCATTCGGCGGAATGCTTTGATGAGATCGAGCGGCTCGCCGATTTTGCAATTGATGATTTTTTTCCGTGCATACCATGACAATGTGTGCTATCATGTCAAGTTAAAGGAGAAAAGGCATGAAAAAAGCGACAAAAGGCGAATACGGTTATTTTGCGAACGAGAGAAGGAGAAGACTGATCCTGACGCTGCTCTTTGCGGCAATCCCGGCTGTGATATTTATCGTGGGATTTGTCGTCACGGGCACCGGGAAAAACCTCCTCTCCGTCGCGGCTCTCGTCATGGTCATACCGTTTGCGATGTCCTTCACCGGCTTTGTGACGGTGATGACGAAAAAATCCATATCGAAGGAAGAGTATGAGACGATCCTTCCGCATACGGAGGGATTGCTCATGGCCTACGAGCTCTACGTAACCCACGAAAAAGCGTCGACCTTTATCGATGCGGCGGCGATCTGCGGAAACAACGTGATCGGCCTCGTGACGGATAAGAAGGGCGATCCGGCTTTCACCAGAGAGTATATGGAAAAGACACTCCGCGGAGCCGGCTTTTCGGGCATCTCCGTAAAGCTGATGACCGATACCGGCAAATTCTTAGAGAGGCTCGACGGGATGGCGGCCCATGCGGATTCCCTGCGGGAGGGGCTCAAATACAAGCCGGACGCGCGGTACCCGGATTACAGCCGGGAGGAGCTTATCTGGGTGACCCTCCTGGAGATCTCTTTCTGATATGAAGGAGTTCATCACGGGCCCGAACGAGGCCGGACAGCGTTTTGACAAATATTTAAAAAAACTGCTTAAGAATGCGCCTGACAGCTTTCTCTACAAGATGCTCCGGAAGAAAAATATCACACTGAACGGCAAAAAGGCCTCGGGAAATGAAAAGCTTTCCGAGGGGGACACCGTGAAGATATTTTTCTCGGATGAGACCTTCCTCAAAATGAGCGGAGGAGAAGAGTCCGAAAAGACTGCGGACGAAGGCTGGACCTTCCGCGGGGAGGATGTCGTCTATGAAGACAGCGACCTTCTCTTTGTGAACAAGCCTGCCGGGATCCTCTCCCAGCCGTCCGGCGATAACGCGCCAGATCTTGCGGGGGGACTGGTCCGGTATCTTCTTAAGAATAAGAAGCTCACCGGGAAGGAGCTTGCTTCCTTCAGGCCGGCTCCGATGAACCGGCTGGACCGGAATACGACAGGGATCGTCCTTTGCGGAATTTCCCTTCCCGGGGAGCAGTTTCTTGCCGAGGCAATCCGGGAACGCCGGATCAGGAAGGAGTACCTGGTGCTGGTAAGGGGAGCATTTCACGATGAGGGCATCCGGGACGCCTATCTGAAAAAGGACGGGAACAGGAACCTTGTTCAGGTGCGAAGGGATGCGGCGCCGGGCTTTCTGCCGATTCGAACCGGCTTTACGGTGCTCGCCGGGAATGACCTCTGCACGCTTCTTCGGGCAGAACTCATCACGGGCCGTCCGCATCAGATCAGGGCGCACCTTGCGTATCTCGGGTATCCGGTTGCCGGCGATACGAAATACGGCGATCCGGCGTTCAACCGCATGATGGCAGAGAGAACGGGACTTAAGAGCCAGTTTCTGCATGCGGAGCGGGTGACATTTGAGAATACGGATGAGCGATTTAAGTATCTTGGCGGCAGGAGCTTTACGGCACCGCTGTCGGAGACGTTTAAGAATGTATTGAGGGTGGTTGGACTTGAAAAAGAAGGAAAACGAAGAACCGTTTGATCTTAAAAAAGAGATCCTTTCCTATGTGTTTATGCTGGTGGGGGTCGTCATTACGGTGCTGGTGCTCAATGAATTTTTCATTGTCAACGCCCGCATACCGTCGGCTTCGATGGAGAATACCATCATGACCGGAGAGCAGATCTTCGGCAACCGGCTCGCATATACCTTCGGGATGCCCGACCGGTTCGATATCATTATTTTCCGCTACCCGGACGATGAGACCGATCTCTATATCAAGCGGGTCATCGGGATGCCCGGCGAGACGGTCGAGATCAGGGACGGAAAAGTCTACATTGACGGGAGTGAGACGCCCCTTGACGACAGCTTCTGTGCCGAGACACCGACGGGGTCCTACGGCCCCTTCTACGTGCCGGACGGACATTTCTTTGTGATGGGAGACAACAGAAACCACAGCAATGACTCCCGCTTCTGGGTCAACAAGTACGTGAGCACCGACCAGATCCTGGGAAAGGCATTTTTCCGCTACTGGCCGGTCACGCGCATGGGGAAGCTCGAGTAATGGGGACCTGGAACTCAAGAGGACTTCGAGGCTCCGTCCTCGAGGACATGATCAATTACACGATCGAGCGGCTGAGGCACTCCCGTCTGGCGGTCATCCAGAAGATTCCCACGCCGATTACGCCGATCGAGATCGACAAGGCGTCGCGGCACATTACGCTCGCCTATTTTGATCAGAAGAGCACGGTCGACTACATCGGAGCGGTGCAGGGCTATCCGGTCTGCTTCGACGCCAAGGAATGCGCGAGCGACACCCTGCCGCTGCACAATATCCATCCGCATCAGGTTGCATTTATGGAGGAATTCGAGGCTCAGGGCGGCATCGCCTTCCTTCTGATTTACTACTCGGAACGACATATCTATTACTACATGCCCTGCCGGGAAATGAAATTCTTCTGGGACCGCATGGAAAACGGCGGCCGCAAGAGCATCCGCATGGATGAGCTGAAGGAAGAACGATTCTTCCACGAAAAAAATAACCTGCTCCCGATTCTCGAGAGCATAGATAAGGATCTTGAAGAACGGGAGAACCGAGATGAGCACGAGAGTGATCCATACGCCTGACGGGTTCCGCGACCTGTACGGGGATTCCATAAAGGATAAGAAGGAGCTTATGGAAAAGCTCCGCCGGGTGTTTTCAAAGTACGGCTATGAGCCGATCGAGACCCCGACAATCGAATATTTTGATGTCTTTTCGAGTGACATCGGCACAACGCCTTCCAGAGAGCTCTATAAGTTCTTTGACCGCGAAGGCAATACGCTGGTCCTTCGGCCGGATTTCACGCCGTCAGTAGCGAGAGCGGTTGCCATGCATTTTCCGGAGGAGGCGCTGCCGGCGAGGCTCTGCTACGAGGGGAGCACATTTGTGAATTCCGCCGAGTACCAGGGACGCTTCAAGGAGCAGACCCAGATGGGCACCGAGCTCATCGGCGACGGATCCGCCGAGGCGGATGCGGAAGTCATCGCCCTGACGGTCGAGCTGCTGCTCGCATCGGGGCTCACGGAGTTTCAGGTAAGTGTCGGCGAGGTTGACTATTTTAAGGCGCTGATCGAGGAGTCCGACCTTGACGAGGAGCAGGTGTCAACGCTCCGCCGCCTGATATCCAACAAGAATCTCTTCGGCGTCGAGGAGTATCTCCTCGGACTGTCCGTCAGGCCGGAGCTCCGGGAGGCGTTTGTCCGTCTTCCGAACCTCTTCGGAAATACCGATGTGATCGGCGAAGCCGCCTCCTATGCGGCAAACAGCCGGGCAAAAGAGGCCATCGGCCGCCTGCGCGACATCGAGGCCATACTGGATGAGAAAGGGCTTTCCCGCTATGTCTCCTTTGACTTCGGGATGCTCTCCAAATTCCGCTACTATACCGGCATTATTTTCTCCGCTTACACCTACGGAGTGGGCGAGCCCGTCGCGAAGGGCGGCCGCTATGACAGCCTTCTAGGCCATTTCGGCAAGGATGAGCCCGCTGTCGGCGTCGGCATTTATCTCGACCAGCTTTTGAGCGCACTCACGAGGCAGAAGATCACGTCAGACAGGGGGAAAAATGTATGAGGCCGATCACGATTGCCCTGACCAAGGGAAGACTCGCCAGGCAGACCCTGGAGCTGATGGCGAAAGCGGGGATCGATCCGTCGGGGGCGGATGATCCGAATACCAGGAAGCTCATTTTTGAAAATAAAGACCTCGGTCTTCGCTTTTTCCTGGCGAAAGGGCCCGATGTTCCGACATACGTGTACTACGGCGCCGCCGATATCGGCATCGTCGGCCGCGATACGATCATCGAGGAGAATAAAAAGCTCTACGAGGTGCTGGATCTCGGTTACGGCAAATGCCGCATGTGCGTCTGCGGTCCCGAATCCGCCCGCAAGTACCTTGAAAGCGGGGAGATGATCCGGGTTGCTACCAAGTACCCGAATATCGCCAAAGATTATTTCATGAACAAGAAGCACCAGACCGTGGAGATCATCAAGCTGAACGGCTCGATCGAGCTCGCACCGATCGTCGGGCTCTCCGAAGTCATCGTCGACATCGTCGAGACCGGCAGCACCCTGAAGGAGAACGGACTTACAGTGCTTGAGGAGGTGCTTCCGCTTTCCGCCCGCGTGGTTGTGAACCAGGTGAGCATGAAAATGGAAAATGAACGCATCTCAGACCTTATCTATCGCATGAAGGAGGCTTTATCATGCAGATCCTGAAACTTACGGAGGAGGCATTCGGCTCCATCCTGACAAACATGCTGGAGCGCAGCCCGGACAGCTATCCGGAGCAGGAAGCTCAGGTGGCCGCGATCCTTGCGGATGTCAAAAAACGCGGCGACGAGGCGGTCTTCGAGTATACAAGACGCTTCGACAGGGCGGAAATCTCGGCTGACAATTTCATTGTGAGCAAGGAAGAGGAGGAGGAGGCCTACGCAAAGGTCGATCCCGAGCTCATCGGTGTCATCCGCCGCGCGATCGGCCGCATCCGCGCCTTCCACGAACAGGAGAAGCAGAAGAGCTGGTTCATGACGGAGGACAACGGGATGGTGCTGGGCCAGCGGGTGACCCCGCTCGGCCGCGTTGGCGTCTATGTCCCAGGCGGTAAGGCTGCTTATCCGTCCTCGGTTCTCATGAACGTGATTCCGGCCAGGGTGGCCGGTGTCCCGGATATCGTCATGTGCACACCGCCCGGAAAAGATGGCAAGGTCACGCCGACGACGCTGGTCGCAGCCAAGGAAGCCGGCGTCGGCACGATCTACAAGGTCGGCGGCGCCCAGGCAATCGCCGCCATGGCTTACAGCACAAAGTGCCTGCCCAAGGTCGACAAGATCACAGGCCCGGGCAACATCTACGTTGCTCTGGCCAAGAAGGCGGTCTACGGACACGTCTCGATCGACTCCGTTGCCGGTCCTTCCGAGGTCATGGTGCTGGCGGACGAGACCGCCAACCCGCGCTGGGTGGCAGCGGATCTGCTCTCCCAGGCGGAGCACGATGAGCTCGCCTCCGCAATTCTGGTCACGACCTCCCAGGAGATCGCAGAGGCTGTCAGCCGCGAGATCGACGGCTTCCTGCCGCAGCTCTCCCGCAGGGAGATCATCGAAAAATCTCTCGACCGCTTTGGCCGCATCCTCGTGGCGGACACGATGGACGACGCCATCCGCGCCGTGAATGAGATCGCCTCCGAGCACCTCGAGCTCGTGACGAAGGAGCCCTTCCTTCTCATGACAAAGATCAAAAACGCCGGTGCGATCTTCATCGGCGAGCACTCCTCGGAGCCGCTGGGAGACTATTTTGCCGGCCCGAACCATGTGCTGCCGACCAACGGGACAGCCAAGTTCTTCTCGGCCCTCTCCGTTGACGATTTCATCAAGAAATCCAGCATCATCATGAGTTCCCGGGAAGCTCTCATGGCTCTCCACGAGGACGTGGAGCGCTTTGCGAAGGCGGAGGGCCTGACGGCCCATGCGAACTCCGTCCATGTGCGTTTTGAATAAGTGTACATCTTTAAAAAGGAGATGATTTGAAATGAAGAAACTGTTGGTTCCCTGTATTTACATGCTGCGGGGCAAGGCGGTCACCGGATTCGGTGAGACGAATGCCCTGACGGACATGCCGCTTTTGCAGCTGGCGGAAAGCTACAGCGTGAACGGGGCGGATGCGCTGCTTGTCCTTGATTTTTCGGATACCGAGGAGGAGCACGCGGAGGCAATCAACTGCCTCATTGCGATGTGTGAGGTCTCCCAGATCCCCGTGATCGCCGCGGGCAACATCAAGCGGGCCGAGGATGTCAAGAAGCTGCTCTATGCAGGTGCCTCCCAGGTGATCCTGAACGGCAGCCGAAAGGAGAACATGAAGCTTCTGCCGGAAGTCTCCAAGCGCTTCGGCAGGGATAAGATAGCGGTCTCCATCACGTCGGTGGAGGAGTATATGCTCCATGCGGAGGATATCGAGGAGTATGCTTCGAGAATCCTGGTTCTCTCCGACATCGAGGATTCTCTGCCAAAGCTCACCAACCTTCCGCTGCTGCTTCATGTGAAGGTGGATAACGAGGAGGAAGTACTTTCCTACCTCAATAAACCGGGTGTTGAGGGCGTCACCGGGAGCTTCGTCTCCGCGCCGGACTTTGATCTCTCCGGTCTCCGCGAGCGGGCCGTAAAGGCCGGGATCCCTCTTGCCATGTATGAGAGCGGGATTGCATTTTCCGATATGAAGACCGACGCAAACGGCCTCATTCCCTGCATTGTCCAGGATTACAAAAATGACGAAGTCCTCATGATGGCCTGGATGAACGAGGAGAGCTTTGAGAAGACAATGCTCACCGGAAAAATGCACTACTACTCCAGAAGCCGCAAATCCCTCTGGCTCAAGGGCGAGACCAGCGGCCACTACCAGTATGTGAAATCCATGGCGGCCGACTGCGACAAAGATACGCTTCTCGCAAAGGTCTCCCAGGTCGGCGCGGCCTGCCACACCGGGAACCGCAGCTGCTTCTACACGCCTCTCTTTGAAAATGAAGAGAAGACCAAAAACCCGATGCATGTCTTCGAGAGCGTCTATGACGTCATCATGGATCGGAAGATGAATCCGAAAGAGGGCTCCTACACCAACTACCTGTTCGACAAGGGCATCGATAAGATCCTGAAGAAGGTCGGTGAGGAGAACACTGAGATCATCATCGCGGCGAAAAACCCGGATCCGGAGGAAATCAAGTACGAGATCTCCGACTACCTCTACCATCTGATGGTCCTGATGGCCGAGAAGGGCGTGACCTGGGAAGAGATCACGGACGAGCTTGCGAAACGATAATGTGAGAATCATCAGCCGGGAGTGGTTTCCCGGCTGATTTTATGTAAAACTTACAAACAAAGAGTGCAAAAAACGGGGAAATTGTGGTATATTGTCAGTTAAGATACTATTTCTTTACAGATTGACTCTGTAACTTAAAGGAGGAATGAACATGAATCTTCTGTCAATGCTGTTATCATCCATGCTCTCATCAGGATCTGTCAATAATCTCTCCGGCAAAACCGGGCTGTCATCCCAGCAGGTCGCCAAACTGGTCAGGCTGGCGCTTCCGATCCTGCTCAAGGCCATGACCGGCAACGCATCTTCCGCGTCAGGACTCGCTTCGCTCGTCGGGGCGCTGACGCAGCACACCAGCAAAAGCAGTTTTGCTGACCAGATCGGTGAAGCAGATACCCGCGACGGCAGCAGGATCATCGGACACATCCTCGGTTCGGAAGAGGATGCGGTCGTTTCCAGGCTTGCCGGTGAGAGCGGCGCGAGCGCAGACCAGGTGAGCGCACTTCTTTCCATGATCGCGCCGGCCCTGATGAGCGGCGTATCGGCTGCTTCCGAGGCGCAGGTCCAGTCCCAGACCCAGACCCTGTCCCAGGCAGCTCCTGCCGGCGGCGTTTTCGATCTTTCCTCCATGCTCTCCATGTTCGGCGGCATGAGCCAGCCCCTCGTTGAGGAACCGAAGCAGGACAGCGCGGCGATGGACGGGAGCGCTCTTCTCGGAGCCCTTCTCACATCGATGCTGAAAGGCTGACGGATTAAGATCTGTCAATGACAATAAAAGGCGCTCTGTCCGTCGGGCAGGGCACCTTTCATTTTTATATACGGCATGAGCGATTGACGAAACTGCGCGGGTATGGTAGATTGAGTGGGCAGCCCGGAAAGAACACTTCAGGATAAATCAGTATGATCATGAACAATAACGGTTTTACCTACAATTCAAATAGCAAACTGGCCCTGCCGGACGACGTGCTCTTAAAGATTGAGAAACCCGCGCGCTACATCGGCGGCGAGGTGAACTCGGTCGACAAGAGAGAGCTTCTTGAAAGCGGAAAGATCAGCGTGCGCTACGCGATGTGCTTTCCGGACGTCTATGAGATCGGCATGTCCCATCTGGGCATCCAGATCATCTGCGAACAGCTGAACCGCCTTCCCGACGTGTGGTGCGAGAGGGTCTATTCTCCGTGGCCGGACCTCCACAGTATCATGAAGGATCGCGGTATCCCGCTCTTTGCGCTGGAGTCGCAGGATCCGGTGAGGAATTTTGATTTTCTGGGGATTACGCTCCAGTACGAGCTCTGCTACGCGAACATCCTGCAGATCCTGGATCTGGCCGGGATCCCGCTGCACGCGGCGGACCGCGGAGAGGACTGCCCGATCGTCTGCGCCGGCGGTCCCTGCACTTACAATCCGGAGCCGCTGGCGGATTTCTTTGATTTCTTCTACATCGGGGAGTCCGAGACGGTCATGAACGATATCGTTCTCCTGCGCCGCGACATGAAGGCGGCCGGCAAAAGCCGCGCGGAGTACCTGCGAGAACTCTCGCACATCCCGGGGATGTACGTACCCTCGCTCTATGACGTGTCTTATAAAGAAGACGGGACGCTCGCCTCTTTTGAGCCGAAATACCCGGATGTGCCGGCAAGGATCGTCAAGCAGGTCTGCATGAACCTGTCGGAGGCCCCCTATCCGGAAAAACCGCTCGTCCCGTACATCAAGGTCACCCAGGACCGCGTCGTCCTCGAGATCATGCGCGGCTGCATCCGCGGCTGCCGCTTCTGCCAGGCGGGCATGCTCTACCGTCCGCTCAGGGAAAAGAGCCTTGAGATGCTGAAGCGGGAGGCGGATCTCATGCTCTCGGGCACAGGCCAGGAGGAGATCTCCCTTAGCTCCTTAAGCTCCAGCGATTACTCGAAGCTGCCGGAGCTTCTCGACTACCTGATCGGCAAATTCCGGGTCAGGTCGATCAATATTTCTCTGCCGTCGCTCCGCATTGACAATTTCTCGCTCGATGTGATGAAGCAGGTACAGGATGTGAAAAAGAGTTCGCTGACATTCGCGCCGGAAGCCGGCACACAGCGGCTGCGCGACGTCATCAACAAGGGCATCACGAAGGAGGATATCATGAAGGGGTCCTCCGCAGCCTTCCGCGGCGGCTGGAACAAGGTCAAGCTCTATTTCATGCTGGGCCTGCCGACCGAGACCGAGGAGGACATGAAGGGCATCGCCCATCTGGCCCAGGCGATCTGCGACAACTACTATGAGATTCCCAAATCCGAGCGCAACGGCAAGTGCGAGATCACCGTCTCAACGTCCTTCTTTGTTCCGAAGCCCTTCACGCCGTTCCAGTGGGCTCCGATGTACCGCCAGGACGACTATCTCGCCCGGGCACAGATCGTGAAAAATGAAATCCGTTCCATGAAGAACCAGAAAAGCATCCGCTACATGTGGCACGAGGCAAACGGCACCGTGCTCGAGGGCGTGTTCGCGCGAGGCGACCGCCGGCTCGGAGACGTGATCGAGTACGCCTACCGCCACGGAGCCCTGTTCGATGCCTGGACCGATTACTTCCGCATGGACATCTGGATGGAAGCCTTTGCCGCCTGCGGGATCGACCACGAATTCTACACGCTCAGGGAGCGGCCGGTCGATGAGCTGCTGCCCTGGGACTTCATTGATATCGGCGTGACCCGCCGCTTCATGGAGCGGGAGTGGAAGAGAGCGAAAGAAGGTTTCACAACGCCCAACTGCCGCGAAAAATGCAGCGGCTGCGGAGCCCGCATCTTCGGAGGCGGCGTCTGCTTCGAGGAGAGACACGATGACGGCTCGTCGGTCATCTCCTGGAAGAGCCGCGATGAGGAGACGGGCGCTGATCACAAAGAGGAGGATCCGGCATGAAAGTTCGCATGAAAATGACCAAAACCGGTCCGATCCGCTACGTCGGGCACCTTGATTTCATGCGCTTTTTCCAGAAGGCGCTGCGCCGCAGCGGGATTCTGACCGCATTTTCCAGAGGCTACAGCCCTCATATGCTGATCTCCTTCGCCTCGCCGCTCGGCGTCGGCCTCGAGAGCCTCGCGGAGTATGTGGACGTAGATCTCGCCTACCGGGATGATTTTGAGCTCTCGGAGTCGGATGTGCAGCATTTAAAGAACATGGGGCTTGAAAATGAAGAGCTCCCGCCTGTCCCCGCCTCGGAAGTCCTGGCAGAGATGGTCAACCGGGAGATGCCGGAAGGCGTGCGCGTCCTCCTTATGCGGAGAGTTGGCGTCACCGACAAGGCGATGGCCCTCGTTACCGGGGCGGATTACCTGGTCTTCCTGAAAAACGGTTTCCTGAAGGACACGGACCTTGCATCCGCGATTGCTTCCTTCCTCGCGGAGGAGTCGATCGTGATCCACAAGGTGACGCCTAAATCGGAGAGCAATGTGGATATCCGGCCGCTCATCCGTGAACTGACCGTATCCGATGAATACGAAGCGGCACCGGAAGGTTATGAGAGAGCTCTCTTTATGAGTCTTTCGGCAGGCTCCGCTGCCAACCTGAAGCCCGAGACGGTCGTCGAAGCGCTCTGCCGGCACCTCGGACAGGTATATGAGCCGCTCGCTCTCAGAATTCTCCGCACCGAAATGTACGCCGGGGACAGGAAACCCTTCTCGGAGATCGGAGAGGCCTTCTGATGCGCGATTATATTGTGACGGAGACGGAAATCAGCGGCAGAAGATTCTTATGCGCAGCCCTCTATGAGGATCAGAAGCTGACGGCTCTTAAGATCCGGCCCCGCGGCGAGGAGTCTTCCGTCGGGCAGATCCGTACCGGCTATGTCTCGGACCGCGTCAAAAATATCGGCGGAGCCTTTGTCACGTCGGGAAAAGAGAAGTATTTCCTGCCGGATTACCGGCCTGAGAAGACCGATCCCGGTCATGTGGTCTTTACCGTGACGAAGGACGCGCTGGGAAATAAAAGCCCGGTCGGTTCAACCGCGGTCGAGATCCCGGGCCGCTATGCGGTCATGCGGTCCGGCAGCGGCGGGATCAGATACTCCAAAAAGCTCACGGCGGAAGAGAAGCGGGTGCTCCAGAAATGGCTGGAGGGAACCTCTTATGCCGGCATGAACCTTCTTGTCCGCACGAACGCGAGGAGGGCTGATAAGGCCGCATTCTTAAAGGAAGTGAATGAGATTGCGGGGACACTTGAAAACGTCCTCAAAACGGCTGAGAAGGCCGGAAACGGGGCTATCCTGTATAAGCCGGCACCGTTTTATGCGGATATGCTGAAAGACCTCTATGAGCTTCCTGACCGCATCCTCACGGACAGTCCGGCGGTGTACGAGTCTCTTCGGGGATCGGAAGGGGATGAGCGGGTTTCATTTTACGAAAACCGGACGCTCACACTTGCGGAGCTCTACGGACTGCCCCATGAGCTCGAGAAGCTCACAGGACGCGTGGGATGGCTTAAGTGCGGCGCCTACCTCGTGATCGAGAAGACCGAGGCCTTCGTCAGCATCGACGTCAATTCCGGAAAATGCGAAAAAGGCAGGATCCCGGAGGAGACCTATCGAAAGATCAACCTTGAGGCTGCGGAGGAAGTTGTGCGCCAGGTCATGCTGCGGAACCTCTCCGGGATGATCCTCGTGGATTTCATCAATCTAAGCAGGGCAGAGCACCGGGAGGAGCTCGTAAACGTCATGAAAAAGCTGGTTAAAAAAGACCATCTCCATATGGACGTCATCGACCTTACGCCCCTCGGGATCATGGAGATCGTTCGGCAGAAGGGTGAAAAAAGTCTTGAGGAAATCCTGAAAAATCACTTTACATAAAAGATTATTTATGATATTATACGCTAGTATGCCGCAAAGAGAGGCAGATAAGTCCGGATGTTAGGGTTCGGCGCCGTATCTTGCGAGTTTTTTAAGAAGGAGGTGTCTCCATGTACGCAGTTATTGCAACCGGCGGAAAGCAGTACAAAGTCTCTGAGGGCGATGTCGTCCGTGTCGAGAAGCTTGGTCTCGAGGTTGGTGAGAATGTCACATTTGAGGATGTTCTTGCAGTTTCGAACGAAGGTCTCAAGGTCGGTGATGATGTCAAGGGCGCTACGGTTACCGGAAAGGTCATTTCCAACGGCCGTGCGAAGAAGGTCATCGTTTATCGCTACAAGCCGAAGAAGGGCTATCACAAGAAGAACGGCCACAGACAGGCTTACACAGCAGTCAAGATCGAAAAGATCAACGCGTAAGCATGATCCGGGCAGTATTCTACAGAAAGAACGGCTCCTACACAGGGTTTAAGGCCCGGGGCCACGCGGGTTACGGCGAGGAAGGCACGGATATCTTCTGTGCGGCTGTCTCAGCCCTCACGATCAACACCGCAAACTCCCTGGAACTTCTCGCAAAGGAGAAGATCACGGCGAGTGAACATGACGGGTTCGTCTCGTTTCGATTTACGGAAGGCATTACGGATAAGGGAACGCTTCTCATGGATTCCCTGTATCTCGGACTTTCTCAGATCGCCGAAGGAGACGGACAAAAGTATCTTGAAGTCAACATCGAGGAGGTATAAGCCATGCTTAACATGAATCTTCAGCTCTTCGCTCACAAGAAAGGTGTCGGTTCCACAAAGAACGGACGCGATTCCGAAGCCAAGAGATTAGGCGCGAAGAGAGCAGACGGCCAGTTCGTCAAGGCTGGCAACATCCTTTACAGACAGCGCGGCACGCACATCCATCCGGGTGAAAACGTCGGCCGCGGCGGCGATGACACGCTCTATGCAAAGGCAGACGGCATCGTTCGTTTCTCCAGACTTGGTAAGTACCGCAAGCAGTGCTCCATCGAGCTGGTTGAAGCACCCCAGGAATAATCTGTAAGGCAATGCACACGAAAGGCTTCGAATCCCCAGGATTTGAAGCCTTCTTGTTTATAAAAGGTGGAGAGAGAATATGTTTTTGGATCATGCGAGAATACACATACGATCCGGTAAAGGCGGCGACGGCCATGTCAGCTTCCACCGGGAAAAATTCGTCGCGGCAGGCGGCCCGGACGGCGGTGACGGCGGACGCGGCGGCGATATTATTTTTGAAGTCGACAAGGGTATGAACACCCTGTTTCCATATAAACACCGCTACCAGTTCCGGGCCGGCGACGGCGAGGAAGGCAAGAAGAAGCGCGGCCACGGCGCCGACGGCAAGGATCTTGTCCTCAAAGTTCCGGAGGGCACAATCGTCCGGGAAGAACACTCCGGCGAGATCATCGCGGATATGTCCGGCAAGAACGTAAGGCAGGTCATCCTGAAAGGCGGGCGCGGCGGCAGAGGAAATATGAACTTTGCGACGCCGACCAACCAGGCGCCTCAGTACGGCGAGCCCGGCAAGGCAGCCATGGAGCTTGATATCGCGCTGGAGCTGAAGCTCGTAGCGGACGTCGGTCTGGTCGGTTTCCCGAACGCGGGAAAATCGACGTTCCTCTCGCGCGTCACCAACGCAAAACCGAAGATCGCCGACTATCCGTTCACGACCATCGAGCCGAATCTCGGCGTCGTTGATTTCGGGGACGGCCGCGGCTTTATCATCGCGGATATGCCGGGCCTCATTGAGGGCGCCTCGGAGGGTGTCGGCCTCGGCCATCAGTTCCTGCGCCACATCGAGCGCACCCGCGTCATCATCCATCTGGTCGACGCGGCGTCTTTCGACGGCCGTGACCCGGTGGAGGATATACGGGCGATCCACAAGGAGCTCGTGAGCTTCAACCCGGCAATCATGAAGAAGCCGATTGTGATAGCGGCCAATAAGATCGATGCCGTCTATGGGATGGAAGAGGATCCGGTCGAGAGACTCAGGAAGGAATTTGAACCCGAGGGGTATCCGGTCTTTGCCATTTCCGCGGTCACGGGTCAGGGCGTCAAAGAACTTTTGTATAAAGTGTTGAATTTGCTTGAAACCACGGCAACAGAACAGGTATACTATAAGCAGGAGTATTTCCCGGAGGACATGGTGATCCCGGCAGATCTGCCCTATACGATCACGGTCGAGGAGGACAACAAGGGACTTCCGGTCTATGTTGTGGAAGGTCCCAAGATCGAGAAGATGCTCTCCTACACGAATCTGGATTCCGAGAGAGGATTCACATTCTTCCAGCGCTTCCTGCATAAATCCGGCATCATTGATGAGCTGAAGGCACAGGGCATCAATGAAGGAGATACGGTCCGCATGTACGGGCACGCATTTGATTTCTATGATGAGTCGGGCATGTCCGATGATGATCAGTAACGAAGGAGACAATATGCTCACAAGCAAACAGAGAGCTTACTTAAAGAGTCTGGCGATGGTGATGGATCCGATTATTTACATCGGCAAGGCATCCCTCACGCCGGAGAACACCATCAATATCGAGGAGGCCCTTGCAGCCCGCGAACTCGTAAAGGTCGGCGTGCATCAGAACTGCCTCGATGATCCGCGGGAGATCGCGGAGATCGTTGCGGAGCGCACCCACTCCGAGATCGTGCAGGTGATCGGCAAGAAGATCGTTCTTTACCGGCCCGGCAAGGACAAAAACCGGAAGATCGAGCTTCCGAAGGCGAAAAAGTCATGAAGATCGGCATCATGGGAGGGACCTTCGACCCGATTCACATCGGTCATCTCATTCTGGGAGAAAATGCCTACCAGCAGTTCGGCCTCTCCCGCGTGATCTTCATGCCGGCGGGCAATCCGCCTCACAAGCAGCACCGGGAAGGACAGGCCACCGATGAGCAGCGTCTTTCCATGGTGTACCGGGCGACGGCCTCCAATCCGCATTTTGAAGTGTCTCTTCTTGAGATGAATGCGGACGGCTACAGCTACACCTACCGGACACTGGAGCGCCTTCGTGCACAGTATCCGGAAAATGACTATTACTTCATCATCGGTGCCGACTCCCTCTTTGATTTTGACGGATGGCGGGAGCCGCAGCGCATCGCCGATGCATGCACACTCATCGTGGCCACGCGCAACCACACCAGCAACGAGAAGCTTGACAGCGAGATAGAACGCATCCGCGAAAAATATCACGCCAAGGTCGAAAAGCTTGATACGGAAAATATAGACGTCTCCTCCCACGAGCTCCGTGCATGGATCGGAGAGGGAAAGACCGTCAAATATTATGTTCCGGATCCGGTGATCGATTATATCAATGAGTTCCGTATATACAGCAAGAAAGACAACCGGGAGGGCAGCGCCGATGGGAACCGTATATGATCTTGAGAAGATGAACAAGACCCTGAAAAAATATCTGGATTCCGACCGCTTTATCCACACCCAGGGAGTGCGCTACACCGCAGCGGCGATGGCCATGGCTCACGGGGCTGATCTTGGCAAGGCGGAGCTCGCCGGTCTTCTTCACGACTGCGCGAAGAATATCCCGGATAAGGAACAGATCCGGCTGTGTACAAAGCACAAGATTCCGATCAACGCGATTGAAAAGAAGAGTCCTTACCTTCTGCACGCAAAGCTCGGCGCCTGGATCGCCAGGAAAAAGTATGATGTGGACGACGAGGAAGTCCTCGATGCGATCCGCTGGCATACGACCGGCACGGAGGGTATGTCAAAGCTGGCCCAGATCGTATTCATCGCCGATTATATCGAGCCCGGCCGCTGCAAGGCTAAAAATCTTGCGGAAGTCCGGCCGCTGGCCTTCAGCGATCTCGATGAGTGCTGCTACGTGATCCTCCGGGACACACTTAAGTATCTTGAGATAAAAGGCAATCCGATCGATCCGGAAACGGAAAACGCCTTTTATTTTTATAAACTCATACATGACACCAAAGAAAAGGAGTAAAGTATGGAGAAAGAAGAGAGCAGAAAACTGGCCGCTATCGCCGTGAAAGCCCTGGATGACAAGCTTGCCACGGATATCAAGGTCATTGAGATCGATGAGATCTCCCCGCTTGCAGACTATTTTGTGCTGGCGACGGGCCGCAACCTTAACCATACCGATGCGCTGGTCGACGCAGTGGAGGAAGCCGGAACGAAGGCCGGATTCGAACCGAACCATGTCGAAGGCCATCGCAACGCCAACTGGACGCTGATCGATTATGCCGGCGTCGTGATTCATATTTTCGACGAGGAAGCCCGCGGCTTCTATGATCTTGACCGCCTCTGGAAAGACGGAAAAATGATCGATCCCGCGGATCTTGCATGAGGCTGCATCTGTCCTTCGCAGCTGCGTTTCTGATAATGATTCTGACGGCGGGGTGCGGAGGACGCACCCCGTCTTCCGTTCTGACCTTTTTTGAGGAATCCGGGAGTTCCTCTCAGACAGAGTCTTCGGCGGCTTCGGCGCCGGATGAAACGTCCCCGATCGAGTCAGCACCGCCCGGATATGAGGAGGAGGCCTCCTACGACGCTCAGGAAGCCCATACAGGCCCTGAAGCTTCGGAGGTGAATATTTTATCATCGGGCGGCGAAGGCTTCCGATTCGGCCTTCTGACGGAAGAAGAGCAGGGCATCTACGAGGAGCTCGTCCGGTTTATAGCAGAGCGGGAATCCGTCTTCAGTGTCTATGCGCCGGACAGCACCGCGATCCGCAATGCTCTCAGGGCGGTCGTCGACGATCACCCGGAGTTCTTCTGGCTCTCCGGATCCGCCTCGATCTACGGCTACAAAGGCCCTGGCATGAAGGAGATCACACTTGATTTTTCCATTGAGCCCGAAGCGATTGAAGGCATGCAGGAGTCGATTGACAGGGCAGCGGAAGAGTATCTTGCATCCCTGCCGGACAATGCCTCCGAGTACGATAAGGTCAGGGCAGCCTACGAGTACATTATCAGAACGACCGACTATGAACTGAACGCGTATCAGGGCCAGAATATCACAAGCGTCCTTGCGTTTCACAAGAGTGTCTGTGCCGGTTATGCGAAGGCTTTTAAGTATCTGCTGGACAGGTCCGGCGTCTGGTGTGCCTATATGACGGGCAAGGTGACAAGGGACGAAATCGAGGAATCCCATGCCTGGAATATGGTCCGCATAGACGGAACCGATGTCTATGTCGATATAACCTGGGGCGATCCAACGTATGATGAGACTGTCGACCGATCACTCATACCGGACGTCACCTACGATTATTTCTGCATCACGACCTCCGATATGGTACGGACGCTTCACGTGCCCGACGACTATTACGAGCTTCCCGACTGTTCCTCCAGGGCCTATGATTATTATGTGCTGAACGGCTGGTATTATGAAACCTTTGATGAGGACCTGATAAGGAGCCGCATGATGGAGGCAATCGATCAGAACGAAAATGAAGTGCACTTCAAATTCGGAAGCTTTGAAGCTTACTCGGCTGCGTCGGCCGCGATCTTCGACGGTGATATCCTTTACAACGCGCTTCAGCAGCGCATGATCTGGGACGGTGTGCAGTCGATCACCTACAGCCCAGTAAGGTCGGACGGCCTCTGCACGATCGATATATACTGGTAAATGAAAAACGGACAGGTCCGCAGCAGACGAACCTGTCCGTTTTTATTGTCTCTTTTATCTGAAGAATCTGATCACGCCGATCACCTTGCCGAGGATCTTCAGGTCACCGTAAACCAGGATCGGATCCATGGAGTCGTTCTCAGGCTGCAGGCGGATGTGATCCTTCTCCCGATAAAATGTTTTCACCGTAGCGGAATCGTCGACCAACGCAACGACCATATCGCCGTTCTTTGCATCCTGCTGCTGGGCAACCAGAACATCATCACCGTCAAATATTCCGGCATTGATCATGCTTTCGCCTTTCACCCGGAGCAGGAAAGTCTGCTTGTTCGGCAGATACTCCTGCGGGATCGGGAAGTAGCTGTCGATGTTCTCGACCGCAAGGAGAGGCTGGCCGGCCGCAACCGTCCCGACGAGCGGAACATTGACAAGCTCGCGCCTCGTCAGATTGAAATTGTCATCCACGATCTCGATAGCTCTGGGTTTGGTCGGATCCCGGCGGATATAGCCGTTCTTTTCCAGTGTCTCAAGATGTGCGTGGACAGAGGATGTCGACTTCAGGGCGACAGCTTCACAGATATCTCTGACCGAGGGCGGATAGCCTTTCTGAAGGACTTCACTTTTGATAAACTCAAGTATCTCGGACTGCTTTTTGCTGATTTTTCCGTAACCCATTGAACTACCTCCTTTATATGCCCTAAAGTATAGCATAGAAAGCAGAGAAAATCAAACAGATATTCGGAAAATTTGTTCGAAAAATGTGTTGACAAACATTCGTTCGTGTCTTATAATGAGTTCATCAAGAACGAATGTTCGCAAACAAATGTTTTGAAAGGCAGCCGCAATGAGTAAAAAGGCAAGGATCAGAAGAAAAAAGATGCATATGCTGAAAGTGAGAGTGTTCGCCGGCATGATTTCATTTGCCCTCACTCTTGCAGTACTCCTGGCTGGGATCAAGATCATGGCAGCCGTTACCAGGGCAGACGATATCAAACCGCGGGTCAAGTGCTATCACAGCGTTGAGATAGAGGCCGGTGAGACGCTCTGGGATATCGCCGAACGCGAAATGGGCCCCGGATGGTCGGATGTGCGCGCGTACATCAAGGAAGTTGAGGAGCTCAACGGGATCAACGGAAGTGTCATCAAAGCGGGAGAGTATATCTGCCTTCCCTACTACAAATCATAACAAAGCCCCATCATCAGGAAAGTCCGGTACCTCCACCTTAACCGGGCTTTTCTTTTTTTATGGAAAATGCAAAGCATTTGTGTTATAAATCTGTATGATGCATCAATAATTGGTCAACAAAAGTGAGGAGTTTCCATGTTCAGGGATATTGTAAGAATAAAGCAGAAAATCAGTGACGAGGCATGTATTGAAATTCTGAAAAATGAAAAACGGGGTGTTCTGTCTGTTCTGGGCGACGACGGATATCCCTACGGGATGCCGCTCAATCATTTTTATAATGAGGAGGACGGTCATCTCTATTTTCACAGCGGCATGAAGGGTCACAAGATCGATGCGATGAAAAACTGTGACAAGGTTTCCTACTGTGTCATGGACAGCGGTTATGTGCGCGACGGCGAATGGGCGCTCAACATCTCGAGCGTTATCGTGTTCGGCCGGATCCGCTTTGTCGATGATCATGATAAGGTTCTGGAGCTCTGCAGAAAACTCAGCTACAAGTTTACGGATGACACGGGCTATATTGAGAAGGAAATAAGGAATTCGGGGCCGCGGACGCTTATGTTTGAGCTGGTTCCGGAGTGGATGACGGGGAAGCTGGTGAATGAGTCCTGAGTTTTGACAGGGGTTGGGTGTTTGGGATTGACGGGGAGTGAGGAAGGGTGTATGATGGGTTTGATCCATCTATCCCACAAACGCGAGTTTAACGAAGAGATGCGGGGGTATGAAGAAGGAAAAGCGCGATTTGAAGGCCGCATCTCATTCGTTAAACTCGACATATAACTAATACAAACTAATAATATGAAATACTGTTATATGTTACATATTAATTATGCTGGCTATCATATAACTAATACAAACTAATAACATGAAATACTGTTATATGTTACATATTAATTATGCTGACTATAAGGAAACCAAAATATGCGTGATCGCAAAACCTACCGCGAAGAAACCGACCAGAACAACATCCTGAGGCTCCGGGACGTCCTCGCCGAACTCCCGCCGTTCGTCAAAGACTACTTCAGGTCCATCGACACCCGAAGCACCACAAAAACCCGGATCTCGTACGCCTACGACCTCCGGGTCTTCTTCGAGTTCCTTCAGTCCCAGAACCCTGTATACAAAAATTACACTCTGAAGGATTTCAGGCTCGACGACCTCGACCGCGTCACCGCCCACGACCTCGAGGAATACATGGAATACCTGAAGCTCTACGACACACCGGACAAGACCCGCACCGGGGCCGGCCGCAACATGAACAGCCTCCCGGGCATCAAGCGCAAGCTATCGGCCCTGAGAAGCTTTTATGCGTATCTGTTCAAACAACAGATGATCAGGACAAACCCGACGGTCATGATCGATATGCCCAAAATCCATGAGAAAACAATTGTTCGACTGGACGCCGATGAGGTCGCGATCCTGCTTGACTACGTGGAAAACTGCGGCAGCCAGCTCACCGGCAAGGCCCTCGACTACTACAAAAAGACCCGCGAGCGGGACATCGCGATCATGACGCTGCTGCTCGGCACCGGGATCCGTGTCTCCGAGTGTGTCGGGCTCGACATGGAGGACCTGGACTTCCGAAACAACCGGATCCGGATCGTCCGCAAGGGCGGTAACGAGGCCATGGTCTATTTTGGCGAAGAGGTCGAAAACGCGCTCAAAAACTATCTGGAGATTCGGAAGGGAATCACCCCTGTCGCCGGACACGAGCACGCCCTCTTCTATTCCACCCAGAAGCGCCGGCTGACCGTCAAGGCCGTCGAGAACCTGGTCGAGAAATATGCCTCCGCCGTGACCATCAAGCACATTACGCCGCATAAGCTGAGAAGCACCTACGGCACCGCGCTCTACCGTGAGACCGGGGACATCTACCTGGTTGCCGATGTCCTGGGACACAAGGACGTCAACACGACCCGCCGCCACTATGCGGCCATGGACGATGAGCGCCGCCGGAGCGCCGCCGGGGCCGTCAAACTTAGAGAAAATTAAAACCGGGGCTTTTGCCCCGGTTTTCTTATTCAGATATTTTCACTTTTCTTTTTTCCAGCGCCTTCAGGATGATTTCTACAGCCCCGTCATACCCGAACGTTGTCGTGTTGATGCAGAGGTCATAGGTGTTGGAATTGCCCCATTTCTTGTTGGAGAAATAATTGTAGTAGTTGGCCCGCATATGGTCTTTTTTCATGATCATCTCGCGGGTCTTGGTCTCTGACATTCCGGACTCCTCCATCATGTGATGGATCTTGTCGTCCTCCTCCGCATACAGGAAAACTGTCAGAAGATCGGGATCGCCCTCCAGCGCATAGTCGGCGCACCGGCCGACGATCACGCAGGACTCCTCCGCCGCAATCTTCTTGATCGTGTTGAACTCCGCGAGAAAGATCTGATGGTCCAGAGGCAGCGTCCCGTAGCCGGCCGGAATACCGAGGCCGTGGCTGTCCATGATCAGGGAGTACAGGAAACTGTGCGTCGGCTTCTCGTCGTGGCGCTCCAGAATCTCCGGGGCAAAGCCGCTCTCCTTCGCAGCCCGGTCCAGAAGCTCCTTGTCATAGTAGGAAATACCCAGCTTTTCCGCAAGTGCCTTCCCTATGGAGCGTCCGCCCGCTCCCGTCTGACGTCCGATCGCAATCAAAATCTTTCTTTCTTTCATGTCATTCCTCCCAGAGCCGAATTGATTTTGTACATATTTTACTACAAACAAAGAGGAATGACAAGATAATTTGTGAAAACAGCCTATTTTCTGAGTTTCTTTAACAATTTTTGAAAATAATCCGGCAGCGGAGCCGAAAACTCCATATATTCCCCGGATGAGGGATGGACAAAGCCGATGATCATCGCGTGCAGCGTCTGTCCCTCGAGTGCAAACGGACACTTCTTCGGCCCGTAGAGGTCGTCGCCGAGCAGCGGATGCCCCTTTGAGGCCATGTGAACCCGGATCTGGTGGGTCCGCCCGGTCTCCAGCCGAAACTCGCAGTATGTGTATCCGTCAAATCGTTCCAGAACCTTTCCGTGGGTCACGGCCGGCTTTCCGCCGGCTGTCACGACCGCCATCCGTTTTCGCTCCTTCGGATCCCGGCCGATATTCCCCTCGATGGTAAAATCATCCTCATTTATAATACCGTGAACGATACCCCGGTACACCCGGTTCGAGGAATGGACCCGCAGCTGCTCGGCGATCGACCGATGAGCCGTATCCGTCTTGCAGACGATAAGGGCCCCGGTTGTATTTTTGTCGATCCGGTGAACGATACCGGGCCGCATGACCCCGTTGATCCCCGACAGATCGCCCCTGCAGTGGGCCAGGACCGCGTTTACGAGGGTTCCGGTCATATTTCCGGGTGCGGGGTGAACGACCATTCCCTTGGGCTTGTTGACGATCAGGACGTCCGCATCCTCGTAGATAATGTCAAGAGGGATGTCCTCCGGCTCCACGGAGAGCTCTTCCGGAGCGGGGATCCTGACGACGAGTTCCTCTCCGGTTTTCATTTTCCGGCTGCTCTTGACGGGCTTGCCGGCAACCGAAGCGCGTCCCCCGGCAATCAGCTTCTGCAGATAGGACCTTGAGTACTCCGGAAGCTCCTCGGCCAGAAAACGGTCGCAGCGCTCCTCCTCCATCTCCTCCGGGACGATCAGTGTGCGGAGAACTTCATTTTCCATCGCGCTTCCCGCCTTTTATAAAGTCAAAATCATCATCCTTGTAATGGAACCCGATGATGATAAAGAATACGGCTGCCGATACGGTCACATAGATGTCCGCGACATTGAAGATCGGAAAGTTGATCAGGGAGAAATACAGGAAGTCCCTGACATACCCGAACATGAGCCGGTCAATGAAGTTTCCGATCGCGCCGGCGGTGACCACGGGGATCAGCACCCGGATCGGGAGCATATAGCTGCCGGAAGGTATCCTCACGAATATGTAGCACATGAGAATGAGAAACGCGAACGTGAGCACAATGAAAAATACCCTTGCGTTCTGCAGGATACCGAATGCGGCTCCGTGATTTTCAAGGTAACGGAGCTCAAAGACCCCGTCTATGAGAACAAGCGGACCGTCCGCGAGCGCCCGAACCGCCCAGATCTTGGTGATCTGGTCCAGGGCCGTAAGGACCAGCGTAAGAATAAGTGCTTTTATGCTTCTTGCTGTAAGATCATTGTTGTTTGTCATCAGGCTCTCACTCCGTTTACACTCTTTATCCCTGCGAGAAGCTCCTCATCGGTTACATCATCTGCGATAAACGCATGGCCGATCCGGTCAAAGAGAATAAAACGGATGCGGCCGGCCGCCATCTTCTTATCGGACTTTGTGATTGTAAGGATCGTCTCCTCGTCAATTTCGTCGGCTTGAACCGGAAGGCCGAACACTCTGTTCGCCTCCCTGACCCGCATGAACTCTTCCTCCGGGAGAATCCCCCGCGCCGCGCTGATTGCGGCAGCCGCGACCGTCCCGACGGCTACGCATAAGCCGTGGGCCATCGTGAAATCCTTGTATTTTTCAATCGCGTGCCCGATCGTGTGGCCGAGATTTAAGAGAGCTCTCTCCCCCTGTTCGGTCGGGTCGCGAAGAACGATGGCCTCCTTGATCATAGCGGTGCGCTCCACCATCGAAAGGATCGTCTCGGGATCCTTCGCCTTGATCGCCTCACTGTTTTGAAGCAGCCAGTCCATGAAATCGGCGTCGCCCAGGATCGCGGACTTTAAGACCTCCCCCATGCCGGACGCAAACTGGATTTCCGGCAGGGTTTCGAGAGTCCTTGTGTTCATATAGACGAAGACGGGCATGTGGAAGGCGCCCACCATATTTTTGTAGCCCATATAGTCGACGCCGGTCTTGCCGCCGATGCTGGAATCCACCTGGGCAAGCAGGGTCGTCGGGCACTGGATCACCTTGATGCCCCGAAGATATGTGGCGGCAGCAAAGCCGGCCATGTCCCCGACAACGCCGCCTCCGAGCGCAAAGATCACGTCCTTACGGTCAAAATGATTCTGAAGAAGTGCTGTGTAGAGCTCCTCGATGGAGGCGAGATTTTTATGCTCCTCGCCGGCCGTAAACGCAAACTGAAAGACCTCCTCAAAGACCCCGGAGAGCGCCCCGGCTGCACTTTCTCCGTAGAGCGGCAGTGTGTTTGTATCGCCGACGATCATGACGCGTTTTGCGCGAATATTGTTCTCGGCACACGCAGCGGCGAGTCCCGTGAAGTCATTTTTAAAATACAGTTTCATATATTCCTCCATAAAGAAACAAGCATCAGGAATCTCTCCTGATGCTCCGCTTCATTTTATCAGTAAGATTTAATCATATTCGGAATGTCGAAGTTACCGTCGAGAAGGCTTTCGGCATCACCCGAGATATCAACGTTTTCGGGAGCAAGGATCAGCAGGTTTCTGGAAGGCTGCTGGACATGTCCGTCAAGCGCATAGCAGGCGCCGCAGGAGAAATCGACGATTCTCTGTGCGAGCATATAGTCGAGACCGTCGAGGTTGATGACGACCGCGCTCCCGTTCAGAAGGGAATCCGCGATGTCCTGGGTCTCTTCAAATGATTTTGGAATGATGATCCTGAGATGCATGGAATCTTCTCCTCTCCTCTTTGAGGGGGTGATGCGTGTCTTGCGCTTCGGCTTCTCCTGCTTTTTCTGTACTTTCACGCGGGGCTCGTAATCCTCATCCGGCGTGTAGGAGCTGGCGAAAGGATTCGGTCTGGCGGAAGAAGACGTATCTGTCTTTTTGGCGCTTCCGTCAGAGAGATCGGGAGCATCCTCCTCCTCGTCATCATCATGCCTGAAGCGGTCGAAGAACCTCGTTTTGGGCTTGTCGTCCTCGAAATCCTCGTTATCCTCGTCTTCCTCGTCGAGAAAATCATCTTCATCATAGTCATCGTCAAGGCGAAATTTATCTAAAATTTTATCAATAAATCCCATAGTATCGCTCCTCAGCCGTGATTCGTATAATCTCTTGCGCCGAATATGCTGGTGCCCACGCGAACCATCGTGGCACCCTCCTCGACAGCAACCTTATAATCATTCGACATGCCCATGCTGAGCACGTCCACCATATTATTATCGTGATTTTTTGAGGTGCTGTCAACACTTAAATGCGCCAATTTTCTAAAGTGGACGCGGTTCTCCTCGGGGTCGTCGACAAAGGGAGCCGAGGTCATGAATCCGCGAAGGACGACGTTCGGCAGGTGGCTTATGGCTTCCGCCATGGCCGGAACTTCCTCGGGACTCAGACCGAATTTGGTGTCCTCCCCGGCGACATTCACCTCGAGAAGAATCGGAATGACGCGGTCGTGCTTGGCGGCCTCCTTGCTGATCGTCTCGGCAAGCGCCAGCGAGTCGACGGAATGAATCATGTCGATGTAGCCCGCGATGTATTTCACTTTATTTCTCTGCAGGTGCCCGATCATATGCCAGCGGATATCTTTGGGAAGCTCCTCGGCTTTCTCCCGAAGCTCCTGGACATAGTTTTCACCGAAATCCCTCTGTCCGGCCCGATAGAGCTCCATGATGTCCTCGGCGGGCTTGGTCTTGCTGACCGCGATCAGCGTGACATCTTTCGGATCCCGCCCTGCCTTGCGGCAGCTCTCCTCAATTTCTTCCTGCACTTTCTTAAGATTTTCTTCTAACATATCTTATCTCCTCAAATTTATCGGGTCACGATCATTGAATCCTTAGCCTTGCTGCTGTCATAAACGATGAAATCGTGCTGAATTATGCCGTAGCCGGTACCTTTCTTCACCAGGCACCAGATATCGTTTCTGTCCATTATCTCAACACGCCTGAACAGGGCGTACCCGTTATTTACCTGATAAACGCCGGTGAACTCTTCCGTCTCCCCAACAGTGTAGGTTTCAAAAGGCTCGTCAGGCTCGGTTGCGACCTGAAGCTCATCTCCCTCCGAGAAAACCGACGTGGAAACATAGTAGTAATACTGTTCATCTTCCTTCTGCCGGCAGTAAACTGTCGGGGAGACCATCTCCGAGACGGCGTCTCCCTTTGCATCCGTTACAAAGGTTCCGTCCTCGTTCTTCTTGAAACGCATAAAATGAACACCGGAAGATTCTCCCGAAAGATAGAGGCAGCGCTCCGGAATCTTATAAAATGTCTCCTTCAAAACGGCGCTCGCCGGCACTTTAAGTCCGGTTTCGATCGGAGCCTCGATCCGCACGGAGATAAAACGGTCCTTGAGATAGCGGATAAGGCCGGATGAAAACTGCAGGGATAGGAAGCTGCTGCCGTCCTCCGTTCTCAGCCATTTGACGGAGGCCTGTTCGGTCTCCCCGTCGCTCAAAAAGGTGACTTTTGCGCGGGTGATATTGGACAGCGAGATGACCTGTTTGTCGGTTACGGGGATCACCAGTGACCACTCTTCCGAGGAGACGACCTTGACGGAGCCTGTATTCTCCTCCGCTTTTTTCACACTCCATGAGAATCCCGGAGACGTGACATCGTCGATCGTTGTCCCTTCATACCCGTCAACGGCCGTTGAGACGATGCCGTCGCACGGAGAGACGGTGACGGTATCGCTGTGCTTCAGGATATCGGGGTCCGCCGATTTATAGACCGCGGCGCCGATATTGAGGAGTTCTCTCTTAAAGCTGTATACCGTGCTGAAATTCTGGCCGGAAAATGAAAACAGAAATGCGTCCGCCGCCTTTCTGATCTCGTTCTCGGAATCGGAGGACGCAGGTCCGGCTTCCGAAAGAGCCCCGCTGTCCGCAAAGAGCAGGTCTCCTCTGGCGATCTTTTCATTTTCACGGACCAGAAGAAATGAATCCGGATGATTCGCCGTGACGCAGGTCTCCTCCCGAACCGCACAGCCGGTGAATGTCAGATTATCGGTCAGGCTTCCCTCCATCACCTCATAGGTCTCGACACGGTTTCGGAGAAACCCGCCGGCTATCGTGATGATGAAGTATAAAAAAATCAGCCCAAACACAATTAGACCGATACCCGACGCTGAAAGCCGCCGGGTATCGGAATTCTTTTTGTTCCTTTTGTTTGATTTTCCCTGTTCTTTTCTCGAATCAGAGAGCAACAAGAATCATATCCTCCAGAGAGCTGTCAAGCTCTTCCTTGTCGAGGGAGAGCGAGATCGTGAATTCAATGTTGAACATACGGCTGACCGCATCAAGCTCCTTGATGGTCTCGGTGATCTCTTCCGGTTTTACCTTGGAGCACTTGATGAAGCCGTCAAGATACATGGCCTCAAGGTCATGATCCTGAGAAATAATACCGCAGATAAATCCTACAAACTGTTCGCTGTTCGCAATCGGGAAACGGGAGACATCAATCAGGCGAACCTTGTTGTTAAGCTCATACATGTGCTTGTTGCTCTTGTCAAGATAGACAATGCTTCCTTTCGCCTCTTTGATCTGAGTATTAACTCTGTTTAAAATCTCTGTCGTTTTCCCTTTTCCCTTATTACCAACAATTAAACGAACCATATTTGATTTCCTCCTTCTGTATCGTAGGTTAGTTTGAGAAGAAAAACATCTCCCAAAAACGGGAACCTCTATGTATATTATAGAGTATGACGGCCAAAAACACAAGGAATTATTCGTTAATTTGTGCAAGCAGCTTATTCATGTCTGAATAAAGTATATCCGAGTTCCTTGCGCCGACGATGACCGATATAAACTTCTGCCCGAACGCGTTCTGGCTGGCGAGCGCGAGGCAGTGGCCGGCGATCGATGTGGTCCCGGTCTTTCCGCCGAGTACGATCACGTCCTTCGGTGCCGGAGCCGTACCCGTCAGGTAACGGTCGGTCGACGTGATATTCAGGATCTCTCTGGTCCCATCCGCATGGGTGACTGTCATCGCGTGGGCGGACATCTTGATGATGCGGACGAACTCCTGCATGGAGAGGGCCTCGTTCAGCATCAGATAGATATCATATACCGTCGTATAGTGATTGCTGTCATGGAGTCCGGACGGATTCATAAAATGACTGCCGGTCGCCCCGATCTCAACAAGCGTCTTATTCATAAGGTCCACAAATGCCGGCACCGATCCGCTGACATATCTGGCGAGCACCATGGAGGCGTCATTTCCGGAATGGATCAGCAGGCCGTGCAGGAGCTCCCGGACCGTAACGGTGTCCCCGACCTTAAGGCCGACTACCTGAGACCCCTCTTCAAGGTCCAGATCCTCCTCTATGACCGTGACGGAGTCATCGAGATTGCCGTATTTAAGCGCAAGCATTGCGGTCATGATCTTGGTCACGGAAGCCGGATAGACTTTTCCGTACATGTTTCTGGAGAACAGGACCGTATGGTCATCCAGAGAAAAAAGCGCGCCCGACTCTCCGTCTGTGATCGCAACGCCGTCGAGACCGACATTGTCCTCACTTACGCACAGATTCCCGGAAAATGTATTTCTCGTCTGATAGGCAAGAACGCGTCCCGCCGAAGTGTCGAGATACGCATCATTCACATAGGGGAGAGGCATTCGGACCGTCTGACTCTCTTTGCCGCTGAAATAGACGGCAAGCCCCCCTAAAACGGCGCATACCGCAATGGCGAGGATCACCGCAGGAATGATCGGAAGGCGTTTTTTTGTGTTCTGCTCATTCATAGGCTCCCGTCCTTTCCGAATCTTCCGGCTCTCACATCGGCCAGACGGATCCGTGTCTGCAGACCGACATTCAGGACAAATCCTATACCGATATAGAGACTGACCAGGGATGTCAGGCCGTAGCTGATGAACGGCAGCGGTGTTCCCGTATTCGGAAGAAGCATGGTCGCGACTCCGATATTGATAAAGCTCTGGATCGCGATGATGGCCCCTATGCCGCAGCCGATCAGCCTTCCGGCCAGGTCCTTCGCCCTGCTGCCGGTCCGTATACATTCGAGAACAACCAGGAGAAGCAGGAGGATGATGCCGGCGCAGCCGATAAAGCCCATCTCCTCACCCGCGACCGCAAAGATGAAGTCGTTGTCGATCTCGGAGATGAAATTGCCCTTGTTGGCCGACTGGGCGTCGTCATTGTTCAGGCCTTTTCCGGTCAGCATGCCGCTCCCGATCGCCATGACGGAGTTCAGCTGCTGACGGTTGTCGTCCTGACTGGATTCATTGTCGGTGGATCTGAAGGCAATCACTCTCTCCCACTGGTAATCGCGGAGGAAGAACGGCTTTGTCTCAACGTTGAAGAGATACAGAGCCAGCGAACCGCCCGCCAAAGTGAGAATCAGGACGATGATCGCAATCACCTTGTAGCTGATTCCTGCAACATAGTAGAGGATCGCAAAAATCACGAGAATCGTCAGGGTGTTTTTCAGGTCCGGCTGCATAAAGATCAGCGAGAGCGGAGCCGCTGCCAGGACGATCGATTTCAGGATCGTCTTGATGTCGTTCAGTTCGTTCTCCCTCTCCATGAAATAGCCTGCGAAGAAGATAACGAGAAGAACCTTTGTGACCTCGACCGGCTGGATCACGATGGGACCCACCTGAATCCAGCGCGTAGCTCCGTGGGATGAGTGCCCGTTTAAGATAACGAGCGCCAGCATGACGAGATTGGCGGCATAAAAGATCCACTTGAAATGCATGATCCATGAGTAGTCCATCAGGGATACCGCAATCATGGCGCTTACTCCGAGCGCCACGCCGAAAAGCTGGCGCAGCATCAGGGAACGATTCGCGGACCCCACCAGGAGTACCCCGAGAATCGAGAGCGAAAACACCCACAGAAGGAGTCTGAAATTGTAATTTCTTAGCCTGTACTGTCTGATCATCAGTCTACCATTACACTTGTGATGGCATCGGTGTGAGCCTTGCCATCGAGAAGCTGATTTTTATCGGCCAGATTAAAGATATACTGGTATATATCGCGGCCGACAAGCGTCGTGTTTGTCGATGAGTAACCGTTTCCGATACGCACCGCCATGGCGACCGTCGGATCGTCCGAAGGCGCATAGGAAATGAAAAGCGCGTGGGACGGCTTGGATTTGGACTCCTGAGCCGTTCCGGTCTTGCCGGAGATCGCCAGCGGAAGGTCCTGATATTCCGGCTTGCTGACGATAACGGCCCGCATGCCTTCATGGATGGCGCTCCAGGTTGTATCGGAGAGTTCAACGTTTCCGGCAACCTCCGCATGATTCTCCATTACGACATTACCGTCCGAATCGACCAGCTTGTCGACCAGCGTCAGCGAATAGATGGTTCCGCTGTTCGCAAGCGTCGTCGCGTAGCGGGCCATCTGGGTCGTTGTGTAGGCGTGAGTACCCTGTCCGATGGCGGAGGCAACCGCGTAGCGGTCGGATACGGACGGTGCCGCCTCCGGAACCTCGATGCCGGAGTTCTTGTCCAGCGCGTAGATCTCCGCGTACTTCTGCAGCTTGGAGAGGCTGAGCGAGTCAGACCAGACATGTTCGTCCGTCTGACCGAGCTGGAACGCGACGTTGGCGAAGAACACGTTGCAGGAGTTCATGATGCCGGAGACAACATTCAGGTAGCCGTGGCCGTCCTTGTTCCAGCAGGCAAGCGGCGTATCGACGAGGTCAAAAAGGCCGGTACATTCAAACTGGGTCTCCGGCGTGATGACGCCCTCTTCCAGACCCGCTGAGGTGGTGACCAACTTGAAGGTGGATCCGGGAGCTGTCGTCTGCTGGGTTGCCTTGTTGTAGAAAGGCCTGGACTCGTCCTGGGCCAGCAGGTTGTAGTAGGCCGTGTCCATCTTGTTGGCCAGACGGTTGTTGTCGTAGCCCGGGTAGGATACACAGGCGAGTGACTCTCCGTTCTGCGGGTTGGTGATAACGGCAGAGCCGGAGCACGGATTGAGCGCCAGCATGGCCGGCGTCAGAACCAGATTGTGGATCATGACTCTCGTCAGATCGTAGCTGTTTATCTTGCCGGTCATGAAATCGTCAAAATAGTCGTCGTCCCGGTCAAAGATATCCTGGTAATAGAGCGCGCTGTAGAGATCGTAGCCCGTGATCCGGTCCTCCATGAGAAGATCGTTCAGAAGAATCTTCGTGAAGGTCCGGTCATTCTTCAGGTAATCCGCGATGTAGGCGGAAAGGCGCGTATAGATCTCGGCAGAATCGAGATAGCTGTCCGCTTCCGCAAAGCGGGAGACATCGATCCAGTTGCAGCTGGCCGCATAGGTCAGGTACTCCTTCATGGAAATGCTCTCGTCCTTGCTCCAGGCAAGATACATGCTGTCCGTCTTGTCGATGGCTGCGCTGCTCAGGATCTTGGTGGTCTGGGTAAGCAGATCGTTGACGATGTAGCTCTCATAGTTCTGCATTTCCTTTGAGAGATCCTTGTAGATCGTCGGATGATCTTTCGTGAGCTCATCCCGGACCGCCTCGAAGACTTCGTTCCGCTTCGCTTCCAGCGCGGCATAGAGTTTCTTTTCGCTCTCGGATGCGTTCGGGTCGGAAAGAGCGCTGATCTTCAGGATGTTGTTGTTGATGATCGCCTTGTATACATCGTAGACCGGGATACGGATATCCGCCGTATCCTTGATGCCCGAGGTGTCAAACTGCTTCTCATTGATGATAACCGTTTCGAGAATACCGGCGATGCGCTGCTCCAGCATGTGGTAAACAGCGTTCTGAAGCTCCACGTCGATCGTGAGATACAGGTCGTTGCCGGCCTTCGGCTCTACGGTCTTTGCCTCGTCCACGGCGAGAACCTTGCCGAGATGATCAACGTAGACGGTCTCCTCACCGTCCGTACCTTTGAGAGACGTCTCAAAGATCTTTTCAAGTCCGCTCTTGCCGACGATGGACGTCGTGCTGTAGGAGTCGTCCTGAGCGACCAGTTCGGTCAGCTCCTCCGAGGAGATCTTGCCGGTATATCCGATCAGGGACGCGATACACTCCGGATAGTAGTAGACGCGGATCGTGTCATCGACGATATCGATGCCGGTGAGAGACGTATACTGCTCCATGAGATCTGCGACGGAGGCATCCGAGAGATTGGTCGCGATGGTGACCGGAAGATACTTGCGGTAGCTGGTCGTATTTAAAAGATAGCGCACGAAAACGATGTTCAGGATATCCTGCTTCGTCAGGTTTTCGGGCAGTCCGACCGATGCGAGCTCTTCGGGTGTATAATCGGATGTCCTGGTGACGGAATTTCTGCCGATGCCGGTTGTGACGGCGAACATATCGTTCCCCGTCAGATAGGTCATCATCTCATCCGCGGAGGCGTTTGCCTCTTTTTCCTTGAGCTGGTCGATATACGGGTAACCGTAAACGTCCGCCTTAAAGCGGAGAAGGCTGGTGCCGGATACATCGTAGTCATAATTGCCGGCGGCATCCAGAACGACATGAAAGTCATTGTCGAGAGAATCGCCGTGCTTCTCAAGGATCTTTGAGATCCGGTAGGCCACACCGTTGAGGTTGAGGGCCCTCAGTCGTCTGGTCGCATACGTGCCGTTATCCTCCAGGGTCAGCGAATAGGAAAGCTCGTTGCCGGCGATCAGGACCCCGTTTCGGTCATAGATATTGCCGCGGGCTCCCTTGATCGATCTCGTTTTGGTTGTTTCCAGAGAGAAATTGTTTCTGTACTCTTCACCGTTCACAATCTGGATATCGTAAAGCCTTCTTAAGAGCACAGTGGAGAGGAGAATAAAGACAAGCGAAAGGATAATGGTCCTGCTGATTCGGATCTTTTTCAGTAAATTGATCAGCTGCCGAGCCAATGTGACCGCCTCCTCTCTTCCGCTTCGGCACCCAGGACGCGGTCACCCGCGTACAGGATTTTATACAGGAAGAACGTGATGATGAAGGTAAAGACAGCTTCCGGCAGAATGCGCTGAATAACATAGGAAAAGAAAGCGGTTCTTCCCCTCATCAAAAAGAAAACAACATAGATAAATAAATTAAATGCGATATCCATGACAGTGACCAGCGTCAGGGGAACCCGCACATTGTTGTCAAAGAAAACCTTATAGAAGGCTCCCGCGATATATCCCGCCAGAACATAGAGGAGCGCCGTGAGTCCGATGATGCTTCCGAAAATCGCGTCATACAGGAAACCGCAGAGAAAGCCGGTGATCATACCGGCCTTTTTTCCGCGCATAAACCCGGTTGAAACCGTTATGATAAGCAGGATATTCGGCGCAGCCTGAAAGATCGCTTCATTTTTGAACACGGTGGTCTCAAGAATAAACGCCAGGAGGATATAGATTCCAAGGACAATGTTTCGGATCATTCCGAATCCCCCTTTGTCTGTTTGAGATTGGTGATGACCAGCACTTCCCGGAGATGCATGAAGTCAGCCGCAGGGATGATCGTTCCTTTCTTGGTGAGCCGGTTGCTGGATTCCTCGACCCGGCTGACATAGCCCACAAGAAGACCGGTCAGATATTTTGTGCTGATGTTGGAGGTCACGACGGTCGTTCCCTCTCCCACTACATTGTCGGGATCACGGAGCTCGGAAAAATCGATCGTTCCCTGCTCCATGGTCAGAAGATTGCCGGATACAACCATGGTATCAGAGGTGGAGGCGATCATGGCGCTGATATTCGAGCGGTCATCGATGATCGACTGTACGACTGCCCAGCTCTTTCCGGTCTCCGTGACGATGCCTACAAGGCCGCCGCCCGCAATAACGTTCATATCCACACTGATCCCGTCGTCGGTTCCCTTGTCGATAACGAACGTGGAATACCAGGCTCCCGGATCCTTTGCGATGACGTTGGCAGCCACCTTGTTGTATTCGGAGTACTGGCTGTCCAGCTTGTAGAGTTCTTCCAGCCTCTCTAGCTCCGAGAGCTGCTGGGAGAGTCTGTTGTTTGTCTCTGTCAGCTCGGCGATTTCTTTCCGGAGGTTTTCATTTTCCGCATTCAGGTCCTGCACATCCTTGAAGCCGGACGCCAGATAGACCAGAACGGAACCGGCCTTGTTCACGCCGCGCTCCAGAGGCATGACGATCGTGCCGATCGCGGAATGAAACGGCCCCGAAAAAGAGCTCCCGGAAAAAGTCACCAGCATGAGCCCGACACACAGTATGATCATGACGACAAGCAGGTGCTTGTCCTTGATTTTAAGTTTTCGGAAAAGTTTTTTCATTTTTTCTTCCTGATCGTATAAGCCCATTTTTTCAGCAGATTGCTCTGGATCATCTCCTCAAGCCCTCTGACGGTACACATTTCATAGAAGGAGGACAGATTGATCTGGCAGCTGATGCTGCGACGCAGGTACCGGTCGATGTTGGGGATCCGGGCGGACCCGCCTGTCAGATAAATTCCCTCTTCGAGCACATACATCCGTATCTGGGGAGGAATGCGTTCGACAAAGCTGCGGATCTCATCCGCGAGCTGGCACATTTTCCCCTCCACGGCAAAGCTGACGAGGTCCGATGAGACCATACCCTCGCGGGGGATGCCGGTCAGCGTATCGATTCCGATCACCTTGCGCTCCTCACCGATCGTTTCGCCGAGGCTCGCGAGCACCGTTTTGAGTCTTCTTGCGGTCTTGAGGCCGATCATGAGGTTCTGATTTTTCAGGATCGCATCGACGATGGCCTGGTTCAAGGCGTGCCCGCCGAGCGGAATGTCCCTGCTTATGATGACCTGCTCGCCCGCGATGACGGAGACCTCCGTGTTTTCGCCGCCGATATTGATGATCATCGTGCCTTTTGTTCGTGAAAGGGGGATTCCGAGGGCGACAGCGTCACAGATGGCCCTGTCGGCCAGATAAACGGTCGGATTTCTGAGATAACCCGAGTGGCTGATCTCATAGTAGGCCATTTTTTCGATCTCCGACATATTGGACGGCGCAGAAAATAAGAGGATCGGTCGGAATCCCGGATTGCGGTCCAGCCTCGTCAGCATGGTCCGGAGGTAGAACTCAACCTCCGCGACGTCCGCGATCCGTCCGTGACGGACCGGCCGGTCGACCGCAATGTTTTCCGGAGCTTTCTCGAACATGTCGTACGCATCGTTGCCGACGGCCAGCACCTGCCGCCCGTCCTTCAGCGCGATCATATTCTTCTCCGTGATCGTCCTCTTCTTCTTATGACTGTAAATCTTTACGGCGCTTGTCCCCAAATCAATGCCGTAGACGTTATGATAAGCCATCTTCCTCCTCTTGGTTCATAAGCCCGCTCTCGCGGAAGCTTACGTAGCAGCGGTCTCCGATAATGATGTGGTCGAGAAGCCTGACCCCCATCATCTCCCCGGCCTCAAGGACCCTGCGCGTTATGTTTATGTCAGCCTCGGAAGGCTGCGGATCGCCGCTCGGATGATTGTGCACCAGGATGATCTGAACCGCCCTGTGCCGCATGGCCGCCAGAAACAAGTCTCTCACGGAAATGACCGCAAAGTCAACTGTGCCGGTGGAGATCTTCTCCTCCCCGAGCAGCTTGAACTTCGTGTCGAGCATCATGCAGAACAGGTTTTCCTTCTCCTCATGCCGGAGTCTCTCCATATAATAATCGGCGATCGTTCCTGGATCATGAAATGAAAGCCCGCTCTCGGCCCTTCTCGTGGCGATCCTCTTCGATAGCTCGCCGACGCATTTGAGCTGGATCGCCTTCACCTGGCCGATTCCCTGGATCTTCATGAGCTCGGGAATCGTCAGGCTCATGAGCCCCAGGATATCCTCCCGGCCGGTTTTGAGCCTCAGCACCTGTTCCGCCAGCGCGATACAGGACTTCTCCCGCGTGCCGGTTCTGATGATCACCGCCAGAAGCTGAGCATCCGTCAGCGATTCCGCCCCGTAGAGAAGACATTTCTCATAGGGCCGGGTTGTGTCTGCATTTTCCTTCAGTAACAGATTTTTCATTCTCCCTTTCGGGTGCGGCGTCTTCTCTGCCTGATATGCGGTCTTCTATTTTAGCATAAAATGAAGGAAGTGTACATAACATAAATCGGTTTCAGAAAAACTTTATCATTCAAGCGGTGCATACCGCCGGATGATCTCCTCCGCGCACCGCATCCCGTCCATGGCTGCGGACATGATGCCTCCGGCATAACCGGCTCCCTCGCCGGCCGGATAGAGGCCCCGGACGGAGGAGACATGCTCCTCATCTCTGAGGATGCGGACCGGCGATGAGGATCTGGCTTCCACCGCCGTGATGATGGCATCCGGGCGGTCAAAGCCTCTGATTTTCTTTCCGAACGCTTCGATTCCCTCGATGAGACTCTCCTTCATGAAGACCGGCAGGACGGCGCCGACATCCGCAAAGGCACTCTCCCCCTTTGTGCAGGAAATGAAATCCCCGTACCCGCGCGTTAGCCGGCCGTTTTTAAGATCCCCGTAGAGGATCTGGGGCAGCCTGCCGTCCGCAGCCGTGTAGGCGGCTCTCTCGATCTTCCGCTGGAAGGCGATGCCGGCGAGAGCTTCGGGCACCCTCTCATCCGCCATGACGCCGTAATCCGAAGGCGCAACGGAGACGATAAGCGCGCTGTTTGCATTTGCCGAATCCCGCTTCGAGTAGCTCATCCCGTTTACGGTGAGATGGCCGGGCTCGGAGGATGCGTTGACAACATAGCCGCCCGGGCACATGCAGAAGGAGTAGACGCCCCGGCCGGCCCGCGTCTGATGCGTCAGCTTGTAGGCAGCGGGCGGCAGGCTCTCCCTGGCCCGGCCGTACTGGGACAGGTCGATCATCGTCTGCGGGTGTTCAATGCGGACGCCCGCGGCAAAGGGCTTTGCCTCCATCGCAAGTCCGAGGTCATGGAGCATGAAAAATGTATCTCTGGCCGAATGACCCGGAGCAAGGACCGCCAGATTAGCAGGTATAACCTCTGAATCGTTTACGACGACGGCGCTGAGCGCCCCGTCCTTCACATGAAAACCGGTCACCTTGGAGAGAAAGCGGTATTCGGCTCCGAGACCGGTCATATACTCCCGCATCTTCACGAGGATCCCTGTCAGCACATCGGTGCCGACATGCGGTTTTGCGTCATAGAGGATCTCCGGTGATGCACCGAAGCGGACAAACGTCTCCTTCACATATTTCCCGCGAAAGCCCGGATCCTTTACCGAAGTATTGAGCTTACCGTCGGAAAATGTGCCGGCACCGCCCTCCCCGAACTGAACGTTCGATACGGGATCTAGAACGCCGTCATTGAAAAGAATCTCGGCCTTCCTTGTGCGGGTGACTGCATCCTCTCCTCTCTCCAGGATAAGAGGCTTCATGCCGGCTTCCGCAAGGAGCAGAGCCGCAAAGAGGCCTGCCGGGCCGGAGCCGATCACCACCGGCCGGGCTTTCATGTTCATGGTTCCCGGGGCCGGCAGAATGTAGCGCTCGTCGGGAGTAGACATAATATTTTTATGTGAACCGTTTCTCGGAAGACTTACTCTGGCGGCAACATCCACCGTATAGACATAGTAAAGATCCGGTTTCCGGCGGGCATCGAGCGAGCGCCGCGCGATGTGAAGCTCCCGAATGTCTTTTTCCTTTATGTGCAGACGTCTTGCGGCCTCGCGCAGAAGGTCGGCTTCACCGTGTGTCACCGGAAGCTTTATCTCTGAAATTCGTATCATGTGCAATCTCCCTGCGCCTTCCCTGCCAGCGCTCCGCCGGCGAAGGCAAACATCAGATTATAGCCGCCGCAATTGCCGTCAATGTCGAGGATCTCTCCGGCAAGATACAGTCCGCGGACGAGCCTCGATTCCATCGTGGACGGGTCAACCTCCGCCGTATCGACGCCTCCGCTCATCACCTGGGCAGCCGAAGGCCCCTTTGACCCTGTGACCGTCATCGGAAAATGCCTGATTCGCTGCGCGATATCCTCCGCATTCTTTGCTCCCATTAGGACAGCCGGAATCAGTCTCTCCGGAATCAGGCCTTTGAGCTTTTCCACGTCCGTTCGACGGCTGAGTCGTAAAAAACGGTCTTTCAGATAGGAAATGAAAACCGCCTCCTCCATATCGGGAAAGAAATCCGCCTCTGCCGTGACAGTCCTTCCGGCTGACAATGCTCGGACTGCCTCGCCGCTTCCATTAAAAACCGGTATCCCGGAGATTCCGTCCTTTGTGAGCTGCAGCTGGCCGGCTTCCTCATGGATGAGCTGCCCGTCCGCATACATCCGGATCACTCCGCGCACTCTCACACCGGCAAAACCGAAGGATGATGCGTCTTTTACCGTAAGCGGCACCAGCGCAGGATGCGTCGGAACGATCGTATGTCCGAAGGCGGATACAAGGTGCAGGATATCCTGACCCGAATTTCCCTCCAGTGAGGCTTTGGACCCCGCGGTTATGATCACGCGGTCGCCTGTATAGACATAGCTTCCGACATCGATGAGGAACTTATCTCCGCTTTTTTCTATACGTTTCACGCATGTGTTGGTCCGGATGCGGACTTTCAGGGCCTCGGCCGTCATGAGAAGGCAGGCCAGAACCGATTCGGCGCTCTCCGAGGACGGATAGAGCCAGCCGTCGTAGCTTCTCACATGGATGCCGGTCTCCTCAAAGAACGCAAGCAGCCTCTCCCGGGGGAAAGCCGCAAGCACAGAGGCGGCAAAATCCGGGTGCAGGCCGTGATACGCATCCTCGACCGGCCCCATATTGGCCAGATTGCAGCGGCCGTTGCCGGTCCTTAAGAGCTTTTTCCCGGGCTTCGTTTCCCTTTCGAGCACGGTGACGGAGGCGCCGGTGCGTGCGGCGTGGATGGCGGCGGCAAGACCCGCAGCGCCTCCGCCGACAACATAGACGGAAAGCTTTTCATTTTTCATGGCAGTTTCACTAATTTATCTCTGTAGAGCTCTTCGAGGGAAGTCATGATCCCGAGCTTGGCCGACGGCCAGGTGAGCCCTCCCTGGAAATAGACGTTGTATGGCGGCTTGAGCGGACCGTCGGCGGACAGCTCGATCGAGGAGCCGGACACAAATGCACCCGCGGCCATGATCACCTTGCTGTCGTAGCCGGGCATGTCCCAGGGCTCCGGCGTGACGAAGCTGTCAACCGGGGCTGCCTTCTGGATACCCCGGCAGAAGGCGGACAGAGCCTCCGGAGAGCCCAGCGTGATGGCCTCGATGATATCGTGCCTGTCTTCCTTTCCGTCCGGCAGGACCGGGAAACCGAGCCGCTCGTAGATATTTGCCGCAAAGATGGCTCCCTTAAGAGCCGACGCGGTCACAACCGGGGCCATGAAAAAGCCCTGATAGAAGGACTGGTTCATCGTGAGGGACGGACCGACCTCCGCGCCGAGACCCGGGCAGGTCATGCGGAAGGAGGCTCTCTCCACGCACTCCTTCGTGCCGGCGATGTAGCCGCCGACGGGTGCCAGGCCGCCGCCCGGATTCTTGATGAGGGAGCCGACGATCATGTCCGCGCCCACATCGGAGGGTTCAAGAGTTTCGACGAACTCACCGTAGCAGTTGTCCACCATCACGATGACATCCGGGCGGACTGATTTGACGCAGGCGATGGCCTCGCTGATCTGCTTCACCGAGAGGGTTCGGCGGACCTCATAGCCCTTGGAACGCTGGATCGTCACAAGACGGGTCTTCGGGCCCAGAGCCGCTCTGATTCCCTCAAGATCAAAGCTGCCGTCCGGCAGAAGGTCCACCTGCCTGTAGGTGATCCCGTATTCCGCCAGCGAACCGGTCGAAGGACGGATGCCGATGACCTCCTCCAGGGTGTCGTAGGGCTTGCCGGCGATGGATAAGAGCTCATCCCCCGGCCTTAAGTTGCCGAACAGTGCGGTCGCCAGCGCATGAGTCCCGCAGGAAATGAGCGGCCGGACCAGGGCTGCCTCCGTGTGAAATGTCTTCGCATAGACCTCCTCCAGCGTATCACGGCCGATATCGTTGTAGCCGTAGCCGGTCGTGCCGGTAAGGCAGGCCTCAGAGACCCTGCACTCGTGCATGGCATGGATCACCTTGAGCTGGTTGTACTCGGCAACCGCGTCTATTGCTTCGAAACGCTCTTTGAGCTCCTCTGCGATCCCCTCGCAGTAGTCGTATACTTCGGGGCTGATGCCGCAGGAGGCGTATAATGTTTTTGTATTGATCATGAATGTTTGATTTCCTTATGTTTTATATGAATAATTTGCAGACCTGATCCTTCATGAATTCGGCTATCCGGATCGAATCATTCCCGAAATCAGCCCGATCTATCCACACCGCATCCTTCTCCCGCTTGAACCAGGTGATCTGCCGCTTTGCAAAGTGCCTCGTGTCGCGCTTCAGGACCCGCACGGCCTCCTCAAGGGAAATAAGCCCGTCCATGCAGTCCAGCATCTCCTTGTAGCCGAGCCCCTGCATGGAGACGTCCTCCCTGGAAAGCCCCATTGCCTTGAGGTACAGGACCTCATCGTACAGCCCCTCTTCCATCATAAAATCGACGCGGCGGTCGATCCTCTCGTAGAGCTTTGCCCGGTCCATCGCAATCACGAAATAGTGAAGATCATAAGGGCTTTCCTTAAGCTTCTCCTCCTCGTTGTGGGCATAGATGCTCTGTCCGGTCTCCTCGAAGTACTCGATCGCCCGGATCACCCGCTTCACGTTGTTCGGATGAATCGTCCGCGCGGAATCGGGATCGACAGCGGCGAGAAGTTTGTGGAGGGCTTCATTTCCCTCCTTTTCGGCAATATGAGCCAGTTCCGCCCGCCTTGCCTCTCTCGAGCCTGTCTCCGTAAAATCAATATCACGGGTCACCGCCTGAATATAAAAGCCGGTGCCTCCGCAGAGGATCGGAACGTGTCCGCGGGAGGCAATATCACGGATTGCCTCTTTCGCCAGGGCCGCATAGCGCACCACGTCGAAGGCGTCCTTCGGATCCGCGACATCGATCAGATGGTGGGGAACGCCCATCATCTCCTCCTTGGTGATCTTTGCAGACCCGATGTCCATATATTTATAGACCTGCATGGAATCGGCGGAGATGATCTCCCCGCCGATCATTCTGGCCAGCTCGACCGCAGCCTCGCTCTTGCCGGCAGCGGTAGGCCCGGCCACGACAACTAGTGTTTGTTTTGTATCAGACAATTCTCTTGAACCTCTTTTCCAGGTCTTTCTCCGTCAGCGTGATGATCGTCGGCCGTCCGTGCGGGCAGTGATACGGGTCATCACAGGTGAAGAGTTCGTCGATGAGGGCTTTGGCCTCGGAAAATGAAAGCCGATCACCTCCCTTGACCGCTGCCTTGCAGGCCTCCGTGGCGACCTTCAGCACGTAGATACCCAGCTTCTTTGCGTCCTGGGTCACCTCGAGGTTATCAAGGAGCTCCGTGAAGAGCTCGCGGGATCCCAGGGCAGAGAGTGAGTACGGTACGGCGGAGATCTTGTATTCATTTCCCCCGAAGGGCTCGATCTCAAAGCCGCAGCGGGCAAACGCCTCGCCGTACTCGGCGATGAGCATTCTCTCCTCCGCGCTCAGCGTGACGATCACGGGCGGAGATATCTGCTGGGAGGCAATCGCGCTGTTCTCATAGTCCCGCATGAAGCGGCAGAAAAGCACCTTCTCGTGGGCCGCATGCTGGTCGATCATGAACAGCTGGTCGCCGAATTCAATGATCCAGTAGGTGTTGAACGCACAGCCGATGATCCGCCTCAGCGGGGCGGCTTCCGGGGAGAGAACATTCGGAAGGAAGCTTGCCTGCTCGTAACGGATCTTTTCTTCGGGCTTTGAGGTCTCCTCCGGTGCAGATGCCTTCGGAACAGGTGCATTCTGTGTTTCCGGAGAAGGTGCGGCCTGTGTTTCCGCAGCAGATGCAATCGGGGCTTCCTGAACAGGTGAAGCCGGTGCGGCCTGCGCTTCCTTGGCAGGTCCCTTCTCTGCTTCCGGAACCGGTACCGCTGTTTCGCGCTCCCGGATCACCGGGGAAGCAGAATTATCTTTTTGCGATGAACCAGCAGAAGGCTGAGATTCTGGCAGGGTGCGGACGATCCCTTCCGGAACGCGCTTCTGCGCATCCGCCTCACTTCTCTCCCGGATCATCTCCCGCTCGAAAGGCGCCGGATTGGCATATCGTTCTGGCTTTTCCGCCCTTGCCGTTCTGACCGGCGGGTTGAGGGACGTCTTTACGATCATCTCCTGGTACTGAAGCACCTTGGAAACTCCGTGCATGACGGCTTCCAGCACTCCTTTCTCATCGGAGAAGCGGACATCCATCTTGGTCGGATGGACATTTACGTCCACCTTGTCCCCGTCGACCCGTATGGACAGGCAAGTGAAGGGATACTGGTGCTGCATCAGCTTGTTTCCGTAGCCGGATTCAATGCCGAGTGCAACGACGCGGCTCTTTACGTAGCGGCCGTTCACGAAATAATTTTCATAATTGCGGTTCCCGCGGCTGATCGAAGGCTTCGCGATGAAGCCGGTCATGTGGACAGGCCCCTCAAAATAATCCACCGGCAGAAGCTCATCGGTCACGCTCCGCCCGTAGATATGGTAGAGGGTATCCTTGAGATTCCCGCTGCCCGTCGTGGTGAGGCGGCTCGTCCCGTTCTGGATAAATTCAAAGCCGATATCCGGTCTCGAGAGGGCCAGCTGTTCAACGTAGGCCCCGACATGGGCACCTTCCGTGGACGCCGTCTTCAGGAATTTAGCCCTGGCCGGCGTATTGTAGAAGATATCCCTGACGACGATCGTCGTCCCGTCCGGGGCGCCGACCTCCTCAAGAAGCTTTTCTCTGCCGCCTTCGATCACATAGCGGGTCGCCGCCGCGTCCTCCTCCTGCTTGGTGATGAGCTCGACGCGGCTCACCGCTGCGATTGAGGAAAGTGCCTCGCCTCTAAATCCCAGGGATGAGATCGTGCGGAGCTCATCGACTGTCTTTAATTTTGACGTCGCATGCCTTAAAAATGCAAGCCTCACATCGTCCGCGCCGATTCCCTTACCGTCGTCAGTGATGCGGATCATGGAGATACCGCCGTCCTTTATTTCAATCGTGATGCGGTTGGCGCCGGCGTCGATTGCATTTTCGGTCAGCTCCTTTACGATGGAGGCCGGCCGCTCGACGACCTCGCCGGCAGCGATCTTATCGACCGTATTCTGATCTAAAATGTGTATAATGCTCATGCGTTCTTCCAGCGATTTTTCAGCTTGTTCTGCAGCCGGTAGAGCTCGTTCAGCGCATCGACCGGCGTCATGTTGGTGATATCCATATCCCGAAGTTCATTCAGGATATCTTCGTCTTTTACCGTGTCAAAGAGGGACATCTGGGTGAGATCCACCTCGTCGTAATGGGTCGCCTTGCTCTTTGGCTTCGTTCCGACACCCGCGATCGTCTCGACCGTCGCCGTGATATCTGAGGCGGAGAGCTGCTCAACCAGCTGACCAGCCCTGGTCAGGACCGCCTCCGGCACGCCTGCGAGCCTTGCCACCTGCACGCCGTAGCTCTTGTCCGCGCCTCCCTTCACGATCTTCCGGAGGAAAATGATCCCGTCCTCCTTCTCCCGCACCGCAATGCAGTAATTGTTGACGCCGTCGATCTTGCCCTCCAGCTCGGTAAGCTCGTGATAATGGGTCGCAAACAGGGTCTTGGCTCCGATGATCTTCCGGTCGGCGATATACTCGATCACGGCCCAGGCGATCGAGAGCCCGTCAAAGGTGGACGTGCCGCGGCCGATCTCATCGAGGATCAGAAGGCTTCTGGGGGTTGCATTTCTTAAAATATTGGCGACCTCGGTCATCTCCACCATGAAGGTCGACTGGCCGGAAGCCAGGTCATCCGAGGCTCCCACACGCGTAAAGATGCGGTCCACCAGACCGATATTCGCGCTCTTGGCCGGCACGAAGCTGCCGATCTGGGCCATCAGGACGATCAGCGCACTCTGGCGCATGTAGGTGGATTTACCGGCCATGTTCGGTCCGGTGATGATCGAGATGCGCTTCTTCTTCATGTCGAGGACCGTGTCGTTGGGGACGAAGGCGTCATTTTCGATCATGCGCTCGACGACCGGATGGCGGCCGGCCTTGATGTCGATCACGCCGTCCGTATTGATCTTCGGCCGTACAAAACGGTTCCTGCGGGCCGTCTCCGACAGCGATGAGAGGACGTCGATCTCCGCGATCATGCGGGCTGTCTGCTGGATGCGGACCAGGTTCTCGCCGATCGTATCGCGCACCCCCGCAAAGAGCTCGTACTCAAGCGAATTCAGTTTGTCCTCCGCCCCGAGGATCTTGTCCTCGAGCTCTTTAAGGCGCGGGGTTGTGTAGCGCTCGCCGCCGACCAGCGTCTGCTTTCTTGTATAGGTGTCCGGCACCTTGTCCTTAAAGGAATTGGACACCTCGATGCAGTAGCCGAAGACGCGGTTGAACTTGACCTTGAGCGTGTGGATGCCTGTCTTCTCCCGCTCTTCCGCCTCAAGCTGGGCCAGCCAGCTCTTTCCCTCGGTTCTCGCGGCCCGGTAATCGTCCACATGGCTGTCGTAGCCGTCCTTGATGATGCCGCCCTCCTTCATCGCAAGAGGCGGATCGTCGATGATGGCCTCCTCGATAAGGGTGCCGATGTCCTCCAGGGTATCCATTTCCCTGTAAAATGAAGACATCTTCGAATCCTCAAACTCCCCCAGCAGCATTTTTATGTGCGGAATCATCGAGAGGGAAGTCTTAAGAGCAACAAGATCCCTCGGATTCGCGCTCTTGTAGCTGATCCGGGCTGCGAGTCTCTCCAGGTCATAGACCGGATTCAGGTACTCGCGCAGTTCGGAGCAGGTAATTTCATTTTTATTGAGAGAATCGACCGCATCAAGCCGCTCCTCGATCTTCTTTTTGTCGATCAGGGGCTGCTCGATCCAGCTCCGGAGCATTCGCCCGCCCATCGCGGTGCGGGTTTTATCGAGGACCCAGAAAAGGGAGCCTCTCTTCTCCTTCTCTCTCAGTGTTTCGATGAGCTCAAGGTTGCGGATCGTGGATGCGTCCAGAACCATGAATTCCTCGGTGTGATAGGGGCGGACCGTGGAGATATGGGAGAGGTCCGTCTTCTGCGTCTCAAAGAGATAGGAAAGAAGGGCGCCGGCCGCATTCACCGCGCAGGTGAATTCACCAAGTCCCAGTCCTTCCAGGGTTCCGACATGGAAATGGTCCAGCAGAGTCTTCCTGCAGGATACATCCCCGAAGTAGGCGGCTTCCATCGGCTCGATCAGCACGCTGAGCCTCCCCTTGAGATCGTCTATGTCGATCCCGGTCATCATAAAGGCCTCGTTGCAGATGATTTCCGACGGAGCGATCTTGAAGATCTCGTCCGTGAGCTTCCGAAGGTTGTCCGCCTCCGTCACCAGGAATTCCCCGGTGGATACGTCCGCAGCCGCGATCCCGTACCGGTCTTCGGTTGCGACGATGCTCATGAGGAAATTGTTGCGGGTCTCGTCGCCGGCCCCGATATCCATGTTGGTGCCCGGGGTGACCACGCGGGTGACCTCGCGCTTCACAAGGCCTTTGGCCAGCTTCGGATCCTCGACCTGGTCGCAGATCGCAACCTTCTCCCCCTTCTTGATGAGGCGGCTCACATAGGTATCCAGCGCGTGGAAAGGCACGCCGCACATCGGAGCCCTCTCGGGAAGGCCGCACTCCTTGCCGGTCAGGGTGAGCTCGAGAAGCTTTGAGACGCGGACCGCATCGTCAAAGAACATCTCGTAGAAGTCACCGACCCGGTACATGAGTACGCAGTCTTTGTAGGACTCCTTCATTTTTTTATATTCCTGCATCATCGGCGATAAAGCCATGTATACACCGTCCTTCTAAAATGTCTTTTTCTTTAAGCCGGTTCCCCGATATAGTAGAAGCCGAGGCATCTGACCAGCTTTACCGGGATAATTTTTCCGATCATCGTCTCATCTCCCGGCAGATGCACGACGATATTGTGAGGAGTACGCCCGGTCACAAGACCCGGCTCGCGGTTGAGCTCTTCGACAAGCACATCCATCGTCTGCCCCGTAAATCTGGCGCAGCGCTCCTCGGCCCGCTCCTTCACCTCGGCGAGCAGCTTTGTCAGCCTCTCATGAGCGACCTTGTCGGGCACCTGGTCCGGATAGCCTGCAGCGGGCGTCCCTGTGCGCTTCGAGTAAATGAAGGTAAACGCACTGTCGTAGCCTACCTCCCGCACCAGAGACAGGGTCTCCTCAAAGTCCTCCTCCGTCTCGCCGGGGAAACCGACGATAATGTCGGTCGTCAGGGAAATGTCCGGCATGCGCTCTCTGAGCTTTCTCACAAGCTCCATATAGTGCTCGCGGTCGTAATGACGGTTCATCCGCTTGAGGAGGCGGGAACTGCCGGCCTGAACCGGAAGGTGCAGGTGGGGGCAGATTTTTTCATTTTTCGCCATCGCCTCAATCAGCTCATCCGAGAGATCCTTCGGATGGGAGGTCATGAAGCGGACTCGCTCGATCCCCGGAACCTCACAGACCTTAAGGAGCAGCTCCGCGAAGCTCATCGGATGCTCCAGCGTTTTCCCGTAGGAGTTGACGTTCTGGCCGAGCAGCATGACCTCGATCACACCGTCATCCGCCAGGCGTTTTACTTCAGCCAGGATCTCCTCCGGCGTGCGGCTGACCTCACGGCCGCGCACATAGGGGACGATGCAGTAGGTGCAGAAGTTGTTGCACCCGTACATGATATTGACGCCCGATTTGAACGGGTACTTGCGCACGACCGGCAGATGCTCGGGGAATACCTCTGTGCGGTCCCTGACATCGATCACGCGCTTCCGGTCGGTCAGGACCTTGAGCAGGAGCTCGGGAAATGCATAGAGATTATGCGTTCCGAAAATAAGATCGACAAACGGATAGCTCTTCTTCACCTTCTCGACGATGTGGGGCTCCTGCATCATGCAGCCGCAAAGGCCGATGATCATGTCCTTCTTATTCCGCTTAACTCCGTTGAGGTGGCCAAGACGCCCGAAGACATGCTGGTTCGCGTTGTCCCGCACCGTGCAGGTGTTGTAGATGACGATGTCCGCGTCATCCTCGTTTTCCGTATCCTGAAAGCCCGCTTTGCTTAAGATTCCGCGGAGCTTTTCGGAGTCGCGGGCGTTCATCTGACAGCCGAAGGTTGTCACGTTGGCGACAATCGGACGTCCCGCCTGCATGCTCCATTCATCCGCAAGGAGTTTGATTTTATCAATACATTCATACTGAATGTCGTAAGCTTCTTTTGTTTTCTGGTTCATAACACACCTCTCAATCAATGCTTACATTATACATTGTTTTTTGGCATGGGCAAGAAATATTTATAAAAGGCGCGGCTCTTTAGCTGCGCCTTTGTTGCAGATATTTACATTTTCTCCAGATAATCAATCAGCGCAAACTCCTCCTTCGGATTCGCGCGGAAAATCGTCCCGATCTCCTCACCCTGGGTCAGCCGATGAATGATGTGGAAATCATCCGCGTTCGCGATGATCATCTCCGCACCCGCGCTGGTCGCGATATCGCCGGCGATCAGCTTGGTCGCCATGCCGCCGGTTCCGAAGCTGGACCCGGTCGAGCCCTTGGCCATGTCCATGAAATGGCTGTCCAGATTCACGACCTCCGGGATAAACTCCGAGTCCGGGTTGGACCTCGGATCGTCCGTGTAGAGCCCGTCGATGTCGGAGAGCAGGATCAGAAGATCCGCCTTGATGAGGGCCACCACGACGGCGGAGAGGCGGTCGTTGTCACCGAATTCGATGTCGTAGGTGGAGACGGTGTCATTTTCATTGACGATCGGGATCGCGCCGAGTTCAAAGAGCTCGTTGAAGGTGTTGCGGGCGTGCCGGCGGCTCTCGGTGTCCGTGACGGTCTTCTTGTCCATGAGGATCTGCGCGACCGTCTGACCGTACTCCGCAAAAAACTTCTGGTAAATGCCCATCAGCATGACTTGGCCGATGGCTGCGCAGGCCTGCTTCTCCTGCAGAGTCCTGCATTTTTTGATGCCTCTTGAGGCTCTGCCGACCGCGATCGCGCCGGAGGAAACGATGACGACCTCCTTGCCGCGGTTTCGGAGATCCGACACTTCCCGCGCCAGGATCTCCAGCTTGGGCAGGTTCAGCATCCCTGTCTCGGAGTGGACCAGGGATGAGGAACCGATCTTAATGACAATGCGTTTTTTATCTGATATTTCACTTCTTGAAGCCAAAATCGTATTACCCTTCTACTTTCGTTTGTCCGCCGTGTTTCGCCAGATTCTCCTGCAGGATCTGGTACATCCATGCCAGATATTCCGGCTCGTCGTGCTCATAGGCCGCCTGCCACTCGGAGCTGAAGCGCTCCGCCGCCTGGGCCTCCTCCTCGCTGACCGCCATCTGCGCTGTCTCCTCGGAGGCTCCCATCACGAAGTTCCTGATAAACTCATTCTGAATGACGAGCACCCAGGTCTTGCCCGTATTGACCACCAGATCCTTGCCGTCGGCTGTCTTATACTTGACCTCCGCGTAGAAATCCGGCCGCTCCCAGGTGATCGGAACAGCCTTGCCGTTCGTTATATAGAGGCCCTTGCCGCCCAGAGTCGTCTCAAAATGCAGATAACCTGTCCCCTCGTAGTGGTCGTGATTCATGAACTCGATGATGATGTTTTTCACCTTCAGCTGCTCATTGTTCTCGACGTCCATATGAGGTCCGCCGTACTGGTAGCGGTAATAGAGGCCGTCATCCGGGTTGTAGTAGAACTTCGGATTGTTGACAAGGTAGCCCGGTGCGACATAGGCGGCATCCTGTCCGCCCTCGTTGGTGATCGTGTCGCCAACCCACGCGAACTTCAGCATCGGCTTGTAGGAATCATCATGCTCCGTCCGGTACCCGAGCTGCTGGGCCGCCGCGATCATGTTGTCGCCGGCCGTGTAGGCATTGTGGGGTGCCGAATGAAGGAAGTTATCCCTGTAGAAGAACCCGTAATTGGAGCCCAGTAGTCCGGAAATATTGTCGACATAGTCCGATTCCAGATACGGGAAGGCGTAGGCCGCCTGGCCGTAATGGATGTAGAGCGGGTCCCACCCGTTCACGAGGGAAATGAAATAATCCCGGCAGCTTCTCAAAGGTCCGATTCTGGGAATGCCCCGATAATCCTCGAACACGGCGCAGATTCGCGTAAGACTTCCCTCAACGACCGACTCATAATACATCTTAGCCTGGGAAATACCGCTCTGCGGAAGCGCTCCCTCGACATTGTCGATCATAAACCCTGCCGGACGTAGTTTTTCAACTTCCGGCGTGATGTATTCGCCCGTCAGCGTGCTCTTCACCATTCCGTCCGGAATCGGCTCGGTGGGTTCCGGCGGCGCGGTGGGCGTCGGTGTCGGCGTCTCGGTCGGTGTGGGCGTAGGCGTCTCGGTGGGTGTCGGTTCCGCCGTCGGCGCCGGCGCCTCAGTCGGAACAGCCGTGGGAGCATTTTCCCTGTCAATGATATCCCACACGGATATCTGCTGTCCCTCGGAGCTTACTCCTCTTATGGTGCATCCAGCCAGAGATGAAGCAAGTAAAACCGTAATAAGAATTCCGCATAATCTATTCAGCTTCAAATCGATTCCTCCGATTTCTCACGTTTTATTCCAAGCTCGCTCAATACAGTTTCCTGCTTTTCAATCATAACACGCTCTTCGTCCGGTGTCATGTGATCATACCCGACAAGGTGCAGAACGCTGTGGGCGATCAGAAAAGCGTATTCCCGCCGGATGCTGTGACCGTAGGCCTCCGCCTGCTCCCGGATCTTCGGAATGCAGAGCACAATGTCGCCCAGCAGAAGTTCTCCGCTGTCCGGATCGAACGCATCCGGCACATCCTCCTCGAGATGATCGAAATTGCCAGGCTCCTCAAAATCGTTCATCGGGAAGGACAGCACGTCGGTCACTCTGTCGATCCCCCGGTTTTCACGGTTGATGGCCTGCATCTCCTCGCTGCCGGTGAGAAGGATATTCACCTCCGCCTCGTAGGGGCAGTCCTCGAGATCGAGGGCTTTCAAAACGACCGCCTCCGCAGTCTCCTGAAAATCAAATGAGAACATCTCCTCAAAATCAGGTCCGGTGTATTCATTTTCAATGTATACGGTCATCGCATCCTCCTGACACGGTAGCTTCTCTCCGCAGGTTTCTCCTTCGGCTTTTTGGCCTCGTAGACTTCATAGGCCTGCACGATCTTCTGCACCAGCGGATGACGCACGACGTCCTTGCTGGTCAGCTCGCAGAATCCGATATCTTCTATTTTCTTCAGGACTTTGTAGGCCTCGTCGAGGCCGCTGACAGTTCCGCCCGGCAGGTCCTTCTGCGTGCGGTCGCCGGTGATAACCACTTTTGTTCCGAAGCCGATACGGGTCAGGAACATTTTCATCTGGGCCGGCGTCGTGTTCTGGGCCTCGTCCAGAATAATGAAGGCGTTGTCCAGCGTGCGTCCGCGCATGTAGGCGAGGGGCGCCACCTCGATCAGGCCCTTTTCGGTGTTTTTCGCAAAGGCCTCCGCCCCCATGATCTCGTAGAGCGCGTCATAGAGCGGTCTGAGGTAGGGGTCGACCTTGCTCTGCATATCACCCGGGAGGAAGCCCAGCTTCTCTCCGGCTTCGATCGCAGGCCTGGTCAGGATGATGCGGGAGACCTCATCCCGCCGGAAGGCCCTGATTGCCATCGCCATGCCGAGATAGGTCTTGCCGGTTCCGGCAGGCCCGATACCGAACGTGATCATCCGCTTGCGGATCGAATCGACATACTCCTTCTGGCCCAGCGTCTTCGGTTTGATCGGGCGCCCGGCCATCGTGTGAATGATGATATCGGAGTCCAGATCCTCCATGGCGCCCTCCTTGCCGTCCACGAGGAGCGACAGGGCGTAGGTCACGTTCTGGGTGGTGATATCGGTCCCGCGCTCGGACATGATGAGGAGCTGCGCAAGCAGACGCTTCGCCTTTGCGGTGTTCATGGGTGAACCGGTGATGCGGACCGCTCCGTTCCGGTTGTTTACCTCAACATTCAGCGTCTTCTCGATGCTCTTGATGTGCTCATCGTAGGCACCGAAAATATTTTTCTCATGCTCCGCCGGGATATCGATAGAAAGTTCGACTGTACTCATTTACAAAAATCCTTTTCATTCATAACTTTCCCTATTCTACCATCTTTTCACGGAAAATGAAACCCTGAAGAATCACTTGTGATAGGGCTCATTCTTCATTATGCGGAAAGAACGGTAAATCTGTTCGAGCAGAATGACCCTCATCAGCTGATGCGGGAAGGTCAGGGCCGAGAAGCTGATGCTCTCATTGGCTCTCTTCGACACCTCCGGCGAGGTTCCGAGAGACCCGCCGATCACGAATGCGATGGAGCTCCTGCCTGCCAGCATAAGACCGTCAAGGTGCCCCGCAAGCTGTTCCGATGTGAATGTACGGCCCTTTACAGCCAGCTCGATCACATAGTCGTTTCCGGAGAGGGCGTTCAGGATCCGTTTCCCCTCTCTGGCAAGGATCTGGTCTTCCTCCGCCCTGGAGGCTCCGTCCGGCGTCATCTCATCCTGAAGCTCCACAATACTGATCTTCGCGTAGCGGCCGAGGCGCTTCTTATACTCTGCCACCGCGTCCTGATAAAACTTTTCTTTAATTTTTCCGACACAGACGATTTTTATATTTACCATAATCAAAAAAGCGGAGCGCATGGAAAACCATACGCTCCGAAAATGCTCACTCAGGCGTTCTTAGCCTTGATGTAGTTGTCAATACCCTTCGCGCCGGCACGGCCCGCACCCATCGCAAGGATGACGGTCGCTGCGCCCGTGACGGCATCGCCGCCCGCATAGACGCCTTCCTTGGTGGTCTTGCCTTCATCCTCGGTTGCGATAAGGCACTTGCGGCGGTTCACCTCAAGTCCCGGAGTCGTGGAGGAAATAAGCGGGTTCGGGGAAGTGCCGAGGGACATGATGACCGCGTCGCACTCCATCTCGAACTCGGAGCCCGGAATCTCGACCGGACGTCTTCTGCCGGAGGCATCCGGCTCGCCGAGCTGCATGCGGATGCAGCGGATGCCGACGACATTCTCGTTCTCATCCGTGAGGACTTCTACCGGATTGGTCAGGAGGTCAAAGATAACGCCCTCCTCCTTCGCATGGTGAACTTCCTCCGCACGGGCCGGAAGCTCGGCTTCGGAACGGCGGTAGACAAGGTGAACCTCAGCCCCGAGACGAAGCGCGGTTCTTGCGGCGTCCATCGCAACGTTGCCGCCGCCGACCACGACGCACTTTTTCGCCTTGTAGATCGGCGTATCGTAGTCATCGCGGAAAGCCTTCATCAGGTTGTTTCTGGTCAGGTACTCGTTGGCGGAGAAAACGCCGTTCGCGTTCTCGCCCGGAATGCCCATGAACATCGGGAGACCTGCGCCGGAACCGACGAAGACAGCCTCAAAGCCTTCCTGCTCGATCAGCTCGTCGATGGAGATCGTGCGGCCGATGATGACGTCGGTGATGATCTTGACACCGAGACCCTCGACATTCCTGACTTCCTCGGCAACGACCTTATCCTTCGGGAGACGGAACTCCGGAATGCCGTAGGTCAGAACACCGCCGGCCTTGTGGAGTGCCTCATAGATGGTCACATCGTAGCCCATCTTAGCCAGGTCGCCTGCGCAGGTAAGGCCTGCAGGGCCGGAACCGATGACTGCGATCTTGTGGCCGTTCTTCTCCTTCGCGCCCTGCGGCTTGATGCCGTCCTCTTTCGCGCGGTCAGCGACGAATCTCTCAAGCTTGCCGATGGAGACAGGCTCGGAACCGATCTTTGCATTTCCTCTGACGCACTTGCCCTCGCACTGGGTCTCCTGCGGACACACGCGGCCGCAGACTGCCGGAAGCGAGGAGGACTCGGAGATGACCTGGTAAGCGCCGGCGAAATCTCTCTCCGCCAGTTTGGAAATGAACCCCGGAATATTGATGTTGACCGGGCATCCTTCCACGCAGCGCGGCTTCTTGCAGTTTAAGCACCTGGTGGCCTCTTCAACCGCCTCTTCCTCATTGTAGCCGTAGCAGACTTCATCGAAGTTGGTTGCTCTGACTTTCGGTTCCTGCTCTCTGACCGGAACTCTCGTTTTGGACATGTTCGCCATTATTTGTTACCTCCGTTACCGCAATTGCCGTGGTGGGTATCGCCCTCCTGGTACTTCAGTTTGGCAAGGCCCTCTTCCGTCTTGTACATCTGGGTCCTCTTCATGGCCTCTGCCCAGTTGATCTTAAATCCGTCGAATTCCGGGCCGTCCACGCAGGCGAACTTGATCTCGTCGCCGACGGAGAGACGGCAGGCACCGCACATGCCCGTGCCGTCAACCATGATCGGGTTCATGCTGACGATCGTCGGGATCTCATATTTTTTGGTTGTGAGACATACGAACTTCATCATGATCATCGGGCCGATCGCGACGCAGTGATTGTAGGTCTTTCCCTCGGCGACCAGCTCGTCGATGACGGATGTCACGACACCCTTGTGGACATAGGAGCCGTCGTCGGTCGTGATGTAGAGGTTGCCTGCGACAGAGCGCATTTCCTCTTCGAAGAAGAGAAGGTCTTTTGTACGGGCGCCGATGATGACATCCGCGGAATAGCCGTGCTCATGGAGCCACTTGACCTGCGGATAGACCGGAGCCGTGCCGACACCGCCCGCGACAAAGAGGAATTTCTTCTCCTTAAGTTCTTCCTCGCTCATCTCCATGATATCGGAAGGTCTTCCGAGCGGTCCGACGAAATCATCGAATGCATCGCCCTCTTCAAGGTTCATGAATTTGTTCGTCGCGACGCCGAGCGGCTGGAAAACGATCGTGATCGTCCCCTTCTCACGGTCATAGTCACAGATGGTAAGCGGAATGCGCTCGCCTTCCTCGCCGTTCTTGACGATGACGAACTGGCCGGGCAGGCAGTGACGTGCGACCAGCGGAGCCTCGACCTCCATGAGCCACACGACAGCACTGAGCTGCTTCTTTTTCAGGATTTTGTACATAATAACCTCCTCATCCTTTGCTTTGCTGCGAAATAAAAGACTCAAATTCCTCAGAGGACATGAGCACTTTTCTGGGTTTGGTCCCCTCTTCTGGTCCGATCACACCGGCTTCGGCCAGCGCATCGACGATACGAGCCGCCCGGTTGAATCCGATGCGGAAAGCTCTCTGAAGCATGCCGATCGTCGCTTTCTCCTTCTCGATCACGAGCCGGCCGGCTTCAACGAAATATTCATCCTGCCCGTCTCCTGCACCGCTTTCCGTTCTGTCAGAAAAATTGATGTTCTCCGTAATCTGATCTTCTACACCGGTATTATACTCTGCCTGATCTTTTTGTGAAGAGACAAATTTCACGACTTTGGTGATTTCGTTGTCGGAAATATATGCTCCCTGCACTCTGGCAGGCTTCGGATAGCCCTGCGGATAGAACAGCATGTCGCCCTTTCCGAGAAGCTTCTCCGCGCCGTTCATGTCGATGATAGTGCGGCTGTCCACACCCGAGGAGACCGCCAGCGCGATTCTCGAGGGCATGTTGGCCTTGATAAGACCGGTGACGACGTTGACGGAAGGTCTCTGGGTCGCGATGACCAGATGGATGCCGGCCGCGCGGGCCAGCTGAGCCAGGCGGCAGATCGCATCCTCGACTTCATGCTGCGCGACCATCATAAGGTCGGCCAGCTCGTCGACGATCACGAGAATCTTGGGCATCGGTTTCTGTTTTCCCTCCTCGGGAAGCGCTTCGTTGATCCTGGCGATACGCTCGTTGTAGGACTTGAGGTCTCTGACGCCGTTCATCTCGGCAAATTTCTTGTAGCGCTCGGTCATCTCCTGCACCGCCCAGTTGAGGGCGCCGGCAGCCTTCTTCGGGTCGGTCACGACCGGGATCAGAAGGTGCGGAATGCCGTCATAGATCTTTAACTCGACGACCTTCGGGTCGATCATCAGCATCCGGACTTCCTCAGGCGTCGACTTGTAGAGGACGCTCATGATCAGCGTGTTGATGCAGACCGATTTACCGGAACCGGTTGCGCCGGCAATCAGAAGGTGCGGCATCTTCTCGATGTCCGCGATGACAGGCCGTCCGCCGATATCCTTGCCGACCGCGAAGGTGAGATTTCCTTTGGCGGCCTTGAATTCCCTGCATTCCATGAGGTCGCGGAAATTGACCGCCGAGACCTCCTTGTTCGGGACCTCTATGCCGACGGCTGCCTTGCCCGGGATCGGCGCCTCGATACGGATATCCGCCGTCGCAAGATTCAGCTTGATATCATCCGCGAGCGAGATGATGCGCGATACCTTGACGCCCTGTTCGGGCTGAAGCTCGTAGCGCGTAACTGTCGGTCCCTGGCTGACATTGACCACATGGACGTTGACGTTGAAATCCGCAAAAAGCTGTTCGAGCTTCTGGGCCGTATCGAGAAGATGCGCTCTGGAATCCGCTGTCTGGGTGCTCCCCGGATTAAGAAGTCCAACATCCGGCAGCCTGTAGGCGGGAAGAGCCTGCTCGCCGCTTATGGTCTTTGCAACCTCGGCTGCGGCCTGCTTCGCCTCCTCGCCGGTTACTTTTTCCTTGCCACCGCTCTTCTCGGCGGTTTTGGGGACCGGCTTTTCGGCCGTTACCGGCATTTTCTCCGGAACGGCTGTCTTCATTTCCGTCGCTGCCGTCTCCGCCTTTATGAGCATCGGATCGGGCTTCCTCTCCTTCACAGGCTCCTGCACGGTGAAATTCTCGACATATTCGACCTTGAATTCCGGTGAGAGGATCTTCTCTCTGGTGCGCTCCACCTCGGCGTGCACTTCCGATTCACTCTCAATCGTCCCGGACTTGATGGCGTCCTTCTTCAGCGGAGGTTCACCGTCCGCATGCTTTTTCAGGAAGGAAGGCATGGCCGAGTAGGCGGAACGGTCTGCATTTTTCTTCTCTTTGGAATCCACTTTTTTGACGGAGGCGGGAATCTCCACATCCGTAAGCCCGAGCTCGCGATAGTCTGTCGTGACCTTGATCTCCTGCTCGGAGAGGGCTGCCCTCTTCTTTTCATTTTCGGCAGCGGCCCTGCGCTCCTCCCGGCGGATCATCTCGCGGTGCTCTTCCTCCCGGCGGATCTCCTCCTCCTTCTGCTCGCGCCTGATCTGGCGGCGTTCGCGAAGGCGGATCGCCTCGTCCCTGCCTTTGCGGCCGAGCACGGTAAAGAGCGGCTTCTGCGTCATGATAATGAGAGAAATGATAAACCCGAAGGAAGTCAGCACCAGCGTACCGATATAGCCGAACACCGATGAGAAAAGGAATGTAACAGTGCCTCCGAGTAGTCCGCCGCCTTTGTGGCCTGCCGCGGAATTCTCATAGACGGTCATCGGATTGACGGCGACAATGCTCTCACGGGAGAACAGGATCTCCGCAAATGCGCAGACAAATATAAATGTAAGAAGTAACCCCAGCATCTTTCTGCCCGCAAAACGGGTGCGGCGGATCAGTCCGTAGAACATAAATCCTGCCAGCAGAAGAAGCGGGAAAACATACGCGACGACACCCATCGTGCCGAATGAGAAACGGGAAATCAGGGCTCCCGCAGCGCCTCCGTAGCCGAGATTGCTGATAAAAATTAAAACCGCGGCGACCAGAAGGACGACGAATGCGACGTCAAGCCCGATACCGGAAAGAGAATCCTTCGGGGCCGGCGCTGCCTTCTTCGAGGAGGCCGTGCTGCGGCTCTTCCCGGCCGAAGAAGCTCTCACGGTTTTCTTTTTCCCTGCAGAGGAAGCCGATGTCTTCGAAGCCGACGTACTCTTTCCTGCGGTTCCTTTCTTTTTTGCGGTTGAATTAGTATTTTTCGTAGCTGCCATTTTTCTCCCCATTTAGTAAGAAAGCGATACAGACTGTTCTGCACCGCTTTTCATATCAAATATGATAACAAAATTACGGCAAATCCGATTACAAAGCAGTACAAAGAAAATGCCCCGATGCCTCTTCTGCCGACCATGTGCATCATCGCATGGATCACCAGAAGGCCGACGATCATCGCAGTAAAGGCACCGGCCGCACAGCAGCCGATAAAGGCGATCGTGACGGTCCCCTCGGTGCTGATCCTTGAAAGCTCCAGAATAAGAGCGCCGATCACTGCCGGAATGGAAAGCAGGTAGGAAAAACGTATCGAAAGCCTGGTCGAAAAGCCAAGCAGGATCCCGCAGGTGATCACCGCGCCCGAGCGCGAGATGCCCGGCAGGACGGCCATTCCCTGTGCAACTCCGGTGAGCAGAGTCCCGGAAAGACCGATGTCTCTCGGGAGCTTGCCGCGCGGTTTAACGCGGCTCACCACCATCATGAGGACGCCCGAGATCAGCATGCCGATGCCGACCATGATCATCGAGTAGCTGCCGCCTCCGACGAAGCTGTTCAGGACATACCCGATAATTGCCGTCGGGATCGTCGCGATGATGATGATCAGAACAAGCTTCCGATAATTATTGGAGATGATCCGCCGGTAGTGAGGCTCTTTTTCACTGCTTCCGCTCTTCATAAAGAGCCTGATATTATAGAAGCAGTCTTTTGCCATGGCGACAAACGCCTTGAAAAGCTTTACAATATCTCTCTGCATGCCGATCAGAATGGCAAACAAAGTTCCGACATGCAGAAAGACGTTAAAAAACTCGATATCCCCTTCAAAATGCATGAGCTGTTCAAAGATCATCAGATGGCCGGATGAGCTCACCGGCAGAAATTCCGTGATTCCCTGTACGAGCCCCAGAAAAACAGACTGCAGAAAATTCATCTCCCCAAACTCCTTTTGAGCAGCGCTGTCTATGTGTTACTCCTCGTTCCAGTTGTGATAGACGTTCTGGACGTCATCGCTGGCGTCGAGCATATCGAGGATGCGGTTCAGCTGACCGATCACGCCTTCATCCGTAAGTGTGACGTAATTCTGCGGGATCATGGTCACTTCCGCTTCAGCCATCGGGATGCCCTTGGCCTTCAGCGCCTCCTCAACTTCTTGGAAAGCAGCCGGATCGGTGATGACCTCGTAGCTGTCCTCTTCCTCTTTGAAGTCTTCCGCGCCGGCGTCCAGCACTTCCATCATGAGGTCGTCCGGATCCATATCGCACTCTTCCTTGTCGATGATGATCTGGCCCTTCTCGTCAAACATGAAGGAGACGCAGCCCGGTGTTCCGATGTTGCCGCCGCCCTTTGTAAATGCAGCCCTGACATCGGCCGCCGTGCGGTTCTTGTTGTCCGTGAGCGTGCGGACGATGATAGCCGTGCCGCCCGGGCCGTAGCCTTCATAGGTGATCGACTCGTAATTTGCGCCGCTGCCGTCGCCGGCCGCCTTCTTGATGCCGCGCTCGATCGTATCGTTCGGCATGTTGTTGGCCTTTGCCTTGGCGATGACGGTTGCCAGCTTGAAGTTGTTGGACGGGTCCGGGCCGCCTTCCTTGACGGCGACGGCGATTTCACGTCCGATGATGGTGAAGATCTTGCCCTTGGCGGCGTCGTTCTTCTCTTTCTTATGCTTGATGTTGGCGAATTTTGAATGTCCTGACATACATACTCCTTTACACGGCCCTGCCGTTATTATCTTATTTCAAAGTCAAACTTAATCATACCATTTTTTTTATGGTGAAGCAAGAAAAGATTTTAAATGCTTTGCGGCAGCGTTTCACACCAGTTCGCGCATCGATACGGTGCGTCCGTCCCGCATAAAATGCCGCGGCACGCGCTTTGTGATGTCGCAGACGAGCTCGTAGTTGAATCTGCCCGAGAGAGCTCCGATCTCCTCCGCCGTGATCGTCTCGCTGCCCTGGCTGCCGAGCAGGACGACCTCGTCGCCGCGGGCAGCTCCCGGTATATCCGTCACATCCACCATAAACTGGTCCATGCAGACGCGGCCCAGGATCGGGACTCTCCTGCCGCGGATCAGAACCGAACCCTTATTTGACAGCTGTCTCGGATATCCGTCCGCATATCCGACCGGGATCGTTGCGACCCGCATGGGTTTCCTGACCGTAAATGTTCCTCCGTAGCTGATCTCGGCTCCCGGAAGCAGGTCCTTCACATAGCTTATGTGGCTCACAAGCCTCATAACAGGCATGAGGGGCTGCACCTCCTCCCGCACATCGTCCGACGGCAGGAGCCCGTAGAGGGTGATGCCGGCGCGGACCATGGAGAGGTTTGCATTTTTCAGGCGGAAAATGCCCGCGCTGTTGCTTGCATGATGGATCGGCACGACAACGCCGGCCTCATCAAGCTTCCTTGAAAATGCGTTGTAGCGCTCAAGCTGCCTCTCTGCCGGCGCGATCGACGGCTCGTCGGCTCTCGCAAAATGCGTAAAGAGTCCCTCGATCCTGATCCCGGGCAGACCGGCGATCTTTTTTATCGTCTCAACGGACTCATCCGTGTCCGCAAACCCAATCCGGCTCATGCCGGTATCGACCGCAAGATGGACCAGCGCCTTCCTTCCGAGGCTCACCGCCTGCCGTGAGATTCCCTCGGCGGCCTCGTAATCGAACACCGCAAAGCGGATATCGTAGTCGATCATGTCCGCCCACGATTCGGAAAATGCATACGAAAGCAGCAGGATCGGCTTCCGGATCCCGTTCCGCCGAAGCTCCATGCCCTCCTCGGCCGCCGCGACGGCAAAGCCCCAGAGACAGGGATCATTTTCAAGGAGATGCGCAATCTGGACCGCCCCGTGGCCGTAGGCATCCGCCTTGATCACCGCCGTGATCTGCGATTCCGGATCGATTCTGCTCTCCATTTGTTTCATATTGAATGTCACGGCGTCGAGATTGATCTCGGCGCGCACACGCATATGCTTTTCACTCATTGAACTACCCCTTCATTAAATGATTTTTGTGAGCGCGCGGATGATGTCCGAGGCGGTCATGCCGCGCTCTCCGTTTATTTCCCGGGCTCTGTCGCCGGCCTTTCCGTGTACGAAGGCGGCAAGCGCACCCGCATAAGCCGGATCGGTCCCCTGCGCCAGGAATCCGGCGAGAATACCTGAGAGCACGTCCCCGCTGCCGGCCGTCGCCATGCCGGCGTTGCCGGATGTGTTGATGAAGACAGTGCCGTTCTTATCCGCAATGACGGTTCTTGCATCCTTAAGCAGTACCTGCGCTCCGGAAGTTCCTGCGTATTCCAGTGCCGAGCCGACCGGATCGGCTTTCAGATCGACGATCGTTTTGCCGGAAAGACGTGCCATCTCCCCCATATGAGGGGTGATGAAAAGCGGTCCCTCGTGCCGGCTTAAAAGGTCTGTGTCACCACCGATGACATTCAGCCCGTCCGCGTCGATGACCAGCGGCTTGCCGCACTCATTAAGAAGCATTTCGACGATGAGACGCGTCTTCTTCGAGTTTCCGAGTCCGGGTCCGACGGCGACCGCATCTGCCCATGCAAGATTCTCCTTAATAAGTTCCGGAAGTTCCTCCTTCTTCCTGTAAACCGAAAGCAGGGCTTCCGGAAAAGCCGTCTGGACAATGGTACGGTTGGCTTCATCCGTCATGATTTTCACCATGCCTGCCCCGGATCTTAAAGCCGCCTCCCCGGCAAGGAGCGCCGCCCCGCACATGCCCTTCGAGCCGGCGATGACAAGGACCTTGCCGAATGTTCCCTTGTTTCCGGCCGGGTCTCTTGCCGGAAGGAGCTTACCGATATCATGATCCTCCAGAGAAAATGCTGTAAACGGCAATGTGCCGCGCAGCTTCTCATCATCGAAGATGCCGATCTCAGCAATGATAAGGCGCCCTGTATACAAGGCTCCCGGGTAGAGCAGCTGCCCGGTTTTCGCGCACTCCATCGTGACGGTGACGTCCGCTTTCACGGCGCACCCGCACACGGCTCCCGTATCCCCACTGATGCCGGAGGGAATATCCGCCGCGATCACAAACGCGCCGGCGTCACCCATCTTCTCGATCAGGACACGGGCACTTCCGGTCACTTCCCGGGTGAGCCCGGTCCCGAAAATTGCGTCCACGATGATCGAATAGGCGCTCATATCCGGGTCCTGCACTTCACGGACGCCGAGTGCCCGGCAGGACTCCATCTGAGCCTTCATATCCGCCGAGAAGCGCTCTTCATTTCCCGCGATGAGAAGATCCGCTTTGATTCCCTTTATAAAAAGGATCCTTGCAAGCGCCGCGCCGTCGCCACCGTTGTTGCCGGTCCCGCTCACGATGAGGATCCGGCCCGGATGAGTTTTCAGGGCTGCGGTCACTTCCTCCGCGATGGAGAGGGCCGCCCTCTCCATGAGCACGGCCGAGGGAACCTTCAGGTTCTTTATGGTATGGGCGTCCATCGACCTCATTTCCTCACAAGAAACCACATGCAGCATATGGCCACCTCCTTAACGCTCCTATTATAAACGTGCGGGGCGCCATGTTCAAGCCGGGGAATTTCATTTTTTAGTGGAAAAAAGCCCCAAACTCATGTATCATTAAGGTTCGGAGGTAAACCATGATACTTGACGTTCAGAAAATCAGCAAGACATTTCCCGGAAATGAAGTCCTGAAGGAAGTCTCCTTCCACATCGAGGAGAAGGAAAAGGCCGCCCTTGTCGGCATCAACGGAGCCGGCAAATCGACGCTCCTCAAGATCATCATGGGCGAGCTCGCCGCGGACGACGGCCAGGCTGTGATCGCCCGTGACATGAAGGTCGGCTACCTTGCCCAGCACCAGGACCTCACCGGCGACAATACAATATTTGAGCAGCTCATGATGGTGAAGAAGGATGTTCTCACCCTCTACGAGAACATGCGCGCGTCCGAGAAGCGCATGAATTCGCTAAGCGGAGAAGCCCTCGAAAATGAAATGCTCTCCTACGCCCGCATGCAGGAGGCCTACGACCGGGCCAACGGCTACGCCTACCGCTCGGAGGTCATCGGTGTGTTGAAAGGCCTTGGTTTTCCGGAGGAGGATTTCAGTAAAAAGGTGGGTACGCTCTCCGGCGGCCAGAAGACCCGCGTCGCTTTAGGGCGTCTCCTTCTCGAGTCCCCGGACCTCATCATCCTGGACGAGCCGACCAACCATCTCGACATGGGCTCCATCATCTGGCTTGAGACCTATCTTCTCAATTATAAAGGGGCGGTCCTCATCGTCTCCCACGACCGTTATTTCCTGAACCGGATCGTCACGAAAGTCGTCGAACTGGATCACGGCCGGGCCCGCACCTACAGCGGCAACTACGACGCCTACAGCGAGAAGAAGGAGCAGATCCGCCATGCGGAGTACCTGGCCTACGTGAAGGCCCAGGAGGAGCGGAAGCACCAGGAGGAGGTCATCGCGAAGCTGAAATCCTTCAACCGCGAGAAATCGATCAAGCGCGCAGAGAGCCGTGAGAAAATGCTCGCGAGGATGGACATGCCCGACAAGCCTCTCGGAGACAACGCGGTCATGGAGCTCACCTTCACGCCGAAGATCGACAGCGGCAAGGATGTCCTTACCGTCGAGGGTCTCGCAAAGGGATTTGACGGGCAGCAGCTCTTCTCCGATCTTCATTTTGAGATCAAAAAGGGCGAGCATGTAGCCCTGATCGGCTCGAACGGGACCGGAAAGTCCACGATCTTAAAGATCCTGAACGGACTCCTTCCGCCGGATGCCGGTACCTTCACACTCGGTTCCAATGTCCACATCGGCTACTATGACCAGGAGATGCATGTGCTCTCCCCGGAGAAGACGATTTTCGAGGAGATCTCGGACGCCTATCCGACGCTGAACAACACGAAGATCCGGTCCAGTCTGGCCGCCTTCCTCTTCACCGGGGAGGATGTTTTAAAGCGGATCGCGGATCTCTCCGGTGGCGAGATGGCCCGCGTCTCCCTCTGCAAGCTCATGCTCGGGGACTGCAATTTCATCATCCTCGACGAGCCGACCAACCATCTCGACATCGACTCGCGCGAGATCCTGGAATCGGCCCTGAATGCATACACGGGAACGCTTCTCTACGTCTCCCACGACCGTTACTTCATCAACAGAACGGCTCACCGCATTCTGGATCTCACCGGGAAGACGCTGATCAACTATATCGGCAACTACGACTACTATCTGGAGAAAAAAGAGATTCTGGAAAATGCAATCCTCGGCACCGGAAGTGCCGACGGCGAGGAGAAAGCCGAGACCGAGGCCAAGCTGGACTGGAAGGCCCAGAAGGAGGAGCAGGCCAGAAAACGCAAGCTCGCAAATGATATAAAGAAGACGGAGGCCGAGATCGCCTCCCTCGAGGAGGAGAACGCATCCATTGAGGCTCAGTTCCTCGATCCGGCGGTGGCGGCGGACCACATTCAGCTGACCCAGCTGGGGAGGCGCCAGTCCGAGATCGAGGCGAGGCTCGCGGAGCTCTACGATCTGTGGGAGGAGCTCTCATTAAAAGAATAAATGAGAAGTTCCGGGACGGTTCTCGAAAAAATAAGCAGCTCAAAAGAGCTGCTTATTTTTTAAGAACCGTCCCCGGAACAGTTTATTACTCTCACATCATCGTATCCAGCGTCGCACGGATCGCCTTGATGAACCCTTCCGTCGTCATCACCTCGACGTTCGGCATCTCCGTGATGCGGGCCAGGTCGCCCGTCATCTTCCCGGACTCGATCGTCGCGATAACAGCCTGCTCGAGCTTGCCGGCGAAGTCGACAAGGGCTGCATTTCCGTCAAGCTCACCGCGCTTTCTCAGTGCGCCGGTCCATGCAAAGATGGTCGCAACCGAGTTTGTGGAGGTCTGCTCACCCTTCAGGTGCTTGTAATAGTGACGCTGTACGGTCCCGTGAGCCGCCTCGTACTCGAAATACCCGTGCGGGGAGACCAGAACTGAGGTCATCATCGCAAGAGATCCGAAGGCCGAGGACAGCATGTCGGACTGAACGTCGCCGTCATAGTTCTTGAGAGCCAGGACAAAGCCGCCGTCCGTCTTCATGAGGCGGGCAACGATATCGTCGATCAGCGTGTAGAAATAGGTGATGCCGGCCTCCTTAAAGAGATCCTTAAACTCCTCCTCATAGATGCGGGCGAAAATGTTCTTGAACTCGCCGTCGTATGTCTTGGAAATCGTATCCTTCGCGCCGAACCAGAGATCCTGTTTCACCGACAGCGCGTAGGAGAAGCAGGCGCGAGCGAAGCTCTCGATGGAGGCATCCAGGTTATACATTCCCTGAAATACGCCCGGTCCCTTGAAGTCAAAGACCGTCTGGCGGGTCTCCGTGCCGTCAGCGGCCGTGAAGACGATCTCCGCCTTGCCCGGGCCTTCGATCCGCATCTCGGTGTTCTTATAGACATCGCCATAGGCGTGACGCGCAATCGTGATCGGCTTCATCCAGTTACGGACGACCGGGCGGATTCCCTTGACCAGGATCGGAGCGCGGAAGACCGTGCCGTCCAGCATCGAGCGGATCGTGCCGTTCGGGCTCTTGGTCAGGTGCTTTAAGTTGTACTCCTTCATGCGGTCTTTGTTGGACGTGATCGTCGCACATTTGACCGAGACACCGTACTTCATGTTCGCCTTTGCGGCCTCAATTGTGATCTGATCGTCGGAATCGTCACGATTCTTAAGGCTGAGGTCATAGTACTCGGTGTTCAAGTCAATGTAAGGCGTAAGAAGCTCATCCTTGACCATCTGCCAGATGATTCTGGTCATCTCGTCGCCGTCCATCTCAACAAGGGGGGTTGTCATCTTAATCTTTTCCATAATAATCTCCTCCTATTATGTATCACCTGACCGGCCTGACAGGTGTTTCAAGTCCAAGTTCCTGCTTTGACTTCTCGGTCTGCTCAAAAAGTTCATCGTTTGTGATGACCGTCACGCGTCCGCCGTCATACTGGGCATCGACCCATTCCTTGATCTTAAGGACGAGCGGGGACTTCTTGTCCACCTCATTGCCTCCGGTAAGCTTGTAATGGCGGTTGACCCAGTGGGCAATGCCGGCAAGACCCGAGGTATTGGAGATCGACACTTCGACCGGACGATTCAGGAATTTTTCCGTGTCGAAGATGTTGTAGATCTCTTCATTTTTCAGAAGTCCGTCCGCATGGATGCCGGCTCTCGTGATGTTGAAGTTCTCACCGACAAACGGTGTTCTCGGCGGGATATGATAGCCGATCTCCTTCTCATAGTACTCGGCGAGCTCGGTGATGACCGTCGTATCCATGCCGTCCAGCGTGCCGCGCAGCTGCGCATACTCGAAGACCATGGCCTCGAGCGGCGTATTGCCGGTGCGCTCACCGATGCCGAAGAGCGAGCAGTTGACGCCGGAAGCGCCGTACAGCCAGGCCGTCGTGGAGTTGGAAACGGCCTTGTAGAAGTCGTTGTGGCCGTGCCACTCGATGAGAGACGAGGGAACGCCGGAGTGCGTCATGATACCGTAAATGATACCCGGCACCGAGCGCGGGATAACCGCACCTGGATAGTTGACGCCGTAGCCCATCGTATCACAGCACCGGACCTTGACCGGGATGCCGTACTGGTTCCTGAGCTTCATGAGCTCGAGGCAGAACGGGATGACGTAGCCGTAGATATCGGCGCGGGTGATGTCCTCCAGGTGGCAGCGGGGGCTGATGCCCATTTCGAGGCAGTCGCGGACAATGCCGAGGTAATGGTTCATGGCCTCACGGCGGGTCATATGCATTTTATAGAAGATGTGGTAATCGGAGCAGGAAACCAGAATGCCGGTCTCTCTCATGCCCATGGACTTGACCAGCTCGAAATCCTTCTTGCTCGCGCGGATCCAGCTGGTGACCTGCGGGAAACGGTAGTCGCGCTCAAGGCACTTCTCCACCGCTCTGCGGTCCTTCTCGTCATAGAGGAAAAATTCGCATGCGCGGATCTTGCCCAAGGGGCCGCCGAGCCTGTGCAGGTAATCATAGATGGTTACAATCTGGTCGGTCGTGTAGGGCGCTCTCGACTGCTGTCCGTCGCGGAATGTGGTGTCGGTGATCCAGATTTCGTCCGGCATGTGGTGCGGAACGATTCGGTCGTTGAACGCGATCTTCGGAACTTCATCGTAGGGAAAAAGGTTCCGGAACGTGTTCGGCTGGTCAACGTCGACGAGCGGATACATGTACTCCTCGAGTTCCAGAAGATGTGAGCTGTGATTCATTCTCACCTTACGGCTTAAATCTTCCATAATAATATCCTCCTTTATGATCATCCGCATGTTGGGAAATGAGAACCTTACCTCCGATCTCCCGCGGAATCTTCATTTTTTACTCCTCCGAAAGCATTTCGCAAAGCAGCGTCAGCACCTCATCGGCGGCTTTCGACCTGATTTCCTTCCGTGAACCGGAAAGATTCAATTTTTTCACGCGCACACTGGTTTTGATACAGCAGGCGATATAGACGAGACCCACCGGCTTTTCTGGCGTTCCGCCTCCCGGACCCGCGATGCCGGTCGTGGCAATGCCGACATCCGCTCCGGCGACCCAGACGGCGCCGAGCGCCATCTCCTCGGCCGTCTCGGAGCTCACGGCTCCGAATTCTTTCAACGTTTCATGCTTGACGCCGAGATATTTTTCCTTGGCCTCGTTGCTGTAGGTGACAATCCCCTGCATGAGGGTCCCGGAAGCGCCCGGGACATCCACGATGCGGGAGGCGACCATGCCTCCGGTGCAGGATTCGGCTGTTGTGAGCGTCAGCTTCCGCTCAAGCAGAAGCTCGACGCATTTTTCTTCGATCGTTTTTGTACCCATGTGAAGCCTCACTTCTGCGCCGAGATGACCTGTTTGTTCTTGGCGATATAGTCGACAAGCGAGATCACCGTGAGTGCGCAGGCGACATACATGATCACCGTCGTGAGGACGCCAAGCTGCGGAATATTCGCGATCATCAGGATGACCATGGCCATCTGGCTGACGGTCTTCACCTTGCCCCACATGGAGGCCGCGATCACGATCCCGTTGTCGGAAGCGACCAGGCGGAAACCGCTGATCACGAACTCGCGGGCGATGATGATGATGCAGATCCAGGTCGGCAGACGCTTGAGGTCCACAAGGCAGATTAGCGCGGAGCAGACAAGCAGCTTGTCCGCCAGCGGATCCATGAATTTTCCGAAATCGGTGATCAGGTTCTGTCTTCTTGCGATCTGGCCGTCCAGCATATCCGTTAAGGACGCGATGATGAAGATTGCAAGAGCGACCCATTTTGAAGTGCCCTCGCCTCTTCCCATAAGCATGGCGACGACAAACGGCACGATAAGGATCATGCGGAGTACAGTGAGCTTATTCGGCAGATTCATAAACTTCCTCCCCTGTAAGATCATAGTGGGAAGCCCCTGTGATGCGGACATTGATAAAATCTCCGCTCATGAGCTCCCGGTCGCAGCCTACAAATACATATCCGTCGACGCCGGGCGCATCGCCGTATGTTCTTGCGGTATAGATATCCTCCTCCGGCAGGTAGCCCTCCACGACGGCCTCCATCACGGAACCGATGCGGGCTTTCCCTTTTGCGAGGGATATCTTCTGCTGCTCAGCCATAACGGCATTCCGGCGCTTGACCTTGACATTCTTTCTGATCTGGCCGGGCATCTTCGCCGCCGCAGTCCCCTCCTCCTTCGAGTAGGTGAAGCATCCCAGGCGGTCGAATTTCATTTCCCGGACAAAGGCAAGGGTCTTCTCGAAATCCTCGTCCGTCTCACCAGGGAACCCGGTGATGATGGTCGTCCTGAGGAAAATGTCCGGAATACGTTTCCTGAGCGTCCCGACCAGCTCCCGAAGCTCGGCCTCGGTCGTTCTGCGGTTCATCCGCTTGAGGATCGCATCGGAGGCCGACTGGATCGGAAGGTCCAGATAATGGCAGATCTTCTTCTCGGACGCCATCACATCGATGAGCTCCGGATAGATCTCCTCCGGATAGCAGTAGAGCACGCGGATCCAGTGAAGCGACTCGATCTTCGCGAGTTCCTGAAGGAGAACATGCAGCTTTTTCTCCCCGTACAGGTCCTTGCCGTAGATCGTCGTCTCCTGGGCGACCACGATGAGCTCCGTGACACCCTGGTCCGCCAGTTCCCGGGCCTCTTTTAGCAGCTTTTCCATCGGGAAGCTTCTGTAACGGCCGCGGATCTTCGGAATCACGCAGTAGGTGCAGCACTTGTTGCAGCCCTCCGCGATCTTTAAGAATGCGTAGTGGCCGCCTGTCGAGAGCAGCCGCTTCGCGGGTATCTCCTCATCCCGGCTTGCGTCCGCGACCGCGATCGTCTTCTTGCCTTTGACCGCGTCGTCCAGTATGTCCGCAATGCCGGCCCGCTTTGTCACGCCGACGACCGCGTCCACCTCGGGCATCTCCGCAAGGATCTGCTCCTTGTAGCGCTGCGCCATACAGCCGGTTACGATCAGTATTTTTAATTTTCCTTCGGTCTTCAGTTTCCCGGCTGCAATGATCTCATCGATGCTCTCCTTGAGCGCATCCTGAATAAAGCAGCAGGTGTTGATGACGCAGGCTTCCGCCTCCGCCTCATCGTCCGTGAGCTCATAGCCGCGGGATGAAAGAAGACCCAGCATCTCCTCGGAGTCGACACGGTTTTTGTCGCAGCCGAGGGAAATCATGAGCAGTTTCATAGCCCTCCCGGGTGAATTATCACCTTTTTATAAGAGAAAGGGGCCGGTTACCCGTGCCCCTCCCAAAGAAATCGATTCAGTTTGTTTCCTCAGGCAGGATCTTGACGGCCCCTTCAAATACTTCATCCACCGCGATCGAGAGCGGTTTCTCGCCTTCGTGATACTCCTCTACGAGCGGCTCGTCACCGTCGATGATCTGTCTCGCACGTTTTGCGGTAGCCATCACGATTGAGTAGCGGCTGGATACGACCGGAACCGTATCGTCTTCGCGTTCCTGGTTGACAGCGTCTATCATTTCCTTGTAGGACGGATGAATCATCATAACAGTTTATTCCTCCTCGTTTAATTCTGCCAGTTCTTTTTTGATCCTGGAAATAAACGGCAGCTGCCGTTTCACCTTCATGCGCTCCGCTTCGATGATGCTGTGAAGATCCTTCACGCACTGCTCGACGGAGTCATTGATGAGCAGATAATCGTAATCATCGATGTCTTCCGCCTCATCGACCGCACGGTTCAGTCTCTTGTCGATATCCTCCGCGGAGTCTCTTCCGCGGCTGACAAGACGGTTCTTAAGCTCCTTGGCAGACGGCGGCGTGACGAAGATACGGACGGTCTTCGGAAGAGAAGCCTTGATCTTGGCGGCTCCGAGCACTTCGATCTCAAGGAGCACATCCTTGCCCTCTTCGAGCATCTTTTTAACATAATCACGGGGTGTTCCGTAATAATTGTCCCCGTATTTCGCATATTCGAGCAGCTCGCGGTTCTTGATCTTCTGCTCGAACTCTTCCTTGGTAATATAGAAATAATCGACGCCTTCCGCCTCACCTTTGCGCATATCGCGGGTCGTTGCGGAGATGGAAAGCTTTATATTCTCATCCTCTTTTACAACCTGTTTCGTGACTGTGCCCTTTCCGGCACCGGCAAACCCCGAGACAATAAACAATACTCCCTTGTCAGCCATATTTCCTCCGATATTTATTCGATATTTTGAATCTGTTCGCGGATTTTCTCAATATCCGTCTTCAAACTGATTCCGACATTGGATGTCGCAAGATCACCGGCCTTGGAGAGGATCGTGTTAGCTTCCCGGTTCATTTCCTGCGTCAGGAAATCAAGTTTGCGGCCGATGCTGCCGCCGTTCCTGAACTCATCAAGCATCTGCTCGATATGGCTGCCCAGCCGGACGGTCTCCTCGTCCGTGCAGACCTTGTCCGCGTAGACGACGATCGCCGTGGCGAATGAAGACTCATCCACCTCCCGGTCTGCGGTCAGCTCTTTCACCTTCTCAAGAAGCCTTGAGCGGTAATTCTCGTAGATCTCCGTCTCATGCGCCTTGATAAAAGCGACATTTTCCTTCATCCCGAGAAGCTTTTCCGTAAGGTCCGCAATAAGCCGCTCACCTTCCGCCTCGCGGGCTGCGTTGAACGAATCCACCGCCTCCTTAAGGACGCCGGCAAGCTCGTTCCAGAGTGCCTCCTCGTCCTCCTCGGCCTCCCGGGTGATAAGGACATCCGGAAATCTCATGATATCCTGCACCGTGAGAGAATTTCCGACCCCGAGACCCTCGCTGATCTCTTTGGCGGCCCGCATGTATTCCCTTGCGAGTTCCATATTCACGGCAAGCTCTCCGCTCCCGCTGTTATAGATCTCCTCGGAAATGAAAACATCCACCTTCCCGCGCCCGATCTCCTCCTTAAGAAGTGCACGGATCGCAGCCTCAAAGCGGTTGAACTTCTTCGGCATCCTGATGTTGAAGTCGAGGTAGCGGTTGTTGACCGCTTTCATCTCGACGGTGAGCTTGCGGTTTTCATTTACGGCTTCAGCCCGGCCGAAACCGGTCATGCTTCTCGTCATAGTGCGGCTCCTTATCTGATGATTCATAGTATTTTACATCATTTCATTTTGCCCGTCAAGCAAATCATATCTTTCAACATCTGAGGGACGGTTCCTGCGCCGTTGTGGGGACTGTCCCCACAACGTTGAGGGGACGGTCCTAAGGTCCCGCTCACATCTTCCTCAGTCCTTCTAAAGACGGGACCGCCATCAGGGAATAATTTGTATGGTAGATCACAAACCCGGGCTTTCCGCCGTTCGTCTTTCGCAGGTTCCTTCTCTCCGTGTAGTCCACCTCGACCTTGCCCGCCTTTCTGCCCGACGAGTACCAGGCCGCAAGCGCCCCGGCCTCCTCGTAGGCCCGGTCGGTGAGCTCCCGGCCGCCGGATTTCACGATCACATGGCTGCCCGGCATGCCCTTTGCGTGGAACCACATGTCGCCGCCGCTTCCGATCTTGAAGGTGACTTCCTCGTTCTGGTAGTTGTTGCGCCCGACATACATTGTAAAGCCGTCCGAGGAAATGAACATCAGCGGCTTCTGTCTCGCCTCTCTGGCTTTGCCCTTTGTGACCGCCGCCTTTTTCTGCACGAACCCGAAATCGGTGAGCTCCCGGCGGATCTCCGCAAGATCGGCCTCGGATTCCGCCATGTCAATCGCCGCGAGGCAGGATTCCAGCTGTTCGCGGTCCGCCCGCGTCTCCTCGATCTGGTCCTTCAGGGCGTCCGCGGTCCTCTTCAGCTTGTTGTAGCGTTCAAAATATTTCTGCGCATTCGCTGAAGCCGAGAGCGTAGGATCGAGCGGAACCGTAAGGGGTTCATTTGTGTAATAGTTGATCACCTCGAGGGATTTCGCCCCCTCCTCAGCCCCGTAGCCGTAGGTGTTCAGCATTTCTCCGTAGATGCGGTATTTCTCCCGCTTCTCCGTGTCCTTCATCTGCCGCTCCTGCAGAACCGCCTTGCGGTTTACGCGGTCAAGCGCGTTCGATACGACATGCCGGAGATCCGCGGACTTCTGCCGCATCCGGGTCTTCTCCTCTTTCTCCCCGTAAAACGCCGTAATCATCCCGCTCACGGAATCGAATGTCCGGCTCTTCATCCCCTTGAAAATGAGAAGCTCAAACATCGCGTATTCCTTCGGCTCTTCATTTTCATAGACGATATTCGGCGAAAATTCGCCTGCTTTGATCATGCGCATGAAATTTTCAAAGACAGCCCGGACCGCATCCAGCTCCACCACGGAGAGGTCAGCTGCCTTTTTTCTCGGCTCCACGTCCGCCTCGGCACAGATCGCCTCCGCCATAAGCGGCGAGAGTCCCGTGTAGGACATGTAGAGAGCCTTCGAGATCTCATAGGGCGATGCAAGAACCGTCTCGCCGAAACCGACGGGATCGGCCGTGAGCGGATCCTGCTTCGTGTCGGCGCCCGGTATGAACCATTTCTTGCCCGGCAGGACCTCCCGCACCGAGCTCACCGAGAACGGAACCCGCTTGATGCTGTCGAGGATCGTATCGTCATCATCGGTCAGGATGATGTTGCTGTATTTGCCCATGAGTTCGATGATGAGGTGCCTCACAACCAGGTCTCCGAGCTCGTCTCTGTGGGAGACATCAAAGATGATCACCCTCTCAAGGGACGGCTGATGGACTCTCAGGATCTGCCCGCCCTGCAGATGCTTCCGAAGAAGCATACAGAAATTCGGCGCGGTCATGGGCGCCTGCTTGTTGACCGGGGTCAGGTACACAAGCGGCAGCGAGGCCGAGGCCGACAGAGCCACCCTGTACTGCACCTTATTGGATTTCACCGTGAGAAGAAGCTCATCCTTCTCCGGCTGTATGATTTTGCTGATGCCGCCGCCCGCAAGAGCTTCGTTGAGTTCTCTTGTGAGAGCAGCGGTCGTAATTCCGTCAAAAGCCATTATTTACCTCCGGACTGCGCTCTTTTGCGCATCACATACCATTTCAGGACTGCCGCTCCGATGATGAGCGTGTAGCCGACAAAGCTCCAGACGTCCGGCAGCTCCCCGAACACGAAGAAGCCCAGGAGGGCCGCAAAAACAACCTGCGAGTAATCAAAAACAGAGATGTCGCTCGCCGGCGCATAGGAGTAGGCCGCGGTCACATTGAGCTGTCCGATCATGGCGGACGTTCCCGCGAGGATCAGCCACAGCAGCTGCAGCCACGTCATCGGCTGATACCCGATGATGAAGAAGGGCAGGCTGACCAGGCAGGAAAATCCGGAAAATGCAAACACGATGATCTCCCTTCGCTCTCCCAGCTTCCCGAGCTTACGCACATAGGTGTAGGCCGTCCCGGCGCAGAAGCCTCCCAGAGCACCCACCAGTGCCGGGAGCGATGCGATCCCCGCGGTCGGCTTTACGACGAAAGCCGCTCCGATAAAGGCCGCGGCGACCGTCATCCACTCGAAGGCATTCGGAACTTCACGCAGGATAAAGATCGACATGATCATGGCGGCAAACGGCGCGAGCTTATTTAAGATGTTCGCGTCCGCAAGGCCGATGTTGCTGACGGCCCAGAAGTTGCAGATGACGCCGCCCATACCGATCGCGCAGCGGAGAAACAGGGGAATTCTCCCCTCCTTTTTGAAATGAATCCCTTCCGGCGATTTAAGCACCATGTATCCGGTGAAAAAGAATGCCACCAGATTTCGGAAGAAAACCTTCTGCATGGTCGGCAGATCTCCGGAAAGCCTCACGAAAAATGACATAAGTGCAAACCCTAAGGCCGCAAGGATTATATGAAAGATGCCCCGCATCTGATTGTTCGCTTTATTGTCGTTCATTGCCTGTCCTAACTTTGCCGCATCAAAAGCACCCCCTAAAGGTATGCGGCACTTAACAAATGCCCCGGCTTTCGCCGGGGCTGTATCTTTTTATTTCACTACGAAGTTCAGGATCTTGCCCGGACGATAGATCGTCTTGACGATCCTCTTGCCTTCCGTCAGCTTCGCGATCTTCGGCAGCGCAAGGCCAGCCTCGGAGGCTGCCGCCTCATCCGCGTCGACGGCGATCATAAGAACGTCTCTCGGCTTGCCGTTGACCTGAACGCTGATCTCGACCGTGTTCTCGATGGTCTTAGACTCGTCATAGACCGGCCAGGACGATGTGGAGAGGAATCCTTCTCCGCCGAGGGACTCCCAGATCTCCTCCGTGAGGTGCGGAGCAAACGGGCAGAGCAGCTTGATGAAGTCGACAAACTGGTCCTTGCCGACCTTCGGAGCCGCCTCAAAGTCATTCATGAGAGCCATCATCGCGGCGATCGCCGTGTTGAACTTCATCTCGTCGATGTCGGACGTGACCTTCTTGATCGTCTTGTGAAGCTTTGCATCGAGCGACGGCTCATTTTCCTCGGAGATGCTGTCCGCAAGGCGGGCAACACGGTCCAGGAAGCGCTTGCAGCCGCGGACGGAAGTCTCGCTCCACGGGGAGGATGCACCGTAATCGCCCATGAAGAGGACGTATGTGCGGAGCGTGTCGGCGCCGTAGGCATTGACGACATCCATCGGATCGACGACGTTGCCGCGGGACTTGGACATCTTGGATCCGTCGGAGCCGAGGATCAGGCCCTGCGCCGTGCGCTTTGCGTACGGCTCGAAGGTGTTGACTACCCCGATATCATAGAGGAAATGATGCCAGAATCTGGAGTAGATCATATGGCGGGTGACATGCTCCATGCCGCCGTTGTACCAGTCGACCGGCATCCAGTATTTCAGCTTGTCCATATCCGCGATAGCCTTATCGTTCTTCGGATCGATGTAGCGAAGGAAGTACCAGGAGGAACCGGCCCACTGCGGCATGGTGTCGGTCTCACGCTTTGCGGGGCCGCCGCACTTCGGGCAGGTGCAGTTCACGAAGCTCTCGATTCTCGCGAGCGGGGACTCTCCGTCCTCACCGGGCTTGAAGTTTTCAACCTCCGGCAGGCGGAGCGGCAGCTCCTCGTAGGGAACGCCGACCATGCCGCATTTCGGGCAGTGGACGATCGGAATCGGCTCGCCCCAGTATCTCTGGCGGTTGAAGGCCCAGTCTTTCATTTTGTACTGGACGCCTGCCTCGCCGATGCCCTTCTCCTCGAGGAACTTCAGCATGCACTCGATGGAGTCCTTCTTGTTTGTAAGTCCGTTCAGGAACCCGGAGTTGACCATCTCGCCGTCGCCGGTGTAAGCTTCGACGGCCATGTCGCCGCCCTTGATAACCTCGATGATATCGATGCCGAACGCTTTCGCGAAATCATAGTCGCGCTGGTCGTGGCCCGGAACCGCCATGATCGCGCCGGTACCGTAACCCATCATAACATAGTCAGCGATGAAGATCGGGATCTTCTTGCCGTTGACCGGGTTGACGGCCGCAATGCCTTCAAGCTTGACGCCGGTCTTATCCTTGACCAGGTTCACGCGCTCGAACTCGCTCTTCTTCGCGCACTCGTCGCGGTAAGCTTTCACGGCGTCAAAGTTCGCGATCTTATCGGCATATTTGTCGATGAGCGGATGCTCCGGAGCCATGACCATGAAGGTCACGCCGAACAGGGTGTCCGGACGGGTCGTGTAGATGCGAAGCGTCTCATCGATGCCGTCCAGCGTGAAGTTGACGAACGCACCCTTGGATTTGCCGATCCAGTTCTCTTCCTGAGCCCGGACATTCTCCGGGAAATCGACCTGGTCGAGACCCTCGAGCAGCTTGTCGGCGTACTCGGTGATCCGGAGATACCAGACTTCCTTCTCCTTCAGGATGACGTCGGATCCGCAGAGGTCGCACTTGCCTCCCTGGCTGTCCTCGTTGGAAAGGACGACCTTGCAGGACGGGCAGTAGTTGACAAAGGTCTTGTCGCGATAGGCGAGACCCTTCTCGAACAGCTTAAGGAAGATCCACTGTGTCCATTTGTAGTAATCTTCATCCGTCGTGTCGATCACGCGGTCCCAGTCAAAGGAAAATCCAACGCTCTTCAGCTGCTCTGAGAAGTGATGGATATTGCGGTCCGTCGTGACACGCGGATGCTGGTTGGTCTTGATCGCATAGTTCTCCGCCGGAAGGCCGAACGCATCGAAACCGATCGGGAAGAGAACATTGTAGCCCTGCATTCTTCTCGCGCGGGAAATGATCTCAAGCCCGGAATAGGCCTTGATATGACCGACATGCATGCCTGCTCCGCTCGGATACGGGAACTCGACAAGCGCGTAGAATTTCGGTTTGTCGGAGTTGTCCTGCGCATTAAAGATCCTGGCCTTCTCCCAGCGGGTCTGCCATTTCGGCTCGATTTCCTTAAAGTTGTATTTCATAACTTGCCACCTTATCCTTAAAATTAAATCATTATCGCTTATTATAGTCCCGGTCCGTATATTTCGCAACAGGGAAATGAAAGACTAATAACAGTAGTCGAATGCATTCCTTATGAGCGTTATCCCCTCCGGTTCGATTCCGATCACATCAAACCGGCAGGCCGTGTCCTCCGGCTTCCGGTTTTTGAGGAGCCAGTAGGCTGCGGTCCGGGATATCTTTTTCATTTTGACCGCATTCACGGCTTCGAGGGCGGATCCCTGCCCCCTGCGGGTCCTGTATTTCACCTCGACGAAGCAGATACAGCCTTTCTCTTCCGCGATGATGTCAATCTCGCCGGTCCGGCAGGCGAAATTCCGCTCAATGATCCGAAACCCCTGCTTTTTGAGATATTCCGCCGCCATATCCTCGTATTCGGCTCCGACAGTTCTCTTGTTTATCGCCATGTAAGCCTCGTCAGATGAAGTTCTTGATAAATGATCTCCTGTGGATCGGGCAGGAGCCCATCTCCTTTATGGCCGCGATGTGCTCCGCCGTACCGTACCCTTTGTTCTTTGCAAACCCGTATCCGGGGTAGATTTTTTCATACTCCGCCATCAGCCGGTCTCTCGTCACCTTGGCAACGATACTCGCGGCCGCGATCGAGACGCTCTTAGCGTCCCCCTTGATGATCGGGACCTGGCGAATCGAAACGCCGGGAATTTTCACCGCGTCGTTTAAGAGGATATCCGGCTGGGGAGCAAGCTTTCCGATCGCCTCCCGCATGGCCTCGTAGGTCGCATTCAGGATATTGATCTCGTCGATCCGCTGCTCGGACGCCATGCCGATGCCGACCGCGACTGCCTCCTTCATGATGACCTCATAGAGCTCCTCCCGCTTTTTCTCGGTCAGCTTCTTGGAGTCGTTTAAATAGAGGATCGGATGATCTTTCGGCAGGATGACCGCCCCGGCCATGACCGGACCCGCGAGAGGCCCTCTGCCGACTTCGTCGATCCCGGCAATCAGTCCGTACCCTTCATACTCATGTTCAAAGACCATGAGGCTCTCGATGCGCAGAAGCTCCTTTTCAAGCTTCGCCGCCGCTTTCGCCTCTTTTTCCTTCTGTTTTGCCAGCTGCTTCTCCGTCATGTGAAGTCCTCCGGGGTCTCGAGAGAGATCCTTCCCAGCCGGCCGCTCCTGAACTCGTCCAGCATGATCGCGGCCGTCCGTGCATAATCGATCTCGCCTCCCTTTTGAAGACAGCCCCGCTTTCTGCCGACCTCCTCCATGAAGGCAGGCTCCTCAAGCGTTTCCGAAACGCCGTAACGTGCTTCCAGTGTCCCCGGGCAGAGCGTCTTCAGGCGCTTAATAAGCATGATTGCCAGCTCCTCCTCATTGAGGATCTGGTCATTGATCGTCCCGACCAGGGCGAGCTTTTCACCCACCTCCTGATCCTCGAACTTAGGCCAGAGAAGTCCCGGCGTATCCAGAAGTTCGACTTTTCCGGAGAGCCTGATCCACTGCCGGCCCCGCGTGACGCCCGGCTTGTTGCCGGTCTTTGCGGTCGCTTTCCCGGAAAATGAATTGATAAACGTCGATTTACCCACATTCGGGATTCCGGCCACCATCGCCCGCACCGGGCGCGGCTTCATGCCACGCTGCTTATCTCTCTCCTGCTTTTTGCGCGAGGCGTTTTCGATCGCCTGCGTCACGGCCTTCATGCTCCCCTTTGCTCTCGCATCGGTCAGCACACATTCATAGCCTCTCCTGCTGAAAAATGAAACCCACCTCGAATTGACCGCCTCATCGGCCAGATCCGCCTTGTTTAAAATAAGAAGCCTTGCCTTGTTCCCGGCAAGCCGGTCGATATCCGGGTTACGCCCGGCCATGGGCACCCGCGCATCCGTGATCTCGATCACCATGTCGACAAGCTTTATGTCCTCCTGCATCTGCCGGATCGTTTTGGTCATGTGACCGGGATACCACTGTATGTCCATATTCTACCTCACGATTTAAATCCGAAGCTTTTAAGCGGCGAGACGACGAACCAGACCTTGCCGATGATCATTTTCTTCTCGATACTGCCGATATCCTGATAGCGGCTGTCCTCGGATTCACCGCTGTTGTCGCCCAGGACAAAGTACTCGTCTTTTTCCAGCGTGATCATCTCGCGGACGAGTCCCTCCGCATTCATATCGATCATGCCTTCCTCGCCGTACAGTTTCCCGTTTACATAGACGGATCCGTCCCTGATCTCCACGGTGTCGCCCGGAACGGCGGCCACCCGTTTGACATGGACGGCGGCATTTTCGCGCTCGGAGAGCCTGAACGCGATCAGGTTTCCCTCCCGGATCCCGAAGATTTTTCCGGTCAGCCGGTCCACAAGCGCGGTATCGCCGGCGATAAGACGCGGAGACATGGAATCCTCCTCAATATGAATCTGTTTGCAGAACCCGAACGTAAATATGGCGGCAAGAAAAAGAACAGTGACGACCTCTATAAAATAAACATAGAGCGCCCTGTTTTTCTTCCTGCGCCAGCCCCCGTATTTCTCTGCCATGCCGTTTTCTCCCCGTTTTCAAGCACTCAGACTATCGAAAAAGGGACAGATACGAAACGTATTTGTCCCTCTTATTACCGCTTTTCTTATTTGATGATTTCCTTGACTCTTGCGCTCTTGCCGGTACGCTCTCTCAGGTAGTTCAGCTTTGCGCGTCTGACTTTGCCGTGGCGGACAACTTCGATCTTAGCAACATTCGGGCTGTGCAGCGGCCATGTCTTCTCGACGCCGATGCCGTTCGAAATCTTGCGGACCGTGAAGGTTGCGCGGTTGGAACCGCCCTGGCGCTTCATGACGATACCTTCGAAGATCTGGATTCTCTCACGGTTGCCTTCTTTGATCTTGCCGTGTACGCGGACGGTATCGCCGACGCGGAATTCCTCGATCTCAGCTTTGATCTGCTCGTTCTCAATTTCTCTGATGATGTCTGTCATGTTTCTTTATCTCCTTTTTTACCTGGATGTTCATAACGGGCACGGCGCAGATCAATCGCCGTCTTTTATAATTTTTCCCGGAAGAGGACCATCGTTTTTAACAGCTTGTCAATTATACTACATTCATATTTAAAATGCAAGAACAATTAATTCTTTTTCTTCACCGCAAAGCACTGGTATTCGCCGCCGTAAAGCCCCAGCATAAAGAGCTTGTTCGCTTCGAAATCAAACGCATCAAGCCCGACGACATCCTTCTCCGGGGTACGGATCATGACGTCGTGATGCAGGTAGGTGTTGGCGCCCTCTTTCTCGATCTCGCGTCCGGCTCTCGACGCGACCTGACTGTAGTAGGTCTCGCTTCTTTCCGGCCTTTTCGTGGAGAGCTTCTTAGGGCTCCCGAACCGCACAAGCAGTTCATCCGGGTTCTCGGGCTTTGCCGCAAAGCGCATGAGCATTCCGTGCTTAAGCTTGTCCCTCTGCCCGTTCTGGGGGAAACAGAAGAACTCGGTCTCCACGGTATCCTCCTTAAGTTCGTCCCTCGAGCGGCGGAAGGCGACCCTTTCTCCCTCGATCTCTCTGTCAAATGCAAACCCCGCATGAAGAAGGTCAAGCACCAGATCCTCCTCGGCCTCCTCAAATACTTTTTCTATTTTTTCCTCGAATGTCATAACAAAACCTCCGAAAGACAGATCCATCCGTCTTTTATATGCAACAGCAGGGGCGGAAAGATTCCTCTTTCCGCCCTGCTCCTTAACCTGCTGGTGGTGGGACTCGAACCCACACGTGGTCGCCCACAAAAGATTTTGAGTCTTCCTCGTCTGCCATTCCGACACACCAGCTTATTCACGCAGACTACTATAGCAGAATCCGCGTGAAAAGTCCAGCCTTATTTGCCCGCTTCGGCCATGAGCTGCTCGTAGACCGGCAGGTTGCTGAAGGTCGCAAAATAATCCGCCGGCGTCTCGGCGCGCCGTATCATATCGAAGCTTCCGTCCTCATGCAGGAGCACTTCGGCGGATTTCAGCTTGCCGTTGTAATTGTAGCCCATCGCGAAGCCGTGGGCTCCCGTATCGTGGATGTAGAGCAGGTCGCCCATATCGATCTTCGGGAGCATCCGGTCGATCGCAAATTTGTCATTGTTCTCGCACAGGGAACCCGTAATGTCATAGAGATTCGTGAGCGGAGCGTCCTCCTTGCCCATCACGGTGATGTGATGGTAGGCTCCGTACATCGCCGGGCGCATCAGGTTGACCGCGCAGGCGTCAACACCGATGTACTCCTTCATGATGTGCTTTTCGTTGATCGCGCGGGTGACGAGGGCACCGAACGGTCCGGTCACATAGCGGCCCATCTCGGTGTAGAGTGCGACGTCGCCCATGCCGGCCGGCACAAGCACATCCTCATAGGCCTTGCGGACGCCCTCTCCGATCGCGAAGATGTCATTGGGCTCCTGGCCAGGACGATAGGGGATGCCGATACCGCCGGAGAGATTGATAAACGAGATGTGGACGCCGACTTCCTTCTTCAGGGCGACCGCCAGCTCAAAGAGGAGCTTGGCCAGCATCGGGTAATAGTTGTTGGTCACGGCGTTAGAGACCAGGAAGCTGTGGATACCGAAATTCTCGACCCCTTTCTCCTTCAGGATCCAGAAGGCCCGGAACAGCTGGTCGGTGGTCATGCCGTATTTGGCGTCTCCCGGGTTGTCCATGATGTCGTTGGACACCTTGAAGATGCCGCCCGGATTGTAGCGGCAGCACATGGTTTTGGGGAACTTCCCTACTGCTTTCTCGAATTTATCCACCATCGTGAAGTCATCGAGGTTGATGATCGCGCCCATGTCATTTGCATAGACGTATTCCTCGGGCGGCGTATCGTTCGACGAGAACATGGTCAGCTCGCCCGTGCAGCCGATCGCCTTCGCCATCATAAGCTCGGTCATGGAGGAGCAATCACAGCCGCAGCCCTCCTCCTTGAGGATGGAGAGGATCACGGGGTTCGGCTCGGCCTTGACCGCAAAATACTCACGGAAGCCTTTGTTCCATGCGAAAGCCTTCTTTACATCGCGGATATTCCGGCGAAGACCGGCTTCATCGTAAATATGGAACGGAGTCGGGATCACGCTTGCGATCTCTTCAAGTTTCTCGCGGGATACAAAAGGTTTCTTTTCCATAATAATACTCCTTACTGCCTTTTAAATCATAAAGTTCCCGGTCCGTTTTTGCTCATGATCACATGCTTGTGTGTATATAAATGCTCCATGCAGTACTCATGACTGCCTTCACATTTGGAGCAGTAACGGAACTCAAGATCAGGATCCGTGATTTCTGTCCGCCCGCAGATCTCGCAGCGGTGGCGGGCAAATGTACGCTTCGCAGGCTGCCCTTCGGCTGCCTTCCTCGCATCCGACTTATCGATGCCGGTGTCGTAGGAGTCATAGGAGCGGGCGCGCTTTGCATTTTCCGCAAATCTGCGCCGGCCGGCTTCCATCTGCTGATTGAACTCGCGCTTTCTCTGCCTCTCCTTGTAGGAGTATCGGGAGAAGTCCCTGGTTGAGAAGAAAAATACCGCAAAGTTCACGAGAGAGGCCGCGATCGCTATGACGGGAACCAGGTAATAAACGCCTCCGGTCATGATCTGCTGCACGTAGCCGATGCACTCATAGACGATCATCGCAAAATAGAGGATCCCCAGGTACTTTACCTTCACCGGAATGATAAACATGAGCAGGACGACCGCGTCCGGGAAGGTCGCCGCGAAGGCGAGGAACATGGAGGTCGTGACATAGTAGGTGCTGAAATACATGCCGACCGAGACCGAGCCTCCGTAAATCGCCGAGAACACAAAATAGCAGATGAAGGCCGCGATCACCGTCACCAGCATTCCGCCCAGGATGTACACGTTATAACGGAACATTCCCCAGGCCCGCTCCAGCGACCGGCCGATCGAGTAGTAGAAAAACAGCATGATGACAATGAACAGTGAGCCGAACCCGGCAAATGTCCCTCCCGACGGCGGGATCACGATCCAGGTGATCAACCTCCAGACCTGGCCCCTTAAGATAAGGCCCGGTTCAAGCGTCATATATGAGATAATACCGGCATTGACCGTCAGGAGGACATAGCCGATCACATAACACACGATCATGACGGTCGTGAGATTCGGTATTGCCCACTTTCCGTACTTTTGTTCAAGTTTGCGCAATAAACGGTTCATATGCTTCCCCTTTCTTCTTAATGCTTTATTTTAACTTCAAACGTATTTATCAATCAATGGTCAATTTTACCAAAAAAGTTGTAGAAATACATCTGCTTTTGTTTTATAATATGAATGTGATCCGCTTATTTTAAGGATAAGGAGAAAATGATTATGAGCAGTGAAAACTATGTAGCTTACGTAGGTACTTATACAAACGGTAAAAGCAAAGGGATCCATATCTACGATGTCAACGTGGAAGAAGGTCTTCTTCTGCTCCGCAAGATAGTCCCCGTCAGCAACTCTTCATATCTCTGTGTTTCCAGAAACGGCAAGTACCTCTATTCCATCGCCGATGAAGGCGTTGCCGTCTTTGAGATCGAGGAGGACGGCAATCTCCTTCTGATCAATGCAATCGGCATCGACGGAATGCGCGGCTGCCATCTTTCCACCGACCTGACCGGTACATATCTCTTCGTATCCGGCTATCACGACGGCAAGGTTTCCGTGGTCCACACCCACGGCGACGGCCATCTCGGACGTCTCGTGGACGGCGTCTTCCACCGCGGCACGGGCGCGCTTGTCGAGCGCTCCTTCCGCCCGCATGTCACCTGCACGCGCGTCACGCCGGACAACAAGTATATCTGTGCCGTCGATGAGGCTCTGGACCAGATCGTCATCTACCGGCTGAACCCGGTCTCCAAGAAGCTCAACCAGGTTGATATCCTCCGCATGGGCGGTCAGACCGGTCCGAAGAGCATCCATTTCTCCAAGGACGGACGGTTTGCATATGTTCTCTGCCAGATCACCAGCAAGATCCGTCTCTACTCGTATCATCTCAACGAGGCGGGCCTGCCGCGCTTCGAGCTTCTTGAGGAGTATTCGACACTCTCTAACTCCCGCGATCCGCACGATGCAGCCTCCTCGATGCGCTTAAGCTACGACGGGAAGTACATCTTCGCCTCCACCGCCGGAGACGATTCGGTCGCCTGCTTCTCCATCGATCAGGAAACCGGCCGCCTCACCAAACTCTTCGCGCTTCCGACCGCAGGCGATTATCCCAAGGATCTCGCCCTCTTCCCGGATCAGAAGCACATGGCGGTTGCCAACAACGCGACCGGCACGATCACGACGTTTGCCATCAACTATGAAGAGAAGTACATCTCCATGAAGGGCAAGCCGAAGACGGTCGATGCCCCGAACTGCATCCTCTTCCACAAGATTGAACGGGCACCGGAGGTCATCCGCGATGTCCCCGAGCAGGAAGCCCTTGACGCCTGCCTGGAGCTGGACGACAGCATCATGGCGTGAGGGGACGGTTCTCGAAAAAAACAGGTTCTCCGTTTGGAGAACCTGTTTTTTTAAGAACCGTCCCTGCACGCACCACTTACTGTTCCCGGTAAAAGTCCTTTACCCGGTCCATCCGCGCCCCCATATTGATGAGCAGCGCATCGACCAGCACAAGGGCCGCCATACACTCGCATACTACCGCTGCCCGATAGCCGATGACTGGGTCATGCCGTCCCTTTACGGAAACCTGCGTCTCCTCATGGGTGTTTGTGATCGTCTCCTGCATGACCGAGACGGACGGCGTTGGCTTGAAATAGATCTTCATCTCGATGTCCGCCCCGTCGCTGATACCGCCGAGGATCCCGCCGGCATGATTTGTCTTTTTCCTGACCCTGGTCCCGTCCATGCAGAACGCATCGTTGTTTTCGCTGCCGAAAAGCTCCGCGGCGCGGGAGCCCTCCCCGATATCAAGACCCTTCACGGCCCCGATGGAGAACATGGCCTTCGCGAGGTTCGCATCCAGCTTCTCAAATACCGGGTCCCCGAGTCCTGCCGGCAGACCCTTTATGGTGAGCGCAACCGTGCTTCCGACGGAATCGCCCTTCGCACGGCACTCATCGAGCAGCTGCCTTACCGCCGCCTCGTCTCCGGCATCCACATCTCCGACGCGGATCACACGTGAGGCGCACTCGATTCCCAGCTCTTTCAGCACTTTAAGGGCAACCGCACCGCCGGCCACGCGGCCGCTCGTCTCACGGCCGGATGAACGCCCGCCGCCCCGGTAGTCCCGGAAGCCGTATTTTTCATCAAATCCGAAGTCCGCGTGCCCCGGCCGGTAGATATCCTTGATCGCGCTGTAATCACGGGAGCGCTGGTCTTTATTTTCCAGCATCATCATAATCGGCGTCCCGGTCGTCCTGCCCTCGAACACACCCGAGAGGATCCGAACCGCATCCGCCTCCTGCCGCCCGGTGGAAAATGCACCCCCGTTCGGCCTCCTCCGCTCCATATACGGAGTTATATCTTCCTCGGAAAGAGAAAGTCCCGCAGGACAGCCGTCGACGATCACGCCGAGAGCCATGCCGTGGGACTCCCCGAAGGTTGTTATTGTAAAGATTTTTCCAAATGTATTGCCTGCCATATATAAACCTGTTTAAAACCGAATGTTCTCACCCGGGTGCATGACCTTGATGTTCTTTTTGTCAAATGAAAGAACCTCTCCGCAATGATACGGTATGATCGTCCTGAAATTGTTCTTCTCCCGGAGGTTCATCAGCTCATCCGCGTTCTGGTGAACGGAGAGCCTGCGGAAAACCGCGAGATTCGAATCCAGCAGCGTCTTCGCATAGCTGGTCGGGAGCTGCTTGCCTGTCAGGATTGTGATGCCGCCCTCTCCGTACACCTCGAGCGCCGAGGCCCTGTTCCAGGCCTTGGAGAGCTGGGAATCGCGGATCAGGATGCCGACAGCCCCTTTACCGGGCTTGCGGCCCGCCTCCGCGCCGCGGATCAGCTTTCCGGCCTCGAGAACCTCCGGTGAGAAGCGGTCGCTCTTGTGCATGTTGGGTCCGTATTTTTCATAGAGGACAAACGAGAGCGGTTCCGGGAACTCGTCCAGCCGGTGCAGATCATATTCGCGAAGCTTTCTGATAAACCTTTTCTTGAGCCAGCTGCCGCGGTCCTTGGTGTTCACGAGCTCGTCGATCAGCACCTGGTCCGCATAGACCGGAATATCCTGGTTCATGAGCTCCCGCATCACATCGAAGCCGCGCCCGTGAGCCGGCACCGGAAAGACCATGGGCCTCTTCTCCGCCTTCATCTCGGCGATTTCATTCCTGAAAGAATCGAGATTATAATCGCCCCCGCCTGCAAAGCGCCCGTAAGCGCAGTCGATCACCGCCAGGTCCGCCGTGAGGTCCCTGATTTTATCAACTTTATATACCTGAGAATGTTCCGTATAATCGCCCGAGAACAGCAGCTTCTTTCCCTGAAACTGAATCAGAAACCAGACACTGCCCTGGCAATGCCCCGTTCTCCCCCACATCATCGACATGCCGCGCTCAAGCGGGATCATCCGTCCGCTCTCACCCAGATGCTCGACCGTCACCGCATTCGGATTGCGGAAACGAAGCATGTCATAGGTGAAGCGGCTGGCAACGATCCTTCCGGAAAAGCCGTGTTTCAGAAGAAACGGCAGCGCTCCCGTATGATCGGCATGACAGTGGGTCAAAAAGAGATATTGTGCATCCCGTATCTGTTCACCGGTCAGCCTCGGATACGGACTGCCCGGCGTCTCCTTCATGATACCTGCATCGACAATAAAAGACGATTTCCCGCCTTTTACAAGAAAACAGTTTCTCCCATGTTCTGAACATCCCCCTGCAACATAAAGTTCCATCTGCCCATCCTTATATTAAGAAAGTTCGTGAATAAAGAGTCCGCTCCTAAGCTTTGGCTCAAACCAGGTTGATTTCGGAGGCATGATAAGTCCTGTGTCCGCTATCGTCATAAGATCGTCAAGGGTTGTGGGATACATGGCAAATGCAGCCCCGCCGCCCTCATTTACAAGTCTCTCGAGCTCCCCAAGTCCTCGTATTCCGCCGATAAAGCGGATCCGCTCATCGGTGCGGGGATCGTCGATCCCGAGGACCGGCCCGAGGAGATTGTCCTGCAGGATGGAGACATCAAGCTGGGCTACCGGGTCATTTTCGTCAAATGAACCCTCCTTCGCGGTGAGCGCATACCATTTTCCTTCAACAAAACAGTTGACCGTATGCTTGCCGGCCGGATGATGGTCTGCATTTTCCGGAAGCTCCTCCACCGTGAATTTCCCTGACACCTTCTCAAGGAATTCCCCTGCCGTAAGTCCCTTAAGATCCTTCACGACACGGTTGTAGTCCATGATCTTAAGTTCATTTGCCGGGAAGAGAACCGAGAGGAAGAAGTTGAACTCCTCGGTCCCGTCGTAATCCGGCTTTGCGGCGCGCCGCATCTTGCCGACCCGGTAAGCCGATGCGCAGCGATGGTGGCCGTCCGCAATGTAAAATGAAGGAACCGTGCCGAAGTATCTCTCAACACTGCCGATCACTTCCGCGTCATCGATCGTCCAGACCGTATGGCGGATCCCGTCATCAGCTGTGAAATCAAAGAGCGCATCATGGTTCCCCATCCAGGAATTGATAAACTCCGTCACACGTCCGTCATCGCGGAACGTCAGGAAGATGGGCCCCGTATTTGCATTGCAGGCATCCACGTGCCTTACACGATCCTCCTCCTTGTCCTCGCGGGTCAGCTCATGCTTTTTGATAATGTTATTTTCATAATCATCGATCGATGCGCATCCGACGATGCCGGCCTGCGCCCTTCCGTCCATGATCTGCCGGTAGATGAAGTAGACCGGCTTCTCCTCCCGGACATTGATCCCGGCTGCAAGGAGCCCTTTAAGGTTCTCTCCTGCTTTTTTGTAGACCGCCGGATCGTAAATGTTCACCGAAGGATCGAGATCGACTTCAGGTCTGTCAATATGGAGAAACGAGTAGGGATCGTCTTTCACCATCTCTCTCGCCTCTTTTGAGCTCATGACATCATAGGGGAGTGCGGCGACGCGCGCCGCATACTCCCTTTTAGGTCTCACCGCTTTAAATGGTCTGAAAACCGCCATTCTTTCTCCTTACTTCTAATTACTTATGTGCCTCGGCAAACTCCTTCATGTACTCAACGAGTGCCTCGACGCCTTCCTTCGGCATCGCGTTGTAGATGGAAGCACGCATGCCGCCGACCAGTCTGTGGCCCTTGAGGTTCGAGAACCCGTGAGCCGCCTGTCCCTTGACGAACTCCGCATCGAGCGCCTCGTCGCCGGTTCTGAAGGTGACGTTCATGATGGAACGGTCTTCCTTGCGGGCAGCTGCCTTGTAGAAGTCCTGGGAATCCAGATAATCATAGAGGATCTTTGCCTTCTCCTCGTTGCGGGCCTTCATGGCCTCGAGGCCGCCCTGCTCCATGATGTAATCGGTAACGAGCTTGACAAAATAGATGACGAAGCACGGCGGTGTGTTGAGCATGGAGTTCTTGTCCGCCATGATCTTGTAGTCCCAGACCTTCGGGGTGATCGGCATTGCATTTCCGATGAGATCCTCACGGACGATGACGATCGCCATGCCGGCCGGTGCAAGGTTCTTCTGAACGCCTGCGTAGATCATGCCGAATTTGGAGACATCCACCGGCTCGGAGAGGATGCTGGAGGACATATCCGCAACCAGCGGGACATTGCCGGTCTCCGGGATATACTGGTACTTGGTTCCGAAGATCGTGTTGTTCCAGCAGACATGGACGTAATCCGCATCCGGATTCAGAACAAGCTGATCCTGGGAAGGAATATATGTGAAATTATCAGCCTCGGAGGTTGCCGCGACTCTGGCATCCTTCAGATATTTTTTACCCTCCTTGTAGGCGCCGCCGGAGAAATTGCCGCTGATGATGTAATCAGCCGCGCCGGTCTTGTTGCCGAGGTTCATGGCCAGGGATGCAAATACGCCCGTCGCGCCGCCCTGCAGGAAGAGGACCTTGTAGTTGTCCGGAATGTTCATGACCTTGCGAAGGTTGGCCTCGGCAGCATTGATAATGTTGTCGAACACCTTGGAGCGATGGCTCATCTCGAGCACGGACATGCCGGAACCTTCACAGTTTAAAAGTTCCTTCTGCGCTTTCAGGAGCACTTCCTCGGGAAGCATGCTCGGGCCTGCCGAAAAGTTGTAAATTCTGCCTTCAATCATAATAATCTCCTCCATTCAAATACCGGACCATCCGGTAAATTCGATATCATTATATCGTTTCATCGGGACCTTGTCACGCTATAAAAACTACTAATATTGTTCTTAATATGATTCAATAAACTGCCTTAATGCACACAGACAATCAGAAAATTCCTCATTATTGGAAAATCTCCGCTCAATTCCGGCCTTTTCGAGGTTTTCTTCCGAGAAATCCTGCGAGTCGGAGAGGAACCTCCTGCAGAGCTCCTGATATTTCGGCTCCGCCTCCTTCCTCTCCCGCCGGACGGCCCGTTCAAGCCTCAGCCCGTCCTCGACCTCCACATAGAGATCGACAACGCGCTCTCTCCCGAAATATCCTGCAAGTTTCGTGAAGGATTCCAGCGTTCCGATCCCGAGATAGCTGTGCCTTGTGAGATCGATTCCGGCGGACGATGTAAAATACGTCCAGGGTCCGTGGATCGTGTCGTAGGTGCGCTCCTCGATCACGCTTCCGGCTTCTTTCATTTTAAGAAATGAAGCCCTGTCCACAAACCAGTAATCCTTCCCGTTCTCCTCGCCGGTCCGCATCGGCCGGGTCGTGTAGAGGACAAGCGGTTTTAAAATGGGTTCGTTTTTGGAAAAATACGCCAGCAGATTCCGGTACAGCTTGTCTTTCCCGGTCGCGCTTTTTCCCATGATATAAAAGATGTGATGCATTAAGGAAGCTCCTTCCGGCACATCTCAAGTGCCGCTGCGATAACCTGATCCATATCGTAATACTTGTACTCGCCGAGACGGCCGCCGAAGATCACGTGCTCCTCCCTGTCGGCCATTTCCCGGTAGGCTCTGTAGAGCGCCCCGTTCTTCTCGTCGTTCACCGGGTAGTAGGGCTCATCGCCCGGCTTCCACTCGGAGCTGTACTCTCTTGAAATGACGGTCTTCGGGATGTCCCTGCCCTCGTCATCCCTGCCGAACTCAAACCACTTGTGCTCGATGATGCGGGTCCACGGAGTCTCACGGTCCGTGTAGTTGACGGCCGCATTGCCCTGGAAGTTCGGGATATCGAGGATTTCATTTTCAAAGCGGACCGAGCGGTACTCAAGATTCCCCAGCGAGAACCCGAAGTAGGCGTCGATCGGACCCGTGTAGATCACCTTGTCCGCGAGCTTGTCGAGTTCTTCCTTTTTCTCAAGGTAATCAACGCCCAGTCTCACCTCGATCCCGTCCAGCATGTTGGCCACCATCTCGGTGTAGCCGCCCATCGGAATGCCCTGGTAGAGCGCGTTGAAGTAGTTATTGTCAAATGTCAGTCTCACCGGCAGGCGCTTGATGATGAAGGCCGGCAGATCTTTGCAGTCGCGGCCCCACTGCTTTTCGGTGTAGCCCTTGATCAGCTTCTCGTAGATATCGCGGCCGACGAGGGAGATTGCCTGCTCCTCGAGGTTCTGGGGCTCCCCGGTGATCTCTTTTCTCTGCTCGGCGATCTTCGCCGCTGCCTCCTCCGGCGTCACGACGCCCCACATCTTGTTGAACGTGTACATGTTGAACGGCAGGGAGTAAAGCTCTCCCTTGTAGTTCGCGACCGGCGAGTTGGTGAAGCGGTTGAAAACCGCGAACTGCTGCACGTACTCCCAGACATAGGGGAGATTCGTGTGGAAAATATGCGCCCCGTACTTGTGCACATGGATATTCTCGATCTTCTCCGTATACACGTTTCCGGCGATATTGGGTCTCTTGTCGATCACCAGAACGCTTCTGCCGTGCGCTTTGGCTTCATGGGCAAAGACCGCTCCGTAAAGGCCGCTTCCGACGACCAGATAATCGTATTTTTTCATGTATGTCAAACCTCCGTACTCGTTTTGTGTTTCCCGCTATTATAACACACTGCCGGGGGGATTGAAACCACAAAAAAGCCCCGCTCCATAAAAGAGCGGGGACTTTCGAAAATCCTTAAAGATTAGCGCCGGCCCTTGTCGTACGGAATTCCTTCCGCCTTCGGAGCCCTCGAATTCTTCGAGAAGATCGCGAGGATCACGAGAGAGATGATGTAGGGCAGCATGTTGTAAAATGTTCCCGGCAGATGCAGGCTGACGAGGAAATCAAACCCGACGTAGACGTTTGACAGCGCACGGAACAGTCCGAAGAGCAGCGCCGCCGCGCCGATGAGGGTCGGCTTCCACTGGCCGAAGATCATGACCGCAAGGGCCAGGAAGCCGAAGCCGGCGACGCCGTTCTCAAACTTCCACTCACTGACGCCGGCGGTGATGTAGACGATACCGCCGAGGCCGCCCAGCGCGCCCGAGATCAGAACGCCCGCGTAGCGCATTTTATAGACGTTGATGCCGACCGAATCCGCCGCCTGGGGATGCTCGCCGCAGGCCATAAGCCGGAGACCGAACTTCGTCTTGTAGAGGACGACATGGGCCGCGATGAGGATCAGAACGGCAAGCACCATGAACCAGCTGACCTCAAAGGTGCCGATTTTAAAGAGCGCAAAGGCTTTCTTCTGCTCAATGTACTGGATGGATGAGGAAACATTGCTGGAGTTCGAAGCCATGTTGAGCGCCTTGACAAAGACGGTGGCGCCGGCCGTGCCGAGCAGGTTCATTGCTGTTCCGACCAGCGTCTGGTCAGCCCCGAAGTTGATCGCCGCGACCGCAAGAAGGAGCGAGTAGATCACACCGAACAATACGGCGCCGATGACAACCGCCAGAAGCATTGCGATTCCGGGCAGATTCGGAAAGCTCCGCATGACGAGGGCTCCTCCCAGAGCTCCCATTACCATGGTTCCCTCAAGTCCGAGATTGATCACGCCGCCGTGCTCGGAATAGCAGCCGCCCAGCGCCACAAGCATAAGAACCGATGCATAGATCAGGGTATACTGTAAAAGAAGAGCCATTACTTCTTTCCTCCTTTCCCGGATTTGACAAGTCCCCTTGCAATGCAGTGCTTGAAGAACATTACGAAGCCGCAGGAGTAAATGATGATCGCCGCAATCAGATCGGAGATCTGGGATGAGTAGATCATTTTATCGACATAGGAACCGCCGCTCGTGATGTGCTGGATGAAAAATGCAGAAAAAATGCACCCGATCGGATTCAGCCCTCCGAGGAAAGCGGCCGCAATACCGTTGAAGCCCATCGCGGGAACCGATGTCTGTGCGCAGGACCACTGCTCGATACCGCTTAAGTACAGGAACGCGGCGCCCAGCCCCGCGATGCAGCCGGAGACGACCATCGTCAGGATAATGTTCTGCTTCTCTTTCATGCCGGCATACTTGGCGGCGTTCTTGTTGAGACCTGTGGCTTTGAGCTCATAGCCGAGCTTTGTCTTCTCCATCACGACCCAGACCAGGACCGCAAAGAGGATCGCCAGAGGAATCGCGATCGTCACATATTTGTTGCCCGAGAACAGAGCGCTAAGTCCCAGGCTCGGGATCAGGCCGGCGGGAGCGTTTGTCCGGAGCGCCAGCGTGTAGGTCGTGCTGGTCTCCTTGACATTCGTGAGGACCATATTGACCAGGTAGAGGCTGATCCAGTTGAGCATGATGCCTGCGATGACTTCATTTACGTTCAGATATGCCTTGAGGAATCCCGCCGCGGCGCCGAGAAGACCGCCGCCGATCATGGCCGCAAGGAGGCACACGTACCAGGGCATCTTGAGTCCGATCGCACAGTAGAGCGCGCAGCAGGCGCCCATCGCATACTGGCCGGCGGCACCGATGTTGAAGAGGCCGACCTTGTAGGCAAACAGGATCGAGAGTGTGCACATGAGGAGCGGCGAGGTCTTGACCAACGTGCTGCCGAAATACTCAAGCGCGACAGCCGGCCGCGGGAAATACAGGAAATTCTTCAGGATCGAGATGATCGCCGTCGTTGCCCCCGCGGGATTGATGCACAAAAGCACAATATAACCGATCAGGAGGCCGATCAGGATGCAGATCAGTGAAGCAAGGACCGACTGAACGCCGGGTTTCATCAGAATGCTTTTCTTTTCTTCTTTCATGATTTAAACGCCTCCTGTCTTCTGGCGCCGGTCATATAGAGTCCGAGCTCTTCCATCGTCACTTCACCGGGCCTGAATTCTCCGACAAGCTGCCCTTCGTAGATGACCAGGATCCTGTCCGGGACATCCATAACTTCGTCGAGCTCCAGGCTCACAAGGAGGACTCCCTTGCCGGCATCCCGCTCGGCGATCAGCTGCTTGTGGATCTGCTCGATCGCGCCGATATCGACGCCTCGCGTCGGCTGCACCGCGATCAGAAGATCCGGGTCCTTGTCAATTTCGCGGGCGATGATTGCCTTCTGCTGGTTTCCGCCGGACATCGCGCGCGTGATCGTCTGGGCTCCCTGGCCGGAGCGGACGTCATACGCTTTGATCAGTCCTTCGGCGTATTCGCGGATCTCCTTCCGCTTCAGCATGCCGAATTTGTCCGTAAACTGCGGCTCAAAATAGCGCTGCAGAACCAGGTTATCCTCAAGCGTATAGTCGAGAACCAGCCCGTGTTTGTGCCGGTCTTCCGGAATGTGGCTCATCCCGAGGATCGATTTGCGCCGCACGGATTCGTTTGACACGTCCTTGCCCTTGAGCATGATGGACCCGCTCTTTAACGGCTCGAGTCCCGACAGCCCGTAGATGAGCTCCGTCTGACCGTTGCCGTCGATGCCGGCGATGCAGACGATTTCCCCGCGACGGACCTTGAAGCTGACATTCTTAACTGCGTCCTTCTTGTTGTGTCCTGCCACGGTCATCCCCTTCACTTCGAGGACGACCTCGCCCGGCTTCGCGGGCTTCTTGTCCACCTTGAAGCTGACGTTGCGGCCGACCATCATGGCCGACAGCTTTTCCTGGGTCGTGTCCTTGATATCGACCGTCCCGACATATTTGCCCTTGCGGAGAACGGTGCAGCGGTCCGCGACCTCCATGATCTCATTCAGCTTGTGGGTGATGAAAAGAATGCTCTTCCCCTCTGCCGCAAGCCCCTTCATAATCTGGATCAGCTCCTCAATCTCCTGCACGGTGAGGACCGCCGTCGGCTCATCGAAAATGAGAATATCGTTGTCCCGGTACAGCATCTTCAGGATTTCCGTCCTCTGCTGCATGCCGACCGTGATATTTTCCACGATCGCATCCGGGTCGACCGCCAGGTGGTATTTCTCGGAAAGAGCCATTACTTTCTTTCTGGCCTCGTCCTTCTTCAGGAAGAGCCCGCTCGTCGGCTCTACGCCCAGGATGATATTGTCGAGGACCGAGAAGCACTCGACCAGCTTGAAGTGCTGGTGGACCATGCCGATGCCGAGTGCGTTGGCATCGTTCGGGTTCCGAATGTCCGCCTTTTTGCCGTCAATTAGGATCTCGCCCTCTTCCGGCTGGTAAAGACCGAACAGAACACTCATGAGTGTGCTCTTGCCGGCTCCGTTCTCGCCGAGCAGCGCGTGGATCTCGCCTTTTTTCAGCCGAAGCGTGATGTTGTCATTTGCAATGATGCCCGGAAAGCGTTTTGTTATATTCAGCATTTCTACTGCGTATTCACTCATATCATCATCTCCTTTTCGGACACTTATACGATGGAGCCCTGGCGCATATTGACGGATACGGAGGTCTCGGGCACTGCGTCGATGCTGTTATCGACAATCAGTTCGCCGTCATAGATCCTCCGGACGAGCTCATGATAGTCATCGACCGTAAAATCATCATTCCACTGGGTCGTCTCTTCCGGCAGCGCGATATAGTTCTCGGACATATCGGTTCCGGAGACCAGGCCCAGGTTTTCAAATTTGCCGACATGCTCTTCCCATGTGCCGTCAAATACGATCGCGCTGATCATGTTCTTGACCGTGACGCCGAGTCCCTTCATGGCCGACGTCACCGTAATGCCCTTCCCGTAAGCATCGATGATCGGTGACTGGTCAGAGTCAACGCCGATGACCTTGCCGCCGACCTTGGCCGCCGCTTCCGCAGCGGATGTGAAGATGCCGCCGCCGCAGGCAAACACGACTTCGGTTCCCTTTGTGTACCAGGTGTCCATGGCCGCCGTGATTTCCGTGGAGCCGAAGAACTGCCCGCCGTAGGCGTATTCGACATTGACCTCATCGGCGGCACCGAGTTCTACAGCCGCCTCATCGATTCCCTGGAGATACCCGTAGCCGAAGCGCATGACCGCGGGAACCGCCTGACCGCCGAGATAGCCGAGCTTTCTGTAGCCGAGCTTCACTGCCGCATAACCGGCCAGATAGCCTGCGATCTCTTCCTTGTAGATCGCACAGTAGGTGTTGGCGGGATTGTAGTAATCCGTCACATTGTAGGCATCCGGATTCGCGTAGTATGCATTGCCGACCGCAGCCGCAATGATGTCGCCCGGCGTCATGTCAATGCAGATGAACTTGACATCCGGATACTTGTAGGTTGTCTCCACCAGCGTCGCGGCGAACGTATAGCCGGGCAGGATGATAATATTGTAGCCTTCCGCAACCGCGACGTCGACCATCGCGACGCGGGCGTAATCCGTATCGCCGTCCGGCTTCTTGTATGTGTAGGCAATGTTGTTCTCCCCACAGAATTCCGACATGGCCTCGTACGTGATCTGGTTGAATGACTGGTCCGTGATGTCGCCCGCATCCGTGACCATGGCAACCTTGTAATCCGGGTTCTTCCCCTCCTCGGCCGCACTGCCGCCGGCCCCGCAGCCCGCAAGTCCTGCGATCAGTACCATGATCAGCAGGGCCGACAATACTCTCTTCATGTTCATCCAAGCACCTCCCTCAAACCTACTGCATGTGGCGGAACAGTATCGTCCGCGGCCAACAAGATGAAAACAAAAAAGGAGCAAGAACGTTTCTTCACAGAACGTACTCGCCCCTTATGGACCTGGCGGGAATCGAACCCGCGTCCGAAAGCCTATCCCTCAAAGCATCTCCCATCACAGTCTCCCCTTTTGCATTCCCTCACATGCGCGGCAGGAGACTTCCTCACATGTTTGGTAGCTTCATTTTACGCCTCAGCGCTCAAAGCTTTGCGCTGATCGTTTCCCGTAATTTTGACGCCGGTTACCGGGAGTACGGGTACAACCGGGCCGACGGACGCAGCACTCAGGCTGCGACTGCTAATGTATTATCGTTAGCGTTTAATTTTAAGTTCCGGTTTTAACGCGGTCCGGCCCGCGGATGGCTTCCTTGACTTCAAAACCCCCGTCGAAACCAGTACAAGCCCTGGTAATGCGCGGTTTTGCCGCTATTTATATTAAAACACTAACTTACATTTCTGTCAAGCATTTATACAAATTGCATAAATAAATGCATTTTTTCAGAATCTCAGCTGACTTGTCTTGAAATCTCTCTCTGCCTCCCGGCGCGCATCCTTCTTTGCGATGTCGTCGCGCTTGTCGTAGAGCTTCTTGCCCTTCGCAAGGCCGATCTCCACTTTTACAAGGCTTCCCTTGAGGTAGACCTGCAGCGGCATCAGCGTGAAGCCCTTCTCGCGGATCCGGCCGCCGAGCTTCCGGATCTCCGACTTGTGAAGAAGAAGCCGCCGCACGCGGAGCGGGTCTTTGTTAAAGATATTTCCCTTCTCGTACGGGGCAATGTGCATCCCGACGATGAGCATCTCCCCATCCTTGATCTCCACATAGGCCTCCTTCACGGAGCATTTTCCCATGCGGATGGACTTAACCTCCGTCCCGAAGAGCTCAATGCCCGCCTCATACTTCTCCAGTATGAAATAATCATGATACGCCTTTTTATTGTTTGCAATCAGCTTGACGCTGTCTTTCTTCTCTCCCATAGTCCCTCCTTACGGGGCAGGTGTAAAATCAATGAGCCGCCTCTCAAGATCGACCCCGGAGACGACGACCTCCATCGCATCCCCGACCCGGATCTCTTTTCCGCCAAGGCGCCCGACCATCGTGCCGCTCTCCTCATTAAAATGAAAATAATCCTCGTTCAGCTTCGAGACATGGACCAGTCCCTCCGCCATGTTGGGGAGTTCCACGTAGACGCCCCAGCGGACGACCGAGCTCACGACCCCGAAGAATTTCTGTCCGATCTTCGCCTTCATGAGCCTGCAGAAAAGAAGCTTGTTGCCCTCCCGCTCTGCCTCCACGGCTCTCCTCTCGGTGACGGACGAGAGCAGCGCAACATCCGGCAGGATGTCGCGGTAGTGGCGCATCTTGCGGTCTTCATTTTCCGGCTGCTCGAGCACGTCGTGGATGATGCGGTGAATCTGCAGGTCCGGATAGCGCCTGATCGGCGATGTAAAATGACAGTAATACTTCGCTGCCAGCCCGAAATGGCCCTCGCACTTCGTCGAGTACCGCGCCTGCTGCATGGAGCGCAGGATCACCTGGGAGGCCATGGCCTCCTCCGGTTTACCGGAGAGCGATTTGATCGCCTGCTGCACTTCCCGCGGGGTCAGGCTCTTTCCTTTCTTCGTGATGGTGCCGCCGCAGCGCCTTATAAAGGCGATCATGTTCTCCGCCTTCTCCTCGTCCGGCTCCTCGTGGACGCGGTACACAAAGGGGATGCTCTTCCCGAAGAACTCCTCCGCCACCGTCTCGTTGGCCGCCAGCATGAAGTCCTCGATCAGCTTCGTCGCGCAGTCCGCGTATTCCGGGTGGGCGTCGACCGGATCATCCTCCTCATTGAAGTCAAACTTCACTTCCGGAAAATCAAAATCGATCCCTCCGCGCATCTCCCTCCGTTTCCTGAGCTTGTCCGCCATCTCCTTCATATCGGTGAGCATCGGGACAAGATCCGCGTATTTTTGAGTGATGGCGGGGTCTTCATTTTCCAAAATGGCCTTCACATCCGGGTAGGTCATGCGCTCATTGACATTGATGAGACCCTTGACGATCCGGTGGTAGCGGATCTTGCCTGCCAGGTCGAACTCCATAACGACGGACAAAGTCAGGCGGTCCTCACCGGCATTCAGGGAGCAGATCCCGTTCGAGAGGCGCTTCGGCAGCATCGGAACAACCTTGTTCCCGATGTAGACCGAGGTTCCGCGCTTCTTAGCCTCGCGGTCGAGCGCGGAGCTCTCCGGCACGTAGGCGGACACGTCCGCAATGTGAACCTTGAGGCAGTACCCGTCGGAAAGCTTTGTGAGGCTCACCGCATCGTCGAGGTCCTTCGCGTCCGGACCGTCGATCGTGATGGTGAGCTCCTCCCGGAAATCCTCCCGGCCGTCCATATCAGACTCCGACACACAGTCCGGCACCGCGTCTGCTGCGACGAGGACATTCTTCGGGAATTTGACCGGGATGTCCATCTCCTCGGCAAGTTCGAGCACATCCGTTATCAGTTTTGGTTTTTCTTCATAATTTCTCTTCATATCTTTTCACACGAAAAGCCCCTGCAGGATCTGCAGAGGCCTAATTTACCGAAGTGTTTGTATATTCCGATCAGTTCAGGAAATTCATAACCAGAACAACGGAGAGAACGAAGAAGATAACTGCCATGATCCTGGTCGCCTTTACAAGCGCACCTTCCATGGAACGTCCCTTGTTCTGTCCCCAGTATGTATCTGCCGCGCCGGCGATTGCTCCGAGTCCGGCACTCTTTCCTTCCTGCATAATAACAACAACGGTAAGGCCGATGCAGTCGATTACATAGATAATAGAAAGCACGATTCTTAAGATATCCATAAGACACTCCTGATACTTATTTGCAGATGCATTTTAAACATTTGCGAAAACACTCATAGTATAGTAACACTCTTTTGCAAATAATGCAAGTGTTATTTTGCTCAGGGACGGTTCTCGGAAAAACGTTTCTCAAAGAGAAACATTTTCAAGAACCGTCCCCGGAGCATATTTAGCCCGGTTACGAAAAAATACACTCCACATTATTGTTCTCTTCCATCACATCCTCAAGCATGTGGCGAAGCGCGTTCGCGTAAGCCCCGAGCACTCTCTCCGCATCCTTAAAATGAAGGAACCTGATCCTCATCGGCTCCATCGGCTCCGTCAGCACATCGTAGAGCGCGTCGAGGTTGTAACCGTACCATTCCGGCAGCGGCAGCGCATGAAAGATGCGCTCATGCAGGTCTGCCCTGTCCCTTAAACCCTTAAGATCGACCGTATATTCTCTAACCATCTTTTATTCCTCCCCGTACAGCAGCGTGAATGTCGCATAATGGTCATCCGTATAGTAGATCCGCCCGTCGTCCGAGTAGACGATCCGCTTCGCTCCTCTCTTTTTCTTGTGGAGGGTGTCGATGTCGCACTCGTGGTAGTTACCGTCCGGGAGATTCCCTTCATAGTTGCCGTACCGGTCGCCGCCGATGCAGTATCCGTAGGCGTAGTCGTCAAGACCGCCGCCGGACCAGCCGAGCTTCTTCGCCTCTTTTTTCGTCATGAAATTCTGCGGGAGCTCACCGTACTGGTAGAGATAGAGGGCCACGTCCTCCTTCGAAGTGTAGGTGCCGTCCGGGTCAAGGAGATCTTCTTCCTCCGGCGCTTCGGTGGGTTCTGCGGTCGGCTCGGGTGTTTCGGTCGGCTTCTGAGTCGGTGCCTCGGTCGGCTTCACCGTCTCCGTCGGCTTGGCCGTCTCGGTCGGTTTCGCCGCCTCGGTTGGCTTGGCGGTCGGGGTTTCGGTCGGCCTTGCCGCCTCTGTCGGGTCCGCCGCCGGGGTCTCCGTTACAACCGCAAGCGAGATGCTCTCCTGCACCTCCGGCTTCTTCTGCCCGCATCCGAAGAGCGAAAGGGCCATCAGGACGGCAAAAAGGAGCGCGGCCAGGCGGAAGTTCGTTCTTTTCTTTTTCATGGTTTGTTTCCTCTCATTTCAATTTCTTAAGGATACAATGCCAGTATAGCAGATTTTCAAAAAATGTAGTACACTATATTATCATTAACGAAGGGAAATACATATGATTAAAATAGATCTCATCACCGGCTTCCTTGGCTCCGGCAAGACAACGTTCCTCAAAAAATATGCCTCCTACCACCTCCGCCAGGGCCTCAGGGTCGGCATCCTCGAAAATGACTTCGGCGCCGTCAACGTCGATATGATGCTCTTAAAGGACCTCCTCGGCGACAACTGCGACCTCGAGATGATCGCCGGCGGCTGCGATTACGACTGCCACGTCCGCCGCTTCCGCACCAAGCTCATCTCCTTCGCGATGCAGGGCATGGACCGGGTCCTCGTGGAGCCCTCCGGTGTCTTCGACGTGGATGAGTTCTTTGACATCCTTCGGGAGGAGCCCATCGACGGCTGGTACGAGATCGGCTCGGTCATCGCGATCGTGGACGCCCGCCTCGAGGAGGACCTCACCGAGGAGTCCGAGTACCTCCTGACCTCCCAGGTCGCGGAGGCCGGCTCGGTCATCTTAAGCCGCACCCAGGAGGCTTCCCCCGAGGAGATCACTCGCACGATTGCCCACATAAACCGGGCGATGAAGCGCTTCATGTGCTCCCGCCGTTTTGAAAATGAAATCCTCACCAAAGACTGGGCCGGCCTCACCGACGGGGACTTCGCCGCGATCGCAGCTTCCGGCTATCGGCCGGAGGCTCACGTGAAACTTCCGGTTGCAAACGATAACAGCTTCAACTCGGTCTACTGCTTCAACGTGAAGCTCTCTCCCGCCGAATTAAAAGAGAGAGTCATCACTCTCATGAGCGACAACTCTCTCGGGAAGGTCTTCCGGGTCAAGGGGTTCGTCAAAGACGGCGAGACCTGGGCGGAGCTCAACGCGACGAAGCAGGATATCTCCCTGAAGCCGGTCGAGGCCGGCCAGGAGATCGTGATCGTGATCGGCGAAGGGCTTGATACAGCGGGGATTTATCATCATTTTGGGATTGAGGCGGAGTCGATAGCCGACATAAAGCTATAAAAGACGGGCAGCTTTCGCTGCCCGTCTTACTGTCTTACTGTGTGATTTTAAGAGCCTCACGCCTCAATCAGCAGCGACTCTCCCGTCATCTCCGCCGGCTTCTCCTTGCCCATAAGCTCGATCAGCGTCGGAACGATGTCGCAGAGCTTGCCGCCCTCGCGCAGCTTGTACTTCGGATCCGCGTTCACAAGGATGAACGGAACCGGATTGGTGGTGTGAGCCGTGAACGGAACACCCTTCTCCTCGTCCCACATCTTGTCGCAGTTGCCGTGGTCAGCGCAGATGAAGAGCTGGCCGTTGACCTCCTTTATCGCCTCGACCGCCCTGCCGATGCAGACGTCAACGTCCTCGACCGCCTTGATGGCTGCCGACTCGACGCCTGTGTGGCCAACCATGTCGCCGTTCGCGAAGTTGATGATGATCACATCATACTTGCCGCTGCGGATCGCTTCGCAGAGCTTGTCGCAGACAAGGTAAGCGCTCATCTCCGGCTGCAGGTCGTAGGTTGCGACCTTCGGAGACGGAACCAGGATACGATCTTCGCCCGGGTTCGGAGCCTCGATGCCGCCGTTGAAGAAGAATGTGACATGCGCATACTTCTCGGTCTCAGCGGTGCGGAGCTGGGTCATGTTGTTGGCAGCCAGCCACTCGCCGAAGGTATTGGTGATGAGCTGCTTCTTGAACGCGACCAGCTTGTTCGGGATGGTCTTGTCATAGTCCGTGAAGCAGACATAGGTGGTCTTGATGCGCGGTCCGCGGTCGAATCCCTGGAAATCGTCGATGCAGAAGCATCTGGAGATCTCACGGGCGCGATCCGGACGGAAGTTGAAGAAAATGACGGAATCGCCGTCCTTGATCGTCGCGGTCGGCTTGCCGTCCTTCATGATGACGATCGGCTCGACGAACTCATCCGGCTTCTCGTTGTCGTAGGAAGCCTGCATGCCGTCCAGCGGGTTGTCGGCCGGAACACCGATACCCTTGGTGAGGGCGATGTAAGCCTTCTCGACGCGCTCCCAGCGGTTGTCGCGGTCCATGACCCAGTAGCGGCCCTCGATGGTCGCGATCTCACCGACACCGATCTCCTTCATCTTGTCCATGAGCTCTGCGATGTAGCCCTTGCCGGCTTCCGGCGGGGTGTCACGGCCGTCCATGAAGCAGTGGACGTAGACATTTTTAAGACCGTTGTCCTTCGCAAGCTTCAGCAGCGCATAGAGATGGGTTGTGTGGCTGTGGACGCCGCCCGGGGAGATAAGTCCCATGAGGTGAAGGTCCGTGCCGTTCTCCTTGGCGTTGTTCACGGCGGCGAGGAGTTCTTCATTTGTGAAGAAATCACCGTCATCGATCGCCTTGGAAATGCGCGTGAAATCCTGGTAAATGATCCTGCCGGCGCCCATGTTCATGTGGCCGACCTCGGAGTTGCCCATCTGGCCGTCGGGAAGACCGACTGCAAGTCCGGAGGCATAGCCCTTCACGAACGGATAGTTCGCCTTGAGGTAGTCCATGACCGGTGTTTTGGCAAGCCAGACAGCGTTGTGCTCATGTACATCCGACTCGCCGTAGCCGTCGAGGATCATGAGTACTGTTGGTCTCTTATCACTCATATTTGATACGCTCCTTTATTGATAGTGGATACCGTTCAGACAAATACAAACCGGTTCTGGTCCGCGTCGTATTCGTAATCGATGATCGCGAGGCGCCCTTCGAGAACGCCCCTGTCGATATCTTCGTACTCGCAGAGATCGTCCAGCGAACTGTATTCATCCCTTAATTTTGTATTTATATAGCTCAGCAGTATAAAAGGGTCCTGCGGCATAAACGGCTCCTTGTCTTCGTTCCTTAAAATATCCCCGGTCCAAATTGTGAACCGGGGATACACACTTAGGTTCTATTATTTATAGTTGATGATCTTGCAGAAATCCGGCTTCAGGGAAGCACCGCCGACGAGACCGCCGTCGATGTCCGGCTTAGCGAACAGCTCGGCAGCGTTGCCTGCGTTCACGGAGCCGCCGTAAAGGATACGGACTTCCTCGGCAACCTCTGCACCGTAAAGCTCGCAGATAAGATCGCGGATGCCCTTGCAGACTTCTTCAGCCTGGTCGGAGGTAGCGGTCTTGCCGGTGCCGATCGCCCAGATCGGCTCATAGGCAATGACGACCTTCTTGACAGCCTCAGCGTCGACGCCGAGGAGGCCGATCTTGACCTGCTGGCGGATGAAATCCATCGTGACGCCCTGCTCTCTCTGGGTCAGGGTCTCGCCGCAGCACATAAGCGGGGTGATACCGTGCTCAAGAGCCTTGAGGACCTTCTTGTTGACGATCTCATCGGTCTCGGCGAAATACTCGCGTCTCTCGGAGTGGCCGATGATGACGTACTTGACGCCGAGATCATCGAGCATGCACGGAGCGATCTCGCCCGTGAAAGCACCCTTCTCCTCGAAGTACATATTCTCGGCACCGATCTTGATGTTCGTGCCTTCAGCTGCCGCGAGAGCTGCCGGAAGGTCGATTGCCGGTACGCAGAAGAGAACGTCGACTTCGTCGCTTGCAAAAGCTTCTTTGTTGTCATTGATGAAGGCAGCAGCCTGGGTCGGTGTCATGTTCATCTTCCAGTTGCCTGCCGCAAGGATTCTTCTTGCCATTGGAATCATTCCTCCTTAATTACGAAAATGAAAACAGATTATCTGTCGTTCGCCGCTGCAACACCCGGAAGCTCCTTGCCCTCGAGGAATTCAAGAGAAGCGCCGCCGCCGGTGGAAATGTGGCTCATCTTGTCGCCGAAGCCCATCTGGTTGACAGCCGCTGCGGAATCGCCGCCGCCGATGACCGTGATCGCGTCGGTCTCTGCAAGAGCAGCCGCGACAGCCTTCGTGCCGGCCGCAAGGATCGGGTTCTCGAAAACGCCCATCGGGCCGTTCCATACGACCGTCTTGGCAGCCTTGACAGCGTTGCTGTAAAGCTCGATGGTCTTCGGGCCGATATCCATGCCCATCTTATCAGCCGGGATAGCGTCAGCCGGAACGACTTCCGTGGCGATCTCGGCATCGATCGGGTTCGGGAACTCGGAGGTGACGACCGTGTCGATCGGGAGAAGGAGCTGCTTGCCGTTGGCCTCTGCCTTCTTGATCATCTCTGCGCAGTAGTCGATCTTGGTCTCGTCAAGGAGAGACTTGCCGATCTCATAGCCCTTTGCCTTCAGGAAGGTGTAAGCCATGCCGCCGCCGATGATGAGGGTGTCGCACTTCTCAAGAAGGTTGGAGATAACATTCAGCTTATCAGCAACCTTGGCGCCGCCGAGGATTGCAACGAACGGACGAGCCGGATCGTTGACAGCGTTGCCGAGGAAGTCGATCTCTTTCTGCATCAGATAGCCGACCACGCAGGTATCGATGTACTTTGTGACGCCGACGTTGGAGCAGTGAGCGCGATGAGCGGTACCGAACGCATCGTTTACGAATACGTCAGCGAGGGAAGCAAGCTCCTTGGAGAAAGCTTCGCCGTTCTTGGTCTCTTCTGCGCGATAACGGGTGTTCTCAAGGAGAACAACGTCGCCGTCCTTCATGGCTGCGACAGCTGCCTTTGCGTTCTCGCCGACGACACAGTCATCAGCTGCAAACTTGACTTCCTGGCCGAGAAGCTCGGAGAGGCGGACAGCAACCGGAGCGAGGGAAAGTTCCGGCTTCGGAACGCCCTTCGGCTTGCCGAGGTGGCTGCAAAGGATGACCTTGCCGCCGTCAGCGATCAGCTTCTTGATGGTCGGGAGCGCAGCAACCAGACGGTTCTCGTCAGTGATCTTGCCATCCTTCAGCGGAACGTTGAAGTCGCAGCGGCAAAGGACGCGCAGGCCCTTGACATTGATATCATCAACAGATTTCTTGTTAAGCATTGGAATCAATCCTCCTTAATAACAGATTGTATTGACTAAGAAAGGGCCCGGTCCTTTTGACCGGACCCTTTCGAAGGTCTTAAAAGGGATTCAATTATTCGGAAAGAAGCTTGCCGAAGTACTTGATCGTGCGGACCATCTGAGAAGTGTAGGAGTTCTCGTTGTCGTACCAGGAAACAACCTGGACTTCCGTTGTGCCGTTGTCAAGCGGCATAGCCATGGTCTGTGTGGAATCGAAGAGCGAGCCGTACTTCATGCCGACGATATCGGAGGAAACGATCTCATCAACGTTGTAGCCATAGGACTCGTTGGAAGCAGCCTTCATAGCAGCGTTGATCTCTTCCTTCGTTACGGTGCCTTCAACAACAGCCGTAAGGATCGTGGTGGAGCCGGTCGGGGTCGGAACACGCTGAGCAGCGCCGATGAGCTTGCCGTTCAGTTCCGGAATGACAAGGCCGATAGCCTTTGCAGCGCCGGTGCTGTTCGGAACGATGTTGACAGCAGCCGCGCGGGACCTTCTGAGGTCACCCTTTCTCTGCGGGCCGTCCAGAGTCATCTGGTCGCCGGTGTAAGCGTGGATCGTGCACATGATGCCGCTCTTGATCGGAGCAAGGTCATTAAGAGCCTTAGCCATCGGAGCGAGGCAGTTTGTTGTGCAGGAAGCTGCGGAGATGATGTGATCATCCTTGGTCAGCTTGTCATGGTTGACGTTGTAAACGATGGTCGGAAGGTCGTTGCCGGCCGGAGCGGAAATGACAACATACTTAGCGCCTGCATCGATATGAGCCTGAGCCTTTGCCTTGGAGGTGTAGAAGCCAGTGCACTCAAGAACGACGTCGATATCAAGCTCCTTCCACGGAAGGTCAGCAGCGTTCTTCTCAGCATAGATGGTGATCTCTTTGCCGTCAACGATGATGGAATTGTCGGTGTAGGAAACCTTATCATAGAGCTCGAACTTGCCCTGTGTGGAGTCATACTTAAGAAGGTGTGCAAGCATCTTCGGGGAGGTAAGGTCGTTGATAGCAACGATCTCAAAACCCTCTGCTGTGTACATCTGACGGAAAGCCAGACGGCCGATACGACCAAAACCGTTAATTGCAACTCTTACTGCCATAATTGTAAATCCTCCTGTGATTTAATTGAAACACAATTGTTTCAGGGATGTACCCTTTCTCTATTGTACTCAAAAGTGACCAAAAATACAAGGATATTTTAAATATTTTTATATCAAAAACTCAACGGATCAAAACAAATTTAGGCTGGTGCTTCACAAAGTACACGTAATGGGTAAAACCGCAGCTTTTCAGGATGTCGCAGGCCTCTTCAAACCCATATCCGAGATACGCCGGCTTGTGCGCATCCGACCCGATCGTCACCATGGTTCCGCCGAGTTCCCTGTAGCGTTTAAGTATCGCCGGGTGAGGATTCGGGAATCCGAGATGCTTCCGAAGGCCGCACGTGTTGCACTCAAGCGCAATGTTGTAGCGAACCAGCAGCTTTAAGATCTCGTCGATGATGTCCGCAAAGTTCCGGTAGCTGTACTCTTTCGCTCTTCTCTTCCCGTAGCGGACAACGTAGTCCAGGTGCCCGAGACTGTCGAAACCGTGGAACGCCTTCACATCCTCGTACAGATTTTCAAAATACTCGCGGAACACTTCCGTATCGCTTCTGCCGTCAAAGGTCTCTGGGTAGTAGGGGTCTTTATTTCCGACAAGATGCTGGGAACCGATTGCAAAATCAAACGGATAATCCGCAAGAAGCTTCTCATAGCGCGTGCCCAGATGCGGCTGCATGCCGAGCTCGACTCCCATCAGGATGTCCAGCTTTCCCCGGTATTTCTGGCGAAGCCTTCTTATATCCGCCTCGTAGGCCTTCGGATCAAAGTCAAACGTAAGGCCGTCCACAGGATAGTCCCAGTCGATATGGTCGGTGAAGCACAGGACGCGGATTCCCTCTTTCAGAGCCGCCTGAGCCACCTCGTCCATCTTTGCCTCGGAGTCGGTCGAATAGCTGCTGTGTACATGGATGTCGATCTTCAAAGTCTGATTCCTCCTCCTTCTCGTGTTTCTTTTATATTTTACCAAAATAAGGACAGCTGCGCTTCACCAAGCACCGCTGTCCTGCATTTTTACCCTCTTGGATGCGCTTTGGCATAAACGTCGCGCATTTTTCCCAGATTAAGGTTCAGATACATCTGCGTCGTCGAAATATCCGAGTGCCCAAGCATCTCGGATACGCTGCGAAGATCCGCTCCGTTTTCAATCATATGTGCGGCAAAGCTGTGGCGGAGCATATGAGGAGTGATCTCGTGCTCGATGCCAGCTTCCGCGGCATATCCTTTCAGGATCTTCCAGAATCCCTGACGGCTCATCGGCTTTCCTGAAACATTCATGAACAGAAAGCGGCATTCCTCGGCTCCCGGGAATGCGCTCCGTCCGTCCTTCATGTAATCCAGAAGCGCGTTTCTCGCGGCATTTCCGAACGGAATGGCTCTCTCACGCATTCTGTCCCGGCAGGTGATGTACCCCACCGTCATATTGACGTCCGACAGCGAGAGCCCGATAAGCTCGGAAACACGGATGCCGGTAGCATACAGAAGTTCCAGCATGGCGCGGTCTCTCTTGCCCTTGGGGGTTGTTCCTTCCGGCATGGCAAGCAGTGCGGCGACCTCCTCCACAGACAGAATATCCGGGAGCTTTTTCTCGACTTTCGGCGCCTTGATATCGTCCGCCGGATTGCCCGAGACAAGTCCCTGCTTCAGCAGATAATAGAAAAATGTTCTGGTGGAAGCGATCGTTCTCGACACCGTAGTCGGAGCATAGTTCTGCTGCTCCAGATAAAGGACATACGCATTTAAGTCGGTGACCGTAACATCACGCCATTCCACTATGCCTGCCGTCTCATTCATATAGCGGCAGAGCTTCTCAAGGTCTCTTCTGTATGACATCTCCGTGTTCGGAGAAGATTTTTTTGTTTTGCGCAGATAACTTATAAATTTTTGAATTGCTTCTTCCATATCACGATCCTCTTAAAGATGAGTAACCGCAAAAAGCAATCCACCCTCCAAAGATGCAAAAACCTGTCGCCGCGGTACCGCTCAATTTCTCACTCCCATTTAAGAAAAACAGCGTCCGTTTTGGCGGACAAGCTCTATTATAATTGAGAATTTACATAAATTCAAATACAAAAATCGCCGGATTGTTCCCTGTTTTGAATGCAAAAATCGGATTGCGCAAGATATTGGTTACCATAAAAATCCATCTACCAAATCTTGATGCAATCCGATATTTTGTACTGAAATAAATACAATCCGCCTTTTAAAGCACGCCCCGTGCTTCATTCAGAAGAACATGCGGTTCCATGTAGTCTTCTCGGTCGTCAGCGCCGAGTAATGCACAAGGTCCTCGATCGTCGTCGTAAGGCCCGCAAAAACCACGATGTCCGGGTGCATTCTGTCCACGAGTCTCTGGATGTTGTCCTCGTCGAACTGATGCACAAAGACGGATTTATTGAAGCTTTCCGCGATCCAGGGGAACATCTGCATCCAGATGTAGCTGTCGCCCACGATCAGAATGTTCGGCTTCGCGGCATCGCCCGTCTCATAGCATCTCGCGGACCGCCACGGATCATTGGCCGTATAGTTGATCTGCGTGAACCACTCCTGGTTATTGTAGGCTGTCGGCGCCTTGAGCGAATAGGATACATCTTCTTCCTGGAACTTCTGGTCCAGAACCGTGTTGGTTCTCTCGACAACTTCCACGTTAAAGTCCAAATCATCCAGGACCCGGATCGAATACTCCGGCATGACCGCCTGGATCTGGTTCATAAGGGCTTTGTAGCCGATCAGGATGCCCTGGGCATTCCAGTGGCTTCCGTCATAGGAGCGGTAGCAGACCAGCTTTCCGGCAGCGGCCGCATCCTTAAGCTCGGAGTCGACGACCGTGAAGTTAAGCTCCGGATGAAGCTCCGCGAGCGTCCCCATCAGGCTGATTTCGGAATTCGGGACAACCTGGGTCAGATAGCCTTCAAGGTTTTCGGAATAGATATCGACCTTATAGGGGAATGTGATCGCGCAGAACCGGATGCCGTTATCGTTGAAGAAGTTGTTGATATCTTCCAGCCGGCTGACAAACACTTTGGATTCCTCATCCGTCATGACGTCCCTGTGCGTGATGTTGTTGAGGATCAGGTCTTCCGAATCCAGTGCATAATACCAGTCGTTCATGACGATGGCAGACTCGCTTCTGAATTCATTTAAAATGCCGTACGTCAGAAAATTGTTGAACTGCTTTGCGATCGAGCGGCCGCCGGCGTTATCGTTGATCCAGTTCTCGATCTCCGTCGTAAGCCCTTCATGAAGAGCAAAAGATGACGGCGCCATCGCCAGTATGCGGTTCTCATCGGATGCGACTTTTCCGCCCTCCTTGTCGGAGAAGACAAGGGGCAGCAGGATCATCATGAAAAAAGCCAGTCCGAACAGAATATCTATGATCTTGTTTTTCATTTTTCTCCCACCTTAATACTTAAAATACAGGAACGTCTGGAACGTACTGCTCATGACGATCAGGATGCTGACAGCCAGGATCCCGAGGTAGCAGATATCCCAGATGCGCTTTTCGCGCATTTTCTCCCCGAGAAAGTCAAACAGGGAGGTGCAGGCAAGAGCAGAGATAAACAGAACGACGACATTTCTCTCGGAGAGGAACCAGCGGAGCGTAAACCCGGAAACACCGGTCGTTCCCATTCCGAACAAGGTCGGGAGGAACGCCATGCCGGCATTCAGGTCCTCGAAGTAGAAGAACACCCAGCCGATCACGATCACAAAGAGCGTGATGAGGTGCTTAAGGAACTCCGGAAGACGGATCTTTGAGTGCTTCATAAAGAATCGCTCAATGCATAAAATAAGTCCGTTCCATGCGCCCCACACGATATAGTTCCATGTTGCGCCGTGCCAGAAGCCGGCGATCAGGAAAGTCACCATAAGGTTTACGTAGGTGATGCCCGTCCTGCTGCCTCCGATCGGGATATAGATGTAATCGCGCAGCCAGTGGGACAGAGTCATGTGCCACCGTCTCCAGAACTCCGTGAGCGAAGTGGACGTATACGGGTTGTTGAAGTTTTCCTTGAAATCAAAACCGAACATCTTTCCGAGTCCGATCGCCATATCCGTGTAGCCCGAGAAATCAAGGTAAAGCTGCATCGTAAAGGAAATGATGCCCAGCCAGGAAAGCGCCGGCGTGGTGTTCGTCAGCGAAAGAATGTCATGGGCAATGACACCGATCTGGTCGGCCAGCAACACCTTCTTCCCGAGACCGACAGAAAAACGCCGGACACCTTCCGCAAAACGCTCCGTGGAAAGAGCCGGGAGCTTCAGCTGTGCCTCCATATCGGTATACCGCGCGATCGGTCCCTCGACGATCTTCACGAAGAACGCCAGATAAAGGGCAAACGTCAGCGGATTTTTCTGCGCGTTTACCTTGTTTCTGAAGATATCCACCTGATACGAGATTGCGGAGAGGGACATGAAGGAGATGCCGAGAATGAATTTTGCGTACTTGAAATAGATAAGAAGGGCAACATTAAAGATGATGATCGCGGCCAGCGTGATGCCTGCTGCGACTTTTTTCTCCTTGCGCAGAATGCCGATCAGAATTCCGGCCAGATAATTCATGAGAATAATGACACCGAGTACTGGAAGCGCCGTGACATCCATCCACGAGTAAAAAATAAGCGAGGCGGCGAGCAGTACTACCGTCCCGAGCTTCGGCCAGACAATCCTTACCGGAATATAGAGTCCCAGTGTACCGACAAGAAAAATAAATAAAAACGTATTTGTGGAAAAACCCATTGAAACCTATTTCCCTTCAAGTATTAAAATCTAACTTTATAAATGTATCACAGAACGAAAAAAAAGGGAAGAGTTTTTACACTCTTCCCTTCCTTTTTACTTTGCATAGTCCACTGCGCGGCTTTCACGAATGACACTGACTTTGATCTGACCGGGGTATTCCAGCTGCGATTCGATCTGCTTGGCGATATCTCTCGCGAGCAGAACCATCTCGGAATCATTGACCTGTTCCGGGATGACCATGATCCGAACCTCACGTCCCGCCTGGATGGCAAAGGACTTCTCTACACCCTTGAAGCCGTTTGTGATATCTTCAAGCTGCTTCAGACGGTTTGTATAGGTATCCAGCGTTTCACGTCTGGCACCCGGGCGGGCTGCGGAGATTGCATCAGCCGCCTGTACCAGGCACGCAATAAGCGAAGTGGGCTCCACATCACCGTGATGGCTTTCAACAGCATTGATAACCGTCTCGCCTTCCTTGTACTTGCGGCAAAGGTCCGCACCGATCTGTACATGGGATCCTTCCACCTCATGGTCGATCGACTTGCCGATGTCATGAAGCAGGCCGGCTCTCTTTGCAAGGCGCACATCGCATCCGCACTCTCCCGCCATAAGGCCGGCGAGCTGTGCGACCTCAACCGAATGTTTGAGAGCATTCTGGCCGTAGGATGTGCGGTACCGCATTCTGCCGAGCAGCTTGATGAGTTCCGGATGAAGGTTGTGGACGCCGACTTCGAACGCGGCGTTCTCGCCATCCTCCCGCATCTTGGCTTCGACCTCTTTTCTGGCCTTTTCGACCATCTCCTCGATCCTGGCCGGATGAATACGGCCGTCGACGATGAGTTTTTCGAGGGCGATCCGTGCGATCTCTCTTCTGACCGGGTCGAAACCTGAAAGAACGACGGCTTCCGGTGTATCATCGATGATCAGATCGATGCCGGTAGCGGTCTCCAGCGTGCGGATGTTGCGGCCTTCTCGTCCGATGATGCGGCCTTTCATCTCATCGCTGGGCAGCTGAACGACCGAGATCGTGCTCTCGGCGACATGGTCGACAGCGCATCTCTGGATCGAATTGACCACGACTTCCTGGGCCTTCTTCTCTGCCTCGTCCTTGGCTTTCTCGACAAGTTCGCGGTAGAGCTTGGCTACATCGACCTTGACATCGTCCTGAATCCTCTTCAGGAGGAAGTCCTTGGCCTCCTCGGTGGTCATACCGGAGATTCGCTGCAGTTCGGCCATCGCCTCGTCATGAAGCTGGTCAATCTTCTGCTGCTTCTTCTTCAGCTCAGTTTCCTTTGCAGCGTACTCTGCCTCTCGCTTCTCCATTGCGTCGGTCTTGCGGTCCAGCGTGTCTTCCTTGGACTGGATTCGCCGTTCCTGCTTGGAGATTTCCGCCCTTCTCTCCTTGATCTCACGGTCAACCTCGTTTTTCGCTGCGAGGGACTGTTCCTTCACCTCAAGAAGGGACTCACGTTTTTTGGTCTCGGCTGTCTTGATAGCATCATCAATTATACCGCGTGCCTTGTCCTCGGCGGTACCGATCGTATCGGCATCCTCTTTTGTCTTTCGGGCGATGGCGGCCTTCCACGTGATCGGAAGTGCGATTATGGCAAAAATGATTATTGCGGCTATTGCTGTGACAATAATCTTAAGCATATCAGGAGCACCTCCATTATTTAATTTTCATTGTACGGATATACAACTATTTAATAATACTGTCTTTTTTTTGTTATGTCAAGCGCTCATTCTCTTCTATTGCCCGAATAATGTCGCCTGTCTTATACCCCCGCCGCGAAAGAAAGGCCGAGAGCTTTTCCTTCCGCCGCGGATCCTCCGGTTTGAGAGTCCTCGCCTTTTTCTCAAGAAGCCGTCTGATTTCGGGCATCTCGTCAAAATCGCCGGCCTCGAGAAAAGCCTGCTCGATGATATCCCCCGCGATTCCCTTGTTTGCAAGATCGAATTTCATCCTGCGCTCACTCTTCCGGCCCCGGTTGACCTCGATAAAATGCTTCGCATAGCGCTCGTCGTTGATATACCCGTAGGACTTCACATAGGCGACCGCCAGTTCTCGGTTTTCCTCGGAAAATCCCGCGCGCTTTAGTTTATCCCTGAGATCCTTCTCCGTCCGGTCCATGTCGAGGAGGAGCGTCATCGCCTTCTTCTTTGCGTTAATCAGCGTATCTTCCATGCTTCACCGTGCGTTTTAAAAAGTCACCGGACGCATAAAAGCGTCCGGCTTCCATATCACTCTTCCGTTTCGACTTCCGCCTCGTCCGGCATGATCATGTCAAGCGCATCCTCATCGGCCGGGAGACCGAATGCGAGACGCACCTTCTGTTCCACTTCATACATGATATCCGGATTGTTCTCCAGATACACCTTGGCGTTCTCGCGGCCCTGGCCGATCTTTTCGCCGTTGTAAGAGAACCATGCACCGCTCTTCTCGACGATGTCCGTAGAGACTGCCAGATCCAGGATGTCGCCGGATTTGGAAATGCCCTTGCCGAACATGATATCAAACTGTGCCTCCTTGAACGGCGGCGCCACCTTGTTCTTCACAACCTTGATCCGGGTGCGGTTTCCGATAACCTCGCCGCCGGCCTTCAGCGTCTCGATGCGGCGCACATCCATGCGGATGGAGGAATAGAACTTCAGCGCACGGCCGCCCGTGGTTGTCTCCGGGTTGCCGAACATAACGCCGATCTTCTCACGAAGCTGGTTGATGAAGACCACGATGCACTTGGTCTTGCTGACCGCAGACGTGAGTTTCCGGAGCGCCTGGCTCATGAGGCGGGCCTGAAGACCCACATGGGAGTCGCCCATCTCGCCGTCGATCTCGGCCTGCGGCGTCAGCGCGGCGACAGAGTCGACAACGATGATATCAACGGCGCCCGAGCGGACCATGGTCTCGGTGATCTCCAGCGCCTGCTCACCGGAATCCGGCTGGGAAATATACAGATTGTCGATATCAACGCCGATGTTGCGGGCATAAACCGGATCGAGCGCGTGCTCCGCGTCCACAAATCCGGCGATGCCGCCCCGCTTCTGCACCTCGGCGACCATGTGAAGGGCGACGGTCGTCTTACCGCTCGATTCCGGTCCGTAGATCTCGATGATACGGCCCTTCGGAATACCTCCGAGACCGAGTGCGATATCGAGAGAGAGGGAACCTGTCGGGACGGTCTCCACGTTCATATTGGCCTCGGACTCACCGAGCTTCATGACGGTGCCCTTGCCGAATTCCTTCTCGAGATGGCCGATGGCTGCTTCCAGCGCTTTCTCCTTGTCGGCGCGCTGCTTTTCTGCATTTAAAGTATTTTTCTGATTCTTCAAAATAATCTCTCCTTTACTGGGTGCGCGAACGTCTGTTCGCTCTAGTAGTTACAATACACCATACAGGGATAATTGTCAAGAAGAGATATCGCTCTGCATTCGAAAAAAGGGAAAAGAAACGAGGCGGGCGGCCGCAGCCGTCCGCCCCGCAAAAAACAGTTGAAAGTGACTTAATCTCTCATCAGCCGATGAGCCAGTCATAGAGCTCCTGATACTTGAGTGCCGAGCTCTCCCAGGAGAAGTCCTTGTTCATGGCGCGCTCGACCATCTTGTTCCACTCGCGCTTGTTGTCATAGAAGACCTTCTCCGCGTAGCGGACAGTGCCCATCATCTCATGAGCATTGTAGTTGACGAACGAGAAGCCCGTGCCGGTGCCCTCATACTCGTTGTACGGCTGGACCGTATCCTTTAAGCCGCCGGTCTCGCGGACGATCGGAAGCGAGCCGTAGCGCAGGGAGATGAGCTGGGACAGTCCGCACGGCTCAAACTGGGACGGCATAAGGAAGGCATCCGAAGCCGCATAGATCTTGTGGGCGAGCGCCTCGTTGTAATAGATCTGCGCGGATACTCTTCCGCCGTACTTCCATGCGAAGTGACGGAACATATTCTCGTATCTCTCCTCGCCGGTGCCGAGGATGACGAACTGAACGGCGTCCTGGCACATCTCGTCCATCACGTACGCGATCAGGTCGAAGCCCTTCTGGTCCGTAAGACGGGAGACGATACCGATCAGCATGGCCTTCGGATCGACATCAAGGCCGATATCCGCCTGCAGAGCGGTCTTGTTCTTGACTTTCTCCTTACGGAAATTCTCAACCGAGTAGTTCTTGTAGATGAGCTTGTCGGTCTCCGGATTCCACATATGGTAATCGATACCGTTGACGATACCGCGCAGGTCGTGCTGGCGGGCTCTCATCAGGCCGTCAAGACCTTCGCCGTAGTACGGGATCTTGATTTCCTCGGCGTACGTGTCGGAAACGGTCGTGATGGCGTCGCAGTAGACGAGACCGCCCTTCAGCATGTTCGCGTCGCGGTTGAACTCAAGCTTGTCCGGTGTGAAGTAGTAATCCGGGAGGCCGACGATATCCTTCATGGTGCGGATATCCCAGACGCCCTGGAACTTCAGGTTGTGGATGGTCATGACGGTCTTGATGCCGCGGTAGAACTCATTGGCCTGGAAGGAGTCATTGAGATAAACCGGGATCAGGCCGGTCTGCCAGTCGTGGCAGTGGATGAGGTCCGGACGGAAATCGATCGACGGCAGGATCGAAAGGGCTGCCTTGCTGAAAAATGCAAACCGTCCGATATCATACGGCATGCCCGCATACGGCTTGTCGCAGGTGAAGTAGTCCTGGTTGTCGATGAAGTAATACTTGATGCCCTCGTACTCGCACTCCATGATTCCGACATAGTAGCTGTTCCAGTTGAAATCCATATAGAAATGCGTCTTGTACTCCAGCATATCTTTCCACTTCTGGGCCATGAAGGAGTACAGCGGCATGATGACTCTGCAGTCATAGTTTTCCTTGTCGAGGCACTGCGGCAGAGAACCGACAACGTCGGCAAGACCGCCGGTCTTGACAAACGGCAGGCACTCGGAAGCTACAAACAGAATTTTTTTCATTTCTCAAACCTCCCTGTAAGATTATAAAGCATTTACTATAGGTGTTCGGCAAATTCTACATAATTCAATTCCGAAAGCACTATATATTTGTTACTATTATAATACATTCTTTTTCATTTGTCGACACATCTCTTTCATTTCTCTGGAAGATTTTAAAGTATTTTCAGTAATTTTCTCCCCGCCGATGAGTCTTGCCAGCTCAAGGACGGATTCCTCCTCCGAAAGCGCCTCGATTTTCGTGATCGCGGAGCTGTCGGAGAGCTCTTTGGTGATCGCGTAGTGGGTATCCGCCATCGCCGCGATCTGGGGCAGATGCGTGATGGCAAGAACCTGGCGGTCTCGTGCGATCGCCGACATCTTCTCCGCCACCATCTGGGCTGTTCGTCCCGATATGCCGGTATCCACCTCGTCGAAGATCAGCGTCTCCGTCTTATCATCCGCGGCAAATATGGTCTTGATGCCGAGCATGATGCGGGAGAGCTCGCCGCCGGAGACTACCTTCGAGAGTTCGCGCCTCGGCTCGCCCGGGTTGGTCGCGATCATGAAGGAAACCGCATCGCAGCCGTTTGCGGTATAGCCGGCCGTCTCCTCAAAATGAACGGCGAAGTCCGCCTTCGCAAAGTTTAGCTCACGAAGCTGATCCACGACCTTGCGGGAGAACTCCTCCGCATACCGCTTTCGAAGGACCGACAGTTCCCGAGATGCTTCCCCGAGCGCCTCTTCCGCCCTCGCGAATTTCTTCTTCAGGCGGATGCGCTCCTCCTCGTAATCGCGAAGAGCCGAGAGCTCCTCCTCTTTTTCCTCCTTTGCAATGAGGATATCGGAGATGGTGCGGCCGTATTTTGCCTTGAGACGGTTGATGAGGTCCAGCCGCTCCTCCGTCTCCGCAAAGGCGCTCTCCTCGAAATCAAGGCTGTCCGCGTAGGCAGCCACTTCCCGGTTGAAATCATTTAAGAGATCATCGATCTCCGAGAGCGTGTTTAAAAGCCCGGCGATCTCCTCGTCGTATTCCGAAACCGAATCGAGCTCTTTTACGGCCCTTCCGATCTCATCTCCGGCACCTTCCTCGTAGCCGGTCAGCGTGTGCGCTTCATTCACGGCCGTCACGATGCGTCGGGCGTTTTTCATTTTCCGATAGAGAGCTTCCAGCTCCTCATCCTCGCCCTCCTTGAGACCGGCCGACTCGATATCCTCGATCTCAAACTCCAGGAAGGACATACGGCGGTTCCGCTCCTCCTCGGACATCTCTCCGCTGCCGAGCTTCTTCTTAAGCTCCGCGTATACCTTGTATGACTCCCTTACCTTTAAAAGCGCCTCTCTGATCTCCTCCCGCCCGTAGCTGTCGATAAGGTCCAGCTGGTGATCCGTCCGAAGGAGCTTCTGATGTTCGCTCTGTCCGTGGATATCAAGAAGAAGGGAGCCGACCGCGCGGGCATCGGCGGCTGTTCTGGTCTCCCCGTTGATGCGGATCGTGCTCCGGTTTCCCTGCATTTTCCGGGAAATCAAGATCACGCCGTCCTCCGCAGCAATGTCCATCGCCGCGAGAGCCGCCTCCGTCTCCGGATTTGAGACCTCAAAGACCAGCTCCACGAGCCCCGACGGCGCGTCATCCCGGATCAGCCGCCGGACCGGCTTGCCGCCCAGGGCCATGCCGATGGAGTCGATGATGATGGATTTGCCGGCTCCGGTCTCACCAGTTAAGATATTGAGGCCCGGATTGAAATCCACATCGACTTCCCTTATGAGAGCCAGGTTTTTAATGTGAAGATTTCTAAGCATTGTTCACTCCTTTAAGCCGGCGATCTTCTCGAGGCGGTCGATAATGACCGGCACATCCTCGACAGTCCTGATGCACAGCATGATCGTGTCGTCGCCCGCAATGCAGCCGAGAACTTCCCGCCAGTCGAGGCTGTCGATCGCGGCGCCGGCCGCCATCGCCATGCCGGAGACCGTCTTTACGACAATGATGTTGAGAGCCCCCTCCGCGGATACAAACGCGTCCTTAAGGATCCGTTTGTAGCGTTCAGCCGTGTACAGGATCCCTTTCGGCCTTGCCGCATAGCGGAGTCTTCCGCTCTTTGACGGGATCTTATGAAGCTCCAGCTGGCGTATGTCCCGGGAGACGGTCGCCTGCGTCACATTGAAGCCGGCCTTGAAGAGAAGATCCAGAAGTTCCTCCTGGGTCTCGATATCATATTTTTCGACCAGCTCCAGAATCATTTCATGTCTTGCATTTTTCATCTTGCGCCTCCGTTACGAAACCGCCATCTTCTGGCGCAGAACCTCAAGGAAGCTTCTGTCGGACAGCTTGATCAGGTTCGTCCGCTTTGATGAGCGGCGCACGATCACGCGGTCGCCGTCCGTGACCAGGATTTCATTTCCCCCGTCGAAGGAGACGGCTGCCTCCGTCGGATCCGGCACATGGCTGTGGCTGATCTCCACGCAAATCTCATCCTCGCCGCCGAAGATAACGCTGCGCGCGTTCAGCGTATGCGCTGCGACCGGAGTCAGCAGGATGGCCTCCGCCTTGGGGGAGACGATCGGTCCGCCCGCGGAGAGGCTGTAGCCGGTCGATCCGGTCGCCGTGGCGATGATAATGCCGTCCGCCGAGTAGGAATTAAGATAGCTTCCGTTGACATAGTTCATAAAATCAATGACGCGGAGCGGACCGTGCCGGATGACCACGACGTCGTTGAGAGCCAGATCCTCCGCGATCACCCTGCCGTCCCGCATGATGACAGCATCCAGCATCATCCTGGGCTCAATGATAAAATCATCCGCAAGCAGCCTGTCCATCGCGGAAAACATGGAGCTTTTATCCACCTCTGCAAGGTAGCCGAGCGTGCCGAGGTTGATGCCGAGAAGCGGCAGCTGCCGCTCAACGACCATCTTGGACGCCCGAAGAAGGGTTCCGTCACCGCCGAGGACGATCACCGCCTCCGTATCATCCTCCATGTCGGACACATCGGTGACAAGGGCGCAGCGCGCTCCCCTGTCGGCCATGTAGTCGATGACTCTGGCGGTCATTTTATTGTTCCGATCCTTCAGAGGGTTCCGCACAACAGCAAAGTTCTTCATATCAGGCCCTCCTTACCGGTCGAGCGCATCATGCGCGCAAAGAACCGTGTCCCGGATGATTGCATCGGTGACTTCTCCGCCGCATTTCTCCTTTTTAAGAAGCATCAGATACTCAATATTCCCCTCGGGACCTTTGATCGGAGAAAATGAAAGCTTCTCCGGCGAAAATCCGATCGTCTCCGCATAATCGCGGACCTTCCGGATCACCTCCTCATGGACCTCCCTGTCACGGACGACGCCGTGCTTGCCGACCTTTTCGCGTCCCGCCTCAAACTGGGGCTTGATGAGGCAGACCACCTCTCCTGCCTCCGTGAGAAGGTTCTTCACGGGGAGAAGCACCTTCACGAGGGAAATGAAACTCACGTCTATGCTCGCAAAATCAGCCGCCTGCCCGATATCCTCCGGGAGAACATAGCGGATGTTTGTCTTTTCCATGCAGGTGACGCGCGGGTCGTTTCTGAGTTTCCAGTCGAGCTGGCCCCGGCCGACATCGATCGACCAGACGTGCTCTGCCCCGTTCTGCAGCATGCAGTCCGTGAAGCCGCCGGTCGAGCTGCCGACGTCCAGGCATTTTCTGCCGGCCAGGTCAAGGCCGAACTCATCGACGGCCTTCTCAAGCTTCAGTCCTCCGCGGCTCACATAGCGGAGCGTCTGGCCGCGCACTTCGATGACCGCGGTCTCCTCAAAAGTCGTCCCGGCCTTGTCCTCCTTCACACCGTCCACGTAGACGATGCCCGACATGATGACGGCCTTGGCCTTCTCCCGCGAGGCGCAGAGTCCCTTTTCGGTCAGCAGGATGTCCAGTCTCTTCTTCATCGGCATTCCTCTCATTCAAAATCTTCGGTCTCGCCGTTCCCGGCGATGATCTGCATTTTCTTCTCCACAAGCTCGATCCGGCCCGACACGTCCTTCACCAGCTTCATGCCTTCCTCGTACAGGCGGAAGGACTCCTCCAGGGAGATCTTGTCGCTCTCCAGCTTCTTCACCATATCATCGAGCGCCGCAAAGCTCTCCTCGATGGTCATTTCCTTCTTTTCATCCATGATCGATCACCTCCCTGATCGCAGCCCTGACTTTACCGTCGCTCACAAAGATTGTAAGGACATCGCCCTCATGCGCCGATTTTACGCTCGTAAATGCATTTCCGTCCTCATCCGTGACAAATGAAAACCCCTGCGAAAGCCTGTCCATCGGATTCAGCCCTTTAAGGCGCCCGATCAGGCCGTGCAGTCTCAGCTTGTCCCGGTAGAGAGCCTTCGTCATGCCGTCCGCAAGGCGGCGCCCGGTGTTGTCGGCCCGGGCCTTCAGAAGAAGGATCTTCCCGGCCAGCGCCTCGCAGAGCGCATCCTCCGCATCGAGAAGCATCCTCCGCTTCTCCCGGACGGCCGCTTCCGGACTCCGCATGGCAAGCTTCGTCTGCCGAAGACGCAGCTGCATCTTAAGATGGTTCAGTTTTGTCTCGGGTCCCCTGCGAAGGGCCATCCTGTAACGATCCAGCGCATCCTTAAATGCCCGGAAATCAAAAACAGCCAGCTCCGCTGCAGCCGAGGGCGTCGGCGCGCGAAGGTCCGCCACGTAGTCGGCAATCGTCGTGTCCGTCTCGTGGCCGACGGCCGAAATCACCGGAGTCTCGCAGTCGAAGATCGCCTGCGCGACGACCTCCTCATTGAAGGCCCACAGGTCTTCGATGGAACCGCCGCCGCGGCCGACGATGATCACGTCGACGCCGGCTCTGTCCAGGATCTCAATACCGCGGACAATGGATTCCTTTGCCCCTTCACCCTGCACAAGCGCGGGATACAGGATCAGCTCCACGTAGGGATTTCTTCTCCCGGCGATATTCTGGATATCCCTGATCGCGGCGCCCGTCGGAGCCGTCACGATGCCGATCCTTTTCGCATATTTCGGAACCGGCTTCTTGTAGCGGGGATCGAACATTCCCATCTCCGCCAGCTCCTTCTTGAGACGCACGAAGCGCTCGTAGAGTTCGCCGGCGCCTTCCCGGCTGATTTTCTTAGCGTAGAGCTGATACCGTCCGTCCCTCTCATAGACCTCGATACTGCCGTCCGCGATCACCTTGTCGCCGTCCGCCATCCTGAAATCCATCCCTCTGCGGTTTCCGGCGAACATGATGCAGTTGATCGTTCCGGTGGCGTCCTTCAGGGAGAAAAAGATGTGGCCGGAGGTGTGATACTTGCAGTTGGATACCTCACCCCGCACCCGGACAGACGAAAGAAGGATGTCCTGGCTGAACATCCCTCTTATATAACGATTGATCTGCCCTACCGTGTAAACACTTGCGCTCATGCTTTCTTAGCGATCTCTCCCAGTATTCCGTTGATAAAGGAAGGAGATTCGTCGCCGCCGAACTGCTTGGCAAGCTCGACCGCCTCGTTGATGGCGACCCCCTCCGGTATTGCCTCATCAAAAATAAGTTCATAGCACGCCACCCGAAGGATCGCAAGGTCGCAGCTGGCGAAACGGTCTGTCTTCCAGCCGCGGGCCGTATCGTTCAGCATGCGGTCGATCTCCGGGATCTTGTCATGGACTTTCTCATAACGTTCAAGAAGATAGGCCCGGTCCTCCTCGGAAAGGCCTTCAATGCTGTCCAGATAAAGCGAGAGCTGCTCAGGCATATCCCGCTCCAGCGTAAACGCAAAGATAAAAATCATCTTGAAGAGATGTACTCTCAGTTTTCTCCTGCTCACTTTGTTCCTCTCATACGGTTTTATTCTTCAGCCGGGTTCTCGACGCCTGCAACTTTTACATTGACCTCTGTCACTTCCATGCCGATCATGTTCTCGATCGCGCTCTTGACGCGCTCCTGAACACCCTCGCAGACCTCGAGGACGCTGCAGTCATAACCGATCACGACAGAAATATCCGCCTTCACCTTGTTGTCGGTGACGGTGACGCGGACGCCCTTGCCGAGACCCTTGGCTCCTTTTCTCGGGATCATCTCATTGGTGATGTTTCCTGCAATCGCCGAAACACCCTTGACTTCCGTCGCGGCAAGTCCCGCGATCACGCTGACGACATCCTCCGCAACCCTGACGGTTCCGATTCCGCCGTCATCTTTGATCGTATAAATTTTTTCGTTCTCTGCCATAGCAGCCTCCATACCTCTTAGATTGCACTAATTATAACACACCTCTTAAAGAGTCGTAAAGTGAACTTATTCATCATCTTCTTCCCATCCGCCGAATTCGGACAGGCGAAGACCTTTATTTCTCTCGAGAGTCATGCCGACGCTCCACTCATGCACAAAGAGAAGCAGCGGATTGCCGCGCATATCCTGCACTTTCTTCATGTCGGTCGTTCCTTCGAGATGCTCGATGTCCACCTCGGACGGATTCTCGATCCAGCGGATGTACTCGTAAGGCAGCGACTCCATGCGGATCTCGACCTTGTACTCCGTCTCAAGGCGGAAGCGCAGGACATCCAGCTGCAGGACGCCGACGACGCCGACGATGATCTCCTCCATGCCGGCTCCGAGATCCTTGAAGATCTGGATCGCGCCCTCCTGGGCAATCTCTTCTACGCCCTTGGTAAACTGCTTGCGCTTCATCGTATCCATCTGCCGGATCCTGGCAAAATGTTCGGGCGAGAAAGTCGGAATACCGCCGAAATGGAAATTCTCACCCGGCATGCAGACCGTATCGCCGATTGAATAGATGCCCGGGTCGAACACGCCGATGATATCGCCCGCCCAGGCCTCCGAAACGACGTGGCGGTCGTCCGCCATCATCTGCTGCGGCTGGGAAAGGCGCGCCTTTCTCTGTCCCTGGACATGCCAGACTTCCATGTTCGCATCGAAATGACCCGAGACGATGCGCATGAACGCGACGCGGTCCCGGTGATTCTTGTTCATGTTGGCCTGGATTTTAAAGACAAATGCAGAAAAATCATGCTTCTCCGGCTCGATCAGCCCGATATCGGACATGCGGGGCAGCGGCGGCATCGTCATCTGAAGGAAATGCTGCAGGAATGTCTCCACGCCGAAGTTCGTCAGCGCAGATCCGAAGAACACCGGCGAAAGTCTGCCGCGGCTGACCTCCTCTTGATCGAACTCCGCCGAAGCCCCGTCCAGAAGCTCCAGCTCCTCGTTCAGCTGCTCCTCTTCCTCCGCCGTCACGAAGTTTCTGATCTCGGGAGAGCCGAGCGGGATCTCCTCGATCTCGCCTTCCTTCGTACCCTTCTCGGTATCGTGGAAAATCAAAACCTTCTCGGTGCCCCTGTCGTAGACACCCTTGAAGCCCTTTCCTGACCCGATCGGCCAGTTGACCGGGCAGCAGGGGATGCCGAGCTCCTGCTCGATCTCATCCACCAGCTCAAAGGAATCCCTCGCTTCGCGGTCCAGCTTGTTGATAAACGTAAAAATCGGTATGTGCCGGCGCGCGCAGACCTTGAAGAGCTTTCTGGTCTGGGCCTCAACGCCCTTCGCGCCGTCGATGACCATGACCGCGGAGTCCGCCGCCATCAGCGTCCGGTAGGTGTCCTCCGAGAAGTCCTGGTGGCCCGGCGTGTCCAGAATGTTGATGCAGTAACCGTCATAGTTGAACTGAAGCACCGATGAGGTGACGGAGATACCTCTCTGCTTCTCGATTTCCATCCAGTCGGAAACCGCATGGCGCGCCGTCGCCTTGCCCTTGACCGAGCCTGCCAGATTGATGGCGCCTCCGTACAGAAGGAATTTCTCCGTCAGTGTGGTCTTGCCGGCATCCGGGTGTGATATGATGGCGAACGTACGCCGCCTTGAGATCTCACTCATTAAATAACTGGTCCTTTCATATTAAAAATGTAACTGTCTGTCAGGCCTCAAGCTTTTCGACAGCCCTGCGGATGCGGGCGATCGACTCTTCTTTCCCGAGGAGCTCCATGAGCTGGGTGGCACCGCCGGGCGTCTGAGCCTTGCCGGAGACCGCCGTTCTGACCGGCCACATGACCTGGCCGTTCTTAAGGCCGTTCTCCTTCGCGAAATCCACAAGCAGCGCATAGAGCGCATCGTTCGTGTAGTCTTCCGTGTTCTCAAGCACCGGGAGCACCTTCTTCAGCACATCGAGGGAGATTTCCGGGGTGGTTTTCATTTTCTTATGCGTGTACAGGGAGATATCGTACTCCGGCACCTCCTCAAAGAAGCCGAGCAGCTCAGGGATGTCATTGAAGGTCTCGATGCGGCTCTTGGCCAGATCCGCGAGAGCCTTCTTATCCGCCACCTTTGTCACGGTCTTCTCAATGACCGGCAGCGCCCGTTTGAGGTACTCCTCCTCGTCCATGCGCTTGATGTACTCACCGTTCATCCAGCGGAGCTTGCCCATGTCAAAGACTGCCGGGCTCTTGTTGATCTTTCTGTAGTCGAACTTCTCGATCAGCTGATTGAGCGAGAGGATCTCCTCGTTGTCCTCCGGGCTCCAGCCGAGAAGGGCCACGTAGTTCACGATGGCTTCCGGAAGAAGGCCGAGCTCCAGAAGGTCCTCAAAGGAGGAATGGCCGGAGCGCTTGGAGAGCTTCGCGTGGTTCTCGTCGGTGATCAGCGGGCAGTGGACATAGGTCGGGACTTCCCAGCCGAAGGCCTCATAGAGCAGGTTGTATTTCGGGCTCGAGGAGAGGTATTCATTTCCGCGGACCACATGGGTGATGCCCATCGTGTGGTCGTCGACGACGTTTGCGAAATTGTAGGTCGGGAATCCGTCGGACTTGATCAGGATCATGTCGTCAAGTTCCTTGTTCTCAACCGTGATATCGCCGTAGATATCGTCATGGAAGGTCGTGGTGCCCTCGGTCGGAACATTCAGACGGATGACATAGGGCATGCCGGCCGCAAGATTCGCCTCGATCTCCTCCTTCGAAAGGTGCAGGCAGTGCTTGTCGTACTGGGAGATCTCCTTGCCGGCAACCACCGTCTTAAGTGACTCGAGCCGCTCCTTCGTGCAGAAGCAGTAGTAGGCGTTGCCCTGCTCGATCAGCTGCTTTGCATACTTCATGTAGATGCCCTGGGCCTGGCGCTCGCTCTGGACATAGGGGCCGACGCCGCCGTCCTTGTCCGGACCCTCATCGACCGTGAGACCCGCATAATCCAGCGTGCGCAGGATGATGCCGACCGCACCCTCGACAAACCTCTCCTGATCGGTGTCCTCAATGCGGAGCATGAAGCTGCCGCCCGCATGCTTGGCGATCAGAAATGAATACAGCGCTGTGCGTAAGTTTCCGACGTGCATTCTCCCTGTCGGACTCGGGGCAAATCTTGTCTTGACATTCATAGTGTCTCTATCTCCTGTTTTTTATTTGTTTATTTGCTTTGGCCGTGATCTGTCTTGAAATCGACATGACAATGGCCATTTCCATCATTGTAATTAAAAGCGAGGTTCCGCCGAAGCTGAAGAACGGCAGAGTGACCCCGGTCGGCGGTGAGAAATTCACAGTGACGGCGATGTGCAGGATCGCCTGCAGCGCGATATGGCTGAATACGCCGGCCGCCATGAGCGCTCCGAAGGTATCCGGTGCGTTGATCGCGATGATCAGTATCCGAAACAGCAGGAAACTGAAGAGCAGCACAACCAGCAGCGCACCGAAAAAGCCAAGCTCTTCACAGATAACCGCGAAGACCCAGTCATTTCCGGCCTCAGACAGCTGCCCCAGCTTCATCGTGCTGTTGCCGAGTCCCTTCCCGAACAATCCTCCGTTGCCGATCGCGTAGAGTCCCATGATCGTCTGCTCACCGGTTCCGCCCTCAAACGCTGCCGGGTCTTTCCAGATCAGAAGTCTCGTGACGCGGAAACTTTCCGCCGCATCCGGTGTCACGCGGCTCCAGATATAGAAGACGCCTGCGGCTGCGGCTATAAGAACAACGGCGCCGACGATAAAGAAACCGTAGCTCTTCGGATGCGCGGCAAACGTGATAAAGAACCCGATCGCAAATATGATGACGGCAGAGCTCAGGTCCTTCGAGATAAGATAGGTCTCCGCCGCAAGGAGCGTCCCCGGGATCAGTGCCGCAATACTCGGCAGTATTCCCTTAAACTCCTGCCCCATTTTCACCACGATCGCCGGAACGAACACGATCAGTGCGATTTTTGCGATCTCGGAGGGCTGCACCGAGACTCCGAAGAACTCAAGCCAACGGGTTGCTCCGTTCTTGTTCACAGAGAATCTGTCAACCATGAGGAGAAGGATCGAGCCGGCAGCGCCTGCCATCATAAGCCACCGCAGGTACCACAGAACGTGATAGTCCGCTTTTGATATGAGAAGCGCCATGAGAAAGCACACTCCTCCGATCAGCCCCTGCTTTGCAAAGAACCAGTACACATCCAGTCCTTTTTTGGCTGCCAGGTACCCGCTCGCGCTGTAGCCCATCACAAGCCCGAAGGCCGCAAGCAGGATGAGCGCGCCGAGGAGTCCGTAATCAATATTTGCGGTTTTTGTCCGAATTTTATTTTTCTTCGCCAAAACCTGCCCGTCCTTCCGGTTTCCCCTTCAGAAACACATTCCGGATGTACGCGATCGTCTCGTCCTCGCCTCTCTCCGCCCACATGGTGAGAAGAAATTCCATCTGCCGCTTCGTCGTGTCATGGATGAACCAGCACTTCTCTTTCGTCGCCAGATAGTAGTCGAGCGCGGATCTGTCGGTATATTTCTCTCCCTGGTAGACGCGGGATGCGCTGACACGGTCAAAGATCATCTCCGCCACATACCGCCTCGGCATCTGCATGCCGGCGAGCACTCTCTCATCCCCCGGGTTCGGTGAATAATCGATCCAGTACTCATAGTGGTGCTTGTTGCGGCCCTTGTGATGCAGCCACGACATGGATACGCCCGTCGCCTCCCGCTCCGCGTTGTTCGGGCTGCGGGTCCCCTGGTAGTATCTTGCACCGACCAGGAATTCCTCCGGCGAGAGCTTGGAGAGATCATGGGTGAGCCCCTGCCAGACAAGTCCGGCCCTCAGGCAGTAGCCCATCACCAGGTTATGATGCTTCGTTATCGTTTTCAGGTGCCCCAGATAATTCATTTTCGCCATTCATTTTTCTCCCGACAAGAACCGTCACGCTGTGTGCCGGCACGTCTGTCATTTTAAGATCGGGGAGCACTGCCCCTTCTTCTCCGGGATGAAGGGCTGCAAAGCCAGCCTCGTCCGTCGTAAACTCCGTTGTCCAGCGAAGCCCCTTCGGAAGCACGGGCAGGGCAAATGAAAATGCCTCAAACCCGCCGTTCATAAGGAGCATGATGTAATCGTCCGGATCGCCGCCGGGCAGCGCCGCATAACCTCCGTTCAGGCAGATTCCCACCGCCTTCGGCTTCTCGCCGGTCTCCGGAAGGAAAGCCGCCGATCCGTGGAAGGAAATGTCCGGGCATCCGAGCGCCTTCGCGTCGAACCCGCGGAGCTCCTTCTCGGCATGAAGAATCGGATGAGCCTTGCGGAATGCGATCAGCTCCTTAAGGAAATCGGTTATATCGCGGTTGGCCGCCGCTCTTCCCCAGCTTACCCAGCCCTGCGGATCATCAAGCGCGTAGGCATTGTTATTGCCGCTCTGGGTATTTCCGAACTCATCGCCCGCATAGAGAAGCGGGATGCCCTGGGAGAGAAATACATAGGACAGAGCGTTCTTGACCTGCTGCTTACGAAGAGCGATGATCTCCTTCTTCCGGGTGGTTCCCTCAACGCCGCAGTTCCAGCTGAAGTTCTCGTTCGAGCCGTCCTGGTTGTCCTCACCGTTTTTCTCGTTGTGCTTGGCATCGTAGCTGACCGCGTCGTAAAGTGTGAAGCCGTCAGTGTTTGCGATGTAGTTCACGACGCCGTTGTGGACCGGATTCCGGCGGATCCCGTTCATGAGATCGGCGACGATCCAGTCATCGCCCCGAAGGAACCGGCGGCTTATGTTCTGGAACCAGCCGTTGTACTCTATGAGGCGCTTTCTGGCCGGATGCCCGCTCCCATACAGCCTCCAGACGTCAATATAATCGAAGAACAGCTTTGCCCCTGCAAGGTACGGGTCCTTCGAGAGGATATCCTTCGGAACGCCCGCTCCCAGGAAATGAAAACCGTCCACATGGTACTCGCTGATCCAGTGCCGGACAGCGGCATCGACGTAGAGTGGATCCTCCCCCTCGGGCACATAAAACTCCATGATGCACTCGATGCCGTTCTCATGAAGGGTCCTTACCAGCATGCGGAATTCCGATGCGGCATCCCTCCCCGGCGCAAGTGCAGCTTTCGGGGAAAAATAATAGTTCTTCTTCGCGTAGCCCCAGTAGTTTCTGGGCTGGTCCTCCGGAGCGGCGCTCTTTGCCTCATAGAGGTGAGGGATCCGGAGCGTATCATCCCACTCGTAGGCCGGCATCAGCTCGACCGCATTGAAACCGAGGTCCTTAATGTAGGGAATCTTGTGGACAAGTCCCCTGAAGGTTCCCTTGTCGCGGACCTTCGACTTCGGATCCATGGTGAAGCCCCTCACGTGCAGCTTATAAATAAGAAGCTCGTTCATGGGGATCCGCGGCGCTTTATCATCTTTCCAGTCAAACCTTGCGGTATCTACATAGCAGACCCCGTCCGCAATGCGGCCCGCGTACGGATCAAGGTACTTCTCACCCTCGATCTCATACCAGTAAGCATATTTAAATGATCCGGAAGCCGCAGCAAAACATGATGCGACATCCCCCTCGCGTTCACTCAACGGCAATTCAATCCGGCAGACTTCTTTCTTCTCTGTCGCGTCTGCAAGTATGAGGGAAGCCTCTCTGCCGTCCGGTATCCCGACGGCAAAGTTGATGCCGCCTTTCACTCTGGCTGCTCCGAGCTTTTCGCTGCTGCCGCGGCCGATTTTCATTTCATAATTTTTTTCCATATACCGGTACCTCATTTTTCTGGCAGGACATATTTACCTCCCTATTATACCTCATTTTGGCTTGCATTTTAAGTAGGAATCTGATATTCTGACTTTACTGTTTCAAACAGTTCACCAAAGGCAAAACGCAAAGGAGGCCAAACAATGTCTGATATTAATGAAAACCTTCCCGCAGAAGAGCTTGAAGATGATCTCGGTACCGTAGTCCTCACCATGGATGATGATACTGAGCTCGAGTGCTCCATCGTCTGCATCTATCCCGTAGGTGACAAACAGTACATCGCGCTTATGCCGATCGCAGAGAACGGCGAGGAAATCGAATCCGATGAGATCCTGATCTATCGCTACGTCGAGAGCGAAACCGGCGAGCCGGACATCGAGAACATCGAAGATGACGACGAGTACGATGCTGCGGCGGATGCATTCGACGAGATTCTTGATGACGAAGAATTCGACGAAGACTGAAGTAAATAAAAGAGCCAGAAGGACGGCTGCTAAGCGGCCGTCTTTTTATTTTGCGGACGTGCTGCCGAAGCCTCCGTTCCGCCGGCCCGTTACGCAGTCGGATCCCGTGATGCCGAACGGCATAAAGACGCCCTGCATGAACGCGTCTCCCGCTTTCAGTGAGAGCACCTTCTCCTGCCTCGAATCGTTGGTGATCGCCGCGAAGATATGCCCCTCATTGTCGGAATAATAATAGTCGCTGTCGATAACGCCGACCGTGTTATCCATCTGCAGGCGGTACTTGAACCCGAGGCCGCTCCTCGGAAAGAGCATAAGGACCCAGCCCTCCTCCATCCGCGCCCGGATTCCCGTCGGGATCCTGACCGATTCACCCGGGTGAAGCACCAGGTCAAAGGGCAGATAAAAATCATACCCGGCCGACCCGGACGTCGCTCTCACCGGCAGCGAAAGCGCCTCATACGCGCGGGTCAGAGTATCCGCATTCGCCTTGCCGCGGACGCTCTCCCACCCCTCGAAAAACCGCTCGAAGCTCACTTTTTCAAATTCTGCGATCCTGTACATTTCCATACCTGCTTAAAAGCAAGGCCGCCCCTTCCCGGGACGGCCTTTTATTTTTCTTATTCCTCCGGGCCTGCGCTTGCGACAACGCGACCGATGTTCATCGGATCTTTCGGGCAGTCCTTGATGGAGAAGCTGATTCTTCCCATCTTGTCCTTGCCGAGGCAGATTGCGCGGACGACATCGCCGATCTGGAGGACATCCTCCACCTTGTTGATGCGGGCGTTCGCAATCTTGGAAATGTGAACCATGGCCTCCTTGCCCGGCGCAAACTCAAGGAAAGCGCCGAACTCCTTGATGGAGACGACCTTGCCGGTCAGGATCATGCCCTTCTCGAAATCGGTCGTGATGATGCGGATCGCCTCGACGGCGGCATTCATCTTCTCGATGTCCGTGCCGCAGACGGAGACGGAACCGTCGTCCTCGATATCGATCGTGACATCGTACATGGCGATGAGGGCGTTGATGTTCTTGCCCTTGGAGCCGACGACCTCGCCGATCTTCTCCGGATCGATCGTGATCTGGATGATCTTCGGAGCGTACTTGGAAACCTCTGCGCGCGGCTTTGCGATAACCGGCTCCATGACGTTTGTCAGGATGTACTCGCGGGCTTCCTTAGTGCGGGCGATGGCTTCCTCAACGATCGCACGGGTAAGGCCGTGGATCTTGATATCCATCTGGATCGCGGTGATACCGTCATGAGTACCGGCAACCTTGAAGTCCATGTCGCCGAAGAAGTCCTCAAGACCCTGGATATCGGTGAGGACGATGTAGTCATCGTCGGTCTCGCCCGTCACAAGGCCGCAGGAGATGCCGGCAACCGGTTTCTTGATCGGAACGCCGGCCGCCATGAGAGCCATGGAGGAGGCGCAGATCGAAGCCTGAGATGTGGAGCCGTTGGACTCAAATGTCTCGGAGACCGCACGGATCGCGTACGGGAACTCTTCCTTGGACGGAAGAACCGGAACGAGGGCCTTCTCAGCGAGGGCGCCGTGGCCGATCTCACGTCTTCCCGGACCTCTGGACGGCTTTGTCTCACCGACAGAGTAGGACGGGAAATTGTACTGATGCATGTAGCGCATCTCGGTGATGTACGGATCAAGACCTTCGACCTTCTGAGCCTCGGAGAGCGGTGCCAGCGTAACGACATCGCAGATCTGGGTCTGGCCGCGGGTGAACATGGCGGAACCGTGTGCACGCGGGATCAGGTCGATCTCGGCTGCCAGCGGGCGGATCTCCTTGATGGCGCGGCCGTCCGGGCGCTTCTTGTCCACAAGGATCATCTTGCGGACGGTCTTCTTCTCATAGCGATAGAGAGCGTCGCCGATCAGGGCCATCCACTCCTCGTTGTCGCCGTACTTCTCGGCAAATGCCTCGCGGACCTTCGCGACGTTCTCCTCGCGGGTCTGCTTGTCGTCCGTGAAGACAACCTTCTCCATCTCTTCCGGCGGGCAGATCTCGTAGAGGGCTGCATTCAGCTCTTCCGGGATCTCGTAATGGATGTAATCATGCTTTTCCTTGCCGCACTCGGCGATGATCTGGTCGAAGAACTTGATGATCTCTTTGTTGATCTCATCAGCCTTGTAGATGGCCTCGATCATCTTCGCTTCCGGGATCTCGTTCGCGCCGGCTTCGATCATGATGACCTTCTCGCGGGTCGAAGCGACCGTGAGCTGCAGCTCGGATTTATGGCGGAGCTCATAGCCCGGGTTGATGACGAACTCACCGTTTACGAGGCCGAGCTGCGTCATTGCGCACGGGCCGTCAAACGGGATGTCGGAGATGCTGGTGGCAAGAGAGCTGCCGAGCATGGCGACAACTTCCGGATCGCATTCCGGGTCAACAGACATAACCAGGTTGTTCAGTGTGACATCGTTCCGATAGTCCTTCGGGAACAGCGGCCGCATCGGGCGGTCGATGACGCGGCTTGTCAGGATCGCATGTGTACTCGGCTTGCCCTCGCGCTTGTTGAAGCCGCCCGGGAATTTGCCGACTGCGTACATCTTCTCTTCAAAATCAACAGACAGCGGGAAGAAATCGATTCCTTCACGCGGTGCCTTGGAGGCGGTAGCGGTCGAGAGAACGACCGTGTCGCCGTAGTGCATAAAGCAGCAGCCGTTGGCCTGTTTGCCTACACGCCCGATATCAACCGTGAGCGTTCTGCCGCCGAGTTCCATTGAGTAGCTTTTGTATTCTCCCATTCTTCCTTCCTTCTGGCCGATTGGCCGTGCAAAACATTAGGGGCAGGTATCTGCCTGCCCCTATGATACGCATTACTTACGAAGCCCAAGTTTCTCAATCAGTGCACGGTAACGCTCAATGTCCTTCTTTCTCAGATAAGCAAGAAGGCTGCGTCTCGCACCAACCATCTTAAGAAGACCTCTGTTGGAATGGAAATCGTTCGGATTCTTTTTCATATGATCGGTCAGCTCACGGATCCTTGCGGTAAGGACGGCAACCTGAACCTCCGGCGAACCGGTGTCACCCTCTGTGCGGGCATATTCCCTCATGATTTCCTGCTTCTTTTCCTTTGTGATCATTTTGTTTTCCTCCTGTTATTATAAACTCGCCTTGCATCAGGAGGCGGTTGGAGTTTCCGTTCCCCGGATGCAGGTGTGCTTTGTGAAGCCCAATCAGTATAGCAGATGGATTATGCATCGTCAAGCATTAATTATACTTCGATGCCTGCACCTTTAAAATATTCTCTCCCGGCTTCCCGGTCGGATAAGATCTGTGTTTTAAGCGCCTCGATCGACGGGAATTTTCTCTCCGGCCGGATGAAATGCAGAAGCTCAACCTTCTGCTCCTCCCCGTAGAGATCATCGGAGCAGTCATATAAAAATGTCTCCACCCCGATAAAGCTTCCGTCCACCGTCGGCTTTGTGCCGATATTGGTGATGCCGTAGTAGGCATTTTCTCCGATCACCGACCGCACCGCGTAGACGCCGTTCGGCGGCAGGAGCTTGCCCATGCCCGGGATCAGGTTCGTTGTCGGGAATCCGATCGTTCTCCCGATCCTTCTCCCGTGGATGATGGGTCCGTCTATGAAAAATGCATACCCAAGCAGATGATTCACCGTCTCCATATCGCCTTCCGAGAGCGCCTTCCGGACGCGGGAGCTTGATATATCGAGGAGCCCGTCCTTGACCTTGGAGAACGCCTTCACCGTAAAGCCCAGCTCTTCTCCCATCTCCTCCAGCATCGCGACGTTTCCTCTCCGGCCGTAGCCGAAGCGGTAATCCCTGCCGACGACGATCGCCTTTGCGTGAAGCCGCCCGACAAGGAACTCCCTGACAAAATCCTCCGCCTCCATCGTGATGAAGGCCGGAATAAACGGGCACTCGATCAGTGTGTCGATTCCCCAGTCCGAAAGCAGCATCCGCCGCTCGGGCCTCGTGAGCAGAGTGACCGGCGAGACGCAGATGGAAAAGACGACCGAATCGAGCTTTTCATTTGTCCCGGCGGAAGCTCTTGCGATGGAGAGCACCTCATTTATAAGTGCCTGGTGGCCTCTGTGGACCCCGTCAAACTTTCCGAGCGTGATGACGGAAGGATTGGTCAGGCAAAAATCGATTGTTTCCTTGATGACCTGCATTTCGTTTCTCTCTTCAAAGCTCGTTCAGGTAGAGGTCCAACGCATATTTTGTGCCGGTCCTCCTGTAGATGCCGATAAAAGTGCCGTCCGTAAGAAACACCCGGACGCGCCGCCCCTCTTCCGGAGGCTTTGTCCCGGTGAGCGGCAGGCTGTTGCCGTTGATGGCCGCATTTTTGAACTGGTCCGGGACGGTGATCACCGGGCAGTCCGGGAAAAAGTCCGGCAGCGGTATGATAAATGAAGACATATCATCGCCCGTCTCCTTCGCACGCACAAACTTCTCCTCAAATTCCGCGATGGTGATTGCATTTTCAATGGAAAACCCGCCGGCCCGCGTCCGGATGAGGTGGGACATCGCGCCGCCGCACCCAAGCTTTCTGCCGAGATCCTCGCACAGAGTCCTTATATAGGCGCCTTTGGAGCAGCTGACGCGGAAAGTCACGCGCGGCAGATCCATTTCCAGGATCTCGATGTCCGAAAATGTCACCTGCCTGGCACTTCTCTCCACCTCAATGCCGCGCCGCGCCAGATCGACCAGCTTCTTGCCCCCGACCTTGACGGCCGAATACATCGGCGGGATCTGGTCGACGGTTCCCTCAAACGCAAGAAGCGCATCGCGGACTTCCTCTTCCGTCACATGGACTTCATGTTCCTCGATCATCTGGCCCGAGGTGTCCTGCGTGTCGGTGATGATGCCGAGCACCATCTCCGCCTCGTAGGTCTTTCCGCCTCCCTGAAGGAGCTCCACCAGCTTGGTGGCCTTCCCGAGGCACACCGGAAGGACGCCCTCCGCGTCCGGATCCAGCGTTCCCGCGTGTCCGAGCTTCTTCTGCCCGATGATGCGGCGGATACGGGCGACAACTCCGAAAGAAGTCATCCCCGGCTCTTTTCGGATATTGACTACACCATTGATCATCTGCCGCTCATTCCTTTCTGAAGCGCATCCGTAACGGTCCGAAGCACTTCCTCCGGGCTGCCCGTGACCGTGCAGCCGGCCGCCTTCACATGGCCGCCGCCCCCGAAGAGGGACGCCGTTTTTGAGACGTCAATATCCGAGCTGCTTCTGAGCGAAACCTTGCATGTTCCGGGCTCCGTCTCGTACACGAAAGCGGCCGCAAGAGCCCCGCTTGTGAGCCTTAAGTTTGCCACGATCGCATCAAGGTCCTTCTTTTCGGCTCCGTATTTCTTCATCTCCTCAAGGGAAATGCAGCCCGCCGCAATGCGCCCGCCGGCAAACACCTGCTCCTTTGAGAGCACATAGCCGAGGACCCTGTTCTGCACAAGGCTCCGCTCATTGAAGGATTTGTCAATGATCTCGGAGAACGGCACCCCCTTCTCGATGAGGGCGGCCGCGATCCTCAAGGTGGACGGTCTCACGTTGCTGTACTGAAAGACCCCCGTATCATGGATCATGCCCGTGTAGAGCGAGATTGCAATATCCCGCGTGATCTTCTCCTCGTCAAACAGGGTAAACAGGACTTCCGCGCAGGAGCCGGCGTCCCCGTCGACGATATTTTCGTCTGCGAAATTCGGATTGCTCGCATGGTGGTCGATGCAGAGGGTCCGCTTTGCCAGGTCAAAGAGCTCCCCGGCAGCCGCGATGCGGTCGCGGGTACTCACGTCGCAGCTCACAAAAAGATCCACGGAGCGCCGTACGGGCTCCGTGAACACATCCTCTGTAAGCCCGGGGAGGAACATCAGCTCCTCCTTGGGTCTTTCGAGATACAGGGACACATCGACCCACGGAAAATTATCCTTCACATACCCGTAAAGCGCTGTCGTGGTACCCACGCAGTCGCCGTCCGGATTCACATGCCCGGCAATCACCATGGTCTTTATGTCTTCTGTGATAAATTCATTCAGTCTTTTCATTTTCCGCATCCTTCGACATGACCTCGTCGATCAGCTTCGACATCTCAACACCGCGCTCGATCGAGCGGTCCAGTATGAATGTCAGCTCCGGCGTATTTCTCATGTTGAGCGAATGGGCCAGCTCGCGGCGGATATACCCCTCCGCGCTTTTTAGGCCGGCCATTGTATCTTTCTTCTCCTGCTCATCCCCCATGACGCTGATGTAGACCTTGCAGGTCTTGAGGTCCGGCGCCACGTAGGCGTCCATGACCGTCGTCATAAAGGAAATGCGCGGATCCTTGAGGTCGCGTATGATGCCCGCAAGCTCGTGAGCGACCTCCTGGTTTACCCGTTGATTTTTCGGACTGTTCTTTCTCATGTCCTCGGTACCTCAACCATCGTGTAGGCAAGAACGGTATCGTCGACCTGGAAGGCATCCCAGCCGTCGAAGACGAGACCGCACTCGAAGCCCTCGCGGACTTCCTTGACGTCGTCCTTGAAGCGCTTGAGCGATGCAAGCGATCCTTCGTAGAGCTGCTCCTCGCCGCGGAAGACGCGGATCTTGCACTTGCGCTGGAAGACGCCGTCCTTGACGTACGCACCGGCGATGTTGCCGACGCCCGAAGCCTTGAACATCTGGCGGATCTCGGCGTGGCCGAGCACCTTCTCCTCGTAGACGGCGGCTTTCATGCCGTTCAGAGCGCGCTCGACATCCTCGATTGCCTCGTAAATGACGCTGTAGAGGTGGATATCCACCTTCTGGGCATCCGCGATTGCCTTCGCATTTGCATCCGTCTTGACGTTGAAGCCGATGATGATCGCGTTGGAAGCCGATGCCAGAGCAACGTCGGACTCGCTGATCGCGCCGACACCGCCGTGGATGACCTTGACGACGACCTCGTCGTTCGAGAGCTTGGTGAGCGACTGGCGCACCGCCTCGACGGAACCCTGCACGTCCGCCTTGACAACGATCGGCAGCTCCTTGAGGTTGCCCTCCTTGATCTGGTTGAAGAGATCGTCCAGAGACATCTGCGTCTTGGTCTCCTCGATAAGGCTCTTCTTGTTCTCGGAAATGAACGTCGCCGCAAACGCCTTGGCCTCCTTATCGGAGTCAAGCGCTACGAGGACTTCACCGGCTGCCGGAACGGCAGAGAGACCGATGATCTCGACCGGCATGGACGGGGTCGCCTTGGTGAGGCGCTTGCCCTTCTCATCGTTCATCGCGCGAACCTTGCCGCTCGCGGCGCCGCAGGCGATGAAATCACCCTGGTGAAGCGTACCCTTCTGGATGAGGATGGTTGCGACCGGGCCGCGGCCCTTGTCAAGCTTTGCCTCAAGCACAAGGCCGCGGGCCTTGCGGTTCGGGTTGGCTTTCAGTTCCTTCATTTCCGCGGTGAGCAGGATCATCTCGAGCAGGTTGTCGATGCCCTCATGCGTCTTGGCGGAAACCGGGCAGAAGATCGTGGAGCCGCCCCAATCTTCGGCGAGCAGGCCTTTTTCTGCCAGCTCCTGCTTGACGCGCTCGACATTGGCGCCCGGCTTATCGATCTTGTTGACCGCTACGATCACTTCGACATTGGCGGCCTTCGCATGGTTGATCGCCTCAACCGTCTGCGGCATGACGCCGTCGTCGGCAGCGACAACCAGGACTGCGATGTCCGTGGAATTCGCGCCGCGCATACGCATGGCCGTGAATGCCTCGTGGCCCGGCGTATCGAGGAATGTGATCTTCTGACCGTTGATGGAAACCATATAAGCACCGATGTGCTGTGTGATGCCGCCGGCCTCGCGGTCGGTGACATGTGTATTTCTGATCGCATCGAGGAGGGAGGTTTTGCCGTGGTCGACGTGACCCATGACGCACACGACCGGCGGACGGGTGACCATATCGTCCTCGCTCTCTTCCTCTTCCGCGAGAAGGGCTCCGATGACGTCCTCCTTCTCTTCCGCCTCCGCGATGATATCGTAGTCCATCGCGATCTCCTGGGCTTTTTCGAACGGAAGTTCATGGTTCACCGTGACCATCTCACCCTTCATGAAGAGATCCTTCACGAGGTGTGCCGGCGGCATCTTCATGAGGTCGGCGAGATCGCGGACCGTGATGCGCTCCGGAATGCGGATCTCGGTGACAACTTCCTTCTCTTTCTGTTCAGAGGCCTTGGGCGTAGTCTGCTGCAGAGCCTTCGGGACGCGGTTGAACTGCTTCTTCTGCTGGTTCGGACGGTTTGTGCCGAACTGGCTGTGCTTGCCGTTCTCCTTGCGCTCCTCACGGTTGCGCTCATACTCCTTACCGTTATCCTTGCGGTATTCGCGGGTAGTCTTGTGGACAAGTGCACCGTCGCTGTCAGCCGGGCGGGCCGCAGCGCCTCCGCGCTGACCCCTCTGGGCAGAACCCTGGCCGAAGCCCGTGCGTCCGCCTCTGTCATTTCTGTCAGCCCTGTCCTTGTCGCCCATTCCGCTAGCCGGACGGCCCGTACGGTCGCCGAAAGACGTGCGTCCGGTTCCCTGTCCGTAAGCCGGACGGGTTCCGCGGTCGCCGAAGGTGCGGCGGTCATTTGCAGCGCCTGTGCCCTGCGGGCGCCCTGTGCGGTCGCCGTACTGGCCCTGCCCCTGACGCGGGGCACGGTCGCCGTACTGACCCTGACCTGTGCGCGGTGCGCGGTCGCCGTACTGACCCTGACCCTGGCGCGGTGCGCGGTCGCCGTACTGGCCCTGACCTGTGCGCGGTGCACGGTCGCCGTACTGTCCCTGACCTGTGCGCGGGGCACGGTCGCCGTACTGTCCCTGACCCTGACGCGGGGCGCGGTCGCCGTACTGGCCCTGACCCTGACGCGGGGCACGGTCGCCATACTGGCCCTGGCCCTGACGCGGCTGCTGGTTTCTTGCGCCTCCGTCACGGCGAGCCGAATTATCGCCCCTGTCAGATGTCTGACGCGGCGCGGTATTTCTTTCATCTCTTGCGGCCGGCCTTGCATTTTCGGCAGGCGCAGCCGTTCTCTTTCTTTCCGGCTCTTTTGCGGTCTCTGCCTTTGCCGGAGCGGTCTCCGCTTTCGGAGCTTCCGCTTTCGGGGCCTCCGCAGCCTTCGGAGCTTCCGCAGTCTTCGGAGCCTCCGTCTTCACCGGAACCTCTTCCTTTGCCGGTTCCGCCGCAGCCGGTTTTGTCTCGGCTTTCGCATCCTTGTTCGTCTTCTGGCCGCGGTTCACGATGACGATGCCCTTGGACTTTCTCTTCGGGGCATCATCCGTTTTTGCCGGTGCGGCAGCCGTCTCCTGCTTCGGAGCCTGGACAGCTGCGGGTTCCGGTTTCGCTTCGGGCTTCACGCCGCCGAAGCGCGACTGGATATTTGCAACTTCCTGCTCCGGAACCATTGAGACAGCGGTCATGGAATCATACCCTTTGTCGCGAAGGTAGCTGACCACCGTTTTGTTATTCACACCAAGTTCCTTGGCAAGTTCATGAACTTTGATTTTCGCCATTCCTAACTCCTTATGTTCCGTGGCGCAGATATTGTTTTCCTGCGCCTTGTATTATCGTTATTCGGAAACTTCTTCCCTCATCGTTTTTATAAAAGCGGCTGCCAGGTTTTCATCCGTGATGGCTGCCGATGTGCGCATCTCTCTGCCGATCCTGTGTCCCAGTGTCTCCTTATCCGACATGGTAAAGACCGGAATTTTGTAAAATGAACACATATTCTGAAATTTTTTCTTCGTATTCTCCGAAGCATCCGCCGCCAGGATCACAACTTTCCCCCGGCCTTTTTTCACGGCAGTCTCCGTCTGAAACTCTCCGCTTGCGACCCGGCCCGCCTTGGCGGCAAGTCCGAGATAGCGGAACGCTTTTTCATTCTCCATGCCTGATCTCCGCAGTCAATATCTCATAGATTTCTTCGGGAATCTCGGTGCTGAGCGCTTTCCCGAGCGCCTTGGAGCGCATGGCCAGTCGGAGGCATTCCGGGTCCGGGCAGATATAAGCCCCCCTCCCGTTCTTCTTGCCGGTCCGATCGACCACGACTTCGCCTTCCGGCGTTCTCACGATCCGCACGAGTTCCGTCTTGTCTTTAGAGTTCCTGCAGCCCAGACATGTTCTCTGCGGCTTCTTTCTGATCGTCTGCATGGACCGTCTCCTCCGCCATACTCACTTCCAAACTCTTTTCTTCGGCTTCACCGGCTTCTCTCGCCTGCCTCTCGGACTTGATGTCGATCTTGAAGCCGGTCAGGCGGGCCGCAAGGCGGGCGTTCTGTCCTTCCTTGCCGATCGCGAGAGAGAGCTGATTGTCCGGAACGATGACTTTCGCGGATTTCTCCTCCGCGTTGGCCTTTACGCTCACGACCTTGGCCGGGCTTAAGGCATTCTCGATCAGGAATGCCGGGTTCTCATCCCAGGCGATAATGTCGATCTTCTCACCGCGAAGCTCCGCGACGACCGCGTTGACGCGGCTGCCGTTCAGTCCGACGCAGGCGCCGACCGCATCGACGTCCGGATTGTTGGACCAGACCGCCATCTTCGTGCGGGAGCCCGGCTCGCGGGAAATGCCCTTGATCTCGACAACCCCGTCGCGGATCTCGGTGACTTCCTCCTCGAAAAGCTTCTTCACAAGCTCCGGATGTGTGCGGGAAACCGTGATCTTCGGTCCCCTCGAATTGCTCTTCACGTCGAGGACGTAGACCTTGACGCGCTCGGTCGGGGAGAATTTCTCGGTCTTGACCTGCTCGTTCTCATTTAAGAGCGCATCCGCCTTGCCGAGGTTGATGCAGTAAGCCTTGCCCTGCATTCTCTGGACTGTGCCCGAGACGAGCTGGCGAACCTTCTGATTATATTTGTTGAAGACGACGTTTCTCTCCTCCTCGCGGATCCGCTGCAGGATGACGTTCTTTGCGTTCATCGTGGCAATGCGGCCGAAATTCTTGGAGTTGATATCGACTGTGATGATATCGCCCTCTTCGGCGTCCGGATCGGTCTTTCTGGCTTCCGCCACGGTGACCTGCAGCGTCGGATCGACGATATCCGCCTCGGTTGCGACGACTTCCTTCTCCGCCGTAACGGAGTACTCGCAGGTAATGGGATCGATCTTGACGTTGATATTGTCGTTTTTCCCGAAATTTGACTTGCAGGCCTGCATCAGCGACTGCTCAATTGATTCCAGAAGAGACTCTCTGGAAATGCCTTTCTCCTTCTCGAGCAGTTCGATTGCTTCCTTCAGTTCGCTCATTTTTTATACCCTCCAGTATTAAATTTCAAATGTCAGCCGCATGCTGCTGACCGCCTTGCGCTCGAAGACCTTCTCCTCGCCGCCGGTCAGGATCGTTACGGTACCCGCGTCGAAATCCGCGAGGATTCCGGTAAACTCCTTCAATCCGTCAATCGCCTTGTAGGTGTGTACCTCGACTTCTTTTCCGCGCGCAAACTCGAAGTCTCTCGGCCTTTTGATCTGCCGTCCGAGACCCGGCGAGCTCACGATCAGGATGTACTGGTCGGAAATGAAATTCTGCTCATCGAGCATCGGATCGACCATCCGGCTGAGCGCTTCACACTCGTCCACGCCGATGCCGCCTTCCTTGTCCGCGTACATAAGAAGATTCCAGTCACTCCCGTTCTTCACGTATTCCGCGTCAACCGGGATCAGCGAAAGCTTCTCGCAGGCCTCCTTAAGGATGGCCCAGGCTTTCTCTTCAATAACGTCCTTTCTACTCACAGCCGCCCCTTCTTAACAAAAGTTGAGAGCGGGCTCACTGCCCGCTCTCAAACAACTACACTAAACATCTTCCTTACTATAACACTCAAAATCCCGCATTGCAAGCCTTTTCTTAAACAAATCAGCGGCTTTTTGTCCCTTTTCCGGCGCGTTTCGCCAGCTTAAGGCGGTTCAGGGTCAGTTTCTTGCCCTTGTAGTCGACTGAAAAGTCCTTTGAGGCCGCCAGCAGATAAGCTGCCGTCACCTCGTCGCCGTCCGAAAGCTTAATGCCGCGGACACCCGCTGCGGCCTTTTTCATCTCCGGGATCTCCGCAAGGAGGAACCTCAGGTTGAATCCTTCCGCCGTCATGAGGACGCAGGACTCCGCACCGTCCGCAAACCCGCAGGAGATGATCCGGTCGCCGTCAGAGAGCTTCGTCGCCTGGATCGTCCTCACCGTGCTCACAAACTCTTCTCCCGCGGTGATCTTCACGTTGCCCATGGACGTCGCAAAGAAGATCTTCTTGTCCGGCAGCGCCGACTGCGGGCAGACAAATGCGATCGTCTCGTCCCTGTTCGTAAAGTTGCTGATATTGTCGATCGGGATGCCCTTCTCCTTGAGCTTCCGGACCGGAACATCCGCCATCTTTACCGAGTGCAGTTTGCCCTCCTCCGTGAAGATGCAGACCTTGTCCGTGTTCATGATTCTGAATACGTAGCGGTTCTCACCATCCGCGGTCTCCCTGTTCTTCTCGTAGACCGCCGGATCAAGCGCCTTCACATACCCGAATCGGTCGAGCGCAAAGACGACCTCCTCAGGCTCCGCCTGTTTCTCCTCGATGACGACCGCCTGCGCGTTCATGATGGTCGTGCGTCTGGGACGGGCGAACTCCTTCTTAACCGCCCTGAGGTCATCCAGGATATCCTCCGCCATCGCATCGTAATCGCCGAGGAGCTTTTCATAGTGAGCGATCCGCTTCAGGGTCTCCTCGTGCTGCTTTATGAGCGCCTCCACCTCGAGGCCGATGAGTTTGACGAGGCGCATGTCGAGGATCGCCTGGGCCTGCCGCTCCGTAAAATGCAGCTGCGAAGCCAGCTTCTCCGACTTCTTCGTCTTGAATTTGATTCCATCCGTGATGCCGAGCGTCATGCAGTCCCGGGCCATCTGGGCGTTTTTCGAGCCGCGCAGGATCTCGATGATGATGTCGATCACGTCGCAGGCCCGAATCAGGCCCTCCTCGACCTCCTTCTTCTCAAGGTCCCGCGTGAGCAGGGTCTGGTACTTGCGGTTCGCAAGATCGATCCGGAACTCCACGAAGGACTCGAGAAGCGCCTTTAAGGACATGGTTTCCGGCCGACCTTCCGAGACCACCAGCATGTTGACGCCGAAGGTGTCCTCCAGCTTTGTCTTCTTATATAATATATTGAGGATATTGTCCGTGTCGGCGCCCTTCTTGAGCTCGATCACGATGCGGATGCCCTCCTTGGAGGACTGATTGGAAATGTCCGCGATATCCGTGATCACCCTGGACTCCGCGAGGGCCGCCACATCCGACATGAACTTGCCGATGCCTGCCCCGATCATCGTGTAGGGGATCTCCGTGACGACGATCTGCTCCTTGCCGCCTTTCAGCTTCTCGATCTCGACCCGGCCGCGGAGCCTGATCTTGCCCTGGCCCGAGGCGTAGATTGCCGGGAGCTCGTCCGCGTTGACGACCAGGCCTCCGGTCGGGAAATCCGGACCCTTGATCAGGGAGAAAAGCTCCTCCTCGGTCACATCCGGGTCCTTTATGAGGGCCGAAGCTGCGTCGACCACCTCCCCGAGATTGTGGGGCGGGATTGAAGTCGCCATGCCGACCGCGATGCCATCCGATCCGTTCACCAGTATGTTGGGAATGCGGACCGGCAAAACTTCCGGTTCTTTTTCATTTTCATCGAAATTCGGAACAAAATTGACAATATCCTTGTCGAGATCCGCGAGGTAAACCTCCTCGGTAATCTTCATGAGGCGGGCTTCCGTGTAGCGCATCGCGGCCGCGCCGTCGCCCTCGATCGATCCGAAGTTGCCGTGGCCGTCGACCAGCACCTGACCCTTCTTGAAGTCCTGGGCCATCACGACCAGCGAGTCGTAGATGGAGCTGTCGCCGTGCGGGTGATATTTACCCATCGTATCGCCGACGATACGGGCGGACTTTCGATAGGGCTTGTCGTGCTTCGTGCCCAGCTCGTACATGTCGTAGAGCACGCGCCGCTGCACCGGCTTTAAGCCGTCGCGCACATCCGGCAGCGCACGGGCCACGATGACGGACATCGCGTAGTCGATATAATTTTTCTGCATCAGGTCCGAGTAGTCGGTCCTGATAATACGATCCTGTATATCCTGCATAGTCACCTGTCCTTATACGTCGAGTTCCGCGTCGCGCGCATGCTCGTAAATGAACTCCTTGCGCGGCGGCACGTCCGTTCCCATCAGTATCTCCGTGATATCCGAGGAGAGTCTTGCGTCCCCGATCTCGATACGGCGGAGCATGCGGGTCTCCGGATTCAGCGTGGTCTCCCAGAGCTGCTCCGGGTCCATCTCGCCCAGACCCTTGTAGCGCTGCAGCGTGAATTTCGAATTCTTGTGCTTCTTGCGGTAGCGCTCGAGCGCCTTGTCATCGTAGAGATACTCGCCCTCGCCCTTGGCCGGCATGACCTTGTAGAGCGGCGGCATCGCGATGTAGACGTGGCCCTCGGAGATGAGTTCCGGCATATATCTGTAAAATAAAGTCAGCAGCAGCGTCCCGATGTGGGCACCGTCGACGTCGGCATCCGCCATGATGATGATCTTGTCATAGCGGAGCTTTGTGATGTCGAAATCATTGCCGTAGCCCTCGGAAAATCCGCACCCGAAAGAGGTGATCATGGTCTTGATCTCCGCGTTCGCGAGGACCTTGTCGATGCTGGCCTTCTCCACATTCAGGATCTTGCCCCGGATCGGCAGGATCGCCTGATAGTTGCGGTCCCGGGCGGTCTTGGCGGATCCGCCGGCGGAATCTCCCTCGACGATGAAGATCTCGCACTTTGAGGCGTCGCGGCTGATGCAGTTCGCAAGCTTTCCGTTCGTGTCAAAGGAATACTTCTGCTTCGACAGCATGTTGGTGCGGGTCTTCTCCTCCGCCTTGCGGATCTTCGCTGACTTCTCCGCACAGGAGAGGACCGCCTTCAGCGCATCGAGATTCCGGTCGAAATAGTGAGGCGCCTCCTCCGAGACGATCTTCGCGACGACACGGGAGGCGTCCGGATTGTCGAGCTTGGTCTTGGTCTGGCCCTCAAAGCGGGGGTCAGGGTGCTTGACCGAGATCACGGCGGTCATTCCGTTCCGGATGTCAGGCCCCGTGAAATTGGCATCTTTATCCTTCAGGACACCAATCGTCCGGGCATAACTGTTCATGACCGTGGTAAAGGCGGTCTTGAATCCGGTCAGGTGGGTGCCTCCGTCGGCGTTGTAGATGTTGTTGCAGTAGCCGAGGACATTTTCATGAAATTCATTGACATACTGGAGGGCGACCTCAACCTGGATTCCCTCGTCATGTCCCTTAAAATAGATCGGCTCCGTCAGGCACTCCGCGCTCTTGTTCATTTCCCGGACATAACCGACGATGCCCTCCGGCTCGTGGTAGGTGTTCTCCTTCGGCTCATCGCCCCGAAGGTCCGCAAAATGGATCGTCAGACCGGGATTTAAGTAAGCGGTCTCATGGAGACGCGAACGAACCTCGGTCGCCGAGAAGCGCGTCACCTCGAAGATCTCCGGATCCGGCAGGAAATTGACGATCGTGCCGGTCTCCTTCGTCTTCCCGACCACGGGCAGAAGTCCCTTCACAAGGTCAAGGTCCGGCACACCTCTCGCGTAATGGTCGTGGTGAATTGCACCGTCGCGCTTTACCTTCACGTCCAGATAGGTGGACAGGGCGTTCACGACCGAGGAGCCGACGCCGTGCAGGCCGCCGGAGGTCTTGTAAGCGTCGTTGTCGAATTTTCCGCCGGCGTGCAGGGTCGTGTAGACCAGCCTCTCGGCGGGGACACCTTTTTCATGCATGCCGACAGGGATCCCGCGGCCGTTATCCTCGACCGTGCAGGACCCGTCTTTCTCCAGAGTTACATTGATATGATCACAGTATCCCGCGAGATGCTCGTCCACCGCATTGTCAACGATCTCATAGATCAGGTGATTCAGACCTTTCCGTGAGGTTGATCCGATGTACATCCCGGGACGGCGTCTCACCGCCTCGAGTCCCTCCAGGACCTGTATGCTGCTTGCGTCATAAACCTGTTTCTTAGCCATAGTGCCTCCTTGCGCACATGATTATATCACAACAAACATACGTTCGCAAGCTTTTTATATTGCGCAGCTCAGCTTCTCCGGCCATCAAAAAGGCTCCGAAGAATACGTCTGTGCCGCATCCATCCGGAGCCTTATATTGATCCTCTTATACTGCCGATACGCTCATTTTACGCGGCAGGGGGTTACGCCGCTTTCTGAAATGTGCTTTCAGGCAGCATTTTCGAATTTGCCTTACTCAAGAGTACCGTACATGACGTACCAGTAACCGTACGGAGAATGCCAGGTGTTCTTGAGTTCCGGCTTCTGCAGCCAGAAATCGTTGTAGTAAGCAACCGGAGCCATGGCAGCATCCTTAAGGAGGACCTGCTCAGCCTCGTGAAGCTTGGTGTAATGCTCTTCGATGTCGGCCGTTGTTCTTGCCTCTTCGACCAGCTTGTCGAATTCCTCGTTGGAGTACTTGCCGTCATTGTTGCCGTTTGCGGTCTCGAGCAGGTTGATCATGTTGGACGGATCATCCCAGTCATAGACCCAGCCGTTGCGGGCGACATCGAAGTTGCCTGCACGTCTGTCAGCGGTAACAGTCTTCCACTCCTGGATATCGATCGTCATGTTGATGCCGAGCTCGCCCCAAGCGTTCTGCAGATACTCTGCAACCGGCTTGTGGTAACCGGAATCATTGGTCAGATACTTGATATCCGGGAAGCCCTCGCCGTTCGGATAACCGGCTTCCGCAAGAAGATCTTTTGCCTTCGCAAGGTCTTCCTCATAGCTTCCGGTCTTAAAGAAATCGCCGTAGGTCGCTGTGGTGACTTCCTCGAAGGAGGAGCCTTCCGCCGCGTCGGAGACGCCCGGGCCTACAAAGTTCTTAGCCGGAGAATAAGTGCCCTGCATGATCGTGCCGGCAACATGCTCTCTGTCGATCGCGAGAGACAGAGCTTCACGAACCAACGGGTTGTCGAACGGAGCCTTCTGGCAGTTGAAGCTGACATAGTAGGTGCCCATGATCGGATCGACATGGAATTCGTCATTGCCTTCAAGGGACGGGATTTCTTCGGTCGGAACGTCCTTAATCAGCTGGATCTCACCGTTCTGATAAGCTGTGTAAGCAGCGTTTGCATCCTCGATCAGATGCCAGACAATCTTATCAAATGTAATCTTGTCTGCTTCCCAGTAGTTCGGGTTCTTTTCGAAGACGATCTTGTCACCGTCCGTGAACTCGGTCATGTAGTACGGGCCGCAGGTCACATAGGACTCCGGCTTCGTCCACCAGCCGTCGCCGTTCGCCTCGATGGTTGCCTGCTGAACCGGAACCATGACTGCGAAAGCGCAGATCTTGTCGAAGTAGGTGCAGGGAGCCTTCAGCTCGATAACAAACGTCTTGTCATCCGGAGCGGAGACAGCGAGCTTGTCAAGGTCGCCTTCAGACGCTTCTTCATAACCGACGATGTAGTTGAGAAGGTCGTAGCCGTAGGGAGCCGCAACAGCCGGATCCGCCACTCTCTTCCAGGAGTAGACAAAGTCATTGGCTGTAAGATCCGTGCCGTCAGACCACTTGAGGCCGTCTCTTAAGTGGAAGGTCCAGGTAAGGCCATCCTCGGATGTTTCCCAGGTTTCAGCGAGACCGGCAACGACGTTGTTATTCTCGTCGAATTTGCAGAGGCCTTCAAACGCATGGATGATCATGTTTGCTCCGTCAACTGCGGAGTTGAGAGCCGGGTCGATCGTCTCGGGAGACGGACCGACCTGAATGTCAAGAACGTTCTCGGGAGCTGCGGTTTCAGCTGTGCTTTCGGTTTTGGAATCGGTTCCGGTAGTGCTGCCGGAGGAGGCCGGAGCGCTCGATCCGCCGCAGGCGGCAAGGAAAAGAGAGCAGGTCATAACAGCAGCAAGGACGATAGAAAGCTTCTTCTTCATTTTCCATTTCTCCTTTTTTTGTTTTTTGTGCAAAGCAGCCGGATCGCCATAAAGGGAGATGTACTCTCCTTTTATGCAGATACCCCCAAAAATCGCATCCGGCACTTTGCAGGTATCTATGGTTGTCGACCGTTTTACGGCCGGTACCATCATTAATTACAAAGACAAACTTGTCAATTCACTTTGTCCAGATTGTGGCATGCGGCGTAATGTCCTGAGCTTACCTCCCTGAATGCCGGCATTTCCGCCGCGCACCGCTCGGTCGCGTAGCGGCAGCGGGTCCTGAACGGGCAGCCGCTGGGCGGATTGACCGGGCTCGGAACATCGCCCTGCAGAATGATGCGCTTCGACGCGCGCGCTATCTTCGGATCCGCGACCGGCACGGCCGAGATCAGTGACTTCGTGTAGGGATGCAGAGAGTGGAAAATAAGTTCCGTGGCATCCGCCATCTCCACGATATGTCCCAGATACATGACGCCGATCCGGCTGGAAATGTGATTGACAACAGACAGGTCATGCGCGATGAAGAGATAGGTGAGACCCAGCTCCTGCTGAAGCTCCTCAAACATGTTGATGACCTGTGCCTGGATACTCACGTCCAGAGCGGAAACCGGTTCGTCGCACACGATGAATTCCGGCATGACCGCCAGAGCCCGGGCGATACCGACACGCTGTCTCTGTCCGCCGGAGAACTCGTGCGGGAAGCGGTTGGCATGTTCCGAATTCAGCCCGACTTTGTTCAGAAGTTCAATGATGCGGTCTCTTCTCTCCTGCTTCGAGGAATACAGTTTGTGGATATCCATCGGCTCGCCCACGATGTCTCCCACCGTCATGCGGGGATCCAGGGAAGCGTACGGGTCCTGAAAGACGATCTGCATCTTTTTCCGGAAAGGCATCATGTTCGGCTGCTTTTTCCTCGTCCCGTCAAAGACGGTCTGGCCGTCATAGGTCACCTTGCCGGCCGTCGGCTCCGTCAGCCTGAGGATCGCGCGCCCGGTCGTCGTCTTGCCGCAGCCGGACTCCCCGACCAGACCGAACGTCTCTCCCTTCTTGATAAAAAAGCTGACCCCGTCTACCGCCTTGACGACATTTCGGGAACCGGCAACCGGGAAATACTGGCACAGATTTTCTACGTCAAGCAAATGTTTCTCTGCCATTATGCATCCTCCCTTCCCGCCTCTTCAAACAGCTTTTTCTGCAGCAGCCAGCATCTGGCCATGTGTTCATTTTCAGTGATTGCTTCCGGTTTTTCTCTCAGACAGATCTTCATGCAGGATTCGCATCTGGGAGCAAACGGACATCCTTTAGGCGGATTGAGAAGGTCCACCGGCTGTCCCTCGATTGGAACCAGCTTCTCGTATTCCTGTTCGTAGAACTTGGGAATCGACCGGAGCAGGCCCTTGGTGTATTCGTGTTTCGGCCGGTAGAAAATATCATCCGAGGTCCCGTACTCCACGATCTCGCCGGCATACATGACCGCGATGTGGTCGCACATGGAAGCTACCACACCCAGATCGTGGGTGATGAGGATGATGCCCATGCCGAGCTTTTTCTTGAGTTCCTGCATGAGCTCCAGGATCTGCGCCTGAATCGTCACGTCCAGCGCCGTCGTGGGCTCATCCGCAATCAGGAGTTTGGGCTCGCAGGCCAGCGCCATGGCGATCATGACTCTCTGCCGCATGCCGCCCGAGTGCTCGTGGGAATACTGCTTCATGCGCTTTTCCGGCTCGTTGATGCCGACCAGGGTAAGAAGCTCGACCGCACGGTCATAAGCTGCCTTGCCCTTCATATTGACATGGAGCTTTAAGACCTCCTTGATCTGATTGCCGATCGTGTAAACCGGATTAAGAGACGTCATCGGATCCTGGAAAATCAGGGACACTTCCTTGCCGCGGATCTTGCGGAGCTCCTGCTCGCTCATCTTGTCGATGCGGTGGCCGTTGAACTCGACGCTGCCGCCCATGATCTTGCCGTTCTCCGCCGTGAGCCCCATGATCGAGTAGGCCGTGACGGACTTGCCGGATCCGGATTCGCCGACGATTCCGAGCACTTCGCCTTCTTTCATCTGAATTGAGACGTCGTTCAGCGCCTTTACCTCTCCGGCCGGTGTGAAAAATGAAAGTCTTTCATGCTGTATATCTACTAAATACTCTCCCATATCTTACCTCTTCATCTTCGGATCAAATGCATCCCTGAGACCGTCGCCGAGCAGATTAAAGCTGAGGATGATAACAAAGATCATAAATGCGGGAGCAAACAGCTTCTCGGGGAACGTCTGCAGGCCGTTCAGCGCATTGGACGCCAGCGAACCCAGCGACGGTGTCGGGGCCTGTACGCCCAGACCCAGGAAGCTTAGGAAGGATTCCGTGAAGATCGACGACGGAATCTGAAGCGTCGTCGTTACGATCAGCGTTCCGATACAGTTGGTGATCAGATGTCTCGTGATGATCTGCTTGTTCGAGGCACCCATGGCCCGGGCAGCGGTCACGTATTCATTCTGTTTGAGCACCATGATCTGTCCGCGCACGATACGGGCCATGCCGACCCAGTAAAGAAGCGCGAAGACAATGAACATGGAGACCATGTTGGGCCCGAGGGAACGGATCCAGCCGAAGCCGGGTGTTTTGCCCAGTGACATCAGCGGGTATTCCAGCACCTGTGCCAGCAGGATGATGACCAGGATATCCGGGATGGTATAGAGGATATCCACGATCCGCATCATCACCATATCGACCTTTCCGCCGAAATATCCTGCGACCGCTCCGTAGATCGATCCGATGAGAAGGATCAGGGCCGAGGCGACAAGGCCGACCGTCATGGAAACGCGGGAGCCGACCATGACGCGGATGGCGTAATCACGGCCGTTCTGGTCTGTCCCCAGGAAATGCGGGAAGATCTTCTCTCCGGCAGCCATTCTCTCAAGCTCACCTTCCGAATACTCCATGATACGAAGGCGCTCGGCACCTTTGATCTGCTGCTCGTACTTGTACGGATAGAAGAACGGCACGATAAAGCAGAAAATCATGATGATAATGACAACGATGAGAGCCGACATTGCAATCTTGTTGCGGCGGAATCTCCGCATGCCGTCCTTCCAGAAACTGACGGACTCCCGCATGATGACGAGGGATTCCTTCTCCTCGACGCTGGCAGGAGCAAAATCGTCCACGTTAAGCTGCATGGACAAAATATTTTTTTTCATTTTCGTATCCAACTGCGGGTCCTCCTTACTTCAGTTTGATCCTGGGATCGACGATAGCGTAGACAATGTCCACGATGACATTCATGATGATGACAAAGACTGCCAGGAAAATCGTCGTGCCCATGATCAGCGGATAATCGCGGGAGGTGATCGCTCCGACAAATTCATGTCCGAGGCCCGGGATCGTAAAAATCTTCTCGATAATGAAGGAACCGGTCAGCAGAGATGCGATCAGCGGTCCGATGTAGGTGACAACGGGGAGAATTGCATTTCTCAGCGCGTGCTTGAAGATTGAGAAAAACGGGGATACGCCCTTTGCTTTTGCAGTCCGCATATAGTCCTGCCCGATGACATCCAGCATGGAGGATCTCATCAGTCGTGCGATATAGCAGGTCGGGTACAGGCTGAGCGCGATCACCGGCATCACGTAGGTAGCCGGGCTGCTGAGTCCCAGTGAAGGCAGAAGCTTCAGCTTCACGGACAGGAAGTACATCAGCAGCGTCGAGGACAGGAAGCTCGGAATAGCGATTCCGGCCGTCGAGAAGACCAGAATGATGCTGTCCAGCAGCTTTCCCCGCTTAAAGGATGCAATCGATCCCAGAGGCACACCGACGATAAGAGCCACGATAATGGCAATTCCTCCGAGCCTGGCCGATACAGGGAACTTCTCCGAAATGATATCGTTGACTGTACGTCCTCTCTTTTTAAGTGAGAGCCCGAGGTCGCCGCGCGTAAGGTCTCTCATGTATGTCAGGTACTGAATGCCCAGAGGTTTGTCCAGACCGTACTTCGCTTCCATTGCTGCCTGTGCCTGCGGCGTTACTGCCTTCTCCGAGAGGAAAGGCCCGCCGGGCACCAGGTTCATGATGAAAAAGGTGAGCGTGGCAACAATAAATGCCGTAATTACGCCCATGACAACTCGCTTAACAATATATTTTCCCACAGCACTCCTCCACTTTTTATGGTTTTTTGCATTGACGCGTTAAAGCGTAATATCAATAAAGGCTATTATATATAATCAATCACAATATCGCAAGTCTTTTAGACAAAAAAACTCCCCTCAGCCTGAAGTTGCGGGGAGTTTTGTGCAATATAACTCATCTTTTCATATATTCTGATTCGCTGCTTCCTCACCGTGCGCAAGCTCATTCGCGATTTCCATAAGCTCTCTCTCTGCCTCGATCTCATTCGGATAGGGATAGGATTTCGAGCTCTTTTCGAACTGTTTTGCAAGGTCACGGGCCTTGTCTTCATTTTTCTCGGCCAAAAGCGCGTAGACGTATTCCGTGCGGAGAACGGACGGGTTGTCCTTCATGCTCTTCATGAGCTTTTGCTGTCCATCCGTGCGCATCCCCTCAAGAACCTCGGGACGATTCTCCGTGATCATCTCCACGTACATCCTGTCGCAGACGAGCAGCATGCGGTAAAGGTCGATAAGCCCGATCTCCGGCGCAAGGAGCCGTTCCATGAGCCGGTCTGCCTCACGAAACCGGTGCTGGTCCATCAGGCGGTTGCAGGCAAAGACTGTGGCGGCGGCGACGATTCCGTTTTTCATGGACTCGTCGGAAGACACAACGAACCACTCGTCCGGCATATCCTTAAGGCGGACGCCCTTTGAGATCATTTCATTCATTTTAAGCTGTACCCAGAAAGCCCGGACGGCCTCCTCGCTCTCCGCCATGTCAAACGCATTCCGGCCGTCATTATTCACCGGACCCATTCTGAGCGGCAGGCCGTTTAAAACAGCGAACGCAAAGCCGATCACCACAAGAAATCCGCCAAAGACCCACCCCGCCGAAAATGCCGGCAGCAAAAAGCACACGCCAAGGCAGACCAGCGAGGAAAGGATATTCATGATCGAGCCGCCGAAATTGTAGAGCACGAAGGGCATTTTCCCGTCGATGAGGTCCGGAGGGCACATCAGGCACTGCCCGCCGGTGCCCGCCAGGTTTATTTTTCTGAAATGAACCCCTCCGTCTTCTTTCTGGAGCATCAGATTAAATATACGAAATGAACTGAACCGGTACCCGGTCAGCAGCCCGAAAACCAGGTGGCCGGCTTCATGGATGATAATCTGCAGCACAAGAGCCGCATACATCCCCGCAATGAGGAGCACAACGGAGAGTATCTGCCCGATGAAAGGCATGCCTGCCTCCTCCGCACGGTCCCAGTACTCCATGATCAGGACGCCGCATGCGGCCCCGATCAGCAAATACACGAGGACGCCGAGCCATCTGTAATTTCTCTTTTTACTGTTTGATGCATTTGTGTCCATTTTTATCTCTCCAGATTATCTTCAGATTCTTATGATCGTCGTATTCATCCCGTACGTCCGGTAATAGCTCACATTCTTTGAGGCGTTAACCAGTATTCGGATGCCGTTACCCGTTTCCGAACCGCCCGCCTCCATGCGCTCCGCAAAGCGCTTCAAATTAAACGCCGGGCCGCTGTCCCTCGCGCGTATAATCACGTCGCCCCTGTCGAGGACCACGCGGATATCCGCCGTCCTGATCGTCTGCCGGGGGCTGATCCCGTGCTCAATCACATTGGTTGTCAGTTCTTCCACACAAAGCCCGGCGAGGAAAATCTGCCTTTCAGCCAACTTGTGCCCGCGGCAAAACATCATGACCTGTTCGCTTGCCAACGCACAGTCTTCTCTCGTCCTGATCGGATAATCAATTACATCGCCGGGACCTGCACGAAAACTTTCATCAACTTCCAGATAGTCGGATGCGGGCGGGTATATTTTTCCGGTTCGCCTGACGTGTATCGCCCAGATGACGGCCAGCACCGCGATCTGGGACACCGGATATGCCAGAAACACCCCCCGAACGCCAAACGGAATGACAAGCAGGCAGGCTGAAGCCGCGAGGGCGATCAGATTTGAGCCGGTTCCGAGATGTTGTGCTTCTTTAATTTTCCGAATTGCCTGAAGATAGCTGATCCTCGCTTGGATCAGGAAGGAGAACGGCACCGTACAGACGATGCAGAAAAATGCAAACACAAGAAGCTCCGCCGCAGCCTCGCTCTCTGTGAGAATCACTGATAGAGGGATCGCACTGAACCCCAGCGCCGTGAGCACCAAAGCGGACAGCAGCAAGTCATAACGGTGTGCCAGCGCACCGATTGCTGCGAGATCATCTCCGTTTTTCTCCCCGCAGGAGATCCCGGTCATGACGCCGACGGCCCCTGCGATTCCCTGCGCCAACACCAGAATAAAGTAATTCACGGTCGTATGTATGGACAGAACGCAGGCGCCGACCACACCGCCCGTAACGGAAACAACACTGATAAAAAGGACGGAACAGACCGCATCTGCCAAAGAGAGCGCTGCTTTCGGCGCCGACGCCGTGAAAATCTCTCCAAGCTCACCCGGGCGAATCCTGTCGAATCGAAGCCAGATGATACCTTTTCGTCTCACAAAATGCAGCATCGTCACCAGAAAATAAACCGCAGCCGATGCGGAAGATGCGAGACCGATTCCGAAAAGCCCCCACCCAAAGCGCACGCTCATAAGATCGAGAAGGATATCCGTTACGCAGCCGGCCGCGGAGGCGATGGTCACAAGTCTGCCACCGTTATCCAGTATCACAACGGGCGTCATGATGCAGAAGAGGACATACGGTATGATTTCAAATGAAAGGCCGTACAGATACCGGGCGGCATACGGTCCGAGCTCCGCTGTCTTTCCTCTTGCGCCGAAGAGGAACACCATCTGCGGCACAAACAGGAAAGAAAGGACCGTCAGCGCAGCAAGCACAATCGCAGAAAAATAAAATATTTGATTAAATTTGCGATTCATTCGTTCGATCTGACCGGCGCCAAGCTCTTTTGCGCATATTGTCTGCACGCCTGCGGCGAGTCCGGCGGCGGGCATTTCCAGCAGATAGAAGAACGGTCCGGCGAGGGCGACGGCAGCAATCTCGGTCTCGCCGTAGAAGGCACAGACGATCACATTGTCAATCAGTACCGCGAGCGTCTGGGTGAAAGCCGCTGCAAAGGCTGTCGCGAAGGCCAGAAGGAACATTCGTTTTTGGATTTTGCTGATGTATATGCGGTGTCCGTTCACTGTTTTCTCCCTAAAACGTCGATTATCACGGCAAAAAGATAAATCCGTTCCGGCACCCTCAGTGTCTGATATAAAGCGTGCCGTCCATGATCCTCCTGGCGGTACGCTGAACGGCCACGCCCGGCACCTGTGCCTTGTTCATATCCGGTCCGTCTTTCACCACGGTCGGCACCATGGTCATGACGCCGCTCGGGTGGCCGATCCGAACTGTGGGCGTATCACCCGCCCCGGCTCCCAGCGTTTTCTGTATGATGGAGCCGTCCAGCTTTGCCGCGACGGAAATCGCGCCGGCCGCTGTCAGCGGGCAGGCCTTATGGCACTTAAAGACGGAAATGACACGGGCGCATATATCCATGCTATTATCCGTCACTTCCTTGTTCCCGATGTCCGTGTAAGTCTTCGGCGCAGTGAAAAATCCCACCTTCGGAACTGCCGGAGAGTGTTCGGATGCATCCTGCAAATCTTTCGCAAAGCCCATCATGCAGGCCGCCGTGCCCCGAATCTCTTCAAGCAGTGCGCTTGCCTCTTTGTCCGCATCCACCTCGGCGGGAAGCTCAGTTCCTTTCAGCCCAACGTCCTCCGCACGGACGAGCACGAGCGGATTGGAAACATCCAGGATCGTCGCCTCGACAGAGCCAAGACCGGGGATATCGAGCACATCCAGCACCTTCCCGGTAGGCAGCAGCCTTCCGGTCTTGGAACTCGCGGGATTGAGAAAATCCACGCGTAGCTCTGCCGCGGTTCCGTCCACGCCGGCGATCGCGCAGTCGCCGTCCTGAGCGAAACTGTGCGTTTCCGGATCGATGGGCACAGTGACGTTGATATATTTATCAGTGTTCCTGTTGAGCATACGCACGGTGGTGACCGGCTCGGTGATCTCAACCATGCCCTCCTCGACCGCGTATGCCGGGACAGCTGCGGTCATGTTTCCGCAGTTAGACTTATAATCCACCTGGTTTTTGCCGACGATGACCTGTCCGACCAGATACTCGATGTCAACATTTTCCTGCCCGGATTTCCAGATCACCACGATTTTGTTGTTGGACGAAACGGTTCCGCCCATGCCGTCAATCTGCTTCGGGTCGGGATTTCCCATCGCCTGAAGAAAAATGCTGTCCCACTCCGCCGGGTTTTCCGGCAGATCCTCTCTGTGGAACAGGCAGCCCTTGCTGGTGCCGCCGCGCATATATACTGTTTTGATTTTTCTCATGCTGTCCTCCTTAGGGCTGACGTCACTTCAACGTTGAGAGCACCGTCCCTCATCAGTCGTTCCCCTCCCAGTCGCATGGTATTACATTTTAGTTTCGCGTTACCATGCATTATTCATGGCATGAGGAAATTAAAACCGCACGCCATGAACAGTAAGCTCACTCTCCCATCCTTACAACAAAATGATACACCGTCATCGGCGTTGCACCGCACGCATAATTGACTTCGAGGCACCGGATATACTGACCGGGACCGACCCTCAACTCCATGCTGCCGGTCACCGGATACGGTGACCCCGAGCCTGACCTTACATGTTCGTAGTAGCAATCGGCCTTCTCCGCAAATGCCTCCTTGCCCCATTTCACATACGATACAAGGTAGAGGTATGGGAGCCCGTGCGGATTATAGTGGTTAAGAAGCTTTGTAAGATGCCTGTCAAGATATTCCTTATCATTCTCCCCGAAACTGTCCATCCGCAGCGCTTCATAAATTGCAAGATCTTCCCCCGTCTTCCTGTCACGGAACAGGATGTCAAGTTCACCGCTCTCATTCCGGTTCAGACTCCATCCGGCTCTCGTCTCATCCTTGCAGGTATACTCCGCCATTTCCATCATGTCACGGACACGGCCGTTATAATTGTTCTCCTTGAGATAGTCTTTATTGCCCTGAAGCCTTTCGAGCGCATCAGACAGTTTTTTACGCAGCCGCTCCTGCTTTTTAGCCTCGGGACTTACCGTGTAGGCTGCCAAAATGTCCCTTACGCTGACGGTTCCGTCTCTCAGCTCTGAGTATACCTCAGTGATTCCACCTTTAAGCCCCCCTTCAAGCACTTTTCGTTTGAATGCCTCTTCTTTATGCTGCCACTTATAATAGATAAACTCTTTTGCATCAAGCCCCATATCACGGTTGATCGCGGCAACGGTCTCGCTCAGCATTTCAATCGTGCCTCTGATACAGGCAGACCTGATAAAAATTGATTCACCATCTCCGCAAATCTCCCCAGCCACGGAAGGACAATTTTCCTGTTCGCCTCATACGGAAGGCGCTTCAATACTTCTTTGCTCTTCGCCGCCTCCGTAAGGCGCATAAGAAACCAGAGGTCCTCCGCCATCGTCTCACTATGCCAGGGGAGCTCAGTCAGATCAAAGCCGGCCGTCCCGGGAGCGATGCTGTTTATTTCTTTCTGAATTTTTAAAAATGAAACCAGCTCCTCCTGATTTGGCGTCAAATCTAGAGTGTCGGCAGCACAGATCAGGAGATCCAGAAAACAGTCCGTTCCCTGGTTTGACATGACCAGCCGTTCATTTTTCGTCGATGATGAATTCACCCTTATGATATTGCTCATTGGAACCTCCCTGATTCGGCATACAAGTTATCGCAGTGGGAATATCCTGACAGGAGCCTTAGAACTCTCCCCCGTCCAAATAGAACTTCAGGAACCGCTCCGCAAGCGACCCATTCTTAATGTTGACCCTCGCCTCCTCCGGCGTGAACCAGTCGTAGGAGTCGATCTCCCGGTTCGGCGTCGGCTCGTCACCGGCCACCGTCGCGGTGAAGTTCAGCATCAGCGTATTGGAGGGCGTAAAATAGTGGCTGTGGTTGAATTTCAGAGAAGTGACATGAAGGCCCATCTCCTCCCACACTTCCCGGACCGCGGCGTCCTCCGCGTCCCCACCCTTGTTGACATAGCCCGCCACGAGGATGTAGAAGGGCCGGCCGTACTGCTTGATCAGGATGATCTTGGAGTGGTCTTCATTTGTCACGATCATGCTGACCGCGGTGTTGAAGACCGGAAATCGAAAATCATTGCAGGAGGGGCAGAACGGGACATTTCCCTCGCCCTCCAGGTACTTTTCAGTGAGCTTTGTGCCGCAGGCCATGCAGTATTTCATTTCAATTGCCATGATGTTTTCTCCTGTTTATCGTGAAGATACGCATTAAGATCAATTTGCGTCCATCCTTCGCCTCCGATAACCCGAAGCGAGAGCATCCCCGTCTCCGGAGTCATCACCATCTGAAAGACGGTCAGCTCGTTGAGAGCGGAACGCCCCCGGTCATTCGGCGCTCCGCGGTTTTTTCTCTATAAATACCTCTTTGCCCGGCGCATCCGTTTCGAACCGGTCCGATGCGGTGCGGACGATCGCCGTGCCGTACGGAGCACTGATGAATTTGCTCAGGGCCGGATCATACAGCAACGCAGAATTGACTGTCCACAGTTCCAGATTGGACGGATCGTTGACATACTCTTCCGTTTCATCCCCAACGGCAAAATACCAGCCGGAATCTCTCTCCTGATCCGGTTCATCCCGCATCCCGTAGCCGATCTTCCATCCTCCTTCACGAACCTTTTTAGATACAATGACTGTCTTTGGAAGAAGTTTCTTCCGTTCAATCATCGGCTCGAACGCTTCCTTTTGGGAAATGAACCGCTCCACAATCTCCCTGTCCGGCTCGGCATCACTGTTTAAAGCGGTGATCTCCGCGTCCCATATTCTGCGGTCATCCGCGTTCTCCGTAAGAAGTACTGCCAGCTTCAGCAGCTCCTCCGAAGTTGCCTCCACGTTTCTTTCGAACAGGACGGGCTTTGCGTGGCCGTTGTCCCCGTATACATAGACAGAAAGCGCTCCGTCGGTGTAAAGCATTGCTTTGACGGCACCGAGATTTTCCGCATCATTATAGAAAATGAAAAAACACGGAAGGTGTTCGTTTACATACCAGTCGAATGCGGTGCCGTTTTTTCCGTTCATAAAATAAACTGCCCCGTCATTCTCCAGGTTGTCCGGCTTGATATCGGGCAGTGCTGCGTGCATGCACTCGAGCATGATTGTTTGTGTCTCATAAAGTATCTTATTCATTGCTTTCTTCCTTCATTTCTTACAAGCCGTTGTGGGAACTGTCTCCTGATCGATGCATAATACGCCTGTTATTTCAGATTGCAAAGCATACACTGAAATAAAGGCGGCATTTTCCGTATTGTATTTCAAATAATTCTTATTGCAGGTCTCTTTCTCACTCACCCGCAACAATTTTGCGAATGCTCTCCCAATCGGCGCATCTTCGATAGTTTCCATTCGGAAAAGCACATTCTCTGTTCCACGGTCTGTCAAACACCAGAACCTTAAGCTCCGGCAGATGTTCGAAAAATCTGAACGCCTTTGGAGAATCCTCAACCGCATAATCAAACTTCATCCTGTAATAGTCTTCAAGTTCAAGGGTGCTATTACTCTCTTTGATAAAGTAATCCCTTCCGTACTTATTGAGACAGTACATTCTGACGTTCTTAAGGCCATGCTCATCCAGCCATATGCGGGATGGCTCATAAGCGCTTGACGGGCGGCCGGTAATGATCGATACCTCGTGTCCGCAGGCAATCCATTCGTTGATGGTCTCCGCAGCTCCCGGCGTCGCATCATACGACAGCAGTATCTCCGGCTCGTGCCCCCGAAGCATAAACCGCTCGTATTGTTCCGCATTCAGGTCAAAAGACCTTTCCAGTTCAAAATAATGTATTTGTTCATAAGGGACATGCTTGTTGAACATTTCCTGCGCAAGCTTTGAGAAGGCTCTTGCCGTCTCACACAGACAATCGTCAAAATCAACATAGATACGCATTATTCTATGAATCCTCCCCGATCAAAACGAAGTTTCAATGACGCTCACATAGCTCACAAGGGCAAAAGCAAGGGCAAGAAAACCTATAAAAGGCTAAACATGTCATGATGATGACCTCCTTCTGATTTCCGCACCTGTGCGGTTTTCTTTACAGCCTCATAATAAAAATAGTTCCCCGCAACAGTAAAGAGATGTATTGTGACAGGGGTGTTACTCTCCGTAACAAAGTGTGATTCCCTTTGCTCTCTCACATTGAATCTGATGCACAAATGTGAAGTTATCTGACAGACTGCCATTCCTCTTTGGAAAGGCATGTTATGTGTTCCGTTCGGAGAACGCCCTCTATGGCACAGGGCACATTA